>Ga0102594_1000011_pt1 | contig 584375 bp, 534 predicted proteins | sample AraplaCol_mLB_r2_2_FD_76863 | JGI IMG/M metagenome (GOLD analysis project Ga0102594, IMG submission 76863) | Arabidopsis root microbial communities from North Carolina, USA - plate scrape MF_Col_mLB_r2 (SPADES assembly) (version 2) | ecosystem: Host-associated > Plants > Roots > Endosphere... | reverse complement strand
TTTTATCCTTGAAATAAAATGTCGCTGCCGGATAAAAGTATTGCTGTTCATGATGATAAAAACATAATCTGAATATGCGGTTAGTTTTCCAAAATATTTGTGATGATCACCACCGCTTCTTTCAATAAAATATTCTCCGGTTGTTTCCGATTTATATATTTCCATGGCAGAGCGCCATATACGGTCTTCTTTTGCCATTAATGGATTGTCAGGAAGATTTCTGTTATAAGAGTACCAGCAGCCTACCAGACGGTCTAAAAGAGCAGTATTCAGATTGACATTGTTCATATCAATTCTGAGATCATTAAAGTTAAATGCTTCCGTATTAGAATTGATGAAATCAATGTAATTGGAATATCCCAAAACCTTCACAATTAAACTCAGTTTGGCAAGATTGGGTCTGCTTAAAACAGCATTTTCATTTTGTTTGAATTTCTTCAGCTTGTTGATAATCAGATGTTCATACAGATAATTTGTTCCCAGAAGGTCAGGTTCTCTTTTGATCTCTTTTTCTGAGTGATCATTGATAATCAGCTCATTAAGTTCAGCAGTAATATACATCCATTCGGTTTTGGTAATATCTTCCCAATGGCTTTTCTTTAAGAATTGCCGGCTTAAGAAATTCATGAGCTTCTCAAGATGCAGAATATCTTCCTTTTTCATGGACTGTTTTATAAGACTAATTTAAGATTTTTATCAAACTAAAAAAGACTTTTGAGAGATTTTTATATTTTAAAATCCATTGATATTTGAATAGAAAAACAAAATTCAAAACAATGGAAACAAAAATGATAGTAAAAGATGAGTCCCTTTGGAGCAGGATACAGGATTTTTCTATGGATGCTCCCGGTGTTGATTTCCCTTTCTCAAAAAAGCTTGCAAAAGAAGAAAGCTGGAGCCTTGATTTCGCAAGAAAAGCGATTGAAGAGTATAAAAAGTTCGTTTATCTCTGTTGTATTCTTCCTCACGGAGCTTCTCCCAGTAAAATAGTGGATAAGGTATGGCATATGCATCTGATCTACACCCAGAATTATTGGGAGGAATTTTGTCCTCATATTTTAAAAAGAGCACTTCATCATCATCCTTCCAAAGGCGGCTATGCAGAAAAAGAAAGACATCAGAATTGGTTTGAAGATACTTTAGCAGGTTATCGGCAGGTTTTCCAGCAGGAAGCGCCTGAAGAAATCTGGAAAGAGATTAAGAAAAAATCTAAAGTACAATCCTGGCTGAGAAAGATGACCTTTTTTGCTCCGGTATTTGTTTTACTGCTTTTATTCTCATGTACAGACAGAGATAGCTTTGCTGGCTTAATGGTTACTGGAGTCATATTTGGGATTATTTTCATCCTGGGAGTTATAGCTTCAGTAGTAGGAGATCATGAAGCCGCCGATCCGAACAGAAAGGATAAGCAAAACAATGACGGAGGAGGAAGTTGTGGCGGCTCAAGCTGCAGTGGTGGCGGTGGTTGTGGAGGAGGCTGTGGCGGTTGTGGAGGCTGTGGAGGCTGCGGCGGATAATAAAAACTAAGCATTATGAAAAAAAACATCATTCATTCAGTTCCGGTTGTGATAAGCTTTATTTGGCTTATGGCAGTACCGCAGACATTTAATCCGATCATTCTTAAAGGACCTGACTTTTTGAAGTTCTATCTCATCCTGGTTCTCGGGTTTTATGCTTCGCTTTTCATTCAAAATTTTTTGAAAGAAACATCTTCAGGAGCTACACTTTATTTCGCAGGATTTATTTTCTTGTTGGGAATTATCAAGCTGATCCGAGGAGTTATGCTGGGAAAACCTGTAGGATTTCTTGTGATGATCTTAATAGCAGAATGTATTGTTACATTGGTTTTTATCTCAAGTCATGTTAATGAAAAGATAAAGTAAAATGTGCTGTTAAAAACAAACCCGAAACAAAAATGTTCCGGGCTTTATAATGATTAATTAAATCTCTTTTTTCTTTTCTTTTACTGGCTTATTGCCATATTTCCGAACCATAACGGAAGTCAGGACTACCAAAATAAGACTGATCGCGATATTGGATTTTTCCGGATGTACAATGGCCTGATAAAAATTATAACCGAAAATAGCAGATACAACTGTAATCAGAATATTGTTTACATAAGCGTACTGGTTTTTTGCAGATGTTTTCATAGTAGTATTTTTTATTGTTATTTACTCAGTAAGTATGGCAACATAAAAAACGTTACAGAAAAATTTTAAAAAAATTATTTTCTTTAAAAAACAATCTCAATATACTTATAAACTCTTCATTCAAAAACTCACGTCCCGAAATCCCGAATCCCGTAACACGAATCTCAAAAAACTCTTACGAAATCACGCCGCTGCCGATCAGTTCTTCATCAATATACCATGAAGCAAACTGCCCTTCGGCAATAGCAGACTGAAGCTCGTCAAATTCAATATAAAAGGCATCTTCAAACTGATAAAGAGTAGCCTTCTGCAAAGGCTGTCTGTACCTGAATCTGGCCATTACTTCCATAGATCCGCCATTTTGAAGCCGCATATCTTCACGAACCCAGTGCAGTTCTGAATTATCAATTTTCAGTGCTTTTTTATGAAGCCCAGGGAAATGGCTTCCTTCTCCTACGAAAAGGATGTTGTTTTCCATGTCTCTGGAGATAATAAAACAGCTTTCTTTGTGGCCGCCTATACCAAGACCCTTACTTTGTCCGATCGTGAAAAATTGGGCTCCCTGGTGTTTCCCGATTACTTTTCCGTCAGATTTTTTATAATTGATTTTTCTTGATAGAAATTCAAGTTCCTTTTCTTTGGATGAGAATTCAGGTTTTTCTTCCGAAAATAAAGGAGAATCTTTGAAAATTTCCACGATTTCCCCTTCGTTAGGTTTTAATTGCTGTTGTAAAAACTGTGGAAGGCTTACCTTTCCGATAAAACATAATCCCTGAGAATCTTTTTTATCTGCTGTTACCAGTCCGATTTCTTTCGCAATTTCTCTTACCTGAGGTTTTGTAAGTTCTCCGATAGGGAAGAGCGCTTTTGAAAGCTGATCCTGATTTAGCTGGCAAAGGAAATAAGACTGATCTTTATTGTTGTCTTTTCCTGCCAGAAGGTGGAAAATTTCTTTACCGTTTTTATCAAAAGTAGAATTTACCCTTGCATAATGTCCTGTTGCTACCTTATCTGCACCTAAAGACATGGCGGTCTTCATAAAAACATCGAATTTTACTTCTCTGTTACACAATACATCAGGGTTGGGAGTTCTGCCTTTTTCATATTCGGCAAACATATAGTCAACGATACGTTCCTTGTAAAGTTCACTCATGTCTATCACCTGGAAAGGAATTCCAAGCTTTTGTGCTACCATCAGAGCATCATTACTGTCCTCAATCCACGGACACTCGTCTTCTAATGTTACGGAAGCATCGTTCCAGTTTCTCATAAATAAAGCCACTACTTCATGGCCTTGCTGCTGCAGCAAATACGCTGTAACACTAGAATCTACACCTCCGGAGAGGCCTACTACTACTTTCATTATATTTCAATTTTACGAAACTCTTAACGGGAGTTCTTAGTTTGATGCCGCAAAAATACAACTAAATAAATTCGTAAAAAAACCATAATTTTAAACATTGATAAAAACGATAGCGTATTAAGCTCTTTTTTATCAACCTCTCTGCAGCCGGAAACAGATGAGAACATAACTTTAAAAACAAAAATATTACATATGAAAAAGTTTATTATTTCTATGATGCTGATAAGCTCAGGATCAGTATTTTCCCAAATTTCCGTAGGTGCACCCGTGCAGGAAAACAGTAAGTGGACTTTTGGAGGAGGTATAGGACTAGGGTTTGGAAGCAACAGTGCGTTTAATTTGTCTGCATCACCAAGGGTAGGTTACAGGTTTACCAATGATTTAGAAGGAGGGGTAGTGGGAACTGTGTCCTGGCAGACCTCTGATTATTATAAATCCACCATGTTTGGAGTGGGTCCTTTTGTAAATTACTACTTCGCCAGATCATTTTATGTAGGAGCCAACTATCAGCATTATTTTGTTGATTATAAAGATAAATATTATGATTACAAGTACAATACGGAAGAAAACGCATTGTATCTGGGCGGAGGATATATGCAGCGAATTGGAAACAATTCTTTTATGCAGCTGGGGTTGATGTATAACGTGCTTTGGAAGCAGAATTCCAGTGTGTTTTCCAGCGGTCTGATCCCGAATATTGGTTTTGTGGTAGGACTTTAATGCCTGACTCATCAAGGAACGGACTTTAGCCCGTTTAATCAGAAAAAAAATTCATTCGGCTTTAGCCCAAACTTATAAAAACAAAAATCCCCGGAAAATTTCCCGGGGATTTTCTATTTGAAAATTAAATTATTTATTCAATTATGATTGAGAAGATTTTTCAGCAGCCGATTTTTTCGTTTTCTGCGTTTTCCCGATCAATCCGTCTTTTGCTTCATTAAGATCAAGAATTACAGTTTCTCCTTCGCTCAATTGCTTGTTTACCAGCATTTCTGCCAATAAGTCCTCAATATACTTCTGGATGGCACGTTTCAATGGTCTTGCTCCGAAATCTTTATCCCATCCTTTTTCAGAAATAAAGTCTTTGGCTTCTTCAGTAAGATCTACTTTATATCCTAGTTTTTCAAGTCTGCCATAAAGTTTATTCAGTTCAATATCAATAATTTTCTTGATATCATCCTGTACAAGAGAGTTGAAGATCACGATATCATCAATTCTGTTCAAGAATTCCGGTGCAAATGCTTTTTTAAGGGCATTTTCAATGGTACTTCTTGCTCTTGAATCCGAAGTCGTTTTCTTCGCAGAAGTTCCGAATCCTACACCGTCTCCGAAGTCTTTAAGATCTCTTGTTCCGATGTTTGAAGTCAGAATAATAATGGTATTTCTGAAATCAATTTTTCTTCCTAAACTGTCTGTAACGTGTCCTTCATCCAAAATCTGCAACAGAATATTGAATACATCAGGGTGAGCTTTTTCAATCTCATCCAAAAGAACCACTGCGTAAGGCTTTCTTCTTACAGCTTCTGTCAGCTGACCACCTTCTTCGTATCCTACATATCCCGGAGGCGCACCTACTAATCTTGACACCGCAAATTTCTCCATGTACTCACTCATGTCAATTCTGATCAGAGATTCATCGGATTCAAAAAGTTCTCTTGCCATTACCTTCGCCAATTCGGTTTTACCAACCCCGGTTGTTCCAAGGAAAATAAAAGTACCGATAGGGCGGTTAGGATCTTTAAGCCCTGCTCTGTTTCTTTGAATTGCTTTCACAACCTTTTTCACAGCATCTTCCTGGCCAATCACTTTTCCGTTCAGCTTCTCGTCCATTTGGGCAAGTTTGTCAAGCTCGTTCTTACCAACTTTCGTTACAGGAACTCCACTCATCATAGAAACTACTTCCGCTACATTTTCCTCCGTTACGGTTTCTTTTTTCTCTTTTACATCCTTATCCCATTTTTCCTGAGCCGAATTCAGTTCCATCTGAAGACGTTCTTCCTCATCTTTCAGCTTTCTTGCTTCAAGGTAGTCCTGAGCTTTTACGGCCTTCTGTTTCAGTTCTTTGATGTCTTCAATTTTCTTTTCAAAATCAATGATTTCAGTAGGAACTTTCATGTTTTTAATATAAACACGGGATCCTGCTTCGTCCATTGCATCAATTGCTTTGTCCGGAAGAAAACGGTCTGTAATATATCTCGATGTCAGATTGACACAAGCAAGGATAGCTTCCGGAGTATAGATTACATTGTGATGTTCCTCATATTTATCTTTGATCTGGTTCAAGATCTGAACAGTTTCATCAATAGATGTAGGTTCCACCATTACTTTCTGGAATCTTCTTTCTAAAGCTCCGTCTTTTTCAATATACTGACGGTATTCATCCAGGGTAGTGGCCCCGATGCATTGAATTTCTCCTCTTGCCAAAGCAGGTTTGAACATATTGGAAGCATCTAAACTTCCCGTAGAACTTCCTGCTCCCACAATGGTATGAAGCTCATCAATAAATAAGATGACATCTCTGTTTTTTTCCAGTTCCGTCATAATGGCCTTCATTCTTTCCTCAAACTGACCACGGTACTTTGTTCCTGCAACCAAACTTGCAAGATCTAAAGTGATCACACGTTTTCCATAAAGAACTCTCGACACTTTTTTCTGTTGAATTCTTAATGCTAAACCTTCAGCGATAGCAGATTTACCAACTCCCGGCTCCCCTATAAGAAGCGGGTTGTTCTTCTTTCTACGTGATAAGATCTGAGAAACTCTCTCAATTTCTTTTTCACGGCCAATCACTGGGTCCAGTTTTCCATCTCTGGCCAAAGAAGTAAGGTCTCTACCAAAGTTATCCAACGTAGGCGTTTTACTTTTTGCAGAACCTAGATTTCCTGTAGGCTTTCTCATTTGCTCAAATTCTTCTCTCTCATCATCATCATCATAAGCACTCATCTGAGGAGACTGCCCTGAATTTTTAAGCATAGTCTGGTATTCTCTTGAAACTCCTTCGTAATCGATGTCATAAGCTCCCAGAATATTTGAAGTAGGGTCCTCATATTTATATAGAATACCTAAAAGCAGGTGAACGGTATTAATTTCATTGCTTTTATACTGTCGGCATTCTAACTCTGCACGTTTGATCGCATGATCTGCCATCTTAGTGAAAGAAATATTGGTAACCTCCTCAGAAATAGGATTAAGACTTGCTGTATTTAGAGTTTCAATTTTTCTTCTGATTTGTGTTAAATCCGCATTAAGGTTTTGAAGGATTTCTTTTGCAGAGTTTTCCGTTTTTATAATACCTAAAAGTAGATGTTCTGTATTAAGAAATTCACTTTTCAGCCTTTTAGCTTCGCTTTTGCTTTGTTTGAACACCTGGCTCAAACCTTGTGAAAACTTATAATCCATAATATATCTCATTAGAACAAAGGCAACATTACCTTTTATTCATTATCTAAATTACAAATATTTTACCAAAAATCAATTAATGACTTTATGGCAGAAAAAATTTTATTATCTTATTGAAAATGATTAAGTTTGTTATCCTTAAATTTTCCCCATGAATACTGAAATTACTAATTACATCGGTTATTCTGCTTCTCTTTTTATCGTATTGAGTTTCATATTGAAAGATGTAAGAAAAATCAGAGTGGTTAACATGATTGGCTGTTTTTGTTTTGTCATTTATGGTATATTTAATGGAATGCTTTGGCCGGTTATCATACCAAACGGGCTTATTTGTTTCATTCAAATCTATTATTTAATATTAGACAAAAAAGATTGATGAGGAAAAAAATTATTACTTCTGCTTTTAGTAATCTGTATACTGACCAACGGATAGAGAAGGTGTGCAAAACCCTTTTTGACAACGGATATTCCATAGATCTGATTGGTAACGACTGGGAGGGAAACGAAAAAATGGAGCGTCCTTACTCTTTTTCCAGGATTAGCTTAAAGTCTGAAAGTCTGAAGACTGCTTATTTTGAGTTCAACTGGAAATTATATAAAGAACTGAAGAAAAAAGCGGACAAAGATACGATCCTTCATGCCAATGACATCGATGCACTTCTGCCAAATTATCTGATTGCTAAAAAACTGAACATTCCCTTGGTGTTTGACAGCCATGAAATTTTCACAGAAATGCCATCCGTCCAAAACAGATTTTCACAGAAATTCTGGAGATTGCTCGAAAGAAAGCTGGTTCCCCATATGGAACTGATGATGACAGAAAGCGAAAGCTATGCAGAATGGTTTCATGAACAATACAATGTTAATCCAGTAGTGGTAAGGAATATTCCGAGAAAAATTCTTACTGCACCTGAAATTCCTGAAAATCATCCGAAAATTATTTTATATCAGGGAGCAATTAATCAATCCAGAGGTATAGAAAAAATGATTGCTGCCATGCATCATATTAAAGATGCTGTCTTGAAAATTGCAGGTGATGGACCAAAGAAAAGAGACTATGAGGAACTTGTTATTCAGGAAAAACTGCAGGATAAAGTATTTTTCCTGGGTAAGCTGAAACCGGAAAATCTCAGAGAAATCACCAGAACTGCTGATGTGGGATTCAGTCTTGAGGAAAACAATGGGGTAAGCTATTATTATTCGCTTCCTAATAAGGTTTGTGATTATATCCAGTCGAGAGTACCGCTTGTGATGATTAATTTTCCAGAAATGCAAAGGATAAAAAATCAGTTTAATGTAGGTGAAATTATTCCGGATCATCAGCCTGAAACCATTGAGAAAGCAATTAATCTTGTTCTTCAGAGAGGAAGACAGCATTATCAAAGCGAATTGAATAAGGCAGCAGATGTCTTTTGCTGGGAGAATGAAGAAAGAAAAATTCTGCAGCTTTTTGAAAAAGCCGCGCGTAAATAAATTTTACAAAATTGGTTATCTTTGCAAAAGAAATTTGATTTAAAATGACCATTAAAGAAAAACAGCAGGAAATAATAGATGAATTCGCTTTTCTTGACGATTGGGAGCAAAAGTATGAATACATCATTGATCTTGGAAAAGAACTGAAAGGTTTAGCTGAAGATAAGAAAACAGAAGAAAATCTGATTAAAGGCTGCCAGAGCAAAGTTTGGATTGATGCTGAATTTAAAGAAGGAAAACTTTTCTTTAATGCAGATTCTGATGGTATTTTACCCAAAGGTATCGTTTCTCTTTTAGTAAGTATTTATAGTGGACATTCCACACAGGAAATTCTGGATTCTGATTTTGATTTTATCGGAGAAATAGGACTACAGGAATTTCTTTCACCTTCCAGAGCTAACGGGCTTATGGCGATGACCAAGCAGATCAAGTTTTATGCAGTTGCTTACCAACTGAAATCATAACCGTGACCAGAATTTTAGCATATCGTTTTTCCGCATTCGGAGATGTTGCGATGACAGTGCCTGTTTTCAGAGAATTTCTGGAGCAGAACCCCGGCGTGGAAATTATTATGGTTTCCAGGAAAAATTTTGAGGCTTTGTTTGCAGGAATTTCCAATGTAACGTTTAAGGGGATTGATCTGGATGATTACAAAGGTCTTTTTGGATTGAGGAAATTGAGCAATGAACTGATCCGTGAGTTTAATCCGGATTGTATTGCCAATCTCCATGATGTAATCCGAACCAAAGTTTTAGACAGAATATATAGAAGAAAAGGACTTAAGGTTTTTAAAATTAATAAAGGTAAAGAAGAAAAAGAACATCTTACGGATGTCTGGAATCTGGAAAAGGTTCAGTTGAAAAAAACAGTAGAACGTTATGCTGATGTTTTCCGGGAAATGGGATTCAGGATTGAACTTTCTCATCAATTAAGACCGGTTTCGGAGCAGAAATCAGGAATTGGGTTTGCTCCTTTTGCTCAGCATAAGGGAAAAATGCTTCCTTTGGAGAAGTCGTATGAACTGGTAAGGATTCTGGCTCAGAAGCATACCGTATATTTCTTTGGAGGAGGTAAAAAAGAAACAGAAACCCTTGAAAAATGGGAAGAAGAGATTCCCAATACAAAAAACCTTGCCGGAAAATTAAATCTTACGGAAGAACTCAATTATATTGCGGGACTTGAACTGATGATATCCATGGATTCTGCCAATATGCACCTTGCAAGTCTTGTAGGAACGCGCTGTGTTTCTATTTGGGGAGCAACTCATCCATATGCCGGATTTTTAGGATTTGGGCAGAGTGAAGAAGATGTTGTTCAGGTAAAAGACCTGAGCTGCAGGCCATGTTCGGTTTTTGGAGATAAAGAATGTTACAGGGGCGACTGGGCCTGTCTTGAGGAATTTAATATCCAGAAAGTGGTGGATAGGGTTAATTTTTAAAAATAATCTTTACCATCTCATTAGCTTTAGCTTCATCAGAATGGCTTTTTTCTAAGATTTCCTTTCTCTTTTCAGTATCGTGATACTCTTTTTCCGCTGAGGTGACAATTTGTTGACGGATTTCATTCATATCAGATCCAAACAGGCACAAACTCTTCAAAACAGGATCATCTGTGATATTTTCATTGATAATAACAAAACGGCTGTTGTAAAGTGTATTAAACAGCTTCACTTTTGTGCCGGAATTCTGGTAAGAAATCAGAATATTGGCATGAGCATCTTCCAGAAGATTATAGAGATTTTCTGTAGTTTGAATAGGAGTGAGGCTGATGTTTTCAACTGTTGAAATCTTTCTTTTTATGTCATCACCGGCACGATCTGAGGCTACAACCAGTTGATATTGTGGAAGAGTTTTGAATAAGTTAATAGTCTCATTCAATGCTCTTTTATTGTCAGCGGTAGTGAGGTCTCCATGAAAAAGAAAATACTTCCCTTTTGTATCCAATTCCTTTACCGATTCATTGCCATGAAAGATATGAATCAGGTGTGCATTTCCTGAATAGGTTTCTACTTCATTATATTCCTTTTCAGACAGGCAGAATACAGCTTCGAATTTCTTTAAAAGCTTTTTGTGATATCCGGTATATTTTAAAGATTCAATTTTGTAAATGATCTTTTTCAATTTGTTTTTCTCTGACGAAGAAAGCCCTTTATAATATTCTGTTTCGTTATTGTGATAACGGAGGTAGAGTTTGTGGTCGTTTACTGTCAGAAACCGCATTATACAGGTTGTCTGTAGGCCTTCGAACAGGATAGGTGCTTTATTCCTTTCCAGATTTTTAATGAGTTCTTCAGAATTTCTGATAGCAGCAGCGAAAGGAGTTGACGAGAAATAAAGCAGAGGATTCTTTTTCTTTTGATAAAAAAAGACATTTTCCGTAATTTCTTTGACTTCCGGATCAATCTTATCAGGGATCTGGTCTACAAAACAATGCAGATGAATTTTTATCCCAAGATCAGATAAAGCCTTGATTTTATAATATACATCAATGATTCCGCCATAAGAAGTAGGGTAGGGATAATTGAATGATATGATGTGGAGCTGTTTCAAGTTTGGCTATTCGATGTAGGCAAAGGTAGATAAATATCAGGAAAACTGCAGGCCACATTTAAATGCTTAGGGATAAAATAAAAAAATCTCCCAGAAATCTGAGAGATTTTTTGTGGGTCCTGAGGGATTCGAACCCCCGACCCTCTGGGTGTAAACCAGATGCTCTGAACCAACTGAGCTAAGAACCCGAATTTTTTTGAAAGGTTTCGTTTCCTTTTCTGTGGGTCCTGAGGGATTCGAACCCCCGACCCTCTGGGTGTAAACCAGATGCTCTGAACCAACTGAGCTAAGAACCCTCTAGACTTGTTCTCTTGTTTAGAGTGGTGCAAATATACGACTTATTCTTTAATCTCCAAATTTTTTTCCAAAAAATCTCCCACTACAAAGTTGCTTCCGCCGATAAAAATCATTTCTTCATTTGTACATTGTTCTTTTGCAGAGAGATACGCTTCCTGTACAGAATCAAAAATTTTATAAAAAATTTTCGCCTCCTGGAGCAGATTTTCGTAATCTTCGGGATGTCTTCCCCTGTTGATGGATGGTTTTGCAAAATAGAACTCAGAATTTTCAGGAAGTAATTTCATCACATCATCTATTTTTTTATCATTCACAAACCCCAAAATAACATGCTTGTGTCTGTTAATTGAATTTAATTGTGAAAAAACATACTCCAAACCTGCCTGATTATGTCCCGTATCGCAAATTGTAAGCGGATGTTGTGAAAACTCGAACCAACGGCCAATAAATCCTGTATTCTGATGAACATGGAGCAGTCCGTTTTCAAGAGCATTGTCAGAAATAGGGACATTCTGTTTTCTTAACTCTTCTACGGCAGCCAATACAACTCTGATATTCTTTTTCTGGTAATTCCCTTTCAAATCAGATTCAAGGTTTGTATGAATGAGCGTAGCATCTATAAATGGAGCATTTTCTTTCATTGCTTTTTCCTGAATGATATTTCTAACGGCTTCATTCTCATCACCGGAAATAATCGCGATATCGTGCTTAATAATTCCGGCTTTCTCCATTGCAATTTCTTCGATGGTGTCTCCGAGAATATTTTGATGGTCCAGCTGAACATTGGTAATAGCCGAAATCAATGGTTTGATAATATTGGTGGAATCCAGTCTTCCTCCCAATCCCACTTCAATAATGGCAAAATCTACCTGCTGCTGGTAAAAATATTCAAAAGCCATGATGGTTGTGAATTCGAAGAAAGAGGGGCGGATATCTTCCGGAATTGTTTTCAGTTTTTGAATAAAATCAAAGACAAATTCTTTATTACAGTTTTTGCCGTTCACCTTAATACGCTCCGTAAAATCGATAAGGTGGGGAGAATTGTATAATCCTGTTTTATAACCGGCCTCCTGAAGAACCGATGCCAGCATATTGCTTGAAGAACCTTTTCCATTGGTGCCGCCAATGTGGATACACTTTATTTTATCCTGAGGATTTCCAAAGAAAGCACAAAGCTTTGTAATGTTGTCAAGCCCAGGTTTATAAGCCTTCTGTCCATCTATCTGATAGTTGGGCATCTGTACGAAAAGCCAGTCGATAGCTTCCTGATATTGTTCATTTGTCATGGTACAAAATTCCCAAAAGTTTTTTTAAAATAAAATATAATTTTTCAATCTGTAACTTTTTTATATTTAATTCGTCTAATATTGAAAAATCTTAATATGCAATCGCTGTGATTTACACGGTATCATACTGATGAAGATAACACGATTCCATATGGCCATTAAAAACAAATAAACATATACAATATGAAAAAAGTTTGGATCATCGTTTTTGGATTAGGTTATCTGGGTTTAAGCGCTCAGAAGAAATGGTCCTTAAAAGAATGTGTAAGCTATGCAGTGGAGCATAATCTTCAGGTTATCCAAAATCAGTATAACAAACAAAACCAGGAATACAACCTTAAAGCCGCCCAAAAAGAATATTTACCTTCCCTATCTGGGAGTGTTACGACTGGAGTGAGTTTCGGGCAAGGATCATTAGGAGCCGGAAGCTTTAGAAACGATAGGTTCAATAACAGTGTGGGTCTGGGAGCCGATATTTTGGTGTATAATAATGGGAGACTAGAGAAGAATGTAAGAAAGGCTCAGTTTGATGTAGAAGCAAGCCAATATGACATTGAAACCATTAAAAATGATATTTCCCTTCAGATCGCTCAGCAATATCTGACCACTTTGTTGAATAAAGAGATCGTTAAAATTTCTCAGAGTGCCGTAGATAATGCACAGAAACAATTTGACAGAGCTAAAATCACCACTCAGGTTGGAACAACAGCCCAAACGGTTCTGGCAGAGGCTGAAGCAGCATTGGCAAGAGAAAAACAAAATCTTAAAACAGCAGAAGTAAACGTGGGCCGTGCTTTGTTTGCCATCGTTCAGCTTTTACAGCTTTCGGATTATAAGGGTTTTGATGTGGAAGATGTGAATATTCCGGAAAAGCTAGAGTTGCAGCTTACTACTGCAGATGAAGTGCTTACAACGGCGTATGAGATACAACCGCAGATCAAAGCAGCGGAAAGCCGCATAAGATCTGCCGAAGCACAAACAGAGGTAACCAAAACAGCATTCTGGCCAACATTAACAGCCAGTGCCGGTCTTAATACTTTCTATAACAGGCAGTTTGATCCTATGCCAGGTACTATTCAGGGAAACTTTTTCGAACAATATAAAGATCAGTTTGGACAAAATGTAGGATTATCACTTAATATTCCTATCTTCAATAAAGGAAAAACAAAACTTCAGGTAGAACAATCTAAAGTAAACGAAAGCATAGCCAAAAATACGTTAGAGCAACAGAAACAGCAGGTAAGACAAAATGTTCAGAAAGCTCAGTTTGATGCTGATGCCAATTACGAAACCTATCTGGCCGCAGTAGAAGCAGAGAAAAGCTCGAAACTGGCGCTCGATTTTGCAGATAAAAGTTATACTGCCGGAAGAACAACCATTTATGACGTCAATGTGGCGAGAAATAATTATGCAAATGCACAGGGATCAGTAGCGCAGGCAAAATATAATTATCTTTTTAGTCTTAAACTATTGAATTTCTATGCAGGAATTCCATTAAGTTTGTAAAATGCCAATCAAATCATTAGAAAAATACTTACCCCAAAATACACTTAAATATTTAAGAATCTGGTTTGCAGATTACTATATACATATAAAAGTTACAAGAAACAGAAATTCTAAACTGGGAGATTATAGAAAGCTTCCGGACAACTCGCATGAAATTACGGTAAATTCTACTCTGACGCCACAGCTTTTTTTCTTTGTATTGACTCATGAGCTGGCCCATCTGATTGCTTTCGAAAAATATGGACGAAAAATTTCTCCACATGGCAACGAATGGAAAGAAACGTTCAGAAATATGCTCCTGCAAAGTCTTGAAATTTATGATGAAGAACTCAAGCCGATCATTATAAAATTTTCAAAATCGCCTAAAGCCAATTTCATGGCAAGCCCTGATCTGGTAAGATATTTCCACACTGAGAAACAGGATGATACTCTGCAGTTTATCGAAGAACTTAAAAAGGGAGAATTCTTTATCTATCGCAACGAAAAGTATTTATTAGAAGGTCTAGTTAAAAAAAACTATCTTTGTAAGAACCTGGCTACTGGAAGGAAGTATTCTTTCAAGCCTTTAGCGAGGGTAGAAAAATGTAGCTAAGAATGTCAAAATCAGATAGATATTGCGTTATCATGGCAGGGGGAATCGGAAGCCGGTTCTGGCCTATGAGCACGCAGAAATTTCCAAAACAGTTTCAGGATATTTTAGGAACCGGGCGTACTATGATTCAGCAGACCTATGACCGAATCAGCAAGGTAATTCCTAAAGAACAGATATTCGTGATTACGAATAAAGAATATGTTCCTGTTTCCCATCAGCAGCTTCCGGAGATTCCTGAAGAGAATATTGTGGGTGAGCCGCTTATGAAGAATACAGCAGCTTGTAATCTGTATATGGCTAACAAAATTGCTGAGATTAATCCGGATGCAACAATGATTGTATTGCCGGCAGATCATCTGATCCTTAAAGAGGATGTATTTCTGGAAAAAGTAGAGCTGGCGTTTGAGGTAGCTTCAAAAAATGATTATCTGGTAACATTAGGAATCACTCCAACAAGACCTGATACAGGGTATGGCTATATTCAGTTTGTAGAAAAAAAGGGATCTGAATACTTTAAAGTGAAAACATTCACAGAAAAACCTATCCTTGAAATTGCCCAAAGCTTTTTGGAAAGTGGTGATTTCCTTTGGAATGCAGGGATTTTTGTATGGAATGTGAAGAGCATTCACCACGCTTTTGATCTTTATCTTCCTGAGATGATGCAACATTTTATGGCGTGTGAGTACAACTCTGAAAAAGAAAACAGCTGTATTGAAACCATTTATCCGAAGGTTCAGAAAATTTCCATTGATAACGGAATTTTAGAAAAAGCAAAGAATGTTTACGTGATTCCTTCAGATTTAGGATGGAGCGATCTTGGAACATGGACCTCTGTATATGAAAATACAGAAAAAGATAAAGACGGAAACGCAGTAAAACTGAAACATTTACTTTCTTATAATTCAAAAGGAAATATCATCCGTTTAAAGAATAATAACAAGGCAGTAATTATTGACGGCCTTGAAAACTACATTGTTGTAGATACAGATAAAGCACTTCTGATCTGCCCGCGGGATAATGATCAGCTTATTAAAGATTATGTTCTTGACCTAAAGAGCTTTAAAAAAGGCGAGAAGTTTATGTAATATTTGGTATATTTTCTGCTGATTTTTAAATTATGATTAAAACTGCAACCCGATTTACAATTCTTACATTTTTACTTTTGGGAATCTTTGGATGGGCTCAAGAGAAGAAAAAGTTTGCAAACATTCCAGCTATTTTGCAACAGATCAACCCAGGTAACAGGGTAGATTCATGGGTGTTGGTATACAACAGCTATGGGAAAGGCGAGGAAATTAAGATTTCGGGTAAGGTAAATTATACACCTCAATTCTCAGGATTCAATCTTTTCCCCAGTGAAGACAGCTTTTATTATATTGCTTATTCGGAAGGAGGTAAAGTAAATTATGTGACTGATGTCGAAGGACTGAAGAAGTTTGTTGACAGAATTGATAATGCTCAGGAAGCAGCGGTTGTATTAGCGGCCGATGGATACATGGTAGATGAGGAATTCAAGGATCTTGCGGGTAATTACCATGAAGATCAGTCGAATTACTATCTGGACCTTGGAAAACTGACCTCAAAGGAATGTCCATACCAGAAAACACATTATACAGTTACCGTAAATAAATCTACAGGCGCTGTAAGCAATGTAAAGGACAATGGAACCTATATTGAGCTTTATAATAAAAAATGTGCTAATAACCCGAGACTTTTAAAAATCGAAAAAAAAGAAGAACCAAAGAAAGATGAGCCCAGAAAAACACCCAAGCGCAAATAATACCTATGAGACTGAGCGATTAATCCTTCGCCCCATGTCTCGTGAAGACAAAGATTTTGTCTTTGAACTTTATAACAGACCCAAATTCATTCAGCATATCGGCAATCGCAATGTTAATTCCATTGAAGATGCGGAAAATTATATCCTCAACAGATTTGCTCCCCAGATTGAAAGACTGGGCTTTGGAAACTATCTTTTAGTAACCAAAGACGGAAATGAAAAAGTGGGAGCAGTAGGAATCTTTGAAAGGGAAGGGCTGGATATCGTGGATATCGGATATTCGCTGCTGGAAGAGTTCGAAGGCAAAGGGTATGCTTTTGAGGCTGCTCAGAAAGTGAAGTCTATTGGGATGGATGACTTTGGATTAACAAAGATATCTGCCATTATTTCAAAAGATAATATTTCTTCCCAAAAACTGATTGAAAAGCTGGGGTTAAGGTTTAAAAAGCACGTTACACTTCCCGGTGAAACAGAAGAGCTAAATTATTACGAAACCGAATAATAAATTTATAAAAAAATATTTTCACAAATAGCACAATATTGTATCTGTGTTATTTGTGAAAATATTTGTGATAGCTTTGTTTAAAAAAGAATTATCCTTCCAGAATCTGCTCAGCTGCAGTCTTTGACGTTACTTTTTCAATCACTCTTGTACAGATTCCATTTTCATCAAAAATAAAAGTGGTTCTTACAATTCCCATATACGTTTTTCCAAACGTTTTCTTCTCCTGCCATACCCCAAATTTTTCAATAATATCCCGGTTTTCATCCGCGATAAGATCATAAGGAAATGCGAATTTGCTATGGAAATTTTTCTGTTTCTTTACCGTGTCACCGCTTATTCCCAGTAATTGAAATCCTGCCTTTTCAAGCTTGGAATAATTATCGCTCAGGTTGCAGGCTTCCACTGTACAGGTGGGTGTATTCGCTTGCGGATAGAAGAAAACTACCAGTTTTTTTCCAATTAATTTTGATGAGGTTACTGTTTCTCCGTCTTGATTGAATCCTTCAAATTCAGGTAATTTATCTCCAACTTTCAGCATAATGATTTAATTTTGTTCAAATTTAAGGTATACATGACAAAAAAACAAAGAGCTGAGCTCGTTCAGATAGAACTGGATAAATTATATCCCACCACACCTATTCCGTTAGACCATACCGATCCCTATACATTAATGGTTGCTGTAGCACTTTCTGCGCAGACAACAGATAAAAAAGTTAACCAGGTCACACCTGATCTTTTTGCGGTCGCAGGAACGCCGCAAAGAATGGCTAAGCTTGAAGAATTTGAAATCAAAGAACTGATTAAGGAAATCGGACTTTCCAATACAAAAGCCAAAAACCTGAAAAGAATGGCAGAACTTCTGCTGGAGCGTCATAATGGTATTGTTCCGCAGACTTATGAGGAACTGGAGGCACTTCCGGGAGTAGGACACAAAACAGCTTCAGTAGTAATGAGCCAGGGATTCGGATTTCCCGCTTTTCCGGTAGATACCCATATTCACCGTCTGATGACACAGTGGAAACTTACCTCCGGAAAAAATGTGGTGGAAACAGAGCGCGACGCCAAGAAATTATTCCCGGAGGAAGTATGGAATAAGCTTCACCTTCAGATTATTTTCTATGGAAGAGAATATTCTCCGGCAAGAGGAAAAGGAGAGAAGGATTTTATTACGAAAATGATGTTTGAGAAATAATTCAATTATTTCAGCGCTATGCTCGCTAAGATTTTATAGAAATTACGTTGAAATAGCTTGCGAATGCACTTCGTTTAGAAGACATATTTCCCTAGCTGAGTGAAACGTCTTTGCGAACTAATAGAAAATGAAACAATTACTTTGTGGTTGCGTTTATAAATAAACCATGTCAAGGTTCTGAACCTTGACATGGCTTAAAAAACATGCTGAAATAGCTCGCGAAGACACTTCGTTTAGCAAAGGCAATATCTCCCTCGCTGAGTGAAACGCCCTTGCGAACTAAAATAAAACGCAACAATTACTTAGTGATCGTTGCGTTATTTTAATTTTAAATGTCCAATAACCTTCTGTGGTAATTAATCTGCCCCAAATGGTAATCCAGGTGAGCAAGCAAATGGATCAGGAAGTAATCGGTTGTCATGGCACTTTCAAAAACAACCAATGGATACTCTTTTTTCAGGTCCTCATCGGACAATTGGGAAAGTACTGAATCTATCATTGTAGTGGTATTCTTCACTTTTTCAATAAGTTCCGCTTTAGGAATATCCTTTGATGAAAATTCCAGGTCACGCTGTCTTACATATCCGGTATTTCCAAGGTGTGTCCCTATAAAATGATTAAGATTTCCCACCAGATGAAGAGCAAGATTACCCGCAGAGTTAGCAATGTTTTTATCTGTTTTCCAAAGACTTTCTTCGCTTTGATAGGCTTCCAGCTCTGTTTTTAATTTATTTAAATCTCTGTTGTAAAGAGATTTGAGACTTTCTGTGATCATATCAATTTTTATTGTATTATGGTTTTAAAATATCCTTTAAAGTGTTTATCAACCAAACTGTCAATACTGCATTTATAATCTATAAAACCATAAATGCTGTCATTTTTGGTGAATTGTTTACTGTTTAGAATCAATTTCTGACTAAAAACTTTAGATTTTATGAATTTTTCTTCGCCTTTTAAGGTTTTTGGGTCAATATCTTTGATGTAAAAGTGATTTTTAAACACCTTAATCAAAATTCCGTTTCCAAAATATCCGTTATTGTTATTCAGTTTGATGGTAAGGGTATCATTCTGATACTGAGCTTTGCATTTATAATCATCGAATAAAAATGCTCCTTTACGAAAGCCATCTGAGTAACTTGCAGCCTGAACAATATGTGCTGTTCTGGTTTTACTTTCAACAATTTCACTGTTGTAAAGTTTCAGTTCCGGATGTTTGGAAAGAAGGAGAATAGTATCATTGCCAGATAAGCTCTTGTCAACCGTAAAATTTTCGAAATTCGGCTCTTTATGACAGCTTAAAGTCATCAAAAAAATAACAGAAAAAAACAAAAATAGTTTCATACGAAACTATTTTTGTTTTTGAGCCCAAAGCTCCATTTTCCTGTTCAGAACATCCAGTGGAAGACATCCCTGGCTCAATACTTCATCATGGAAGCTTGCCAGCTTGAATTTGTTTCCAAGTTCTTTCTGATACTTTTCTCTCAGTTCACGGATTCTTAAAGAACCTATTTTGTAGCCTAAAGCCTGTCCCGGCATCGCCATGTATCTTTCTACTTCTGCCACGGCAGCTCCTTCATCGTAAGAAATATTGCTTAAGAAATATTTGATAGCTTCTTCACGTGACATTTTTCCTGTATGAAGTCCTGTATCCACTACAAGTCGTACCGCTCTCAGCATCTGATCGCTCAGATACCCCATTTTCTGGTAAGGATCTGTATACAAACCGAACTCAGGACCTAGCGTTTCACAATAATGTGCCCATCCTTCACCATACGCTCCAAACCATCCGAATCTCATAAATTTAGGAAGCTTTGTGTTCTCCTGTTGCAAAGAAACCTGATAATGATGCCCCGGAATTGCTTCATGAAGGAATAGAGACTCCATTCCTGAAGTAACATTGAATTTGGTAGGATCCGGAAGCGGAACATAAAAGATACCCGCTCTTTTACCATCCGGAGTTCCCGGCATATATTCTGCACTGGCACTTGCTTCTCTGAATTTCTCTGTCTGTCTGATCTCAAACTTTGTTTTAGGCGTTACATTAAACATTGTTTTCAGCTTGGGAGTAATTTTCGTTAATATACTGTTGAAACCGTTTAAAACTTCTTTAGACGTTTTATAAGTCATTGCCTTTGGATCCGTTTTTACAAAAGTGATAAACTCTTCAAGCGTTCCTGTAAAGCCTACCTGTTGTTTTACTTTTTCCATTTCTGCACGAAGCATAGCTACCTGCTGAAGTCCGATTTTATTGATTTCTTCAGGTGATTTTTTAGTGGTGGTCCAGCTTTTTACATAATAGTTGTAGGTCTCATTGCCGTTAGGAAGGCTGTTATATCCATCTGTATCTCTTGCTTTCGGAAGGTATTCTTTTTCTAAAAATGTCCCCATTTTAGTATAAGCAGGAATGATCTTTTTCGTAATGGCATCTTTATAAAGTGCTGAAAATTTCTCTTTCTGAGCCTCCGTGAAATTTTTAGGGAAATTTTTAATAGGTCCGTAGAAAATATTCTTTTCCATATCAGACGTTGTAATTTCTTCAGCCTTCATTTGAGGAATCATTTTGACCACCAGTTTTTTTGGAAGTACAATCTTATTGGTGATTCCCTCACGGAAGTTGTCTGCAGCAGCATTCATCCACTCCGGGAATTTTTCCATTCTTTTCAGCCAGTCACTATAATCTTTTTCTGTTTTAAAAGGCTGATTGCCCTGTCCGCTTCCATACAAGGGAAAAGTAAGAGGCAGCCCTCCAAATTGAGTGAAGGGAATATATTCCGGATGATAGGCGTAGGCTTCAATTTTATCTTTCAACGTATAATCCAATACGTCATACACCACTTTATCTTCATCAGAAAGGGTTTTGTAATCCACATGCTCCAACTGTTTCTGTACAGAATTGTAGAATGCTACTTCTCCTGAGATAAAATCTTTATCAATATTGATAGGAAGCTGATCATTATATCTGGCATCTCCCTGTGCTGTAGCATCTAAAGGGTAAAGCTTAAGATACTGCTCATAATAGTTCGAAGCGATTGAATCCAGGTTGCTGGGCGTCACTTTTGTAAGAGGAGAGTCCGTTTTTTTGCAGGAAGCAAGCCCGATCACCAGTCCCAATCCAAGAATACTTTTTGATAAAATGTTTTTCATTTTCAGAATCTTTATGGAAACAAAAGTAAGTATTATTAGGAGATTCAGAATGATTGTATGCATTGATTTTAAAAAATTATTTTTAAAATCCTTTCAACTTTGAATCAATTTTTTATCTTTGTCTAAAACGTTTAACAATCATATTATTACAGCTCTTTTTTAAGAAAAAATGAAAGGGATTTTAAAAATTTACCATCCGGACGAAACGCTAAAATACAATATCAGAAATACTTATTGTAAGGCAGTTTACAGCAACCAGCAACATTTTTTAGAGGTTGAAGTGATTACGGATGACAGTTTGGATCACGTGGACGATGATTCATTACAGTACAACTTTCCGCAGCTTTCACTTGAAGTTTTTGATTTTCCTATCGAATCAGCGGAAATAGAAGGAAAAACCATCACCATCAATGACTCTGATGAAGAAACCTATACAGAAGTAGATCTTTTCGATGACGAAGATGCCTACATCTATGATAATGAGCTTCTTTTTGAAAAAAATGAAGAAGGGGAGCTTCAGGTTATCTGGAAAGGAACTATTGATGATTTTTATACCGGATCAGATACACCGATTCCTTTTAGATTAAAATGCGAATTTAAGCAAGATGATATTGAGGTAGGAGAAGACTAACAACCTTCTGCCTTTTTAACTGTAAATTTCTTTTCAAAATATTTTTGGAAAGAAATTTGCTATTTGTAAAATTGTAACAAATTTTAAGTTGTTTTTAAGCAATTTTTAAGAGTTCAATTCATAATATTCTCCTACATTTGTCGTTGAAATTTAATAAAATTTACATTTAATGCTGTTAACGGAACTTTCTCAGATTTTATTTGCACAAATCGCTACTCCTGCAGTTGCTGCAGACAACTTAGAGTTCTCATTCTGGAAAATTATGTTCCATGGAGGAGCTTTCGCTAAAATAGTGATGGTCACTGTATTACTATTGGGAGTGTTTTCTCTATATCTGTTTTTTGAAAGATTTTTCTTTATCAAAAGGCTTACATCAAAAACAGATTCCAACTTCATGAACAATATTGAAGACTTCATCAAGGCCGGAAAAATAGAGGCAGCAGCCGATTATTGCAAAACTCAGAATTCTCCCGAAGGAAGAATTTTAGAAAAAGGGATTTCAAGATTAGGACGTCCTGTTTCTGATATTGTAAGTGCTATGGAATCGCAGGCACAGGTAGAGGTTGCCAATATGGAAAAAAACCTGAATCTTTTAGCTGTAGTACCAAGTATAGCACCCATGTTGGGACTTTTAGGTACGGTAATCGGGATGATTATTGCATTCTTTAATCTTTCCCATGCCACAGGGTCTTTCTCTCCGAAAACTCTTTCAGAAGGTATCTATACTGCTTTAGGACAGACGGCGGTAGGTTTGGCGGTAGCAATTCCTGCTAACTTCTGCTATAATATTCTGTTGACAAGGATTGATAAATTTGTCCTGAAAGCTCAGAATATGTCTGGAGAATTTTTAGACCTTATCAACAAACCTTTATAAATCTTTCTTACGATGAAAATTCAAAGAAGAAATAAAGCAAATCCGGAATTCAGTTTAGCAGCGATGACAGACGTTATCCTGTTGATGCTGATTTTCTTTATGATCACCTCTTCAGCTGCCAATCAAAGCGCTATTGATGTGAATCTGCCGAAAGCCGGAGCCGTTGACGATAATATTCCCAATCCTGTGACGGTAACCATCAAGCCGGATGGTTCATTCTTTGTGGATGATAATCCTGCCAACAGAGGAGAACTGGAGAAAATTATTGTAGATAAATTAGCCAGCCAGCCCAATAAATCATTTACGATCCGGGCTGATGAAAACACATTGCATAAAGATGTTGTTTTTGTGATGGAAATAGCTGAGAAATATAAATTTAACATTGCCATTGCAACCGTTAAAGATAAATAACAGACCCGGATTTCCGGAAAGAATTACGTTTTAAGATGAAAAGCTATACAGCAAACAGAAACGAAGAAAATAAAGATAGAGTAAAGAGCGCACTGCTTTCTATTCTCATCTGGGCTGCTATTTTGCTTTTTGTTTTTTTGTATAAATTAAAACCTGAACTGGATAAAGATCCTGAAGTGGTTACTACTATGCTGGTTAATTTTGGTGATAACAGAAATGGAAAGGGGATTGAAGAACCTGCTGAACAGCCTGGAAGTCTTGCCGCTGCAACAGAAGAAGTAACACCAGAACCTGCAGAAACACCTGTTCCGGAAACAAAAACTATTATAAAACCAGAACCAGCACCCGAACCGAAGAAAGTAGAGACAAAGGAGAAAGTCATCACAGGAAATAATTCAAAAGCAACAGTTCCTAAAAAAGAGGAATCAAAAAAAGCTGAAAAAAAGGAAGCAACAAGCACCAGCGCTTCTAAGAATACTAAAAAATCCGGAGCTGCCACTGCCAATTCAAAAACAGGAAATGGAGACGGAAAAGGAAATGCTGCCATCGGAAACCTGATCAAAGGAAGAGGAACAAAAGCCGGAAGCCAGGGAACAGGTGAAGGAATTGGAAATGCAGGAGATCCTTTAGGAGGTGACGGAAACGGAGACAGTAAAGTGGGAATCGACAGAAAACTGGTAGGATATATTCCCGGAACAATGGGAAGAGGAGGCGCACAGCCCTCTCACAGCTGTACAGCAAGCGGATCAATTACCATTGCCTACACGGTAGATAAAGCGGGAAATGTAGTGTCTGCAAGAAGGGCAGGAGGTGTTTCAGATCCTTGTGTAGCCTCTACATCTGTAGCCTGGGTTAAGAAATATGTGAAGGCTGAGAAAGCCGGAACTTCTTCTACCGGAACTTATAAAATTACATTCTAAAAATACAAAAGCACTTTATTCAAGTGCTTTTTTTAATTCATTTATTCTGTTGATGACCGGAAGGGCAAAAATACCGCTGGTCTGAAGATACAGCTCATAGAATGTCTTTGCCTTATCCTGGAAATCTTTATTCTGATCATGTCTGCTGTTGAAGTAGAAAAGATTTCCAAGCATTTCATAATAATCTTTGTGATCCCTTTCCTGTCTTTCGTTGACCATGGCGATCATTTCTTCCTTGGTTTTTGAAGCAACCTCTGTGAAGCTCATCTTGAAGATGTCTCTCATCAAAGTATCAAAATCCAGTTCTTTCTGCATTAAACTTTCTTCAGGTTTGTCCAGAATCAGTTTTTCCAATGCCTGGGTTAATTGGCGGATGAGTCTTAGGGTGAATTCTTTATCGGTAATCATAATGGATTTTAAATTTTGAGTTTAATGTTTAAAGTTAATAGCATCTGGTTGAGTCAGCAACTGTTTTATTAAGCAAAGAACAGATAGGCCAACGCGATTGCAGTAATAACACCCACCAAATCGGCCAGAAGCATAGCAATTACCGTGTATCTCGTATTCTTAACGGCTACGGCACCAAAGTACACTGCAATTACGTAGAACGTCGTATCTGAGCTTCCCTGAAGTACGGCTGCCAATTTCCCCTGGAAACTATCCGCTCCGAAAGTACTCATCGTGTCCACCATCATTCCTCTGGCTCCGGAACCTGATAAAGGCTTGATTAAAGCTGTTGGAAGTCCGTCCACGAATCTTGGATCCATATTGGCAACGTTAGCAACCCATTTCATCCCATCAATGATCACATCAAAAACACCGGAAGTTCTTAATAAAGAAATAGCAATCAACATCCCAACCAGGTAAGGGATAATCTTAACACAGGTGGTGAAACCTTCTTTTGCTCCTTCAATAAAGGCATCAAAAACGTTGATTTTCTTGTAAACAGCACCTAATACAATGGCAAGGAAAATAAAGAGAATAAGACCATTACTTAATACTTTACTGAAATCATCCAGCTCATCTTTACTTAATTGTACAAGATACAGTACCAAAAGAGCAATAATAGCTGAAATTCCCCCTACATAAGCAATGACTACAGGGCGAAGAAGATTGATTTTCTGATACAAGGAAACAATAATCATCGCAGCCAGTGTAGCTGCAAAAGTGGCAATCATACAGGGTAGAAAAATATCTGTAGGTGTTTTGGAACCCATTGATGCTCTGATGGCAATAATGGATACGGGAATCAAAGTCATACCACCGGCATGAAGACACAGAAACATAATCTGCGAATTGCTGGCGGTATCTTTATTGGGATTTAAGGTCTGGAGACTTTCCATCGCTTTTAACCCAAAAGGAGTGGCAGCATTATCCAGTCCCAGAAGGTTGGCACTGAAATTCATCAGCATATGCCCGAATGCGGGATGATTTTTGGGAATATCAGGAAATAATTTGGAGAAAAAGGGTTGAATCAGACGGCTTAGAAGGTTGATTCCTCCTGCTTTTTCAGCAATACTCATGAATCCCATAAACAGGGTCATGATTCCGATAAGACCAAGACAGATCTTCACCGCCGTTTCAGAGGTTCCGATGACACCATCAGCTTCCTGAACACGGTAAACATTTACATTTTGTTTTAAAGAATCAGTTTTATAATGAATTCTGCTGTCTGCAAAATCATTCTTTTTCATCAGGCTGTCTCTTACAATAGGAGAGAGGCTGCTCATAGGCTGTGATGCAATCTTCACTGTATCACCTCCTTTTCCCACCACCATATCATTGAAAATGGTTTTGTAGTTACCTGACGAAACGTATTTTATACTGGCAATGGCAATGGCAATAATAATGAAAGCCGACCAAATTCTGCTGAGAACCATCCGATTGATTTAATTGTTTAAACTTATCAAAAATACTTTAAACCACAAAAATAACTAAAGTCTTTTGTTTATCCGGTCAAGGAAAAGTAAGGATGACTTCTGTTCTTAAAGTTTATTTTAACGCAGTGTTCGCAAATATTTTATATAATGAAATTATATTTTGGTTCGCGAAGGCGTTAGCACTAAGCAAAGAGAACTTCAATTATGGAAAATAGCTGAATGAAATGCCCTTGCGGACGAAAATATACAGTAAGCTTATGTATTTTCCTTGCGATCATTAGCGTTTAAAATAAAAGAATTACTCTTCCAGATAAACAAGATGTCCTTCAAAATCATCATCCATATTTTTCAAAACTTTAGCATCATCCATTTTTTTGACTAATGCATCCACAAAGAAACTCTTTTCAAAAAACTGGCGATGAATTCCCGGAAGAATTTCCATGAAATAATCCATTCCGATTTTGTTATTATGGAGATCCATTTTGGTTTCCAACGGCTCATTCGGGAAAAGTTCTTCATGCATGTCTGTGATTCTTTTGCAAAAATCAAGTGCTTTTTTAGGAGAAGAAATTTTACAGCAGTACATCATAATAAAGCAGCACCACAGGGCATGTCTGAAAGCATTTCCGATTCCATTAGTGGAAGCTGTCTTAGGAAATTTTTTCTGTGCAATGGTAAATGCTTTTACGGTAGCATGGAAACTCATCAGGGCAAAAAGAGGATGGGGAAGGACAAGTGATAAAAGACGGATAATCTTTTTAAAGCTCATACTTCTGATGGTATTGAAAAATATCTTAAAAGTCCTCATAAATAAAAATCTCTCCCTAATTAGAGAGAGATTGTATTGTTTTTGTTACAGATACTATGCTTTTACAGCTAATAAATTTACTGTTTTAGCTACAGTATCCTGAATTTCAGTTCTTTTTACGATGAAATCTACAAATCCTTTTTCCTGTAGGAATTCTGATGTCTGGAATCCTTCCGGCAAGTCTCTACCGATTGTTTCACGGATTACTCTTGGCCCAGCAAAACCGATCAGTGCTCCCGGCTCTGCCATGATGATATCAGCAGTCATTGCGAAAGAAGCAGTAATTCCACCGAATGTAGGGTCACAAAGGTAAGCGATGTATAAAAGACCTGCTTCAGAAAGCTGAGCTAATTTAGCCTGAACTTTTGCCAGCTGCATCAAAGAGTAAGTAGCCTCCTGCATTCTTGCTCCTCCGGACTGACAGATAATCATATACGGAAGTTTGTGTGCTATACAGTAATCTATTGCTCGTCTGATCTTTTCACCCATTACAGAACCCAAAGATCCACCGATGAAAGCAAAATCCATACAAGAAACTACCATTTCAGTTCCTTTTACAGTTCCTACCGCGTTTCTGATAGAGTCTGTAAGCTTTGTTTTAGCTTTTACTTCTTTCAAACGGTCTTTGTAAGGCTTTGTATCTTTGAAGTTTAAGATATCAATACTTTCAACATTAGCATCCAGTTCGGTAAACTTACCACCGTCAAAAAGGATGTCAAAAAATTCTGCACTTCCTATTCTTACATGGAATCCATCTTCAGGAGAAACATAGTTATTTCTCTTTAGTTCATCATGTTCCACTACTTTTCCGGATGGAGTCTGATGCCAAAGACCTTTGGGAACGTCTTTTTTCTCATCAGTAGAAGTGGTAATGTTTTTTGCTTTTCTTTTAAACCAGTCGAATGCCATTTTTGTTTGTATTAATGTATAAATGTAAAATGTACCAATGTAAATGTATTTTTATGAATACTTTTACATTGATACAAATGTACAGTTCTTATTTTAAAGTATTTACGTTATTTAAATCTTCAAATGCTTTCACCAATCTTGTAGAGAATGTTTCCTCACCTTTTCTTACCCATACTCTAGGGTCGTAGAATTTCTTGTTAGGTTTTTCTTCTCCTTCAGGGTTTCCGATTTGAGCTCTTAAATAATCAATATTGTTTACCATATAATCTCTAACGCCTTCTGTGTAAGCAAACTGAAGGTCAGTATCAATATTCATTTTGATTACCCCATAGTCGATAGCTTCTCTGATCTCCTCTAAAGTAGATCCTGAACCTCCATGGAATACAAAGTTGATAGGTTTAGCAGCCGTTCCGAATTTCTCCTGAACATATTTCTGAGAATTGTCAAGAATTTTCGGTGTAAGAACTACGTTTCCTGGCTTGTAAACTCCGTGTACGTTACCGAAAGCAGCAGCAATGGTAAAGTTGTCAGAAATAGCTTTTAGTTTTTCATAAGTATAAGCTATATCTTCTGGTTGAGTATATAATTTGGAGTTATCAACGTCTGAGTTATCTACACCATCTTCTTCACCTCCTGTTACCCCGATTTCTACTTCAAGAGTCATCTGAAGCTTAGCCATTCTTTCGAAATACTGAGCTGAAATCTCAAGGTTTTCCTCCAAAGATTCTTCAGAAAGGTCTAACATGTGAGAAGAGTAAAGAGATTTTCCTGTCTGCTTGAAGAAATCTTCATTAGCATCCATCAATCCGTCAATCCAAGGAAGTAATTTCTTTGCACAGTGGTCTGTGTGTAGAATTACAGTTGCTCCGTAAGCTTCTGCAAGCGTGTGGATATGTTTGGCACCAGCAATAGATCCTAAGATGGCAGCCTTTTGTCCGTCATTGTTTAATCCCTTTCCTGCGTTGAATGCAGCTCCACCATTTGAAAACTGAATAATTACAGGAGAGTTCAATTTCGCTGCAGTTTCCATCACAGCGTTTACGTTGCTTGATCCAATTACGTTTACTGCAGGTAATGCAAACTTGTTTTCTTTAGCATACTGAAAGATATCAGTAACTAACTGACCTGTGGCAACTCCTGCCGGAAAAATTCTGCTCATGTTTTACTTTTTATTATAAATTTATTAGGTGTTTTAATTTCGTGTAAAGGTAATCATTTTTAAGAAATTACTAGTTTCTTTTATCTCTGCCCCAAAGGAGCTTCTGGCGGATGGTTTCATAGAAACTCAAACCGTTGGGCTGTACCAGAAGAAGCTGGAATTTTGCCTTTTTAATGATGATTTCCTTATCGGTTTCTATATGGATCAGTCGGGAGTCTAGGGAAAGAGAGTATTGTGGTACACGGCTTTCCACCCTGAGTTTTATTTCTACTTTATCGTTTACTACTAAAGGTCTCACATTCAGATTGTGGGGAGCGATAGGCGTAATGACAAAATTTTCATTGTTGGGAGAAATGATCGGCCCACCACAGCTCAGAGAGTAAGCAGTAGAACCTGTTGGTGTTGAAATGATCACACCGTCACCCCAGAATACATTCAGAAACTCATCATTGATAAAAGAATCTACTGTAATCATCGATGTTGTTTCTTTTCGGGAAACAGTAACGTCGTTTAATGCATAAGGAAAGGCTCCTTCCAGTTTGGGTGAAACAACCTCAATTACTGAACGGCGGCTTGTTTTTACATCTCCTTTTAAGATAGAATCCAATTCTTTAAAGGCTTCTTCTTTTGTGAAAAAGGCTAAAAATCCAAGTCTTCCTGTATTGACCCCTACCACCGGAATTTCAAGATCCTCTATAAAGGTTAAAGAGTTTACAATCGTTCCGTCTCCACCGAAAGTGAAGAAAAGATCCACTTCTTTGTCCAGAAGGTCCTGTTTAGAGTTGAAAGTTTCGAATATTTTTGAAAACTGAAGTGCTTCAGCCATTTCATCATACAGAACAGATTTTACACCTCTTGCTTCAAGTTCAGAGATAAACTTGCTTAAATATAAAAAAGTATCAAGATCTTTTTTCTGAGAATATATGGCTGCCTTCATGTTATATTTCTATGAATTTTTGTAAAAAACCATAACGGTCTTTAAACAGGTCGGATTTCTCATCAGAATAGTATTTTTCTACAATTCTGTAATCGTACCGGTCAAATGTAGCGTCTATCGAGGCCAGGTTTTCATTACTGATTTTTATGGTGACCTGAACTACCTCCTCAGACATAAAGCTTATAAACCCTCCGTAAAACTTGGAATTGTTGCTTTCTACAATATTGGTAATTTCCGTCATTGAATATTTTCTGGCCGGAGTTTCTACGGTAAGAATAGCTCCTGTTTCTGAAAATAAAGGATAACGGGAAAGGTCCTGAAAAACATCTTCACAGGTAATGTACCCCAGATATTTTTCATTTTTATTAATCACAGGAATCACATTGGAGCTGAAAGTATAAAACAGACGGATGCTGTCCATAACGTTGTTATCCTCCAGAATCGCAAACCGCTCAATCTGGTGTTCCAGATCCTTCAGTGTTCCTCCATCTTCTTCATACAGAAAGTCCATTGCAATAGCTCCGTAGAAGTGGTGGGATTTTTTGATGAAAACATGAGAATATCCGAAATCCTCCAATATGTTTCTGGCCGACTCTATGGAGTCAGACAGGCTAAAACATGGAAAGTCTTTTGAGATATAGTCCTTGATAAACATTGTGCTAATTTATAAAAAATTAAACGAAACTTTTTCTGAAAACCCGACTTTTTTTAAGATGAAACAAAAAAAATGCCGTCAAAATTTGTTTGTAAAAAAAAATAAAGTACCTTTGTCGCCTTTCATTTTTACTTTTTATTAGATTTATTTCAAACTGCACTGTCTACTAAGGACATATGCAGTTTTTTTATTTTAATGCTTTTGCAAATTCCCACATCACAATTCCGGCGCACACACTTACATTAAGAGAATGCTTGGTTCCAAGCTGTGGAATTTCTAAAAATACATCAATATTGGGAAGTACTTCATCACTGATTCCTTCTACCTCGTTTCCTAAAATCAAGGCATACTTTTTTGATCTGTCAATCGTAAAATCTGTGATAAGCTGGCTTCCTGTAGTCTGCTCAATTCCGATGATTTCGTATCCTTTGCTTTTCAAATCTGCAATAGCAGCGTTGGTTTCTGTTTCATGAGACCAGTCTACACTTTCTGTTGCTCCCAATGCCGCTTTATGAATCTCACGGTGAGGTGGCTGTGGTGTAATGCCACAAAGGATTATTTTTTCAATTAAAAAGGCATCTGCCGTTCTGAAGGCTGCACCTACATTGTGCATACTTCTGATATTATCTAAAATGATGACCAACGGAATTTTTTCAACCTTCTTAAATGTTTCTACATCTATTCTGTTTAGTTCTTCCAGTTTTAGTTTCTGTACCAATTGTATTATTTTGTTGAGATTAATTTTCCGTCTTTATAGACCTCTGTTTTTTCTATGCTTCCGTCTTCACGGTAATGCACTCTGTTGCCGTTTCTTTTATCGTTGGCAAGCTCAGTTTCACGCTGTAATTTTCCTGATGGATAAAAAACTTTCCATTTCCCGGTAGCAAGCCCGTTATCATACTGACCAATATCTTTCAATGATTTTCCATCTTCATGGAAGGTTTTGCTTTCTCCCTGTAATTTATTGAATTTATAATTGGAAATTTCAGTTATTTTACCTGCCGGAGAATAGAATGTTGCGGTAAGACTATTGTCATAAATATTCTTTTCTCCATTTCTGAAAGCTTCTTTGGAAGTGAGAACTCCATTCTTATCAAAGTAGGACCATTCTTTTACTTTGTATCCTTTTTTATATTCTCCTTTCGACTGCACTTTTCCGTTATCATAATAAAAAACAGCATCACCATCCAGTTTCCCTTTTTTCCATTCTACTATATTTTTTACCTGGCCATTGTCATAAAATTCTCTGCAGGAGCCTTCCTGCAGCCCGTCCTTATATCCACAAGGTTTCTGTGCTGCAATCATAACAGAAGTGGAAAAAAACAATAGAAACATGTACTTCATAGCTATTTTTATTTCAAAAATAGTAAAATACTTATATTTGACTCAAAAATATACTATGAAAAAATTATTCACCTTATTTATATTAATATGGGGATTTATATCTCTGGAAGCACAAAACACCTATTACCCCCAAGCTTTTTTTGATAAAAAACTGGCAAGGGATATGCTTGGATTCGGAAACTCTACCATTGAAGGGCAGGCTTCTACCAAACAAAAAAACAACTGGGGCATCAAACCATTGCTTGGAGAAAAACATTATGCACCTAAAGGAACTGTTGTCATGCTTTTTCCCGTAACACCTTATTTTGAGGAGTTTTATAATATGAGAAAGAAATATGAAAATAAAAAAACAACAGTATATATGTCTGAAGAAGCTTTTAAATACAGAGTGGAAGCTTTAACTGATGATCACGGGAGGTTTAAATTTGAAAAACTGAAACCGGGTAAATATTATCTTGAAACTATTGTCAATTTTACTGCAACGGCAAGTTATCAGAAGCAGACAGGAACTTCAGATGCTTATAACGGCTATGGAGCTTATCTCTATTCTACTCCTATATACAGTACGTTTTTCTACGGATATTCTGCTGCCAACAGGGAAAGCAAATTTGTAGAGATAAAACAGGACGGCGAACTTAAAGAAATCAAGCTTTAGAAGCTTGATTTTTTATTTTCTGATCATAATCTGCTGTACATTTTTCTCAATATTCTGCGCTAAGGTTTCCATAGGAATATCGTTTTCATCATTATTGAACGGATCTTCAATTTCTTCTGCAATAAGTTCAAGACTCATCAAAACATAATAAACGAAAACGGTAAGCGGAATCATAAAAAGGCCGATCGTAATAACGTATGCAATCGGAAGTGCAAAGACATACAGAATAATAAACTTCTTGATGAAAGAAGAGTAGGAGTAAGGGATCGGCGTATTTTTAATTCTTTCACAACCTCCACATACATCCAGAAATCCTGAAAGCTGGGTGTCTAAGTACAGCATTTCAACTTCAGAAATTTTTCCTTCTTTTTTTAATTGATTCAGTTTATGGCTAAGCAGAATAACTATTTCACTTGGGCCATGGTTTTTTAAAGAGCTTTCTATTTCAGAATAATCTTCATCCAAAGCCAGCCTGGTAGATTCCTTAGAAAGATGTTTAGCTAAAAAGTGTGGAAAGTATTTTAAATACCTTGCTATTTGCTCAGCATCCTGACGGTTGTCTCCAAGAATCGTATTGATTTTTATTGCAAAGTTTCTCGTGTCGTTGACCAGTTTTCCCCAAAGTTTTCGTCCTTCCCACCAACGGTCATACGCAGTATTCGTTCTGAAAACCAGCAAAAGTGAAAGCACAAAACCCAGCAGAGAATGAATCATACCCACATTGCTCACTCCTGATTTTGTGGTAAGGTGCAGATACTCAACTTCCAGGTATTGAATTCCCCATGAGTACAATCCTACAAGAATCATACTTGGAAAAAGAATTTTTAAGGTGTCACTTTTGTGTAAACTGAACAGGATTTTAAGGAAATGTTTGGTGTTGTAGACTCTCATAAACGCTCTTATTACCACAAATATAAATTTTTCGTCTGAGCTTTGCTAATGAGGTAAGGAAGTCTGAAGCCGGAAGAGGGAGGTTATGGGAGCCAAAGAAGTAGTAGGTTTGCAGACAAATATTAACTTCCTGCATCTATCTTCCAGCTTCCAGCCTTTTTAATCTTAATTTTCTCAGATTTCAAAAAAACACTATTTTTATTTCGCATTAAATACAAAGTACATGATCCTCGAAAACGTAGATATTGTAGATGATATCAGTAAAGAAGATTTTCAGAAAAACTATTTTAAAAAGCAGAAACCTCTTTTGATTAAGAATTTTGCCAGTCGATGGGACGCTTTTGACAAATGGAATCTTGCCTATATCAAAGAGAAGGCGGGAGATCAGGAAGTTCCGTTGTACGATAACAAACCTGCAGATGCGGCAAAAAGTTCTGACGCGCCGGTTACCCATATGAAAATGAAGGACTATATTGATACCATCAAAAGCAGACCTTCAGATTTGCGAATCTTTTTTTATATCATCACAGACAGGCTTCCTGAGCTTCTTAAAAACTTCACCTATCCGGATCTGGGAATAAAGTTCTTCAAAAGACTGCCGACTTTATTCTTCGGAGGAAGTGAAGCCCATGTTTTAATGCATTATGATGTGGATCTGGGTGATTTTATGCATATTCATTTTGAAGGAAAGAAAAGAATTCTGCTGTTTGACCAGAAGCAGTCTCCGTTTTTATATAAAGTTCCTTTGTCCGTTCATACCGTTTACGAGGTCGATTATGAAAATCCGGATTACGAAAAGTTTCCGGCATTGAAATATGCCAAAGGATACGAAATTTTTATGGAGCATGGTGATGCTCTCTTTATTCCGGGAGCCTTCTGGCACTTCAACAGATATCTGGAGCCCGGTTTTTCACTTTCATTAAGAGCGCTTCCGAATAAGCCGAATGTATTTGCCAATATGCTGTATCATGTTTTCATCATGAGGTATACGGATAAACTGATGCGAAAACTTTTCAAAGCAAAATGGGTGAATTACAAGCAGAAATGGGCCTATAAGAAAAGTGCTGAGGCTTTGGAGAAACACCTTTCAAAAAAATAAACATTATCATTTGATAATTTTAACGCATTGAGCGCAAGTTTAAAGCTTATCTGTTTATAAAGGTTCGCAAGGGCGTTTCACTCAGCGAGGGAAGCACTTCAATCGCTAAATAAAATGCCCTTGCGAACGAAAATCAGAAGCATCAATATCAATTTTTTTTTGCTTCTTAGCGTTAGATTTAGATCAATTTATTTATTGATAAGCCCGAAGATCGTTGCGTCTACGAATTTTCCCTTTTCAAAAAAATAATCTTTCAACGTTCCTTCTTTGCTGAAATTTAAAGAAGATAAAAGTCTTTCAGAAGAAATATTGGAAGGATCTATGAAAGCATCTACACGATGAAGCCTCATGGTTTCAAATCCATAGGTTAAAATAGGAAGGATGGCTTCTTTCATATAAGACTGCTGCCAGAATTTTGGATTGAGCTCATAGCCGACCTCTGCCCTGAAATGTTCTCTGTACCAGTTGTGATAGCCACAGGTTCCGATGACTTTTCCGTCGGATTTCAGTTCCAGAGCCCATCTGAAGCCTTTCCCTTTTTCGAACTCACTGTTAAAATGCCGGATGATGCGACGGGAGTCGTCTTCCGTCTTGAAGGGAGCAAGATCATAATATTCCATAACTTCATCCAGAGAAAAGTATTCAAATAAGTCTTGGGTATCATTAAAAGTAAGCTGGCGCAAAATAAGTCTTTCAGTCTCTAAAACAGGAAATTCCATGAATAATGTGATTTGATGGGTGAAAATACGATTAATTACTGATAAAGAAAAACATAGAAGATTAACCCGCAAACAATTCTCTTACCCTGAATTTATTTTTCTAAATTTGGGGCTCATTTTTTACTATGGCAAAAACGAAGAAGGAAACTCCACTAATGACTCAGTACAATACCATCAAGGGTAAATACCCGGATGCGCTTTTACTTTTCAGAGTAGGGGATTTTTATGAAACTTTTGGGCAGGATGCCGTGAGAACATCCCAGATTCTGGGTATTGTCCTTACCAAAAGAAACAATGGAGAAGGCAGTGTAGAGCTTGCAGGATTCCCACATCACTCAATAGATTCTTATCTTCCAAAATTGGTGAGAGCAGGAATGAGGGTGGCTATCTGTGATCAGCTGGAAGATCCGAAAATGGTGAAGGGAATTGTGAAACGTGGTGTTACTGAGCTGGTTACTCCAGGGGTTACCTTTAATGATCAGGTTTTAAATTCCAAAAAAAATAACTTCCTTCTTTCATTGCATAAAGAAAAAGAGAAGTACGGAATTGCCTTAGTGGACATCTCCACAGGAGAGTTTCTGGTAAGTGAAGGAAACCTGGAAAAGCTTTTGCACATTATCAATACCTTTGATCCGAGTGAGATTATTTTCCAGAGAAGTACTCAGATTCCGGAACAGATCAAAAATAAAAATGCCTTTAAGCTTGAAGACTGGGCTTTCCAATATAATTTTGCCTACGAAAAATTAACCAATCACTTTAAAACCAATTCTTTAAAAGGTTTTGGAGTGGAAAACCTTCCGCTGGCCATTACAGCTGCAGGTGCTATTTTTGCCTATCTGGTAGAAGATACTCATCATAATCTGCTTGCCCATATTACAAAACTGCAGATTATTCCACAGGAAGATTATCTGATGATGGATAATTTTACCCTGAGAAACCTGGAAATTGTTTATCCAAGTAATCCTCAGGGAAAATCTCTGCTGGATATCATTGATAAAACGTCTACTCCAATGGGTGGAAGATTACTGAGAAGAAGAATCATTCTTCCTTTAAAATCTGTGGATGAGATTATGAGAAGACTCTCTCTGATTGATTTTTTAAACGAAAATGATGCGCTGAAATACGAAATCTGCCAGCTTTTGAAATCCATTTCTGATCTTGACAGATTGATGGGAAAACTGGCTGCAGAGAAAATTTCACCTAAAGAACTGGGGTATTTGCGTCAAAGTTTAATTAATATTCATAAAATCAAAGCTTTATTACATCCTCATGCCGATGTGCTGTCGTGGTTAGAGCCTTTATTTGATCTGGATGAACTGATTACATATTTGCAAAATCACCTTAATGAAGAACTGCCGGTAAGTATTGCGAAAGGGAATATCATTAAAGAAGGCGTTTCCGAAGAACTGGACAGATTAAGAAATCTTCAGAGCAAAGGACGTGGTTTCCTGGATGAAATGTGCCAGAGAGAGATTGAAAGAACTGGAATTACCAGCCTTAAAATTGATTTTAACAACGTTTTCGGATATTATATAGAGGTCCGAAATACCCATAAAGATAAAGTTCCGGATGACTGGGTAAGAAAACAGACCCTGGTAAATGCTGAAAGATACATTACCGAAGAGCTGAAGGAATACGAAAACCAGATCCTGGGTGCCGAAGAAAAAATAGGCGTTCTGGAAACTTCATTATATAGAAATGTATGTGGGGAAACAATGGTTTATATTGATCAGATTCAAGGAAATTCCAATATCATTGCCCAGCTTGATGTGGCTGCAGGACTATCCGAACTGGCTGTATCTGAGAGTTATACAAAACCTGTTTTGAATGACGGCTATGCCATTGATTTAAAAGAAGCCAGACACCCGATTATTGAAAATGCTCTTCCACTGGGAGAAAAATATATCCCGAATGATATCTTTCTGGATAAAGATTCCCAGCAGATTATCATGGTAACTGGACCCAATATGGCCGGTAAATCGGCAATTCTGCGTCAAACGGCCATTGTATGTCTTTTGGCCCAGATTGGAAGTTTTGTGCCTGCAAAACATGCAGAAATCGGAATGCTTGATAAAATATTTACAAGGGTAGGAGCTACCGACAATATTTCTGCCGGAGAATCTACTTTCATGGTAGAGATGAACGAGGCGGCCAATATTCTGAATAATATTTCCGAGCGAAGCCTGATTTTACTGGATGAAATCGGCCGTGGAACCTCCACTTATGATGGTGTTTCTATTGCATGGGCTATTGCTGAATATCTTCATCAGCACCCTACACAGGCTAAAACGCTATTTGCAACGCACTATCATGAGCTGAATGAAATGACCGTTAATTTCGAAAGGGTGAAAAATTTCCATGTTTCTATTCAGGAAAACAAAGGAAATATCATTTTCCTGAGAAAACTGATTCCGGGGGGAAGTGAACACAGTTTTGGTATTCATGTGGCAAAACTGGCCGGAATGCCTGCCAAAGTGGTCAATAGAGCCAATGAAATCCTTAAGACTCTTGAAGCTAGCAGAACACAAGAAACAGGAAGTACCTCTGAGAGTATTAAAAGGGTGACAGAAGAAAATATGCAGCTTTCTTTCTTCCAGCTGGATGATCCTGTTCTGGAGAATATCCGGGAAGAACTGACAAAAATAGATATCAATACTTTAACACCTATTGAAGCTTTAATGAAGCTGAATGCGATAAAAAAAATGATTGGAGGGTAGTCCAATCATTTTTTTAATAATGTTAAAAGTCTGTTTAGCAGCAGTAGCCGTCATTACCTCTAGGACCGATAATAAGGAAGTGACTGACTCCTCTTAGTTTGCATAGCCCTTCAGCGCAGGCAGCTGTCCCTCCGTTAATTTCCTTGAGTTCAGCTTTGTTGAGTTTTCTTGTTTTCAGGTTTGAATTTTTCATATTCCTTGTTTAAGTGTTACAAACTTAATTAACAACAAAATCCATCCTGCATACCCGGAACTCCATATCGGTCTTCACCGGTATGAGGATCTGTACAGCTTATTACTCTTGGGCATACTGGTCTGTTTGCACCACCGCTGATCTCTTTCAGCTCCATTTTACTCAATTTTCTTTTCTGATTTTTTGAATTTTTCATAAAAATTTTAATTTGGTAAAAGCTAATTTACAAGATATTTTATTATGTTCAAAATATTGTGAGTCAAATTGTTAACTTTTTTAGGGGAGAATCTATTTTATAAAAAAAGATTGAGGGTGGCCTCAATCCTTATTTATCTAACAAAGTTTATGGGATACTAACAGCAATAGCCATTTTTATCACCAGCACCAAGCTGCCATTCTTCAAATTCGCCTCTGCGGCAGAATCCGTCCCAGCATACTCTGCCGCTTCCTGTGATTTCCTTTAACTCACTTTTCGTCAGTTTTCTTTTTTGAATGTTTGATTTTTTCATGATGATTTGGTTTTGGTTATTGTTTTAAGTGTATTTGATTAGCAGCAAAATCCGGTGCTGTCTAAAGGTCCTATGGTATATTCATCATCTGTTCCTCTTACCCTGCAAAGGCCTTCCCAGCATATTCCAGGTCCATTTCCTCCCGTGATATTTTTTAATGCCTTTTTACTCAGTTTTTTCTGATTTTTTAATTTTTTCATGATATTTTAGTTTGATTTAACCCAAATATATAAAAATCATCTATATAATTCTATTACTTGTGAAAAAATTAACATATATGCAAAAAAAAGAGCCTTAGCGGCTCTCTTTATTATAAATGATTGTACTCATAAGTAATCAATTCACTATTCGTTATCCCCGTTCCTGTCTTATTATAATACGTTTTGACACTTTTGGTAGGGTATCCACTGTTATTGTATTCGTAGGTGGATTTAAAGATTCCCCATTCGCCGCTTCCAGCTCCATCGTTATAATTAAGGACATGGTTGTAGCTTTCGATATTGTGTACAGATCCGTTTTCGTCTTCGCTATCAATAATTTTTAAAAACCCTGTTATATTTTTAAAAGGAATATTCTTGGTATCATACACGATAGGCTGTAAAGTACCTGTAGCACTATGAAAACCACCTGCATTATTGGGTACTGATGCGGTTTCTGTCCAGCTGTTAAGTGAGCCGTCAGCATTTAACGTTGCTGTTTTGCTGCCTGTTCTTATGGCTGAGGATCCGGTAAAGCTTGCAGTATAAGTGATTTTCACACTATTACTGGAAAGATAGTTATAATTGGTTTCCACTGTAGAAGTCGTTCCGGAAGACAGGGAAGTCTCACTATATATTTTTTTGCTTAATCTGCTGCTTCCATCGTAACTATATGTCGTTTTATAACTTTTGCTTAAACCGGTAGTTATCTGTTGAGTAATGAGATCTCCGGAATAACTGAAGAGGGTAATTTCACCATTGGTGATATTTTTAATCTGGGAAATTTTAGAGCCACTGTAAGTATAGGTTGAGGTCTCTCCGTCAGAAACCATTTTTGTTACCAGAACCGGGCTGTTATTATTAGTATTCGTATTTCCACTGTTGTTAGACGAAGTATCATCATCGCTGCTGCTTGTGCATGATGCCAAAAAGAAAATTGGCAGAAGTAAATAAGATTTTTTCATGGTTTTAATTTAAGTTGCAAAAATATCAAAAAAATAAATCAATGGACAAATAAATAGTTTGTTTGTAAGAGATTTAGTGATTAGATGAATTTTATTTTTGTATATTGTTGTATTGTAGTTGTTTATATTTTAATAATGAAAAACATAATAAAAATATCAACCCTGTTTTTATTCTGTACGGTTTTTAAAGCCCAGCAGACGGAAGTTTCTGTAGTAAAATATGAAGATCTGGAGAAGAGAATTCAGCAGGAAAAAGATAAATTGCTTGTGGTCAACTTCTGGTCCACAACCTGTGCCCCATGCGTAAAAGAACTTCCTCATTTTATGGAAGTAAATAATAAATATGCAGATAATGAGAAGTATAAGATGATTCTGGTCTCGTTGGACAGACTGGCGGATCAAGAAAGAGTATTGAAATTCATTAAAAATAAAAACCTCACTGCAGAGGTCCTCCTATTGGATGATATTAAAAGAATGAATACCTGGATTCCAAGATTTGAAAAAGATTGGGATGGAAATATTCCGGTAACATTGTTTTACAAAAACGGATCAAAAATTCATTTCAATGACGGTGAAATGAGCAAAGAAGATCTGGAAAAAAAAATTAAAGAAAACCTGCAATAAATAATTGAGTATGAAAAACTTTAAAATTATAATGACCGCCTTGATCGTTGGGCTGGGATTATTAAGCTTTACAGCAAAAGACCAGGATAAAAATACCAATCAGAAGGAGAATGTTCCCGTTGTAAAAGGCTATGAAGTAGGAGATGAAGCTGCGGATTTTAAACTTAAAAATATCGATGGGAAAATGGTTTCCCTGAGTGATTTTAAAAGCGCGAAAGGATTCATTGTTATATTTACCTGCAACCATTGTCCTTACGCAAAGAAATACGAAGACAGAATTATTGAGCTGGATAAAAAATACAAAGCTCAGGGGTATCCGGTAATTGCCATTAACCCTAACGATCCTAATGTACAGCCGGAAGACGGCTATCAGCAGATGATTGAAAGAGCAAAACAGAAAGGATTCACCTTTCCTTATCTGGTAGATGACGGACAGAAAATTTATCCGCAGTATGGCGCCACAAAAACGCCTCATGTTTTTGTGCTGAAAAAAGAAAATGGAAAGAATATCGTAAAATACATTGGTGCGATCGACAATAATTATGATAACCCGAATGATGTGTCGGAATATTATGCACAGGATGCGGTAAATGCTCTGCTCAAGGGAGAACCGGTAAAAATGACTAAATCGGTAGCCATTGGATGTACAATCAAAGTAAAGAAATAATATATTTGCCTGTATAAAATAAAATCGGTGTTCTTTGATACCGATTTTTTATGCCTTAACCCCAATTTTGAAATGAAATTCCAATTCAGCCTGAAATATTTTTTTCTGACCATCCTTATTTTTCTTGCAGAAGTGCTGATCGCCACCAAACTCAGTGATATTTTCTTTGTGAGAGCTTACCTTGGTGACGTTATTGTGGTCATGCTTCTTTATACTTTTGTAAAGAGTTTTGTAAAAGTAAATGATCAGAAACTGATTTTTGGAATTCTGATTTTTTCATTGATGGTGGAATTTGCACAATATTTCAATATTGCAGAAAAATTAGGCTTCCGTCCAGGAAGCCTGATGTATATTGTCATTGGAAATTCTTTCTCATGGATTGATAACCTTTGCTATGCCACAGGTTGTCTACTGCTTTATATTTTCGCAAGGATGAAAAACAGTGATGACTTAACCTCAACCCCTAATCCCTAATTCCTGCTACCTAAAACCTTTCTCTATCTCCCAAAACTATCATATTTATCCTCTGCATATTTGGTAAATCGGTTCAGTAAAGCTACATTTTCCTTTTCCATAGGAGAAAGGTCATTATCTACATTGCTGGAAACAGGAATATACCAATCTGTTTGCTCAAAGAAGTTTCGGTAGGTTTCTTTTTTAAAAGAATAACCATGTCTTGCAAATACTGAGTTTTTGATGATCTCAAGGTCCAGTTTTCTTAAGTTTTTAAGATCTTTTTCCGTCAGCTTCTGCTTGGATGCATTTAGTTTGAAGATCGCTTCAGAAGCGATACGGTTTTTAGAGGTTTTATAGCTTTCTGTTTTTCCCGTTTCTTCATCGGTATATTTTTCAGTAAATTCTTTAGGGTTGGACCAGTCTACAAGGTCAGAATCCTTATCCAGCATGAAATTGGGGTTGTAAACGAACTCTTTTTTAGTCAGTTTAAGTGTTTTTGATGGGGCTTTAACGCTTGCTTTATCGAAAGCATTCCAATTTCCGGTTAAGCTGTCTCCTTTTAATTTTACTTCAAACCTTCCATCTGTTTTGTCATTGCCGGGTTCATCCAATACGAAAGATGCCGTAGATTCATTAAAAACACCTCGGAACGGACGCTGATTTCCATTAACGATACTTTGTCCGTAAACGCTGTCTTTGGTGATTCTGTTGATCTTTAAAGAAATTCTTTTATAGTTGCTGACATCATATTCTGAGCCGTCTGTCTGATCAACTACCTTTTCCATTCCGGCAAATTCGCCGGTATAAATTCCGTAATATTCCTGGTGAACTTCAGGGACTACCGCAGAATCCTTCTTTGCGGTCAGAGAATCTTTTCCTGATTCGGTAGTCTTTCCTTCTTTTTTGCAGCTTAACAGAGCAACTGTAAGCAGGGAAATCAGTGTGTAATTTACAATTTTCATAGATGTTTTTTTGTGATTAAATATTCAATAATAAGGATGTTGGGAATCCAGCCCAGCCATGCAATGATCTGATAGACGTCCATTGGGTTGGGATGAAATAAATATACAATAATTACCTTCCACATTCTCAAGGTAATAGCAGATAACGTAAAAGCAAAACTCCGCCACATCCACTGCTTGTGTTCTTTAAACTTTTTCTGTCTCGTCAGCTGATAGGCTTTCAACGTTGAAAACCACCATAAAAAGCCTAGAATAACAAAGGAAATCTTCGATAAAATACCTCCATTGGCAAAAAGTCCCATATAAACTCCTGAAGGTGCCGCACAGATCAGGATGAGAAAAATATAGATTTTTCCTATGTTCCTGTGGAAATTTTTGAATCCAAAATCCTTTCTGAGCAACGCAAGAAAACCCGAAAGAAGTACAAAAATAGCCGTATAGACATGAGTATAGAAAACGGGAAGGTATTCAGGTCTTGCTGATACTTCCGTCTGTTTGATCATCAGAAAACTGGCCTCCGGATTAAAAGGAATATATTCTAATGTAATCTTCAGCATCAGCCAAAAGAAATATGCAAATCCAAGAACTAAAAGGATTTTAAAGAGAACTGCAGTATTTCTTTTGGCGGATAACATTGTCCGTTATTCAAAGTTTATATTAAGAGGAAAAGTATAATAGCTGCGGACAATTATGCCATTAGATTCTGCTGGTTTCCATTGGGCTTTCAAAGACTTTAAAGCTCTTTCTGTTTCTTTATTGAAATCGGCATTATCTCCGGTTACTATGATGCCATCTATTTTACCTTCAATATTAACTGTAAACTTTGCCCTCGCAGTTATTATACCTTTCCCTTTTATTTTTCTCATCCTTATTTTGTCAGCAATATCTTTTCGAAGTGCCATCAGTCCTCCGGGATATTCTGCAGATTTTATGTCTTTTGATAAGACAGGCTCTTCAGACTGATCTTTAGCTGGTAAAATTTCAGTTTCCTTTACCTGAGAAAATGCGAGTCCAAATCCAAGGCACAACGCGAAGGTTACTATTTTTTTCATGGTTTATTTTGTATTCAAATTATTTATTTTCAAAGAAATCAATGACTAATTCATTGAATAATTCCGGTTTTTCTTCTGGAACATAATGACTTGCATTTGGGATAATAGCTAATTGTCCTTTTGGGATATATTCTGCGATTTTTACCGTATGTTCTGTTTTTATAAGATCATTATCACCAGCCATGATCAATGATGGGCACTGAATTTTATTCAGGTCTTCATACTTCCATTGGGGATACTTCAAATCCAGATTCAGAAGATCAATAAAGATATCATTTTTATGGTCCTTATTCTCTTTAATAAGGTTCACGAGCATTTCTTTCATGGATTTTAAATCATTATCTTTGACTCCTTCCGGAAAAATATTGGCTCCTGAGCATGCTATTTTGTCTACCATCTCCGGATATTTCATTGCCATAGACAGTGCGAGAATTCCTCCGTCACTCCAGCCAAGAATTTTTGTCTTTTTGATGTTCAGCTTCTCTAAAAACTGCTTTAGATCCTCTGTCTGAATATCAAAAGTAAGTTCTTTCGTTTTGTCATACGTAGATCTTCCCCGTTCGCGGCAATCGACAATGATCACTTTATATTTTTTGGAAAATGTGTCTTTTTGGTTCATAAAGGCACTGATGGATTGACCATTGCCATGAAGCATAAGAACCGGCTCACCTTCTCCATAGACCTCATAGTATAATTTGATGCCATTAACATCCATAAATTTTCCCGCCGGCATTGCTCCGATAATACCACGACCTTTGATCAACAAAGATTTTTTGCCACTGAATGGTTTGTAATCTGAAGTTGCAATTGTAAAATGTTTTACGTGCTTTATTTTCTGAGAACGGATTCCTTCAAACCAACCGTTCGAAGATGCTATCTCTTTTTCAAAACCTGAGTTTTCCAAAGGAATTTCAGTCCATTTTTTTGACTTTCCATCATTGACTTCCAACTTAAAATCGTCAAAATAGAAATCCCCGTTGCTTTGTGCAAAAGCTCCGATATTCATGGTCTTCGCAGATGGGTTGATAGTTCCTTTTATTTCGTAGGTTTTCCATTCATGAGTTACCTGGATTCCATAATATTGATTTTCAAAGAAACTAGTAGACTCATCTTTATTATCTATTCTGCACCATAACCCACAATTGGAACCATTGTCCTCATTGTCTTTTCTGATTTTTGCTGTTATGCGGAAGTTCCAGTTAGGTTTATTCTCTATATTGACAGCTTGCGTGAATGAAGTCCAGTCAGAGACAATTGTTTTTTCCTGGCCATATCCTAAACAGAACAAGAGTAGAAGTAAGAAACCGAATTTTTTTTTCATGTATTTAGTTTTTATTAAAAGTAATATTTTTTTACAAGCTGTTGAGATCCTGTGCAATCAGCCACCCCTCACTCCAGCATGCCTGGAAATTGAATCCTCCGGTCACGGCGTCAATATTCAAAACTTCTCCGGCGATATAGAAATTAGGGAGGATTTTTGAAGACATGTTTTTGAAGTTAATTTCCTTTAAATCAATGCCTCCAGCGGTTACAAACTCATCCTTAAAAGTAGATTTTCCGGTTACCTGAAACTTTTTTCTGCAAAGATTTTCCAGTATTTTCTGCATCTCTTTTCCGGAAATATTGGCTACCTGTTTATTAAGATCAACCTTTGAACTCTCCAGAATCTTCTGCCAGAATCGGTTGGTAATATCAAAGATCTTGGACTGGCCAATGGTCTTTTTAGGGTTGCTTTGCTTGAAATTATGGAACATTTCTTCCGCTTCATCTATTTCTATAGAAATAAAATTAACTTCAATTTCAAAGTTATATTTAAGCTTTGCCAGACTGATGGCTTCCCATGCAGAAATTTTCAGAACAGCAGGTCCGGAAAGTCCCCAGTGCGTAATAAGTAATGGACCGCTTTCTTCTGTCTTAAGTTTTGGAATTGAAATTCCAGCGTTTTCAAAACTCGTTCCCGGAAGGTCTTTCAGCAATTCATCTTTAATATTGAATGTGAAAAGGGAAGGAACCAGGTCTACAATCTTATGACCAAGGTTTTCGACAATTTTCAACGATTTTGGAGAACTTCCGGTCGTATAAACGATATAATCGGCTTCAAAATCACCTGAATTGGTTCTTACAATATATTTTTCGTCCTGTTTTTCAATCTCTTTTACCGTACATTTTGTTTTTACTGAAATATTTTTCTTTTGAGTTTCATTCAGAAAAGTATTGATGATGGTCTGAGAAGAATTACTTTCAGGGAAAGTTCTGTTATCGTTTTCAATTTTCAAGGGAACATTTCGTTGATCGAACCATTCCATCGTATCACCAGGTTGAAATTTAGTAAAGACACTTAATAATTCCTTGTTTCCACGGGGATAAAACTGAACCAATTCTCTTGGATCAAAGCATGCATGAGTGACATTGCAGCGTCCGCCCCCAGAGATTTTAACTTTCTGAAGGACATCCGAGTTCTGTTCTAAAATGGTAACCGTATATTTCTTTTCGTCAAGATTTGATGCGCAGAAAAAGCCTGCAGCACCGCCTCCGATAATAATGATCTGTTTCATGTATATGTAATCCTATGCGGAAGATTATTTTTTCAAAAGTACAATTTTTATAAACCATCTTATTTGAGTATTTTTGAAGATTATAATTTTAATTATATCAAAAACGATTTTCATATGATTTTCTACCATAAATTTGAAGTAAGATGGAGCGATCTTGATGCCAATAAGCACCTTGCCAATTCATCATATGTACAGTATTGTGCACAGGCCAGAATGGCTTTTATGACTAAAGAGAAAATGGGAGTTACCCAGCTGAGCAGATGGGGAATCGGCCCGGTAATCCTGCATGAAAGATATTCTTTCTTCAAAGAGATCTATGCAGATCAGATCGTCATTGTAAGTGTAGAAATAGACGGATGCGCAGAAGATTCTTCCATCTACCGTTTCGTACACAAATTCTATACTCCGGACGGGATGCACTGTGCTACTGCAGAAGCTACGGGAGTATGGATTGATATGATGCTTAGAAAAATGACCACGCCACCGGATGATGTAGTGGAAGCAATGAATAAGTATAAAACCCCGGACACTGTTGTATTATCGAAAGAAGATTTCAAAAAGTTTCCTTTCCACCCACACAATATTGACCCGGCAGAAATTAATATATAAATGATGAATGATGGTTGATACAGAATGAGAATCTGTATTCAGGAATATCAATTATCATTTATCAATCATCACTTATAAAAAGAAATTTATGTTTGAAGATAAATCACAGGAGCTTACGCCCATTTCAAAATTAGGAGAATTTGGCCTTATTAAACATTTGACAGAACATTTTCCTTTATCCAATGAATCTTCAGAACTTGGAGTAGGAGATGACGCGGCAGTAATTAATCCGGACAACAAAAAAGTAGTTCTTACAACAGATGTCCTGGCGGAAGGAGTACACTTTAATCTTGGGTATGTGCCATTGAAGCACTTAGGGTATAAAGCTGTAGTCGTAAACCTTAGTGATATTGCTGCAATGAATGCGACCCCTACACAGATATTGGTTTCCCTTGCGGTATCTAACCGTTTTCCTGTGGAAGCTTTAGAAGAAATCTATTCCGGAATCCAGGCAGCATGTGGAAGATACAAAGTTGATTTGGTTGGAGGCGATACTACAAGTTCAAATTCTGGTCTCGTCATGAGTATTACAGCTGTAGGCATTGAAAATGAAGAAAATATCGTAAAAAGAAGCGGAGCAAAACCGAATGATCTTCTTGTCGTAACAGGAGATTTAGGTGGAGCCTATATGGGTTTACAGATTCTGGAAAGAGAACATGCAGTGTATCTTGCTGATCCGAATATGCAGCCGGAAATGGAAGGTTATGACTATATCCTTGAAAGACAATTGAAGCCTGAAGCAAGAACAGATGTTAAAACAATTCTGGAAGAGTTGGATATCATGCCAACTTCTATGATCGATATTTCAGACGGTCTGGCTTCCGAAATCCTTCACCTTTCAGATCAGTCAAATGTAGGATTCAGATTGTATGAAGAAAAAGTTCCGTTGGATAATCTTACCATCTCTACTGCAGATGAAATGAATTTGAACCCGGTAATGACAGCTTTAAGCGGTGGGGAAGATTATGAACTTCTGTTCACGATTTCACCAAATGATTTTGATAAAATTAAAAACCACCCGGATTTTACTATTATTGGACACGCAGTGGAAAAAGAAGAAGGAAATTTCATGGTTGCAAGAGGGTCCAACCAGCTGGTAGCTCTTACCGCTCAGGGTTGGGATGCTTTTTTAAACCAATAAACTGAAAATTATATTTAATTTTAAATATTGTAAGAAAACCGCAGCACATTTTTGCTGTGGTTTTTGTTTCCGGTTAATTATTTTACACTTTAATGATGACTACGCCTGAAAAAGAAATTCCCGTTCACCATTTGACTTCTGAAGAGTTCCAGATGAGTACGCTGAGTGCTGCGGGCCCGGAGAATTTTCATGATGTTCACCGGCATAATTTTTTTGAAATTATCTGGTTCAGGGAAGTGTATGAAAACAGCCGTTTAGAACTGGACTTTGAAAGCTATCAGCTTGAAAACAACCATATCTGCATCATTGCACCCGGACAGGCCTTTAATATGAAACTGGAAGGAGAGGAGGGATATGCAATGGCAATAAGCAGAGAAATTTTCAATGAAGCCTGTGATATAGAATCAGTACTCACAGGAGGTGAGATTCCTTTTCTTTTAAATCCTAAAAATGAAAAAACCTGCAGTACCATCATATCACTGATGGAGCAGGAGTATACAACAACATCAAGGACAGAACTCTTAAAGGCTTATCTCAAAGCATTTTGTATCATCATCGGAGAGCAGATTATCTCTCAGGAACCTTTATTGAATGACCGCCAGCGTATTCAGGAACTTGTGGGACTTATTGACAGACATTATATCGTGCATAAAGAGACCGGTTTTTATGCTGATCAGTTGAAGATAAGTACTCACCATCTAAATGATATAGTGCGACATCTGAGGGGAACAACTGTAAAAAAGATGATCTCGCAGCGCCTTATCCTTGAGGCTAAAAGAGAGCTTAGCTTTGGAGCCCTCACGGTAAAGGAAATCGCTTTTAAACTCGGTTTTAACGATGCTTCATACTTTTCAAGGTTTTTCAAGAAACATACGAGGCAAAATCCTGACAACTTTAAGAATAATGAAAAAAGGTAATCCTCAATATTTACTGTAATGATAGGCTTATATTAATATTTTTTATTTTTAAATCTTCACTTTGTCCTATACTTCCTTCAGTTCTTTTATTGAAAAATGATACTTTTTAAAGCAATTTTGCAGCTGAAAAAAATGCCTGCGAAGGCTTATTGTTATTTATGAAGAAGAATTTGAATATTGTAGTGTTTATTCTCGCACTGCTCAACACGTTGGAGTCGCTAAGTATAGATCTTTATCTCCCTGCTTTCCCAAGTATGTCCAAAATTTTTAACACTGATATCGGGCATATTCAGGTATCCATTTCTGTGTTTTTTGCAGGTTTTGCTTTCGGGCAGCTATTATGGGGGCCTTTATCTGATAAAAAAGGAAGAAAACCCATGTTGTACTGCGGGCTTTTACTTTTCATTATAGGAGCTACAGCTATCTATTTTACCTCGGATATTTATGTATTATGGGCGATGCGTTTTCTGCAGGCGTTCGGAGGAAGTGCCGGAATTGTGATCGGAAGGGCTATTATTATTGATCTCTATGACAAGCACAAAGCAGTCACCATCTTTTCACAACAATCGCAGATCAGTGGGATTGCACCCATTGTTGCTCCGTTACTGGGAAGTGTATTCCTTAAATTCTGGGGCTGGAACAGTTCTTTTGCCTTTTTATGCATCATGGGATTGATCACATTTTTTATGGTTTACAAATATGTGCCGGAAACGAATACCAGAATCCATCTTTCCGATGATGAAAAGCTGGATGAAAAAGGATTAAAAGAACAGCTGAAAATGATCATCTCCAACAGAGATTTTATCAACAGTACAATGGTTGGAAGTATTGCTTTTGCTTCTTTGATTATTTACATCTCCAATGCCCCTTTTTTATTCATGGAGATTCATGGCTTTTCCAGCAGTACATTCAGTTTTATTTTTGCTTTCAACTCATTGGCATTGATAACCGCTGCTTATATTACACCCAAACTGATCAAGAGAATAAGCAATTCCACTCTTTTATTTGCTGCTACCATTGTTTTGTTGGTCGTATGTACCCTTCATATTCTGATTGCCGCTGAAAACCTTTCTGTAGCACTGGAAATTGCAATGCTGTACCTGTCATTGCTGGCCATTGGTATTTTGTTTCCCATTACGTCTGCCCATGCCTTATCACCATTTAAAGAAGGAAGAGGAACAGCCGCTGCATTACTTGGTTTTATGCAGTTGATGGTTACATTTTTGATGTCAGCATTACTGGGATTTTTAGAAGCAGATTCCATTATTCCGATGGTGGTAACGCGTTCTGCAATGGCATTGATTGCAGTAGGGTTCGGGTATCATATTTTTAAGAAGACAAAAGTAAGCGCTACAATAGTTCCTCAATCCGGAAATTAATCCTCCTATTTGATCCTGTTGTCATACAATCCCGGCACTTAATCAAGTAATTTTTGTAAAAAACAGCCAAAGGGTTCTCTTTGCATAAAATTTAAAATATGAAAAGAACCCTTTCGACAGCTTTATGCTGTATATTGCCATTAGGATATTGGGTAAGTGGACAGTCCGGGCTCTCCGCAGAGCTTAAAACAGAATATATTCCTGCTTCCAATTATATCCGTCCGGAAGACAGTACAAAGACTAATTCTAAAAGTGATTTTAAAAGAGTAGATCTGAACCTCAGCATTCCGTTATCTGTAAAAAAAGATTCCAATGGGAAAGTAAGAGCATGGTCTATGCTGCTGAGCGGATCTTATGCAAAGATGACTCACAAAAATTACGAAACCGCGTTATTTCCGGATCAGATGCTGAACGCACAGGTCGGAATACAGCATATGAGACCTTTAGGTAAAAAATGGAGTATGATGATGACGGCATCGGTAGGAGTGTATACAGACCTTGAAAAAATAGATTTCGATGATGTACTGGGACAGGGAGGAATTTTATTTATCAGACATTTTAATCCCAATCTTTCGTTAGGAGCCGGACCAGTGCTTACCACTGCTTTTGGTGTTCCTATGATTTTGCCCTGGATTTATTTCGACTGGAAGACAAACGGAAAGATTAAATTCAAAATTAATTTCCCGGAAGGAATGGAAGCCGGATATCTTTTCTCGGATAAATTTGCTTTAAAAGCTGTTGTAGAACTGAACGGAATGACAGCAGAGAGGAGTATAAACGGAAAATCAATGTTGTTAGGTTACCAGCAGATCACCGCAGGACTCAGACCGGAATTAAAAATCAATGACAAGCTCACAGTACGTCTCACGGGAGGTACAGCGATATTGAGAAGCTTTAGTGAAAACGACCGAAAAATCAGCGGCATTTTCAGAGACAAAAAAATAGCTGATCCAAGATTTTCGAGCACGTTTTACGCTGCAGTATCACTACGCTGGAATCTGCCATAAAAAACTGCCGGAAACGGGAAGTGCAATAACTTTCCGTTTCCGGCTTCTTTCTTCCGGCTATTTGCTGATCAGTTTCTTATACACCACCTGATTAAGCAATTCTTCTTTTCGGGTACGGGATATAGGGAGTTCAATTTTATTAATAAAAAGACGTCCTCCCGAAATCATATCAATATGGGTAATATTGATGAGGTAGGATTTATGAATCCTGAAAAAATGATCTGAAGGAAGTGACTCCTCAATGGCCTTCATAGTCTGATGAATAATCAGTGATTTATCTTTAAAATGAAGCTTGGTGTAATTCTGCATACTTTCAATATAGAGTATATCTACCCATGAAATTTTAATGAAGGTGTCAGACTGTCTTACATAGAGAAAAGGATCATCCAGCGTTGTATTATTTTTCAGTTTCTCACTGATGATAAACTGTTGCTGAGCCTTATTAACCGCCTGATAAAACCTGTTGAAGGCAATGGGTTTTAAGAGATAATCCGCCACCTGCAGGCGAAATCCTTCCAGAGCATACTCAGAATAAGCGGTAGTGAGAATACACAGAGGAGGATTTTCAAGCTGTTCCAAAAATTCCAGGCCCGTAAGATAAGGCATATTGATATCGAGGAAAAGAAGATCTATTTCGCTTTCCTTTACCTTCGCATCAGCTTCCAATGCTGTTGCGCATGTTCCCTCAACCGATAAAAAATCAATCTGACCGGCCAGTTCTTTAAGATGAAATCTTGCCAGAGGTTCATCATCAATAATAAGGCATTTCATTTTGGGTATATTAGAGCTCATAACTGTCAGATAATGTTAGTATTAATGTTATTCTAAAGATATGATTATCCGATTCGATATTCATATCATGGGAGTTAGGATATTGTAATTTCAACCGTTTTTTTACATTTTGAAGACCAATTCCGCCCGTTCCGTCTTTCTTTTTATAGGTCGCCATATCCGAATAGGAGTTTTCGACATAAAAATACAAACTGTTATTCTTTTCTTTACAGGAAATTTTCACATACCCTTTATGCCCCGGAAGCCTGCAAACGTATTTAAATGCATTTTCAATAAAAGGAACCAAAAGTAATGGGGCAATAAAAGCTTTTCTGTTATTGATCTGCCATTGGGCATTTACATCCAGTTCGTTTCCCCACCTCAGTTTTTCTACCTCAACAAGGTTTTGGAGATACTCAATCTCTTTATCCAAAGGAACCAGTGGTTGATTGCAATGATACAGCTGATATCGGAGAATGTCCGAAAATTTCATCAATAAAAAATCCGCCAGTTGTGTATCTGTTTTCATCAGAATATGAATATGATTCAGGATATTAAATACCACATGAGGATTGATCTGGTCCTGTAAAAGCTTGAGCTGGTTTTCCAGATGAGCCTGCTGAAGCAGAATATGATCGCGTTCTATTCTTCCGTGTTCGTTGTAAAATTTTACACCACACGCTGCTCCGTTGATCAGAAATGAGGCAGGCAGAGACATATAAAACCCCTTCCACAAAAAAGGTAACTGATCTCTGAAGTTTTCAGGAAGCTGATCTTTGGGCTCCACTTCAAGATACGTGAATATAACGGAGAAAACCAGACTAAGCATGAAAATAACCATTACCAGCTGTACCAGGAACAGTTTCATTTTCTTTTCTCTAAGAGCCTTCGGAAGAAGCTTATTGGTTAAAAAATGAGTAAATGTAAACGAGAATGCCGCAATAATTGCAGCCTGGGTCATCGCAAGATAAGTTTCTGTTGTGCTCTGGAAATTAAACCACAATACAATGGCTAATACAAGCCAGAAAATAAAAGTAAATATGTATTCTTTTACAATAAAAGATTTTGTCATGGAATTGGAAATAGGTTATAAAAAAATTAGAAACTGCAGGGAAAAACAGTTTCTAATGGTAAAGATAATTTAAGTTTCTTAGAATAGGAAATAACCTATTCCGAGGGAAAAACTGTGGGGTTTGGACTTAAATTCTTTATTGATGCTTGTAAGACCGGTCTCGTATCTCAAATCTACAGTGAAGTTCTTATAATCTAATCCTACACCTCCCGTAATGCCAATATTGGATTTGTCAAACTTTTTAAATCCCTCCTGAAGAGCCTGCGAAGTAGAAACTTTATTGTTGAAGGCGTAGCTGTAAACACCCCCAGCGAATACTCTCACATTAAAATCGTCTGCTTTAATAATTTTATATCCTACTACCACAGGAATATCAATAGCGTTCCATGAAAGTTTTGAAGAGCTTCCGTCTTGGGATTGGTATGATGTTTTTCTTTTGTTGAACAGAGCTTCTCCCTGTACATACAGTTTTCCGATATCTAATCTTGTCATTACACCTGCCTGATAACCGAATCCATATTTCCCTTCCAGAGAAGATTCCGTGGAGGTTTTTGTAAAGTTTGCCCCTCCCTTTACCCCAATGTGAAAAGCCGGAGTCTGTTGTGCTTTTGTTTCTATACTGCAAAAAATGCATAATAACAATGCACTTAAAGCGAAAAATTGCTGCTTCATAATTTTATTATTGTTAAAAATCTGGTGCAAAACAACAACTATGATGGAAAGGATGAAATTTTATTTGATGAATGGCAGAGATGCTATGACAAGGATCTGTTTTAGGGTGAAAAATAAAACCGGAAATAATATTACTTCCGGTTTTTTATTGTGCATAAGATTATCCTTTATCTATTTCACAGACTTTTCCAATTTGTCTTGCAGCACATAGAATCTTCTTCTATTGTCATTGACACATAGATTCTTCATTTCGCTGCGTTACATTCAGAATGACAGAATCATAATAAAATAAGATAGCAGGATTAATGTAAATTGTAAATAATTACCTTAACTTTTAATAAACTTTAAACTTTTTCTGATGGTAGTGCCGTCATATATATTGAGCATATATATGCCATCCGGCAATGTTGAGACTGATATTTCCTCTCCGTTTGTATGTCCGGTTTTAAGTATCTTACCCTGTACATTCAGGATGCTGTATGAAGTCTGTTTACCATCCAGTCCCTTTACCTGGATAAAGCTATGAGTGGGATTCGGCAACAGTTTGATATTATCTGTATTTCCAGGAGCTGCTACAGAACGCTGCTGTACGGCTCCGGTATTATTGCAGTACGGTAAAGCCGACAGGTCAATGTTTGGAGCCTGAGCAGGCGCAGTAACGCTCAGTAATGAATTTGCCGGAGTATACTCATTGGTAAATCCACCGTTTCTTAAGAAAAATTTATTATTAGCAGTCCCTCCGGAAGCATCCACTCTCTGATTGGTAGAGGAAGTATTATCAGCGGTAAAATTTGCTTTTGAAATCGGTATCCATTTTCCTTGTTCCGTTCTTACCCATTGGTTTCCGAATTCAGCCTTTCTGCCGAGATAACCATTTTCAGCCTCAAAATTTTCAACAAAACTGTAAAATCCTTTTAAATAAGTACTGATATAAGGCCTCTTCCAGCTTGCAATCAACATCCAGCATCCAGCTTCCGGGTTAAAAAACCAGGCTGTGTAATCTGTATTGCCAACTCCATCCGGATTTGCCTTAAGCAGAAATTTATAGGTAAGACCCGCTTTCCATGGGAAAACAAGGTAGCTCTGTCCTCCTGACCCTTCATTACCGAATTCGCCAATGGTAACATTTTCCCCCTTACAGTTTAATTTTACCTTTTTATCGTCAGGAATTGAAGTAGGATCGTCTGTTTCGAAGGGACTCCATACTGAAAATAAAACACGTCTTTCCTGTGCTGTATTTACCTGCATTCCAAAATAACCTTCTCCGAAACCGTTTACCATAAAATAAGAGCCAATGTTATCCTGGCCAACGGGCACTGTTACTTCATTGTAGTAGTAGGAAACATTCTCAGAAGTAGGAACAACGTAGCCTAAGTGACAGGAAGGACCTCTTCTCGCCCAATAATAATAATCCGGATTGTTACAGAAAATAGTATTTCCAGATGTTGCAGGTCCATCAATCTGCAGATCAGATACGCGTCCGAAATAGAGTCCGTTTTTGCTCACCCCCTGAAGGTCTACTTTTACATATCCTGCGGGTACATAAAAGCTTCCTGCAGAATAGGTATTAAAAGTGGTTCCCTTCATAAAGATCTTGTGTGAAACTCCATTGACAGTAACCTTAATTGTACTGCTTTTGTCAAAGAATACCTTTGCAATTACATTAATGTTTAGCATTCCACTGGTGCTTACTTTAAAATAGGTGCTTACTACCGCTTGCGAACTTGTCCAGTTTATCAGTCCGTAATCACTAATCTCCTCTGTTCCATTGCTTACCGGCCGGGTTATAAAGGCATTTCCGCTAAGAGGAATTTTATAAGTGTTTCCGTTATAGGGAATAATGCCCGATCCTGAAGCCAAAACAGGATGGGCCGTGAAAAAGAATGCAATTAATAAAAAAATAGATTTTAATACTCTCATTTGTGTAATTTTTTGTTAAAAGTAATAATGTAAACGATTAGAATCGAGAGAAAATGAACGAAAATTCAAATTTGATATAAATTCACTTTTATTTGAATTTTTTTGTTTAAAATATTTTGATTTTAAGACTGCTAGATTTAAAAACAAAAGAATGATTAGTGTATTTTTTTACTATAAATAGTATATTTTGTGATTTTTACAGAAATAAATGACAAATTTCATGGGAGAGATACCTTTTGGATACAAATAGTAAGAATAATAAAACCGGAAGCAGTAATACTTCCGGTTTTTTATTTAATTTTAATAAGGTTGTTCCTCGCAAATAGAAGGAGGAGTACATCCGCCGCCTCCAGGGTTTCCACCGCCACCTACGGCAATGCATTGTCCGGGATTTCCGTCTTCATACATTTCACAGGCATATCCCCATGCGCATTGACAGTCGTCCTGACAATTGTAGGAGTTGCCTCCCATATGACAGCCATCTATGCCGCTGCCCAGAATCGCAGATAAGTCTTTTCTCAAAAGTTTTTTCATTGTTTTCATGATAATTGGTATTAAATGTTATTGTTTACAATTGTACATCCTTGTAAATATAATAAAATTGTCTTAATGTGTTGTAAATGAATTTTATGTGGAGCTTTTATATAAAGAAAAGCCACTACAAAAGTGGCTTTCTTATGATGAATAGAAAAAGATGTCTTAGAAGCTGAATTCTTTCTGATACAGCATACGTTCTTTTGTAAAAAGAGGAATAGTTCCTTCATATCGTAAAGGAGCGATTCCAAAACCGTAGAACATATCAGCCTGGATTTTACCTTTTACAGTAATCATTCCTTTTCTTGCCGGAACGAAGGTTAACCCTAAAGATGAAATGGCAGAAGCTCTTCCTTTTAAACCCGAATTGGCAATAGGAATGGTAAGAAACATCAACCCTACAGCTCCTTTGGCTTCTAAACCGGCTTCGGCAGATAAATTACCTTCTGCAACAGTGATAGCAGGTTCTGTTTTCTTATGAAGGTCAATATTAATCGCTGGATTTTTGCTTATCAGGAAGTTAGCATTCCCTTCAAGATCCAAAAGCTGGGCCTGTACTTTTCCTGTAGCCTGTACTCCCAGGAAAGGACCTGCAGAGAGAGTAGGGCTTAAGATCAGTCCTGTAGGTCCCAAAACGATAGGAACGATAGGAATATTCAGGTAATCTGTTGTACTTGCGGTGTAGCCAAGGCTTCCTACAATAGTTGCGGAGCTTTTAAGTTTGATATCATCCATGATGAGGTTAACATAGAAGTTGGACAAATGCCCCCATGAGAATGTGATATTATAATCAATTTTTGGAGTAAATCCTCCTTTTACATTGACACTGGATGTCCCTGCTGAAGATAAAGGAAATGAAAAGGTTCTGTTAAAATCAAAACGGTTGAAAGTGATTAATTTCTGATTTTGAATGTTTTTGGCTTCAATAGAAAGTATTTTTTTGTTGATCTGCTCAGAAACCATACCTTCTACCGGGACATAATTGACCATTTTTCCATCAATATTGATGGGAGCTTTCCCTGATGGATCATATACACCGCTCAGTGTTCCGCTATAGATAAATTCTTCAAGCTTGGCACTGGAAGTTTGTACTTTAAACTGGTTATTCAATTTTGAAACAGAGCTTACTTTTGAAAGAATAGTGTTCACCTGATCACCTTCTATCTTTGTCCCTACAATAACAGTTCCTACTGAAATACTGTCAGTTTGCGGAGTCATACGGCTAAATGTAATTTCTCCGTCGTTATGAGTGGAAATTGCATTGACAGATTCATCATTCAGAATAATAACATTCTTTTGTAAAGTCAGATTTCCTAAAGTCTTCATAGGAGCAGACTCCGCAGGTTTTTCAACAGGCTGATCGGCAGGATCATCCTGAGAACAAGATGTTAAAAGAAACAAACAGAAAATAGATAACAGAAAAGTAAAGTAAAAATTTCTGTTGATTTTAAAGTGGTTGGATTTCATTTTCATATAAAGTGATTTTAAGTTTTAATCAAAATTAGGTGAATTATTTAAAACTTACAAACGAATTATGTTAAATTAATAACAACAACATAATGATCTTCAATTATGGCTTCTGTTATATGAAAAATAAAACCCGCTATCACAATAGCGGGTTCCAGATATTATTTTTTAAAGGACATTGTTAAGGGAACAGAAACATTTGAAGAAACCGGTTTCCCTTTATCTTCTGCGGGTTTCCATTTGCCTTTATCTTTAATCCGGTAAAAAGCGGCTTCAATGAAAGCGTTTACATCTTCATTGTTTCCTTTTACATTGGGATTAAGCGCATTCCCCTTAGAATCTACTACAAAACTTATAGTAGCTTTGTAAGTATCTGAAGAAAAGTTGAGAAAATCAAGATCTACAGCTTCATATAAAAGTTTTTGAAAAGCAGCCTTACCCTTATCGTATTCTGCTTCTTTACTTACTTTTGTTTTTACAGGAGGATCTGTAGCGATCATTTTCTGATCTTCAAGAGAGGCTTTGTCCAAAGCGGTCTTGTAGGCTGTTATTTTATCCTCTGTCAAAAGCCATTCTTTCTTGGTTCTTAAATCATTAGGCTTAGGATATTTATTATACAGGGCCGTTTTCTTTCTTTCATAGCGTGAGTCTGCCCTTTGAAATTCAGAAATCTGGGCACTGCTGAAAATAAAAGTGAAAATGAATGCTGATGCTAAGACCTTTTTCATGATTTATTACGCTTTTACAATATTAATAATGACTTCAGTTGCTTTTTCCATACTTTCCAAAGCTACATATTCGTATGGTCCGTGGAAATTGATTCCTCCTGCGAAAATATTCGGGCATGGAAGTCCCATATAAGAAAGCTGAGCGCCATCTGTACCTCCTCTGATTGCCTTGATCTTGGGCTCAATACCAGCTTCAGTCATTGCTTTTGCAGCAAGATCTACGATGTGCATTTTACCCTCAAACTGCTGCTTCATGTTTCTGTATTGCTCCTTGATCTCCACTTCAGCAGTTCCTTCACCGTGTTTTTGATTAAATTCAGCTACTTTTTCTTCCATGAATTTCTTTCTGGCTTCAAATTTATCTGCATCATGATCCCGGATGATATATTGAAGTTTGGCCTCTGAAATATCAGCCGTAATATCCATTAGGTGGTAGAATCCGTCAAAACCTTTTGTTGTAGAAGGAGTTTCGTTAGCAGGAAGCATTTGAGCAAACTCAGCAGCTAAAAGTGCAGCATTGATCATTTTTCCGTACGCATATCCAGGGTGAACACTTAATCCGTGGATTTTCACAACCGCTCCGGCAGCGTTAAAGTTCTCATATTCAAGTTCTCCAACTTCTCCGCCATCCATTGTGTAAGCCCATTCTGCACCAAATTTAGCAACATCAAATTTATGAGCACCTCTTCCGATTTCTTCATCTGGTGTAAATCCTATGGCAATTCTTCCATGTTTGATTTCCGGATGCGCGATAAGATATTCAGCAGCTGTTACAATCTCTGCACAACCTGCTTTATCATCAGCACCAAGAAGTGTATTTCCGTCAGTCGTAATTAATGTCTGACCAACATATTTTTTTAAGCTTTCAAATCTTGAAGGAGATAAGGTGAATCCTGTTGTCTGGTTCAAAAGAAGATCATTTCCATCATAGTTTTCCCAGACCTGAGGCTTTACATTTTCTCCGCTGAAATCAGGTGAAGTATCATAATGTGAAATAAATCCGATGGTAGGTCTGTCATCATTTTCAAGGTTAGAAGGAACATAGCCCATAATATAACCATTGCTGTCTATAGAAACATCTTCCAGACCGATGGTTTTAAGTTCTTCAGTAATATAGTTGGCAATATCCCACTGACGTTCAGTAGAAGGTGTAGTTTCACTTTCTGCATCACTGGTAGAATATATTTTTACATAGCTAAGAAAACGGTTCAGTAATTTTTCTTTCCACAAAGGGTTGAATTCTATTGTACTCATCAGATATCATAAATTTTAACAAAGTTAGCAAATTTGATGCTGAGAATACGTTATTTGCGATTTAATATCAGTTATTGAAATTTTAAATCAGATATAAATCTTTGAAAATCAAAATAGTGTTAGCTTTGTATGTACAGTATACCAAGTAGTTTAGTTTTATTATATTTGAGAAAATCAAAAAGTAAAAATGTTTCTTACCGAATGTCCTAGAGATGCTATGCAGGGATGGGGAGAATTTATCCCTACCGATAAAAAAATAGATTATATCAACTCCTTGATGGATGTTGGCTTTGATGTATTGGACTGCCTGAGTTTTGTTTCCCCTAAAGCGATTCCGCAGATGGCTGACTCTGATGAGGTGGCAAAAAATATCGAAAAATCACTGTCCAAAACCAAAGTTTCTGCCATTATAGGTAATTACAGAGGTGCCGAAAAAGCATTGAAACATGAGTCTGTAGATATCCTGGGCTTCCCTTTTTCTATTTCCGAAACGTTTCAACACAGAAATACCAATAAAAGCCAGGAAGAAGCTTTTGATGAAATCATTAAAATGCTTGAACTGGTAAAAAGTGAAGGGAAACAGCTTAATATTTATTTCTCAATGGCTTTTGGAAATCCGTATGGTGAAATGTGGAAATGGGAAGATGTAGACCAATGGGCACAAAAGTTCTCGGATATCGGAGTGAAAGATATCTTATTATCAGATACTACCGGAGTGGCCACTCCTGAAACCATTGCCCTTTTGTTTGAAAAAATACCTTCAAAATATCCGGATATTAATTTTGGAGGACACTTCCATAACCGCTATGAAGATTCCTACTCAAAATTAAAAGCCGCTTACAATCAAGGCTGCCGAAGATTTGACAGTGCGATCAAAGGAATAGGAGGATGTCCTATGGCTAAGGATGATCTTGTAGGAAATATGCCTACAGAACAGGTGATCAACTTTATGAGCGTTGAAAAAGCAGAACATAAACTGAACCTTCTGAATTTTGAAAGTTCTTACAATAAAGCGAAGGATATTTTTCATTTTTAATATCATGAAGAATAAAATATCAATAGGAGCGGGCTTTAGCCCGCTTTATTATATTAAAATACAACAGGCTTTAGCCAAAACATATTAATTTTTAATCAAAAATCAACAAAATGTCTCCAATCATCTCACCAAACGAACTCAAAAATATTCCAACACAAAATCTTGTTATTCTTGATGCAAGAACAGGAAAAGAAGTAAAACAAACTTACCTTAATAAACATATTAAAGGAGCAAGGTTCATTGATCTGGATAAAGATCTGGCTGAAATAGGAGAAAATGCAGCTTTTGGAGGCAGACATCCGCTTCCTTCCGTAGATAAATTTACTGTAACTCTTTCAAATCTTGGAATCTCAGAAGATGCTCATATTGTTGTGTATGATGATAAGAATGCTTCAAATGCTGCAGCACGGGCCTGGTGGATGTTAAGATCTTTCGGATTTAAAAATGTTCAGGTTCTTGACGGAGGGATGCAGGCCGCAGAAAAGGTTGGGATAGAATTTTCTTCAGGAGAAGAGATCTTTGAGAAAACTTCGTTGATTAAAAAAGAGCATTGGAGCCTGCCTGTTTCGAGCCTGGAAGTGATTGAAAATGAATTGAAAAACAATACTTCTACGGTTATTGATGTAAGAGATTCCTACCGCTACAAAGGGGAATCCGAACCGATTGATCTTGTTGCCGGGCATATTCCGGGAGCGATTAATATTCCTTTTTCTGAAAATCTTGACGAGAACGGAAATTTTCTGAGCCCGGAAATCTTAAAAGAAAAATACAGCAAGTTATTACAAAATAAACCGGAGCATCTGATTATTCATTGTGGTTCTGGAGTTACTGCCTGCCATACAATTTTAGCACTAGACTATGCAGGATTTCCCATTCCGGATCTGTATGTGGGTTCATGGAGCGAATGGAGCAGGAGGGAAGGAAAGGAAATCGCAAAAGATATTTAAAAATAAAAACCCCGAAAAATAATTCTTCGGGGTTTTATATTGTTAAGAGTGATTAAAGCATTCCCAGCTCAAACTTCGCCTCTTCGCTCATCATATCCTTATTCCAGCTCGGTTCGAAAGTAAGCTCTAAATCTACACTTTTTACATTCTCTACTTCAGCCACTTTATCTTTTACTTCCTGAGGAAGAGTTTCTGCAACAGGGCAGTTGGGAGTAGTAAGGGTCATTATAATTTTTACGTCAGCATCATCGGAGATCTGGACATCGTAAATAAGCCCTAGTTCGTAGATATCTACCGGAATTTCAGGGTCATATACGGTTTTTAACACACCAATGATTTCCTCACCAATGTCAGCAATTTGATCGTCTGTAAATTTCATTTTTTAATCTAGATTGATATTCCTTTTCAACAAATCTTCCTGACGCATGCGCCGGAAAATATTTGCCAAAGTTAAGACATCTTTTTCACAATAGTCAACAATTCTCTGCAAGTCTTTCTCTATGTAGTAAATTGATGAAACCATTGAGCCGTCAATATCATCCTTCGGAGTAGGAATACCAAAGACATGAGCCAGTAATTCCAGGGATACAAAACTCTTATAATCCCCGAATTTCCAAAGCTCCATTGTATCGATGTGGGGAATCTCCCATGGTTTTTTTCCAAACATCTGAAATGGTGCCGGTGGCTGCATCCCATTGATGAGGTAGCGTCTGGCAATCCAGGGAAAATCAAATTCTTTTCCGTTGTGAGCACAGAGAATGACGTTGTAAAGTCTTGGGCTGTTGAAGATTTCCCCAAATTCCTGAAGCATTTTCTTTTCATCATGCCCGGAAAAACTCTTTATTTTTAATGTTTCATTCTTTTCAACCATTCCAATGGTGATGCAGATAATTTTTCCAAACTCGGCCATAATACCGGCTCTGTCATAAAATTCTTCTGCCGTGACATCGTCTTTTCTCTGAAATTTTGTTTTTTTATCCCACAGGTATTGATCGGTTTCGGATAATTCGTCCCATGATCCAGCTTGTGGAACGGTCTCAATATCAAGGAATAAAACTCTTTCTAAGGGAATGTTCTGTATCATATGTGTTTTTGTTGGGTGTTTATCCTACCTGCATTCCATTTTTTGTAGGTAATGAAGGTGCTAAAAGAGTAACGTCTTTTTTGTCCTCACCATATAATCCTAACACAAGACACTCGCTGAAGAAATTGGCAATCTGCTTTTTAGGGAAATTGACAACCGCTAAAATCTGTTTTCCAATAAGCTCTTCTTTTTCGTAGAGAGAAGTAATTTGTGCCGATGATTTTCTGATTCCTAAGTCTCCAAAATCTATTTCGAGCTGGTACGATGGATTTCTTGCTTTTTCAAAATCATTCACTGAGATTATAGTTCCGCATCTGATGTCTATTTTTTCAAAATCTGCCCAGGTGATGTCTGGTTTTACTGTCATGGTAATTCGTTAATTAGATGTTCTACTTCTGTTTTCTGTTCTGCATATTTTTGTTGTAGTTCTGAACCTTCACCCATTCTTTTGTAATATTCCAACGCTTTTCCTCCGAAGAATTTTTTATGGAAATCTGAAACTTCCGGGATCTGTGGAAAGACTTTGTGAAAAAGCATTTCATAATATGCCTGAAATTCTCTTTCATTTTTGTCTTCAATCACCTGTCCGGGAGCTTTCTGTCTTACATGAAGCATTTCGTGGGCAACCATATTCAGGACAAGGTTCAGGTCAAAATCAAATAAATTTCTTGGGATCATTACCGTTTGCGGTCCTCCCAGATCTCCTTCTGCTGTCAGAAGCATCGAAGTAGGGGAAAGTTCTTCCCTGAATCCAAAGCCTGCAAAATTTTCATGCTCCAGGTCAAAAGAATGGATCAGATATTTTGCTGCATCCAGAATCTGGTTGTGTTCTTTGTAAGCCTCAAGGTGTAAGTTGATCTGCTCGAAATTCATCTGAAATATGTTTTATAACAAATGTATTAAAATATTGAGAATACTAATGGTTTTGGGTCAAAGGTTTAGAATAGAAATGTGAACTTCTTTTTTATACGTCAAGTTCTGTCGCTTCTGGGGGTGATATTTGCTTCAAGAAAAAACACAATATGAAACTCGACTTAAAAATTCCAGGTGGATATCTTTTGCCGGAAACCACCTAAAAAAATAACGCTAAAACCTGAAGACAATCTACTAAAAAGAGCTTCAGATCTCAACCTATTTTAATCAACACAAAATTACACAAAATGAACGAAATGGAAAATAGTACTGCAGGCGCACCTGTAGAAAACACACCATCACAAACACTTTTCAGATTTGTGAGTCTGAGAAGTCCTGAATTATCGGACGATACGAAACAAGATAAAAGATTCATTGTTATTCCTCAGGATCTGAAAAACGATAACGCTTTTTACGTTCCGGTTGTTAACGGAACCGGATTGAAACAAAAATTACTGCAAACATGTGCTGCCAATTATGTAAATAACCCTGAACGTATTTCAACAGACTTAAACAGCTCAAATAGTTTAGAAGGTTTTAAAAGAACTTATAAAGCTTACTATTCCTTTGGAACCTGGTTAGCAAAAAATAAAAATACCTGCACATATGAGGAGGTTATTGCAAAAAGAGCTTTGTTAACTGATCCACAGACTTCTGCTGTAACTCCACCTATGATTGGTTTATGGAATAATCTGATTTATCAGGTTGTAACTCAGAAAGATTTTTACGTTAAGGAAGTTGTCATGCAGATGCTTCTGGCTCATCACATTCTTTCTGTTTCTGGCGAAGAGGAAATGAAGACAGCACTTGGGGCAAGAGTTGTTTTGCCTAAAGAACTGATGATGGATGACAAGACTCTTCCTACCTTGCAAAATTCTTCAAGAATGGTTTCTGAAGGACCTAAAGAAACTTTTCCAACACAGGAAATGCAACAGCAACAGCTTATCTCTGCAGCAAAGATTAAACTGGGAAGATATGAAGCTTTAAAGAAAAACCTTTCCAGTATCGAAAGATTATATAAAGCAGAATATCAGAAAGAATATGCGGCAGCAGAAGAAATTCACAAGGAAGAAATAGCTCCTCTTATTGAGCAGTATAATAAAGACCTAATCGCAAATAAGGATAGATACTGCCAGGTACGAAATCCGGATATTAAATATGATCCGGCAGATCCTTGCCAGCAAATTCCGGAAATCCCCAAGCCGCAATTACCTAAACTTAATTTTCAGTTTAGACAGGAAATAGAGGCAGATTCTCTATTAAGAGCCATAAAGCCGGGAAATTTAGATGCATTGTTGGATGTTCTTGGGTATGATTTTCAGGCAAGCTCATCAAACAATGCTAGATCAGCAGAGCTGAATTCTGTGGATCTTGCAGGGCTTTTAGAAGGAAGAAATACTTTTTCAGAGGTTGATTCTTTATTGAAAGAAGCCGTTGAAAAATCTAATAGTAGTATTGTTGAAAACACCAATACAGATAATGAAATATATACCAGTATAGGAGGAGTTCTGATTTCTGCGGCAAGAACAGTGGCGGTTCCTTTTACTTATCAGATTTGTCCAAAATATGTTCATCAGGGATTTACCTTTGATATAGCGCTTACAGTTCCTGATTCTTCATGGGAGGTCAGCAATATCTCTTACAATCTTACTCCAGGCAACGGTTCAGCAAACATCAATAGTGATTATTATGTAAAGTCTAGATCAGCAAATATTATTTTTCTCAATGATCTTTGTATGCCGGGATTAGACTTTAATACAATTCAGGATGCTTCTATAAGTGTTAAAATTATGTTCACGAATGGAAGGCTTGCCAATATTTATGTCAGTAAACTGCAGGCCAGAGCTTGTCTTTCTGATAAATTTTTGTTAGAAGTGGATGAAGGAGAACCTGTAGATACTGAGGATGAGAATAACTTTATTCCGTCAGGATTCGGATTCAAACAAATTGGTATTGCAGACTATTTGAAAGTGGAGCAGACCACCCATGCCTATGTTGAAGGCGAAGTAGCCCATATTGAAAATATTATGGCCAGAGAGTATCGTGAGAAATCAACCAGAAAATTAAGAAGAAGTGAAAATACTACCACTACTTCTTCTGATACTGAAAGAGAGCAGCTTACCGATACTACAACAGCTACCCGTTTTGAAATGCAGAATGAGATCGCTAAAATGATGCAGGAAGCATCAGACAGCAATACTCAGTTTGGGATAAATGCAAGTTACAATACAGTAAATGCAAATATCAATACGAGTCTAGGATTAGGTAATGCCAGCCATAGTTCCAGAGATGAAAGTACCAGACAAGCCGTTACTCAGGCCCAGGATATTACCGCGAGAGCTATGGACAGGATGGTCACAAAAGTTCACGAAGAAAGAATCGAGAAAATTATTGAAGAGTTTGAAGAAAATAACACTCATGGCTTTGATAATAAAAAAGGAGATAAACACGTAGTAGGCGTTTACAGATGGGTAGATAAATTGATGAAGAATCAGATCTATGATTATGGAAAACGTATGATGTTTGAGTTTATGATTCCTGAACCAGCAAAACTGCATTTGTTTGGGATTGCAAAAAGCAAGTTTGTAAAACCTGAGGATCCAAGAACTTCTGATGTAATGCCGATGAAGGATCATACAGCATTGGAAAATGATGTGGTTTTTAAGTATTGGGCAGGAAAATATAATATTACTGCAGACAAAAGATTAAAGCCTGTTATTTATATTTCAAATGCATTTTCTGATAAAAACCTTGGAGTTGATAATGATTATGGAGTAGGAAGGTGGACCGGTGTGTATCATAATAATGACTTTAAAATTCCTGAAAATTATGAAGCCATTTATGTAAAAGGCTCTTTAAGAGCTGGTGCAGGTGCTATGAATGATGGATCGGGAATGAATTCTAGACATACTGTATATGTTTGTGGTAAAGAAGTCGGAACAGCAGTAGATATGCCTCTGGATTCCATAAGAGATAAAATTACAGTTTCTTTTATTTCATGGGATATGAAAGGAGTTACTGGTTCACTGGTTGCAACGTGTCAATTGACACAGGAAGCCAAAAGAGAATGGCAACAGGAAACTTTTACGGCTATTATTGATGCTTATGAAGTGGCTTTAATCGAATATAACAATGCTGTTTCTGAGGAAGAAAATAAAGCCTCTGCAATTAAAGATTTAAATCCTAATTTTTACAGACAGATTGAAAATACCGTTCTGAGAAAAAACTGTATTTCTTATATGGCAGACAGAGCTTCAAACTCAGTACATGGCTATGGCTTATCAGGTTTGACCCAGGGAAGTTCATTTACTGATTATGAAACGAAACTTTCTAAGGATCTTGATAAATACTCCGCTTTTGTAAAATTCATGGAGCAGGCATTTGAATGGGAAAACCTATCCTATTATCTGTACCCGTATTACTGGGGAAATAAAAATAATTGGTCAGATTTATATAAAGCAGAGAATACGGATCCTGTTTTCAGGGCTTTTTTACAAAGTGGTATGGCCAGGGTGGTTGTTACAGTACGTCCTGGTTTTGAAGCCGCTGTACAATTTTATCTGGCCACCGGAAAGATCTGGAATGGGGGAGAAGTTCCTATCATTGGAGATGACCTTTATCTATCAATTGTGGACGAAATGAAGCAGGCAAAAGGTAAAAAATATGGAAAAGCATGGATTACCAGGCTTCCTACTACTTTAAATATCCTTCAGGCAGAAAGTATAGGACTAAAAGTTGCTCATGCCCTGCCATTTACGAAAGAAAATCCTGATGATTTTGAAGTGCCTTCCGAAGTGATTACTGAAGACAGATTCAATTTCGAACCTAATAATAACCTTCTTGGAGTAGAATCACTTGAAGGGCAAAAAGTGATTTCAGGAGACTGGAAATAAAATAGTTATTAACCTAAAAAATTAAAAAAATGCCAATAATAGGAAAAATTATACGTGTCAGTGAATTGCCTCCCATTGGAGAAAGGGAAACAAATGCTATTTATCAGGTAGCAGCTCCAGGTTCCCTGTCTTATACAGATTATGCTGTTGATGAAAACGGGGATTTAAAAACCCATGCCGTTGTTGATGGAACAATTCCTCTGGAATTAGCTGATAATCATGTAAGTATTTCAAATGCAGATCTTTTAGCAGAAGGAGTTGCAAGTCAGGCTCAGTATAATATCAAGACAACAGAGAAATTAGCTAAGAAACTAGAAATTCCTCTGACAGATGGAAATGCTCAGGACTATCCTAAAATCATAGGATTGAATGATAATGGAAATGTGGCTAAACTTCCTGCAGGTGATCTGGGTAAAAATATGATGAACGCAAACCTTTCAAACAGCGCAGCAAGAAGTCATACCCTTAATGCTTCCTTTTCGATCAATACCTTAGGAAACCCTTATGTATTATCCGGGCTGCCCAATAAGAATGCTGATACCACTAATTTTCAAAAAGTTGTAGTTCAAAATAACAGTGGCTTGAATGCTATTGTAGACAGTAAAAATTTACTGGTGGAAATGCCCAATCAAATGACAGAAACTGAGAGATCAGCCTGGAAAACAAAAATGAATGGAGGTTGGAGTACAGACACGATGAGTGTGGCTGTAATTTCGCCGCCAATTGTAGATAAAACAGATCGTCCGTTTTGGATTAATCTGAAGGGAGCCAATTTGAACCTTCCTTCCACAAGCTTTAAAGTAGAGTTATGTACTCAGGATAGTGTTTCTGCTGATACAGCTACTGTTGTCGCTGCAATCCCAGGTTCCCAGGTTCAGTTATATACCAATGGAATTGATCTGACTTTCTATTACAATTTCAAAAATATTCCGGCAGGAGAATATAAAATCAGATTGTGGAATGGGATAGCGTGGTATCTGACGAGTTTTACCATCCGTGTAGTAAGCCAGATCCAGCGTATTCCTCTCAATAACATTGTCTGGGAAAAGAAAATATACAATAATGCAGTATCATCCGCCATTACACAGGCAGGAGCTGCTGTAAGCTACAGTTCGGACGGTAATGTAAAGGGGCTGGCCGATGATTCAACTTTCATCGCTGCCCGAAAGACCAATCAATTAATTGGAGCAGATGAAGATTTTTACATGAGTGTTGAAATTACGGGTAAGACGGCAACAATTAGCGGACCTAACGGCTTTGGAACAATGACCCACTTTGTGGGACTTGTAAATGCCACCAGTACAGTAGATTTATTAAATCAAACGGTCGCAAATATCAGGCTGGTTCAGTCCTACTGGTACCCAATGTGTAAAATATTCCCTGATAATTCAGCAGAGACAGTAACCACTGCGGAACCTACTTACGCCCTTAATGCGACATTTATAAGACGTGGAGGAAGCTGGACTGTTATTGTCAATTTCAATAACAAAACGGTTACCTATACCAAAACGGGGTATACCGGACCGGTTGCCTTTGGTATGTACAATATGAATACAATGGGAAATACAGGGGTAAGCGCCAATATTGTTGAACTCTATAAATTATAACCTTTATCAGACCTTGAAATAAAATCAATAAAAGGCAGAGCCTGAAAATTCTGCCTTCAATAAAACCTATCTATGAATGTATAGATACTGTTATTTAACCAAGCAAAATTTTAACAATGAAAGAAAAATTATTAATACCTGAACAGGTACAGCAGCTTTTAAACGAAATCAATACAACAGATCTCAACCTGGGGGAAATCCAGATCGCTGAACATCCTCTGCTTCCATCATTCAACCGATTTATCCGGATCAATAAAATGGTAGTAGACACAGAGCTTCCAAGAACTTATCTTTTTTATCAGCAGGTTTTAAGAGATAAAGAAACCAATGAAATTGAACCTTCTAACCTTCCGACTCCGGAATGGCTGATTGGGGAAGAAGAATGGTCAAGCCTGAGAGATGAAAACTTTAACAGAATATTTGTTCCTGTAGTAGATGAAGAAACCCAGAATCCTGTTCTGGATGAGGAAAGAAATCCTAAAACATCTGTCATCAAAGTGAATACCCATCATTATATGCTTTGGCTTGTGAAGAACAATAAAATAGGCTTTCTGGATCTTCTGAAAAGCTATTTACAGGAATTTGTTGAGTTCAAAAGCAATGAGCTGAACAGGCTTTCTTAATGCATTGATTATTAAATGATCATTTCACTGGCAGGGTCTTAAAACCCTGCCTTTATTCACCTTAAAAAATCACAAAATGAGTTTAGAAATTTTAAATAATCCTCTATTGAGGAACATCACGGATTTCTCTCCCGGAAATGAGAATCCTGATTCTATTAAGACCATTTTTCCGGTTCAGGAATCTCCTCCGGAGTTACAGCAAAAAACTTCCAGGCAAATTGCCAATACCTATTACGGAGGGAAAACTGTTGTAGAAGGTAATGGATTTCAGATCTATTCTGAAGATCCTGTATTTGGAGGAAATATCGACGAAGTTGTTGTCTATAAAAGCAGGTTCAGCCAGACCATAGCCGGAATTGATGTTGTTCTTTTTGCCAGTAAAAACGGAGCATTTCTTTTGCAGCGTTATATGGAAGCATTACCCAATAGTAATGAACTGATTCTCTTTTTAGAGATTGATGACCGTTACAATCATAATACAGTAATGCGTGCTGTAGCGGGAGCAGGGCTTACAAATAAAAAGGATATGCCTTTTGCAGACATTCTCAGTTTTACAAGAAAACATGAGGTAACTGTTACACCAAAATCACTCAAAAACCTTATTGAAAAAGGTCTTTACAGAAATAAAGTAGATTTTATAAGCTGGTTTCTGGGTTTGAAGGATAAAAGTATCGGAGAAATATTCAGTTTTTTTAAGAAAGAAGCCTTAGAAGGAGCCTCAGCATTTTTTACAAAAGGGATCGCTGAAAATATTGTCAAACTAAGGATCTCAGAAAACGGATGGAATCCCAGCCCAAAAGAAGGAGAGTACAATCCCACTTTTATTCCGGAGGTCTTTTATAAAGAGATAAAAGATTTCTATGAACATAAAGCCTCTCAAAATCCTTATGAAAATCTGGCAGGCCAGAAAAAAATCAATTCCAGAATTGTAAAATCTTTTTTTGAAAGCATTAATGAAGCAAAGGATGATTTTAATAGTCTGCTGAAAAACGCTGAAACTTTCTTCCCTGCTTTTATCTATAAAAGAATCAACAAATCCCTGACCTTCTTTTTTAACCAGATCGACAAGCTGGAGAAGTTTATTGCAGACCCGCTTACCGGAATGCAGCATATTGTCTATAAAAACTATCAGATTGCCAATGCTTTTCTTTGTGGAATCTATAACAGTCTGGTTGATATTATTGCCGGAATCTTTTCCATCATTGGCTTTATTTTCAAAGCAGTAGCTGCCATGGATAAAGTAAATGACCGGAAAGTGGAATATGGGGAAATGTTCCTGGAACTGATGGAAGACTTACTGGAAGGCATTCTGACTTTTGATTATGTGGAATTCTTTAAGCAGTGCATTACCTTCCAGATAAAAACCATTGTCCGTCTGGTAAATTGGGTGGAAGAAATGATTCCTCAGATCACACTGGAAAAAGGGGCTTATTATTACGGGTATATTATTGGGATTATCATCGATATTATTGTGGAAACACTTCTTACAGGTGGAACTGCAGCCGTTGCCAAGCTAGCCAAATCCGTAGAAAGCTTTATCCTGAACCCGCTGGAAAAAATTACCAAGGTGATTACAACAGCAGAGAGTGCTCTCAACAGGATTATAGAATTTATTCGAATGATTCTCCGTGAATTTAAAAAAGGATCAAAAGAAATTTTTTCTAAATTAGAAAAGATTTTAAATGAGGTCTTTGGTTTTGGCGAAGAGGTTGCGGATCATGGTCTGTCTCCTAAAGAGAAGAGGGCGAAGGATAAGCAGAAGAGGATTCAGGAGAAGCTTAAAAAGAACAATAAAGTAATCTCTGATATTGTAAAAGGAGGTGATCCTACTAAAACTTTTGCTGAGAATGCAGGAATAAAAATAGAAATATTTGTAAGTGAAGCTAAAGTTTTTGGACAATCTACAGATTATACATGCGCCGCTACTTCTTTGAGAATGACATTACATGACAAAGATATTTTATTATTAGAAGATGAATTGGCAAGAGCTTTAAAAACCGATGCTAATGGAGCTTCAATTTTAGATATCCCTGAGGCTTTATATTTTAAAAGATTGGAAGATCAGGTAACAGCTATTGCTGAAGGAGATATTAAATTTACCAAGCTTTTAGAAAAACTAGAAGACGGAGATAAAGCAATTGTAAGTTTAAGGACAGATGAGTTTAAAGGTCATGCTGTAGTATTGGAAAAAGTGGAAGATGGAAAGGTATTTTTACGCGACCCTTTACCTATGAACCAGGGAGCATCTTATTCTATGAATATAGAAGACTTTGAGAAGATATTTAATGACAAAGCAGTAATTATAAAAAAATAAAGTGATGACAGAACAAGGAAATATACAATACAATACAAAAGGAGAGAAACCTTTAAAGGGATATCAGATAGTTAGAGTGAGAAATATCTCCCACTCAAAAGAAGTATTAGAGAATTTTAAGAATGCGGTTCTAACAATCTTAAAAAATAAGAATTTAAGTGATGAAGACCCTAAATGGGAGCAGTTATTACCACAAGGTATAGTAAACAAGATAAAACAATTGGATGATAATGATAAAAAATATGATGAATTATTAAAAAGTGTAAATATGTCTGTTTATAAATTCCAAAAAATAAAAGAGTGGGAATGGTATAGCTCCTTAGAAACAGAAAAAGGATTTGATATTATTGTTAAGGGTAAGTTTAATGCTGGACAATTCATCAATTTCATTCATTGTCAAAATGTCCCTTTAGATGATATCAGGATTATTGATGCAGATAAGGAAGAAATCTACGAGCTAAAAACGATAAAAGATTATACAACATACAAAACCCTTAAATAGTACGTTAATACTTAAAAGCCACTTCTTATTATGAGGTGGTTTCTTTTTTAGTTAATAAAGATTTTAAATGAGGTCTTTGGATTTGGCGAAGAGGTTGCGGATCATGGTTTGTCTCCTGCTGAGAAAACAGTGAAGGATAAAAAGAAGAAGCGTGAGATAAATAAACTTAATGATGAAAAAAAAGCACAAATAAGGAATGATAAATTTAACTCAAAAGCAGATCCTGTTGCTGATTTATTAGGAAATGCGTCAAGATCACATCCTGAAAGATTAAAAGATATTATAGCTGATTTAAAAAATAAAAGTGTAGAAATTATTTATAGATCTGATGAAGCTTTAGGATATTCACCTGGGTTAAGGGAAGGAATCCCGGGACAAATTATAATTCATGAGAATGCATCTATTTCTGCTTGGGAACACGAATATATACATTTTTTAAATGATGAAGAAAGAGGCTTCCTGGGTATGAAATCATTGTATGATTCAAATTATAGAGTATTAACTGAACTAAACGCATATACGAAAGAGGTAGAATTTGTAAAATCTTTAAGTAAAAATAATGATAAAATAATAAAACAGTTAAAGAAAAATTTCTTCGAAGAGTTTAAGTATATTATTGAAAATTTTGGAGATATAACGAGTACAGATTTAATAGATAGGATAAAAAACTTTAAAAAACTATAAGGATGGAGCATATTTTACCACTCAATTTAACTATAGAAAAAATGAGTGACATTGAGTTAGAAAAAAATTTCATGAAGAAGCCAGCGATTTTTGGCAAGCAAAATTACTATCCCGTATTTGCAAAAAGAATAGATAAATTCAAAGATGTTCTGTTTTCAGAATTAATTGATGTTAAGAATATTGATGATTTTGTGATGGGGGGTGTAACTACTTCATGGTTAATTGCTATTGCAATATTAGACTATTCTGATAGCGAACTTTATAAAGCAGAAATGGTTACATTAATTAAACAAAATTGGGATGATGAAAATTTTAAAAATTTCCTGAACTATATTAAAAATGAAGAACGTTTCATAACATATTTTAAATAATTTTGACCGCTTCTTAAGAGCGATCTTATTTTTTAATATATAGAAATAGATTGTGTAAAATCATTAAACCATTCATCCTAATGAAATTCAAAAAGGTATTCAAAAGGCAAAGTTTAACAGATTCAATTTAAAATATTATGAAGAAAATACTAATGCTATTTATTTTACTGTCATTTAAAGGTTATTCAGCAAAAATAAATTTTAAAGACCCTAATTTTAAAAGTAAACTTTTACTTGAAAATGTAGCTAAGGATATAAATGGAAAATATATCATTATTGATCAGAATAATGATAAAGAAATAGATGAAAATGAGGCTGAAAAAATATTTCATTTAGATATTTCCAATTCAAAAATTAAAGATTTAGATGGAATAAAAAATTTCAAAAATTTAATCTATTTGAACTGTTCTAATAATTCTATTTATCGAATTGATGAGTTAAATTATTTGGAAAACCTGACCGATTTAGAAATAGAAAATAATTCTATTGAAATATTTAGTTTCAATAATAAACAAAAACTGAAATCAATAATGGCAGAGAAATCTGGTATTAAAAATGTAAAATTAGAAAATTGTCTGTCGTTGGAAATAATTTTATTTGCCAATAATCAAATTGAGAATATTGAAATTTCTTTCTCGCCACTTTTAAAAGCAATTTCTGTTGAAAATAATAAAATTAAAAAGATAGAATTAACTAATTTTCCGGTTGTACAAGATGCTTTTGTACACAACAATGAATTGAGAGAAGTGAATGTCTCAAATTGTTATTATCTGGAATCATTAGATATTGAAAATAACAAAGTAGAAAAGATAATTTTTGAAAATAATTTTAAGCTCAAATCTATACTTGCTGCCAACAATCAATTAAGAGATTTAAATATTACAGAATTGTCAACATTGGAAAACTTAGATTTGGATTCAAATATGATATCTTCACTAGATGCAATAAAAAATATACTGTTAAAAAATATTTATTTAGATGAAAATAAATTAAAATCATTGAAAATCAGCTCTGTAAATATTGATGGGATTAGTTTTTATAATAATCCTTTGAAATCTATTTGTATTGACCCAAAGATGAAAAAGAAAATAGTTTCCAGTTTAAAAGAAAATGACATAAAAAATTGTGAGATTATTACTACGTGCAATTTTAAAACTGAAGAACCTAATGAATATGAGGTTTTTAGAACGACTATAAAATCTAAATAAACAACATATTTATTTATCTACAACACAAAAATTACAAAAGCCCCGGCCGCCTTCAAAGGCAGCCGGGGTTATTTAAACTAAAAAAATAAATTAAGGATGTTCATTTCTAGCTCTGATGACCAGATTTACCAAATCTGAGCCGCCACTTGCAAAATTATCACTTGGATTATGCGCGCTTTGTGTTGCCACAGCATACGGAGAGCCGTCCCAATATCCCCAAAAAGGGCCTCCGCTTTGTCCAGGCCATATATCTGCCTTATGGCTCATGCTCTCATTGTCATCAGCACTCCAGAAATCTCCATCCAGTGCGATACCTGTCTGATAGGTAGGTCTTTGCGTTCCCGTAAGGTCTCCCGGATAGCCTGCGTGGGTCCAGTAGGCGCCTCCATCCCATGAATCGGAATAGGATTTTGAGCCTAACCAGCCTGTGCTGTTTCCGATAGGTCTGTCTAATACAATCACTACATAATCGTATTGTATTTCTGTTGAATCAATAGAAGGTCCTGCAACTTTATACTTGTAGTACGTTAAGGTACCCCAGGCAGTTCCGTAAGGAGCGCTTCCGTTGTAATACATCGGAGTGAATTTCAGCCATCCCGTTGTATTATTAGGCTGCCAGTCTACGATATGAGAACAGGTAAGAAGGTGTCTAGGCCCGATCATTACTCCGCTTCCAGAACCCAGAGAACTTTCTACTCTGCCGACACATCTCCATGGATAGGCTGTAGAATTGTATACTTTTCTCTGATCGACTCCAAAAATAGTTCTTGCATTCTCCGGAGTCAGGAAAGAATCTCTTTCAATAAATTTAGGTTTACGGTCTCTTTTCGGTTCAAGTTTCGGATTGTACTCAAAATCAGCATGGGTAGGATAGAAATGATCAGTTTCCAGTGTCCGGTTTTCTGCTGTTTTTTCGTCCATCGGCATTCCTATTGTTTTCATCCCTTTCGGAAAAGTTCTTCCGTTAATGGTTTCCATAGCGGGAGCCAGCTTAAATAATTTTTCAATTACTTCTGGTTTTTCAGTTGATTTTGCCTTGACAGCTCTAAGTCTTGATACTTCTTCAGCGGTCATTGGATTGTTGTTTTCGATTTTTGACATGATTATTATTATTTTTAATCTGGTAAATTCCTACTCTTTTGATGGCTTTTCGGATTCCGCCGGTAATGGTTATTGGTTAAGTGAATATTTTTTGAGAAAATTCTGCGGTCATGCTTTCTGTTTGGTTAATTTGCGCTGCTCCCATAGCTGCTAAGGCGATGGCAACCTGTTTATCAAGTGTTTTTCTGACGATACTCCCATTGGTAGCACGTAGAATTTTACAGAAATGGTAGGTAAAATACCCTCGAATTTGTCCGCTGATAGTGCCTTCCATGGATACCTGGTTGTCTTTTGCTGCGGCCCATAACGTATGATTCATTCCTGCAACAGGGACAAGCGCTTTAGTAAGAGCGGTTGATTTTTTTGAACTTTTAGAAGCCTCCATTTCACTGGCGTACGTCAGATAAAATTCATCTTCAAGCATTGGAGGAATATAACGTGCGGTTTCGTTAAGAAAATCTGCTTCCAGTCCCAGATCCATTTTTCGGGTTCCTGTTCCGGAATAACAGCAATCGAAGATAACTTCCATATTCACTCCGGCTTTTAATTTGCTGAGAACTGTTTTAAAATCATCGTCACGAATGACTCCGTTATTGGCATAATCGTGCGGACAAATAGCTTCATCCAAACCATCAAGTTCAAGGTCTGAGCCGATATTAGCCACTCTGGTTCCGTGACCTGAATAATAAAAAACCAGAGAATCTCCTTTCACACTTGTGCTGATCATGGATTTCAGATAGTTCAATATATTTGCTCTTGTGGCATTCTGATTGGTCAGGATTTTAATCTTTGCCGGACTAAAACCACAGATCACCAGTGTGTTTGCCATATCTCTCGCGTCATTTACACAGCCGTTAAGATCCGGACCTCCGTATCCAATGGGTGCATAATCATTAATACCTACGATAAGTGCTTTTTTCATTGTATTAGTTTTAAAAATATTCCCTACTCTGTTTCGGCTTTTCGGGGGCTGCCTTTCTGTGTTTTTTTCTATGACAAAATTCTGTTATTATGAAGAGCAAAAACAGAGGAGAAAACCGTATTTTGAAAAAGGAAAAACACCTTTTTGCTTGTATATTAATGTGTTATAAAATAAAAATCCGGCAGCTTGAAAAGCTGCCGGATACGTAAATAGAATGTAAAGATGTTTATTTTATCAGATAATAATTAAGGTTAAAAAATTGAAATATTCAATCAGCACAGATCATGCTTCAGAGCAAAAAGTACCAGGCCGGCTCTGTTTTTTATATCCAGTTTTACAAAAACCGAATCTCTGTAACCATCAATAGTTTTTGGACTGAGGCACATTTTGTCAGCTATTTCTTTATAGGTGAGTTCACTGCAGGCCCATTTGATAAATTCTTTCTCTCTGTCTCTGAGCTCTGAAAGTAAAGAGGCGTTTTTGGCTTCTTCTGTTTTTACTTTCAGTAACTTTTGGGCTACAAAATCAGTATAAAAGCTTCCTTTTTCATATACCGTTTCAATAGCCTGAAAAAGGATAGAAGGCTGCATGTCTTTCAGCAGATAGCCTTTAGCGCCTGCTTTCAGCATTTTAATCAATATTCTTTCGTCATCATCCATGGTAAGGGCAATAACTTTAATATCAGGGTAGTGCTCGGTAAGCCATTCGGTAGTTTCTATACCATTTTTATAAGGCATATTAACATCCATCAGTACTACAGCAGGTAATTCCGAAGCCTGTTCCACACCTGCAATAAATTCTTCTCCGTTGGGATGGTTCATAATGACCCGATATTGAGTGTTTTCTGTGATCATATTCTCCAGTGCTTTGGAGATTAAAGTATGATCATCAACGATCGCTATGGGAATAGTTTTCATAATAAATTTTTATGATAGGTTATCAAAGTTTGTGTTCCTTTATTGAGTTCTGAGTGTATAGACAGCTCAGCATGAATCAGTTTGGCTCTCAGTTCCATGTTTTTTAATCCTGAGCCATCCTGAATAATACTGGTATCAAAGCCCCTTCCGTTGTCGGAAATACTGATGTGTAATTTTTCACAGTCATCCTCCATGTGTATGGAAACATTTTTGGCTTTGGAATGTTTCAGAATATTATTGATACTTTCCTGGATAATTCTGAAAAGGATCAGTCCATGTTTTGGAGAAATGTCAATATCCTGTTTTTGCGTAATGAATTCTATTTTTAATAATTTTAGTTTTTTAATCCTCTTCACTTCTCTTTCAATGGATTCTGCCAGTCCGAAATGAATGATCTGCTCAGTGATTAATGTTTTAGAAAGATTTCTTATATCCTGTATGCATTCGCCCAATAGTTCATTGAGTTCAATCAGGTCCTCTTTCTCCGTGTTTTTGAGTTTGGTAATCAATTGGTTTTGACGTAATCGGACCACAGAAAGTTTTTGGCCCAGATCATCATGTAATTCCTGCCCTATATAATTCAGGGTCTGTTCTTTCATTTCTACCTGTGAAGTGGCAAGTTCCTTTTCAAACCGGAGATCTTTTTCTTTTTGCTCAATCAGCAAAGTTGTTTTTTTCCTGATAAAAACCGCATAGATGAAGACCATTGTTAAAACAACGATGAATAAAGTAATCGTAAAGATGATGACCAGATTATTCTCTTCCATATCTGCAAAGCATTTATCTTATTCTTTCCTGTTTGTTCCAGAGTAAACCCAATATGAGGATACCGTTACTGATCAGATTCAGCATAAATAAAATAAAAAAATAAATAGTCTCTGATACAGTAGTTCTGAAAAAGAATATCGGGATGCTTCCAATAAAGAATATCAGAAGAGCAACTGATATCCAGAATGGTAGATAATTTTTAATTTCCAATACTTTATCAGAATTAAAGGTTTGGTACAGGAACAAAATAATTGAAAACAGCAACAGAAGAATATCTGCGTAAAGCATATTAAAAGAAAAATGATGAAGCAGATCATCTTCTGTATAAAACATCACGACAATATTCAGGACAAAAAGAATCAGGATGAGGGTCTGTATCTTTTTGAGCAGCGGAACATATAATAATTGGTAATAATACAATAAGTATAAAAAAAATACAATCATTAAAAAGCCAATTACATAGAAAATGTCCGTAGGCAGATTGGTCAGCTTGAAATAGAAATAACAGGAAATATCAATCAGGGAAAACAACAGATATCCTATGATAAAAAATAAATTCTCCTTTCCGGTTTTTCTATATTTTATGACCATTAGAATCATCACGACAATGGATATGGCCATCGATATCTGTTTCCCTGTTTCAATATTCCAGTTCATAGTTTTGTGTTTTTATGGCATAGTTCCCGACAAAGCTTTTGGTGGAGGTGCCAGATTGGTCATGTTCATAGATTCTATAGAAGGCACATCTGTATTTTCCTCTGTGCTGGCAGACCTGGACATTACCTTGTTGTTTTCTCTTTTTTGAGCAGTAGGCACTAAAAATATGGTTTGATAGCCCGCGTATTCAGGTTTTGCCATTCTGTTTTTAGGATGATTCATAGGGTATTTCCCCATGTAAATTCTGATTCCCGGGTTTTTTAATTTTTGTTTTCTGGCATTCTCTTTTACATATTGAATATAGCCTTCCATATCTTCCAGCGAGAACCAATACCATCGGGAGTCTGGCTCTCCATTTCTGTTCTTCATGAGAATTTCATGATTGGTTCTTGTGTATTCATCAAAAAGAACCCGGCCTTCACGGTAGCTGATCAGTTTCTTTTTATAACTGTTGCTTACAGGTTCTTTAGGGGGTTCGGTGCAGCTAAACAGACAAAAAGCCAGAATAAGAGCTGCACATACGGGATTTAAAATCTTAGTAAAAAAGGAAGTTTTCATTTTTATGGTTTTTAATTTTATGGAACAAAATTAGCGAACGGCACAACTATAAAAAAGAGGGAAAACACTGTTTTTATCCTTTACTAAATTTACGACTTTTTGATATTCAGTTGAATATGAATTGAAAGGTTTGTTTTTTTATTTAAAATATCCAATGGTATTCCTTTAGAAATAAAATTAAAACCATGATGAACATTCATGGTTTTGAAGGAAGCTGTTTACCTTTTTATCCTTTCTTTTTCAATCTGATTTTCACCCCAAATTCTCAGATAATCAATAAAAGGAATGAGTTCAGCACCGGTTTCCGTTAAAGAATATTCTACCTTAGGAGGAACCTCATGATAAACTTCTCTATGGATAAGCCCGTCATCTTCCAGCTCCCGTACAGTTTGGGTAAGCATTTTAGGAGTGATGTCGGAAAGGGTTTTACGAAGTTCACCGTACCGCATAACCGTCTTCAAATGAAGATACCATAAAATACGGCCTTTGTACTTTCCTCCAATCCGTTTAAAGGCATAATCAACAGGACAGGATGGCTCTTGGGTAATTTTTTTATTTTTAACATTTTTTCAATGGTTTGATAATCAGCATTAGTATGTTTTTAGTATGTAGATTACAAAAAAGTACATACTTGCTGCAAAGATATGATGAGACTACATTTGTCCCATAATTAAAATCAAAAAAAATGAAAGCTGTTATTTTAAACGAAGCAGGAGGTGTTGGAAATCTTCAATTTGCAGAAATAGACAAGCCTGTCATAGGAAATGATGAGGTGTTGGTAAAAGTAGTATCGGTAAGCATTAATCCTGTAGATGTAAAGTCCAGAGCTTACGAAGGAGTTCTGCACTGGATTTTTGAAGAAAACAGACCCGTTATTTTAGGGTGGGATATCTCGGGAGAAGTCGTGGAAACCGGGAAGAATGTAACAGATTTTAAAACAGGAGATGAAGTCTTCGGGATGGTCAACTTTTTTGGAAAAGGAAATGCCTATGCTGAATATGTTGCGGCTCCGGCAGCGCATCTGGCATTAAAGCCTCAAAACATTACCCATCAGCAGGCTGCCGCGGCCTCCATGGCAGCTTCAACGGCATATCAGGCATTGGTGGATGTTGCTGGAATTAAAAAGGGGAGCAAGGTTCTGATCCATGCGGCTTCAGGTGGTGTTGGCCATTTTGCTGTTCAGGTTGCGAAGTATTTTGGGGCGTATGTTATCGGCGTATCATCCGGTAAAAATAAAGAATTTGTTTTGTCGCTGGGAGCGGATGAACATATTGATTATACAACGGAAAACTTTCATGAAAAAGTACAGGATGTAGATATCGTGATTGATACTCTTCAGGGAAAAACGTTATCTGATTCGGTAGATGTTGTCAAAGAGAACGGAATTATCATAACGCTTCCGACTCCTGAGATTCCTGAGGATATTGCAGAGAAAGCCGGGCAGAAAAAGGTGAATATTCAGTTTATGATGGTACAGTCCAAAAAAGAAACTGCAGAAGCAATTGCGGGCTTACTGGAGCAGGGAGCATTGAAACCATCCATTTATAAAACTTTCCCGTTTGAAGATATCGCACTGGCTCATCTGGAGGTTGAGACCAATCGTGTTGCAGGAAAAGTAATAGTAAACCTCTGAAAAAATAAAAAACCAGGAAATAATCCTGGTTTTTTATTTATTGTGAGATAACCTTTACAATAGCCGGGGGAATGGCTTTTTTTATAATAAAAGTTTCGTAGGTTGGATTTTTGATATTTTTAGCAACCGCTTTTAAATAGTTTAATTCAGGATAAAAGAAGGAGTTGAAATCCTGAATCTCTATATGTGATGGTATTGCAACAGAAGAAACAACAACTATTTTATCATCTATCAATGCACAATAATGCTTGTCTATGTAAAAAGAGAAATAATTCCTGAATGCATAGGTATAGTCCAGCGGACCATTTTCTGGCATTTTACTTTCTACAGAAAGATATCCGGTAAGGATCTTATTGTCTCCATTTTCAGTTTTATCATTCTTTTCGTCAGGGAGTTTAAAGCTGTATACGAATTTCCCTTTATAGTAAACATCAAAAAGCTGAATTTCTGGAGTATTTTTAAAATCAATAAGCTGCAGAAGGTTTTTATTACCATCATTATCAATAATCTCTTTTTTAAATCTAAAGACAGGATGAATGATAACCTCAACATGATCCATGCTTGTTATCAAACCTGTTCTATCTTCCCCATATTTTACATTAGCATCTATCATTTTTCTTACATATGACAGGGCTGCTTTATTATATTCCCCTTTATTGTATTCATAGACAATAGTGTCTGTTTTATGTTGTGAAAAGCTAAAAGAGCTTATCAATAAACAAGAAAATAAGACAATTAAGTTTTTCATATTTTATGGTTTTGAAAGTGAGAATATATTATAAACCGTTTCTGATAGATTATAGGTGTTTTGGAAGCTACTCAGCTGGCCATTGCTTCTTCCTGAATACGGATCAAAAAAGTTGATATGTTTCATTCTTGAAAAATCCTCACTATATTTTATTTCAGTAACCAGAACGGCATGCCCTTGTCTGTTCCCGGCGGCTTCTGTTGTGCTAAAGCCCAGATATACAGGGTGGCCCGACTGCAAACTTTCAACAATGAATTTTACAGCCTGTTTTGTCAATGCTGAAGGAATTCCTGAATGGAAATAATAGTCATTCTTTGCTTTTGCTTCATATAAGGCATCTACTTTCAGCCCGAATTTCTCGAAATACTCTTTGGTTTGATCAGCACGTACTCCTCCGGATTGATTGGCTTCTTTTTGCTGAAGAGAAACATCAAGATCTATACCTAAATATTTTGCTGCAGCTCTTGCTACTGTAGGAACGCAATCTGTTTCACCGGTCTGAGGTTTGTCAGCAGCAATATCCATAGATGCGGTTTTCCATTCTACAGCTTCTGCTCCTTCATGAGCTAAGTGATTCAACCCGGAAGTTAATAACCCCTGTTTTAACCCATCCCAGAAATTACCTCCTGCAATGGAAGATGAGAGACCTCCGGAAAGGCCGCCGGAAGCAAGCATCAGGGCTTTTAATAACCCAACATTTCTGGAACCAAAAGAGCTGATCGAGATAGAATTCCCTTCAACGGAAAATTTATATCCTGATTCTCCTAATGCCTGTACTCCACTGGATACTACAGAAGAAATAGCTCCGCTCATAAATCCTGAAATAAATTTTCCTCCGCCAATTTCAGACATTGCTCCTCCTGACAAAGCATGCATCCCCGCCTGGAAGGCTGCCTTGCCGACGGTTAACGTCTGTGAAAATATAGAGGTGGCGACACTTCCAATTCCAAAACTGATGATGCCGCTCGCAAGCCCCGTTGTAATGGCCTGTCCCATACCATACCAATACGGAACACCATTAATAGTGTTAATGACAGCATGTGTTACAGCAGACACGACTACAGCAATGATAAGAACTGCACCTAATCCGATATTTCCACTTGGGTCAGTATACAATAAAGGATTATTGGTTACATAGCCGAATTTATTATAACTCTGTGTATTAAAAGGATCCTGGATAATAGTATCAGGGCTAAGGAATCTCCTCATGATAGGATCGTAGATCCTTGCATTCATATGAATAAGACCTGCCCTCCAAAGGTGTTCATGACCCGTATATCCTCTGTCTATAAGGAGAGTTTCCCCATTGAACTGTTGCAGGTCTACAATTTGTCCTCCAACCATCAATCCTTTAAGATTTCCCCACGCATCAAAGAACCGTTTTTCAACAATAGAACCGTCATCTTTTGAAATGGCTAAAATACTTCCCAAATGATCACGATGAAGATAGTAGTTTTGAGACTCCTGAGATCCACTCAGAAAGCTGACAACATCTTTTTTAATATAATTTGCAGAATAAGGATCTCCTGTGATATAGGTAACGATCTCCAGTCTACCGCCTCCTTTACCAGATCTTCTTGTAAATTCTATAGCACCGTCAGCAGAATAATATTTTCTTTTCCCTGAAGCTTCTGAAATCATAGAATATCTTGATTTCATTACGTTGTATGTAAAAGCTAAATCTTCTTTGTTAGGAACCTTAACCGTTAGCGGAGCGTTGAATGCATTGTATGTTACTTCGGCAAAACCTCGGTTGGTATTTACTTGTTGACCATTTGCATTAAGAGCAATATTGTTTAGTTTATAATCGGACTCGCCATTGTAGTTATAGTAACCAAGGTCAAGATTTGCAGCCATTCTTCCTCTTTTATCGTAAGAATACTGATTGGTTACAGTGCCATTGGTTGTTTCCTTTAATAGGCGGTTTAATTTGTCATATTCAAAAGTTTCACTCTTTCCAAAATCATTGCTGTTTCTGGATCTTAAAACTTCTTTATTGACGTCAAAATCATACATCATATCCAGTGCAATCAGGCCTCCTTTGGCATGATTCATTCTTAAAAGAGTTCCGTCCTGCGGACTGTAATAGTTATTGATAACATAACCATTGCCATATTCCATCTGCGTAGCCTGATTCAAGGCATTCACCGAAGATGTGTGCCATATCATCTTATTGGCATTAACGTCGTTCTGCTGTGTCAGAATACCATTACTGTCATATACATTTTTTGTTTTTGAGGTGGTTGTATAGGTATTTTCATTCCAGACGGCAGAAATAGTCGTTTCATCTACTCTTCCGAAGGTGTCGAAAGTCAGGTTACTACTGTAAATAAACTCCGGAGTTTCCTCTTTCTTTCCTTTGATACGATAGTACTGATCGTATTCTGTGGTATAGGCAAAGTTTTTTCCGTTGCTTGTTCCATAGATCTTTTCCAGAAGCTTACTCGTTGGATTGTACTGATAGTACTTTTCTATAGAAGTATTTTCTGCCGGGGTTTTACCGTATGTTTTTTCTGAAATGGTTTGTCCGTAATCATCATACTGTAATACGGTATATCCTTTAGGAGTGTCTTCACGAAGTAATCTTCCCAGAATGTCATATTGATAGGTATATGTACCTGAGGAAGGGTCTACAATTTTCTTCTTGTTTCCCCAGTCATCAATTTCAAAAGTAGTTTTGCTGCCTTCATAATTGGTTTCTTTTAAAGATCCGTTGGCATAGTAGGTGTAGTTAATTGTTCCGCCATGGTCCTGCTGAACAATCGTGTTACCAAAAGCATCCAGTGTTTTTGATATCTTTTTATAGCCATCATCAACGGTTACTTTTAATCCTTCGTAGCAGGTAATAACTGTTTTTCCTGTATAAGTAACATGCTTTACCGCTCTGTTGTAAGCATCATATTCTATTGCATTCCATTTCGTCTGCTCGCCTTCAAAGAAAGGCTCAGATTTTTTTATTAATTTTCCGAAAATGTCATATTCGCTCTTTTTTACAATCCATTTGCCATTGGTACTTTGGGTTTTGGTTTGTATTTCTCTGTCGAATTCATCATATGCTGAGATCGTTTCTACTCCTCCTTCTCTCTTTTTTGAGATCTGGTAAATTCCTCCTGGAATTGCCGAAGCAGAAGATTTGCTGATGGTGGTTTTCTTACCCAGATAATCAGTAAATGAAGTGATATTACCCCAGCCATCATACGCATAATAAGTTTTTAATCCTCCGATAGCGGCTGTTTCTTCTAAAAGCCTTCCTGTTGTATTCACTACCGTGGAAGCTGTTAAGCCATCAGGAGTTGTTGTGGAAGTTCGGTAACGATTCGTTGAGTCGTAATCATATGTAGTAGTCTGAGAGGCAATTCCTGCAGAAGAAATTGTTTCCTGCTTCAGATTCCCGATATTATCATAGACAAAGCTCTTATTTAATGACTGAGAGTTTTGGCTGAACTTCTGAATTTCTTTAATCGCTCCATTTGTAGGATAATAAGTACTGACCTCTTTTGCGGTAAAAGTGTCACCCTGTCTGAAAGAATTATTAACCTGTTCACTTATTTTCCCGTAGAAATAATGAAGACCATTAGTGAATTCCGGCTGATAAGTAAAGTTGGAATGTGTTATTGCATAATCACCATAATTGATCCATGTTTTCTTTAATTTAAGATCGTCGGTTTCATCATAGGTATATCTTTTAATGACATTTATCTTTCTAAGGTTGTCAGTGGTTCTTTCCTCTATGCTGAGAATAAGGCTCTGATTTCCTTTTATGAATTTTTGATTGATGAAATCAGTCTCTGTTAAAAACTTGGAAATTCCTCCGTAGGTACTTTTTAATAGAACGTTATCCAGTAAAGGATCTTTGGTATTTACTGTCCAGAAAAGAGCATTAGCAAGCTTTTTATTTCTGAATTTTCCGTTTTGAAGAACAGATTCATATCCGTCAGATACATAGGTTTTTTGGAATCCTAGAAGGCCTCTTCCGTCTAGACTTTGTACAGCATTCTCATAACGGTATTCTTTTGAAAGAATCTTTCCACTGAAAAGAGTATGAATCTTATTAACCAGATATAATGCCCCGTTGGTCTGATGGGTATATAACGGATATTTTAAATCATTATCCTTGTGCACATAGCAGATTTCTTCCTTTGTATCAAGTTTCATCATCGGACGGTATTCAACTTTTTGCAGAACGGTAGAACCGTTATTCACCTCCTGAATCTGTTTTTCCAGGAAATTATTATTGTTGAATGTAATCTTAAATTCAGACCCGGTAGTGATGTCAAAATTACTGATAGATGTCTTGTAGGTATTTAAGAAATTAACCTCATCAGAAACGGTGAAAAGAGAGAACGGTGTTATTTTCTCATCTTTTAAATCAATTTCCTGATTCAGCTTGGTAAACGAAGTATTTCCGTTGCTATCTGTAGTATTGACAAAGAATTTGACCTTATTAAATCCAGGCAGGAGGGTCATATAAATTCCCGGAATATCTGTATTGGTAATGGCTGAATGCGTTGGTCCTACATATTGAGGGAAACCGGGAACAAAACATTTATATCCCTGTTGAGCGTTGATGTATACGGCTGGTAAAGCTTGTGCTGTGGCATTATAGCAGGAGTGTGTATAAACCTGCTCGGTATATAAATCACCAACATTTTCGTAGGTAAAATTGCTGATCAAAGGGTTCTGATCGTTATATCGTATTTTTCCGAACTTTGTGATGGATACGAGGTCGGATTTGCCATCATTGTTGATGTCTGTTACCACTACATTTCCTACAGCAAATCCTGTCATTGAGTTGTCAGGTCCCCATAAAAATAAATCCCATCCGGATTGCTTAGGAATTGTTTCATCCTGTGAAGGCTTAATATATGCTAGTTTTTGAGCCGTAAGATCAAGCTGGCTCGGAATAAATTTTTTACCATCCGAAGTGTACATCCACCAGATAAATTGTGGTGTGTTTTCAATAGCAATCCTTAATTTTGAAAAAGGATTCATAGTATTGAATACAATCTGTGGTGTTACAAAATCTGTAAGGCCGTCTCCATTGAAATCTCCTAAAAGAATAGGAGTTATAAGTTTTCCGTCACTATTATAGCTTAGATCATTTAAAATGTTTGTTGAGGACTGCCCTGCAATATCACCAAATGGCTTTATGGTCATATCATTTACATTGATCTTATAAATACCATATTGGTTGCCAGATATGATCATAATTTCCGGGACTCCGTCACCATCCATTTCCAGAAGCCTGTAATTGTCTTCTGTAAGGAGAAGAGAGGTTACTGCAAACTCTTTTCGGGTAATAACATCACCTGTTTCTTTACCTATTTCATATAAATAAATTTTCTGGCTGGTCTGTGTATTTCCACTGATATAAATAAGATCGAAAAGGCCGTCATTATTAAAATCTCCCGGAATAAACATTTTATGGGCTATTCTGGGAGGAGATGTGTAGGTGGTCTGCCCCTGAAAACCACTGGTAATCCATGGAATCGAAGGACCTCCGGAGAGGACTTTTGTTTTTCCTGTTTTGAAATCCCGGATTTCTATCTGTCCCTGCAGGGATTCGTGTGTTTTGGAAAGTGTATTGACAATGATCAGCTGATCATTAGTCGTAATTTTATTGTCATTAATTAATGTTTTTCCCGTAAAGATTCTGGTATGGGCATTAACATAGGTGCTGGGAGTTATCTGGCCGTAAGGGCTGTTAAGATAAAATATAGGATTTCGTATACTGCCCGGCTCCGGTGGAGGAGGGTTAGATCCAAAACCTCCGGTTGGCCCGCTTCTGAAATCAGTAACGGTAGTTGATACATAGAATATATCGTTTCCGCTATTGTTATAAAGGTTACCTGCAGTGACATCTCCTAAACGATAAGTACTGGCAGGAGTAATAGCAAGTTGACGCTTTGTTACCTCAGCTGTCCCTGTAGAATTGGGAGAATTATAATTGAAGTTGAGCGGTCTCAGGCTTTCTCCGGCCTCATTGAATACATTGATGGTTCGTAACCTTTCATTACTGTCTGCATCAACAAAATCATAGCTGAAAGCATACTTTCTGTAATCACCGGAATAAGTAGACCCGGTGACAATTTCAGAAATGACTTTGCTGTTGATATACTGCTGCCCGTTTCTATAGATTTTTGCAATTTTTTTGCGGTCTTTGTATAATACTTTTAAATAAAATTTATCTGTACCGGTGTCTGTGCCTCCATAAGATATTTTATCCAGCCTTGGGGTATTATTTGTAATGATATAAGTGTAATGGATTTCATTGTCAAATGAATCTGCCATTTTTACAATATAGTGCTGCCCTGGTGAAAGCTCATTATACCAGGCAATTTTTCCGTCCGTGTACTGAATAATGAAACTATATGTTCCGGATGATTTCGTAATCTTAATCTTGGAAAAATTTTTAGTAATATATTCGGTATCCGATTTTTTAAGGAGCCTTTGACCATCTAAATAATAAGGGTCGTTGTCGTCAAACTGCGGACCTATGGTGATCCCGTCTACATTCTGGCTTTTTCCTCCTCTGCTGATAACAGAAAGACCCGTAAAACTCCATCCCCATCCGGCATTTCCGTTTCCTGCCTGGCTATTGTACACCAAGGCGGCATTGGGCTGAAAATTATTTAATCCTTTTAAGGTTTCTAGAGGAACGGTATAAGTAAGGGCACCCCCCTCGCTGACAGACATTTCTGATTTTACAGAAGGAATAAGAGAAAAGTCTGGCGAAATCGTCTTGGAAGAGGTCGGTTGGTTTTCTCTATACCCCGAAGTATTATACTCAAGAGATACAGATGTTGCTTGCTGAGCTCCCACAAATTGTGCTAAGGACAGAAGTGCAAGAACTCCAAGAAATTTTATATTTTTTATCATATGAATTGATTATGATCTTATATCGATACTATTAATGCATAGGCCATAAAGAATAGAGCCTGTCAAAGATTTTTTATTAGCGCTTCATTACATTTTTGCCCACAACTTGCCCGCTGATTAGCGTAAACTTAGCTACGTATACACCAGTAATCTGGTTTCCTAAACTAAAACTGAAATTGAAATTTGAAGAATCCTGCAGATTATTTTTGGTAAATAAAAGAGCCCCCGTTCCGCTGAATACCTGAACGGAAGTTACTTTTCCCTGGGCAATACCTGTAATACTTACGTTGGCAATATCTGTGGTAGGGTTAGGAGACAGTTGGATGGCCATTTTAATTTGTTCCAGATTATCCTCTGCATTAACTTCTTTAGCCATAACTGTTTCAGCTAATTCTGTTTTTAAAAGGGCATTGTTGATAGCAGAGCTGTTTCCTCCCTCATCAAAGCTAAATTTTTTGCTTCCCGAAGTAAGTCCTGCATTAAGAGATTGAGTAACATAAGGAATTGTATTATCACACTTATTATCAATAAGATCTCCTGCGTTTGAGTCCCAGGTCAGTATATCATAATTCTGAGCTAAGATATTTCCTACATAGTCGTCAAGAGGCTTAATAGGAGGCACAACGGTAGCAACCAGCGGATTGGGAAACTGAGGAGTATTATAATCATACTGCCAGTCTTTAACATCATAAAATACACTGGGATTAGCAACCGCATTAGCTCCTACAGAAACTCCCATATTATTGCCGTCCTGCTGGAAAGAAACTCCGGAAGCTACTATTTCCTGCTGTAAATTGTGGCCGGCAACCTTTTTAGCAATAAGCTCTATCGTCTCATCAGTATTGCTTAACTTGATGACATTCTGATAGATAATCTGGTCTTCCTTGCCTTGTGTGGTAGAGAAAAAACTAGGGAAATAATCACCTCCCGAGTTATTATTAGCCACAACGACCATAAACTGTTTAGACTTTATGATTTTGTCAGGCAGATCAAAACTTCCTTCATTATCCCTTAATTTCCAATCCTTAAGATTAAGGTCCGTATCGCTGGCATTAAAAATTTCAATAAACTCCCCGCGATGTCTTTTTCGTAACTTTTCAAATAGTTCAGGAGTAGGATTTTGGTATGGACCATAGTTTACATCTATGTATTCCGAATAAGGGGTGTCTCTGTAAACCTCAGTGATAACAAGCTGAGCAGAAGATAGAAGGGGAAATAATATAAGTACCCCTCCAAATAATTGTTTTTTCATGGTTGCTGGGAGAATCTATATTTTATTTAAAAACTTTTGAAGTTTCTGTAGGTGAGAAGATTGGGAAAAATTTCTGTTTTGATTAAGCTGTGCTATTTTTTGTTCCCATGGATCTGAACTTGTCGTAAGATCTTTTGCATTGATGACCAGATAAAGAAATTTTTGGGTTAAATTTTCCTGATTGGTTTTTTTCAGATACTTAATAACGAGTACATTCACAGCATCTATTACAGAGGTATTTCTTATTCCGGATTTTTTCTTTAGTAGAGAATTAATATTGTTTTCGGCCTCAGTAGTTTGATTTTGCTGGAGATAAAAATCTATTTTTTTGCACAGAATGATAAATTCCTGATTTTCATCTGTTTTCTTTTGCTCCATTTCGGAAAGAAGCTGCTGAAGTTTTAGAGTATTTGAAGGCTGATTTTTTTTAGCAGCATTATAATAGGAAGCCGCACTCCAGAAATTTTGTTTTAATTGGTGATTTTTCTCTTCAATGGACAAGAGTGTTGGGAAATCTCTCTTTTGTTTAGCAAGTCTCCTTGTCCAGTAAACAGCTGAGCGGTCTTTAGGATAAAGGTTATGATATTCTTTAGCCAATTGCATTGCCTGTGCAGCATCGTGGTTTTTTATATTTCTTTTAATAAGAATAAGATAGAGTTCTCTGATATGATTTTCTCTTTCTTTTTTATAAGGTTTATTCTTAAGGAGAGTAAGTTTGGAGGTAAGCTCGTCGTTGGTTAAATGATCAAAACGGGCCTTAAAAAGTTTTTGATTTTGTTTGTGCTGCTGTTTTACCTGAGAATTTTTCTTATGATGAATCTCGCCTGCATTGAAGGAAATCAGTTTATTTACCTTGGCAAGCTGGTGTTGAAGTGTTTGGTCATCAGGATGTTGTGCAGCAAGCTCAGAGAGCTTATTTTGTGCTACAGAAAGAAGATCCTTATTCTTTAGCCGGCTCACCTTTTTGTTTCCTGTGGCCATTTTTATATACTGGCTGTATAACCTCTGTTTCAGTTCTTTGTTGTTAGGGTACTGTTGAACTGCATTTTCTAAAATCTGAATATAAGCGGATTCCTGCTTGGGCTTTTGAAAAATACACCGCCTTAGTCCGTCATAGGCTCTTGCCTCCTGCGGACGGCTGGAAATTATCTGTTCATATTTTCCTTTTGCCTTAGCCCATTTTTTCTCCTTGCAAAATGCCTTGGCACTCTTAAGAAGAGTATTAACATCATCGTTGGTTAGGAGGTTTTGTGGACTAGAAGTGGTTTTGGAAAAAAAATAAGAAGGAATAAGCAACGCACCAGCACTCAAAGCTGAAAGTTGCAAGAATCGTTTTCTGGAAACCATAAAGTTCGTGGAAATTAGTGTTTTTTAAAAAATAAAGGGAAGGTAGGTTACCATTACTGAATAATAGGCCTGCTCTTTCGGTTTAACTTTAATAAACTCTAATCGTTTTCCTTCCCTTAACGGAGGCAAATATAGTTAAAAATGTTAACTGGTAAATAGTATTTTGAGAAAATTTTTCTCTTTTCTTGGAGTGTTAAGCTGTTTGTAATTGTATTAAATACAGTGTTTTTGGTGTTGGTAAGTTAATGTGAAAAGCATAAATGTATTTTATTTTATAATTGTTATTTTACTTGAAAATATGTTAGAAATTGTATATTCCTATTTTTAGATATTAATATCTCCAAAAATCAAAAAAGTGACCTATTTTTATTTAAAATGTAGTATGAACTGAAGTAAAATTGAAAAAGAAGATTAAAAAAATGATCAGCGAAACAATCAGTGGGAGATAAGAAACGACCTGTTACCGATTGGAGGAGTTTACTTTCTCCACTTACTATAGTTCCCTTTCAGAAACTATTTTATAATTTCAAATTTCGTAACTGGAATTATTGGAGTATCATCTGCCGGATCTGTACTGCTAAAAAAAGACAATTCTCCACTGGTTGCTTTCAGAATAAAACCTTTCTTGGGAAATGCTGCATTGGGGATTGTTACTTTTTTTAGTATAATGTCTTGGGCTTAGAATAGAATATATCCAGTAATAAAACGAAAATAATTAGATCTCTATAACGAGGAAAAAGATGGGACATAATGGCTTTTGTTTTTAATTAAAATTTATTCCGTAAATATTGTCAATAATATGAAATTAAAATAAAAACAGGAGCGGAAATCAACTTCCGCTCCTGTTAAACAAGATTAAGTGTAAAATTTAGCCTTTAAAGGCAAAAGGATAATTCAAATGTGAACAGATTTTTATTGAGTCTTAATCTATGTTTAAGGGAATTGATAGTAATGGTATTTTATTCTTATAGGCCATGATGGCTGTTTTGCTTCGATGAAAAAGTGATTCTACAAGATTGTATTTATAAGGAACCATGGTTAAAAGGTCTGGGCTGGTGAGCCTTATTTCCTCCTCGATCGCCTTGATCACTTCGATGGACTGAATCATCTTAAAGCTGTATTTAATATCTTCCAGATCATACCCGGAATTCAGGTCCATATCATGAATAACTTCGGTAAAATCTTCTAACCTTTCACTTACATTGAAAACCTCAACCTCAGCATTAAATTCATTAATGAAATAATAAATGTCATTCATGGCAGACCACGTCATACTTTTGTGCGTATCATAAGCAAAAAGAATTTTCCTGATTCCTGTGTATTCTATATGAGCGGGAACAATGAGAATCGGCTTTTTAATTCTGTGAATAGCTCTTGTTACCTTATTTCCCAAAAGCTTCTGTTCCAAAGTTTTCTCCGCCATTCCCATCACGACAAAATCACACTTGTGAAGCTGCATACAGTTTTCAAGCTCTTCAATAAAATTGCCGGAAGCCAGATGATGTTGGGTTTCGACAGTATATAATTTTTTAAGCTCAGCAGCTTTATCCTCCAGTTTTTTCTGATTTTTAAGCGTCTGGGCATAGAAAAAATCAGCTGAAGCCTGTGCATTCAAAGCATGAACAGAAACGGTTTGCAGACTAAAAAGTATAATCCTGTATTTATTTTCTTTAGCCATAGAAGCAGCATAATGAGTAGCATTTTCAGCTTCCTGGGAAAAATCTGTGCAGACAATTATTGTTTTCATTGTACCGGATTTAATACCACAAAACTATGATAGACAGTTATTCCCTGACTGTAAAAATAATGTGATGTTGCATAAAATGATGATGAAATGTATTTTTCAGGTGATGAACCGTAACATTCATTTGAACGCTGCTATTTTACGTTTCAGGTATCGTTTTGGCGGTCTCGTCTAAAATAGAAGATACTCATATAAAATCTATTTCTATATTTACATTCATAAAGTCCCGGATATGAATAGGATTTCTACCATCAGGAAAAAAATAGTACGGAATAAGAAGATTCTTTCCACCATGAAAAGAAGGCTGGTGATCTGGGCACTGGCAGTGGTCACTTTCTGTGTTTTCTCCTACCTTATCGATCCCTTTGATCCCGTTTGGAAGGGGTATCTGGACGCTCCGCTGAAAATGGTTCTGGAAGATGCCACATGGATTATCTTTTTTTCAATCATTATCTCGGAGGTAAGTATATTTATAGACCGGACGCTCAATAAGTGGCTTCCCTGGAGAAACAGAACCGTAAAACGATTATTCATCCAATGTTTGCTTCAGATCGTAGGAAGTGTTTTGATTGTGATTATTATTAATGCAATCGTAGACGGCACTTCAGTTACATTACCTGAAATGGATTCCCGCAAAGAATATACACTGCTGGGACAATGGATTGCAACTAATATTGTCATATCATTAATTATCAGCGCTTTTAATACCGTGGATTATTTATTGGAAAACTGGAAAAAAACAGCAGTAGAAGCTGCCCAGCACAAACTGAGAGCCTCAAAACACAAACAGGCTGCAATGGCGGCAGAGCTTCAGGCACTTAAGCTTCAGATTGACCCGCATTTTATTTTCAATAATTTAAGTGTATTGTCAGAACTCATCCTGGAGGATCAGCAATTGGGATATGACTATTCCGAAAAGTTCGCGAGAGTATACAGATACTTATTGGTCAATTCCAAAAAAGACATTATCGCCGTAGAAGAGGAACTCAAATTTTTAGAATCCTATATCTTTCTGATTGAAAAAAGAATTGGGGAAGGCGTGATATTCAGAATAGATATTCAGGAAGAATACAGATCGAGATTTACCCTTCCGCTGTCTTTGCAATTGCTGGTTGAAAATGCCATCAAGCACAATCAGACTTCTAAAGTAAATCCTTTGGAAATCAATGTTTATACAAACCAGGAAGGAGAACTGGTTGTCTCCAACACATTTCTTCCTTTAATCAACAAACCGGATTCCTCAGGAGTAGGACTCACCAATATCATTGCACGTTACGAAATCTTAGGGTATCCTAAGCCTGTGATAGAAAGAACTGAAGATAAATTTATTGTAAAACTCCCATTGATATGAAGATTAATAAAGTTTTAATTGTTGAAGACGAAAGACCCAATGCAGACAGGTTAAAAAGGCTGTTGTTGAAGTTAAGACCCCATATTGAAATCCTGTCCGTGGAAGACTCGATTACCTCCACCGTACACTGGCTGGAGAATAATATCGTTCCGGATGTTATTATGATGGATGTACGTCTTGCAGATGGGCTCAGCTTTGAAATATTTAATAAACATGAAGTTAAAAGTGCCGTTATATTTACCACAGCATACGATGAGTATGCAGTGCAGGCATTTAAATACAACAGTGTAGATTACCTTCTGAAACCTATTGAAGAAGAAGAGCTGGATGCTGCCTTAAAACGCTACGAAACCTTTATGGAAGCCGTTCCGGTAGTAGGAACAGCCATTGAAGGCTTATTAAATTATATCCAGCCAAAAGACTATAGAAAACGGTTTCTCATCGCCCACAGAGACGGATATAAAACCGTTCTGGCAGAAGATATCCTATACTTTTATACCGAATTGGGAATCAGCAAGGCTATGCTGAATACCGGAGTGGTAGAGAATGTTCCTCAAACCCTGGAAGAGCTTGAAAAACAGCTGGATCCCAAATTCTTTTTCCGTGCCAACAGACAATTTATCATTCACATCAATTCCGTAAAGCAGATTTTAAATCATTTTAATGGAAAATTGAAGCTAGAATTGAGGAAACAGCCTGATATGGAGGTGATTGTAAGCCGTGAAAAAGCCTCTGTTTTCAAATCCTGGATGGATTATTAATTTTGATAAAATACAGACAAGGCTGTCTCAAAAGTCAAATAGAATGGCCTTTTGAAACATCCTCTTTTTCGTTTTAATTGTGAAATACATTAGTTTATCCTTAATGATTTCACTCTTATTTCCACATGAAAATCTCTTTTTTACCATAATTATAAAGGAAAACAACTGTTTTCCTTTCATTTTTCCTATCATACGCTTCACCTGCGATTAACGACACTTCACCCAACTTCTTAATGAATATCACTATAAGATGAAGTTATTTTGCTCCTGTAAAATTTAAAAACCAATGTTATGAATTACAGAAAAGGATATCTGGTACTTTCACTTACAGCTGCAGCGGTACTTTACTCATGTGGCTCCGGGAGCGGCCAGGAAAATGCTCAGCAGATGCAGCAGGCATTGCCTACAGATTTTATCCAGGTAAAGTCCGGAGATGCAGATGTGTCTACAGGGTATCCGGGAAGCATAGAAGGACAGGACAATGTGGATATCAAAGCACAGGTGACAGGATATCTGGAGGCAGTATATATCAAAGAAGGACAGTATGTAAGTAAAGGACAGACCCTTTTCAGAATAAATCCATCCGTATACAACGAGCAGGTAAATACCAATGAAGCCGCCTTGAAATCAGCGCTGGCAGCACAGGAAACAGCAAGACTTGAAGTAGAAAAACTGAAACCCCTTGTAGAAGGAAAGGTAGTCTCAGATATGCAGCTGAAAACAGCGCAGGCAAGCTATAAAGCCGCGTCAGCACAGGTGGCACAGGCACAGTCTTCTTTAGGTTCATCAAAGATCAATGCCAATTTTACCTACATTAAAGCTCCTGTTAGTGGTTACATCGGAAGAATTCCAAACAGAGTAGGAAATCTTATCAGTCCTTCTGATGCAGCTCCATTGACAACGCTTTCAAGCATAAACAGTGTGAACGTATACTTCTCAATGAATGAGGCTGATTTTATCGCTCATAGTAAAGCTGCAGTATCTGGAAATAATACAGAGGATGTAGAACTTATCCTTGCAGATGGTTCCACCTATTCTCTTAAAGGAAAACTTGAAAATGCCAGCGGAAACTTTGACAGAAATACAGGAAGTATTCAGATGAAAGCTGTTTTTCAAAATCCTGATAAATTATTAAGAGCCGGAGGGACAGCCAGAGTGATGATTCATAATGCATTGAATGGTGTGATCAAACTTCCGAAAACATCGGTGAAAGATATTCAGGACAGATTCTTTGTCTATAAACTCAATGGCAAGGATAAAGTGAAAATGACTCAGATTACGGTTTCAGGAAGTACATCTCAGGATTACTTCATCAAAGAAGGAGTGAACGCAGGAGATAAAATTGCCATCAACAGAATTGATGCCCTTACAGACGGAGCACAGGTGGTGGCACACACCGTTCCTTTGAAATAGTTGTATAATCTTTCTTAGAAAATTCAAAAATGTTAAAAAAGATAATAGACCGTCCTGTACTGGCGACGGTAATATCCCTTATCATCGTTATTTTAGGGATCATAGGATTAAATCAGCTGGCGGTGACCAGATTCCCGGACATTTCTCCGCCTACGATTACCGTTTCAGGATCGTATCCCGGAGGAAACAGCGAAACCGTGATCCGTTCTGTAGTAACTCCGCTGGAAGAACAGATCAATGGAGTGGAAGACATGGAATACATGAAATCTACTGCGAGTAATGACGGTACATTTTCCATTTCCATCATATTCAAACAGGGAGTAAATGCCGATCAGGCAGCGGTAAACGTGCAAAACAGAGTACAGCAGGCCACTCCGATACTCCCTCAGGAGGTAGTGAGAATGGGTTTGACCACTTCCAAGCAGCAGAACAGTATGGTGTTGATTTTCAATATTTATACGGAAGATAATAAGCAATATGATGAAACCTTTCTTCAAAACTACGCGAATATTAACCTTATTCCGCAGGTAAAAAGGGTAAAAGGAGTAGGACAGGCCATGGTTTTCGGGCTGAAAGATTACTCCATGAGAATATGGCTTAATCCTCAGAAAATGTCATCCTACGGACTTGAACCGGCTGATGTTTCCAGAGCGATTGCAGACCACAGTTTGGAATCTGCTCCGGGTAAACTTGGAGAGGAATCAGATGCTGCTTTAGAGTACGTAATCCGCTATAAAGGAAAAAAGAACAAGCCGGAGCAATATGAAAATATTATTGTTAAAAATACCGGAAGCCAGGTCATCAGGCTTAAAGATGTGGCCCGTGTGGAATTCGGAGCCATTTCAAATACGGGAGATAACCTCTCCAATGGGAAAAATGCAGTTACTGTAGCCATCATGCAGACTACAGGATCCAATGCCAATCAGATTGAAATAGGTGTAAACAAAGCCCTTGATCAGCTATCAAAATCATTCCCTCCTGGTATCAAATATACGAAGGTAATGAGTACCAAGGAAAGACTGGATGAGGCTACAGGACAGGTGAAATCAACACTAATAGAAGCATTTATTCTTGTATTTATTGTGGTATTTATCTTCTTACAGGATTTCAGATCTACCATTATTCCGGCAGTGGCAGTTCCGGTAGCGATTATCGGTACATTCTTCTTCCTTCTGGTTTTAGGATTTACCATCAACGTACTGACGCTTTTTGCCCTTGTACTGGCCATCGGTATTGTGGTAGATGATGCCATTGTAGTGGTAGAAGCTGTTCACAGCAATATGGAAGGAACAGATCTTTCAGGAAGAGAGGCAACTCATAAGGCGATGAGTGAGATTACAGGAGCGGTTATTTCAATCACGTTGGTGATGTCAGCGGTATTTATTCCAATTGGCTTTATGTCCGGTTCAGCAGGATTATTCTATAAGCAGTTTGCCTATACGTTAGCCATTGCAATTATTATTTCCGCGGTTAATGCATTGACTTTAACGCCGGCTTTATGTGCTGTGTTTCTGAAAAATAACCATGCAGGAGAAGGTAAAAAGCCAAAAGGATTCGGGCAGAGATTTGCGGTGGCATTCAATGCGGGATTTAATAATATGACCAATCGTTATGCAAAAGGAGTAAGATTTTTAATAGGAAGAAAATGGATTGCAGGTGGATTAATCGTAGCCGTTATCGGGGTTGCAGGCTGGCTGATGTCAAGCACCCCTAAAAGTTTTGTACCCATGGAAGACGACGGATTCTTTATGTACACCTTAAGCATGCCTCCGGGAACAGCATTGACCAAAACGACAGAAGTATCCAATAAGATCAACGATATCTTAAAAGGTGTAGAAGCCGTTCAGGAAAATACTTCTATTACAGGCTATAACCTGCTTAGTAACAGCGCAGGACCTGCTTATGCTATGGGATTTGTTAAGCTGAAGCCTAAAAAAGAAAGAGGAGAAGTTCAGGATATCCAGGAAGTGGTTGACATGGCAAATGCAAAATTGGGCGTGATTAAAGAAGGAAGTGTGATGACTTTCAGAATGCCTCCGGTAGAAGGATACGGAATGACCAATGACGCAGAAATTGTACTTCAGGACCGTATGGGGAGAGATCCTCAGGTTCTTAAAGCTAAAGCAGATGAACTTATCGGTCAGCTGATGCAGGTTCCGGAAGTGGCATTTGCCTACACCATGTTCAGAGCAGATTATCCTCAGATGGAGCTTGAAGTGAATGAAGACAAAGCAAAACAGCTGGGAGTAAGTATTTCAAACCTCTTGGGAACTGTTCAGACCTATTTCTCAGGAGATCAGTCTCAGAATTTCTCGAGATTCGGGAAGTTCTACAGAGTGAATATTAAAGCGGATGGAGTTTTCAGAATGGATGAACAAGCCTTCAATGATATTTTTGTAAAGAATGAAAAAGGTGATATGGTACCGGTAAATACATTGATTACTTTGAAAAAAGTCTATGGTCCGGAATCCGTTCAGCGTTATAACCTTTATAATTCATTAAACATCAACGTGTCTCCAAAACCAGGAGTAAGTAACGGAGAATTAATGGGCAAACTGGAACAGACCTTAAGCAAGCTGCCGTCCGACTACAGCTACGAGTGGACAGGATTAAGTTTGGAAGAGAAATCTGCAGGAAATCAAACCATTGCGATCTTCGGACTGTGTTTACTTTTCGTATATCTGTTGCTGGCAGCGCAATATGAAAGTTATATCCTTCCTCTGGCAGTAATGCTTTCCATCCCCACAGGAATTGTAGGAGCATTCTTAGGAATAAAAGCCATTGGTTTGGATAACAATATTTATGTTCAGGTAGGTCTCATCATGCTTATCGGTCTTCTGGCTAAAAACGCGATCCTTATTGTAGAATTTGCCATACAAAGGCGAAAAGCAGGCCTTTCGATTCTGGATTCATCACTGGAAGGAGCAAAGGCGAGATTACGTCCTATTATCATGACATCGCTAGCCTTTATTGTCGGAATGATTCCGCTGATGATTTCGTCGGGAGGAATGGCTTCAGGGAACAAATCCATCAGTACAAGTGCCGCCATGGGTATGTTGAGCGGAGTGGTTTTGGGAGTTTTTGTAATTCCTGTACTATACATGTTCTTTCAGTATCTGGATGAGAAGTTCTCTACCAAAAAGAAGTATAATACGATAGAAAATCAATTGACAAATGAGAATATTTAATATAAAGAACTTCCTTATTTCAGGCATAATGGCATCACTGCTGATGTCTTGTGCCGTAGGAAAAAAATATACAAGAACAGATCTTCAGATTCCTGAAACCTACAAAGAATCTGTGCAGGTAACAGGAGATACGGTAGTGCTTCCGTGGAAAACTTTCTTCAAAGATCCCAAATTGATCGGCTTAATAGACAAAGCCCTTTCAAGAAACAACGAAGTGAATGTCGCTTTGAAAAACATAGAGCAGCTTGATCTGATCTATAAACAGGCTAAGCTAGGTCTGATGCCAACGCTGGACATTACTGCAGGAGCCAACAGAAGCTGGGCTTCCAAAAATACCCTTAACGGCTCTCTGAATGAACAGTTTGTAGGGACAAAATATATGGATGATTTCAGTGCTGCACTGAGACTTTCCTGGGAAGTAGACATTTGGGGAAAAGCTAAAATGCAGAAAGAATCCGCAGCCGCAGAATATTTCGGGCAGAAAGAAAACTTAAATGCCATCAAAAGCAGAATCGTAGTTCAGGTAGCGCAGGCTTATTATAACCTGATCAGTCTGGACGAACAGCTGAAAATAGCTGAACAAAACATTGAATTGAGTGACAATACACTTAAAATGATGAATCTGCAGTTTACAGCAGGACAGATTAATTCATTAGCCGTTCAGCAATCGGAAGCACAAAAGAAAACAGCCGAGCTGCTGATTCCTTTGGCAAAACAGAATATTTCTATCCAGGAAAATGCTTTGAGTATTCTTTGTGGAGAATATCCGGCAAAAATAGAACGACAAGGAGACCTGAAAACAATGATTCCTGAAAATAAACTGTCAGAAGGATTACCAGCACAATTGCTGAGCCGAAGACCGGATCTTAAGATGGCAGAGTTTAATGTTATCAGCTTAAATTCCAAAACCGGACTGGCTAAAGCGGCCATGTATCCGAGTATCAGTTTGAGCCCGCAAATAGGAGTCAATTCCAATAAATTCAGCTCATGGTTTGATATTCCCGGATCTATTACCAAAGCAATTGCCGCCAATCTGGCAGCCCCGATTTTTCAGAAAAAGCAGTTGAAAACAGCTTATGACACGGCTTTAATTGAACAGGAAAAAGCAGCCATTAATTTTAAACAGTCGGTAATGACTGCCGTAGGGGAAGTTTCGGATGCTATGGCCAAATCCAAAAGTTCTTCAGACAGACTACAGCTTTTAGAACAGAGAACAGCTATTCTGGACAAAGGAATCAATGATGCACTGAAGCTCTATAAAAGCGGTATGGCCACCTATCTGGAAGTTATCACCGCCCAGAACAATAAGCTTCAGAATGATCTGGAAGCCATCAATGTTACCCTTGAAAAATTAAATGCTGAGGTTGATCTTTACAGAGCGCTTGGCGGAGGGGTACAGTAGAATATACCTTGAAAAATAGTAAAGGAAACTATGTTATGTAGTTTCCTTTTTGCTGTTTATAAAAGATAAATATAGCTTCATTTTTGTAACAGGTACAGAATTTGCAATGAGATGGTGAAATTTTATATTCACAAAATCAATTGGTTATGATTTTTTTTATTCTTTTTTCTAAAAAAGGATGCAAGATTTTCAGAAAACAGGATTTATATAGATGAGTACTCGAAAATAATTAATGTTTAACGAAAATGTAATGCAATGAAAAAATTGACAGTACCCCGATTTTTTATGACAGTTTTAATGGTTTTGGCAGGATTAGCCTTATTCTCATGTAATGATAATGACGGACCAGACATCCCGCCTGTAAAAATGGAAGAATTACCAGGAAACTATAAAGGAAAACTGATTATTGTACAGGGAAATATCAAAAGAGAAGGAGTAAAAGACTTCAAAGTAAAGAAAGATACGATCTCATTTGCCGAATTTCCAATAAGTGATATTGTAAAAACTGTGGTGAAAGATCCGGTAAAAGCAGAAAATGCCCTAAAAACAATGGGAAAGGTAAAATATGATATTAAATATGCAGCAGTGATCAATACCGCAAATAATGTGATAGAGCTTACTCTTGCCCCAAAAACAATGGAGCTTCAGATTCCGGTAGACGGAGTGAATAAAAAGACCGTTGTGGAATTCGTTTCTAAGCAAAAAGGATATTATGTAGGGATGGATAGAACGCTTAGATATGCGCTCACAGCAGACAAAATTACAGTAGACGGGACATTGGTTACTCCTTATGACGTAATCGATTATAATTTTCCGTTCTGTATAAAAAATTAATAAATAAAAAGTATCATCAATGGATTGCGCTTTATTAAAAAGATGCAATCTATTTTTGCTTGACAGTTTTATAACATCCAGGTGGATACGGAGGCAGTAGCATTATATGGAAGAAAGTAAAGAACAGATTTTGGTAAAGCACCTTCTGAGGAAGGAGGAGGCTGCCTGGAAAGAACTCTTTGGAGCTTATTCCGGAAATCTGTCCTATGTATGCTCCCGTTATCTGGCAGAAAAAGAAGATGTGCATGATGTGCTCCAAAACAGTTTTATTAAAATGTTCCGTTCCATAGAATCTTTTGAGTATAGAGGAAATGGTTCTTTAAAAGCCTGGATGACCCGTATTACAGTTAACGAATCTTTGAAACATATTAAACAGAAAGGAGACTTTAAATCTGCTGTAGAAGTGGATGATCTTGCAGATATTCCTAATGAAGAAGAACCTGATTTTGAAGAAATCCCCCGTGATAATATTATGATGATGATCAGAGCTCTTCCAGATGGCTACAGAACGGTTTTTAATCTGTTCGTATTTGAGAAAAAAAGCCATAAAGAGATTGCCGGGCTGTTGGGGATTGCAGAGAATTCTTCTGCATCGCAGTTTCACAGGGCGAAAGGGCTGCTTGCTCAGAAAATAAAAGAATTTAAAATGTCAAAAAAAGCACAATATGAATAACGAATGGCTAAATAATCTGCGAAGCAGAATGGAAGACCATGAAGAGGACGTTCCGGAAGGGTTGTGGGATGACATCAAAGATGAATTATTTTCTGGTGAAGAAAACAGCAGCATTCCTGGTTTTATTCCTGAAGTTCATGAGGGAGGAGCAAAGAAGGAAAAGAGAACAGATGCAGGAAGAAAAACCATATTCTACCGTGTTGGAGGGATTGCAGCAGCCATTGCAATACTATTTTTGCTGACCAAAGTAGTACCTCAGAATGATATAGAAAAAACATTATCTCAGAAGCCGGCAGATGTAAAAAAAGAAGATAAAGGTTCTTTAAAACCGATAGAAACTGAGCATATTTCAAGCAGTGAAGTACAGCCAAAAGCAGATTCATTTTTAGCTGAAAATAGAATAAATAAAGGAATTTCTGAGAAAGTACAGAGCCAAAAATATTTTGATAACGGAGAAAAAAATGAGCTAAAGGACATTATTAAACTTCCGACGGCTTCAGAACCTTTTCAGCAGGAAAGTAAGATCGCTCAGAAAGTATCACCTACAGACGATACTGCGAAAGAACCGGTTGTAGAAAATAAAAATGATGAGGTGCTTTTTAAGGAGGAGAAAATAGAAGAAGTATATGCCGAAAATACAGCACATCATACCAAAAAAGGCAAAGATAAAAAATCATGGATGCTGGGTATGCTTACAGGCAATATGGCTTCCAGTTCTGCAGAACAGCAGTTTCCGGGGTATGCTTCAATCACAGGAAAAGCCATGAATATTGAACAGGTATGGAGTACTTCCGAATATCATGATGATCCTCTGACAGCCATATTACTGGCCAATCAAAGTCAGCCGGTAGAAGCAAGAATCAGACATAAAGTACCGGTTACATTTGGGCTTTCTGTTTACTATAGTTTGGGGAAAAGATGGGGAATAGGCACAGGACTGAACTATACCAAATTGTCCTCTGAGCTGCATTCCGGAAGTGACAATAATTATATTAAAGGAGATCAGACAGTTCATTATATAGGAATTCCTGTTCAGGTTAATTATAACGTCATTCAAAAAGGGAAATTTACAGGATACATTACAGGTGGAGCTCTGGTAGAAAAACCAATAGCAGGAAATATTACAACAAGCTATGTTGTTGATGGTAAAATAAAGGAGACTTCAAAAGAACGCGTGGAGCCTAAACCTCTGCAGTTTTCCGTCAACACAGCGGTAGGCTTTCAGCTGAAGCTTATTGATAAGGTTGGAATTTATGCAGAACCGGGAATAGGATATCATTTTAAAGAAGAAACTGCTCCCAATACCATTTATAAAGAAAAACCGCTTCATTTTAATATGAAATTCGGAATCAGGGTGCTGCTGGATTAATGCAGCCCGTTTTAAAACACCAAACTTAATAATTGATATATGAAAACAAAACTAATTTTTTTAGTGGTTTTATTATTCTCCGTTTTGAATATAAAAGCACAGTGCACACCTACAATTACCAGTGCGAGACTTGGACAAAAGTATCCGGGAACGATTTTATTCTGTAATACAGAAGATGAAATTCTTTCCACAACACAGACTTACGCAAGTTATCAGTGGTACAAACAGGAATGGACATGGCAGACACCCAACAATAACCCGTGGGTAGCCATTCCGGGAGCAACATCCCAGCAGTTAACCATTAGTGGCAACGATCAGTTGAATTATTTTAAAGTAGTTGTTTCTGAAGGTGACTGTACAGCAGAAAGCGCTACAGCATTTGCAGATGGTTTTGTATACGGTCTGCCGGCTATGATGAGCACGTTTACACCTGGAACATATCAGGACAATGGGGGAACAGTGAATGTCTGCAATGGAGCTTCTGTACAGTTTGATAATATATTTCCTGTTGTCTATGGTAAACATACCTGGTTCAAATGTGTGCCGAGCAGTAATCAGCCGGTGCCGGGAGATCCTTGTATTATTCAGGGAGTAGTAGGAGATACTTACGTGGCCACCACTTCAGGGAAATACGGATTTTATGCCTGTACGGAATATTGTCCCGATCAGTGTGAGATGTTAGATCCGTTTGCATTTGTAGAATTGAATTTCGGGGATTGGGAGTTTTGCAGCAATTTGGGAACAGGAGAAACAAAAATTAAAGATAATAATCTGAAAGTTTATCCTAATCCTACAGCACAACACCTTTATATCGGGAAAGAATCTGATAAAATCTATAAAGAAATTATGATTATAGATATGTCCGGAAAACTTGTTCTGAAGAAAAATGATCACAGATATAATCAGGCGATTGATGTAAGCGGTCTGGTACCGGGAAATTATATCATTGTTTCTAAGACCACGGATGGAACAGAATATAAAAATAGATTTATAAAAAAATAATAGGATTATAAAATCTGAAGATGCTAAAATATTGATTGTGGGAAGGAAGATTGGATGTCTGAGGAGAGATGTTCCTTGTATTGAAGAAGAACTGAAGTGATTTATTTTAATACTTTACGCTCATAGATACATTTTCATCCTTGTTAATCTAATGACGGTCATAATTACCCCCAAAAAGGAATTTTCTCTTTCCGGCATCCTGCTTCCTGACTTACATTAATTTTTTCAGTAATTCAGATGGCATAATCTTTTTCGTTAGTTTTTAATAATGGTTGAGTCGGTACAAAGTAATTTGTACCGGTTTTTTTTATTATCACCATGCTCCTTCAAACGAAGATCTGGTTTCCTTAAAATCTTTTTTTAAATATCTGCCTGGGTAGAATATTGTTAAGGTAAAGCTCAGATTTTCAGAATGGTATATTCATTATTTTTACTTCAAAAACACATCATGCTGATCAAAATTTATGGAAGTGCCATTCATGGAGTGGCTGCACAGACCATTACTATTGAAGTGAATGTAGATACCGGAGGAGTAGGGTATCACCTCGTAGGGCTTCCCGATAATGCTATTAAAGAAAGCAGCTACAGAATTTCTGCAGCACTGAAAAACGTAGGATTTAAAATTCCCGGAAAGAAAATTACCATTAATATGGCTCCTGCAGACCTTAGAAAAGAAGGTTCTGCTTATGATCTCAGTATTGCAATCGGTATCTTAACCGCTTCAGATCAGATATTGGCAGAGAACATTAAAGATTATATTATTATGGGAGAACTTTCCCTGGATGGAAGTTTACAACCCATTAAAGGAGTTTTACCCATTGCGATTCAGGCCAGAGAAGAAGGTTTTAAAGGAATCATTCTTCCCAGACAAAATGCAAGGGAAGCCGCTATTGTAAATGATCTTGAAGTATACGGAGTAGAAAACATCAGAGAAGTTATTGATTTTTTTAACGAAGGAAAAGTGCTTGAGAAAATAACGTTGGACACCAGAAAAGAATTTCATGAAAAGATCAACAATTTTCCTTTTGATTTCTCTGAGGTTAAAGGTCAGGAAACAGCCAAAAGAGCTATGGAAGTGGCCGCCGCAGGCGGACATAATATTATTCTGATCGGGCCGCCAGGAAGCGGAAAAACAATGCTGGCCAAAAGAGTTCCCAGTATCTTGCCTCCTCTGACATTGAAAGAAGCGCTGGAAACAACAAAAATTCATTCTGTAGCCGGGAAAATAGGAACCGAAACATCATTAATGACTGTGCGTCCCTTCAGATCCCCACATCATACTATTTCTGATGTTGCCCTGGTAGGAGGGGGAAGCTATCCTCAGCCCGGAGAAATTTCCCTTGCCCATAATGGAGTCTTGTTTCTTGACGAAATGCCTGAATTTAAAAGAACAGTGCTGGAAGTAATGAGACAGCCTCTGGAAGATCGTGAAGTAACAATTTCAAGAGCCCGGTTTACAGTAAACTATCCGGCAAGTTTTATGCTGGTAGCTTCTATGAATCCCAGCCCAAGCGGTTTCTTTCCCGATGATCCTAATAACACCTCATCGGTTTACGAAATGCAGCGGTACATGAATAAACTTTCAGGGCCGCTTTTAGATAGAATAGACATCCATATCGAAGTTCAGAAAGTTGAATTTGAACAGCTTTCCGAGAAAAGAAAAGGAGAAAAAAGTAAGGATATCAGAGATCGCGTACTCAAAGCAAGGGATATTCAGAATAAAAGATATCAAAGCCTCAATATCAGTAGTAATGCCCAAATAGGACCTAAGGAAATTGAAGCATATTGTGAACTGGATGAAACGTCTTTCGGTCTCATCAAATTAGCCATGGAGAAACTTAATCTTTCAGCAAGAGCTTATGACAGAATCCTTAAAGTCGCCAGAACAATAGCAGACCTTGAAGAATCTGAAAATATCCTGTCTCATCATATTTCCGAAGCCATACAATACAGAAGTCTGGACAGGGAATTCTGGAATGGATGATGGGGTGCTATTTAGCTGGTTTTAAAACAAATAAAAGGCTTTTTTTTTCATAAGTTTAATTCCCTGTGGTAGGATAAATGTAGTAATTATGTAACGCATAGTTTAAATAGTTATGTTAAGTTTGATTACCAAATTATTTAACTATCACGTATGAAAAACAAATTTTTAAATACCGAATAAAATATACCCCTCCTGAAAAGTATATTTTACGATTCTTCCTTCTTTTCGAATGTCATGAATAATGATTGAATGCGATTTCCCTTTTGCTCTCAAAGCAGATGGGTTATACTCTGCATCGTTCATTTTCCTGAAAACTATAATAAACACATTTAGTAGTATAAGCTTGTGGTTATCCCTCGTGGCCTGTTATTAAATTGTTTTCCATAGGGAGAAAGACTTTATCATTTTTAATCCAAATCAAATTATTATGTCAAACACAAATCCCTCATCAGAAACCTTATCGATAGGTTCAGCGGTATTACTGTCTTCTGAAGACAGAGAAAAATTACTCAACAGGTTTAATAAAACCGGCTGGGATTATCATCATGAAGAAACCCTGGAATCTCTTTTCCGGAGACAGGTAATCCTGCATCCTGATAAGACTGCTGCCGTTTACCAGGATCAGAAAATTACGTATGGAGAGCTGGACCAGCGAAGCAATCAGGTGGCCAATTTATTACTGAGCCATGGTGTTAAAGAAGGAAAATATGTTCCCATCTGGCTGGACCGTTCTTTAGAATGGATTATTGCTGTACTTGGAGTTATCAAAACAGGTGCAGCGTACGTTCCGATAGACCCGGCCTATCCTGTCAGAAGGGTAGAATATATTCTTTCCGATACCTCTGCTGATCTAATCATTACCAATCAAATTCTTGAAAAACTATTATCAGAAACCGGAGACACAAAAGTTTTTGATCTGAGCAATAGAGAGCATCTTGATCATTTATCTTCAGAATATCCGGAAATTAATATTCATCAGAAAGCCCTGGCATATACTATTTATACTTCAGGCTCAACCGGAAAACCCAAAGGAGTGATGGTAAGCCATCAGGCTATACAACACCTGGTAACATGGCATAATTACCACTTTCATGTAGATCACTTTTCAAAACTGACTCTTGTTGCGGGATTGGCGTTTGATATTTCTGTGTGGGAAACCTGGTCTGCTCTTACTTCAGGAGCAACAGTTTTTATTGCAGATAATGAGGATAGAACCAATGCTCATGCATTGGTAGATTACTACAGAAAAAATCATATTACCCATGGCTTTGTTCCTACGGTTCTTGCTCCTTCTGTGGTTGATATTACCCGGAATTATAATGATCTGAAATTAAAATATCTCTTTACAGCAGGTGAAAAACTAAAACCGGTACTTACTTCAGAATTAAGCTATGAGCTGGTAGATTATTATGGTCCCACAGAATGTACCGTATATGCTACTTTTAAAAAAGTGAAAGATGCCAACGGAAAGTATGTTTCCTCGATAGGCAGGCCCATTGCCAATGCAAAAGCTTATATTCTTGGGGAAAATAAAGAATTGCTGCCTGTCGGAGCAGTCGGAGAATTATGCATCGGCGGAAATCTTTTAGCAGAAGGATATCTTAATAATGAAGAGCTTACCCGTTCCAAATTTATTTCGAATCCGTTCACAGAAACAGAAAAACTTTATTGTACCGGAGATCTCGCCAGATGGAAACCGGATGGTGAAATTGAATTCCTGGGAAGAATTGATAACCAGGTGAAAATCCGGGGATTTAGAATCGAACTTGGAGAAATAGAACGTTCACTGATCCGGCAGGAAAATATTAAAGAAGCTGTGGTTATTGGTAAGGAAGCGGAGGGAAGTACCAAATACCTGATTGCTTTTGTTGTATTAAAACCTGACGTAACAACAGATACTTCATCAATCCGAAATGCTCTGAAAGAAGAACTTCCGGGGTATATGATCCCGGCACAGATTATTTTTACAGATGCAATTCCTTTAACAGCAAATGGTAAAACAGATATCACGGCATTAAAGGCTCTCGCCGAAAAAGATGCTAAAGAAGTAATTTCATCTGAACCGCCAACCAATGAAACAGAAAGAATTATTGTAGAGGTCTGGTCGTCTGCTTTGGAGCGCCCTGTTATTAATATTACAGATAATTTTTTTGATATTGGAGGAAATTCACTGCTGGTAGCCATTGTTGCTGTAGCTTTAGAAAGAAAACTTGATGTGAAAGTGTATCTTCGGGATCTCTATCAGTATCCGGTACTGCAGCAGCTTTCGGAAATTCTTATTAAGAGATCCGGAGAAACCGGAAACGCAATTCCTGCGGAAGACGTGGAACCCTACGTAGAACTTCAGCAGGATGTCTATCTTGCCCCGGGAACTGTTTTTGCAGGTGGATTTACCCCTCAGCAGGTGGAAAATCCGGCTGCTATATTTTTAACTGGAGCCACAGGATTTGTAGGAATACACCTGTTGCAGGAACTTCTGGATACAACAAATGCTGATATTTACTGTCTTGTAAGAGCGCAGGATGAGTTCTATGCAATGGAAAAGATTGACCGATGCTTTAAACAATACCATATTCCACAGAATCCGGAACAGAAATCACGGATCATTCCTGTTATAGGTGACCTGACGCTGCCATCTTTAGGATTGTCACAGGAAACATTTACAAAGCTTGCCAGGCAAACCGATCTGATTTATCATTCGGGAAGTTCCGTCAACTTCATCGAACCTTATTCCTATATGAAAGCTCCCAATGTAGAAGGATTAAGGGAAGTCATAAAACTGGCGGGAGCGGAAAAAACAAAATGTCTTGCCCTATTGTCAACTATTTCCGTATACAGCTGGGGACATGTCTTTACCGGAAAAAAAGTAGTGCTTGAATCCGATGATATTGAACAGAACCTGATGTCTGTAAGTAAAGACATCGGCTATGTAAGAAGTAAATGGGTGATGGAAGCGGTTGCCGATTTAGCCGCAAAAGAAGGCCTGCCATTGATTACGTATCGTCTTGGATATGCCATGTGCCACAGCGAAACAGGAGCGAGTGCTTCTTACCAATGGTGGTCCGGATTGGTGAAAAACTGTATAGAATTCAAATCTTATCCCGCACTCACTGAACTTAGGGAAGGTCTTATTACTGTAGATTATATGACCAAAGCCATGGCTCATATCACAAAAAATAAAGACGCGATCGGCAAAAAATTCAACCTGATTGCCCGTCCGGAAACCGATCTTACTTTAGAAGAGTTCTTTGAACTTCTGAAAAAATATTATCCTTTCACACTCGAAAATCTTCCTTATAAAGAATGGCGGAAGCAGTGGGAAGATGACAGTAAAAACCGTTTGTATCCATTGACAAGTCTTTTCAGAGATAATATCCATGAAGGCTTATCCACTGTGGAACTTTATCAGAATACTTATATATGGGACTGCTCCAATGTTATTCAGTATCTTGAGGGTTCAGGTATTCAGGAACCTGTATTTGATAAGAAAATGCTGGATTCCTATTTACAATATCTTGGAATTCAGGTTGAATAATAGTGAATCATTGAAAAGCCCGGACAAAATATGTTTGGGCTTTTAATTTATCCGGCAAATGCGTCAGGTTTTGTCGTCGTGGGAATGGATATTTGTAACAGGTAATGATAAAGTCTTATCCTGTTTCTTTAATTAACTGAAAACCAAATAAAAATTAAATGAATAATGTTATTGTATTGTCAAAAGATTTTGCTGCTAATGAAAGTGCAGTGGTAGATCTTAAATCCCGGGGATTTGCAAATCCGTTGAGAGTTCTCACATTTCAGAATAAAACGGGACAGTCTGCAAAATTTCTCTGGCAGGGAGATACAATCTATAACAGGGAAAAGACCGGATATTTTAAAGAAATAAACAATGACCTGGGGGTGACGGTAAGCCATTATGAAGGTTTTATAACTGTTACCAATGGAGGAGGAGAACAGTACCTGGAAGGAGCACTGAAACAATAATAAAATAAGTGGATATACTTTCAGGATAGCATATAAAAAGGTCAGACTGTATTGTCTGACCTTTTCTTTTTATATGAAGATTAGTTGATGGTTACTTTAATCACATTTTGTACAGCAGGAACAGGATATTGGGTTCCTACTTTGGAAATAATTACATTTTCACTTTGTGGAGTTCCGCCAAACAGAGCCTGATGATTTCCTGCACCCGGATATTGATCAATACCCGTCCCGGAATCAAATAGTGAAGTTTTCGAACTAAGGTCTCCCTTGGTATTGGCGTCAATATTTTGTTCATTGGCATAAAACCAGTCATTGGAAAAACCAAACATTGTTGCATAGGCAATTTTATCACCTGGTTCAGCCTTAAAGTTTGCTGTTATCTTGCTTCCCGGCGCTACAGGAGCATTTCCGGCAACATATACACCTTTTACGTTAGATAGAGATTTCAGAGTATTTTGAAGTTTGGTTACATTTCCAAACTGAGCAATGTCTTTCAGACCCATTCCGCTGTCTGATTTTCCTAATTCATAAATAGGATTTTTATCACCACGGTAAACAACCACCAGGGCAGGTGAAAGACCGGTCATAATTCCTGTATTGGCATTTAGTTTTGTCATCATTTTGCTGATATTTCCCATTTGAGCAATATCTGTAATTTCCGGATTTGATAAAGCATTAGGGGTAAAAAACGGAGCACTGTTCAGCAGTTGAGGGCCATTGTAGTTGGAAACTGCCCATACTCCGGGAGAAAACGGAGTTTTGTGGGCCGTTTCGTCAGATTTATTGGTAATTGTAAGGGTGAACTCCGAACTTACATCATTGTAAGAAAGGTTGAGTTTCATCAGTTGGGAAGCATCTACATTCGGAACCTGTATGATGGGTTTGCTTTCAACCTGGCCGGTAGTATCGTCTTTGGAACCGTTATCCCATAATCGGACACTTGAAGAAACATCACCGGTAATAGCATTTCCATTGGAGTCAAACAGTTTGATACCTGGCTGTTGGGAAGCAAAAAACCAGTCTTTTGAAGCCCCATACATAGTGGCAAACATTAAAGCCTGTGTTTTTCCTGCACTGAATTTAATAGAAACCGATTGTCCGGGCATAATAACAGGAGTTTCCGTTCCCTGAAAACTTCCGCTTTGCACAAAATCTTTGGGAGTAACGACGTTTTCAAAAGTAATGGTTCTTTGAAACGCCATATCCGTCATCATGGCATTATCCGAATCATGGCATGAAGAAAGAGTAAATGCAGCTAATGTAGCTGATGCTAAAACTGATGTTCTGAAAATTAATTTGTTCATAAAAGTAAATTTTTATAGTTAAAATTGATATCTGTAACTATAGTCGGCTACTTTTTGAGATCCTGACAAAAAATATTTTCTTAATTCAATTTTTTTTTAATGCATTGTTGTATAGAAGAAAAAAATAAGATGAATTATATCCCCTTTTTTCCATCCAGAATCATCTGGATCATTTTTATCTTTCTGTTTTCTCTTGTTTCCGGTTTTTTGGCTTCTTCAATCCAGCGGATGTATTCCTTTCTGTGCGTGTAGCTCATTTTGTCAAATAAAGCCTTCGCTTCCGGATTTTCATTAAAAACATTGGTGATGTCATCCGCAATCGCAACCACTCTTTCCTCTTTGTCTTCAGTAAGAGAAACAGAAACCTCATCTCCGAAGGTTTTGCCAAGTTGTTTTCTGATTTCCTGAGTCAGTCCTAAAATATGACAGTCGGAATTCATTTTGGCAAGGCTCCCACGGTATTCAACCTTATCATCGAATACAGCTTTTATCTTTATCAGTCCTTTTTTATGAAACAATTCCTCTGTAGAAAACGGGAATTCTACAAACGCAGCATTCATTGCTCCGTTCTGCTGAATAATGGCGGTGAATTGGATAGATTTTGCATCCATGATGAAATATTTTTAATAGTCAAAAATAAAAAAACCGTGAAAGTAAATTTCACGGTTTTAAAAATATATCAGTTAAGATTATTTTTTAACTTTCTTAGGCGTTGTGGTAGTACCTGAGTTTTTAGTTTTTGTGTCAGCCGGAGTGTTGGCATCTCTTACAAGCTTCAACTCGTCAACTATTCTTCTTGCTCCCGCAAACTTATCAATTGTCCAAAGAACAAAACGAACGTCTACGTTGATGGTTTTCTGCCATTCAGGCTCGAATACGATATCACCGCTTAATGCTTCACTGTTTCCGTCGAAAGCAATACCGATAAGGTTTCCGTCTCCATCAATTACCGGAGAACCAGAGTTACCTCCTGTAATATCATTGTTAGAAAGGAAGTTTACAGGCATATAACCTGCAGCATCTGCATACTGACCGAAATCTTTAAGGTTGTAAAGATCAATCACTCTTTGAGGAAGATCAAATTCCTCATCACCTTTCTTGTATTTTCCAACAAGACCTGTCATATCTGTATAATAGTTATCAGTAACTCCAAAATAGTTTCTGTCATTTCTGATAGGTAATTTATCTACAGTACCGTAAGTTAATCTCATTGTAGAGTTTGCATCCGGGTAGAATTTCTTCTCAGGCATTGCCTTCATCAGACCTGCCAGGAACAGACGGTTGTTTTTTGCAAAGTTGTCATCTATTTTCACAAATCTTTCTATACTGATTTTTTGGTCAGCAACAATTCCGTTAGCTGCTTTCCAAAGTGGATCAGCATCAAGTTTCAATGCATCCGGGTTTAATAAGAAGTTCGTTGCAGAAGTCTTATTGGCGAAGATTGATGAATATGCTAAATTAGAAACAGTCTTAGCATCCAATCCTAAAATAGTAGCAGAAGCAACGTCAGGGTTTTTAACTCTTGCCTGATAAAGACTGGTCATAGCCGCAAGCATTTCTCCTTCCAAAGATGGATTGAAGTTTTCATAAGCAGCTTTGATTGCAGCTTCAGTTTTAGCTTTCATTGCTAATCTTCCCTGCATATCCTGAGCAGCGTAAGCTTTAAGAACAGATCCTACCTGTAATGCAAGGGTAATATATTTTGCATTTCTTGAGAACTGAGAAGCATAGTTTCTTTCAACATTTCTATCAGAAACTTGCTTATAGTATATACCAATGTCTTCTAAAACACCATTGTACTGATCATTTCCTGGCATTGCAGCCCACTTATTGTAAGTTTCCTCAATCTTTTGTTTATCAGAAATAGTTCCGTTTTTCTCTACTGCATCAATAGTACCTTGTCTGTTTTTCCAGTAGTTAGCTACAGAAGCATATTGAGAAGCATAGTTAAGTTGAGTTGCCTTATCCTTGTCCATGTACTTTTTCATTACATCCATAGCCAATTTAGAAGCTTCAACCCATGCCGGGTAATCTTTAGTTACCATCTGCTGAATTCCATAAGAAGTCAGGTAACGGTTTGTTCTTCCAGGATATCCTAAGATCATTGAGAAATCACCAGGCTTAATTCCTTTAAGAGAAACCGGAAGGAAGTGCTTAGGTTTCAGCGGAGTGTTGCTTGGAGAATATTCAGCAGGGTTTCCTGCAGCATCAGCATACACTCTGAAAACTGTGAAGTCCGCCGTATGTCTTGGCCACTCCCAGTTATCTGTATCTCCTCCGAATTTTCCTAAAGATGAAGGGGGAGCACCTACCAGTCTGATATCTTTATAATCCTGGTATACGAAATAGTAGAATTCATTTCCGTTGAAGAAATCTCTTACCACTACAGTATATTTTCCGTTTTCAGAGTTTTCTGTCTGGATTGCTTTAGTTTCAGCATCAATCACAGCTTTTCTCTCTGCTCCGGTCATATTGTTGTTTAGTTTAGAATTGATTCTTTGCGTAGCATCATCCATTCTCACTAAAAATCTTACATAAAGATCCTTTGCATTGAATTCGTCTTTCTGTTTCATTGCCCAGAATCCGTTCTTCAAATAATCTTTTTCTGGTGTAGAAGCTGCAGCAACAGCACCATAACCACAGTGGTGGTTGGTAAATATAAGTCCTTTATCCGAAACAATTTCACCTGTACAGAAACCACCGAAACTTACGATAGCATCTTTTAAACTTGAATTGTTTACTGAATAAATTTCTTCAGGCGTAAGATGTAGACCCTCTTTTTGCATATCAACACCGTTAAGTCTTTTGATGAGCATTAGCAGCCACATCCCCTCATCCGCCCTCATCTGAGCAAAGCCCAGTAAGAAAGTGAATAGTAGAAATAGTCTTTTCATTTTATAAAATAATTTTTGTGTCGCTAATTTACTAATTTTTACGAGATTCTGTTCCGGGTTGGTATGAAAATGGGATGATAATCCGCATGAAAAAGATACTATTACCACTTTTTGCCGTTTTGCTTTTAGGACTCGTTTTAAATTGTTCCTCAGTACCCGACAAAGATCCCTTTCTTCAAAGGCAATGGATGCTCATCGCTTTCGATGGCTTTTCAAAAGATCAATTAATATCCCATAAAGCCGAATTGAACCTGACGGCCCATAAGGAAAAGGGTAAAATTCAGGCGAGCGCTTATATGGGATGTAACCGCATGTCTTTTATTTCAGAATTTAAAAAAGGAGGAAAAGTGAACATCTCAAAAGGAGTGAGTACGATGAAAGCCTGCCAGGATATGAATCTTGAAGCGTCTTTTCAGAAGAAAATAGAAACCATGACTCACTATTCTATTGAAGGACATTTCCTTACCTTATCTGATGATCATGGAAATACAATGAAATTTGTAGCTGCTGATTGGGATTAATAATACCCTTTTACAATATAAAAAGTCCGCATTGCAGCGGACTTCTTTGTTTGAAAAATCTAGTTTGGTTATCAGCTTTTTGTGGTTATTAGTTTTGAGAGTTATTAGTTTTTGGGAATTGTTTTTTTTATTTCTTCCAGAGTTGCTGTGTTAGGCAGCCCGGTAACTGTCGTTTTTGTGTTCCTAGAATTTATAGTATTGCGATATGCCTGTCTGTTGGGAATTGTTTTTTTTAGGTCTTCAAGACTTGCTGTATTAGGGAGAAGCTTTCCTGAATTGTCTGTAGCTGCTTTGGCTTTGGTTTCCTGTTTTTTAACAGCAAGACTGTGATCAGAAGGCAATCCGGTATTTACAGCGACCTTTTCATTATTTTCTTTCGCTTCCTGCATGAGTTTCGCCTGCTGTTCCTGTGCCTGTTTTACCACCAATGCCTGATCTTCCTCTATCGGAGCTGCCTTTTTATTTTCCTGAGCATAGATAATAGTGCTCAAAAATAATAATGGGATAATATATGCTATTTTCATGACGGTTTATTTTATGTTGACTAATACTTGAATTTTTCCAATCTCTTTTTGGTCATAATCCTGAAGCGCTTTTCCGATTACCTGTCCTATTTTTACCTTGTTGATATCTGCTTTCATGGCAACACCTGCTTGAGATGAAGTTACCAAAAGGTCTCCTCTTTTTATTTTTCCGTTCTCAAGACATACTTTAGTCGGAATTACACCAATAACTCCCATTGGGGCTTTATTGGAAATATCAGTGTCAATATGTTCTTCAGTAAGAAGTACCCCGGGTTTAGTAGCGTATACCCCGGCAACAAGAGTAGAATAAGGAGTTGAAGACTTTTCAACTGTTCTGTCTGCTTTTGTTGAGATAACAAGAATATCACCAGGCTCATATTCGGAGATGCTTCCGTTTACATCAAACGCTTCAGCAACGTCAGCACCGCTGTTTTGTGTTCCGCCATTGAAAAATCCACGCCCTGCAGAATTGATTCTGGCCACATTCACTGTGCCTGGATTTCCGGATTTAAATACAGCGATAGAGCCGTTGCTGTGGGTTTCTACTGTAAGTGGTGGGTTTGTATTGGCTGTATTAAAATTAGCAAATCTAGCAGCACGTCCTTGTCCGAAATTAGGTACCCACGCAAAAATGGCATTTCCTGTTCCGTCTGCTGTTGTTTCAACCCCGTCTCCGGTATTTGAGGCATTCGCTGTGATACCATTTCCATTTCCGTCTGCAATAGCAACTAATGCGGGTCCGTTTCCGGCAGGATTGGAAGCATGGAATAAACCTGCATATCCTCCTGTTCCGGATGATATTGCATACACACCTGCTGTCCCGAAATTAGCAAACTGTGAATTTACTTCAGCTCTTATGGCGGGAGAAGTCCCTGTAGTTCGGTCCACTTTAAAATTCCCAGCAATACCGTTTCCAACAGTAGTTGATGTTATTACATCACTTGTATTATTCTCATTATATATTTCAAATCTTGCGGCACGTCCGGTAGCAAAAGAAGGAACCCAGGCATAGAGCGCATTTCCGGCTCCATCAATGTTGGTTTCAACACCATTTCCGTCTTTGCCTGCATTGGCTGTAATGGCGTTTCCGTTACCGTCTGTCAAAGCGATCAGTGATGCTCCGTTTCCGGCAGGATTGGAAGCGTAGAATAGTCCGGCGCGTCCTCCTGTTCCTGACGACACTCCAAAAATAGCTGCCGCACCAAAGTTTCCGAAAATAGTATTGACTTCCCCTCTTACAGCAGCTCCAACACTATTGGTATTATTGAGTAGAAAAGAAGCGGCATTGCCTTTGGTATTATCAGGAATATTTCCATTTCCATTAGATACCACTTCAAAAGTATTGGCATCAGTATTTGTATTGTTAAAATTTTCAAATCTTCCGGCACGTCCGGTACTGCTATTCAAACCTACCTGGCCGTAAACTCCGATACCTGTTCCGGATGTATTGGTGGCAACAAATCCTCTTACTCCGTATCCGCCTCCGTCATTACGTCCTACTACAGCTCCGGCAATATCACTTGTGGTTCTACCCACTACTGCCTCGCCTCCTCCGTTGTTATCCCCTACAACACCTGCAGAAGTCTGTGCGGAAGTTATTCCATGAAGTCCAAATCCGGATCCTGTAGAACTTCGTACTCCGGCTCCGTTTCCTGAGGTTGTAACATTTACAACTGTACCATTTCCCACACTGGATGCGCTAAGGGCAACATTGTTATTCGCATTATTATTAATAGAAATAGCAGCTGGGATTCCAGTATTACTGGTAGCATTAAGACCTGTTCCTGTGTTACTGTTGGCATAGACTCCATAACCATTTCCGGTGGCATTTCCGTAAACTCCTAAACCGTTAGGGGTTGTACCATAAACTCCCCATCCGCTTCCCGCCTGGCTTCCGTATATCCCAACTCCAAGTCCTCCTGTTCCGTTATTAATACCGCGGACAGCGCTGGAAAATCCACCGGGAGAAGCATTGCTTACAATTCCCCTTACTGCAGAAATATTTGATGTAGTTGTATTATTTACTCCTTCCAAGGAAGTGCCATCTCCATCATTGATCAATGAAAATAGAGTGGAAGCATTATTAACGGTCGTGCTGTAAGGAATAGCAAAACTACCACCGCCTCCACCTGCAGATTTGGCATACATAGCATAAGGAACGCTTAACAGCTGGCTGGTTCCTACTATGGTATAGCTGGTTCCTCCCGCAGGATCTGTTTCTGTTTTTAAGTAATAGCTTCCTGCAGGCCAATCAATAGTGGCAAATGTGCCTGTAAGCACAGTTCCCGTTCCTATTTCAAGACTGATAAGGCCATTGGCATTCGTATTCCCGGTAAGTCTTTCTGAATAGACTGCGGCTCCGGCAGGGGAACCCTGTAATATGCTTACTTTTACCGCAATGGCCTGATTGACTAAGAGTTGTCCGGAACCGTTTCTCATGACAGCCTGGTAGCTCATTTTTTCCGGAGCCTGAGAAAGTCCCATAAAGAAACCTGTCAGAATCCAAAACAGTGATAATATTTTTTTCATGGCATTTTATTTTTTGATAATTTTAAAAGTTTGAATATTTTCCCCATTTTGAGTGATCCTTATGATGTACATAGCGGAAGGAAGTGAGGAGAAATTAAGCTCAGATTTGGATTGTGAAATCTTATCTTTTTTTATCAGCTTACCTTGGGCATCAAATAACTGATACTCTGATCCTTTAAAATTATTTGAGGTGAAATCCAGATACAAGTAATCTCTGAAAGGATTAGGATAAAGCAAAATGCCTGTGAGTTCAGAAGAAGTTTCAAGGGAAGTAAGAGTAATTATTTCGTAAGGCTGTTGAACACCTTCGAGAACCTGTCCTGTTCCTTTTTCCAGATAGGTTGCCTGGCCTACACTGTACGAAACAAAACCATTAGCTGCTGATGCATCCAATCCCGCTGCTAAAACTGCAGATTGAGCGTGCAGTATGGGGACGGAAAAGACAGACAGAATAATACAATAAATAGATATTCTTTCCATGGATAACAGTTTTGGTGATTAATAGATGTGTTTTTCTTGGGAAATTTGGGAAGACTAAATTACCACCTATCTCAATCAAATGGCAGGAAAATAGACCAACGGCAGAAATAATCGACCAACGGCATTTTGTGAGTTACTGTACAGTTTCGCTGAGCCTTCTTAAGGATTGAAAAAAGAGAGATTATCCTTGTAGGTGCGCCCGATAGGCAGTTTGATGTGATGTGCCAGTTCTATTTCATGGCAGTTCTTTCCGCGGATAAGATGGCGTGGAACGGCATAGCTTCTGTGTATTCTGACAAAAGAATCAAAGAAACTTTTTTGCAGGAGATTGCCCAGTGAATTTAGAATACAGTGATTTTTCTCAAGAGTGATAATCCTGGTATAATCCTTCAAAGCTTCAAGGTAGAGAATGTCTTTCATTTTGATCTGAAAAATATGACCTCCTTCTTTTATTTTGATGCAGTTTTCTCCTACCATTGCATCATAACATTCGCATTTTTCCTTTACTTCAAAAAAATCAAAGAGTTTTTCCATAGAATAATGAAAGCGTTCTGCGGTAAGAGGTTTCGTAATAAAATCTAAAGTATTAATCTCAAAAGCTCCGGCAGCCAGCTCCGGATGTGAACTTACGAAAATACAGGCAGGAATCTTATGAGCGAGTTTACGGAGTTCAATACCGCTCATGCCTTTTAAATTGGTTTCAGTAATCAGGAGATCAACAGGAATGTCAAGATAGGGAACTGCTTTTTCTGCAGCATCGAAAGTAGCGACAATTTCAATGTTTTGATATTGCCTGATGTAATGCTGAAGAACCAGCCTGTCCAGTTCATCATCATCAATAATCATACATCTGATATGGGTAATCATGATATTCCGGAGATTAGTTTTTTTGATTTAAATATTTAAAAATCAGAAATTTATTATATAAAGTTATTGATTTTTTGAATATCATTCACGGGGAAACTTAAATTTATATTAAAATATGTTATTAAATAAAAATTGATTTTGTTTTTTTTCTGAAAAATATTAACTTGTAAAAATCATAAACATAGACAGAACTTAATGTTAGAAAAGAAAGAACATAACTATGAGAAAGCAGTCCTTGTGGGTGTTATTACCCAGAATCAGGACGAAGAAAAACTGACGGAGTATTTAGATGAACTGGAGTTTTTAGCTTTCACAGCAGGAGCAACCGTAGAAAAGCGTTTCACCCAAAAACTAACTCAGCCTGATTCCAAAACCTTTATCGGAAGTGGAAAAGCGATTGAGATAAAAGAATATGTAAAAGAAAACGAGATCGGAACCGTAATTTTCGATGATGAACTCTCTCCTTCACAGCTTAAAAACCTGGAAAGAGATATGGAAGTAAAAATCCTGGACCGTACCAATCTTATTCTTGATATTTTTGCCCAGAGAGCACAGACTTCCTACGCGAGAACGCAGGTGGAACTGGCACAATATCAGTATCTTTTACCACGACTGACAAGAATGTGGACCCACCTTGAACGTCAGAAAGGGGGAATTGGAATGAGAGGTCCCGGTGAAACGGAGATTGAGACTGACCGTCGTATTATCCGTGACAGAATTACTTTGCTGAAAGAAAAACTGAAGACGATTGACAAGCAAATGGCTACCCAGCGTAATAACCGTGGGAAAGTTGTTCGTGCAGCTTTGGTAGGATATACCAACGTAGGGAAATCTACTTTAATGAATTCCATTTCAAAATCCGAAGTTTTTGCTGAAAATAAATTATTTGCAACACTGGATACTACAGTAAGAAAAGTGGTAATTGGAAATTTACCGTTTCTGTTGACAGATACCGTAGGATTCATCAGAAAACTTCCTACTCAGCTGGTAGAATCTTTTAAATCTACATTGGATGAGGTTCGTGAAGCCGATCTTTTGATCCATGTGGTGGATATTTCTCACGAAAGCTTTGAAGATCACATAGAATCTGTAAATCATATCCTGATGGAGATCAATGCTCATCAGAAACCGATGATCATGATTTTCAATAAGATTGACGATTTCAGTTATGAGAAAAAGGATGAGGATGATCTTACCCCTTCTACCCGCAAAAATATTTCTCTGGAAGAATGGAAAAAAACGTGGATGGCAAAATCTAAGTATCCCACAGTTTTCATCTCTGCATTGACGAAGGAAAACTTTCCGGAAATGAAGAAGATGATCTATGATGAGGTCATGAAAATTCATATTTCCAGATTCCCATACAACGATTTCCTTTTCGAATATTTCGACAACGACGAAGAAGAAAGCAACAATTAATGAAATACCATTTTTTCCTTTTATTCGTCCTGTTTTCGGTTTTTGGATTCAGCCAGAAACCAAAAATCGATTTGAAAACTATTGAGAAAAGTCTCAGGACTGAGGACTCGCCATACAATTATGAGAAGCTTATTTTCAAATTTAAAGGGTATCCTAAATCTCTGGATAGTATAGAAGCCCAATATCTGTACTATGGAAGAAATTTTAGAAACGATAAAATAAGTACATCAGATGAAAGCTTTAAAAGTCTTGTAGAAGCCTTTAAGCAAAATAATTTTGCAGACTGTATCAAACAGGGAAAGGCTTTGTATGGTAAAGATCCTACCAACCTGGATGTACTGCTGATTCTTCTCAGGGCTTATGATTCCGTAAAAGATGGGAATAACTTTATACATCATCTGAACCAATTTCGTGCACTTACTGAAGGAATAAGAAGTTCGGGAGACGGAAAATCCGAGAAAACAGCCTATATCGTCAATTCAGTAGGAGATGAGTATATTCTTCTGAACATTCTGAATATAGGGCAGGATTACACAAGGAGTTCAAAAGCTTCTAAAGATGCCATGTTTGACATCTGGCAAAAGGATGGGAAACAGATTTATATCAAAATACTCTATTTGGAACTCACCAATTAATCTTAAAATAAAAACACTTAGTGGAATTATATTATTCATTTTCAGCATTAATCGTATTAGCATCAATATTTGCCTATCTTAACTATAGATTTTTAAAACTTCCGAGCACTATTGGGATCATGGTGATTGCTATTGTGGTATCTATTTTTCTGGTACTGTTCGGGGAAACGGTTCTTCCAAGAACATTCGGACACCTTCACAATCTGATGGACAGTATAGACTTTACAGAAGTTCTGATGGGAGCTATGCTTAATTTTCTGCTTTTTGCAGGAGGTATCCATATTAATATTAATGACCTGAAAGAACAGTTCAGACCTGTAGTGATATTTTCCACGGTAGGTGTTGTGATTTCTACCTTTGTAGTAGGATTCGGAATGTTTTACCTGCTTCCTTATGTGGGGGTTAAACTTCCTTTTATCTACTGTCTTGTTTTCGGTGCTTTGATTTCTCCTACCGATCCGGTAGCGGTTCTGAGTGTGCTGAAACAGGCCAATGTATCCAAATCACTGGAAACAAAAGTGGCCGGAGAATCTCTTTTTAATGACGGTATGGCGGTTGTAGTATTTACAGTGATCTTACAACTGGCAATCGGAAAAGAAGTGGATCTGAGTGTTGAAACGATTGGATTGCTTCTGCTTAAAGAAGCTGGAGGAGGTCTTTTACTTGGGGTTCTGTTAGGATGGGTTACTTCAAGATTGATGCGTGAGGTGGATGATTATATTATCTCTGTATTGGTAACACTTTCTGTAGTGATGGGAGGTTATCTTATTGCCCGTCAAATGCATATTTCAGGACCATTGACGATGGTTGCCGCAGGGTTATTCATGGGGAATTTCAACAGAAGTTTTAAAATGAAGTCTGTTACTCAGGACTATCTGATCAAATTCTGGGAATTGATTGATGAAATCCTGAATGCTGTATTATTCCTGTTCATCGGATTTGAACTTTTGATGATTAAAGATCTCAGACATTTCATGATTCCGGGGTTAGCTGCCATTGTGGTCGTTTTGTTTGCCAGATTTATTTCTATCTGGGGGCCTACAAAATTTACTTCTCTGAGAAGAAGTTTCAGTCCACAGACCGTAAAGGTTCTGGTTTGGGGTGGAATTCGCGGAGGAGTTTCCATTGCGTTGGCGATGTCTATTCCTAAGAGTGAATACAGTGAGATTATTTTAAGTATTACCTATTGTGTAGTAGTCTTCTCAATTATTGTTCAGGGGCTTACCATTGCTAAAGTAGCCAATCCTAAACAAATTGCAGAAGAGGAAGAGCATGGAAATACTGCTTTAGAAGAGAAAGTTTAAATGATGAGTATTATTAAAGAAATACAGGAAGCACTTGCTGTTTTGTCCATTCCTGAAAAGGCGGAATTCTTTCCACGATTTTTCAAAACGGGAGAAGGAGAATATGGTGAGGGCGATTTGTTTCTGGGTGTAAAAGTTCCGGACCAGCGCTCTGTTGCGAAAGAATATTATTCCAAAATAAATTTAAAGGAACTCAGCACCTTACTTTCTTCAAAATATCATGAGCATAGACTGACTGCTCTTTTTATGCTGATTTCAAAATTCGAAAAAACAAAAGATAAAGCTGTAAAAGAAGAGGTGGTAGCTTTTTACCTGAATCACCTTCCTTATGTGAACAACTGGGATCTGGTAGATTCAACCTGTTATAAAATTTTGGGCAGATATGCCTTTGAAAATCAGAAAGAAAATCTGCTTAGAGAACTTTCAGAATCTGAAGAAATGTGGCATAAGAGAATCGCTGTTGTAGGAACAATGCATTATATAAAAAAAGGATTATTTGATCTGACAAAAGAATTCGTCACAAGAAATCTGAAACATTCCCATGACCTGATGCATAAAGCAAACGGATGGCTGCTCAGGGAAATGGGAAATAAAAATGAAGGAGAACTGATCAGCTATCTGAATTTATATTACCAGGAAATGCCGAGAACCTGTCTTCGGTATGCTATTGAAAAACTGGATGAAGATCTTCGCCAGGATTATCTTAAAGGGCGTGTTTAAAAAATAATATACGGAAATAGTACCGTATTTTCCCCTAAAAAAGTACCGGGAAACAGCTATTTATGCCCAAAAAATCAAAGATTATAAGGATTTAAGGCCGGAATTAAGTAATTTTGTGCTTTTAACCTGATCATGAAAAAAATATTAAAACTATTTCTTCTTCTGCTTCCCCTGCTTTTTTTAACAAGCTGCTTCGATATCCTGGATAAGGTAAACGTAAAAGCTGATGGTACAGGAGAATATACTATTATTCTGAACGCCAGTAAGAGCAAAACAAGACTGGCCTCCATTTCTAAAATGGAAACCATCAACGGAAAAAAAGTTCCCAAAAAATCAGAAATTGAAAATAAAATCAACGAAGCTGCCAGAATTTTTAAGGCAACTCCGGGAATAAGTAATGTGAAAACTTCCATGGATTTCGAGAATTACATCATCAAGCTGAGCTGCAATTTTAAAAAAATCGAAAACATCAATGCCGGTCTGGAAAAACTGAAGTCTCAGAAAATCCTGGGCAAAATGGTTCCAACCCAAGTCTATAGCCAAAATCTTGAAAAAAAGACCTTGACAAGAAATAAAGTCAATACTTTCAAAGAAGATTACGATAAAATGAGCAAGGCCGATAAAGAGGTCTTTAACGATGCCCGCTATACTTCTATCATGCAGTTCGAAAACGCTGTAAAATCACAAACCAATAATACTTATGTGCTTTCCCCCAATAAGAAAGCTCTTAAGCTGGAAGCTGATATTCTGGATCTGATCCTTCAAAAAAAGCAAATTCAAAACACCATTCTTTTTCAATAAATTTCTAAACTATAGTCATGAAATCTATCTTATTAAAAACGCAAACCATTATTTTCGTTCTCTTTGGCTTTACATTGGTTCTGGCCCAAAACAGTATGAAAATCCCTTCCGATGCTGTATTTTATATGGAAGTCAACGGAAAACAGCTTAATAATAAAATCAATTGGAATAAGCTGAATCCTTTGCTGCATGAACTCAGTAAAAAGAGCAAAGAAAATCTTTCCTGGACAGATTACTCCAAAACAGGAATCAAGTATGACGCTGTTCAATATCACTACGCAAGTTTTAATGATTCCATTAAAACCTATAACACGCATTTTATCATTGATAATAAAGAAAAATTCCAGGAGTTTATTAATTCTGTGAAGAAAAAAGGACAGGAAGTGTCCAGCAGAAAGAACTATTCTTACGTAGATATCAATGATGATATTTTCGTTGCATGGAACGGGAGCCGTGCCGTTCTCAGCATGATCAGCTATACCAAGCCATATAAGGATCTTTGGTCAACTGAAGCCGTTACAGATAGTACTGCCGTTGCCGTTGTTGATTCCGCTTATGCAGAGCCGGGCGATACGGTTTATACCGATGAACCGGAAAAACCTTTTGATTACAAAGAGGAAATCAAAAGCCTGAAGGAAGATGTCAAGTATCTGAAAGAAAGTATTAAAGATAACAACAACGAGATCGCAAGGATCCAGAAAGATATCAAATACCTGCAGAAACATCATAAATATCCTGCAGAGAAAGAAACTCCTGAAAATGCTGAAAATGGAGAGGAAATGCCAGGTGAGCCTTACGCTTACGATGAAGAGGAGGATTTAGCCTATAAAAAAGAACAGGATTCTATCCGCAGAGAAAACTTTAAGGTTGTTAAAAAGAATGCTGAAGATCGTTTTGACCAATATTTCAGTTCAAATTTAGAAATTGAAGTTCCAAAATATATGCTTGCATTCCGGGATGCCGGTTCTGATGTTTTTGTGTATACAGATTATGGAAGAATTGTCAATGAAGGGATCTACGGAAAAATGACAAAGTATTCTGGTTACGAACAGTTTTTCAAAAATATGTACAACTCCAATTATTCGTACAATCTGTATTTTGATAAAGACAAGGTGAGACTTGTTAATAATTATCAGCATAGGAATAATGACATTCAAAAGAATATCTCTGCCATTTATAAAGGAAAGAAAAACAAAAAATTGCTGCAGCTGATCAATGAAAAAAGTGTAGGTTACTATGCAGTGAACGTTAATGGCGCAAAATGTTTTGATATGATGTACAGTCTTCTTCAGAATTCAGGAGAAAATGAGTACAAAAAAGAAATGGAGCTGATCATGGAAACTATGAAAATAGTGCTGGATGAAGAGGCTATTGCCAAAATAGCACCTGGAAACGGAATTTTTGTTTTAAACGAATTGAAATCCAAAAAAGTAGAATATACCGATTATGAGTATGATGCAGATTTCAATGAAAAAGAAGTGAAGAAAACCAAAGAAATTGCTGTTCCCAACTTTACTTTCGCTTTTGCAACAGAGAATGAAGGCTATTGGAACCGTATTTTTGATGTGCTGACCAACAACAAAAAACTATCTGAAAGGTTCTCTAAAAAAGGCGATCTGTACACATTTAAAGAAGAAAAAAACGGAGGTTATGTTGATCAGTTGTTTTTTACTGTGAAAGATGGAGTAGTGTATCTTATGAGTTCAGCAGATAATATTTTACCGGTAAACCAATCTGAGATTTCCAGAAAATGGGCAAAAGATTCTGCTAAATATCCTTTATCCGGAAGGTTGGATATTCAGAAACTTTTAACAGGATTGGATAAAGAATTCAAAAGCCCGAAAGAGAGAAAAACATTGGAAGCCATCAAAAAAAATGTGGGTGAGCTTTATTATAAAACAGAAGTTAAAGGAGAAAGCATCCAGTCTGAGATGAATTATAATATCAAAGATTCTTCGGAAAACAGCTTAATGTATTTCTTTGACATATTCGATCAGGTTTTTAAAATAAAAGAAACAGAGAAAAAGCCTCAGATTTTATAGATGAAAAAAAAGAAGATTATTGTCCCGTTATTTTTATTGCTCGCTGTTGGAGTATATTTTTTAGTCTTTCACAAAAATAAAAGACTGAAATATATTCCCGACAATGCAGATGCAGTTGTTTTGATCGATACGAAGAAATTAACAGGACAATATCTCTTCAGCTTAGTAACTCATCCTTCAAAATGGTCCGGAAGTAAAACAAAAAGTAAAAGCTCCGGATCACTGAAAGATTCAGGGATCAGAATTCCTGATTTTCTACAGATGTTCCATATTAAAGACACTGGATTTTCTCAATGGTACACTGTTTTAGAACTTAAAGATTCTCATCAATTTATCACCTATTTGAGGAAGCAAAACTTTGTTGATAAAGGAAACAACCGTTTTCAGAAGGAACAGTTTTTCTTTATGATAGAAGGAAATTATTGCGTTGCAGGAACTTCAGATCATGCTTTTGAAACCCTTCAGAAAAAGCTGTTACAGAATTCTGTACATCGTGTTTGGGATGCAGATCAATTTATTCACAATACATTGGGAAGTATTTCATTTATTTCAGGACAGAAAATTCAAAACTTTTCTATTGAGCTAAATGATGACGAAATTGAGATTAAAAATAATTCAAACCCGGGAATTTTTAATGGAATTGCTTCAAAGCTTCAGAAAGGAAATCAGTTTCTTGAATTGGAGTTAGACAAGGAAAATATTAGAAATATTACCCGTTTTTTCAATAAAAGTATAGCAGATTCCTTACAGGCAAATTCTTTAAAGGCTACTGCAAATCTAAGACAGATCAATGATACCATTGTTACTTATGAGTATGATGATAATTTTAATGAAGTTGAAAAAAAGACGGTTCAAAAGATTACCCAGCCCAGCTATATGATCGATATTCAGAGTGACGATCCTGAGAAAACCTGGCAATACTTTCTGTCTGAAAAGTGGATCAATAATGAAAATCAGTTTACAGCAATTCCCTTTCAACCCAATACAATCATTCAAAATAATAAAGGTGTTACGATAGAATCTATCAAAAATACGATAGCAATGTCACCCCGATTAAATGAAAACTACATTTTAATCAGAAATAATGCCTTGCTGTATTCTTCTTTGAAAACACTGAGTATCAATGAAAAAAGAATCATTTCAGATATCGACTATGTATGGTACGGGAATCAGTCTGATCATTATTGGGTAAAAATAAAAGCGAAGAAAGGAGAATTACCCTTAATTTTACGGTGGTAAGCAAACCGAACAAAATTTTATTAATGGCTCCATCAGACATCGCATTGCTCAAAACCTTTACACATTATTTTTTACATCTCGTTTTTCCTGTCTTTATTGCATTAATTTTTTATCGTAAAAATTGGAAAAAGGCGTATTTTATTCTTCTTGCTACCATGCTGGTTGACCTGGATCATCTTTTTGCCAATCCTGTTTTTGATCCGTCAAGAGGAAGCATAGGTTTTCATTTTTTACATTCTTATTATGCCATTGCGGTGTATTTTTTGCTGTTGTTCTTTAAAGGAAATATCAGGATTATAGGAATCGGGCTTCTGTTTCATATGTTTACAGATTATCAGGACTTTAACTTCTGGCCTCATTAAAATATTATTAATATTTTCTTTTGATATTGAAATTATTATAGATTTTTTGTATTTTGTAGTCACGATATGAGACTAAAAGAACTTTTACATTATACCTATATTTTTCCTATTCTGGCAGTAGGATACTACTTTTCCGGTTTGATGGGAAGTGGTGTTCTTTATGATATTCTTGCCGGTATTTTACTGATCGGAAGTGTTTTGTCAGCAGTACATCATGCTGAAGTGGTAGCTCATAAAGTAGGAGAGCCTTTTGGAACCATCATCCTGGCACTTTGTATCACCATTATTGAAGTGGCACTTATCATCTCGCTGATGGTTGCCGGCGGAGATCAGGCGATCACGCTGGCCAGAGATACCGTTTTTGCCGCTGTAATGCTTATTCTTAATGGAATTCTGGGGATATGTATTCTGGTAGGCGGCGTTAAATATCATGAGCAGTTCTTTGCAAGAACCTCAGCAACTACTTATCTGGTGAGTATTGTTTCCATTCTGGTGCTTACCCTTGTTCTTCCTAATTTTACCTCAAGTGTCAACGGACCATTCTATAACGAAGCGCAGCTTATTTTTATATCCATAGCATGTCTTGTCATTTATGGAGTTTTCCTGATGGTGCAGACTGTGCGCCACAGAAGTTATTTTATTGTTCCTGATGAGCATCCTGAAGAACATTATATTCCTTCATTGCCCAAAACGCTTATCAGCTTTATTTTTCTGGTAATCTGTCTTGTAATTGTCGTACTGATGGCAAAAGGATTATCCGATACTATAGAAGGTATGGTACAGAGTCTTGGAGCTCCAAAATCTTTGGTTGGGGTAATTATTGCTGCCGTGGTTCTTCTTCCTGAAGGGGTTGCTGCGATCCGTGCTGCAAGAGCCAATCAAATACAGTCCAGCTTAAATCTCGCATTGGGTTCTGCACTGGCAAGTATCGGTCTCACTATTCCTGCGGTTTCAGCAGTATGTATCATGTATGATATCCCACTTGTATTAGGCCTGGATAAAAAAGACATTATTCTGCTTTCTTTATCCGTATTTATTGTAATGTTATCTTTAAGCCGCGGTAAAACAAATGTTCTTTACGGAACCGTTCTGTTGGTGAATCTGGCAGCCTATATCTTTACAGTAATCGTTCCTTAAAAAGAAAAAGTACAAAATTACAAATCTGTCTATCTGTAAAATAAATCCAGGAATTATCCTCGATATCTATATCCCGTACCCCGCATCTCGCATTACTACAACCTTCTCGCCAGCTCCATTTTGAAAGCCATGAGTTTGGCTATATTTTCGGATTTGTAGATCGCCATGTCTGCATTTTCTCCTACAAAATTTTCCTCAATAGTAGTACGCCAAAGCAGCAGCCATCTGTCAAAATGTTTTTGCTCCATAGCCTGTATCTCATTAATAGGGAAATGGACACCCATTGGATTTCCTTTATAAGACATCTGCCCAAAAAGAATAGATTCCCAGAAAGAATACATTTTAGGAAGATGTTGGTCCCAATCTACTTTAGCAATATCATTAAAAAAGAACCCAATGGTTTCATCTTCAACAACTTTGTTGTAAAATGAATTGACTAGGTGTTCAATGTCTTCTCTTGATTCAAGCTTTTTCATAGTTCAAAGTTAGTATAATTCGTATTAAAAATTCCAGTCTCTAAATTGATACATTTCATATAAACAGTATTTTAGAGTACAACCTGAGTAGAATACAATGAAAAATTGGGAAAGATTAAAATTTGATTAATTCGCAAAAAAAGGCCTTAAAAGAATTCATTTTTTGTAAATTTAATTATTAAACACTAAAAAATTATTAAAATGATCAAAAAAATCAATTCTATTGGTATTCTCTTACTGATGTTTTCGGTATCATGTTCAAGGGATGAAGTGAGTACTATTAATGATGATTCAGAAAAAGTGAATTATTCTGAGGTGAAGAAATCACAGTTGACGGAGGCAGAGATGCTTCAAAAAGGCTGGAAAATTGTAGATGAATTTAAATTATCAGGGAATGATAGTCTGAGAACAAACTATAGTTCATCTAATGAAGAGCGTGAAATCCCTTTCAAGTCCAATCATCTGAAAGACATGGGATATGATACCAGTTACTCCGGAGAAAGAACGAGGTTGAAAAATGTTTTTGCATACTCTGGCCAGGTTCCGGATGGAATTATATTTAATCCTGACCTTTCTGTAGATGGAGATGCCAGGAATACTGCTCCTAATCCTAATGTTTCCATTGTTCTGGGAACTCCTGAGGTATCTATAAAAACAGATGGAGTAGATTTACCGGATAACGCCTATACTACGGAGGCGATTAATAATGGGGACAGAGAAAGTGAGATTACGGTAACTTATTCTTATAAAAAAGGATATTCTACATCCTGGAAACGTACTGTCTCAGGGTCATTTGAAGTGGCAGCATCAGTATCTGTTGATATTCCGCTGGTAGCAAAAGCTTCAGCAAGCACAAAAGTTGTGGTAGGAGGAGATACAACAGAAGGTACAGAAAATTCTGAAGAAATTACCGAGACCAGCAGCTACAAGACCATTGTCCCTGCCCATTCTAAAAAATCAATTTCTATCCTGACAAAATTGAAAGGATCATCTGTTGAGTACTTTGTACCTATGAAATTAACCGGAAGATTACAGGCAAACTTTCCTTCTCCTGTAGATGGACATTATTACTGGGCTTTCCCTATTGAAAGCTTCCCTGATTTTCTTTCCAATATACACGGAGAGTCCGGTATTGTAAAATCTGTAAGTAATGTAAGTGTTACTGTACTGGAATCACCGGCACAACAGATATAAAACTACTTTAATAAGGATTATATAAACAGCAGATATTCAAAATTTCTGCTGTTTTTTTGTTTGTGCTTTTAAGTGTAAGTTCTGTAAAAGCCTTCGAGAAAGCAATCTGTCATCTGAATAATGAATTTTAAAAGATGATTACAAGAAAGGATTGACATCTTAATGAATTCTATTCTTAACTTTGCTTTTTTAAATAATATATGCTGAAAGAAAAAGCTGATCATTAACTGGCTTATGGTAGAGGAATATCACAGTATAATATAGTCAAAATGATTACAGAATGACAGGAGGATTCAGAAAAAAAATCCGCCAGAAAAATGCGGAGAACAGTGGTTTCGGAACCAATGCATCCGGAAGATTTATCAATAAGGACGGCCTCCCGAATGTTCAGAGAAGAGGAGTGAATGTTTTTAACAGGCTAAGCTGGTACCACACCATGCTGAATCTCTCATCATTCCGTTTTATATCGTATCTGGTTATCGCTTATATCATCATTAATCTTGTATTTGCTATGATCTATTATCTGATTGGTGTAGAGCATCTTACCGGAATAGATAAGAGTGATCCACTCAATGAATTTATTGATGTCTTTTTCTTCAGTTCCCAGACATTTACCACCGTTGGATATGGAAGAATAGCTCCTGTAGGTTTTTTGGCAAGTCTTGTGGCTACTTTTGAAGCTTTTCTGGGATTGCTTACCTTTGCCATTGCAACGGGACTTTTTTACGGAAGATTTTCAAGACCCCGGGCGTATCTTAGATTTTCTGATATAGCCGTTATTGCCCCTTTTCAGGAGTCTTCAGCATTAATGTTCAGGCTTGCACCTTATAAAAATAATGCATTGACGGATGCAGACGTTATTGTATCTGCAGCCATTGAGGTGATGGAAAACGGAGTTGCCAAAAGCAATTTCTACAGGCTTACAACACAGATGAGTAAAATCAATACGCTGGCTCTCAACTGGACCGTAGTGCATAAAATTGATGAAAACTCTCCGTTTTATGGATTTTCTGAAGAAGATTTTAAAAATACGGATATGGAACTTATCGTACAGGTACGCGCATTTGACGAAGTGTTTTCAAATACGGTGGTTCAAAGGTCTTCGTATACTACAGGAGAAATTGTATATGGTGCTAAATTTGTCCCGATGTATTATCCTAACAAGGAAAATCTCTCAACAGTACTGGATCTGGATAAAATCAATGAATATAAGAAAGAGGAACTCCCGGAGTCAGTGAGAAACAAAGAATAAATGGATTTAGATTTTTATAAAAAACAGGCGATACAAAAGCAGAAAGAGCATAAGAAATTTCTTGACGGGTTAAAGAAAAAACCGCCCAAAAATCTTGATTATATCGTGCAGGATGCCCATAATGAAGTTTTTGAAGAAATAGACTGTTTGCAATGTGCCAATTGCTGCAAAACAACCGGTCCTCTCTATACTGAAAAGGATATTGAGAGAATTTCCAGGCATCTGCGAATGAAATCTGCTGACTTTGAGGCTAAGTTTTTAAGAGTAGATGAAGATAATGACAAAGTATTGCAGAATCTTCCCTGCTTTTTTCTGAATAGTGATAATACATGTTCTATCTACGATGTAAGGCCAAAGGCATGTCGTGAATATCCCCACACCGACCGTAAGAAGATTTATCAGATCAATAATCTCATGCTGAAAAATACCGTTATCTGCCCGGCAGCATTTGAATTCGTAGAAAAAATGATGAAGAATATTGGGAAGTAACTATGTGGGCAGAGGAGGGAAGATGAGGACTGGTAGCTCTTATCAGTGATCATGAAACAGTTGTTTTTACTCTAAAATCCTCCGGATTTCAGCATCACTCTTCCAGCCAATTCAGCCGAACTCATTTTTGCAAATTCCTCTTAAATAATTATAAAGTACGTTAAATAAGATTTTTACACATAATTTTATAAATGATGCTTCGTTTAAGTTAAACAATCATTTAAATATTACATTATGAAAAAGTTAATTTTAACGGCAGCGTTTACATTAGTCGGAGTAATCGCAGTATCAGCACAGTCAACACCACAAAAGCCAGCAGATACTTCAACTAATAACCCTACGACAACTCAAACCCAACAACCGAATACACAGACTACAAGTCCTTCGGATCAAAAGAATCAACAGGAAAAATCACCTGCAACTACAACAGAAACTGCACCGGCAACTGATCCGTCAGTAAGCACAACGCCAACTGATGCCACTAAGCCTGCAGATACTCCAAAAGAGGAAAAGAAAGACAAAAAGAAGAAAAAGTAAAGCACTTTAGCAAACACTAGTCGGAATCCTGAAATCTTTATTTCAGGATTTTTTCTGTTCAATTTCTTTTGTTTTGAACCGGAGAATCTTAGTAATCAGATCCAGCGGAAGATTTTCATGAATTGGAAACTGCACAGCTCCTTTGGAAAACTTATATTTTCTTTCTTTAAAATCTGTCTCAAAATTGTGATACCTTCAGCTCCCGGATAGAATCCGATATGCTTTTTGTACCCCGCAAAATAAACCAAAGGTTTCCCTTTGTACCGGAAGGCAGGCATCTGGTAGCCAATATATTCTTCAAGATCAGGAACCTGTAAATGAATTACTTTCCTAAGTTCTTGCAGCTTCTCCTGTACTTCCACCAGAAACAGGAGAATGTATTCATCAATATTTGTAAAAGTGTTCAGCATGATATAAAAATAAAAAAGCGCTGCATATAGCAGCGCTTTCTCCTTTCACTTTTTACTTTTTTCCCATTATCCCGGGAACAGGCTATATCAAAAAAGGTCGGGAGTTTTTCCCAACCTTTATTTTTTTTCGTTACACAACTCCCTGAGCCAACATTGCTTCTGCTACTTTTACGAAGCCGGCAATATTTGCACCTTTTACGTAGTTTACATAACCGTCTTCGTCTTTTCCATAGTCTCTACAAGCTTTGTGGATACCGATCATGATTTCCTTTAATCTTGCATCAACTTCTTCAGAAGTCCAGTTAAGACGGATAGAGTTCTGAGTCATTTCTAATCCTGATGTTGCAACACCTCCGGCATTGGAAGCTTTACCAGGAGAGAATAATACTTTATTGTCTAAGAAATAGTTGATGGCATCTAGTGTGGAAGGCATATTCGCCGCTTCAGTTACACAAACACATCCGTTTTCAACTAATTTTCTTGCATCATCTAAATCTAATTCGTTTTGGGTTGCAGAAGGGAAGGCAACATCACACTTCACATCCCAAGGACGTTTTCCAGCATGGAATTCAGCTGAAGGATATTTTTTAGCATAATCTTCAGCTCTGTTGTTTCCTGAAGATCTAAGTTCTAATAAATAATCGATTTTTTCTCCGCTGATACCATCTTTATCGTAGATGTATCCATCTGGTCCAGAGATTGTTACTACTTTAGCGCCTAGTTCAGTTGCTTTTTTGATAACTCCCCAAGCTACATTTCCGAAACCTGATACTGTAACTGTTTTACCTTCGAAGTTTTGTCCGATAGTCTTAAGCATCTGCTCAGCGAAGTATACTACACCGTATCCTGTAGCTTCAGGACGGATTAATGAACCTCCATAAGCAAGACCTTTTCCTGTAAGAACTCCGGTAAACTCGTTTCTGATTTTCTTGTACTGTCCGAATAAATATCCGATTTCTCTTGCTCCAACACCGATATCTCCTGCAGGTACGTCAGTTTCAGGACCAATGTGCTTGCATAATTCTGTCATGAAAGCCTGGCAGAAACGCATTACTTCCATATCAGATTTACCTTGTGGATCGAAATCTGAACCTCCTTTACCACCTCCCATTGGAAGAGTTGTCAAAGAGTTTTTGAATACTTGTTCAAAAGCTAAGAACTTAAGAACTGATAAGTTTACAGTAGGGTGGAAACGGATTCCTCCTTTGTATGGTCCAATAGCAGAGTTCATTTGAATTCTGAAACCTCTGTTAACCTGAATTTCTCCTTTGTCATCAACCCATGGAACTCTGAAAATAATAATTCTTTCAGCTTCAGCCATTCTTTCAAGCAGCTTCATTCCGGTATATTCTTTTTTAGTAGCAATGAATGGAATTACAGTTACGGCAACTTCTTTTACAGCCTGTAAAAATTCCGGTTCGTTAGGATTTTTTGCTTCAATTTTTGCAATAAACTCTTGGATTTTCTGGTCAATATTATATTGTTCCATATATTAAGGTTGAATATTATTGTCAACAAATTTAATTTTTTTTTCAAGATTCACAACACTGTATTTCAACTTTGTTAAAAATTAAATAATAATGTTTCGTAATATTATTAAATTGATAATTTGTGTTCAAATTTTGTTAAAAATGAAATGTTATGTGTGAAATAATGCAATATTAAGAAATCATTAAATCTTAAATTGCGATGAATTGCCTCCCGGAAAATGATTTTACTTTCCCTAAAAGTTCCAATTCCAAAATTATTGGTAAGATTTTGTGAGTGGGAAGATCAATTCTCTGGGCAAGATCATCTAAAGAAATCTGTGGGTAATATTGAATAGATTGATATATTAAGTGTTGATTGTTAGATAATTGTATTATGGTCTCGCTATGAGGAAATAATTCTTCTATTTTTTCTTTGGGAGCATTTAATCCAAGGAGTTCAATGAGATCTTTTACAGTAGAAATAGCAGTTGCTTTATTATGGAAAATCAACTGATTACATCCCTGGCTGTAGCTGTCCATAATTTTTCCCGGCAGTGCAAAGACATCACGGTTATAGTCATTAGCGAAAGCTGCAGTGCTTACAGACCCACCCCCAAAACCGGTTTCCACCACAATAGTTGCCGGAGATATTCCTGCTACAATCCTGTTTCTTTGGATGAAATTTTCCCGGTCTGGTTTTCTTGAGGAACTGAATTCTGTTATTAGTGCGCCTCCCTCATGAAGAATTTTCTCAGAAAGCTTCCTGTTTTTCGTCGGATATAAATATTGAAAACCATGGGCCAGAACAGCTATAGTAGGTTTTTGATGAAGAACAGACTGCTCATGAACTTCTTTGTCAACTCCCAAAGCGAGGCCGCTCACCGTAATATATTTTGAAGATTGTGTTGCCTGAAAAAAGTCTTCGATGAACTGTTTTCCATAAGCAGTCATATTCCGGGTTCCTACAATACTTATTTTTGACTGGATATCTTCAATATTCCCTTTCTGATAAAGAATAGCCGGTGCGTCATTACATTCATTAAGCAGGGAAGGGGTTTCTTTGAGGTGTTTCAGCCTGATCTGGATATTATTTTTTTCGCAAAAATTTAATTCTTCTTCTGCGAATTTCAAATGAGACTCATTTCCAATATCAGAAACTGTTCTTTGTCCTATCCCTTCCAGTTTTTTATGCTCTTTTTTTGCTCTTTTCCAGGCTTCCTGGGCACTCCCGAAAGTACGGACAAGTTTATGAAAATGGATATCGCCAATCTGACTGCACTCGCGGAGGGCGATGGCATAAAAGTATTCTTCGGAATTCATGTGTGTTTTTTTTCAAATGTAATGAAATAAGTTTATTTAAATGTTGATAGATATTCTTACATCATGATTCTTCCATTCTAATAATCTATAATTACACATTCTGAAGCAGTATACCTTTCTTATGAAAACTAATTCTCTACAATGGACTATTATAGAGAATTAATTTTTTCTATTTATGGTTCATATAACTTTATCCTGGTCTTCGTTGAGAGTCGAAGCGCTCTCTTGATTTTTTGGCTTAAGGTCGGCGGCGGGCAGAGCCTGGTACAGGTGTTGATTCCTCTCCACGTGCTTCTGCTTGAGGGCGAAATCTCGCGGAACCCGCTATAGGGCGTGATTCCCCTGTATGAGGTTGATTTTGGGCTGAAGCCATCTGATGATACCTATTCCCGGTAGCGTTCTCTGTTGACTCTCCCTGACCTGCTGCTTGAACCCTCTGAGCCATTTGAGCCATTTGGGCATCCAATGCTTCTTGCTGTCTGTATATATTTGTCATTGTTTGCAAAAATGTGCTCTCTGTTGACAGGCCCTGTCCCTCTGCTTGTAAGGTTTGGGGAGTTTGCTTCCGATCTACAAAATCCTGAATTTTACTTTGTTGTTCAGATACAAATTCTTCATATTTCTGCTTGATGGATTCTTCCTTATTTTCATTTTTTAGCAAATCCCTAAGCACTTCCTGATGGGCAGGAAAGTTCATCAGTTCGTCATTTTCATTTTCAGTCATATCAGCAGAAAAGAGGGTCTCTGATATATCTGGGTTTTCCATAAATTTCTGCATATCTTCCGGATATATCTGGATATATTTTTCCCTTTCTACTGCAATGGAATCGTTTTGTAATCCCATGCTAAACAGGTAATTATCTGTTAATTCCTTTAATTTTTTTTCATTTAATTCATGAACTATACCTATATTTCTTGCACTAACCAAATCAACAAATTCCTCAATTATATCAGGGCTTAATATTGTAAAACCATATTCTGAATTTATCGATATCGGAGGTAGGTCTCTTTGTTTAGTTAGATTCTCATTCTCACCATTTATAAACCTCAAGTGTATATCTGATTCTTTAGCTACATGTACTATATGTTTGCGAGAATAAACTAAGCTAACCAGGGCATTTACCGCTTCTATTTTTTCGTTTGGTGGCAGATTTTTCAGCTTACCTGTTGCCTCAATAAGGGCCAGTCTTTCTATCATCAGATAATTTTCTTCTGATAATTTTTCTCCTGATTTTAATAGCTCCGCGATCTTTACTCTCATCAAATGCTCTTTAACCGGAGTGTCACAGTTTCCCAGAGAACTGGTGATTCCTAATTGTATCGTATTTCTGTCTTCAATGGGAATATTGAGATCCCGCAGTTGAGATAGCAGCATTTTAACGGTAGGACCATATACATTCAGATCATATGCATTATGAACTGGAGCCTTACTCAAAAACAGTTTTATGGCATTTTTAGAAGATTTGCTGACTGTATTCTGAATAATATTATCATTGAAAACTGTTTCACTGGTAATAGCTGCCGGGTCTAAATCGGAAGCTTCTATTTGCTTTGCAATCTCTGACCGCTCATCATCATCCGGATACAATATACTTAATGCATATTCATAATCTTCAGTTACATCCTCTATAGTCTGTATAATATGACTCAGATGTCTCGCTGAATCTGGTGAAAGAAGATTCCCACTAAAATCTAAGCTTTCAAGATTTCCTAAATTATCTAAGGTGTCAGAAAGATCCTGAATTTTATTATCTGTGGCAATCAAACGGGTAAGGTTTGACAGTTCACTTATACTGCGAGGTAAACTCGTAAGATTGTTGTTGCTTAAATTAAGTTCCGTGAGATTCTCGATCTTCAATATTTCAGGCATCACTCGCTCTAAAGTTTCTGAATCTATAGATAAACCGGACAAATCTAAGCTGGTTTCCCATGATCCAAACTCAACCCATGATATTCTATCGTTGATTTCTTCTAATTGTTCCTCCGTAACCATATGCTTTTTTTTAATGTTAATAAATATTTTAAAGCTTTATTGATCTAAAGCATTTTAATCTGTTCACTGAGAACCAAGGCTCTCTGGAATCTCTTCTTTAACGTCTATGTGCGGTGGAGCCTTGTAAAGTACGTGACTTCTCTCTCTGTATCTCTGTTTGATCGTGTCGGGCAGAGGTTGAAAGGGTCCGCGATTCCCTTCTCTGTGTCTCTGTTTGAGATTGAATTTGGGGAGAAGCCATCTGATGATACCTGTTATGATCACTCATAACCTTCTCTGTTGACATTCCTTGTCCGTCTGCTTGTGTGTTCTGGGATGCTAGCTTTTGATCCACAAAATCTTTAATTTTATTTTGTTGTTCCGATGCATATTCTTCGTATTTCTGCTTGATGGATTCTTCCTTATTCTCATTTTTTAGCAACCCCCTAAGTACTTCCTGATGGCCAGGGAAGTTCATCAGATCTCCTACTTCATCCATATCAGCAGAAAAGAGAGTATCTGATAGATCAGAGTCCTCCATAATAAACGTCTGCATATCTTCCGGATATTTCTGGATATACTTTTCCCGTTCTATTACAATAGTATCATTCTGCAAGCCCTTGCCAGTAAGATAATTGTCTGTTAATTCCTTTAACTTTTCCTCATTCAATATGCAAAATGGACCCGTTTTTTTACCAACCAATGCAGCAAATTCATCAATTAATTTAGGTGTTAGTAAGGCCAAACCATATCCGGCATTTACCGATATAAGAGGTAGATCTCTCTGTTTGCCATTAATGCTATTATTTTTCCCTGTAAGAAATGCCAGTTGTATATCTAATTTTTTGGTTAGAGATTGTATATGTTTTTCAGAATAAACTAAACTAACCAAGGCATTTACTGCTTCTATTTTTTCCTTTGATGGTAGATTTTTCAGCTTACCTGTTGCCTCAATAAGGGCCAGCCTTTCTATTATCAGATAATTTTCTTCAGATAATTTTTCTCCTGATTTTAGTAGCTCTGCGATCTTCACTCTCATCAAATGCTCTTTAACGGGAGTGTCACAGTTTCCCAGAGAACTCGTTATTCCTAATTGTATCGTATTTCTGTCTTCAACGGGAATATTAGGGTCCCGCAGTTGGGATAGCAGCATTTTAACAGTAGGACTATATACATTCAGTTCATACTCATTATGAACAGGCACCTTACTCAAAAATAGCTTTATGGCATTTTTGGAAGATTTTATCATTGTATTCTGAATATTATTCCCATTTAAATTAATTTCAAAAGCAATAGGTGAAGGATCTAAATCAGAAGCCTCTATCTGTTTTGCGATCTTTGCCTGCTCTTTATCATTCGGATACAATTTACTTAGTGCATTCTTATACCTATTAGTGACATCCGGTATTATTTGTCTAATATAATTGACAAGATCATCCGATTTAGGTAAAAGAGAATTTCCTGCAAAATCTAATCTTTCAAGATTCCCCAAATTAGCTAATGTATTAGGAACGCGTTGAATACTATTGTTTTTGGCAATCAATTGGGTAAGGCTTGATAGTTCACCTATACTATTGGGTAAGCCCGTAAGTTTGTTTTTACTTAAATCAAGCTTCGTAAGATTCTGAATCTTTAATATTTCAGGCATCACTTTATCTAAAGTCTCAGAATCTATAGACAACCCGGACAAATCCAGGCTTGTTTCCCGTGATGTTTTAGCCTGAGCCTTTACTATTTTTTCGGTAATTTTTTTTAATTGTTTATCAGTAACCATATGTTTTTTGAATGTTTAATAAGTATTATCTGCTTCCATTAAGGGTTTGGTCTGGCATTTAGAACAAATGACAGTGTAAATTCCGATGTTCTTTAAAGGGAGTTCTGCAATCTGCTTCTGTTCAAAATATGCGGTAAACTCAGTAGCTTGCTGATTATTTAATAACTGCTTAATGTATTGACTTTATGTGGTTTATAGGTGCTTGGTTAATGAAGCAAATTTCAAGTAATTGAAACAAAATCCAGAATATTATTTGTAAATATAAATTCATTGTTACGTAGATTTAAATTTTGATCAATGTAAATTAAGAGCTACGGATGAATATGATGATTTAATTGCACAGGGTTGTAAAAAGCAGTTAGATATGCCAGAAGAAAATGAGCCCGAATTTTTTGATCTTAGATTAAAAATCAGCTAATGAGAGATATAAAAAAAACCATCTAAAGTGTTAGACGGTTTTTTTACATGAATGATAGGTTTTTATCTTTTTCTTAATTCATCCAGATGATCCCAGATGTCATCTTTTTTCTTGTAAGGAAGCTCCATAAAATCTTCAGGATGATTTTCCCTGTATTCCTGCCATAGTTTATCATCTTTTTCACTGTAATAATTGGGAAATTCCCAGATGAATTTTTTCTTCTTTTCTCCCACATTTTTAAAGGCAAAAGCAATGATGCTGCCTACTACAGCTCCGGAAAGGTGGGCCTGCCAGGAAATTTTGCTCGGTTCCTGCATATTGTAAAACAATTCTTCGGGAAGCATTCCCCAAACCAAACTTCCATAGTAAAGTACTACAAGCATTGAAATCGTAAGAAGCTTTGTATTCCATTTGAATACGCCGCTGAAGAAAAGGAAAAAGGCCAGAACATATACCACACCGCTGGCTCCAATGGTACAGGTATACATGTATTCACCGGTAAGGATATCGATTGGAGGAAGAAGCCACACCAATAGTCCCGTGGCCAGCCAGCCGATGATAAAGACCTTGTTGGCAACCAATGGATAAAACTGATACAGCAAAAACATAAGGGCTGCTATCGGGATAGAGTTTCCTATAATATGATCAATATTTCCATGCAAAAGGGGAGAGGTAACCACACCAAGCAATCCTTCGGGAAGCAGAGGGATAATGGCTCCAAAGCAGCTTTGAAAAAAGCCCTGCATTTGTAAAAAGTACCCGAACCACATTGCTGAAAGCATCAGCAATGGGTATAAAACCGCTCTTTTGGAAATTACATTTTTGAACATGTGGATTTTACGTCAAATCAAAAGCCAATGATAAATTTCGGAAAATTTGTCGATGAATAAGCTTCTATTGACCTGATTTTAAGACAAAAGGTATTAATTTAACTTTTTAACTTATTATTTTGGCATTGATTTTATAGAAATATCTTGTTATTAGGAGATTCAACTTTATTGAAAAGGTTCTTTTAAAGCTTAATTTACCTTTTAAAGAAATTATATTAATATTTTTGCATTGAAAATTATTTAGAGTAATGAAGAAGTTTTTATTAATTCTTTCCTGTTTTATAGGAATATATGCAAGTGCACAAGAAGAATTGAAAAAAGATTCCGTAGTAGTAGATACCATAAAATACTGGTCGGTTTTAGGAAAAAATACATTAATGATCAATCAGGCTACCTTTTCAAACTGGGTAGGAGGTGGAGCCAACAACGTGGGATGGCTTGCCGGTATTAATTATAATATTACGTATGAAAAAGACAAAGACCTTTGGGAAAATATCATCATTCTTGGATATGGACAAAATGATACAAAAGGCCAGGGAATTAGAAAAACACAAGACGTTATCAATGTTTCTACCAATTATGGGCGAAAATTCTCAAAAAGCTGGTATTTTTCTATGGGAGCAGGATTTCAATCACAGTTTGCTGCAGGATATGAAGATGGAAACAATCCTGAAGCAAAAAAAATATCCAATTTTATGGCACCAGGTTACCTGAACGTCGGGATGGGGATCACGTACAGACCCAATGATGATCTTACGGTAACGTTACGTCCTACCAACGCCAGATGGACATTTGTATTGGATAAAGACCTTCAGACAGCGGGAAGTTATGGTTTGAAAAATGATGGTGATACTTCTTTATTACAATTCGGTTTTCTGGGAACAGCAATATATAAATTGAAAATAATGGAAGATATTTATTTAACCAATACTGCTTCTGTCTTCTCTAATTATCTTGATCGTCCGGACAGGCTGGTTCTAGCTTATGGAGCTTTACTGAACTTAAAAGTAAATAAATATATTTCATCCAATGTAACCTTGGATTTGCTCTACGATCATAACCAGATAGAAAAAACGCAGCTGAAACAAACGCTTGGAATCGGATTCGCCTATACGCTGGCAAATGGAGTAAAACGTTCTGATCGTAAGGACAGCCAGTGGTGGATCAAAAAATAGTTTAGAATATTATATTATAATTAAAACACTTCAGAAATGAGGTGTTTTTTTGTTTTAAAAATACTGTAATTTTAAGTTGACTTAAGTTTGATGAGCAATATTTTTGTTTTTAAATAATTGATTTTCAAATATTTAATCGGTTGTTTTTTATTATGTTAAATTCATTTTAAAGTGAATTTTATGATGGCATAAATTATTATTTATACATTTGTAATAAATCAACATTATGAAAAAACTTTTATTGATCAGTTCTATCTCTTTTGGGGCTGTAACATTCGCTCAGGAAGCTAAGACAGAGGCTCCGGCATCCGACACTGTTAAAGCATGGTCTATTCAGGGACAAAATACATTAATGCTTAACCAGGCTGCCTTTTCAAACTGGGTAGGTGGAGGAGCCAATAACGTAGGATGGCTTGCCGGTGTTAATTACAACCTGACTTATGAAAAAGGGAAAGATCTTTGGGAAAATATTATTATTCTGGGTTACGGACAAAACAATACGCAGGGAACTGGAGTAAGAAAAACACAGGATGTTATTAATCTTTCTACAAACTACGGTAGAGAATTTGCCAAGCATTGGTATTTATCTGCAGGTGCAGGTCTCCAGACTCAGTTTGCTCCGGGTTATGAAGATGGAAATAATCCTGATGCAAAAAAGATTTCCAATTTTATGGCTCCCGGATACCTGAGTGTAGGAGCAGGGGTTACTTACCGTCCCAATGACAATCTTACAGTGACTTTACGTCCGGCGAATGCCAGATGGACCTTTGTTTTAGATGAAGATCTTCAGAAAGCAGGAACTTACGGTCTTAAAAACGATGGTGATTCTTCTCTTTTCCAATTCGGTTTCCTGGGTACGGCAATGTACAAGCTGAAGATTATGGAAAATATTACCTTGCTGAACACGGCTTCTGTATTCTCAAATTACCTTGATCATCCGGAGAGGCTTGTTCTTGGATACAGCGGAGTTTTAAGCATGAAAATCAATAAATATATTTCTACAAATGTTACCCTGGATCTTTTGTATGACCACAATCAGATCTGGAAAACCCAGTTGAAACAGACATTAGGTGTAGGTCTGGCTTACAATTTTGATAATGGTAAGAAGCGTTCAGAAAATAAAGACAACCAAAGCTGGTTAAAAAAATAAGATAGAAACATAGTATCTGATACAATAAAAAGCACTTCATTTTGAAGTGCTTTTGTTTATCAATATATATAAGTCTTAGAATTCTATATCAACTCCTAATTTCTCAGCCAGTAGCTTTGAGATTTTTTCCTTTAAAGGTTCTATATCAATGTTTTGCATTGCATCATTCGCGAAAGCATATAAAAGTAATGCCTGAGCTTCTTTTTTAGAAATTCCTCTTGCTCTAAGGTAGAATAAAGCATCTTCATTCAATTGTCCTACGGTACATCCGTGAGAACATTTTACATCATCAGCAAAGATTTCCAACTGAGGTTTTGTATCAATACTTGCCCCTTCACTTAGCAATACGTTGTTGTTTTGCTGATAAGCGTTTGTTTTCTGAGCAATTTTGTCCACAAAGACTTTTCCGTTGAAAACTCCATGGGCATTCCCATCAAAAATTCCTTTGTAGTTCTGATAACTTTCACAGTTCGGGAAGTTGTGGTGAACTGCTGTATGGTGGTCTACCAACTGATCCTTTCCGATAATAGTGATTCCGTTCATGAATGAATTGATATTAGATCCATTATGAATAAAATCAAGGTTATTTCTTACCAGTTTACCTCCGAAAGAGAATGTATTTACAGTGGTTAAGCTGTCTTTCTCCTGTCTTGCGAAGGTATTATCAATAAGATAGGTGGTATTGTTATCGTTCTGAAGTTTATGCCAGTCAGCCTTTGCATTAGGATAGGTAAAGATTTCCGTTACAGAGTTGGTCAATACATAAGTACTGTCAAAATTGTGATGGCTTTCAATCACCTCTACCTTGGCTCCTTCTTCTACGATCAAAAGGTTTCTTGTATTATAAAAGGTGTTTTCTTCCTGATTCTGAGAAATATAAAAAACGTGGATTGGTTTTTCAATCACTACATTTTTAGGAACTTTAAGGAAGAAACCATATTTGCAGTAAGCAAGGTTCAGATTAGTAAAAGCCTGCTCTTTGGAAGCAATGGTATTGAAATACTTTTCAAAAACCTCCTTATGCTTCTCATCATTCAATGCATAATTGAATGAAAGGAATTCTACATTCTCAATAGAAACTTTGGAAAGCTCTTTGTGAAGCTTACCGTTTACAAAAACAATCCAATCAAAATTTTCTTCTCCAAGGTGCAGTTCATCAAACTGCTCTTTAGTGATGTTGTGGCTCTCTTTCGGGAAGAAGTTGTAGCTTTTTTCCGTGATTTCCTTTAGATTGGTATATTTATATTCTTCGTCTTTTTTTGTTGGAAAACCAAGATCAGCAAATCTTTGAAGAGCTGCTTTTCTGCTGTCATCCAGAAATCGGTGACGAAGACTCTCCAAAAATTCATTATGGTTCTCTATAATTTGTTCTTTTAATGCCATTACTGGTATATCTGTGGTTTGCACCATTTTTTCTTTTTTTATTAACTAAAATATTGTTATTCCGAGGAATAGGAAAACCAATTTTTAATAGTAGAGATTCTTTTCTGCCACATTGTATGAATGATTACAAGAAAGAATAATCTCTGAAATAATATATATTCTTCTTAGTTAAGAAGCCAGTCGTAACCTTTTTCTTCAAGTTCTAATGCTAAAGACTTGTCACCTGTTTTGATGATTTTTCCATCTGCTAAAACATGAACGAAATCAGGCTGAATGTAGTTTAGTAATCTCTGATAGTGCGTAATCAAAAGAACTGCATTCCCTTCATTTTTAAAATGATTTACTCCATCTGCTACGATTCTTAAAGCATCGATATCCAACCCTGAATCAGTTTCATCAAGAATAGCCAGTTTAGGATTAAGCATCATCATCTGGAAGATCTCATTTCTTTTCTTTTCACCTCCGGAGAATCCCTCGTTCAATGATCTTGAAAGGAAATCTTTTTTGATTCCCAATTTTTCAGATTTCTCACGGATTAATGCAAGCATTTCTTTTGCCGGCATTTCCTCCAGTCCATTTGCTTTTCTGGTCTCATTCAAAGCAGCTTTGATAAAGTTCGTTACAGAAACTCCCGGAATTTCCACCGGGTACTGGAAAGAAAGGAAAATTCCTTTGTGAGCTCTATCTTCAGGAGCATCTTCACTGATGTCTTCTCCCTGGAAAAGAATCTCTCCACCAGTCACTTCGTAATCTTCTTTTCCTGCAATTACAGAGGAAAGAGTAGATTTACCAGCTCCGTTCGGACCCATAATAGCATGAACTTCGCCTGGCTTTATTTCAAGATTAATCCCTTTTAATATTTCTGCGCCATCTTCAATTTTGGCGTGAAGGTTTTTAATTTCTAACATTTTATTTGCTTAAACAAATTATTTTTGAATTCTATATACTAAACTTTCAGGTTGACCAGGAACATCATCAAGAGTCCCTATTTTGATCATACCTGCCTTTTCCAAAACTTTAACAGAAGCTATATTGGTAGGACGAACGATTGCAAATATTTCTTCATTGTTCTCCTTAAAGCCAAAATCTATAGCTTTCTTTGTGAATTCTGTGGCATATCCCTTCCCCCATGCCTGGGAAGCAAAACGATAGCCTAAATTCAATTTTTCTTTGTCTCCGTAGAGTTTGTAGCTCAGTCCTCCGAAACCTATTATATTTTCTGGATCATCCTTTTCAGCAATAGCCCAGCTTCCAAAATGATGGTTGTCCCAATGATCAAGCATTTTTGCAAATGTGCTTTCTGCTTTTTCAAAACTCATTGGTCCGCCTGGATTGTGAATATTGGTCTGAGGATCATGATTAATTTCAAAGAAACTTCCAAAGTCTTCTTTTGTAGGTTTTCTTAAAATTAATCTTTCTGTAGCTATCATATTTTTCTATCCTACTGAACCTTCCAATGAAATTTCAAGTAGTTTTTGTGCTTCAATGGCAAATTCCATCGGAAGCTTATTCAAAACTTCTTTACTGAAACCGTTCACAATCAGAGCAATTGCTCTTTCTGTATCGATGCCTCTCTGGTTACAGTAGAAGATCTGATCTTCACCAATTTTTGAAGTCGTAGCCTCGTGCTCCAATTGTGCCGTAGGATCTTTGATTTCAATGTAAGGGAAAGTATGAGCCCCACACTCATTACCCATCAGTAAAGAGTCACATTGCGAGAAGTTTCTGGCTCCTTTTGCAGAAGGCATTACTTTCACCTGTCCTCTGTATGAGTTCTGGGATTTTCCAGCAGAGATTCCTTTGGAAATGATCGTAGATTTGGTGTTTTTACCAATGTGGATCATTTTTGTTCCTGTATCTGCATACTGGTGGTTGTTGGTTACTGCGATAGAGTAGAATTCTCCGATAGAATTGTCTCCTTTAAGGATACAAGACGGATACTTCCATGTCACTGCTGAACCTGTTTCTACCTGTGTCCAAGAGATTTTTGCATTTCTTTCGCAAAGCCCTCTCTTCGTTACAAAGTTGAATACACCTCCTTTTCCTTCTTCATTACCAGGATACCAGTTTTGTACCGTTGAATATTTGATCTCAGCATTATCTAAAGCAATAAGCTCTACAACAGCTGCGTGAAGCTGGTTTTCATCTCTTGACGGTGCTGTACATCCTTCAAGATAAGAAACATAACTTCCTTCATCAGCGACAAGCAGCGTTCTTTCAAACTGTCCTGTTCCTGCCTGGTTGATACGGAAATAAGTGGAAAGTTCCATTGGGCATTTTACCCCTTTTGGAATATAACAGAAACTTCCGTCAGAAAATACTGCGGAATTCAATGCTGCGTAAAAATTATCTCCTCTTGGAACTACTTTTCCAAGATATTTTCTTACTAAATCAGGGTGGTTTTTAATAGCCTCAGAGATTGAACAGAAAATAATTCCTTTTTCTGCCAACGTATCCTGGAAAGTGGTTTTCACAGAAACTGAGTCCATTACGATGTCTATGGCAACTCCGGAAAGTCTTTTTTGTTCTTCGATATTAATCCCTAGCTTTGCGAATGTCTTCAACAACTCAGGGTCTACTTCATCAAGACTTGCCAGTTCAGGCTTTACTTTAGGTGCTGCGTAGTAACGGATTGCTTGAAAATCCGGTTTTTCATATTTGATATTGGCCCATTCAGGCTCTACCATTTTCTGCCAGATTTTGAAAGATTCCAATCGCCATTCAGTCATCCATTCCGGTTCTTCTTTTTTAGCAGAGATGGCACGGATGATGTCCTCATTTAAACCAATCGGGAAATCTTCGTAATCGATTTTCGTTTCCCAACCGAATTCATATTTTTTATTTTCTAGATCGACTCTTAAATCGTCTTCTGTATATTTACTCATTATAATTTTTTAGATTTCAGATGGTAGATTTCAGAATTCAGAGTTGGCCTCTGAGGTCTGAAATCTAGGATCTAATGTCTTTTTTCTAAAGACTAAATGATTCCCCGCATCCACATGTTCTGGATGCATTCGGGTTGTTAAAAACAAACCCTTTTCCGTTCAATCCTCCTGAATACTCAAGAGTTGTTCCTGCTAAATAAAGGATGGATTTTTTATCTATAATAATTTTAATGTTATTATCTTCAAAAATCTGATCTGTGTCTGTTTTTTGGTTATCAAACTTTAAAACATACTCTAAACCAGAGCATCCGCCGCTTTTCACCCCTACTCTTATATAATCTTCAGCAGGGTTAAAACCATCTTCCGTCATCAACTGGATGGCTTTCTCCTTTGCATAGTCTGATACTTTTATCATTGTATTTATTTAGAATGATTTAATGATGCAAAAATACGAACTAATTTCCGCAATCTCAAATCGAAGATATCTATTTTAATGATTCTGATATTAATAGCAATTTCTTAAAGGATAAATTATGTTAAAAAATGATAAATTTAGCCTTTCAATGTGAAGATTTCATTACTGATTTAACCTTGAATCTTATTTTCGATCTATAAAGAAAATTGGTAATGAAACAAAAAACAGTAGTTTTTTTGTCTTGTTTTTCACCGTTGTATGGAAAACCCTGTATTGCAAAGTCCATCTGTAGAAAGACCTTCCTTTACGGATGCAATCCAAAATCCAATTGAATTAAAATAAATAAAAATATAAATGAAAAAATTAGGGATTATCGCATTAGCACTCTTCATACAGAATGTTGCTGCACAGACAAACAGGTTTGTGTATCAGGTAACTATGAAACCTGATGCAGAAAATAAAACAGATATCAAGACGGAAAATGCCTATCTGGATATTTCTCCGGAAAAATCAGTGTTTTATTCTGAAAACAGAATCAAAAGAGATTCCATTATGCAAAAAGCATTTCAGAGCGGAGGCGGAAGGGTAAGCATCAACAGAGATCAGATGGAAGGATTAAGAACGAATATCAGCTATTCCATTGAAAAAGATAAAACAAACCAAAAGACCTATTTTAAAGACAGAATTGGCCGTGATATGTATTCGTATGAAGAAGACAGACCGCTGAACTGGAAAATAGAGTCAGAAACGAGAAAAATAGGCGAGTATAAAGTTCAGAAAGCTGAAACTGATTTTGGTGGAAGGAAATGGACCGCATGGTTTACCACTGATCTACCTTATCAGGACGGACCTTATAAGTTCGGTGGACTTCCGGGACTGATTGTAAAAGTGGAAGATGATAAAGGAGATTATTCTTTTGATTTAATGAAGAATTATAAAATTGCTGAATTGCCGGCTTTGAATCAGTTTGGAAATACTTTAAAAGTGAAAAGAACAGATTATGTAAAGCAGCAGCAAAAGTTTAAAACCGACCCAATGTCATTCATGAGTCAAAGCGGCGGACAAGGTGGCTTTTCGACTACCTTAAGAATAGGCGGAGGTGGAAGAGGTTCTGGTGGCGGCGGAAATCAGAATCCTGCCGATATGAGAAAGAGAATGGAAGAAAGGGTAAAAGAAGAAGCCAAGAAAAATTCTAACCCAATCGAATTGCAATAAAAAATGCGGTCTCACACTGAGACCGCATTTTGTTTTTATAATCAATGAATCTGATAAAATTATTTCAATAATTGATTGAAAGTATCTCCCTGTCTGATATCTCCGGTGTTGTACCCTTTCATAAACCATTCTTTACGCTGTGCAGATGATCCATGGGTAAAGCTTTCCTGATTTACATATCCCTGTGCTCTTTTCTGGATATTATCATCGCCCACTGCTTCTGCTGCATCTATGGCAGATTCAATGTCTCCGGGTTCCAGAATATGTTTGCTGTCATTGGTTCTTTTTGCCCAGACTCCGGCATAGAAATCAGCCTGTAACTCTGTAGCAACGGATACTCTGTTCATCTGTTCTTCGGAATATCTTCCGCTCCTTCTTAAGGCATCTACTTTCTGAGTAGTCCCTAAAAGAGTCTGAACATGATGCCCAACTTCATGCGCAAGGACATAAGCTACCGTAAATTCTGTTACTTTAGCCCCGAATTTTTGCTGAAGTTCATTGAAGAAACTCATATCCATATAAACTTTCTGATCTGCCGGGCAATAAAAAGGTCCCATAGCAGATTGGGCAGTACCACATGCTGAAGAAGTTGTATTTTCGAAAAGAACTACCTCAGGGGCACTGTAAGTCATTCCATTTTCTTTAAAAATCTGATCCCAGGTAAGAATATTCCATTTGGCCATCATATCGACCATTTCTCCAACCTGTTTTTCACCAGCGGTAAGCTCTCTTTGTTCTCCGGAATTTCCTGAAGGCTGCATGCCCCCGGAATTCAGAATGCCGGATGGATCACCTCCCAAAAAGAATACGATGGCTGCTATAATTAAGGTTCCGAGTCCTCCACCTACAATCATACCGCCACTTCCGCCTCCTGAACCACGGCGGTCATCAACGTTTCCGCCTCTGTCGTCTGTCCATTTCATACTAATAAATTTATGGGTTAATTTAAATATTTTACGCCAAACTATAAGCGAAAATATCTAGATATTTATCTGTTGAGTTGTTTCGTTTTTAGCCAGTAAGAAGTAGACTGATAAGCTGATACAGCATCGTCTACCAGTTTCTGATCTGGATTTTTTAATAATTTCTCGTCGTAATACAGCTTAAACTCCGGTTTCAGATCGCTTTTTTCCAATTCTAAAGAATATTGTTTTACCTTTTTTACCGGCGAAATAATGGTCAAACGCTCCCCTTTGATAAATCCAAGATCCTGATAGGTTGCTACATAAGCTTTAGGCTGGAATTCGGGTTTGAATACATCCTGGCCCAGGAATTTAGACTGATAGCTGAAGTTTAATAGTCCCAAAACGGTTGGCATTATATCGATCTGAGACATCAGCGCATTGAATTTCTGAGGCTGAATAAATCCTTCAGAAAATACCATGGCAGGAATCCTGTATTTATCCATCGGAAGTTCTGTTTTTCCAGCACTGGAAGCACAGTGGTCTGCAATGATCACAAAAACAGTATTTTTATACCAGTCTTGTTTCCTGGCCATATCGAAGAACAATTTAAGCGAGTAATCCGTATATTTTACACCACCTTCACGGGATTTTGCGGTGCCCGGAATATCAATTCTTCCGTCAGGATAGGTAAAAGGTCTGTGGTTGGAAACGGTCATCCAATGATTGAAAAACGGCTTCCCTGACTTGGCTTCAGCATTCATCACCTGAATAGCTTTTCTGGCCATATCTTCGTCAGCAACTCCCCAAACATTGGCAAAAGTAATTTCTTCTGGCTTAAAGTTATTTCTGTCTACGATTCCATAGCCGTTTCCTCCGAAGAAGTCCTGCATATTATCGAAATAGCTGTATCCACCGTATAAAAATTTGACATCATATCCTTTCGACTTAAATACACTTCCCGTTGTGAACTTATTTTTATTGTCATCTCTCTTGATGACACTTTCTCCTGCTGTAGGAGGAATGCATAATGTTAAAGCTTCCAATCCGCGTACAGTTCTGTTTCCGGTTGCATAAAGATTGGTAAACATCAGCGATTTATCAGCAAGACTATCCAGGAAAGGAGTGATTTTTTGGGTATTGCCATAATGTTCCATGAAATCTGCAGAAAGACTTTCAATGGAGATCAATACCACGTTTTTCTTTACTTCAGGCTGCTCTGCAACAACTGCTCTTGATAAACTATGTTGCGGATATTGGCTTAAGAAATTCTTCTCGGCCTGCTGCTGGTTAATCTGTGAATAAAACTGGAAATAATCCAGCTCATTATGGGTAAACGCCCAATAGAATTTAGGCAGTCCGTTAGCTTCAATTTCGTCTGCAAAAACATTGTCAGATCTGATTTGCATCAAAGAAGGTATGGCCAGTGCACTAAGCGCACAAAGTACCATAAAGCTGCCCAGCAGCACCATTTTTTGTTTGAAATCAGGAAGTTCCAGAAGCTCATCCTTTGTTTTCTTATAAATAAACCATGTGATGGCAAGGGTAACGATCATGATGGCGGAAAATAGCGGTACAACCGGATAACTTTCCATGATATTCCCAATTACCTCATTGGTATAAATAAGATAATCTACTGCAATAAAATTATAACGAACTCCAAATTCATTATAGAAGAAGTATTCGCTTACTCCATTGAAAATAATCAGAAGAACGTATAATAGTAATGTAATGAAATATAGTGCATTACGGATCTTAATCCTTTGTGTGGGAAGGAAAAGCATCAATCCGAAGAAAAACGTCTTTATTCCTACGAAAACAAGTGCAATCTCCATGATAGAACCTCCATACTGCTTGAAAATATTGTTTGGAATAAGCCAGATATAAAGGAAGAACAGAACTAACGCTCCCAAAATACTATAGCCGTAGGGTTTTTTATATTTTGAATTGGAAAGAAAGAGGAAGTAAAGAGCGAGAATGGAGCTGGCCAATATAAAAACAAAAATGTCATTTACCAGACCGACCAACAAAACTTTTACAACTTCGAAAAATCCAAAACTGGCGGTAGTAATAGGATGAAAAAAGAATACTGTTCTTATTATCAACGAAATAATAAGATAGAAAATTCCTAAGTACAGGAAAGGTTTTATTTTTTTTAAAAACATGTATTGACTGTCTTTATTTATTTTCACAAAGATAGTTTTTGTAGAGAACTTTTGATGGAAAAAAAGAAAAACATCCCTTTTATTAATAAGATTTATGAATTATTTATATAGTAATAAAAAAAGGACTATTAAAAATAGCCCCATTATAGTGTTAAAGTGAATTAGAAGTTAAGAGTGTCCGAAACCAATATTTCCTTTTTTATCAGATAATTTCTTTTTGAAATCAATCATTCTAAGCGCTGTAACGGCTGCTTCCACCCCTTTATTTCCAAGATCACCACCGCTTCTTGCAATAGATTGTTCTTTGGTGTCATCTGTTAATACACAGAAGATTGTAGGAGTATCAGTCATGATGTTACAGTCTTTAATTCCCTGTGCTACTGCAGAGCATACATAGTCAAAGTGAGGTGTTTCGCCACGGATTACACATCCGATGGAGATTACTGCGTCGTATTTTCTCTCTTTGCAAAGCTGCATGCTTGCATAGTTCAGTTCAAAAGCTCCGGGTACAGGGAAAAGTTTAATGTTTTCAGGTTTTACCCCTTCTTTTTCAAGAATTTCCAAAGCTGCATCACGAAGATTGTAGGTTACAAAATCATTCCACTCAGAAAAAACAATGCCGATAGAAAAATCTTCGGCATTAGTTATATGAAGTGGCTTGTAATCGGAAAGATTAACTGTTGCCATTTTTTAATAATATTTAGTCATTTCGATATAAGAATCAGACATTCCGTTGTCGTAGTCCTGATATTTCTCGTCAATTGCAGAGAAGTATTTTTTAGCTTCTGTATTTTTCTTTAATCCTAAAGCAACAATACCTGCTTTTCTTGTAAAATAATACGTTGTATAAGGATCGTCAGATGCTGTAGCTGCCTGGTCTAACAAAGATAATGCCTCATCGTTTTTGTTAAGACCTGATTTAGCATCAGCCATAGCTCCATACTTCATTGCCATTAATGTTTTGTTTTTGGAAGAGAATTTATCCAAAAGATCATACGCTTCCTGGAACTTTCCTTCTTTGAATTTTAATAAACCGGCATTGTAAGCAGAAAGTTTACCAATTTCAGTAGAAGAATATTCATTAGCTGTACCTATAAAACCAGGATTAGCAGCAGACTTTCCACCCAAAGCGTCTTTATCTTTACCTTCAGCGAGGTTTTTCTGAGCAGCAAGGAAACTTTTCACAGCTTCAGTGTTCTTTGGAGCAATTACAAATTGCTTGTAAGCAAAGAATCCTAAAACTCCCAAAATCAATACTCCAAATACAAACCCTAGTGGCTTTGAATATTTTTCAACAAATCTTTCAGTGTTTAATGCTTCTCTGTCAAGGTCTTTAAAGAACTCAACCGTTTCTTTACCTTCTTGCTCATTCTGAGCACTCTTTCCCAATTTTGCCATAAGTTTTTAAAAATTGAAATGCAAATTTAATTGTTTCTGAGAGATTTACAAAATACTTTGTGAGTATTATTGATGAAATTTTGTGAATTGTTAATCGTGAATGATGAATTTATTAAAAAAAGATGCTTCGACAGGCTCAGCATGACACTTCTAATACTATCTGTTTTAATCTCACAGTAAATTATTAGCCATTGTCATGCTGAGCGGAGTCGAAGCATTTATCTTGTTAGGGTCAATCTTAATAACTTAAAATATGATAAATTTCTGCACCGAATTTTTTCAGTTTTTCATCACCTTTCAAGCCTTGTAAGCCGATAAGAAAACTAAACTGTGAAACAATAGCTCCTTGCTTTTCTACCAATTTTGCTGCTGCTTCAGTAGTTCCCCCCGTTGCTAAGAGATCATCATGGATTAAAACTCTTTGTCCTGGTTTTATCTGGCCTTCGCGGGTTTCAATAATAGCACTTCCATATTCCAGATCATACTTTTCCGAAATGATTGGCGGCGGAAGTTTTCCTGCTTTTCTGATTAAGATGAATGGAACTTCCAGTGCTACAGCAATTGCGATCCCAAAAAGGTAACCGCGGCTTTCAATTCCGCAGACTGCATCTATTTTTCCTTTACTGAACGCTACCAGGTCTGCAATGACGTCTTCGTAAAGTTTTGGGTCTAAAAAGATGGGTGAAATATCCTTAAACTGTATTCCCGGAATCGGAAAATCAGGGATGTTTTCAATTGTTTCTTCTAATTTCTTGATCAGTTCTGCTGAAGCCATTTATTAATTGATTTTATAGCTGGAAATTTTCCAGTCTCCGTTTACATTTTTAAGCCCGAAAGTTACTTTTAAAGAAGTAGTCTTCCCGCTTTTATCCGTCACATCATAAGTGGCGTTTACACTCGCACTGTTGGCAGAGGTACCGTTAGTTGTAATATTTTTTACACTTACATTTTTTACAGATCCAAAACCTGAAGTAGGATTTGAGAAAGATTCATAGCTTCCCCAACTTGGATTGCTGGCAGTTTCGTATGCAGCTTTTAAGTTTTGAGAACTTACACTGTTCAGGAACTTACTTACTGTATTTTTAGGATCTGCGGTAGGTTGCTTTGGAGCAGCCGGTGTTGCAGGCGTGGCTGTGGCAGGATCCGTAGTTGTTCCGGTAGCAGCTGTTGGATTATTTGGATCAACCACTGCGCTTGGTTGTTCTGTTACCGCTGTAGAATCAGTTTTTGGGATGGCAGGCACTTTCAGAGCTGCTGCATTGACGTCAAGACCGATTTTAGACATTTTGAAAGTCTTAGCCGTTGTTTTTACAGAAACCGTGATGTCAATTTTATTATCTACCACTTTTGAAGCAGGAATAGATGAGAACTTTAAGTTGAATCCTTTAAAGTTATTATCCTGCATCAGGTTTTTAGCTGTAGACAATCTCACACCGTTACTGAAGACTTCAAGAGTTGCTTCAAGGCCAGCTCCTGTGAAAGATACAGGGTTTCCGGCAGCATCTACAAGTCTTGGAACAATCTGAATTGCTGTAGGCGCTCCGGTTCCGTCATCTCCTGTAGGTCTTGTTATAAGGCTTAATGATCCTGCTTTTACATCGTTAGGATCGCTTTCTTTAGCTTTATCATCCCCGAAGATATTCATTTCTCCCAGTGATGGCGGGGCAGTACTTGCCCATTCTATTCCGTTTTTCTGAGCCACTTCGTCAGCCAGTGACATGATTTCAGGAACTTTCTTCCCGTTAATCAGTTTTCCAAGTGCTTTTAGCTCATTGATATCACCATCTGCCTCTACTCCGAATGTTTTAAGGATATAAAGAGCCTCATTAAACTTAATCTGTTTAATGGTAGGTAAACTGGAAGTCATATCATTGATACTTGACTGCAGTGTTTTAGTATTCGTAGCATCTACATGATCTTTCTTACATGCTGTAAAAAGCAACAGACTGAAAACAAGTAGAAAAGAAAACTTTTTCATTTTTATTTGGTTTGTTGCAAATTTAATAAAACCTTTATTAATACTGGATTTTATTTTCACTTTATGTTTTATGGCTTGTTTTATTTCTTGATCCCGGTAGCCATAATCTTATATTTTTACTTTTTATTGGGTTGTTCTTTTAAGTCTCCCTTGAAAAAATTACTGAAGATTGTCTGCATATTAGGGAAGGAAGAATCCTGCCAGTAAGACGTTTTGTAATTACTGTTTTCTTTATCAAATTTTACTTTTTCAATATCATTGTCGTTATTGAAGCTAAGTTCCGTAGGATAGAAATTGGTGTAGACTGCAATCTGATTATATTCAGGTTCACTTTTATGTTTAAGCTTAACAAAAACGAGTTCATTATATTCCTGGAAATCTTTCAGTGTTTTTTCTGACCCCTTTTCAAAGGACATGTTCAGAATGGTTCTGATATCATAAAATCTATATCCGAAAAATGAAAATTCTTTTTCCTGAAGTGCTCCACCTGTCACTTCAATCTGATCGTTACGATCACCCTTCAATTCTCTGATGATATTTCTTTTTGTTTTATATTCCTCAGGATTTCCTACATTTTTAAGTTTTGGAATCTGTAAAGAATTTCCATAATCCCATGATGAAGTTTCTTTCTTCTCGTTTTTAGATTCTGTCAGTCTGAAAACTCTGTACTGCTCCACATTGGTGCTTTTCAGTTTTTTTGTTTTATTGTCAAAAATGTAGGTTACAATTCCATCAGTATAGCTATTAAGCTTATTGTTTACCGTTACATAAGCATTAAAGTTTCCTTTGATAAAAATATACCTGGCAGGTTTGTTATTTTTGATGACCACGGTTTCAATCTCTTTTACCTGATCATTGATTTTTATAACGGATTGATCAAAGTCGGAATAAGATAAAGTGGCAACCGGAAAATTGTTATAGACAAGCTGAAATTTTTCCTGGGCAGGCGAGAGGGATTGTTTGTCAATCTTACCTTCAATATCAGAATACGCTACAATAGTTCCGTCTTTCCCAAACACTGAAACTCTGGGAAGGGGAGTATTACTTTTTTCAGAAACGAAAGTGATGGTCTGTGCAGAAATAAAACTATATAAAAAAAGGAAGAACGCGAAAAGGAAAAATTTGGTTTTCATAGTAAGATTTTTTTAATTGTTGATCCCATCAATGGCGATGAGTTACCTGATATGCATAAAAAAAGACTGATCGTTTTAACAATCAGTCTTTTATAATTTTATTTTGTTACAAGTCCTTAGAAAGGATACTCATAAATTTCAGATTCGTGTAAGAATGGGTTTCCTGTAGGAATCAACTTCAGTTTAGATAAAGCTGAAAGTACAGTAAACATAAATAATCCAGCTACGAATAGGATTGCTCCAAGGATTAACAGGAATACTTCAGGAGTGTTCCAGTATGGTCCTACTGTTCCCGGCATTACCATGTTGAAGTAATCCAGGATGTGTCCTAAAATCACCACTACTGCCATTGTAGTAACTACTTTGTAGTTTCTCTTGATGCTGCTGCTTACTAATACCAATAGTGGTAATAAGAAGTTGATGATCAACATCGGTAAGAAAGTAGGAGAGTAGTGTTGGAATCTACCAAAGAAGTAGTTTACCTCTTCCGGAACGTTGGCATACCAGTAAAGCATGAACTGAGCGAACCATGTATATGTCCAAAGCATACTTGTAGCGAAAAGGAATACTCCTAAATCGTGTAAGTGGTTATCATTGAACTGTGGTAAGAAACCATTTTTCTTAAGGTAAACACTTAATAAAATGATTACAGCAATACCACTTGAAAGGCAGCTAACCATAGAATACCAGATATACATTGTAGAATACCAGTGAGGGTCAATAGACATCAACCAGTCCCAAGCCCAAGCTGCAGAAGCAAATCCGAAGAATGCGATATATCCTACTGCCCATCTGTAAAGCATTTGATACTCTACTTTAGACTTCGTTTCGTCTACTTTCTTAGACTGAGCTTTTAATTTCCAAGCGAAGAAAGAAGCACCAATCACATAGATTAAAGTTCTTACTGCGTAGAAAGGAATATTTAAGAATTTTTTCTTTTCGAATAAGATCACATCAAAATGCGGAGAATCCGGGTTTGTCAATTCAGGGTCCATCCAGTGGAATAAATGACCATTATGAGTGATGTTTAAGATCATCAGGATTACCAGGATTGCACCACCATAAGGGATATAAGAAGCAATAGCTTCCATTACTCTTGTAATGATGATTGGCCATCCTGCGTGTGCAGCGTGCTGAATAGAATAGAAGAATAATACGCAGCAGCTTACTCCAAAGAAAAATACAGCTACAAAATGTATTGCTGCTAAAGGCTGGTTGTGTACCTGCAATGTAGCGTGCTCAAGGTGAGCCGCGTGATCCTGAGGTCCAACCATTTCACTTGAGTGTGTAGGAGCAGTATGACCTGAAGCATGAACAGCTTCCATCATTTGTTCTATTTTCTCAGTAGAAATTCCTTTGTTCAAAAAGAAACCAATACCGAAAAGAACTAAACCTACAACAAGAAGTATTATAGAAGTTGATTTTAATTTTGGTGAAAAACTATACATTTCTTTTCTTATTTTTTAGTTTCGGTAGTCGTTTCAGTTGTTGCTGGTGCCGCCGCTGTAGCTGCTGCCGGTGCTGCTGCTCCTTTTTTGAAAGCACTCATCACATACATTGCTACTCTCCATCTGTCTCCTGCGTTCAATTGTCCCGCATAAGATCCCATGGCATTTCTACCGTTTGTTAATACATAATGAACAGATCCTACAGTAATTTCTCTGTCAGCATAGTTGGGTACTCCAGAGAATGCTCCAGTTTGAACGATAGGTCCTTGTCCATCACCTCCTGTACCGTGACATGCAGCACAAGTGTGATCAAACAATATTTTACCTCTTTCAAGATCCTTCGCTGCATTAGCAGGGTTCAAAGGAGATGCTGTAAGTTTTTTAGATGCTTCATACCCTGCGTTGTACTCGTCAACGTTTTTAGGTAATAAGCTTTCTTCAAAAACTCCGTCTTTATTCTGAGGAACTGATCCTTCTACCGGAGAAAGACCTGTTGCACCATTATTTTTAACAAAAGCAGGAATTTCATTTTCATGATCTGAATAAGCATCCTGAGCTTTCATCAATGGATCATAAGCTACCGGAAAATACATGTCCGGGAAATATACCAACGGAGTGTTCTCCTTTGGTCCGCAAGAGTTAAGTAAAACTGTTGTTAAACCTAAAACCGCTGTAATTTTTAATACATTCTTTTTCATTTTAAGCGTCTTTAACAGTTATTTCTTCAACTCCAGTTTCAATAAGCAACTGTTTTACAGATTCTACATCTTCAGTTACAAATTCCATCATGAATTTATCATCAGTAGTTCTTGGATCTGGGTTCTGAGCCGGAGCTCCCGGATACATTTTGTTTCTAACCAAGAAAGTTAAAGACATCATGTGAGCTGCACAGAATACCATTAATTCGAACATTGGAACTACGAATGCCGGCATGTTGTGTCCCCAGTCAAAAGCTGGTTTACCACCGATATTCTGAGGCCAGTCGTGGTTCATTACATACCAGGTTAAAGTAGCACCGATAGTAACCCCATAAAGAGCATATAAGAAAGCGGCATCAGAAATTCTAGTTTTCTTTAAACCTAAAGCTTTGTCTAGTCCGTGAACCGGAAACGGAGTATAAACTTCGTTAATTGCGATTCCTTTATCGTTGAATGCTTTAACGCCGTTCATTAAATCGTCGTCGTCAGCATAAAGTCCGTATACAATTTTAGTGGTGCTCATCTCCTTCTTTTGCTTTATAAGTTTCACCTGAGATTTTCAAAATCGATTTTAATTCAGCCTGTGCAATTACAGGGAATGTTCTTGCATATAATAAGAATAATACAGAGAAGAATCCGATTGTTCCTAAGTATACACCTACATCAATGATCGTTGGCTTAAACATAGTCCATGATCCTGGTAAGTAGTCTCTTGAAAGGTTGATAACGATGATATCAAAACGCTCGAACCACATACCGATGTTGATGATCAATGCAACAATGAATGTCCAGATAATGTTCGTTCTTAGTCTCTTGAACCAGAAAGAAGCAGGAATAACAAGGTTACAGATGATCAATGACCAGAATGCCCACCAGTAAGGTCCTACAGCAGCACCTGGAGAAAGATATGTGAAATCTTCGAATCTAGATCCTGAGTACCATCCGATGAAATATTCAGTTGCGTAAGCTACAGTTACCATACCACCGGTTAAGATGATTACGATGTTCATAATTTCGATATGGTACATGGTAATATACTCTTCTAAGTGACACACTTTTCTTGCAACCAATAATAGCGTCTGTACCATTGCAAATCCTGAGAAGATTGCACCGGCAACGAAGTAAGGAGGATAGATTGTTGAGTGCCATCCTTTAATTACCGAAGTTGCGAAGTCAAATGATACGGTAGTGTGTACTGAGAATACAAGCGGAGTTGCCAAACCTGCAAGAACCAAAGAAAGTTCTTCGAATCTTTGCCAGTGTTTTGCTTTACCACCCCAACCGAATGCTAGGAATGTATAAATTTTCTTAGTCCAAGGAGTTTTAGCTCTATCTCTGATCATTGCAAAGTCAGGGATTAGTCCCATGAACCAGAATACAGTTGATACTGAGAAATACGTGGAGATCGCAAATACGTCCCAAAGTAGAGGAGAGTTAAAGTTCCCCCAAAGAGAACCGAATTGGTTTGGTAAAGGGAATACCCAGTATCCAACCCAAACTCTACCCATGTGGATTACAGGGAAGATTGCTGCCTGTACAACCGCAAAGATCGTCATCGCCTCTGCAGATCTGTTTACAGACATTCTCCATCTCTGTCTAAATAATAATAATACTGCGGAGATTAGGGTCCCGGCGTGACCGATACCTACCCACCATACGAAGTTGGTAATATCCCAACCCCAGTTAATAGTTCTGTTAAGCCCCCATGCTCCAATACCTGTCCCGATAGTGTAAGCGATACAGCCGAATCCATAGAGGAATAGAACTAGTGCAGCATATAATGAGATCCACCATAATTTACCTGCTCTTTCTTCGATAGGTCGTGCGATATCTTCTGTAATATCGTGATAAGTTTTGTGACCAATAATTAGAGGTTCCCTTATCGGAGCTTCGTAATGTCCTGACATTTTTTACCTATTTATTATTTAAACTTTATTTTTCTACTCTGTTTCTTACTTTAGTGTGATAGAACACGTTTGGTTTTGTTCCGATCTCCTCCAGTAAATAATATCTTCTGTTAGATGCATATTGCTTTCTAATTGAAGAATCTTTATCATTCATGTCTCCAAATGTCATTGCTCCGGTAGAACAAGCTTTAGAACAAGCAGTCTGGAATTCTCCATCCTTCACTCTTCTTCCTTCTTTCTTAGCCTCAAGAATAGTATTCTGAGTCATTTGGATACACATTGAACATTTCTCCATTACCCCTCTAGTTCTTACAACTACATCCGGGTTAAGTACCATTCTTCCTAAATCATTGTTCATGTTGAAATCGAACTTGTCATTTAGGTTATAAGTAAACCAGTTGAAACGTCTTACTTTGTACGGACAGTTGTTTGCACAATATCTGGTACCGATACATCTGTTGTAAGCCATATGGTTTTGACCTTGCTTACCGTGTGAAGTAGCCGCTACCGGACATACAGTTTCACAAGGAGCGTGGTTACAGTGCTGACACATTACTGGTTGGAAGATTACATCCGGGTTGTCTGCAGGGTGGTTTAATGCACCTCCGTCTCCGAAAGCAGTACCATATAATTCAGGTACAGCCATTCCTTCTTTCAATCCTTCGTAAACTTCTACTTTTTGTCTTGAAGAGTAGTAACGGTCAATTCTTAACCAGTACATATCTCTGGACATTCTTACTTCTTCTTTACCTACTACAGGAACGTTGTTTTCTGCCTGGCAAGCAATAATACATGCTCCACAACCAGTACAAGAATTCAGGTCAATAGATAAGTTAAAGTGAGGACCATCTGTATCATCAAAAGCATCCCAAAGGTCGATTTTTCTCGCTGGAAGCGCTCCGCTGATCGTGTGGTATTCCAAAGGCTTATTCCATCCTTTGTGCTCATCATCAAAAGCAACGTTAATGAATTCAGCTAAAGGAACTTCCTTCGCGATTTCATAACGACCCATTAATGTATTTTGAAGCTGGATCCCTGCGAACTCGTGATCTTCTCCTGTTTTTTCAATTTTAACACCTGAAAGAACAAGGTTAGAACCGTCAAATAAAGGATAAGCATTTACACCAGTATCAGCAGTTGCTCCTGAGTTTTTCTTACCATATCCAAGTGCAAGACCTACAGATCCTTCAGCTTGTCCCGGCTGTACGAATACAGGAACATTTTCTATTTTAACTCCGTTTACAGTAAGGTTTACAATAGAACCATCCAACTGCATTCTCGCATTAAGATCGTTGTCAATTGCAAATTTCTCTGCATCTTTAGGAGAAATTGTCAAATAGTTATCCCAAGACATTCTTGTGATCGGGTCAGGTAACTCCTGTAACCAAGGGTTGTTTGCCTGAGTACCGTCTCCCATTGAAGTCTTAGTGTATAATACTAATTCTAATTCAGAAGCTTTAAAGTTTCCTAGTTCAGCAACAGCCTGAGCAGCGTTTCCACCTGTATACGCTAAAGTAGTTGTATTCGTAGAAGCGTTGATACCGTTATACAATGCTTTGTTGAAAGAAGTACCTCCTAAAAGAGAAGCAGAGCTTGCCTTTAAATAATCGTAGTAGTTGTTTGCTGCATTGTTTTTTCCATTCTTCCAAACCAATAGAGATTCTTCAATCTGTCTTGATTTGTAGATTTTCTGGATTGTAGGCTGCATTAATGAATATACGCCAGTCTGTGGTTCGATATCTCCCCAAGACTCTAGCCAGTTAGCTACCGGAATTACAGCTTTCGCTGCTTTGTACATTTCATTTTTCTTATCTGCTACAGCAACTACGTAAGGAACTTTAGATAAAGATTTTTTAAAATCTTCTCCTTTTGGATGAGAGTAGATAGGATCTACATTGTTGGTAACTAATACCCCAACCTGTCCAGCGTTTACCCATCCTAAGAACTCCTGGTATCTTGCACCGTTGAATTCCTTAAGGAAGTTTGCCTTACCTGTGAAAGCTACTGATCCTAATTTTTGGTTGATTAAGTGTGCTAAAACCTGTGCTCCTTTAGAACCGTCAGCAAAAACAACAGCTTTGCTTCCTTTTGCTTTCAATTCGTTAGCAATTTCAGTTGCAGTCTTATCAGAAGTACCACCACCTACGATTGCGTTGTAAACTTCAACTAAAGTTTTGTTTACAGCACTTGGTTTTAATCTGTATCTAGAGTCAGCATTAGCACCGGTTAATGACATGTTAGATTCCACCTGAATGTGTCTCAACATGTTTGCTCCCGGTTTTCTAGCAGCTGCATAAGAAGTTTCTAAGCTTGAGGCATTATAGTCTCCTAAGAAATCAGCCTGGAAAGAAACTACCAATTCAGAACCGTTAAGGTCATAAACAGGTAATGCTCTTTGTCCGAATACTTCCTGAGCTGCATCTAATCCTGCAGAGTAAGGGAAAGCATCATAAGTTACTAATTCAGCTGTAGGATATTTAGCTTTGAATTCAGCAAATAACTTTTTGAAAGTTGGTGAAGCAAAAGAGTGTGATAAAACCACAATCTTTTTGCCTGACGCTTTAGCTTCTTCCAAACCTTTGATAACAAAACTATCTACTTTATCGAAAGTTTCATCTTTACCATCTAGTTTAGGCTGCTTTACTTTATCATTGTCATAAAGAGAAAGAACACTTGCCTGAGCTCTTGCATTAGTTTTACCTAAATCGCCACCAGCTGGGTTGGGTTCAATTTTGATAGGTCTACCTTCACGGGTTTTTACTAAAACACTAGCAAAGTCGAAACCGTCAAAATAGGTTGAAGCGTAATAATTAGGGATTCCCGGAATAATATCATGCGGCTTTACCACATAAGGAATCGTTTTGATTACCGGAGCTTCGCAGGCAGCTAATGTAACTGCTGCTGTAGAGAATCCTAGTAATTTAAGGAAATCTCTTCTTGAAGTACTAGATCCGTTTTTCTCAGCATCTCCAAGGAAATCTTCTACCGGAATTTCTTCCTGAAACTCTTTCTGAGCCAGCTTATTATTCAAAGCAGGATCTTTAAGTTCATGAATACTTCTGAATTGTATTTTGTTTGAAGCCATTTATACTTCTAATTTTTTAGTTATTAATAATGACATTTACCACACTCAAGACCTCCAATTGCATCTACAGTGATCTTACCTCCATCTTGTGGATATTGTTTTTTCAACTTGTCATGTAGATTTTTGAAGTACTCTTTATTATAACCGTTGTTCATATCAACCTCAGTCGTTCTGTGGCACTCGATACACCATCCCATAGTAAAGTCGTTTGCCATCTGAACAACATTCATTGTATCAATTTTACCGTGACAAGCTTTACATACAACATCTATTTTGTTGTTAGGGTTCTTTTTGTTGAAAGAATTGATGATTGCTTGTTCTCCAGCAATTACGTGCTGAGAGTGGTTGAAGTAAACGAAGTCTGGCATGTTGTGGATTCTTGTCCATTCAACCGGCTGTGTTTTTCCTGTGTACTGTTGTTTTGCAGGATCCCAACCTGTTGCAGCGTAGATCTTCTGGATTTCTCCGTCATAGAATGCCTTGTCTTTTCCTGGCTCCATGTAGTGATCTGCGTTGTATTCAGAAATTGTTCTGTGACAGTTCATACAAACGTTCATAGAAGGAATCTCAGATACTTTTCCGTATTTGGCACTAGAGTGACATAACTGACAGTCAATTTTCTGTTCTCCAGCGTGGATTTTGTGAGAGAAGTAGATAGGCTGCTCAGGTTTGTACCCTTTGTAAACCCCGATCCACATTAACCAGTTCCATACTCCGTAAGCGGCTAAAATAGCAAGGATTGCTAATAAACCTTTACCAATGAAGTGGAACTTCTCATACATTTCACTGAAAGAACGAACTCTGGTTTCGTTAAGTCCAGCTAAATCTTCAGACTGGCCTAGTTTTACCAATTGTCTTAGTTTTACCAAGATCCAAACCAGTAAACCTGCGATCGCTAAAAGTGAAATGATTACAACGTTTGTAGTAGTTTTGTCTGCAGGAGCCGCCGCAGTAGCGTCAGTTGCAGGAGTTGCTTCCGGTTTTTTCTCCTCCGGAGCAGGAGGGTTAGTTGTGAAAGCTAAAATGTCGTCAATATCCTTATCTGTAAGATTTGGAAAGACCTGCATTTCAGTCTTGTTAAACTTTTCAAAAATCTCATTAGCGTATTTATCCCCAGAAGCTCTTAGAGCTTTGTTGTCTTTGATCCACTTGTGAAGCCAATCTTTGTCTACACCACCTTCTGTCTTTACACGTTCTACAACCCCTTTTAATGGCGGTCCTACAACTTGTTTGTCCAGCGCGTGACATGCAGTACAATTCGCTTTGAAAAGTTTCTCTCCGTTTTTAGGATCGCCGTCTTGCCCGTAAAATGAAGCACTGGTTGATAGCAATAAGCCTATTGCGATCAACGTTTTTTTATAATGCTTTCTCCAACTAATCATTTAAATTATCTTATGTTAGTAAATTATTGAACATTCAATCAATTCCGCAAAAATAATATTTTTAACAGGAATTTAACGGTATATCGAAAAGGGAAAATATCATTTACGTTTAATTTGTATTGATTCTAAATAACCAGTTTGGTATAGTTTTTTAATTTGTATAAATTTGCGGAAACAAGTTTAAATGAGAAATCTAATCAAAATATTTTCGATATTATCATTATTTGGATTTTATAATATTGAAGCACAGCAAGTTGTTAAAAAGGATACCCTGTCAGGAACAGAGCTTGTTATGACAATGGATTCCAAGATAAATGCTGCTTTGGAAGGAATTGAAGGGAAGTGTGCTAAAGTTGCCCCAACAAATTCTTCTAAAGATTTCAGTAATAGTGATAGTGGAATCTCTACGGGAATCAGTACAAAACCACCTAAGATCTTTGTGCCAAGCAGAGAACTTACCAATGCTGAAATCTGTAAGAAAAATCCTAGAATTTTAGGGTTCAAAATCCAGATTACAACGGTGAAAAGCAATGAAGAAGCTAATGAAGTAAAGTCTTATTTCAGAAAGAGATTTCCTAATCTGAAAGTGGAGACAGATGCCTCTTTAAGACCTAATTATAAAATTTTAGCCGGAAGTTATTTCACAAAACAAAGTGCTGCCAGCGACCTTTCTAAAATCAGAGAATACTTTAAATCTGCAGTAGCAGTACAGTATAGAATTTTCTGTGCCGAGGCGAAATAGGAAAAATTTATTTCAACATAAAAAGCGAAAAGCTGAGAGTATTTCTCAGCTTTTTTTATTGATAATAATTTTCCATAAACCAAAAGAATTCTGTCATTCTAAAGATATTATTGGCCAGCAGATAGACAAATAATATAAGAACGGTTGCGGTGAGAAATGACATGATTTTCGGTGATGATCTGTAAGCAAAAAAGAGCCATCCTAAAAGCAAAGGATAGGCAAAAACAAAATGTCCTCCATAGATATAGGAAGTGTGAAGTCCAAACCTCATCACACAATGGATTGCAATGTCTGCCAAAAACGAAATAGCGATTACCTGAACCCATTTGTTTTTAAAATTTTTAATATAACTCCAACTTATCAGGATTAGCAATGTGGCTATGAAAAAGTATGGAAGGGGTGATGAATAAAGATCCATATACAGTCCTTTGAAATTAAATCCTTTCATATTATGCTTGTCAGACATAATGAATCCCGGGAAAAGGATATTACCTCCAAAGAAGAATGATAAAATCATATCCCACGTTGGCATCGAATTTACATTTGAGAACTTTTCATACTGCTGATTGGTCTTTGAAAAAATGTTCTGATAGTTAAAATCAATCCGGTTCAGATAAAGGAGTACAAAACAGATAATAGCCACAGCCACTCTAATGGCAGCATTCCCGAATTTTTTCCAGCTTCTGAAAAGGTCTTTTTCGAAGATAAGGGGAATAAAAACTTTGACAAAGTTGGTAATGGTAAGTCCTCCAATAGTAATCCCTGCCAGTGATAAGGCTGTTGCGGGTATTTTTTCTTCTTTTCTCAGTTTTATTGCTGCATAGTAGTTGTATAATGAGAGCAAAAATAAAGTGTAAGTAAAGTTTTCCGGGGTGAAAGACAGGATGATATTGGTTGAAAAAGTGCCAAAAAACATGATGATTAAAAGGCTTAACCATAATGGAAGCTGAATGATATTCTTCAGGTATTTGAAAATCTGAACGATATTTAATGTAATGATAATATTGCTGAGCCACGCCAGGGTGAGCCTGAAGTTGGCGTCCATTTTTCCTCCTGAAATAAATAATGAAAATTCTCGTATCCAGTTAAAAAAATAGTAGGATAGGGGATGTCTTTCAAAACTGCCACCTGTCATAAGGATAGATCTGTTGTCAAAACTGAAATAGGCATCCCATGGAATTCTGTTATCAAAAATAATTCTGTAATGAAGAGCAATATAAGATCCCAGAATTCCATAGCAGACAATGAAAAACAGGAATACTGCCAGTTCGGTATAGGTGGATGGAAAAACCAGTTTAAAAAAATGGGTGATTTTTGTTTTGATATAAGACACGTGTCAGATTTTTTGCAAAAGTAAAATAAAAAAACCACCAAAATTGGTGGTTGTAAAAGTTTGTATAAACGTTGTTATTGTTTGATTACTTTCTCGGTTTTTGAAGTTCCGTCTGAGAAGTCCACCTTAATGAGGTAGATTCCTTTTGGAAGTGAAGAAATATCCAATCTTTCTGAAGTATTGCTGAGCAGAGATTTTCCGCTTGCATCAATTACAGTGGCAGATTTGATCTTTTTGTCAGTTTTGATATTGATCTCTCCTTTTGTAGGGTTTGGATAGATGTTTGTGATCTCTTTTACTTTAGCATTGGTTTCCTGAGTCGCTAACGTGGCACTTGCCAAAACCTGTACATCATCTATTGAAAGGCTGTCTGCATCATTTGCTACATAACGGAATCTGAATTTAACATTCGCCTGCCCCGCATAGGATGCTAAGCTCACAGTAATTGCCAATGTTTCATAATCAGTATATAATCCGTAGTTTTCTTCAACCCATACCTGATTCCAGGTAGTTCCTCCATCTGTAGAGACTTCTACTTTTAAATCTCCGTTTGGATTTGGATCAACCATGTATTCGTATCCAATTTTCGCATTGAATTTTAGTACCGGACTTGTTGTTCCTACTAAACTGAAAGAAGGGCTTGTTAAATGAGCGTCCTGTGCCTGGGCAATCCATCCTATAGCGGCTGATTTTCCTCCATTGATATTAAATGTTGCCTGCCCGGTTGCATTGAAGATTGTGGTAGTGAATCCCCAAGGTCTTGAAGCTACATTTGTTCCGGTTGTCCATCCTGTTGGAGGAAATGTCGTACCCTGAAAAGTCTCTGTGAGAATCTGTGCTTTCCCAAATACAAAAGAGATTAGGAAAATGAATAGTAATTTTGTTTTCATTTGGTTTACGTTTAAAGTTGTTAGTAAATGTAATAAAAAAATGAAAATAATTACATGTTTTTTAATTTTTTATGAATATTTGTCAGTTACGAACTGCATGAGAGTGTGGAACATCCGGCTGTATCATCGTATCCTGACGGTCTTTTGACAGAGAACTCCGGGTATATTTCCTCATACGGATTTTCAAGGGCTTTGATTAACTTCTCAAGCATCTCTTTTCTGCCATTGCTGATCTCTTCAATACATTCATAGAGAAGATAATTTCGGAGTATAAATATTGGGTTGGATTTTTCCATCATGGCTAAAGAGTCTTCTTCCGAAATGGAGTTTAACGCTTTTCTTGCTTCATAACTTTTGATGAAACTATTAAGTTTTTCCAGCTTCTCTTCATTCAGAATACTATAAGAGGTGTCTTTAAAAAGTTCCGATATATTTGCGTTTTGGGTTATTTTTTTCAGTTGATTGAAAAACAGGGTGTAATCCAGCTGAAGTTCCTGCATAAGACCCTGCCAGTTGGTGAAAAATTCTTCATCCTCTTTTAGAAGCTGATCAAAACCAAATTTTTTACAAAGCATTTGATCATGAGCTTCCCAAAAATAAGTTCCGAAATTATTTAAAGTATCTTCTAAAAACTTTTCATCTTTGATTAATGGGTGAAGGGCATTGGCAAGCTGCCAGAGATTCCATTGGGCAATTTGTCCCTGTTTTCCGAATGCATATCTTCTTCCCGGAAGGTCTGTGGTGTTGGGGGTGAAATTCAAATCATATTCGTCCATCATTGAATAGGGACCGTAATCAATGGTTAATCCCAGAACTGACATATTATCTGTATTCATAACTCCATGCACGAATCCCACTCTGAACCATTCAACCATTAGGTTAGCAGTTCGGGTACATATATTTTCAAAGAAGTCTTTGTATTTCTTATTGTCAGTGGCTGTAATTTCGGGGTAATAGTTTTCAATGGTAAAGTCGGCAAGATCCTGAAGATTGTTGTATTCTCTTTGGGCAGACATAAGTTCAAAATGTCCGAAACGTAAAAAGCTTTCAGCAGTTCTGATAACCACAGCCCCTTTTTCCAGTTTTGGATTTCCATTGTACATGATGTCCCGCATTACATCTTCACCTGTAAAAGCCAGACTAAGCGCTCTTGTTGTGGGAACGCCTAAGTGATACATGGCTTCACTCATCAGGTATTCGCGTACAGAAGACCTTAGTACGGCTCTTCCATCGGCATGTCTGGAGTATGGGGTAGCGCCGGCTCCTTTCCATTGGATCTCGGTTTTTTTTCCTGCCTCATTGGTAATTTCACCTGCAAGGATGGCTCTTCCATCTCCAAGCTGTCCAGCCCAGTTTCCGAACTGATGTCCCGCATACGCTGTAGAATAGGTTCGAACGTTTTCCGGAAGGTTATTTCCAACCAGAAAGCTCAGATCTTTATCTTCATATGTCCCCAGACCTATTTCCTTTGATAAGGTTTCATTAAAAGCAATCAATTCCGGTTTATCAAAGCCGGCAGGTTTAATGGTAGCAAATAAAACCTTTGGAGTGTTTCTCTGCATGGGATTGTTTGAAAAATCACCGGGAAAAGTTTCAATAAATGGCTGTCTGATACGTTCGATATTCATCCTTCAAAGGTATTAATTATAAAAGAAAAGACCTTCCAAATAATTGAAAGGTCTTGTGTATTACTAAAAGAGAATTTATTTATTGAAATCTACTTCATCATTGGAATGAAGGTTTTCATTGATGTTGTCCTCTTTCTTTTCTGTTGGTTTTTTAGGAGTTGGATCTGCTGGTCTTGGGTTTTTGATTTCGTCAATGGTCTGAAGACTTCCATCATCGCCATATCCTCCACTTAATCCTTTAAGGTTTGAACATCCGTCTTTCCAGTCTGAAGGTTTAATAAACTTATCATCCGGAGTAACTCCTAAGCTCTTATCCGCCCAAACTTTCTTCATGAAAATGGCCCAGATCGGTAATGCCATTCTCGCACCCTGACCTTCACCTGTTCCAAAGAAGTGGGTGGCTCTGTCTTCCCATCCAACCCATGCTCCTGTTGCCAGTTTTGGAGTAATTCCCATAAACCATCCATCTGAGTTGTTCTGAGTTGTTCCTGTTTTAGCAGCAATTTCTACCGCTTTTGAGATCCCTCTTCTTCCCAGCTCTCCGGAAGCGGTTCCGTATTGTGCAACACCTTTCATGAGTTCAATCATGGTGTACGCATACATTGGGTTCATTACTTCTTTCGGCTCTACGTTTACTTCTTTGATAACTCTACCGTTGGCATCTTCAATTCTCCAGATCATTTCTGGTTTGTTATAGTTACCATAGTTGGCAAAAGTACTGTAAGCACCAAGCATTTCGTAAATCGTAATGTCTGATGAACCTAAGGCGATGGTATTGTTTCTTGGAATATCTTCTGTAACTCCCAGATCTCTTGCCGTCTGGATTACAGCGTCTACTCCTGTCATTTCAATTAGTCTTGCAGCAACAGGGTTTTGAGAGTGTGCCAATGCATCTTTCAATGTAAGCATTCCACCTCTTCCCGGTACGTGCCATCCGTTATGATCATAAGTTCCGTTAGAAACGGCTGAACAAGGAGTCATTCCCAGTTTCATAATAGCCGTAGCATATACGAAAGGTTTGAAGGTAGATCCTACCTGTCTCTTACCTTGCTTGATGTGGTCATACTGGAAGTGCTGCCAGTCAATACCTCCTACCCAGGCTTTAATTTCTCCGGTTCCCGGAACCATAGACATCAAACCTGCCTGTGCAATTTGTTTGTGGTATCTGATTGAGTCCCATGGAGACATTTCAACCTCTTCTTCTCCGGCCCATGTGAATCGTGAAGTTTTGATAGGTTTCTTGAACTCCATCATGATGGAATCTTCAGGCATTCCGTCAGCTTTCAGCAATTTGTAACGGCCGGTTCTTTTCATGGCCTGAACCATTACATCTTTGATCTGTTTATCATTAAGATAGTAGAAAGGTCTGTTCTTTCTTCCTCTCTGTTCTGCATCAAATCTCTTCTGAAGATCTGTTAAGTGTTCTTTGATTGACTCTTCAGCATATTTCTGCATTTTAGAATCAAGAGTAACATATATTTTTAAACCGTCCTTGTAAAGGTTAAGTTTTTTACCGGTTTCTTTTTCATGAGCATCAAGATATTTATCAATCTCTTTTCTCAGATAGAACTTGTAATAAGCAGAATATCCATCTGTTATACTTTTGATAGGGTGGAAGTCTACTTCAATCGGAGTAGCAGCTGCTTTTTCATAGGTTGCAGCATCAATATATCCGGTTTTCTGCATTTGATCCAATACCACATTCCTTCTTTCTTTAGCCTTTTCAGGATATCTGTAAGGATTGTTTTTTCTTGGATTTTCAAGCATTGCTACAAATGTTGCAGCTTCAGGTAGTGTAAGCTCAGAAGTCTTCTTGTTAAAGTAAACTCTGGAAGCCATTTCAATACCATTAGCATTGAAAAGGAAATCGAATTTATTGAAGTAAAGAGTAATAATCTCTTCTTTGGTATATCTTTTCTCAAGGCTCACGGCTACTACCCATTCTTTCAGCTTCTGGAATGCTCTCTGAACTTTATTCTGAGAAGCGTTTCCTGTGAAAAGAAGTTTGGCAAGCTGCTGGGTAATGGTAGAACCTCCACCACGTCCACCACCGTATGCTACGGCTCTGGCAACGGAATATAAATCGATTCCCGAGTGTTCTTTAAAACGCTCATCTTCTTTAGCCTGTAGGGCATAAATAAGATAAGGAGGAAGATCCTTATAAACGATTGGCTGGGTTTTTTCTTTTTCAAATTTACCCAGAGTAACTCCGTCTGAAGATATGATCTCAGAAGCAACAAAGATATCCGGATTTTCAAGTTCTTTTACATCAGGCATTTCCCCAAGGAATCCTTGAGAAACCGAAAAGAAAAGTCCTGAAATTCCCAGAACCACTGCAATGAGTCCGATCCAGATAAATGAAACCCATTTTCTCCAGGAGGTATCTTTCTTTTTCTTGGGAGGCAGAGGAAATGTTTTCCCCTTATTTCCTGCATTTTTTTTGTTTTCTTCCATTTATGGTTACGGTTTAGCCGTTTCTATTTTTACCCCAATATCCTCAATTCCCGGAAGGTTGTCATTTCTCATCGCCTGGGTAAGACCGATTTCATATTTTCCTTTCCCTGGGAACTGGTAATTTACTTTATACTGAAACAAAGTTTCCTTCGTATCACCAAACCCTGTACCAAGCCATTCTCCGTTCGGTTTTGCCAGTACATAATTCAAGGTGTCAGTTTCCTTTTTTTTGTTTTGGAGATTGGTGAAATTCACTATAAACCTTATATTGCTGTAAGGATAATTGTTGTTATTTCTTACAACAAATATAATATTTTTAGGATTCTGCGGATCTGAAATTTCAAGATTAAATTTTTGCTCACTTTTCTTATTCCATTTGTTATCAACGGAATTCATGATGATGTCTCCTCCTGAGGAAGAGTTACAGCTAAAGAAAAGGATAAGTGACAGTAATCCTAAAATTTTATGCATTATTATCTTTTTTTGGAGGATATTTCTTTTTGAATTTCTTCTTGTTTGGGTTGCTCTGTGGTTTTTTATCAGCGTCAGAATTATTCACAGCTTTTTCCACAGGTGCTTTTTGCTGTGGGTGCTGTTTTTGAGGTTTAGGCTGATTTACAGACTGTGGGTTCGGGTTTTCGGTTTTTTCAGATCTTTCCGGTCTTTCTTGTCTTTCCGGTCTGTTTCTTTTTTGTCCCTGTCCCTGTCCCTGTCCTTGTCCTTGTGGACCCTGTTGGTTGTTATTCTGCTTATTTTGGTTATTTCTATTTCTGTTTCCTCTGTTTTTCTTCTCAAAACGATCCACATTGTTTTCCTGGATCAGATCAATAGTGTGGGTAGAGGGTTCAGGTTGTTTCAGATCTTCAAGAGGAAGTGTTTTTTCTCCTCTTTTGTTTTTTGAAATCAGCTTTTTAACAAGATCAATATCGAAATCATACCATGCAATTGAACTGTCCACATAGGCAAACCACATTTTCTTTTTGAAAACGTCAATTTTAATACAGAATGCTTTTCCTTTCTCTGTTTCCAGAGTCGTTGAAGATGAAGGGAAGTTGCTTAATGCATCCAGGTAGCTGTCAAGCTCATAGTTAAGGCAGCATTTCAGCTTACCGCACTGTCCTGCCAGTTTCTGAGGATTGATACTCAGCTGTTGATATCTTGCAACATTGGTGTTTACAGATCTGAAATCTGTAAGCCATGTAGAACAGCAAAGCTCACGTCCGCAAGACCCGATTCCACCCACTTTGGCGGCTTCCTGTCTGAAACCGATTTGTTTCATATCGATCTTGGTACGGAATGCTCCGGCGTAATCTTTGATCAGCTGTCTGAAATCTATTCTGTTATCAGCAGTATAATAAAAGGTTATTTTTGAAGAGTCACCCTGATATTCCACATCGGTAACTTTCATTTCAAGGCCTAATCTTTGTGCAATTTTTCTTGCTTCAAGTTTTACGCCGTCTTCTTTTTTCCTTGCTTCCTGCCATACCTCAAGATCTTTTTGGTTGGCCTGTCTGTATATTTTAAGTGCCGATTCTTCCGAAAATTTTTTCTTTTTCATCTGAATCTTTACTAATTCTCCCGTAAGGCTTACTACGCCTACATCGTGCCCCGGACTTGATTCTACTGTAATTACGCTACCTATATGTAAAGGAATATTATTTACATTCTTATAAAACGATTTTCTGTCATTTTTAAATCTAACTTCTACAAAATCACACCTGTTTGGTGCCGGATTGTTGATGTTAGAAAGCCAGTCAAAAACACTTAATTTATAACTATTCCCGCAGGTATTTACATTTTCACAGCCATTTGCGGTTTTTTTAGGGCCGCAAGAATGTGCAGAATCGCCGGATGTTTTACATCCACAACTCATATTTTCTATTATTTATAATCTGCAAATTTATGTATTTTTATCTTTATGCGATTCTAAAATACTCAAATAAGCTGAATTCGACATAAAACATTTCCAGATTTTAAAGAGAAATGATGGCTGGATGCGTGGTTGGAGGTGTTGTACGGAAATATAAGTGTTGATTTTTAATTTTATATTTTGTTCTGTGCTGTTTAATTTAACATTTATTATCTTTTTACTTTTCTTAGGGTGTTTTTTATTGCATAACCATTTAATTTTAAACGATCGTTTAAAATTAAACAATGAATGTAACTTGGTTTTTTACCTGTTTTAAATGGTTAATAATGATGATTTTGTGCTTTATTTTCTTTAAGTTGTTATTTTAAACATAGTTTTCTTTTAGAATATTGTTTAAAATATTAGGAAATATTAACAGACGTATTCAAAATAATTTTATATTTGGCTTATATATATAATAATAGTCTATGAAAAAAATATTAGTATCAACTGCTTTATTGGCGGGAGTTCTATCTTATGCAGGAGGCTTCAGAGTTTCCCTGCAGGGGGTAAAACAATTGGCAATGGCGCATACTAGTGCTCATGCCGAAGACGCGAGTGTGACATTCTTTAACCCGGCGGGTATGTCATTTATCCCTTCCAAACTGAGTGTAGTGGCTGGAGGGTTTGGTGCAAGTAATAAAGTTACGTTTCAAAACTTCAATACTTTACAAAGTGCAGAAACAGATAACCCTATAGGAACACCTATATATGCAGCAATTACTTATAGACCCATAGAGAAACTTACCGTAGGATTCAGTTTTTCAACGCCTTTTGGAAGTACAATCAAATGGCCTGATAACTGGGAAGGTAAAGAATTGGTGCAGAAAATGGAGCTGAAAAGTTTCTATTTCCAGCCAATGGTCTCTGTAAAATTGGCGCCATGGGTTTCTTTCGGTGCCAGCTATATCTATGCACGAGGAAAAGTAGATTGGGACAAAGCAGTGACTCAATTTGACGGAAAGGTTAACATTAATGATAATAACGCAAGCGGTCACGGTTATGGATTCGGTTTCTACTTCAGACCTGATCCGAAATTAGATGTGAGTATTGCTTACCGTTCTGCAATCGATATGAAAGCTAAATCAGGAACAGCTACCTTCCAGTTCCCTTCACAATCTGTTTATAATCAGCTAAAACTGAATGCTGCAGGACAAGATGGTTTCTCAGCAACATTACCATTGGTTGAAGAATATACTATTGGTTTAACCTATAAGGTAACACCGAAATGGCAGGTTTCTGCAGACTTTAACTATCATGGATGGGAAAGATACAGCAAACTTACATTGGATTTCGACAATGCACCTATTGGAAACAATCCTTCAGATCCGACAATTCTTACAAATCCTAAGAACTTCAAAAACTCCAAAACTTTCAGACTGGGAACTCAGTATGCGTTTACAAACATGATTTATGGACGTTTGGGAGCTTATTATGATGAAGCACCTTATACTACAGATAACTTTATCCCGGAAACACCTTCATATGATACCTATGTGGTTACAGGTGGGGTAGGCTTCAAGCTGAAGCAGTTCGGAATTGATATTGCAGGAGGATATGCAATGCCTCAGTACAGAAAGGTAAATAATGCTAATATAGGGCTTAACGGACAGTCTAAAGCAACAGCTTTCTACCTGGGTCTAGGTTTCTCTTATAATCCATTTTAATTTTAGAAGACTATGAAAAAAATTATAATATCGACAATTGCAGTTTCTGCACTTCTTTTTACAGTAAGCTGTAATACGGATTTCGATACGGATGTGAAAGATATCCCGGTAACAAAAGGAGACGCAGACTTTTCAAAATATATATCGTTAGGAAACTCCCTTACTTCAGGATATCGTGATGGTGCACTGTACAGCAGCGGTCAAAATGAATCTTATCCAAGTATGATTGCTGCACAGATGAAACTTGCAGGCGGAGGAGACTTTAAACAACCGTTGATGCCTAATGATATAGGTGGATTCAATAATCTTCCCGGGTTTCCTGGAAAATTAACTCTTCAGGTAGTTAACGGATCTTTAGCTCCTGTACCAAGTGGTGCAGCAGCTCCATTAGATGTGTTATCTGGCGGAGGTACTTATAATAACATGGGGGTTCCTGGGGCGAAGTCATTCCACTTAGTGGCTCCCGGATATGGTAGTCAGGCAGGTCTTCTGACCGGAACGGCTAATCCTTATTTTGTAAGATTTGCTTCTTCTGCAACAACCAGTGTACTTGCTGATGCTATGGCTCAGAAGGCTACGTTTTTCTCTCTTTGGATAGGAAATAATGATGTGTTGTCCTATGCTACCAATGGAGGAACAAACTCGCAGACTGTAGGAGGAGTGACAACCTATTCGGTTGCAACAGTTCAGACGGGAAATACAAATCCTACAACTTATAAATCAAATGATATCTCTGACCCTGCACTTGTTGCCGGATCTATTAAAGCGGTTTTAGACGGTCTTAAAAGTGTAGGAACAACAAAAGGTGTTATTGCTAATATCCCTTCTGTTACTTCAGTGCCTTTCTTTACTACAGTGCCTTATAACCCTTTGACACCTGCTCTTTTAGGTTCAAATCTGACAACGCTTAATACGAGTTTATACGGACCTTTGAAGCAGGCACTTACTGCTTTTGGAGCTGGGGATAGAATCAATTTACTTTCCGCTACAGGTCCGAATCCTGTTTTGATTAAAGATGTCGCTCTGACAGATTTATCTGTTCAGCTTACAGCGGCTTTAACTCCTGCTTTGGGTGCGCCAACAGCTGCAGCTTTTGGACAAATCTTTGGTCAGGCAAGACAGGCAACGGCAGATGATTATATCTTGCTTACTACCAGCTCTGTGATTGGAAGTACAGCGGCTGGAGTTCCTGCTCCGGTAAATATTTATGGAATTTCTTATCCATTACAAAACCAACATGTATTAACAAAAACAGAAGCCGGCTATGTGAAAACAGCAACAAATGCATATAATGCATCTATAAAATCACTTGCTGATTCCTATGGACTTGCATTTGTAGATGCCAACACTAAGATGGTTGAACTGAATGCTCAGTCAGGAATTATATTTGATGGTGTAAAATATTCTGCGAAATTTGTTACAGGCGGAGCTTTCTCTTTAGATGGAGTTCACCTTACAGGACGTGGATACGGTATTGTTGCTAATGAATTTATCAAGTCTATCAATGCTAAATATAAGTCTACACTTCCACAGGTAGACCCGAACAAATATTCAGGAGTTAAATTCCCTTAATAATTGATAAAATAAAAACTTAGAAACCACAAGAGTAAATCTTGTGGTTTTTTTTTAAATTTGCAAAATCTTTTAAAAAGTAAAAATGGCCGATCAGTTAAGTTATCTATTTTGTACAAGAACCAGCAGGGACTTGGCAGAGAAAATTGCCCAGAATTATGGGAAAGAATTAGGAAAAATCAACTTTCAGGAGTTCAGCGACGGGGAATTTGAGCCTGTTTTGGACGAATCTGTAAGAGGAGGAAGAGTTTTCCTGATTGGATCTACATTCCCTCCTGCAGACAATCTTTTGGAGCTTCTTCTAATGATTGATGCAGCAAAAAGAGCTTCTGCAAAGAGCATTACCGTAGTAATTCCTTACTTCGGACTTGCCAGACAGGACAGAAAAGACAAACCAAGAGCACCGATCGGTGCTAAACTAGTTGCTAACCTTCTTACAGCAGCAGGAGCAACAAGAGTAATGACTATGGATCTTCACGCAGACCAGATTCAGGGATTCTTCGAAATTCCGGTAGATCATCTGTATGCTTCTTCTATTTTTGTGGATTATATCAGATCTTTAAATCTTGATAATCTAACCATTGCTTCTCCGGATATGGGAGGCGCAAAAAGAGCTAAAAACTATGCCGGCCACTTAGGTGCAGAAGTAGTAATTGCTTATAAGGAAAGAAAAAAGGCAAATGTTGTGGAAGAAATGTTCCTTATCGGAGATGTAACAGGTAAGAATGTTATCCTTATTGATGATATGATTGATACTGCAGGTACACTTTGTAAAGCTGCAGATATCTTAATTGAAAAAGGAGCAAAAACAGTAAGAGCTATGGCAACTCACGGAGTGCTTTCAGGTAAGGCTTACGAGAATATTGAGAACTCAAAACTCTTGGAAGTTATTGTAACTGACTCAATTCCTGTTAAAAATAATTTGTCATCTAAAATAAAAGTGCTATCTTGCGCCCCATTATTTGCTGACGTTATGACAATGGTTCATGAGCACAAATCAATTAGCAGCAAGTTTGTTATTTAATTGATTTTAAGTAAGTTGCAAATTAAAATTAGAACAATTTTTTAAATTTTTTATAAATGAAATCTATTACAATTCAAGGTACAAAAAGAGAAAGCGTGGGCAAAAAGTCTACAAAAGCTTTACGTGATGCTGAATTAGTTCCTTGTGTTGTTTATGGAGGTGAAGCACCTTTGAACTTCTCTGCTGAAGAGAGAGCTTTCAAAGGATTAGTATACACTCCTGAAGCACACACGGTATCTATTGAAGTTGACGGAAAAACAATTCCAGCTGTTCTTCAGGATATTCAGTTTCACCCAATTACTGACAAAATTCTTCACATTGACTTCTATCAGTTATCTGACGATAAGCCAGTTATCATGGAAGTTCCTGTAAGAATTACTGGACGTTCAAAAGGTGTTGTAGCTGGTGGGGTTTTACGTCAGTCTTTCAGAAAACTAAAAGTAAAAGCTATTCCTGCTAACCTACCTGACGAAATCGTTGTAGATGTTACTCCATTAAGAATTGGTAACAAACTTTACATCGGTGGTATCAAAACAGAAGGATATTCTTTCATGCACCCTGACAACGCAGTAGTAGTTGCTGTTAAGATGTCTAGAAATGCAATGAAAGGTGGTGCAGCAATGCAGGATGATGAGGATGAAGAAGAAGTTGCAACTGAAGAAGGTGCAGCTCCTGAAGCAGCAGCTGAAACTGCAGCAGAATAAGAATTGCTTATTTAAACCATATAAAAACCCGTCAGTTTTGGCGGGTTTTTTATTTGATCACCGCTCTTCACAGCATGAACTATACAACGTAATAGGTTGTTTCCAATTTTGTCTGCTTGCTTTATTGTCTTTCTTCACTTTAAACTATCGAATATTTCTATCACCTGACAATGATCAGTAGCCAACCTCATGCTTCCTTTCGAAAAAAAAGCCGTAAATTTGAAGAGTTCTAAATAAGAACGTTTTAATTTAAAAAATAAATAAATGTTTGACATTCAGGAAATAAGAAGCCAGTTTTCTATATTGGACAGAGAAGTGAATGGTAAACCCCTGGTTTATCTGGATAATGCAGCTACATCCCAAAAGCCAAATTCAGTTTTGGAAGTCTGTCACGCATATTATACAGAACTTAATGCCAATGTTCACAGAGGAATTCATACGCTGAGCCAGCTGGCAACAGAAGAAATGGAGCTTTCAAGAAGAAAGATCCAGAAATTCATCAATGCTGAACATGACTTTGAAGTAATTTTTACAAAAGGTACGACAGAAGGGTTAAACCTCATCGCTTATATTTTGACACAAAAACTCCAAAAGGATGATGAAATCATTATTTCATATCTGGAGCACCATTCTAATATTGTTCCCTGGCAGATGCTTTGTGAAAGAACCGGAGCAAAACTTCGTGTAATTCCGATTGATGAAAACGGAATCCTTCAGATGGATCATTTTGATCAGTTTCTGAGTGAAAAAACGAAGGTTGTCTCTGTAAATCAGGTTTCCAATGCATTGGGTATTGTTAATCCTATTGAAGAGATTATTGCCAAAACAAGAAAAAATACGGATGCTTATGTTGTTATTGACGGAGCTCAGTCTGCTCCGCATTTCAATATTGATGTTCAGAAGCTGGATTGTGATTTCTTCGTATTCTCAGGTCATAAAATGTATGCTCCGATGGGAACAGGTATTTTATATGGTAAACAAGAAATATTAGAAGCTTTGCCGCCGTTTCACGGAGGAGGAGAGATGATTGCAACATGTTCTTTCGATGGTACTACTTATGCAGGTCTTCCGTTCAAATATGAAGCAGGAACGCCCAATGTAGGTGGGAATATTGCTTTAGGTGCTGCCGTTGATTTCATGAATAAAATAGGTCACACCAATATTCAGAATCATGAAAATGCCCTATTGGAATACGCACAAAGACAGCTTCTGGAAATAGATGGCATTAAGATCTATGGTGAAAAAGCAAAGAGAACCGGAGTTGTATCCTTTAATCTGGAAGGAATAGGGATTGCTTCCGATGTCGGGATGATCCTTGATAAAATGGGAATTGCTGTAAGAACAGGGCACCATTGTACGCAGCCTATTATGAACTTCTTTAATATTGCCGGAACAGTGAGAGCAAGTTTTGCTGTCTATAATACCTTCGAAGAAATTGATGTTTTGGTGGAAGGGGTTAAAAAAGCACAGAGAATGTTGAGCTAATTAGTACTACATTTCAACTATAAATTAAAAGCAGCCTTGGGCTGCTTTTTTTATTAATCCATGGGTACACAATAACATCGGCCATCAATAATGACCTGATAGTATCCAATAGCACACTCAAGGCAGATTTCTCCTCCTGCCATCATGCTTTTCATTTTTTCTTTGTTTAGCTTTTTCATTTGATGTGATTTAAAGTGTAAACATAAAGGAATAAAATTGTGATAAAAATTCTTATTTATTTTAAAAATGCATGTAATGTGTTGATTTTGTGTATCATTATTGATGTTTTGTGAGAAATATTTCGCTAATTTTATATAAACATCAAATCCTTTATTATGAAAAAACTATTTATTCTATTATTATCTATTTGTGGTCTATGTGACGCACAAGTTTTTTCTGAAAACTTCAATGGTAATACTTTGCCGACGGGGTGGACGGTAGAGAATCCAGATAACGCTTTTAACTGGAATGTGGGTGCACAGAATGGTTTCGCAGGCTTTCCAGATGGGGCAGCTTTTTTTGATGATGATGATGCGGGGCCAACCGGGGTTAATACAAATGCCAGATTGATTTCTCCTGTAATTAACCTGACCGGAGTGGTAAATCCAAAGCTGTCGTTTAATTATGCCAATATGATTGATAATCTGGATTCTACTTTAAAAGTTGAAGCTTTCAATGGAACTTCCTGGATTCAGGTTTTTACCTTTTCAGGCGAAGCAGGGGTATGGGATCTAGATTTTAATACATTCTCATATGTAGTAACGAGCTATGATGCTGCTACAAATATAGACCTGACACCCTATGTGAACCCGGCTTTTAAATTAAGATTTGTTTATGATGATGCCGGTGATTATTCTTATGGCGTAGTAGTAGATGATGTAAAGATTACGAGTGGTGTTTTGGCAACTTCAGAGGTTTCACATACTGACCTTATGAACGTATATCCAAATCCCGTCAAAAGAAGCCTTTATATTAAACAAAGCTCAGGAATTAAAGTTGAAAAGGTATCTGTCATTGATCAGTCGGGGAAGCTGGTGAAAGTATTGAGTAAAGGATTGGATTCCTATGATTTATCAGATCTGCCAAAAGGAGTCTATATAATAATGATCACTAACCATGATGGAAAAATGGTTAAGAAGAAAATTATTAAGGAATAACTATTGAAAATACTTTTAACAAAAAACCCTTATAGAATAACTATAGGGGTTTTATATATTTTTAAAGAGTAACCTTTATAAATTTGGCTTCCAGTCAACTACTGCTCTGATGAATGCTTCAGCATTTTCAACAGGAACATTCGGTAGAATTCCGTGGCCTAAATTAGCAATGTATCTGTCTTTTCCGAAACGGTTGATCATTTCATTCACCATTTTCTTAATGGTTTCAGGAGTTGAATGAAGTCTTGCCGGATCAAAATTCCCCTGCAGCGTCATCGTATGATTGGTCAGCGTTCTTGCGAATTCCGGCTTAATAGTCCAGTCTACCCCAAGAGCAGAAGCTTTAGACATCGTCATGTCTTCCAGTGCGAACCAACATCCTTTTCCAAATACCACTACATGGGTAAGCGGACTTAATGCTTCCACAATCTGATTGATATACTGCCATGAGAATTCCTGATAATCGGTAGGAGAAAGCATTCCTCCCCATGAATCAAAAACCTGTACTGCAGAAACTCCTTTTTCTACTTTTCTCTTTAAATAGGCAATCGTAGTATCAGTGATTTTTTGCAATAATAAATGAGCTGCCTCAGGCTGTTGGAAACAGAACGACTTTGCAATATCAAAAGCTTTGCTTCCTTTTCCTTCTACACAGTAACAAAGAATGGTCCATGGAGAACCTGCAAAACCGATCAATGGAATCTCATTATCCAGTTTCTGAAGAGTAAGTTCAATAGCATCAAAAACGTAGCCTAAAGTATCGTTCACATCCGGAGTTTCAATATTCTGAACCTGTTCCATTGTTCTGATAGGAGTATCCAGCCATGGCCCAACGGATTCTTTCATTTTGAAATCAATTCCCATTGCCTGCGGAACTACCAGGATATCAGAAAACAGAATCGCGGCATCCAAAGGAAATCTGCGGATAGGCTGTAGAGTAATCTCAGCAGCAAGTTCAGGAGTCTGACATCTTGTAAAGAAATCATATTGATCTCTTAAAGCAATGAATTCCGGCAGATATCTTCCAGCCTGCCTCATCATCCAGACAGGAGGTCTTTCAACGGTTTCTCCGCGAAGTGCTTTTAAATATAGGTCGTTTTTTATCATAATCTATTGTAACTAATATTACCGGCAGTTTCGGTAACAGATATTCTAAATTCTACTTCTGATTTCTTTTCTGATCAATGCAAATATCGATGTCAGCGTATTTTCTTCAGAAGTAAAAATTTCTTTCTGCGTATAATTTCTCAGCTCACCGGAAGTGGTTTCGCCAATAGAAAAAAGCTTCATGCCTTCCAGAGAATTTCGCCTTGCAAAACTACGAACTCCGCTCGGACTAAAAAATACTGCGGCATGATATTTTTCAGTTATTACAGGATTGATTTCTTCAGTATTGTAAATTGTAACTTTTTTGTACTTAATGTTTTGTAAAGGAAGATCTTTATCCAGAACGTTAATGGCAAGATTGCCACAGAAGTGCAGGAACTGCTCGTGCTGACATTTTCCAATAATGAATCTGGAAAGCGTTTCAGCATTTTTCAGCACCTTAAATGTTCCAAAACCATGTTTCCTCATCTCTCTTTTGGTCTTTTCTCCTACGCAATAAATTTTGTTATAATTTTTTGCAGTAAAATCCTCATTGGGTTTGAATCTGTTTTTAAAAAAAGAAGCAACTCCATTGACACTGGTGAAAATCAGAGAATAGTTTTTCAGCTCAAAAGGACTGATCATGATAGGTTTGGTCTTAATCACCTCAACACAGTCAACCCCAATATCTTCTCCTAATTCTTTGGAAATAATAGATGGGTCTATATTTTTGGTAAATAAGATTTTCATGTCTGTAAAATTAAGAAGATGAAAAGTAACGGTAAATGGTTAAGAGAATTGAAAATCTGAATATCAGATCTGGCTTTTGATTTCTGCCATTAATTCTTTCCCTCCGTTCTCAAGAACAACTTTTGCAAACTTTTCTCCAAAATTTTCGGTTGGAGTATACACAAAGTTTTCATCTACAGCAATGCAGTTTTTCCCGTCCAGAGAGCAAAGTGCTGCCTTGAAGCGGATCTGATCGCCTATGATTTCTGCAAAAGCCCCGATAGGTGCAGTACAGCCGCCCTCTAAAGTACTCAGGAAATTTCTTTCAATTTCCACACAGATCTGAGTCTGTTGGTGATTGATCTGGCGCACAATTTCGTTAATCTCCGGTTTGTCGGTATGTCCGGCTACAGAGATTACACCTTGTGATGGAGCACAGATCATTAATGGAAGCATTTCATAATCGATTTCCATTTTCATTCTTTTGATTCCCGCCAAAGATAAAATGGTGGCATCAAAATCTCCGTCTTCAAGTTTTTGAAGTCTGGTTTGAATATTTCCACGGATATCCGAAAAATCAGTAGCCGGATAATTTCTCAGCCAGAAAGCTCTTCTTCTCAAACTGCTGGTAGCAAGTTTAAGCTCATGGAATTCTTTATTCCTTGAAGATTCTTTTCTGATCAGAATGTCCTGTGGATAATCTCTTTCGAGATAAGCGATCATCTCAATATTTTGAGGCAATTGAGTAGGAACATCTTTTAAAGAATGTACGGCAATATCAATTTCGTCATTCAATAAGGCAATATCAAGGTCTCTTGTGAAAACCCCGGTAATTCCTAAAGAATAAAGTGGCTGATTAAGGTTCTTATCGCCAGAAGATACGATAGGAACAATTTCCGTTAAATAATTGTTGTTCTGAAGGTGCCTCGCAACCTCTCTAGCCTGCCAAAGTGCAAGTGCGGAATTTCTCGTTCCGATTCTAATGCTTTTCATTGAATTCGTTGTTTGGTTGTTCAACTAATATTTCGTGCATTAATTTACTAATTTCTTCGGCTTTTAAAGGATTATCGATGATATATTTTGCAAAACGGTTGGTGATTTTCTGGATCATTTTATCAGAAAGTTCCATGTCCGTGATGTTTATGTATTTATTCTTTTTGTAAAAGTTATGCATTTCATTGCGTTCCATATTCTTTAGAACTGCTTTAAAATGATGAATATTAGGTGCCAGTTTTCTCTTTTTCTCCCACTCAATAAAGTCTTTCATCAGTTCCTTAATGATTTTTTCAGCTTTCGGGATTTCTCTTTCACGCTGTTGAATCGTCTCCTGAATTTGTTTTGAAAGCTCATCTACGTCAATCAGGGTTACGTTTTTATTTTCAGTAACATTCTTTTCAACGTTATGAGGAATAGAAAGATCAATGATCAATGTTTCTTTTCCATTCGGGAAGTGAGACTGGTTGACAATAGGATGCTTGGCTCCTGTTGCCACAATAAGAATATCCGTGTTTTTTAATTCCTGGTCAAAATCAGAATAATCAACATGAGGAATATTATATTTCTGGGAAATCTTTTCAGCTTTCTCCTGAGTTCTGTTGGCAATTTTAATTTTTGGCTGATAGACATGCTTTACCAGATTTTCAACGGTATTCTGTCCTATCTCACCTACACCCAAAAGAAGAATGTTTTTTTCAGTTATTCTTTTCTGGCTGTTTAAAATATAATGAACCGCAGCATAAGAAACAGAAGCTGCACCATTGGAAATGCCGGTTTCATTTTTTATTCTTTTCGAAATCTGAATAGCCGCATTGATCGCTCTTTCCAGATAAGGATTAGAATTTTGTCTTTCTTTTTTGAAACGGCTGTATGCTTTTTTAATTTGCCCGATAATTTCAAAGTCTCCGATAATCTGACTTTCAAGACCTGCTGCTACTCTGAAAAGATGGATCAAAGCTTCCTCTTTGGTAAGAATATTAGCAAACTGAAGAAAATCAGTAAGTTGTACTCCAATTGTTTTGCAGTATTCTTCGGCCACTAAAAGGTAATTGGGAGAAGTAGTATAAATTTCGGTCCTGTTACACGTGGAAACCACAAATGCATCACCCAGGTCTTCCTGATGGACTCTGGAAACAAAGTTTTTGATATTCTCATCAAAGAATGCAAACTTTCCTCTCGTTTCTACGTCGGCTTTCTCGTAGCTTATTGAAAGCACGGCAAAGTTTGACGTTCGATGAATGTTGGAATACTGTAACATAAGCAGTCGCAAATTTACGATTTTTTTAATTAACCTCTCTCAGATAGTGTATATGATAATTATCGTAAAAAACTATAAAAGGTACAGAACATGGAATGTTAAATTATAAAATAGCTTATCTGGTCAGATAGCATCTGTTTTACCTGTATATTCCCCGGTTTTGATTAGCCTTTCTGCCCATTCGAAAATTGGCTTTTCCATCCTTTTAACATCCCATTAATTTTAGTTGAAATCAAACTCTGTAAATGTCTAAATTGAAAGTTAATAAAGAATTATAAATTTTAATAAAATTTTAACCAAATTAAGTTGGTGGGAAATTTCTTTAGTACTGTTAAATTTATATCTTTGTAAACTTAAAATCAGAAGAAAAATATGAGTTTATTTGATATGTTTACGCAAGAAATTGCGATAGACCTTGGAACTGCTAATACCCTAATCATCCATAATAATAAAATTGTTATAGATCAACCTTCAATTGTTGCAATTGAACGTTCATCGGGTAAGCCGATTGCCGTCGGAGAGCAAGCCAAGCATATGCAGGGTAAAACTCACGAGGATATCAAGACCATCCGTCCTTTGAAAGACGGGGTTATTGCTGATTTCCATGCTTCTGAACACATGATCAAGGAATTTATCAAGAAAATTCCTGGAATCAAAGGTAAATTCATTCAACCGGCATTACGAATTGTAATCTGTATCCCTTCTGGTATTACTGAAGTTGAAAAAAGAGCGGTAAGAGATTCTGCTCAGAAAGTAAACGCAAAAGAAGTAAGATTGATCTACGAGCCAATGGCTGCTGCAATAGGAGTTGGGATTGACGTACAAAAACCTGAAGGTAACATGATTATCGACATAGGTGGTGGTACTACGGAAATTGCTGTGGTAGCTTTAGGAGGTATCGTATGTGATAAATCTGTGAAGATTGCCGGAGACGTATTTACGAATGACATTGCTTATTACTTAAGAACTCACCATAACCTTTATATCGGGGAAAGAACAGCTGAAAGAATCAAAATTGAAGTAGGTTCTGCAGTAGAAGATCTTGATGTAGATATCGAAGACATCCCGGTACAGGGTAGAGACCTTATTACAGGTAAGCCAAAAGAAATTATGGTTGGATACAAAGAGATTGCACGTGCATTAGATAAATCAATCATCAGAATTGAAGATGCCGTAATGGAAACATTATCTCTTACACCACCAGAATTGGCTGCTGATATTTACAAGACAGGTATTTATCTTGCAGGAGGAGGAGCGTTATTAAGAGGTCTTGCGGACAGAATTCACAAAAAAACTGGTCTTCCGGTATTTGTTGCTGAAGATCCGTTGAGAGCTGTAGTTCGCGGAACAGGTATTGCGCTTAAGAATATGGATAAGTTCAATTTCTTAATTAAATAATTTTAACTTTTTAGGACTTTATATCTGAATGGGATTTTTGCTGAGATTATTTTCGAAGAATACTCTTTTCGTCTTCTTTATATTCCTGCAAATTATTGCTCTGGTTTTGATATTCTCAAGAAATGCCATGCAGAGATCCTGGATTGCGGGCCAAACGGCTGCATTTAATTCATGGGTTTCCGGATATATTGATGAAGGAGTTTCTTATCTGAAGCTAAAACAGATCAATGAAGATCTTGTAGCTCAGAATAAAGCCCTTATGACTGAACTCTACGGAAAAGACGGGTCAAAGAATCCTGTTTTCAAAAGAGTGCACGATACCATTGGTGGAGGGCAGATCTATACTTTTGTTGATGGTGAAATTGTTTTCAACAGTATCAACAGAAGAAACAACTATTTTACAATCAACCGCGGACGCAGAGACGGAGTCTTTCCTCAAATGGGAGTAATGGCACCAAGAGGTATTGCGGGAATTGTAATCAATTCTACAGATAGTTATGCATTGGTTCAATCGGTGTTAAGTGTTAACAAGATCAGAATTAATGCAGCCCTTAAAAACTCAGGGTATTTTGGTACTTTAACATGGAATGGAGATAACTCAAGGGTGATGCACCTGGCAGATATTCCAAAATATGTTGCCTTAAAAGTAGGTGATACTGTTGTTACAGATGGTAAATCTGCTATTTTCCCTAAGGGAGTTACCATTGGTACTATTGCGGGATACTCTGTGGACAATAAAACCGGCTTCTGGGATATTTCCGTGGAGCTGAGTGAAAAAATGGGAGCGTTGAATAAAGTGTATGTAGTGAAGAATCTTAAGAAAGCAGAAGTGCAGAAGATTCAGGACACTATGCAGGCTGTAATAAAAAAGGAAAATGATTAGCAGGACTTTATTTACCGATATATTGATCATGATCTTTCTTGTTGCATTACAGATATTTGTATTGAACAGGATTACGCTTTTCGGGAAATATACTCCGGTATTATATCCTGTGTTTGTTATGTTCTATCCGTTTTTCAGAAATAAATTTCAGTTCCTGGCATTGAGCTTTTTAATAGGGCTGTCCATTGACGGTTTCCTCTATTCGTGGGGAATCAATGCATTTGCAACAACGTTAATTGCCTATTTCAGAACGTTGATATTCAGGACTTCCACAGATACGTCTACGGACTTTTTCTCATTTCAGTCCCTTCAATGGGCGCAGTTTTTGCTGTTTTTATTTTCAAGTATTTTCCTGCATCAGCTTTTAGTACAGTATATTGAATTCTTTAAGTTTAGCAGGTTTTTTGAAATATTATTTAATGTGTTGGTAACAAGTGTAATTTCATTTATCTTTATAGTCATCTACGCATTAATATTTAAAATCAAACAAAAAGTTTGAACACACGTTATTTAAAAATTTTTTCCGTCCTCGTTATTATCGCCCTTATTTTTGTGGTGAGGCTTGCTTATTTGCAGTTATTTACAGACCGTTATGCATTAAATGCAGCCAATACATCCATTAAAACAGAATATGTAATTCCACAGCGTGGGGTTATTTTCGATAGAAATGGTAAAATCATGGTAGGTAACCAGCCCGCCTATGAAGTTTCGTTTACCCAGGCTTTAATGAAACCTGATTTTGATACACTGGCTTTTTGTAGTTTAATGAAAATTACAAAACAGGATTTTATCAATAAAATCAATGTGATCAAAAAGGAAAAATATTATTCTAAGCTGACCCCGATGACTTTCATCAAAGACCTCAGCAGAGAAGATATTGCCAGGGTTCAGGAAATTATTTTCAAGTATCCAGCATTTAATATCGTATCAAGACCTCAGCGTCAGTATGAAGTTTCCACCTCCGGAAACCTTCTCGGTTATACCAGTGAGGTAAACGAAAGAGATATTAAAAAAGATTCTCTCTACTATTTACCGGGAGATTTCATTGGGAAAACAGGGGTTGAAAAATCCTACGAAAAAGAGCTGCGTGGAGTAAAAGGAGTAAAATACATCCAGAAAGATATCAGACTTCGGAATATTGGTTCCTATAAGAACGGTGCTTTGGATAAAGATGTGATTACGGGTAAAGATATTACTTTAACCATTGATTATGACCTTCAGAGAACGGCTGAAGAAATGTTAGTCAATAAACACGGTGCCATTGTAGCTTTGGATCCTAATAATGGAGAAGTTTTGGTAGCAGCAACCGGACCGGATATTGACCCGAACCTTTTTACCGGACCTAATAAATCAAAAAACTTATACGCTCTTTCAAAAGATACACTTTACGAAAATAAACCTACTTTTGACCGTGCATTACAGGCAGGATATCCTCCCGGATCAACCTTCAAATTACTGACTGCTTTAGCGGCAATGCAGATGGGGGTAATGGATGAGAAAACAATCTTCCCTTGTGGAGGAGGATTTTTCTATAAAGGAAAAAGAATTAAAGGTCACGGTGGAGCAGATCCGCTTATTCCTTCCATTCAGGTTTCGAGTAACTGTTTTTTCACCTACGCCTTTATTGCCATTATCAAAAAATATCCGGGAAACCCTTCAAAAGGTGTTGATGAATGGAAAAAAATCATGAGCAGCTTCGGAGTTGGAGAGTTTTTAAATAACGACTTCGCCGTTGGGGCAAAAGGAAGAATACCTTCAGGAGATTTTTACGAAAAAAGATTTAAAGCCATCATGAAGGCAAGCGGTTCTCAGAGAACTGATTTTAAAAACTGGGATGAAATGTCTACCGGTGCTATTTATAATGGAATGGGTCAGGGAGATGTTCTGGTAACTCCTATTCAGTTGGCCAATTATGTAGCTGCTATTGCTAATAAAGGATGGTATTATACGCCTCATATCGTAAAAGGGATTGATGGAAAGCCTAATCCTGACCCAAGATTTAAGGTGAAACATAAGACTTTGGTAGATCCTAAACATTTCGAACCTGTACTGAAAGGTATGGAAGCTGTAGTGTTGAGAGGAACGGCAAGAGGACTGAAGTCCAATGACTTTACCCAATTAGCAAAAACAGGAACTGCACAGGTGCCACAGGGGAAGGATAACTCCATCTTTGTATTGATTGCTCCTGCTGATAAACCCAAAATTGTTGTTGTAGCAGTTATGGAACATGCAGGGTTTGGAGCTACATGGGCAGGGCCAGCCTGTACCGTGATTGCAGAAAAATATATTACCGGTGATTTGAAAAGAGAAAATCTGTACAAAAAGATGATTACCTCGAGTTTCATGCCTGAATATAAAAGGCAATGGATTGCAGATTTAAAGCGAAAAGGTTTGTACGTTGATCCTAAACCTGATTCAATTAAACGAAAAAGATTAAAAGATAGCCTTGATTTGGTAAAACAACAAAAGGCTAAGCTGCAAAAAAAAATAGAAGAGGAAACTAAAAAGAATAACACCGCTAAAAAACCTGTAAAGCAATGAAGTGGACGGAAGGAATAGATAAACTGGGCCTTGGGCTGTATTTCCTGCTTTGCATTTTTGCCATTGCAAATATTTACAGTGTGGACCAGAAACTGGGTGAAAAACAATTGGTTTTTTTCTGTATTTCTGTATTTGTGGGGCTTATTATATTCGTAGGAAGAAGTAAATTCTTTGAGAATATGGCCGGGATTATTTACATTGGAGGAGTTTTACTGTTGATCGGGCTTTTCCCGTTTGGCAAAGAAATTCTGGGCCAGAAGAACTGGTATAAGTTTGGAAGTTTTACCATGCAGCCTGTGGAATTTGCGAAAATAGGTACAGCCTTGATGCTGGCCAATTTTGTTTCAAGCCCGGATTTTAATATTAAAAATAAAAAATCTATCTGGACTTCCCTCGCCATTATTGGAATTCCGGCAGCTGTCGTTCTGGCGATTCCGGATGTGGGTTCTATGCTTGTATTCATTGCATTTTTCATTGCTTTATATAGAGAAGGACTGAGTGGTCTTTTATTCGGGATAGGATTTATTTTTGCGGGAGTCTTTCTGATTTCTTTAGCTGTACCTCCTGTTTATGTGGCTGTAGCCGTTTTAATCATTGCCGGTGTTCTGATTGCTATGAATTACCATAGAATGTCATGGGATGTGATTTCTATTTCAGGAATTACCGGTTCTGTTCTTTTATTGTGCGGACTGGCTTTCGGATCTCCTTATATTTTAGAAAAACTGCCTAAACACCAGAGAGAAAGAATTGAGGTTCTTTATAAGGGGGAAAAGGCATTCAGAGATACTTCCGGATATAACTTATTATACTCAAAAACAGCCATTGGATCTGGTGGACTTTGGGGAAAAGGATATCGTGAAGGATCTGTTACCCAGGGGAAATTTGTGCCGGAGCAGGAAACCGATTATATCTTTTGTACAGTAGGGGAAGAGTGGGGCTTTTTAGGAAGTGCAATTCTGATCTTATGCTACATGGTTTATATAGGAAGAATATATTATCTGGCAGAGCAGCAGAAGTCTACTTTTAACCGTGTATTCGGGTATTGCTTTGCTTCCATTCTCTTGATGCACTTTTCAATCAATTTAGGGATGGTTATGGGGCTTTTCCCTACCGTTGGGATTCCTCTTCCCTATTTCAGTTATGGAGGGAGTTCCTTATTGGCTTTCTCAATGATGACTTTTATTTTCTTTAAACTTAATTACTCTGATAAAAACAGTTTAGTGTAACTCTTTTCATACGAAATATAAAATCGTAAAACGGGTACTGTTTTTCTTTATAGATCTGCAGATTGCGGAATATATTGTCGTTTTTAAATCATAAACAATGAAAGAAGCTTATGTCCTGGATCAGGATTTTGAAAATATTGGTCTTTCTCAGCTGGAAAAAGGGGAGTACGAAAACTGTACATTCAGAAACTGTAATTTTGAATACGCAAATCTATCCGGTTTCAGCTTTACAGACTGTGAATTTACAGGATGTAATCTCAGCATGGTAAAATTGGTGAAAACAGCTTTTCATGAGGTTGTTTTCAAAGAATGTAAGATGTTCGGACTTCAGTTTAATGAATGTAATGCATTCGGATTATCTTTTATGTTTGATGGAAGTGCTTTGAATAATTCAGTTTTTTATCAGGCGTCCATTAAGAAAACAGTTTTTAAAAATTCCAAATTAATTGAGGTGGATTTTACTGAATGTGATTTATCAAATGCAGTCTTCAGTAACTGCGATCTGTCAGGCGCTATTTTTGATGGTACAAACCTCGAAAAGGCAGATTTCCGAACATCGGTTAACTATTCAATAGATCCGGCTTTAAACAGGCTTAAAAAAGCTAAATTTTCACTATCTGAAATCTATGGGCTGTTGTATAAATTAGATATTGACATTGATAAGAACAGTTGATATCTTCAGTCGTATGATAAGCACGATAGTAAAATGTCAATATTGAATCAATAGGAACGGATTTTAACCCGCTTTTCTTTTTAACAATATTCCAAGGCTTCAGCCTAAATTTATTCTAAAATATAACCTATAAAAAAGCCATCAGATTTCTGATGGCTTCATTATTTAAATCAATTATTTATAAAATTAAAAATTTGCGGGTGTAGAAAGAGTAGTAGCTGCTAAGTTATTGTAAGCTTCTCCTTCTTCGTTGATCACTCTTTTTGCGAATCTGAACTTAGGTCCCCAATAAGAATCATTCAGTGAAGAAATCATTACTCCTTTTGATGTTGCTGCGTGGATAAATTTAATCTCACCCTCTTCAGAAACACTTTCTACAATACCTACATGAGAAATTCTTCTTCCGTGAGAAAAGAAGATTAAGTCTCCTTTCTGTAGCTCTCCTTTTTCAATTCTTTCTCCTTCCTGAGCCTGAGAAGCTGCTACTCTAGGTAAGCTAAGGCCTGCTGCTGCTCCGAATACGGAAAGAACAAAAGCTGAACAATCTATACCGTTTCTGGTTGTTCCTCCATATCTGTAAGGAGTTCCAAGGTATGTTTCAGCTTCTTCAAGGATACCGTCAATGGTTTTATTATGTTTGATTGCTTTTGCAATCTCAGAATTCTTAACTGCTTTTTTAGCACTAGCGATAGATGCAGCCTTTTCAGCAAGGAACGAGTCGATAAGTTTTTGCTTATCCTGCTCCATTTTTTTGTTATCTATAGAAGCTAGTTTGGCATCTGTTTTGTATTCTTTTGTGTAAGTTGCTGGTTTTGAAACCACATAATTTGTAGCACACGATTGCAATGAAACTGTAGAGACTAAAGCAACTAAATAAAACAAAACTCTTTTCTTCATATATATTTGATTATCCGTGTTAAAAAGGAATATTTATTTTCAAAAGCAATACAAAAGTAGAGATTCCGAGCAAAAGACCCCTGATATGATAATTGTCAGGATCTTATTTTAACACATTTTAACATATAATTTACATATGTTAAAGAAAAATAAACCGCAACAGCCTGTTTTTGGTAAGTGTGCGGTTTTTTTTATTAAGATTCTTTAACAAACGCAATCGACTTTCTTCTATATATCAGGTTTTGTGATATAAAACTCTAATTTTCAACTCTGTTAATAAAACAAAAAAATTCCCCGGAAAACCGAGGAATTTAAACTAATATGGAACTTTACAGGACGTTATTTTGTAAACAACATTTCTCTGTATTTTGTCATCGGCCAAAGCTCATCGTCAACCATCATTTCCAATGCATCAGAGGCTTCTCTGATTGGGTCGAATAATGGTTTTACTTTATTACAATAGCTTTCTGCCTGTTTTTGGCTGTCTGAAATACCTTTTGCTGCTTCTCTGGCTTTTAGAAGTTCTTCAACACCAAGTTTAATTTTAGAAACATTTTCAGAAATGCTTGTAATTAAACTCATTTGTTCTTTTGCTAAAGACTTGAATTCTTTATCACCAAAGATTTCTTTAAGACCTTTCACATTTTCAATTAATCTGTTCTGATAATTTAAAGCAGAAGGAATGATGTGGTTTCTTGCAATATCAGCCAATACTCTGGATTCGATATCAATAACCGTAGAGTATTTCTCTAATTTGATTTCGTTTCTCGCTTCAACTTCTCTGTGGTTGAAAATTCCCATTTCCTCATATAGGTCCAAGAATTTTTTATCCATTTCCTGCTTTAAAGCTTCTGGAGTTGTTTTAAGGTTGTTTAATCCTCTTTTCTTAGCTTCTTTCGCCCAGTCATCAGAATATCCGTCACCTTCAAACATGATGTTTTTACACTGCTTGATGTATTCTCTCAATACGTTGAAGATCGCTTCATCTTTCTTAAGACCTGTTTCAATTAAAGCATCAACTTCTTTCTTGAAATCGTTAAGCTGTTTTGCAGCAATAGTGTTCATTACGGTCATAGACTCTGCACAGTTTGCAGAAGAACCTACCGCTCTGATCTCAAATTTATTTCCTGTAAATGCAAAAGGAGAAGTTCTGTTTCTGTCAGTGTTATCTAACAGGATTTCAGGAATCTTTCCAACAACATTTAATTTTAATTCTGTTTTCTCTTCCGGAGATAGTTTTCCGTTTGTTACTTTTTCAAGTTCTTCCAATACACTGAACAGCTGGCTTCCGATGAATACGGAGATAATTGCTGGTGGAGCTTCATTAGCACCAAGTCTGTGGTCATTGCTTGCAGAAGCAATACTTGCTCTTAAAAGGTCTGCATATTCGTGAACCGCTTTAATCGTGTTAACAAAGAATGTTAAGAACTGTAAGTTTTTCTTTGGATTTTTTCCAGGACTTAACAGGTTTTCACCAGTATCTGTAGCCAAAGACCAGTTGTTGTGTTTTCCGCTTCCGTTTACTCCCGCGAATGGTTTTTCGTGGAAAAGAATGTGGAAATGGTGTTTGTGAGCTACTCTCGCCATGATATCCATCAACAAAGAGTTGTGGTCTACAGCAACGTTCACTTCTTCAAACATTGGTGCAAGCTCAAACTGGTTGGGTGCCACCTCGTTGTGTCTTGTTGTTGCAGGAATCCCCAATTTCATACATTCGATTTCCAACTCTTTCATGAAGTTCATTACTCTTGTAGGAATAGAACCGAAATAATGGTCATCTAACTGCTGTCCTTTTGCAGGAGAATGTCCTAATAATGTCTTACCTGTCAGCACAAGGTCCGGACGGGACTGATATAATGCTGAATCTACAAGGAAATATTCCTGCTCCCAACCCAAAGTAGGAGTTACTTTCGTTACGTTTTTGTCAAAATACTGCATTACATTCGTTGCAGCTTCGTCTACAGCGTTCAAAGCTCTCAAAAGAGGTGCTTTATAATCTAACGTTTCTCCTGTATAAGAGATGAAGATAGAAGGAATACATAATGTAGTTCCCATAATGAATGCCGGAGATGTAGGATCCCAAGCTGTATAACCTCTTGCTTCAAAAGTATTTCTGATACCTCCGTTAGGGAAAGAAGATGCGTCTGGCTCCTGTTGGATAAGCATGTTTCCACTGAATCTTTCGATTGCTCTTCCTCCTTCAATTGGTGTAAAGAAAGAATCGTGCTTTTCTGCAGTAGTACCTGTTAAAGGCTGAAACCAGTGCGTATAGTGGGTTACCCCTTTGCTCATTGCCCAGTCTTTCATTGCTACAGCTACCTGATCTGCGATATGTCTCTGGATCTTAGTTCCTTTTTTAATCGCATCCATGATAGAACCGAATGCTTCTTTCGTTAAATATTCTCTCATTGTTTCTTCTGAGAAAACATTTTTACAGAATAGTTCTGATAATTTCGCAGGGATCTCAACAGAGTTGTCTTTTCTGAAATCCTTAAATGGAAGGGTTTCTAATGCTTTGAATCTTAAGGTTGACATAATTGGGTTGATTTTTTACAGCGCAAATTTACAAAAAAAATGAATCGAAAATATTTTAACCCCTAAAAATTTTAGGGGTGTTCTGAAATTTTATATAATTTAAACAATTGTTTGGTGTTTTTTAACAGGGTGTTTTATGTTTTCTGTTTAAAAACATTTGTAGAAACAAGAAATTAGTTGCCTGGATGGTGCAAAAAGCAATTGTACTTGCTGTCTTGCGGTATTACCAAATTAAAATTACAATTATTTAAACTAATTCTTGATATTTTTTCTGAAAATAAATAAAAATAAGGGCAGAAAAATAATAAATGAATAGAGAAAAGACTTAAAATAATCTATGTCATAAATATCAAATGCGTAAAATAAGATATGAGTTGCAAAAGTTATTAAGAGATAAGGTATTACTTTTTTAGAAGAAATAACTTCATTTACAAAGAACATGACCAGCATTTGAATGAGAATTACCAGCGGGAACTTATCGAACAACCCATAAATTCCTGCAAAAGGGGATATTAAAATTGATTTAATAATTTGGGTAAAGTCCGGTGCTTCATCAAGCTGAAACAAAAAAAATAAAGCTCTGATAGGAAAGTATATCAAGATATGACAAATCCATATTTTCCAAAAAAGAGAAATTCTGCTTAATTTATTTTTCATAAGGTTTAATAATTTTTACAATTTCATTATTGACGGTTCCATCTGAATTCAGTTTGCCCTTAAATCCGTACCATTTTGGTTTATGCTTTGATAAATATAGCATTAATAATGGTAAATCTATCCTGAATTGTGAATCTGTTACTTTAGCATTAGGCGTAAAATCATCAAATGCCGGAACAATATCGTTAAACCAGCTAATTGCCTGAGCTCCGGCTCCATGCCAGCCGCCTTGAGGGTCTTTGTCTGCCATATTCTGGAACCTGGATATCGTTGATGAACTTGTTTTTCCATAAATAGGAGGAGCTACAACCCCTTGTTCATGTTGGATAAATTCTTTGTCCCAGATATAAGCGGCGTCTCCTTTTAAGGGTGTTTTAGCATATTGTCCATACATCAGCTCATGAAATTTGGTTATGGCAAAATCGCAAATCCCTAAATTTAATTCATTGAGAATAGTTTCAACATCATTGGCTAAAAAGCTGTTCCCTCCTTCCAGTGAGTTTGATAATGCCTTTACCAACCCTTTAGCCCCCTTGCACCACTTTACTTCATGCCCGAAACGGTTCTTAATATTCCAGTCTACTCCCTCGTAAAAATCATAAATTTGCTTGAAAGGAGCAAGTCTTCCAGGTATTTTGTGTTCAATAATATAGGAATAGGCTCTTCTCCAGGTATCATTATTTTCCGCCCTGTCTTTTGTAAGCCATGAACCATCCTGTCCTTTCCAGTCTTCTATTTTTATAGCTTTGTTTCGTAAAGCAAGTTTATAGGTTTCGTAATCAGGAAATTCTCCTCCAATATATTTTTCTACAGAATTTTTGTTGGTCAGGAAATCATACATCGATTGAGGAAAGTTATTGCCAACATAATTTTTGGGAAGAAGTATTTTAATTTTGCCGCCATCAATATTAATATATTTTGAATGATGAATGGAGGAATCAAAATATTTAACTCTAGAAGCTCCCTCTGCAATTTCTATAACAAGTGGATTGATATTTTGTTCCACATCTTTTACTCCGGCGTAGTTGAAAAGAATATTGATTACAGGAAATATTTTTCCCACAATAAAGACTCTTTCTTTAGGAAATATATCTGTGGAATAGTCAGATAACTGAATAGGCTTAATATATTTTCTGTAATAATTTGCATTACGAATCTGAAAAAGGGTTTTTACCGTATTAAGTTCTGTTTTATTGAGAAAGAGAACATCTGCTTCTTCCCTGTCTTTTACGGTTAATATTTCCTGTTGTGTAAGATTTGAAATACTCATCGACGGATATTGGGTAGGTAATCCTAATCTTTTTGGATAGCTCATTTGTTTATGTTTAATATGATTAGGACAAACTTAGCCTTAGCAGACGCCAAATCTCGACGTATTAAAGCAAATATTCATCAGCCTGAAGGATATGTTTTTAAACGACTTGTTAAAAGACAGTTAAAATAAAGTGGGCAAAGATTTTGTATATTTGTGTGAAATTTATTTTATGACAAATTCTAGAGCAAGAGAAACAACAGAGGCTATTGAAAGACTATACATCTCTATGAGACATTTATTTTATAGAGGATTTTTCAAGCCAGGTGGAGTTTCAGGAGAGAGTATCAGAAGTTTGTTAAAGACCATCAATCCGGAAATTTACGGAACCATGAATATTCCAAGTAAATTGGAACTGGACGGTTTGATGTATGTACTAGACAGACTTCCGGAAGGAATTGAAGAATGTGCTTTTATTCATCTTACATCTGATGAAGGGTTTGATAAAGGAAGTTTCGAACCTATTGTTCCTAAGAAAAGAAGAAGAAACTGTTATAGAATAGACGAACACCAGATGAATATTGAGGTTCTTTTGGGCCGTTCCGAAATTTATGACATTCTTACCCACCTTACCTTCCTTTTTATAGAAGCTGACAAAATCCGTAATCTGGCATTTATCCAGGATGAAAACTGGAAGCCGACACGTGCCTTCAAAATTATTGAAGAAGTGGTAAAGGGTGAAAAAAAATACAGCAGAAAAGAAAAAGAAGTGGCACTTATTCATCTTTCTTCTTTAATAGGAAGATCTTTTGATGAGACTTTAAGAGCCTATAATACTTTTGGTGATGACCATAACCCTGACCGTCTGTTCAAAATCATTTACAACTTAGGAAAAGTAAGTCTTGATGATGCAAAAGGAAGCAGAGAAAGAGAAATTCATTTCAGTTCTATATTAAAAGAGAGAGTGGGACACCACTATTTCGGGGAGAAATGGGCGAATAAAGTGAAAGAGGTTTTATTTGAAAATGATCTTCATATGAGACCTTTGCATATTATTTCTGCCAATATGCACTCCGTGAAAAATATGCTGTATGCCAATAATGCTCTTAAAAAGAAACAGCATCACGAGATCGACTATAAATTATACGAAGAGATCTCCAACAAAAAAGAGCTTCGTGACAAAGTTTTAAAATATGCTCTGGATGAAGGGATGATTCATATTGCAGACAAGAGTGGAAGTAATATTGATGTACAGATCATAGACCTCAGCAAAACAGACCTGAAGAATACCCCATTTGCAGACTGCAAGTTCGGAGGAGATGATGTGGTAATGGTTTTTGACTACGCATTCGGAGAGCAGGCTTTTGAAGTAATGGATGAATTACTTCGACCTTTCGAACATAAAGGAGAAGTCTATATGATGCATGTGAAGTCTGTTTCCATCATGGGTAAAGCAGGTATTCTTACCGGAGAGAAAGGAGACATTATGATTCCTACTTCTCATATTTTTGAAGGAACAGCAGATAATTATCCTTTTGAAAATGCGTTAAAGCTGGAAGATTTTAAAGATGATGAATTAAAAGCATTTGAAGGTCCAATGATTACGGTGTTGGGAACCTCTCTCCAGAATAAAGATATCCTTTCCTACTTTATGAATACTTCATGGAAAGCCATTGGACTTGAAATGGAAGGAGCTCACTACCAGAAAGCCATTCAGGTGGCATCTAAAATCAGACATCACATTTCACCGGATCTGTTTGTAATGTATGCTTATTATGCATCGGATAACCCGCTGGAAACAGGAAGTACACTATCTTCAGGAGGATTAGGTCTTACAGGAGTAAAGCCAACGTATCTGATTACTTTAAGAATCCTTGAGAAGATTTTAAGAAGCGGAAAGAAAGAAGCTTCGACTAAAAAATAATTACATTTTTAAGATGACTTTTCTTTATAAATTAAGAAATAATTTCATGAGCGTATCTTTTATGCTCATGATTTTTTTTGTGTCAAGTTGTAACGTAAAAGAAGAACAAAATTTTCCTTTTTACCAGCAAACGAATGAAAATAACTGTGGTCCGGCTTGCTTAAAAATGATTTTTGAGTATTATGGAAAAATCTATTCAGAAAAGTACTTAGGTGAAATGACTCATGTTAATAGTAACGGAACAACTATGCTTGAATTATCTGATGCCTCAGAAGCGCTGGGATTTAAACCTACAGGACTAAAGGTTGATTTTCTAAATCTGAGTAAAAATGTAAATTTACCATGTATTGCTTATTGGAAATCCAAACACTTCGTAGTAGTTTATAGGATAGAAAATTCAAAAGTTTATGTAGCAGATCCAGGAGACACCTTAAAGGTTTATGATAAGGATGAGTTTTGTAATTTGTGGGAGGATCCTCAATATATTGGTAAAAAAACTGGTTATATTTTAGAAATTAATAAATAAAATTATGAGCCAAATCTTACAATTATCAAAAAGATTCAGAGAAGTTTTGCTGGATGGCCTCTGGATTGCCAATACCAATTTTAAAGACCAGCTTTCAGATGTGACCTGGGAACAGGCTGTGACAAAGATTGATTCTTTAAATACTATTGCAATGCTCACTTTTCACATCGATTATTATATTGCAGGCATTGTCAATGTCTTTGAAGGAGGAGATCTTGAAATAAAGGATAAATTCAGTTTTGATCTTCCTTCCATAGAATCACAGAAGCAATGGGAAGACTTGCTGGGTAAGCTTTGGGTAGATTCTGAAAAATTTGCATCCTTATTGGAACAGATGCCGGATTCCAGACTTGATGAGGTTTTTGTGGATGAAAAATATGGAACCTACCGGAGAAATATAGACGGAATGATTGAGCACAGCTACTATCACCTGGGACAGATTACTTTAATCAAGAAACTCTTGAAAAGCCGATAAAATATCCTTGTTAAGGTTTTAAACCTTGGCAAGGATCACAAATAAGGTTTAAAAAGAATTTAACAACCCGAATTAAAATCCATCTAAAACCATAGCAAACAGAATAAAACCTCAGAATAACTCCTATTTGAGGTTCTTAGTTAAATTACCTACCTTTAGAAAAAATAAAATTTTAAATGAGAAAATCGGCTGCAATCATTTTTGCGTTTATCATTTCACAATTTCAGGCTCAGCAAGGAGCTTATTATCAGCAGACTGCAAAGTACAAGATGGATATTGATGTTAATGCTGAAAAATTTACCTATCAGGGAAAACAAACTTTAGAATACACCAATAATTCTCCGGATGAGCTGAATGTGGTTTATTTCCACTTATACTGGAATGCCTTCAAACCTAATTCTATGATGGACCAGAGAGTGGCTTCACAGGGAAAAAATGGTGACGGAAGACTTCAGAAAGACGGTATTTCAAGACTTGCTTCCATTCCAAAAGACCAGGAAGGTGCGCAGAATATCCACTGGATTAAACAAAATGGAAAAGACCTGAAATTTGAGGTTCAGGAAACCATTATGAAAGTATATCTGGCAGAGCCTATCAAGCCAAATTCTACCACTACTTTTACAATGGATTGGGATTCTGTAATCCCTCAGCAGATCAGAAGAAGCGGTAGAAACAACAGAGAAGGTGTAGACATGACTATGACCCAATGGTATCCGAAAATTGCTGAATATGATTATGATGGCTGGGCAACTTTTGATTATCTGGGAAGAGAATTCCATGCTCCGTTTTCCGATTTTGATGTTACCATTAAAATCAATAAAGATTATGTGGTAGGAGCAGGAGGTATTCTGGAGAACCCTTCAGAAGTAAAAGGCTATGATGCCAACGCAAAAATAAAAACAGAAAAAGATAAAAAGGCAATCTGGAAATGGACTGCAAAAAACATCCTTGATTTTGCATGGAGTGCAGACAGAGATTATTCTGTAGAAAGCTTCAATGTTCCGCAAGGTCCGAAAGTATACCTGGTGTATCAGAAAAATGATAAAACGAAAGCGTGGGGTGAATCTCAGCCTTATATTACGAAATACTTCCAGATCATGAATGCTCACTTCGGAAAATATGTATATCCTACTTATGCATTTATCCAGGGAGGAGATGGCGGAATGGAATATGGGATGTGTACCATGATTTTAGGAGAAGCTAAAAGTGTTAAAGATTTAATGGGATTAATGGCTCATGAAGGATCTCACTCATGGTATCAGCAGATGCTTGCCACTAACGAATCTGTACGTCCGTGGATGGATGAAGGTTTTACAAGCTATGCGGAAGGATACACCATGTATCAGTTATTTCCTGAAGATTTACCAAATCCTTTTGTTGAAAGATTAGATGCCTACAGAAACTTTGTTAAAAAAGGAATTGAAGAACCTGCCGTTTGGTTAGGAGACCATCATGATAACGGTACTGCTTATACTTATGCATCTTATGTAAAAGGTGAGTTGTATCTGGTACAGCTTGGATACATTATGGGAGAGCAGAACCTTGCAGAAACCTTAAAACAATATTATGATCAGTGGAGTATGAAACATCCTTCAGACAGGGACTTCCTTCATATTGCACAGAGAGTTTCCGGGATGGATCTGAAATGGTTTCATAACTATTGGATCAATACCACAAAGACGATCGATTACGGAATTAAAGATGTAAAATACGATGCAAAATCTACTACCATTACCTTAGTCAACAATGGCCAGGTTCCAATGCCGATTGATTTTGGCGTAATGACAACTGATAAGAAGATTGTTACGTATCAGATTCCAATGAATATGACGCATACATGGAAAGAAAAGGATGCGTATGGTGAGTTTAAAACAATGCCTTACTGGCCTTGGACACAGAAAGAATATACGATTACCATTCCTTATACAAAATCTCAATTATCGGTTCTGGGAATTGATTTCAGCCAGAGAATTGCAGATGTGAATATGGAAAATAATTTTGTTGAAGTGAAATAACAATAGACCTATACAAAGAAAAAAATCCACAGATGAGTCTGTGGATTTTTTTTATTTTATTCCAAATTGCTGTACCATCCAGTGATTGGGATGATTTTGGGTAAGATCCTGCCTCAAAGTTTCATCTTTTGTATTTAAATAACTGTAGACCTTTAAAGGAACAGAATCCGGATATTCTTTTAAACCGTTGGCAACCGTAATTTTTGCTTCTTCTTTTTTTGAGCCGCTCTCTAAGGCCTCTGCTTTAAAAATGTAAATAATTGCCGGGAGCTTTCCATATACTTCTTTTGTTTCACTTTCCAGAAGATGCATCGTTTCTATCTGAAACACAGGATTGGGGTTTTTCCCTTCTGCCACTGCCTGGCTGATATGCTGCTGATACATCAGAAAAAGATAAAGCAGATGCATATTTTTGGTACCCGGATCAGAAACTGCTTTTTGAAATTTGTGGGTAAACTCGGGAGTCATTTCATCATTGTCGGCCTGAAGATTTTTTTGATAAAACTCATCCATCAGATCATACACCATCTTATCCTGAGTATCAATTTTTGACTGACTCTTTATTTTTTGTAAAATGCCTGCCATTGAATTGCCAGATTGTGCAAAAATGGAGACGCTGAGACATAGTAAAGTGCCGAGGATCAGTTTTTTCATGATATAGTCAGAATAATTATATTGTGTTATTAAATATAGTGATTTGTTCCGGAGAAAGTCTTATATCTTTTTTGTCAATTTTTTTTATCATTAAAACAATTTACAAGTGTCATCATTGAAACACTTACAAATATTAATTTTGAAAACTTATTGCTTCTGTCCATGTGATTATATTTGGTTTGTGTTAAGAGAAAAACAAAATGTTATTCCAAAAGTGTAGAAATGATTTGCTCCCTGAGATTACTAATGGTCAAAAGCAATAATTTAATATCGATACAAGTTTACTAATTTCTAATATTCTAGTTTCTTGTTTTCTTTTACCTTTCTTTTATAATACTTTTGAACTATTTTATTAAGTTCTTTACTCTCATAAAAGCTTAAACAGGTAGAAATAATAAAATTTTTACCCTTTATTTCATTCTCGTTTTCATGAAGCATGTATACAGGAGGAAGATTAGAGATTATTTACATACAAGCAATTTCCAAATACAATTTTCCCTGCTTTTGCTTCAGAGACCTTACCGATTGATTCCATTGAATCTTCTTTCATTTTATTTATTTTAGGGGTCAAAAAAGAATCTATCTCATCATCAAATAAGGCTATTGCAACAGGGTCATAGAGTGTCTTATCTATTGTTTCTGTGCATGTGAAACTACTTCATTTTTTTCAAAAATAGTCTGTATTCGTAGTTACTATAATTTTCAATATTGAGATGATTATAAAAATATATATCTTTCTTAGATTGAACAAACCCTTGTAAATTAGTGGAATTTTCTGGAAAAGGAATAAATATTTTATCAAGTTCATCCAAATTTTTTACAATTTTCCCATGATAATTATCTACTCTAATCAATTTATCATGATAAAAATGGTTAAAAATAAAAGTAGAGTCAGCCTTAATCTCTAATATTATAGAATCTCCCTTTTTTAAACCAAAGGTTTTAAAGTTAGGATAATCATTATCATTAATACTAGGAATAAAAAAATATTTCCCAGAAGACTGACTAAGAGAGAATCTATTAGGTTTTAAATCATAAATATTTTCTTCCTCACTATTTTTTTTATCATTAGAACAATTTACAAGTGTCATAATTGAAGCACTTACAAAAATTAATTTTAAAAACTTATTGTTTCTGTCCATATATATGTATTTGTTATTGTACCTCCCAAATGGATGCCTGTTCCAACAGGTTTATTAGGAATTACTCCTTGGTTTGAACCTCCATTTTCGCCTTTTACAAATCTAGTACCTGATTCCCACCCTAAATCATTATTAATTGTAAATTGTACAACAGCACTATGGGAAGATTTTGATAATACTTTTGCATAAATTGGATAAGAACCTATCATTTGTATTCCTATATTAGCATTGGCAAGTGTAGAATAAAAAGCATTTACATCATATTTGAAATACCCTTGTGCTGTTTGACCAATTCCTAAGCCATTTGCTAATTTAGATTGAATATTTAATAAACTCCCTCCTAGTGTATCATTTCCTTTTGGGAAATTCTTAACCGCATTTGTTGCAGGATTATAAATATTGTTTCCATTCACTACATTAGATGCATTAGTAAAATTAATGGTATTATTTGAAAAATGACTAGGTGTAAGTTCAAAAAGCCAAATATTAAAAAGGTCTCCCCATCCCATAGTATTTTCATTAAAATTTACCATTGGAGTAACTGCTTCAATTCTTATTTTATCAATTGCTTTATTAGACCAATAAACAGTTGACGGATATTTAACTCCTAATTTATACATTGGTAAGTATAAATAATTTCTTGTGTATTTCGCAGTAGTGTAAACTCCTTTTGAAATTGCGTTTTTAACTTTTTGTTTTAGCGTCTCTAAATTCGGCCAAGAAATATCCAAATTACTGAGAGTTCCATTTTGCTGATTAATGAGAATATCAGCTACAATATCTGCTGATGCTGTCATCATGTCAAAATCCTCAGTATTGGTAATATCTATATCATTAAAAAATATAAATTGCATATTATCAATGTGATTAGTGTAATAGTTCTGATATAAAGGTCTGCTTAAAATATAGCTACTATACCAATTCAACCATTTTTCAAATTCTTTCCAAGCAGTAATTGAAGATATATTTGAATTTACTTCATTTTTAAAGTAATTAATACTCCAATGTAGTAACTGTGTATTATTCTGATTTAGATTATTATAAAAATAAGAAAGCAATTGTCCTCCAATATATTGATTATTTTGAATATAAGTATATTCTTCTGCGGAAAGTTCTGAAAATCCGGCTTCGTTCAACATATAATTAAAGCTATCCTGGATAGACATTTCATTAGTTGTGGTTCCACTATTTCCACTGCTGTCACCACCATCATACATTCCCATATTGGGAAATCCTTTTGGAGGTTGTCCGCCACTTGGGCAAACCTCTGTAATTTCTACAACGTAATAAGGTTTTTCACTTGCGGTACATTGTGAGTATTCAGAGGGTGTGTGATGTTCCCCGTTACATTCTACCTCAATAAGCCTGATGCTTAATGAGCAATCGATCTTATTCGCAAATGTTTTTGCTGCTGTTGCTTTATCGGGGAGTGGTGTGCCATTGGAGAGTTCTTTGGTTCCCATGGGTCTGCCATCCAGTGTCGTATATTCTACTGTACCTGTAAAATTATCAATCTGATAGTTTTTTGTTAGGTCTGCAGGTTTATATTTTGCGATAAAGCCTATACTTTTATTTTCATTATCAATACTATATACTAAAACATCTGATGATCTGTCCAAGTTTCTGATGATGGTACTATAAGAAGTTACATTATGTTGTGTAATTACTGTTACTGTAGCATCATCAGGTAAAGAAGAGAAAAAATCCTCTGTTTTACCATGCGTATGTGGAGGACCGTTTTTTATCCCGGTAATATACGTTTTGAAGGCTAAGGCTTCTTTTAGTTTAATAGTTTTTCTGAAATCTGATTGAGTAATGTTGGTGTCCGTTTCATTGGTGAGTTCAGTTCTACAGCTGAATATAAAGGACATGATTGCCATTAGGATAAGCAAATTAATTTTTTTCATTTGTGTAATTTTGTGTTTTTAAATTCTTATTACAAGAATAATTTTTTTTAATCAATTAACAATACATTTTTTTTTAATATTTTTAAACCCTTAGGAATGCAGTGGATAGCAAAATGTCTCATAGTAATTAATGTTACCTCGTTTTGTTACAAACAGACCTGTGAGAGACTTTTGGAGAACTCATGTGGTTTCCGACAGCTTGCAGGAATCTTTCGGATATCTGCTTAAATCTCCCGCAGCTAGTTTTAAATCTCCGGACACCTCTGGAAGACTAAAATACTGTTGTTTGTAACTTCCGGAGGAATCATGCAGCTTACAAACAGCTTTGTTTTGCATTCAGGAGAATTCTACGAATGATATTATTAAGATCATTGTAATTTATGTGAGATTGGCAGGTTGTTTTTAGAAAAATTATTAAATTTAATGCCTCAAAATCAAGCGGGAATTTCAAGTAGATCTAATGAATTTCTTCTGAAAAATATGTCAATGAATTCAATTGTAATAAACGTAGGAAACAGCAATATCAGATTTGGTCTTTTCAATGGGGATAATTGTGATATTTCGTGGGTAATTAATACAAAGCCTTACAGAACGGCAGATGAACTTTATGTACAGATGCTGATGCTCTATCAAACCTATAAAATTGATCCCAAAGAGATTGATAGGGTAATTATAGGATCCGTAGTACCTCAGCTTACCAAAGTCATGAGCTCCGGGATCAAAAAAATCCACGGAACAACTCCAGTGATTGTTGACAGAAATACTCCTTCTGGAGTACAGGCAAAATCCAAGCAGATGGGAACCGATATCTATGCAAACCTGGTGGCCGCACACAATTTGTACCCGAACAGAAAGAAGATTGTCATAGATTTCGGAACAGCCCTTACCGCAAGCTGTGTCGCTGAAACAGGAGAAACTTTAGGGGTAATTATTGCTCCGGGAATTGTAACGTCTCTGAATTCACTGATTAACCAGACCGCACAACTTCCGGATATAGAACTGAAGAAGCCAAAATCTGTTTTGGGGCTGGATACGGTAACCTGCATGCAGAGCGGTATGGTATATGGCTTTCTTGGGATGGTAGAAGGTTTTGTAACCCGTATCAATGAGGAAGTGAATGACGATTGTTTTGTAGTGGCAACAGGAGGGGTTTCCCATGTCTACAAGCCTCTTACGGATAAAATTCATGTGATGGACAGGCTTCACACCCTGAAAGGTCTCTATTTCCTGGGTAAAGATTTATAAATTAAAGAGTAAGAGTCAGATTGAATCCGGATAATATCTTCATCTTGACCTCAACCCTAATTTTAGTATAATGAACAAGTTTCCTGTAATAGAAACCGAAAGATTGGTGCTTTCGCAGCTGGAAGAAAGAGATATTCCTTTTATTGTTGAATATCTTCAGCATAGAATTTTTTCTGATCTTACTTCCAATATTCCTTATCCATACGTGGAAAATGATGCCAGATCCTGGGTTAAAATGTCAAAAGAAGCTTTTGATAACAATGCCGGATACACGTTTGCGATCCGGAATAAAGAAGACCAGATTATAGGAGCTATCGGACTGCATGACAGGGATGATGACAAGGCCGAACTCGGCTACTGGATAGGAATTCCTTATTGGAACAAGGGGTACGTTACTGAAGCTGCGGAAGCAATCGTAAATTTTGGCCTTAATGAAATGAAGTTTAACAAAATTTTTGCTACCCATTTCCTTCACAACCCGGCATCCGGGAGAATTATGGAGAAGATAGGAATGGAGCAGGAGGCGATATTAAAACAGGAGATGAAGAAGGATGGTGAATATTTTGATATTGTGAGGTATTGTATTTTGAAAACTGATTAGAAAGAATAGTACTATTTATAAAAACAAAAAGCCAGAGAATGTTCAATATCCTCTGGCTTTTCTATACTATTATCAGTGAATTTGCTGGTAAATTTTTCTAAAGGCTGAAATTATCTTTTACTCTTAAAAAAGTCTTTAACAATAGAAGAGCATTCTGTCTCCATAATCCCCGTTATAATTTCTGTTTTCGGATGCAGAGAAAGGTGTTTATTGATAAAACCTCTTTGTTCATCCCGTGCTCCAATCACTACTTTCGAGATTTGAGACCAGGAAAGTGCGCCTGAGCACATCACACATGGTTCCATGGTTACATAAAGGGTGCAGTCTTTAAGATATTTTCCTCCCAGGAAGTTGGCCGCGGAGGTGATAGCCTGCATTTCTGCATGGGCGGTAACGTCGTTCAGTGTTTCGGTGAGATTGTGGGCTCTTGCAATAATTCTGTTGTTTGAAACCACAATACATCCAATAGGAACTTCATCTTTTTCTAAAGCGGCTTCTGCTTCCTGCAGCGCCATTTTCATGTAATATTCGTCGGTAAACATATTAATCAAAATTTAATGCAACAGGAAAAGACATATAAGCTCTTTCTGGTTGCCCGTTTCTTATTGCAGGTTCCCATTTCTCCTGAGTCAGTAATACAGCAAGTTCAGCCTGTCTGTTGAAATTTTCGTTATCGCCAGAAGTTTTTACTGAAGTAAGGCTCCCGTCCTTTTCTACAGTAAAATATACCCTGCACTCAATTCTATTCCTACCCTTAATAGCATCCGAAAAAAAATTGTCAGAAATCTCTTTTTTGAAAAAATCTGATCCTTTGGGATGTTTGGGACTAGTACTATTTTCAAATTTCTCACTGTCGCCAGATGAAGAACTGGAAGACGAGTGTGAAAGTCTATAAGTTTCTTTAATTTTTACAAGTTCTTCCAGATATTCATTATTTCTTAGAAATTTAATAGCATTTATCTCTTTGTCCTTTATCGAAGTAATTTTATTAACACGTTTTCTTGAGGGAGCTTTAGAAAGGGCATCTGTATAACTATTTTCTATATTCTGAATCTGGATATCGTATTTTGCCTTAATAATTCTGAGACCTTCTGTCTGCTGCGAGAAATAAAAATTAAGTACAAAAAATAGAAACAGGCTGAAATGCTTTTTCATTATTCGGTTATGGTTAAAGTTAAAGGAAGTTTAAAACGATAAATTGTAGGATCACCTTTCAGCATTGCCGGAGAAAATTTTTCAGCCAGAGAATATAATGCTATTTCTGCCTGCCTGTTGAAGGTGAAATTATTTCCTTGTGCATGAACATTACTGACAGTTCCATCTTTCTCCACAATAAAGGCAACATCGGTTTTTATCATTTTTTCTTCAGAATATACTCCTTCAACATACAGCAGATTGGCTACTTCCTGTCTCAAAGAATTAACTCCACCGGGATAATCTGCAATTTTTTCAGCATCCGAAAATTTTTCAGATGAGGTCAATCTGGGACTTTTGATGGCCTGTAAATCTTCAAGGTTCCTTACTTTTAATAAAGCTCCAATCAGAGCATTATTTTCAATGCTGTCCATTTTCTTCATAAAAAAAAGAAAATCTCCTTTTATAGCAGCTTTTTTTACTGTGTTGGATTCTGCATCGAATTTCTTTTTGAACTCTTTATTCAGCATATTTCTGTGCTGGTTATAGTAGCTCTTTACAAGTCTGAACTCTTCTTTCTGCTGGGCAAGAAAAAAGGAAGAGATAAAGCAACTGATGCCGATGAATAAAGTTTTCAATAAGGGTATATTTATGTAAATATAACAAAAAATATGAAATACTTTCTTTATAATCAGCTTTCAAGATAACGGTTCAAAGATTCCTGCAAATGATTGCGAATGTCATCAACTAAACCTTTCGGTTCCAGAACGGTGACCTCTTTTCCGTAAGAAAGAATCTCCTGCATAAAATCATAAGTAGGGTGGAGGAAGAACTCAAAATAGATCTCTTCTGGCGTTTCTTTAGTTTCTTTCTGGGATTGATGAAGAGGAAAACTTCTGATATATTCTCCCTGATGGCGGCTGCATTTCAGAACAATATTCTGTGGATTCTGTTCTGTCAGGTTCATCACCCCGAATGCATTTTTGAAATGCTCTCTGAAGTTGTATTTGTACTTTTCCCGAAACTGATTTTTGGCTACATCCAGATAGTTGATCCTGTCCAGCCCAAATGATTTTAACACTTTATCCTTTGTATCAATGGCAATAAGATACCATCGGTCTTTAGATTCTTTTAAAGCCAAAGGGTGAACTTTCCTAGAGGTCATCAGTTTGTTTTTGTAATTGTAGTGTTCAAAACTTACAACTCTTTTATTTCTGATCGCGAAGAACAGGTCATAAAAATGTTCTACACCGGTAGGTTTTCTGCTTTCAAAAAAGATAAAATCTGAAAAATCAGGGTGAAGATTCAGGGCATTGCTTACCTGGAAGGACTCAAGAAGTTTTTGATTGTATTCATCCACTTCCATAATGGGACGGCTTTCAATATAATATCGGTTGTCACCCTTTTTTTTGTTGTGGATAGAAAGGTTAAAAAGATCGGAAATCTCCCGGATATCCCTTTGCAGAGTACGGATAGAGTAGCTCTTGATTCCTGCATCCTGGAATTCAAAAGAGTTTAAAAGATAGTCCTCCAGCTGTGAATAGGTAGCCGGAGAACTTTCTAATCTTTTAATTATTAAGGCATATCTTGTCAGATAAAAATCTTTCTTCATTTCTCTATTTTTAGGGTGCAGCAACGCTGCGTTTCATGGTAAAGTTTTATAAGACAAATATATGCGGTTAATGCGACAAAACGTGTCGTGTTTTAATTTTTGTAGAAACTTTATGAAGAATTATTTATAATCTGCTGTTATAAAAATCAACAGCAAATTTACCCATAGAGTAGAATGTATTGACGTAGGTTTCTATGCTTCTTGTAATGACATTACTGTTAAAAGATGTTGGGTCTGTTGGATTGTAGAAATCATTCTGATCAGTTTCCATTGTCATTGCTACTACCTGCTGATTCCCCATCCAGGCCTGAGACATCGGAGAGCTGCCATCAATATCTGAAAAAACAAGCAAATCTTTATCGGCTAAATAACTATATCGTTTCCTCATTTCAGCATCTAATCTGTCGCATAATGAATAGATGGCATTCTGAACAGTATTAAATGATGAGGCAAACCAGGCAGCCCGATAATCAATATTTACTCCTGACCCAAAATTGTGACAGTCGATAAATAATACGGTGTCTGTTTTGATAGCATTAAAAGTATCCCTCACCAGTTGTGATTCTCTTTCGCTGAAGGGAGAAGTGCCTTTATATGATTGAGAGCCAAGGCCGCCGTCTGCATATTCTGCCCAACGATAATCAAAGTTTCTGTTAATATCCACGCCGTTATGATTCCATCTTACCGATTCTGTTCCACCCACATTTCCAACATTCAATGCATATGGATTAACTAATGGAATCAATGTCCAGTCATAATTCGTACGTAAGACGTCTATCATCTCATCTTTATTGGGATTTTCAAGCAATAGTTTAAAAAATAAGTAGGTAGTGTAAACACTTAACTTTTCACCCCCATGGGTACCTCCGCTTACAACTATACGAGGCTTTCTGCGTCTTTGTGTTGGTGGTGTTTTTCTGTTAAATGAGATATCAATTCGTAAAATATCATAAGGTGTTGACCCTTCTGTTTGCCCTATAATTGTTTTTGTGACATTTTTTGAGAAAGGTGTTATTACACGATCATACATTGAATAAAGGACATCTGATGTAAGGGTCAAAGGATTGAAAGCAGGATAAACCGGAGCACTCCAATACTTAATTCCAAAGTTATCGACTACAAATTTATTCATTTGCCGGGTATCCTTTTGAGATACAGGAATTCCGTTTACAGAATAATTTTTCAGGCCGGTGACGTAAAAACTAGTGAAAGAACCGCTATATCGGTAAGTAAACAAAACCAAATGACTTAGTAACGGAGCCGATGTTTGATTTTGAACAATGATTGTATTGTTTGTTTTATTATACAGTACCACGCCAGCTGTTATGGAGGAAGGCATATCTATACCCACGGTTGAAGTGGGCAGACTGATTCTTCCCACAAGTGTGTTGCCTGTATCAATGATTGCTCCCCCGGAAATTATGATCTTACGATTGGTTAAATCAAAATTGATGTCAGTGTCATTCGTATTTAGGATGGCGACCTGTTCATTTATTGTATAAATCGTAGATGGAAGAGGTTTGCTTTTTTTACTTTCATTTAATAACTGATCATACTTACTAACACTGATATTCTTCAAAATATAGATGAAATCGAGACGATCTTGCTCGGTAACGATGTCTGTTGGACTATTCTTTTCAAAAACGAGTCTCACCTGATTAGAGGTCGCATTATCTACTGAAAAGTCATTGGTTGTAACATTCTGGTTGGCGAATATTCCATCCTTATAAAAAATAACACGGGAAATTTTATATCCTGATTTCTGATTAATTAAATATTTGCCAGAAACTACAGGAATTAAAGCTGTTCTTATCCCTGTATCAGAGGTAGAATTAAAACCATTATTTACGGCTATTCTGCCGATTTCTGTAGGAATATTTTCTCCTAAATTAATTTCTAAATCATTGTATTCTGATATGACTTTTATAGATGCTTTTGCATTTTCTACAATATCATTAAATGTGAGTGATTTAGATGAGTAGCAATTAATCTTAATTGCATTTAATTCTGACTGAGTAACTGCTTGCGTTTTGTCAATATGATGCACGGAAACTTTCCATTTCTTTGCGGTTGCAGGAATGGTTGGAGTAAATGTTTTTGCGTTTATATCCTGTTTTGAAATAAAAACATTTGCATCGGTATAGTAGAAAATAGTTTGCAATAACATATCACCCATAAGTTCGATATGATTCGCATAGATGGTATCTAAAAAAGCATCTGTTCTACCTCTTATAGTTGAACACGTGGGAAACCCAACAGATCCGGAAATTGCCAGGGCTCCAACTTCCAAGGCTGGATTCATATAATCATTGAAACTACTGGTTTGCTGAATAATTTGCTCGTTATTCTGAATTTGGTTTAAGGGAATCAGTTCATTTTTGTGCCAGTAGGAATCCAGCCAGGACCAGAAATGCTCTTGCGTGGGTTGGTCTCCATTTTCGAAGTATAGTTTTAAGTCTTCTTTTGTTTTCATAATAAAGTGGTGATTTTTGTATTAAATAGGTTAATATCAGATAGTTCAGTTTTTAAAGCTGACTATATTTCAAGCTTTAGATTCTCAGACATAGTTGTGGCTGTTCAGCATGTTGTGAATGCTGAATTCAAAGGTTATTCAAAAATTTATGATTGTTTTTGTGTGTCTTTACTTATGCTTCAAAAGTAGGCTGGGAAAACGACAAAACGTGACGTGTTTTATTTTTTATCCTGCTATTGTTAGCATGAGATAAAAACGATTATATATTAACTCGCTTTCTTTTATTTTCAACACTTTCATGCATTTAATTGGCTTCCATTTTTTGCATGTGATGAAGATAGCAAGAATGTGACAGTTTTAAAAATATAAGCCACAGCATTGCTGTGGCTTATATATTATTGATCAAAATATTCTTTTCCTTTTCGATCTACCCATCCCTTTTTACCATCCGGAGTTTCAAACCGGGCGAAGGCTCCAATATAAGGTTCAAGTTTTTTATATTTTGGATCGGTGCCTATATTAGGATAGAAGGTAGACAATCCATCTTTTTCCAGATATAAATAATTCTGATAAGAAATAATTTTTTTATAATGAAATGGAATAATTTCTTTTTGTTGTTTGAAATCCCAAACGCCATATTTATTTTTTAGTTTTGAAATAATATATGATATCTTTAATGGAGAAAATAACCTTTCCTCACTATCTCCATAATCTATAATTTTTTCATTCGATGTACTTTTTCTTCTCAAAGTATATTCAATTTCCAAACTCTTTTTATTATTTAAGAACTTTGGATCTTGTCCATAAGAAGGATATTTAATATTTAAAAGGTCATCTTCAGGATCCACAAAAATATTAAATGATTTTTCCCGGATTTTATTTTTTTCAATTGTATAAATTTGATAACCATTGTTTTTGTCCTCTTTATATGATTTATCAGATTCTTTTTGTGGGGATAATTGTGAAGTATTGCTCAGTACTCCATCCTGTGTATAAGTAACCAAAGTTCCGTTATTTAAAATAATTTGTAAAATATCTGGATTTTCGGAATACCTATAAGTTAAAATCTCCTTATCTTTATAGAGTATGGATAGTTTCTGATCATAAATGGTTGTTTCGTCCTCTTTGTGTGTTACAATCAATATATCGGTATTGATCCGATCATAGATGGCGGGTAATAATATATTAGTTTGATCTTTCAATCCAAATTTACCATTTTCTTCAAATTTTACCGGGAATTCCTGTGCACTCAAGAAATTTACTAAAAATATAAGTAAGAAAATAATATGTTTCATGGTTTACAATTTTATTGGACTAATATAATCATAATCGACAGATTTTTCTACCATTTTTTGCCATTGCCATTGATAAAAGGATTTGTATTTGAACTTTTGATTAAAATTTGGCTTCCCATCTTCTCCTGCATTGCTTTCTTGCAAATCGGCAAATTGTCTGTAATCCATTATGTTTTCTAAAGTTTCACTTTGATTTTTTACAATCCCTAAATAAGGAGTCCATTTTGCAATTTGACTCTCATAATTTTTAATATCATTCATGACTTTATTTTTTGTTGCGTTAACATCAAAATCCGGCAGATTAATACTTTCAAGTTCTATTACTGAGGTTTTTTTATCGGTAACAAGCTCCGATTTTTCATTTAAATAAGAACTTTCACCAACAATATTTATTAAAAATCTTTTTTCGAATTCTTCAATATCAACCAAAGATTTTTCATAACTTTCAATAACAGACTGTATAACTCTATATTTTGTATCAAGTGTAAAATATTTTTTTAAGTCGGCTTTTACATTGTTTAATTCATCTAATTCTGCTTTTTTTCGTGTTATTAATGTGTTTAATCTATTTATTTCTTTACTGGCTTCGTCTTCGAAAGTGTGGAGTAATCCCAAAGAATGTCCAAGTTCATGAATAACTAGAGAAAGGGCATCTTCATCCTTAATAGCACTTTTGAAAATATGTGTAATTCCTGAATTTCGATAAGAATAAGCCTGTGTTTTAGCATCTTCATTCTTACCACCTTCCACAGACATATTAACAAATATATAAACAATTTTATCCTGATTCAGATGTACAACCTTACTTTTTAAATACTCTGATTTATAATTTAAATATTCTTTATATAGTGTATCCTTTATTTGATTCCAGGCATTTGTAGCCGTATGATCTTCATGGAATTTTTTTGCTTTCTTCAGATTAGATTCCTTATCATATTTAAAATTTTTTTTGAATGCCTGTAATATTGTTTTTATACAGGTTTGCATTTTTTCAATATTTTTTTGTATTTCTACTACATTGTAAAATAATGCGGAATATTTATTTTCGATTAAATCATTATAAATCAATGCATTTCTTTGGTTGTTTTCTTGGTAGTTTACGAATAGATTTTTTCCTTTCATTTTAACTACATCATCTTTAAGAAAATCAGTTTTATCAAATTTTACAACGTGAGTATGCTCGGCAAGATTACCTTTAATATATGCTTGGTTAAAAGATTGTTTATTAAAGAAATTATGTAATTTATTAACAAATTCAAATTCTTTATGATCTTTTAATTCAACAGTTGTGGAGGGAACGGAATCAAAAGAAACAAATACTGGCTGTATGGTTGTTTCATATACTTTAGCATTTGCTTTTACAATTAGCCTTCCAACTGTTTTTCCTTCATACTTGGCTTCAACACTAATATCCTTTTCAAATGGTTCCAGGCACTCTATTTTTATTTTATAAAATTTATCATCAGAATTAGGAACAGTTTCTGTACGTTCTTTAGTTACAGTTATTTTGTTAGTTATAGATATAAAGGAGTCATTATTTTCATTCAATTCTTTACATTCATATTCTAACAATTCAGGAACAGCATTATTATTTTCTGTACCTACATATAAAAAAACATAGCTTTTTTCTTTATTTACTTTAGGAGGCCAGATACTTACGTACGGACAAGAATATCCTGTATAAAGCTTATCAGTAATTTTCTTACCTTCTTTATTTCTGTAATATATTACGCTCCCCGTAGGACAATGTTCCGGATTATATTTGTCAAACCCAAATTGCCCCATATAACCGGAATCATCCACACCTATTCTATCTTTTTTAGTCAATTTATCTATCATACTTGTTTTTGAACGATAAAAAGTAACATCTCCTTCAAGTTTATATTTTGTGTATTTCCTTCTGTCTGTTTTATAAACATCCACATCAGCCACTCCAATCTTCGCAAGGTTTCTAATATCTATATTTTTCATTTCTTAAGTTTTTTGAAATTAAAAATTGTAAAAAAATAGCGGTGATATTTCACACCGCCATTAAGGTAATTCTATCCGACAATTGTTGTAGGCAATGTGGTAGCTCCATCACTATGTGACAATTGGGCATCTTCATCCAATCTGAAACTTGTTTCAAACTCCAGTTCTGAAGGGTTTTCACAATTCTCAGGTGCATTTTCCGGGAAAATCGGTAATGGCTGATTTACCGGAAGTCCTGTAGATTTATCCTGAAGGATCGTTAAGGTAGTAGGGATTCTGGTGATCCAGTATTTACCTTGAGGTTCTCCGGTAGGCTGTCTCATTTCGTCCACAATACTCATATACATTGGGTCTCCGATTACCGGAACAGAACCACCATTCCAGATTATTCCTGTTTCAAGGAAGAACTGAACGGCTGCTTCGAAACCTGGTTTTACGGTAACAATAATTCTTGCCATACCTGCCTGTAAGAAGCTTCTGAACAATGGATCCATACTTTCGCTGATATAGAAGTCCTGCCAGCTCTTACGGTTAGCCCAATAGTATGGGTAGAAGGTGTAATCCATGATTTCCCATTCAAATGCCTGTTCCATAAACTTGGCAAGAGCGGTATATCTGTCCAGATTTTCATTCAGGTACACCTGGAAATTATCCATGGTTGTTTTCTCATCAGCGCCATTGGTTGTTTCCTGTCCTAATGTATAAAGGTAATCCTGTAATAGATAAGCGATACAGTTGTGCTTTAAGACATCATGTTCCATATAACGATAGAAAGTATCCTGTCTTTCTTTAAGCTGAGCCTCTTTTTCTTTCTGTTCAGTATCCAATCTTGCCTGATCTTCCTGGAATTTGGCATAAGCAGCTTCATAGGCTTTAATAATATCGTTAAAACTGTCTGTTTTCCACTTATTGATAAATGCATCGCTCAGCTCACAGTTTACCACTACTTTGATGGTATAACTTCTTACGTTGTGTCCTTTCACCTGGAAAGTTACATTACCAGTGATATTGAAGCCAGATGATCCGTCGCTAAAAACAAGGTCTCCACCACGTTCAGAACGTCCAATCATGTCTCCTTTAAAATTAGAGAAGAATACTTCAGAATAACGGGATCCTGACAATCCGCCACCTCTGTTTCTTGTTGATACGCAATTGAAACTTGCATTTTTTCCGGCATAGTTGTCCGGGATGGTAAACTGTGTATGATCAATTCCAAAATCGTCATTTGTCTGAGGAACGCTGGAAGCTGTATGAATAACCTGTTTGGTTGCTTCCGGGAATGCTTCTAAAGTTACTCCGTATTCCTGAGCCCAATGCTGGATCTGTACAATCGTTGCAGATTTTGGATCTGCCATTAACCATGGTTCAGGCGCTTTTCTTGGATCTACAGGTGCTTTAAGTACCTGAGCTTTGGCAACAGTAAGAGCCAGACGGTGTAATCTTGAAGGTTCGGGAACCATAAATTCAAACATCGTACGTTTACCATAGTTGTAGATCTGGTTTTTCATTTTCTTATCGATCCATCTGTAAACTCCGGTAATGTGCTTAGGCTGTGCTGCTTCAGCATTATCAGTATTGGTTACTTTTCCTCTGTTGTCATATTCATGAACATTGGTTTCTGTATATTCTTTGATGATTTTCTGAACTCTTTCTTCTGAAATTTTAGTAAGAACTCTTTCCATTGCTCTTTCCGTGATTTCCTGAGATTTCATCACAGCTTGTCTTGTGCTGTCGTGCTGTGCCGTATTATTGGCATAGTCAGCTCCGATTTCAAACTTCATAGCACTGTCATTTCCATAGCTGAATCTTGTGTAGGCAGAAATACTTTGCTGCTTCTCAATTTCTTTAGCAACTTCAGTCTGCATATCTGTTCTGGAAGTTTTGGAAGTGTCTGACATCTTCTCTGTTTCCTGAGATTTGGAAGTTGTATCTGTAACTTCAGAATATTCTCTGGAAACCGAAGATTTATGTCTCAGTTCGCTTGCCATAACGTTCTCAATATTGGAAACCTCTCCAGGAACGTAAGCATGAACGCTTTGCACTACTTTCATATAATCTGCTACTCCCAATCTTTTGATCCCGAAATTTTTACGTTTTTGGACTGTACCCGGTTCAGGTGTCCCTGGGTTTTCAACGGCAGCACGCTTCAAAGTCAACATTCCGGTAAGGTTTAAGTCTTCTTTCAGATATTGTGTGGCAATCTCTCCATAGGCCTGGCTTCCGTTATCAAAAATGATTTCTATTTTGAAACTAAAGCTGGTTCTGAATCTGTCTACCAAAGCTGCAGGTAAAGTAATCTTATTATCTACCACAGGAATATTGCTGTAGTTTTCTTCGAAAGTTCCGGCAGCATCTGTTGTTGCAGTAATCTTGACATTGGCAACGCTCCATGAAACATCTTCAACTTCGAAAGAAAAATTGACAAATCCTCTGCTACCAGATACCCTGTAAGCACTATGCGCATATAAGCTGTATGCCATCGGCGTTCTGGCTGTATTTTGAATAAGAGGTACTGAAGCACCACCGATATTGGCATACTGTTGTTCTGGAAGAGGGCTATTCTGAAGTGCGGTCTCCATAGAAGAAGAGATATTGTTTCTTACAACAAGTAAAGCATCAGCGTAGCTTTCTATCTCATCATCAAGAACAATGGTCTGAGCACCCATTCTCAACGTGTCATGTGAAAGGATCTGAAGACTGTCTGTATCTTCTGCCACAGAAGTTAAGCTGGTTGTGGATTCACCGAAAAGTTCAACAAAAAGGTCGAAAGATTCCGGAGAAAGCTTTGCCTGCAAATCTTCTAAATTGATTTCATTTTTGTACGTAAATACAAACGGAGTAACTTCATATTCCTTTAAAGTGCTGTAAAGACGTTCTTTTTCTTCCTCAGACATGTCCGGAGTAATTTTACTGTCTACTTCAGCTAATTTTCTGTCATAGAGTTCTAAACGCTCTTTGTTTTCTTCCATATATCTTGAATAGGCATCCTGATAGGCCTGATGTCTTGACTTATGGAATTTTTTCTGAAGTTTTTCCAGTTCAGAATTCAGTTTGCTCAAAGATTCTTTTCTGTGGATCGCTTTACTGGATACAAAAGAAGCTCTTGCTTCAGATTCTAATCTTTGAATCGTTCTTGCTGCCAAAGCCGGCTCAGAACCCTCAGCACTTCTTGATGCCACTGAAGAAATACTTTCGATATCTTCTGAAAATAAGATGGCTGGTAATATAATTTTCCCATCCAATGCTTTTTCCAATGGTTTTTCGCCATTAATTTTGATGATTTCCTGATCCGTAAGATCCTGATTGCTGGCAAAACCAACCTGAATAGCCATTAGGATGTGGCTGATTGCCTCTTTAATATAGAAATCTCCCTGGGTAACGATTTGATGAATATAATTATTCCAAAGCTGGGAAAATATAGCAATTCCTTCTGTGTTTAGCTGTCTGTTGGTAGTAACAAGGCTTTTGTAATAGTCTGTAACGAAAGCCAGGTCGGCACTCTCTAATGTTTCTTTTTTAGAAAGCTTTCTTCCAATTACAAGAAGATCTTTAAATGGTCCTTCTTCAATTTTCTTTTCACTTTCGAATCCAGCGTTGTTAAACTCTCCGGCAACTCTTTTCATGGCTGCAAACTTTAACGTTTTGGCAGGTCTTCCTGCAACTGCAGTATCAAAAATACCGGTTACTCCCTTTGGTCTGTGGATAAATCCTAAGTTTTTATCTTTAATTTCTGTTAATTGCGGGTTTCTCAGACTTACAAATCTGAAAAGTGATTGTGATGCGTTATTGGTTGTATTCATAGGGTTTGTTTCTTTATAATTGATAATTCCTTCTCCTATTAAGGATTTTCCGACAGTAAATGCGGACTTTGCTGTTGATGTATTGTTTGTTGGCATTTTGTTTTTATTTTTTGGTGTATTCAAGTGTTAGAGTAAACGAGTTGATAACAGAGTAATCATAATCAGATGTATTCAACAGTTCTATAATGGCTCTTTCTCTTTCGATTGTGATATAGGCTTTTGTTCTCCATTGGTTACCTGCAAATGCCGCTTTAAGATCATCCCATTCTGTAAACATTTCGTTGGAGATGATGGTTTCAAGATCCGGGAATTCAGGTCTTAAATCGATTTCACCTGTCCTTGGAATCTGATCCAGATATAAGGTTTTCTTATAAACAGGCTTGCCATTGATCCACTTTCCGCCTGTCAGCTCTTCTTTGGTGCTGTAAGAATGTTGCTTATCAGCATACTGTTTCTGGATGTAGTCATTTTCCTGTGCATGGTCTCCGAAGTAAGTTTTAGAACTTAATCCTCTGGCATCTGTTGTTTCATGCTCTATAAGCACAGGTTCATCTATGTTCGGACTTGCAAAAATTCCTTTTACACCTCCACCGTTTGTCTGTCTTAAAGCGGCACCTACACCACTCAGCATCAAACGTGAGCCCTGTCCATAAGCGAAAACACCATTTTCTTTACTTACATCTACACTGGAGGCATTTGTTCCATCTAAATTGCCTGAAAACATCATTACAGACTCAGGAAATAAACCGAGTGCATTTTTTACACCATCAATTTCATTAGTTCTGTAAATGATTCTCTCTTCCGGGTCTTCATCTGTAAACTGGATATTACCTGTTACTGGAGCTCCCGTCCCGGTTCCTGTTAATGAAATAAAATCAGTAAAGTCTGATAAGTTTTTATATCCAAATACATTACCGGCATTCAAAACCGCTACTTTTGTATAGGTGTTATCCGCTAAAGGTGTTCTTTTTGCAGAAACCACAGCATCAAAATCCAATGTTCTTGCAGCAAAGTCTCCACCAATTAAAGGCGTTACAAAATCATGGCGTCTTGCTACCGGATTGGATTCAATAACCAACTTGTTGAATGTTGAACCTCCTAACGGGGCATTACAGCCGATAACGACATTGTTATCTCCCCAAACTCCCATAGCATGAGTTGTAGAGGCAGCATTATATCCAATAAATGTATTGTAACCCCATGCACCGGATCCTGTTGCTTTCCCATGAATATTTCCGGCAAACGCACCTAAGAAAGTATTCTGAGTTCCATTAGTTAAGGAATAAGCGGCACCAAGACCAAGAGCAGTGTTATTGGTTCCGGTAATATTTTTGTTCCCTGCTTCATCTCCAATGTACGTATTTCCGTTTCCTGTTGTTGTTTCAGTTCCCGCCTGCGTTCCGAAAAAAGCATTAAAATTACCCGTTGTAAGTTTAGTTCCACTTGAAACACCCGTTGCGGTATTCCATCTTCCTGTGGTGGTTTCATTTAAAGCATAAGAACCAAGGGCTACGTTATTTGCTCCGGTGGTTAATTTTGATAATGTATTATAACCAATTCCCAGTCCGTAAGCTCCGGTATGATCCGTGTTCAAATTTCCAAACCAAAAGGAATACGTGGTAGGACTGAAGTTTATTTCACCTGCTCTGCCCTGGCTTGGCTGGAAAATAATGGGCTTGGTTGTTCCGTTACCTCTGTCGATGACATTTTGTAGATTATCATTCCCGCTAAAAGTCGGTTTATCAGAAAGATCATTGTAACTGCCTGTTACAGCCACTTTTTTTACAGTGATTTTTTCCTGTCCTTCCTGTGATAATGTTACGCTTCCATCAGCATTGGTCGTTGGAATGATACTGAATTCCGAAAGATTGATGTGAAAGGCTGATCCGTCATTTTGGGTTATGGTAATAATATTTTGAGAGGCATCATATACCGCGTTTTCAATGCTGATATCACGGGTTGCCAAACTGCTTAAATCTACGGATTTGCTTTGCTGAACACCGTTCTCACCCGTATAAAATACAGTTAAGACATTTCCATTCAGTTGCGGAGCCTGAATCGCTGTTTGAGTTTCAATTTTTTCTTTCCAAAGCTGAGCATTCTGTGGGCTTAGATTAGATGCATTTACATCTGCTTTTTTAGACAGATCATAATCTAATTGGTCTGCAGGAATCTTTTCATCTTTGTGCCAGTATGAATCATGCCACTCCCAGAATTCTTCCTGTACCGGAATATCTCCGTTTTCGAAGTATTTTTTTAATTCTTGTTTTGTTTTCATTTTTGTTTTGTTTTAAGTTTAAACAATGCTCTTTTTGAGCAAGGATTGCTGGGGTGCATTATTCTTCTATGATCCTGTCCAGGATAAGTGCTGTTGCCGGAATACCTGCGTCGCTGATATCTAATCCCATCGGTTTTGCTACGGTCTGAAGAGAGGAAATGGCAAATGCATTTTTTCCTACAAACTTTACTGAATTGGGAATATCTAAAAATGTTATAGGACTTCCGGATAACTGAAATGCTCCATCCTCAATGGTTTCGATGCCATTTTCCAAGACCAGTTCTGATACATTAGAAATACCCGTTGCGAAAGCATATGATTCTACTGTTTTACACGCCCCCGGAATGGCTAAAGTTCCTCTTAAATTTTGGCCATTAAATGCTCTCGACCTTATTCTTTCTAAAGATTTAGGAAACTTAATTTTAGAAATACGGTTTTGAGCAGCAAGCATGAATTGAAATCCTCCGATAGTTTTTACGCCTTCCGGGAAAACCATAATGGAATCCATTCCTGTGATTTCTGTGCTGTCTGTTGGTGAATAAATAAATTCATTGTAAGGAGTTAAATTTAGAAACGCCTTATCCGGTTTTTCATTCTTATGCCAGTAAGAGTCCTGCCATTCCCAAAAATCTTCCTGTTTTGGAATATCCCCATTCTCGAAATAGAGTTTTAATTCTTCTTTTGTTTTCATTTGGTTAAAGTTTAATTGATCAGTTTTCCTCCTACAATTTCCACTGTGCTGTCAAAAGAATAAGGTAAATAGGTCGTTTCAGGGCCTAGTGTTACTTTTGTAAGCTTGTTATCTCTGAAAGCATTGTTTTCAATCTTGAGGACACTGTCGGGAATAGTCACTGAGGTGAGTTGATTACTGATAAAGGCATCAGATCGAATTTCCGTTACTCCATTGGGAATCTCAACAGATGTCAGTTTATTGACAGAAAAGGCCGCCTGTGAGATAATCGTTATTCCTTTAGGAAGGCGAAGCTCTGTTAGTTGATTGGCTGTAAATGCCTGTATTCCAATATTGATAACGCTGTCTGGAATAAATAAAGACGTCAATTTGTTGTTGTAAAAAGCCCAACTAGGAATTTCGGTTACCTTTGGAGGAATTTTTATGGTAGTTAAGCCGCCGTTACTAAATGCGTTTTCCTGGATACTTGTTATGGAGTCAGGGAGTTCTACCTCAGTTACCAGCAGACCTGCAGTGAAGTTTTTAGGAATGGAGAGTGTTCCTTCTTTTATTACAATTTTTCTTTTTGAAAAGAAGGCCAGTGAAGCATTTTTATCAGCATCCATTTCAGCATAGAGTATGTTGAATGTCCCATTCTCCAGACCTGCGATTTTCCGCATGTCGATTTTCTCATCCTTATGCCAGTAAGCATCCTGCCATTCCCAAAAGTCTTCCTGCTTCGGGATATCTCCATTTTCAAAATAGAGTTTTAATTCTTCTTTTGTTTTCATAAAACGTTGTGTGATTGGTTAATAAATTGATTGCTGTGATCTGCCCTTGTATAGAACAGGCTCACTGTTGTACTATATTTTAAGACATAGTTCTGGCTGTTCAGCATTTTGTGAATGGTGAATTCAAAGGTGTTGAGATTATTTAATGAGATTGCTGTACGTGTATTATAGAGATTTCAAAGGTAATTTTGAACAGCGCCAGAACTTGTCGTGTATTAATTTTTATTTAAAAAATATCTTCTTCAGGTATTCCTTTTTCAAAATCTTCTCTGAAGAAGTTTTCAATGTCATTGAGATAGTTTTCATAATCCATCTCAGCATTTTCGATATCGCTCCATTCTATCGTATAGAGATCTTCATCGATGAGTATATCTGTATTGTGATCTGGTGTTTCCATGTTTTGTGTGATAAGGTGTTGGTTATAATTTTTTGAACATATTTCAGGCTGTTCAGCATAGGGAAATGTTGAATTCAAAGGCTTTTAAAAGTTTTTTAGGATTATTGTTCTGTGTCTTTTTTGATACTCCAAAGGTAGTGGGGCGTAACGACAAAACTTGACGTGTTTAAAAAAGATTTTTTAATTTTTAAATATAATCTTAATAGCTTATATAAGACGGTTATAAGGTAAAAAGCTTATATTTTATTTTTGATGAGTTTCTGAACAATCTGGTTCAGAGTTTCTCTGTTATCATCAATATAGCTCAATCCGGCTTGTATCAGATTCTCGATATTGGATCTTCTTACATTATCCATGGCGGGAGAAGCATTTTTCAGTGAGGGATTCAAACGGTAATAATTTTTTTGATTTCTAAGTCCCAGAGTCTGAAACATCTGTTCCAGCTGATAATCTACTGTTTCTGCATTGGCAGACATTAAAATGTCAACGATTGGGCTTACCCAACCAATTTTTCCTGCTTTTTCCAGTCTTTTAAAAGAATAAGGTCTTGCTTCAATCCCTGTTCCAATAGAAACCATTATCATGTCGTTTACCGTTGGCCGGTTAGCTTTCTGATGATTTTTTAAAACTTCTGCAAAAGGAATCTTTCTTGCCTCTGCATAAGCACACAGTGCAGGGTTATTAGCAAACATACCGCCATCAATCAAGCTGAAAATCTGGCCGTACATTGATTTAATCTGAACAGGACTAAAATACGTAGGAGCAGCTGAAGTGGCTCTGCAGATATCTCTTACATAGAAATTGTCTGTGCTGAGGTTGGCTTTCCAGGAGTTGAAGAGCTTTGCCCTTCTGTTTTCTATATCATAACTTGTTATTAAACATGGTTTTATTAATTCTTTTAATTCTAAATTTCCAAAGAAATCATTTAAGTTTTTTTCAAGAGCTTCCTGGGAAATTCTTTCATTCAATAATCCGAATGGATTGACCAGTTTTTCCCAAAAGGAAACCTGGAAGATGTCGCCGCCCTTTTCAGCATATAATTCCAATCCTTTCTGAATAGAATATTTTGCTTTTCGGGTTTCATCAGGAGAGAGAATAATAGAAGCAATCAGACCTCCGGTGCTGCTGCCGGCAACCAGATCAAAATAATCTCCCAGCTTGGCGGAAGGCTTATCATAATACTGGAGCTGTTCTTCTATGTAACGCAGAATAATGCAGGTTACGATTCCCCTTATTCCACCTCCGTCCAAAGAAAGAATGGTTGTCTTTTTCATGTGATATTTTTAATGGTTTGTTAAAAGGACACATGCAATCTTACATCTACAGAATCCGTTGAATAATCAAAAAATGTTGAGATTCCATACTTAGATTTCATTGCTTTTTTCGTTGTTTTCTTATAAAGCAAAGGTAGTCTGGGGAAGCGACAGAACGTGTCGTATTATATTTAATTTCAAATAAATGAGCCTAAAAAATAACGTAATTCTGCTTGTCTTTTGGCATTTTCAAAAGTGTTCTCCAGCTGGTTTTTACAGGTCCTTTTTTAGAGGGAATAGTCTTTTTTTCGAAGTGGGGAAGGTCTTTAAATGTTTTCCAGTTTCCTCCCCAGTCCCAGCCGTGTCGGGCGAAAATTTTTACACATTCGTACCAGTCTGCAACGTTGTCATTGTCCCAGTCTTTTGCCGTATCCCAACTTGCTGTTTTTCCGTCAATCATAAGACAGATGTCTACCGCAAGGCCATAATTGTGAATGCTTTGCCCTGCCTTGGCATTGGTGACTTTTTTTCCTGAAGTAATTCTTCCGATTGCATAAAGTTTTTCCTGTTCTTCGAAAGATCTTAATCCCTGAGTGATCCGCACTTTGGCTCTTCCGGTAAGTGCTTCATCACATTCCTGTATAATTTGCTTCACTTCATCTCTTACCAACGGGTGAAGTTTCTGAATCCGTTCTAAGGTTACTTTGTCCATATTTCTTATTTTCTTGTAGGACAAAAGTATAGCGCGGATGCGACGAAACTTGACGTGTTTTATTTAAAATTCTATAAATATTCAAGACAAGGTGAAAAACATAAAGTGAAAAGATTGGGAGGCAGGTAAATTGATCTGTACATCAAAAAAATAAGAAAAAATTGTTTTTAAATTTTTAGAAATCAAATAGAAGTAGTAAATATGACGGATAAAACACAATATTTAAATGCATACTATCCTACCTTTTTTATTGGCCATGATTGTGGCCATTGTGCTGCTCAATATGTGGGCTACAAAGTTAAAAATCGCTTATCCTGTTTTACTCGTTGTATTCGGACTCCTTGTTAGCTTTGTACCTGGTCTTCCCGTTGTGAAGATCAATCCGGATCTTATCTTTTTTATCTTTTTGCCTCCTCTTTTGTTTGAGGCCGCATGGTCAATTTCCTTTAAAGAAATGAAACGATGGTGGCGTATCATTGGAAGTTTTGCTTTTTTAGTCGTCTTTTTTACGGCACTGGCAGTAGCAGTGACGGCTAATTATTTTATTCCCGGATTCACAATTGCTCTTGGATTTCTGCTGGGAGGAATTGTATCTCCGCCTGATGCTGTAAGTACGGGTGCCATCATGAAATTTGTAAAAATACCCTCTACTACGTCCGCTATTCTGGAAGGGGAAAGCTTACTGAATGATGCCTCTTCACTGATCATATTCCGCTTTGCTCTGATAGCTGTAGGAACCGGACAATTTGTATGGCAGGAAGCTTCATTAAACTTTCTATGGATGGTAATAGGAGGCGTTGGAATGGGCTTATTACTGGCATGGATTTTTGTGCAGGCTCACAAAAGACTTCCTACAGATGCCTCTTCGGATATCGCATTGACACTTATTGAACCGTATCTGATGTATTGGGTCGCAGAACAGTTTCACTGTTCAGGAGTTTTAGCTGTAGTTTGTGGTGGGTTGTATATGTCTGGGAAGCGAATGATATTTCTAAACAGTACCAGCCGTATCAGAGGCTATAGTGTATGGGAAAGCTTTGTTTTTATCCTCAATGGTATTGTGTTCTTAATTATCGGGCTCGAACTTCCTGAAATTGTCGGCGGGCTGAGATGGGAAGGAATTCCTTTGGGAACGGCTATTCAATATGGGATATTAGTGACGGGTATTTTGATTGCTGCCAGAATCATAAGCTCTTATGCCGCAATGCTGGCCACTTTGATCTTTCGTCCAGGTGTGGCACCTCGTGCTTCTTCCATAAAAAGGCGTTGGATGATGCCTTTGATGCTTGGATGGACAGGTATGAGAGGTGTTGTTTCATTAGCCGCAGCACTTGCAATTCCTATTACTCTTGAAAACGGACTTCCTTTTCCCAACAGAAACCTGATCCTGTTTATTACCTTCGTTGTAATCCTCCTTACATTGCTTGTTCAGGGGCTTACCCTGCCATACCTGATAAAATATGGACATGTATTTGATGACTTTACAGATGATGAGAAAGACAGAAAATCCAGAGAAGAAATAAAACACAAGCTCAAACAACATGTTTATCATTTTCTTAAAAACAAGCATGAAAATGAACTGAATGGACATGCCGGATTGGAAAGAATGCTGAAACATTGGGAAGAAAAAATAGAAGCCAATGATACTGAATGGATGAATGAAAAGACCAAAGATATCTTTTTTGAAATGCTGGAAAGCCAGAGACAGTTTCTTTCAGAATTGAATAAAGATATTTCCGTTAATGAAGAAATTATCCGTCATCAGCTTTATCAGCTCGACCTTGAGGAAGAACGGCTGAGGATGATTTAGTCTTTATCACGATGAATGTTTTGAAACAAAATTAAACTACCTTGTTTTATTTTTCAGATTGAAAACCTTGTTTTCCAATTCTTTAATATTATTTTTTAGTTCAGAAAACATATCTTTCACATCATAATTTTCAAAGCTAACTGCTTCAAAATCCTCCGGAAATATACCGGAGGCATATTGCCATATTTCTACAATTTCCCCTAAAGGAATATCATAAGGTTGATAAAATGAATTATCAGCAGCAACAGTTATTGATTTCTTATTTTTGGAAGTAAATCTTTTATAAGAAATACCATCATTTAATGTTACAAAAACATAACTTTTATTCGGTTTCAAATCATCAATATTTTCAACATATTTTCCGATAATATAGGAACCATCTTTAAAAGGAGGCATTGAGTCTCCCTGAGCCGGAAAAGCGCGGTATTTTCCATTGGTTAAAAACGGAAGTGTGATTCTTTGCAGGCTTTCAATGTATTCCGGGTCACTATAACCTGATAAATATCCCATTGATGCTTTCTGCGGAACGATCTCAATACTGTTGTTTCCCAATTGATCTACAACAACGGGCAAAACAATTCGATTGTCAGGAAGTTTTAAAATATCTTCCAACGGATACTTTCGGATATCAACAGACACAAGAAGATCAATACTGAGATTGAAAAACTTGGAAATTTTGATTAGTATTTCGATAGGTGGCTCGGATCTGCCATCTTCATAAGATACGTATCTGGAACGGGTAAGTTTCAAAGTATTCGCTAACTCTTGTTGAGTTTTTTCTTTCTTGCCTCTTAAAAAGCGTATGTTATCTGAAAAAATTGACATTGTTACAAATTGTAACAACAAAAATACGAATTTTGTTTAAAAACGTAACTAAATTTGTAACATGAACCGGGCAATTGTACATATGGACCTTGATACATTCTTTGTATCCTGCGAGAGGCGTAATAACTCGCAGTTTCAGGGTATTCCTCTCATCATAGGAGGTGGAGACCGTGGAGTGGTAGCCTCTTGTTCCTATGAAGCCAGAAAGTTTGGGGTTCGCTCTGCAATGCCAATTCGTATGGCGCTGAGACTTTGTCCTGATGCAAAGGTTATTAAAGGAGATCATGAATTGTATTCCAATTTATCACATACTGTAACCGAAATTATTCAGGAGAAAGTTCCGCTGATGGAGAAAGCAAGTATTGATGAATTTTATCTGGATTTATCAGGAATGGATAAATTTTTTGGCTGCTATCAATGGACTAAAGAAATTGCTGAGGTAATAACCAAAGAAACAGGACTTCCGATCAGTTTTGCGCTGTCAACCAATAAAACCGTTTCAAAAATTGGAACCGGGGAAGCCAAACCTGTTGGAAGACTGGAAATCAAAGAACTGGAAGTGCAGCCATTTTTAAATCCTTTATCCATCAAAAAAATTCCAATGGTGGGTGACAAGACCTTTCAGTTATTATCAAGGATTGGAATCCGGACCATTCATACCTTATCTGAAATGCCGGTACTTGTTCTGCAGCAAATGATTGGAGTTAACGGAAAAGAACTTTGGAAAAAGGCCAATGGAATTGATGAAAATCCTGTTGTTCCTTATTCCGAAAGAAAGTCTATCTCCACCGAAAGAACTTTTACCAATGATACCATGGATATTATGGAGTTGAAACGCCTGATATCAGGAATGGCGGAGCAGCTGGCCTATCAATTGAGACAGGAAAAATGGCTGACGTCAACAGTCGTTATCAAAATAAGATATGCCAATTTCGATACCGAGACCAAGCAGTGTAAAGTGTCTTATACCTCTGCTGATCATACTTTATCCAGAGTGGCATTGGACCTTTTTAATAAAGCCTATACAAGAAGAATGAGGCTTCGTTTGGTAGGGCTGAGATTTACAGGATTAGTACACGGAAACCATCAGATGAATCTATTTGAAGACACCGAGGAACAAATGAGTTTATATCAAACAATGGATTATATCAAAAACCGTTTCGGGTCTGATGCGGTAGGGCGCGCCTCCGGTTTTGACTTCGGAAAATAATTTTAAATCTTTCAACATGTTTATTAATTGTCATTCTTTCCACAGCCTTCGTTATGGAACATTATCCATACAAGAATTGGCAGTACAGGCCAAAGCTTTAGGAATCAAAGAGCTGGTGCTTACTGATATCAATACAGTGACCGGAATTTATGATTTTAAAAAAGTTTGTGAAGACCTGGGAATAAAACCTATTCCCGGTGTTGAGGTAAGAAAAGAGGGGAAACTTCTTTATGTAGGTATAGCCAGAAAGTTCTCAGGAATCGGTGAGATCAACAAAATGATTACAGATCATAATTGTGATGGTAAAGAATTGGCTGAAGCTGCCCCTGAATTCAAAGAAGTATTTATTGTTTATCCCATGAGTAATATTCCTCCGGAATTGAAAGACAATGAATTTATAGGAGTAAGAACAGAAGAATTGAATTTTCTGATACGTCCCGAGTATGAAAAACATATTGCTAAAATGGTCATTTTTCATCCTGTTACGTTTAGCTCTGATGAAGAATACGAATTGCATAAAATTCTGCGGGCTGTTGACAATAATACACTACTGTCTAAGCTGACCAAAAGAGAAGTTTGCCGCAGATCTGAGTATTTTATTTCCGAACAGGAGATTATAAAGGCATTTGAAAGATATCCCCGGATTATTGAAAATACGAGAAGTATCCTCGAACAATGTAACTTTGAATTTGATTTTGAAAAAGTAAAGAATAAGCAATACTATAAAAAATCCAAAAAAACTGATGTAAAACTTCTCAGAAGATTAGCCTATTTAGGATTGGAAAAACGTTACGGAAAAGATCATGAGACGGCAAAAGAAAGAGTTGAAAAAGAGTTGAAAGTTATTGATGAACTGAATTTCTGCGCCCATTTTCTGATCACCTGGGATATTATCCGTTACAGCAACAGCATGGGGTTTATGCATGTTGGAAGGGGAAGTGGGGCCAATTCTATTGTCAGTTATTGTCTGGGAATTACAGATATTTGCCCTCTGGAGCTTGATCTTTATTTTGAACGGTTCCTCAATCTTAACCGCCAGGTACCACCGGATTTTGATATCGACTGGAGCTGGCAGAACAGAGATGTTATATTGGAGTACATCTTCAACAGATATGGGAAAAACCATGTCGCTTTTTGTGGAACTAACGTTGAATTCAAATACAAATCAATTTTCAGGGAAGTAGGAAAGGTATTTGGTCTGCCTAAGGAAGAGTTGGATGATCTGGCAGGTAAATCAATGGAAGTTCATGGCCGGAATTCAGTAGTGAAACAGGTGCAGAAATACGGTAAGTTATTGGAAAAGTTTCCTAACCAAAGAAGCATGCACGCCTGTGGAATCCTGATTTCGGAAGAGCCCATTACCCATTATACAGCATTAGAAATGCCACCCAAAGGTTTTCCGATTGCCCAGTTTGATATGAATGTGGCAGAAGATATAAAAATGGAAAAACTGGATATTCTCTCACAACGTGGGCTGGGTACTATCAAAGACACTGTAGACCTTGTAAAAAAAACAAGGGGAATTGATATTAATATCTCGGATACAACGATTTCCAAAGATGAACAGAAAGCTAACGAATATTTAGCGATAGGAAGAACTATCGGATGCTTCTATATTGAATCTCCGGCCATGAGAGGACTCTTAAGAAGATTAAAATGTGATAATTACAGAATATTGGTTGCCGCTTCTTCGATCATCAGACCTGGAGTAGCACAAAGTGGTATGATGCGGGAGTATATATTCAGACATAATCATCCTGAGCAGTTTGAATATTTTCATCCCATATTTGAAGAGCACTTAAAGGAAACTTATGGCATTATGGTCTATCAGGAAGATGTACTGAAGATTGCCCAGTATTTTGGAGGGCTGTCTCTTGCAGACGGTGATATTTTACGTAGGGCAATGAGTGGAAAAGGAAGATCAATCAAAAAGCTTCAGGAGGTAAAAGCTAATTTTTTTGAGAAATGTAGAGAAAAAGGTCATTCGGAAATGCTTACTGCCGAAGCCTACAGACAAATTGAATCTTTTGCCGGATATTCTTTCTGCAAAGCTCACTCCGCTTCTTATGCCGTGGAAAGTTACCAAAGTCTTTATCTGAAAGTGTATTATCCGCTGGAGTTTATGGTTTCTGTGATTAACAATCAAGGTGGATTTTATCGTACTGAAGTATATATTCATGAAGTAAAAATGTCCGGAGGAAATGTTCAGACTCCATGTGTGAATGTCAGTGAATATCAGACAACGCTTCAAGGAACAGATATTTACCTGGGGTTGATGCTTTTGGAAGGGCTCGAAACAAGAGTCGCACATGGTATTGTTGAAGAACGCGAAAGAAATGGAGCATACAAATCACTGGAAGATTTTATCAGACGGATTCCCATTGGTATTGAAACGGTACAGATTCTGATCTTTATTGGTGCATTCAGATTTACAGGAAAACCTAAAAATGAGCTATTGGTGGAAGCCCGGATATTATTAGTGAATTTTAAACCTGAACAAAGAGGGTTGATGTTGATTGAAGAACCTGTTCAGGAGTTTAAACTTCCGCAGTTAAAAAGAGAACAGTTTGAAGATGCTTTCGACGAAATCGAACTGATTGGTTTTCCGGTTTCATGTACCCCTTTTGATTTACTGCAAACTCAATACAGAGGATCTGTTTTTGTAAAAGATTTGCTGCAGTATCATAAAAAACAGGTAAAAATGCTCGCCTATCTTATCTCAAGGAAGCATGTTCCAACCAAAAAAGGAACGATGTATTTCGGAACCTGGATCGATGCAAATGGAGATTACTTTGATACTGCCCATTTTCCGGATAGCCTGAAAAATTATGATTTTCAGGGGGGTGGCTGTTATTTATTATTGGGAACAGTAGAAGTAGATTTTCATTTTCCAACCATAACGATTCATAAGATGGCCAAAATGCCAATGATCCCAGACCCCAGATACGCTTATGATAAAGAAAAACAATATGATATCCACAGACAGATTAAAGAAGATGTGAGTATGACTTTTCGAAAACCTTATCCACAGGCACATGAGATTGGGCTGCCAAGACATAGAATAGTTAAATAGTATCTTTTATATTAACTTTAAATCATTGACGATATTTTAATTCAAAAATTCTGTTTATTTTTCCCTTCATTATTTCTTATTGAATGGAAAATAAAATACCTGAGATCAATAATTTAGTACACAAATTTGAGCTGGAAGACTTTTCCGGATATGAATTTGTAGATTACTGGGATGCAGATACTACAGCTTTAGGACTGAAGAAGGAGAATATTCTCATTTATATTTCAGCATACGACTATTTTAAAACCCATGGTTATGATGTCATTATTGAGGCACTTGAAACAGGAGCAATATTGAGGTCGGAAGATAATAGATCATACGATGAACTTATTAATGACATTCAATCTTTTCTGAAATAATCTTTTCCTTCAAAACATAAATTCTTTAAAAAATTTCTTACAAAATAGGGTTCAATGTTATTGTAAAATAGTAAAATTCCGTATTTTGATAATGTAAAATAATGATTTATTTTTCACGTTGTCAGTGTTTTATGTGTTTGTGGCGTAAGCGGGGCTATTGTATGGGATGTCCTTTTACATTTATCTTTGGCCAGGAAATGTACACGTTTTAAAACCACAAATTAAATGAAAAATCTCAGTATTTTGATGAAGGGAATCCTGGTTCCCTTATGCTTTACTATAAGCCACTTAAAAGCTCAAGTAGGTATTAATACTTCAAATCCCCAAGCCATTTTCCATGTGGATGGGGCAAAAGACAATCCCTTATCCGGAGCTCCATCCTCTACCCAAATGGGCAATGATGTTGCCATCACTTCTGCCGGAGAAATCGGAATCGGAACTTTAACTCCGGCCACCAGAATCGATACACGCTCAGCCACCAATACTGATAACGCCATTGGAATAGGAGAAACCAGTCAGACAGCCGCAGCTGCAGGAGGAGGTGCTGTACGGTATAATCCGCTGAATGGAGGAAAGATGCAGTATTCCGATGGTACTGTATGGCAGGATCTTATTTCTTCCCCAACCAAAGCGGTAGTGGTAGTCAATCTTCAGGCTGCAAACTTTGCCGTTAAAATTCCCTATCAGACTGCTACAGGTATTGCAGGATGGACAGAAGTTTCCGACCCCACAGGAAACTTTACTCCCGGAACAGGTGTTTTTACCGCTCCAAGAACAGGGGTATACCTTGTTTCTTTTACCTATGACTTTGTAAGAATTCCTATCGTTTCAGGCTATTTTTCAGAAGCAAGGTATGTTGTAAATGGGAGCAATACGGTAAAAAAATGTGTGAAATCTTACTCCAATATCTCAAAACAGGCACAGGTAGCAGGATCTTGCGTTGCAGGAGTTCAGCTCAATAAAGGAGACATACTTCAGCCCTATATCTATCAGTCTGTTTATAATGGCAACCTGAGTCTGAGAACTGATATTTCTTCTGCAAGCAACGAATATGGATTTGTAAATCTTTCTATTTTAGAACAATAACACATTGGATATGATAAAAAAATTAGGACTGGCCTTAGTCATTTGCATCAGCATAGGGATGAAGGCTCAGATAGGAATCAATATGTCTTCTCCGGAAGGAACGGTACACATTGACGGACAGAAAAATACAAATGTTTCAATACCTTCCAGTTATTATGATGATGTAGTCATTACTTCTTCCGGAAATGTAGGAGTAGGAAAAAAATCTCCTAAAACAAGACTGGATCTGAGATCTGGAGAACGCCTGAATGCCATTGGAATCGGAGGAACTTCACAATCTGCTTCTGCAGCAAAAGCTGGTGCGATGAGGTATAATGCAGGAACTCAGGATCTGAGCTATTCCAACGGAACAGCCTGGATAGCACTGGCTCATAAAGCTCCCAATGATTTTGTGGATGCAGAAAATGCTTCCATACAAAGTTTCAGCAATGGAGTACAAACTGCCGTTACGGGCTGGACAAAAAAAACAGATGTGAACAGCAGCTTCAATGCTGGTACAGGTACTTTTACGGCTTCAAAAACAGGAGTGTATATCGTATCTTTTACCTTTTCACTGGCTTCCGGAAGTATTGCAGATGATTCTAGATATGAAACGCTGATTCAGACCAATTCTGCCTCTTCCGCAACCGGTAAAGTTTTCAAATGTGTAGGAAGTTACCCCGGAACCAATACGATTGGAAACCGTGTCGCAGGAAACTGCTCAGGGATTTTCAACCTGAACCAGGGAGATAATATCACCGTAAGCCTGAATCAGAAACTGGGAAGTTCAAAAACACTGGACACCGATTCTACGCTTACTTCTTTAAGTATTTTCGGATTATAAAACATACATGATGAAAAAGAATTGTTTACTGATTTTAATGACTTTAAGCTTCCAGTGTGCATTTTCACAAATTGGAATCAATACCCCAAATCCGCAGGGCATTTTGCATATTGACGGACAAAAAGATAATCCTTCTTCCGGTTCTGTATTTACTACAGCCCAGCAGAGCAATGATATTCTTGTTAATAATGCAGGGAAAATAGGAGTAGGAACTTTAACCCCGGCCGTAAAAGTAGACGCCAGAAATTCCGGAAACGGAGCGATTGGTTTTGGAACATCTGCATTGACGGCAGTGGCAGCCGATGAGGGAGCCGTTCGATACAACAGCGGCGTAGAATATTCCAATGGAAATGAATGGCTTCCTTTGCTCACAGCACAGCCTGCCAGTAATAAAGTAATCGTTATTGCAGCCAAAACGACCAATAATGTAAAGCTGGCAACTCCTGCTGCTCCCACTATAACCGCTGGTTTACAGAACAGGGCGAGCAATTATCTTGTAGACTGGAGTAAAACTTTTGAAAGTAATTCAGGGACAAGTTTCAATGCTGCAACAGGTATCTTTACAGCACCCAGAAATGGAATTTATGTAGCTACTTTCACTACAGACCTCGCGCCGCTGGCTATTAATTATACAACAGATCCTTTAAACCCTATTCAGATAGAGGCCATATGGCAGCTTTATGATAATACAACAGGACTGGCTGTTACCAATATTGTCAATACGGTGAAATGTGCCAATACCATGTCTTCAAACAGTGTTGGAACTATTGATGCAGGAAGCAACTGCACCGCTTCATTCTATATGACGGCAGGGCAGAGGCTGATGCCTTACATCTGGTTTAATTTAAATAATTCAAACCTCGCGAATTTTTCACTCAACAATACAGGAGGTTATAATAATCTTACCATAGCCGAACAGTAATCAGGAGATTTCATCAAGGGTTTTAATAAAAGCAGACGGGTGAAGTCCTGTAATCTTTTTGAACTCAAGAGAAAAAGCACTGTGGGAGGAATATCCCGTAATTTCTGCAAGGTGATTGATCTTGTACTTTCTGTATTGAGGCTCATTTCTTAACTGGTTAACAATATAATTGATCCTCAGATGATTAATGTACTGGTTGAAATTGAATTTCTTATGTTTTTTAATAACCGTTGACAGATATTTTGTATTGATATTCAACGTATTGGCAAGATTGTATCGAGAAATATTTTTGTTGTTAAACTCAAGGTTTTCTTCAAATATTTTTAATCCCTGTAATATGTTTTCCTCTACTTCCGGCGAGATTTTTATTTCTGTTGGAGTAGAGGTATTTTTTGCCTGAATATCCTCAGAAACTTCCTGCGGATCTTCTTCATAAATAACAGGAGAAATCCCTTCTCTGTAGATTCTTGCAACAGCTTCTTTATGTTTTTTACGGAGACGGATGGTATTGAAAACGACAGCTCCCAAAATAACCATCAAAGCAAGACATGCAATAATAAGTCCTTTTGAAATGGAGTGACTTTCATTAAGCTGCTGATGAAAACTTTCCTCTTTTTTAGAAAGAGTTTTGTTGACGGCCATTGCTTTGTTGTAAGCAATACTGTCTTTTAATTTTAGATTTTCAATTTTATATTTCTCGGTATTGGAGACATCGTGAATTTGGGCGTAAGCTTCTTCAAGATTCTTGGTAACCTCAATCTTTTTTTCATTGAATCCATACTGATCTACAATAGCCAGTGATTTCTGATAATAAAGCACCGCACTGTCCGGTTTATTCTGTTTTGAAAAAGAAAATCCTATATCATTAAGAATGTTTGCTCTAAGATAGTAATTGTTTTCTCCCACCAGCGATAGGGCCTTTACAAAATAAGGTTTAGCCTCTTTGAATTTTTTTACCTCAGATAAATTATACCCCATATTGGTATAAGCGGAAATCAGCAGTTCATTTCGCCTGGTTATATTTTTAAGCTTCTGAAATTCCTGAATTGCACTTGTAGAATAATATGCTTTCTCTTTATACTGTTCCTTATTAAGAAGGATCAAAAAAGAATTAAAGATCATTCCTTTCAGCTCATGTCCTTCCTCGGTATTATTATTTTTTACTTCGGCGAGTGCATTTCGGAGACTTGTAGAAGACTCTTTAAGCAGGCCAAGCTTTGCATACTGAGTTCCCTGCATTCTGTAGGCCAGTGCTTTTCCGATGCTGTAATTGTTTTGCGTAGCAATTTTAAGGGCTTTATCTGCAAAATCAAGACTTTTCTCAGCATCCGATCTTAAATAGCTGTTGAAAGACTTTAAATAATAAGCCTTTGCCAGAAATTCAGGGAGATTCTTTTTCCGGGCAGAATCTATCATCTTATTCAGAACAATTTCTGAACTGTCCGGATTTTTGGATGAGAGTGTACGGGCATACTTATATTGTCCCTCAAAATCAAATGCCTGAGCGAATGTAAAAATTGAAATAATAAGGAAGAAAAAGAGAATAATTTTTTTCTTCATTGTGTGTGTTTTTTATTTTTTCTGGTACTTCCAATTGCGGCCTTTCCCTTCAGCTATCCATTCCAAAGACTGTTCCAATCTTTTATCTCTGGTAGCTTCTGTTTTGGCCTCTGTAACCCATGCAATATACTCTTTTCTGAAAGATGGGGAAGCCTTTTCAAAAATTTCCTTTGCTTTTGGATGAGCCTCTAAAGCGCGCTGAAAATAATCAGGAATTTCCATTTCAATCTTGGATGGAGGTGCTTTTTTCATAGTAACGCCCATATCTGTAAGCTCCATGGCTTCTTTAATCGCTTTTTTCAGCTGAGGTTTGGAGGGAAGATCCGCAACCTGCTCAATTTTTCCCAAACTGAACATAGAGTTTTTCTCAATATTCTGAGTGATCTCCTGCATGGTTTTCATTTCCTTTTCCAGCCAGAAACCAAAAGTACAATGCTGTTTGAAAGAAGCCATAGCACAAAGATTTTTCCCCTTATAGATAAAATGGGGAAAGCTCCACTTCATGGTTTCTTCGGCATCAGGACAGAATTCATGAACGGTTTCACGGATGTAATGCAGGACAGGCTTTGCAAAATCCTGTGATTTTTCAATATATGCATCAATTTTAGAACTATATTTCTCCATTATATTTATTGGAATAATTGTACGATTTCATTGACAAGGAATTTTACCTGATCAGGTCTTCCTCTGTCATTTTTAGGGTTGTTGGAATAACTTCCGGTTTTTACGATAACCATATTATGCTCCGGAACCATAATGATATACTGTCCCTGCAATCCCAGAAAATAATAATGTTTGATAGGGTTGTCATGATTGATCCAAAGCCCCATTCCATAAATGTTTTCTGACTTTTCTGTGGGAGTTCTCATCTGTTCAATAAAATCCTGATTAAGGATCTGCCGGTTTCCGGCTTTTCCGTCATCCAGAAATAACTGTCCCAGCTTGGCAAAATCTCTTGCATTGGAATGAATACAGCAGTATGTCTTTTCGATACCATGATCGTCCGTACTCCATTTAGCATTCTGTTCCATTCCCAGAGGCGTCCAGAATTTTTCTGATAAATAACTTGCTAATGGTTTATCCAGTGCTTTTCTAAGTGCAAAACCAAGAAGTTGGGTTGAGCCGCTTTGATATTCGAATTTAACTCCTGGTTCTTCCTTGAATTTCCTTGAAAAAACAGCTTTTACAAGGCTTTTTCCATAATAGGCTTTAGCATTGGGAAGAAAAGGATTGTTGTAATCTTCATTCCAATCTAATCCGGCTTCCATTTGAGCCAGATTTTTAAGGGTTACCTGGCTTCCGAAAGGCTTATTTTTAAATTCAGGATAAAAATCTGAGAACTTTTCATCAATAGTTGGAATAATCCCTTCTTCCAGCGCTTTACCCAAAAGCATCACTGTCACTGCTTTTGCCATAGAAAAAGAATTGGTTTGTGAGAGCTGGTTGTAGCCATCCCAGTATTGTTCATGAAGAATTTTTCCGTTCCTTATCACCACCAAAGCTGCTGTTCTGGAGTGTTTCAAGTTGTCAACTAAATCTTTAGGTAAGTCTTTTTTGTTATACTCTGCATCCTCTTCCCAGAGTCTGGGCTCTTCTGTCGCAATAGGATTGCTGGGAAAAAGATTCCCGTCGTCAATGTATGCACTTGACTTCCCTTTAAGGTAGGTTTTGGAAATACCACTAAATAAATAATCATATCCAAAAAAATAAGCTGCCGCTGCACCTGCAACAGCTCCACCAACCATATACTTTAGTATTCTCATTTTTTCATAAATGGGTCTTTAACAAATTTAGAATAATTTGGCTATAAAATTTAAAATGAATCAGCAAATAAGTTATTTTTGTTCTTATTGATGAAAACTATGACCAGAAAACTTTTTGTATTGGTATACTTCCTATTTTCAATCATGGGATTAGCCCAGATTTATAAACCGATAGATACCACAGATTATATACAGAGAAAAGCATTTTTAAAGAGTTTTGAAGGAAATAATGAAGCGACTGTAAAGAGATTAAAGTCCCAATATTCCGGAAAAACAGGCTCAGAATTATCCAAAATTTATAAAGAATTCGGAACTGATTTTGAAAAGCAGGTGAAGAATAAGGATTTTATTTTTAAATCTGAATTTGAAACCAGTATACAGTCTATGATTCAACGTCTTAAAAAGAATAATTCTAAAATCCCTCAGGATCTGAAAATCCTGATTGCAAAAGACAATACTCCTAATGCCTATTGTCTTGCTGACGGAACTTTTGTCATCAACATGGGGCTTTACAGCTGGCTGAATAATGAGGAACAGATTGCTGCGGTGATTTCCCATGAGCTGGGACATAAAATAGAGGAACATTCACTGAAAACTTTTTTAAAAATTATCGAACAGGACAAACAGGATAAAGCGGTAGTTGAGAACATAAAGTCTACAACGACAAGCCGAAGCCAGAGCCAGAATCAAAAGGCTTTCGATATTTTTAAAAATACGGTCTACAAAAAAGGAGTAGAAAGAAGGCAAAGCGAAATGCAGGCGGATTCTTTGGGGTATGTCATCTTTAAAAACAGTGATTTCAAGAAAGCAGAATTCGTGAATGCTCTTCAGAGATTACAGGATTTTGATACCATCTCTCCGAGGGAATTAAAGGTTGAAACCTATAAAAAACTTTTTAACCTTCCCAGGCAGGCCTTCAATGAAAAATGGATGAAAAAGGAAGATTTCTCTCTGTACAATTATAATTTCTATAAAGAAAAGCTGAACAAAGATTCTCTTGCTTCTCATCCTGAAGTTTCCAGAAGAATAGAAGTGCTTAAAAAGACTTTTGCAGAGCTTAAAACTCCTGTCAGTCCGGAAAAACCCTCAGATCTGTTTTTAACATTAAGGAAAACAGCGAGGATGGAGATTTTGCCCAATTATTTCCATTCAGAAGATTATGGGTTGGGCATCTATACAGCCATGCAGTTTTTGCAGGATGAAGAGGAAGAAAAATATTATAAAAGCTGGCTGGGAAGATGTTTCTCCAAAATATACGAGGCAAGAAAAAATTATAATCTGAACCGGTATCTGGATCGTATAGAGCCCAAAAATCAAAGTGAAAGTTATCAGCAGTTTCTGAACTTTATGTGGAACCTAAGTCTGGATGAAATAAAGAATATTGCAGACTTTTATCAGACAAATGAGACCATAGCAAAAGCAAACTGATTTTATTATCAATGATTAAAACATCAATAGGAACGGGCTTTAGCCCGTTTTTTTAATAATAAAAAATTCCACTGGCTTTAGCCAAATATAAAAGAAAGAACCCTGATGTTTAGTCAGGGTTCTTTTTGTATTAATAATTTAATTTTTCCAGACGGATCTTATTGAATTTTTCTTTTTCGTTATATTCCCGAAGCAGGATATAGCCTTCTTTTCCTACATATGGTGTTACTGCATAATTGTCTTTTTCAGAAATCGGAATAATCTCCTGTTTGAATTTTCCATCAATAATGGTGTTGATAAACAGATTCCATCTTTTCTGTTTGGTTACTTCATCTTTTTGATAATCGCGATAGAAAAACACGACGTCTTTTCCTCCGTTGAGGTACTGCGAGAACAAATAGTCACTGTTTACCCATTTTGATTTTTCCTTTTCAAAAACCTGAACATTTTTCACTTTAAAATCTTTATCCGTGTAGATATACACAAGGTCCGTGGTCTTCGGAGCATTATATTGCCCTGCCGGTTTATATTTTTCGGATAAAATACCCACACTTCCATCGTTCATAAAGTACATATCTTTGGTCTGAAGCATGTAACCGCTTTCTACCATTCCATATTTGTCGACTTTTGGAAGAAAAGCAGAAATATTAGGCTCATAATTGATCGCCTTCATATCTACTGAAAAATCAGATTTGTTGAGGATCATTCTTGCAAATCCTACAGATTCGGAATCATCATAGTTTCTACCCAACAGAACTACTTTATCATCAAAAGTTTTATCATTATCAAGCTTTCTGTAGTTGGAGTAGAAGGATTCAATATTGTCTATCGTCTCATCAGATAATCCGGTGATTGGTTTATTGGATTTCTCTTTTCCCGTTTTCATGTCAAGAACCATAACACTGAATGTTTTCTGCTTGTCATTCACTTTTTTCAGAATGCAGTACATATAGTTTTCATCCCTTTCCAGAACCGATAGAGTAGTGTACATTTTTTTGCTTCCATCAGTATTGTATTTATACCTCCAGATTTCCTTTTTGTTTTCGTCAAACCTCATCAGGCTGTTGTTATTTTCGTACTTTCCGAAATCTTTGTATTCAACAGCAAAATAACCACCTTCTTTTAATTCTCCTACCGCAGAAACGTAGTTGTAGCCTTTCTCTTTTTTCTCATCACGGTTTTCCTTGCGCTGTTCTTTCCAGCTTTTCGGTTCGTTGATCTCTTTGAAAGTACCGTTTTCCAGGTAATCATAATATATTTTTCGGGTAATAGAGTTGGTTTTCGGATCGATGACCATAGAAACCGGAGTAAATACTTCTTTGCTTTTTACAAGAGAATAATCCATCATGGAAGGCTTTAGAATAATCTGACCTTTAAAATCAACATAGCCTAAATAAGAGGCAGCCGTGATATCTCCTTCAAACTCTTTATTGGCAACAGGATTGAGGTTTTTATCCAGTATAACATACTCGAACTTCTTGGTCTTATCACTGGACTTACCGTAAGAATATAGAGAAACGTAACCGTACAGATTGTCTTTATCATCGAATAGAGCATTCATCCCTACATGGTCGCCGGCAGCGAGAGTTGTCAGGTCCTGAGTTTGAGAAAAAGCAAATGTCTGGATCAGGCCAAACATCATCAGTGTTATTTTTTTCATGGTTAAAATTTGAGGGATAAAAGTAATAAATTAACCCATATGTTGCGAAAAATAAAAAAGCTTTGGAAATATTTCCAAAGCTTATCACCTAAAATGTAAAATTATTATTAATAATACTCGTAGAGCCAGTTATGGGTACTTGTTCCATTACCTGAAATATCATATGTAGTAACAGCTTTCGTAGGATAGTTGTCGCCGTTAAGTGTATACACAGCAGTAATTTTGTTGGTTCCATTGGATGAACCGGAATAGCTCTCTGTTTGATTCAAGAGATTATTATAACCTGTTTGCCCGTCACTCACATCAAATAAATTAATCTTCACAAAACCTCTTATATTTTTCATAGGATTGTTGAAGGTATCATAAGTATTGGTGATATTGTAAGTAACTCCGTTATAGGTATATTTGGCAGAAGCCACATTTCCGGCATTGGTTAAATTAACATCCACCTGTGCAAATACAAGATCTGAATACGTTCCTGTTGAAGGGTTATAAGTTCCGCTTTTATACTCATTAAACTGAACATGGGTATCACTGATATACTGATAATATTTTGTATAGATAAGCGTTCCCTGTTCCTGATCGGTTATTTTTTCTGTTGAAAGCCTCCCATTGGAATAGGTGAATTCTCTCCTGAGAACAAGGGCGCCACCAATAAACTCTTCAGTTTTAGCAATATAATCGCTATTGTATCCGCTATAGGTATAAACTACTCTGTCATCATCTGAAGCATTGTAAGTTTCTATAATCTGATCTCCGTTATACTTAAACTCCACTACATAGGACTGACCGCCTGGATTAACGTCAGTTGCTTTTTTCAGGAGATGAAAAGGACCGTTATTATTGTTATGGGAATTATTGCTGTTGTCTCTGTGATCAGCCGGGTTATCATTAGACACACAGCCTGAGAGCACTGCCAGAGCCAGTGATGAAAGCATCAGTTTTTTCATGGTTTTATTCGTTTAGTTTTTATCCGCTAAAAATAACGATTTTTGCGGCATGTTGATCCGGAATGTTTGAAAAATAAAAAAGCCCTGAAAAACAGGGCTCTTTAACTATATTTTAGAAAGTAAATTTCTGAAGTTTGTTTTCTCATCAATGATTCTTCTCAACTCTGAAACAGGAACTCTTTCCTGCTGCATCGTGTCTCTGTCTCTGATGGTTACGGTGTGATCAACTAAAGAGTCGTGATCTACAGTGATACAGTATGGAGTACCAATGGCATCCTGTCTTCTGTAACGTTTTCCGATAGCATCTTTTTCCTCGTAGAACAGGTTGAAATCATATTTCAGATCATTGAAGATCTCTTCTGCATATTCTGCTAAACCATCTTTCTTCATCAATGGAAGAATAGCTGCTTTAATAGGTGCCAATGCCGGAGGTAAAGATAAAACCGTTCTTTCTGAACCATCTTCCAATACTTCGTCTTTCAGACAATGAGAGAAAATGGAAAGGAATAATCTGTCTAAACCTACTGAAGTTTCCACTACATAAGGAACATAGTTTTCGTTTCTCTCAGGATCGAAGAACTGAAGCTTTCTACCGGAATGTTTCTCGTGAGCTTTTAAGTCGAAATCCGTTCTTGAGTGAATACCTTCCAGTTCTTTAAACCCGAATGGGAAGTTAAACTCAATATCAGCTGCCGCATTGGCATAGTGAGCTAATTTTTCGTGATCGTGGAATCTGTAGTTATCATTTCCAAGACCTAAAGCTAAGTGCCAGTTCAGACGTTTCTGCTTCCACTGCTCGTAGAATTCAAGTTCTGTTCCCGGAGCTACGAAAAACTGCATTTCCATCTGTTCGAATTCACGCATTCTGAAGATAAACTGTCTTGCCACAATCTCATTTCTGAACGCCTTACCAATCTGTGCAATACCGAAAGGAAGCCTGTGACGTGAAGTTTTCTGCACATTCAGGAAGTTCACAAAGATACCCTGAGCCGTTTCCGGTCTTAAGTAAAGATCCATCGCACTGTCAGCAGAAGCACCAAGTTTGGTTCCGAACATCAGGTTGAACTGTCTCACTTCTGTCCAGTTTTTAGAACCGGTATCAGGATCTGCAATTTCAAGCTCTTCAATCAAAGCTTTTACATCAGCAAGGTCTTCGTTTTCCAGAGATTTTGCCAGTCTTGAAAGAATAGCCTCTCTTTTTGCTCTGTATTCAATAATTTTTGGATTCGTAGCTACAAACTGATCCTTATCGAAAGCCTCACCGAATCTTTTCGCTGCTTTTTCGATTTCCTTATTCTCTTTATCTTCAATTTTAGCACAGTAATCTTCTACCAGAACATCTGCTCTGAAACGTTTCTTAGAATCTTTATTATCAATCAATGGATCGTTGAAAGCGTCTACGTGGCCGGATGCCTTCCATGTGGTTGGGTGCATCAAAATTGCCGAATCAATACCCACAATATTTTCGTTAAGCTGTACCATAGCTTTCCACCAGTATTGTTTGATATTATTTTTTAGTTCGGCACCATTCTGTCCATAATCATAAACAGCGGATAAACCATCATAGATCTCACTCGATGGGAAAATAAAACCATATTCTTTAGCGTGAGAAATCACTTTCTTGAAAACATCTTCTTGCTTTGCCATAATTTTTATGTCTGATGTGCAAAAATAATGTTTTTTATTGGGAAAATATTAATACCTGTAAGATCCTACATTAGAGATTGTCATTAAGAGGCATCCTCCTGCACCAATGATAAATAAAATACCGGCAATAACAAACAATAATATTCTTATTATTTTGTATTGTTTTGACCGTATCAGGACAATGGTAGCAACTGTTATAATAACAGAGATCACAATCAATTTTACAAAGAAACCAAAATAATCTGTCATTTTTTTTAATTATGGTAGAACCTTGTACTAAGATAAACAATTTATTTAAAGTTAAATGAATAAGGAGCCGGGAACCTGCTTTCGCTGCTCGCTTTTTCTGGGATGGCGGCGGCTTTGCCGCCGCCATCCCAGAAAAGAGCTCAAACATACCGCTCAATCAGGGCTATATCGATCGGAAATCTTTACTTTTGCACCCAAGGTCTAAAACGTAACAGGTTTTCAAAACCTGTTATGTTTACAAAGATGGCAGCGTACAATATCAGTCGAAAATCTTTACTTTTGCCGGATGTTAGAAATTCTTTATCGTGACGAGCATATTATTGCCATCAACAAACCCAGCGGATTACTGGTTCATAAATCTTTCTATGCCGGAGAAGCTGATACTTATGCTATTCAGGAGTTGAAGAAGCAGATTGGGCAAAAAGTATTTCCCGTACATCGTTTAGACCGGAAAACTTCGGGCGTTCTGCTGTTTACTTTAAATAAAGATACTCTGAGAGTCATGAGCGAACAGTTCGCATCACGTGAAGTGGAGAAGAAATATCTGGCCATTCTTCGTGGCTGGACAAAAGAAGAAGAAACCATTGATTATGATTTGGTTAATGAAAATGAAGTCACACAGAATGCGGTTACTTACTATCGCCGCTTGCAAACCTCAGAAATAGATTTACCTTTTTTAAAACATCAGACTTCGAGATATTCTTTGGTAGAAGCCATTCCTGAAACAGGAAGATTTCATCAGTTGAGAAAACATTTTAAACATATTCTCCATCCGATCTTAGGCTGTCGCAAACATGGTTGCAACAAACAAAATAAGTTGTGGCTTCAGACGTTTGATATCAACAAAATGACACTCCATGCCCATCAATTGATTTTTAATCATCCCATTTCTAACGAAAGAATTACAGTAGATGCCACTATAGATGAAGACTTCAAAAGAGTAGGAGATATTCTGAAATTCGATCTGAGTGCGTACTCTTAATTAGAACCTTAAGATTTTAATATCCTTGTCAAGGTTTTACACCTTGACAAGGATGGGATTTCTAAGTATCTCATTCCATGTAGCGGATAATGGAGATATTTCTCTATTATTTTAACGCAATGCTCGCAAAGTTTATTGATAAATAACTTTTATTTCCGATCGCAAAGGCACTTCGTTCAGCAAAGGCTGATAGCGTGTACTTCGCTTAGTGAAACGCCCTTGCGAATCAAAATGTTTTCAGGATAATCATCTTTCTTTGCGGTCGCAGCGTTAAAAATCTTACTCATTTGCAGCGTACACAGATTGTGCCTATTGTTTTATCGCAATGTTTGCAAAGTTTATTGATAAATAATCTTTATTTCCGATCGCAAAGGCACTTCGTTCAGCAGAGGCTGATAGCGTGTACTTTGCTTAGTGAAACGCCCTTGCGAACAAAATATATTCATGTTGATCAAAACCTTTGCGATCATAGCGTTTAAAAATCCCACTGATTTATTGCATATAGTTGTTTTTCTAGCTTATAGATGTTATATATCAGACATTTTGATAAAATATCATACATCAATCGAACATTAATTTTAAAATGAGTAATTTTGTAAAACTTTTTTTCAATGTACAAATCGCTCATTCGTCCGATTCTTTTCAAATTCGATCCTGAAGATGTTCATCACTTTACATTTTCAATGCTTAAGAATTTTGGATTTCTTACTCAATTATTTTTCCCGAAACCTATTGAAGACAAACGTCTGGAAAGAGAAGTTTTTGGATTAAAATTTAAAAATCCTGTAGGATTGGCTGCCGGCTTCGATAAAAATGCAGTTTTATTTAATGAATTGGCAGACCTGGGTTTCGGATTTGTAGAAATAGGAACAGTAACTCCGAGAGCGCAGGCCGGAAATCCCAGAAAAAGATTGTTTCGTTTGATTGAAGATGGCGGAATCATCAACAGAATGGGATTCAACAACGATGGTCTTGAAGCTGCTATTGAAAAGCTGAAATCCAATAAAGGAAAAATAATCATCGGTGGAAACATCGGAAAAAATACAGATACAACCCCGGAAAATTATACCCAGGATTATCTGGACTGTTTTGAAGGTCTTCATCCTCATGTAGATTACTTTGTACTGAATGTGAGCTGCCCGAATGTAGGAAGCCACGCCAAACTGGAAGATGTAGAATACCTGAGAGAGCTGATTACAGAAGTGAAAAAAATAAACCAGTCAAAATCTGTACAGAAACCTATATTATTAAAAATTGCACCAGATCTTAATAACAATCAGTTAGACGAAATCATTGACCTGATCGCAGAAACAAAGATTGATGGTATTGTAGTATCCAATACTTCAGTAAACAGAGAAGGTCTGAAAACCTCTCCGGAAGTTTTGGAACAGATCGGAAATGGTGGACTAAGTGGAAAACCTATCCGTGAGAGAAGTACAAAAATGATCAAATACCTTGCTGATAAAAGCAACAGAGCATTCCCAATCATTGGAGTTGGAGGAATCCACTCTGCTAAAGATGCTATGGAGAAGCTGGATGCAGGAGCTGTATTGGTTCAGTTGTATACGGGATTTATTTATGAAGGTCCGGAACTGATCAAAGAAATTAATCAGGAACTTCTGAAAAGAGCAAGCAGATTACCGAGATAAAAATAAAAAGAGAGTTCATTGGACTCTCTTTTTATTTTGACTTTACTACGGATGCATTTTTAATATCTACAGTAATTGTATGGGCGGGAGTGCCTTCAGATTTCCCTATTTTGTAGGTAATCGTTTGTTTCTCTTTGGATTTCGTTTTGGTAACATCGTAAATATTTTCCCAGCAGCTTTCAATCAGGAATTCTTCATAATTTTTATAATTCCAGTCTTTTGTGAAATAAAGAACGCGATAGCCTTTTTCTCCTTCACTTGCCCCACACTGTCCGCAGGCATTAAAATTTGAAGTCTGTTCAAAATAAAGTAAAACCCTGTTTCCGTTTTCTCCTGAAGCATAGGAGATCAATTCATTTCCGCCTGCTTTATTGATGAAATCGTAGGTGTTAATCTTTTTATTATTTGGTAAGTACAGATAGTTGTTGAGGCGGTAGATCATAGCATTGCCTGTAAATAATGTTGCAGCCTGAACCTTTTTGCCAAGATAAAAATGGCCGGGAATCGGATTGTTTTTAAGAGCTGACTGATCAAATATGATAGATTCCTTTGGTAGTAATTTTTGAGCTATTTCATCAGTCTTTTCTACTTTCTGAAGAGAGGTGATCAGTCCCTTTAAAAGCCTGGCATTTTGTTTCTGAAGGGTTCCAAAATTATACAGAGACAGATTTCCATAATAATCATATATTCCGGTAAGAGGGATTTTCTTTTTATACTTATCATAATAATACCATCCATCCACATAATGCTGGTATTGATCACAATCTACAATGCCTGTATAGCTAAGTTCAACAGTAATTGGTATTCCTCCGATTTCTCCGGTAAACGTCTGGGAAGAATCGGTTACTTTCTTTAATTCAACTTTTTGACTGAGGAAAAATGTAAGGAAAAAGAAAAAAAAGACACTGAAAGTTTTTTTCATGGTTGAGTTATCGTGGATTTTAGTTTTTTTAAATAAAGAAGTGAGCGATGGTGTAGATAATCAATCCTACCAGTCCGCCAACCAGCGTTCCGTTCACCCGGATAAACTGCAGGTCTTTTCCTACTTCCAGTTCCAGCTTTTCACTGAGTTCTTTTCCCTGCCAGTTTCCGACGGTAGTGCTGATGAGGTTCCCGAACTGATGGGTGTTTTTCAGAATATATTTATAGGCCGTTACCCGAACCCAATGATCAATTTTGTTCTGAAGGTTTTCATCAGTCTTTAAATTCTGGGCAAACTCATTCAGATTTTTAGTAAGATAGTTTTTCAAAGCCGAGTTTTCCTCCTGAAGTTCTTTCATCAGCGTTTTTTTAATGGAAACCCAGATGTCGTTAGAATATTCATCCAGTTTGTCATTTTTCAGAAGGCCGTTTTTGATGGTTTTAAACTCTTCATTCCATTTCGGATCTTCTTTCAGATCAACGGAGAATTCATGAATTTTCTGGGTAATTAATCCTCTTACTTCATGCTGGGGATCTTCTTCTATTTCTTTGAAAAAATCAGAAAGTCCGTCGGCAATTTTATCTGCAATTTTATTATCTACAAAAGAAGGAATAAATGTGTAACTGCCTTTTTTTACACGGTCTTTGATCATTTCATCGTTTTCAATGATGTATTCTTTGATTTGTTTAGAAAGATTGGTGATAATTCTCTGATGGTCATTTTTTTCAAGAATATAACCGATTCCGTTTCCAACCACTGTATTAAGCTTTATATCATCGGTCATTTCAGACACCTTTTTGCTGATAAACTGGCTTACCGTAGAATCATCCAGTTTATTAAGAATGTCAAGAACGATATCTGACAGGTTTTTAATCAAAATCTCCTGGCTCTTTTCCTTACCCAGCCATTCTCCTACAAAATTGGAAACTTTAAGTTTTTGGATATAAGGACGTATATTTTGAGGAGAAAGAAAGTTACCCACCACAAAACTTCCAAGGTTGTCTCCCAACCTCTGTTTACTGTTTTCAATCAGATTGGTATGAGGAATGGGAAGCCCGAGAGGATGGCGGAATAATGCTGTTACAGCAAACCAGTCTGCTAGAGCACCTACCATAGCTGCTTCGGCAAAAGCCCGTACATAACCAATCCAATGAGAGTGATTAGACTTCTGTAAAATAGTGGTAACAATGAAAATAACTGCCATCAGGACAAATAATCCTGTAGCAAATGCTTTATATTTTCTGAGTTGTTTTCTTTTTGCTTCGTCATTCATATTCTCAAATTTAGTAAATTTGGTTATGAAACCATTCGTGGTTAAAGAATTAAAATTAATGTTGAAATTTTTAAATTCAATAACCATACTAATTATTCTGCAGGGATGTACGCAGAAATACCAACTCATTAAAACCCCTCCTATGGAAAATACAGAAGCAAAAAACAATCCATACTATTCCAGAACAGATACTACAAAACTTAATGTTTCCAATGAAGAATGGAAAAAACTCCTTGCTCCGGATCTATACGCAATTGCGAGAGAAGCCGCTACAGAGAGAGCCTTTACAGGAAAATATAACGAATTTGATGAGGTAGGAGAATATTATTGTGCCGTATGTGGAAATCATTTATTCCGTTCGACATCAAAATTTTCCAGCAGCTGTGGATGGCCGAGTTTCTTTGAAGCGGATAAAGAAGGTGTCTATTATGTAAGAGATCAGTCTTACGGAATGGATAGAGTAGAGGTTCTTTGCAAAAGATGCGATTCCCATCTGGGACACGTTTTCGACGATGGACCCAAGCCTACAGGATTGAGATATTGTATGAATTCTGTGAGCCTGGAATTTGTTCCGGATTCTCAAAAATAACCACTTTAATTCACAAAATCAGGAAGTTAAAGTTTCTTAAATAGCGTTAAACTTTTTAGAGTTATAACCCTTTGGTAATTATGTTTTTATAATTTTGCCCCACTAATTTGGATTTATATAGTATTGAATGAAAGGATTTTATAGTGTACTAGGCCTTGTTTACATGGTGACGACTTCATTCTACATTTCCCCTAAAGTGGTGGTGAAAAGTGAGAATGTAAAAACAACGAAAACTGAAAAAGTAGCTGAAACGAAATCTGAGAAGAACACCACAGCAGTGTCTTCATCAGAAGCATTGTACCAATCTATTGCATTTGACCCGGAACACGAACTGAACTATGAAGTGTTCTCAAAAGCATTGACTGGCTATGAAAATTTAAAAAAAGCAGGATTGCTTACCCAAGACTCGCATTTATTAACTATCTGCGATTTTTCTATGTCTTCTAACACAAAAAGACTTTGGATCATTGACCTTGAAGACAAAAAAGTTCTGTTCAACTCATTAGTAGCACACGGAAAAAATACCGGCGAAGAATTTGCGACGAATTTTTCTAATAAGGAAAGTTCGCTGCAGAGTAGCCTGGGATTTTATATCACGGATGCAACCTATCAGGGTGATAACGGATACTCTCTGAAGTTATTGGGAATGGATAAGGGCTTTAATGATGCTGCATACAGACGAGCAATTGTAATGCATGGTGCGGATTATGTAAGTGATGCATTTGCTGCGATGCACAAAAGAATTGGAAGAAGCTGGGGATGCCCTGCCGTCCCAAGAGAACTGACGCAGTCTATAATCAATACGATTAAAGGAAAAAACTGCCTGTTCATCTATTATCCTGATCAGAATTACCTTTCTTCCTCAGAATGGTTGAAAGCATAAGAGTAAAAGCAGTCATTTTTTTGACTGCTTTTTAATTTTTGGAGGGGAATTCTACAGTAAATACACTTCCTTTTGACACTTCAGAATCTATGGTCAGTTTTCCTTCGTGTATTTCTACAATTCTTTTTACAATGGAAAGACCTATTCCGTTTCCTTTTTCGAAACTTTTATTGGAACCGCGGTAAAAAAGATCAAAAATTCTTGAAAGATCTTTCTCTGAAATACCGATGCCATGATCAACAAAACGGATTTTTATATGTTCTGTTTTAGTTTCTATCTCAATATGACAGCTTTTGTCTGCCGAATATTTACAGGCATTCTCTATTAAGTTCGAAAAAGCAACCTGCAGCAGGTAAGGATTACCATAAAAATCATAATTGCTTTCATCATCATCTGAGGCATTGCTCATATAATTGATCCCGATTTTGAAGCCGGCATTTTTCTGCAGTAATGCAAGCTTAGCTTCTGCCAAAATCTCATCCAGGCGTAGATTGGTAAAACTGATCTGTGATACATCATAGCTGGCTCTGGCAAAATCCAACAAAGCAGATGACAACTCCGACGCGTCATTGGCATCCTGCAGGGCATTGTCAATAGAAAGCTTATAGTCATCCAAGGTAACGTTAAGTTCCTTGGCAAGCTCAAGTTCTGCAATTAAGGTAGAAAGAGGAGTCCGGAATTCATGAGAAATAGTGGTCACGAATTGCTTATGATTGTTGAAGGATTTTTCAAGCCTGTTGAAGGTAGAATTAAAAGTTTCCGTGAGTTCATAAATCTCATCTTTTGCCTTGGGAATATCCAGCCGTTTATTAAGGTTGTGCTCTGAAATATCACGGATCTGGAGAATAATATCCTTTAAAGGCTTAAGCGTATAATAGGAAAAAAGAAATCCTATAATAAAAATGATAACAATGGAGCTGATGTAGATGATGATAATATCTTTTTTGAACTCGGAGATATGGGCTTTTCCCGTAACATCTACTGCACTTCCGATGATATAATACTTTTCACCGTTGGATGGGAGCTGAATGGCAATATACTGACGGTCACCCTGCTGCCAGAATATTCTGTTTTTATCGGATCTGATCATTTTATCCAGATATTTTCCATTGCTTTTGAGAGGAGGAAGATCTGTAAAGGTAAGCTCTTTTTTACTGTTATAAACACTGATGTCTGCTTCATTCAGCAGTTTTTGGTTACGCTGGTGAAGTTCACGGATTTTTGCATCACTGATTCTGGCATCAAATATAAATTCTGAACGCCAGATCACTTTGTATCCCAGCCGGTCATTGAATTCATCTTCCCTGTTTTTTTCAGAAACAAAATAAAGGACATAGGCAAACAAAAATAAAATGCCTGCCGTAAGGATGGAGTATATGAGAGCTGTTCGGGTTGCTATTTTCATAATTGTGAAGCAAAAATAAATCCTACTCCGGGTTTGGTGTGAATCAGTTTATGATCAAAATTTTTATCAATCTTTTTCCGTAAATAAGCAATATAAACATCAATATAATTCGTCCCGGTATCAAAATGATTTCCCCATACATTTTCTGCAATTTCTTCTCGGGTAAGAATTCTTTCGGCATTGCTTACCAGAAATACCAGGAGTTTAAATTCTTTGGGAGTAAGTTCTATTTCCGCTCCGTTTCTGAAAACTCTGTTGAATTTCCTATCGATCTTCAGGTCATAATACTCCAGATCATTCAGATAAGCTTCTTTATTTTTATTTGATCTCCTCTGCAGAATAGCTTTGATTCTCACATAGAGCTCCCGGATCTCAAAAGGTTTCACCATATAGTCATCTGCTCCGGCATCAAATCCTTCAATTTTTTCATCAATCGTCCCAAGAGCAGTGAGCATGATAATGGGGATATCAGGATATTGCTGTTTGATCAGTTTGCACAGATCAATGCCACTCATTTTAGGAAGCATAATATCCGTAATGGCCAGATCAAATGTTATTTTATTCAGCAGAACAATCGCATCTTCTGCATCTTCCGAAATATATACCTGATATTGCTGGCTTTCCAGCCCTCTTTTCAAAAGACTTGAAACACGTGAATTATCTTCTACAATTAAAATTTTCATAAAGAAATATGATGAATAGTTGTGTTGGTTTTTCAAACGTTTTTTTTTGATTTTAAAAGCCTGACTTTCATTTATTCCCAAAGCACTGTACAAAGGTATTTTATATTTTTCTTTTATCAGAAAACATTCACCCTTTTAATAGTTTTCTATAAGGTTTCTAATAGATTTCTAATACCTGCCGGGCTTTTAGCAATCTAATTTTGTCCCGTTGAAATCAACAAAAGATAAGAATAGAAAAATATGAAGACTACCTCTTTCAAAACAGCAATCGCGTTGTTTTCCTTATTGGGACTCATGGGGAAATTAGAAGCCCAGAAAAAAAATGATTTTAATAATCCCGGATTAACTCATTATTTCAATGAAGAACACTCACGATATATTTCTCTTAGCGGATATGCAGAATTGTGGGCCAGATATACCCAGCTTAATCCGGGAAGCCTTGTCAATAACGAAGCCAAATCAGATCTGTCTGACCTTTCGCTTCGAAGAGTTCGTGTAAAAATGACTTATAAGCCTACAGAAAAGCTGATGTTTGTATTGCAGGGAGGAACTACCAACGTGAATGTCAATGCAAAAGGAAGTAATTATTTTGACCTTCTGGATGCCTATGCTGAATATGCTTTTAATGATAAAATTGCTTTTGGTGCAGGACGTTCTACATGGCGCGGCCTCTCAAGATTTACTACAGGACCATTGAATACGCTTTTATACGACCTGCCGGCTTATGCAACCTCCAATGCAGGAACAACAGATTATACAGTGAGGGAATTGAGTGCCTATATTAAAGGGCAACTCGGAAAGTTTGATTACCGCCTGGTAGTAGCCGATCCTTATACCATGGCAACTTCTGATCCGAAACTGAATGTCGCTTCCTTTAGTAAAAACTCCCCCGGAAAAGACTTTTCAGGATATTTCAGATATGCTTTTTTAGATAAAGAGAATATTTCTACACCTTTTAATTCCGGAACGTATGTAGGAAAAAAGAATGTATTGAGTCTGGGTGCCGGATTTGATTACATTCACAATGCATTATGGCATCTGGATGCCGGTAAAAATACAGTGAATGATGATATGAAGAGTTTTGCGGTAGATTTATTTTACGATGCACCATTAAACAAAGAAAAAGGAACGTCAATAAGTGCGTATGGAATGGCAATGCATAACGACTATGGGCCTAATTATATCCGATATGTAGGAACCAATAATCCTGCTACCTCTGTAGATGTTACACAGGCAAGTCTGAATGGAGCAGGAAATGCAATGCCTGTTATTGGAACCGGGAATACCTATTATGTACAATTGGGAGGAACTCTGCCTTACCTCGATAAAGAAAAGAAAAACCTTCAGCTTCAGCCTGCTGTAGGAATGCAGCTGTCAGATCTGAAAGGGCTTCATGATAATGCTGTGATCTATGATGCAGGAATATCTCTGCTGATGAACGGAATGTCTTCGCGTTTAACCTTTGACGCTCAGAACAGACCTGTTTATACCAATGATCCCTCAAACAATGCTGTAGTTTCCGACCGGAAATGGCAGTTTGTCCTTAAATACAGAATAGATTTTAATTAAAATAAATGACAATGGAAAGAAGAAAATTTTTATTCCGCTCAGTCCAGGCTTCTGCCTTACTGCTGGTTTCAGGAAATATGTTTGCCTCTGCTTTACCTATGTTTAACCCTATAAAAAAGAAAAAAATGTACTTCCATTATTTGTTGTTCTGGCTTAGAAAAGATCTTTCGGAGTCTGAAGTAAAAGAATTTGAAAATTTTTTTGAAGGCCTTAAAAAGCTACCTTATCAGAAGAACCTCCGTTACGGAAAACCGGCAGCTTCCAGCCCGAGAAGTGTATTAGACAGTACATTTACTTATAATGCTTCTATGGAGTTCGATAGCCTGGAAGAACTTGAAGCATATGGAAAACTTCCTGAGCATCTTGCTTTGGTTCAGAAATATAAACCATTCTTTGAAAGAATGCTGGTTTACGATACTGTTTATAATTAAAAATAAAAAATTAAATTTATAATGAAAAATATCATTAAGGGCTTAAGCCTTGTTTTAGTAGTAAGTACTGTAGGATTTATGAATGCACAACACAAAAACCATAAAAATGTAAGTGTCACTGCGGAAACCTCCACTGAGTTTATTCCTGCTATAAGACTAATCAACAATCCTGACGGATCATGTACTTTTGAGAAAGGGAAAATCCCTACTCTTAAACACATGAATACCACAACATTCTGGATGAGCAATAAAACGGAGGAGTGGGAAAAAAATGTCCATCCGGCTCCCAGAAGACAATATGTGATTACCATCAAAGGAAATATAAAATTTAAAGTGACGGATGGCTCCACCTTTATGATTAAACCGGGAGTAGTTCTTCTTGCTGAAGACCTTAAAGGAACCGGTCACAGCTGGGACATGGTGAAGAGCAAGGAGTGGGAGAGACTCTATATTCCGATTGCTGAAAATGCCGAGGATTTTTTTATCCCGGATGCTCAATAGTTACAAGTCAATCTCTTTATAAGGGGTATATAATTCGTTATATTTGAAGCAGTCAGTTTTGACTGCTTTTTTTTTTTGAACAATTATTGTAGATATTCTTTAATAATAGTTCTTGCTTCCTCAATGCTATTGCTGATTCGGGCAACTATTTTTCCGTTTTCGTCAATGATAAAATGAAGAGGATAGCTTGTAGCATTCACTTTCTTCTGAAAGTCTTTATTGGTATCAAAAAAGTTTATCCAATCCGCATTATTTTTCTTTAAAATATTCCTGGCAACCTCCATTCTATTGGATTTTTGCTCATCTGTAATTGTAATGAAGTTTACATTTTGACCTTTATATTCATGATACAGATTCACAATTTCAGGCATACCTTTTATGCAAGGGGCGCAAGTCGTTGACCAATAATCAATAAAGGTTAATTTATATTTCTTAAAATCTTCCGAAGTCAGTTTATTCCCCTTGTCAAAATAAATGTCAGGTATTTTTTGTCCGATAGATGTAGATTGCTCTGCTTTTAAACGCGTTTCAACACCTTTGTATAGTTTGTTTTGTTTAAATTTTGCTGAAAATAAATTCAAGCTTTTCAGGTAGGCAGGGTGATAATCCTCCAGCGTATAATCATTCACAATCTCCCATAATGCAACATAAGAATTGGGGTTTTTCCTGATATACTCTCCTAAAAACTCCTGTTTCTTGTTCATATTGATCAGGCTGTCGCGTTGATCAGGATTTTTTGATTTTATATAAAACGGGTCCAATGATTTTTGTAGAGCTTTATATTCTTTGTTGGTAGGGGAATCTATATTCAGTTCTAAATTGTTAATGTTTTGAGGTAAGTCAATTTTATATTTCCCTTTTTCCAAGAAAAATATTTTTGTATTATACATCGGCTCACCTTTCTTTCCTATATAACCAAACGCTACAGGTTGAGGATATTCTGTAAAACCACTGACGATATTTTTCTTTTGAATCTTAAAATAATATATAGAATGTTTCATCCTGATCTTTTTTCCAAAATCAGAAATGTTGTTACTGGTTTGTATTTTGAATGTATAAAGGTCTCCAAATCCGTTTCTGGTGGCTGGAGCTCCCAACATGAGACTATCATTAATGTATGAATCTGAAGTGAGATCAATTTCAAAATTATTCTGAGAATAAAGAAAATTCGAAATAAGAATTAATAATGCATAGAAAAGTTTCTTCATAAAATATTTTGTGACGGAACGAACTTACAAAAACTTTTATATATAAAAAATCCCTGTGCTTTAAAAACACAAGGATTGTAATTATTTTCGTTAAATATATTCAGAATTTATTCTTCTGACCATGAAGAATGTATGATTCAATTTCAGATATAAAAATCTGTCGTAAGTTTATGATAATTAAGAGAATTTCTTAAAAACAACAGTTGCATTATGTCCTCCGAATCCAAACGCATTACTCAACGCAAAATTGATATTTTTTTCTTTTGCTTCTCCAAAAACGATATTGATATCCTGAGGAATATTCTCATCAATCCTGTGAAGATTAATTGTTGGAGGAATAATTCCATTTTGAATAGCCTTGATTGAAAGGATAGCTTCTACCGCTCCGGCAGCACCCAATAAATGCCCGGTCATGGATTTTGTTGCACTGATATCAAGGTTTTTACTTCCTTTAAATGCTTTATTGATGGCTGTTAATTCAACCATATCTCCTAATGGAGTGGAAGTAGCATGAGGGTTAATATAATCAATGTCTTCCATATTAGCTCCTGCTTCTTTCACGGCCAGTTGCATTGCTTTGATGGCCCCTGCTCCTTCCGGATGAGGTGCTGTCATATGATAAGCATCTGCCGTCATGGCGGCTCCAGCTAATTCTGCATAAATTTTTGCTCCTCTGGCAACAGCGTGTTCGTATTCTTCAAGCACCAGTGCTCCTGCACCTTCACCCATTACAAAACCATCTCTGTCTGCATCATAGGGACGGCTGGCGGTAGCAAAGTCATCATTTCTTGTAGACATGGCTTTCATAATAGAGAATCCTCCGATGGATGCCGGAGTGATGGCAGCTTCGGAGCCTCCACTGATGATTACTTTGGCTTTCCCGAGACGGATATAGTTGAATGCATCCATCAATGCTGTATTTCCCGTAGCACAGGCAGAAACCGTAGTATAATTGATGCCCTGAAGTCCATACTTCATAGAAATCATTCCCGAAGCCATATTGGCAATAAACTTGGGCACAAAGAAAGGATTGAAACGTGGTGTACCATCGCCTGCTGCGAAATCCATCACTTCTTTTTCAAAAGTCCACATACCGCCCTGTCCTGTTCCCCAGATAACTCCGGTATCGAACGGATCCATTTTTTCAAGTTCCAGGCCGGAATCCTGAATGGCTTCTGAGGACGCATACATAGCATATTGTGTAAACAGATCGCTTCTCTTGATTTCGTTATGATTCAGATATACTTTTGGATCAAAGCCTTTTACCTCACAGGCAAAATGTACTTTAAATTTTTCTGTATCGAAATGGGTAATGAGTCCTGCTCCGCTGACTCCTTTAATACTGTTTTGCCAAAATTCTTCGACATTATTTCCCAAAGGCGTCACTGCGCCCAGACCTGTAATGACAACTCTCTTCATACTTAGTTATTGATTTTGAATAAATTCGAGGTTCCTCTTGCGATCAATCGTGTTTTGTCTGCGTTCCATATCTCGCATTGTGCATTTACGAATTGCTTACCTCTTTTAATGATTTTAGTTTCGGCTACAATATTATCATTTTCTTTTGCAGTTGAAAAATAATCGATGACATTATTTATCGTGGTAATGAAAGAATTTTCATTTAAAGAAAACATAGTAGCGCCAATGATATCGTCTATAATGGCAGCGGTAACTCCACCGTGAAGGTTTCCGACAGGGTTCAGCCATTCCGGTCTTATGGTATATTGAAATTCCAGCTGACCTTCTTCTGCAGAAAGAACAACAGGATTGAGCCATTTCATAAAAGGAGAAGGTGACTGGTCAAATTCTTTTCCGATGAATTGTTTTAATTGTGCTAATCTATCCATACGCGAGTTTTTATTTTTCTAAAATCATTGTTACTCCCTGTCCACGGGCTGCGCAAATGGATATAAATCCTTTTCCACTGCCTTTTTCATGAAGTAATTTTGCCAGGGTTGCAATAATTCTTCCTCCGGTCGCTGCAAAAGGATGGGCTGCTGCAAGGCTTCCTCCTTTTACATTCAGCTTGTTCCTGTCTATTTTTCCCAGGGCTTTTTCCAATCCGAATTTTTTGGCCAGCTCATCATTTTCCCAGATTTTTATGGTGGCTAAAACCTGTGCTGCAAAAGCTTCATGGATTTCGTAGTAATCAAAATCTGAGAGATTCATCCCCGCTTTTTTAAGCATTCTTTCTGCAGCAAAAACGGGTGCTAAAAGTAAATCCTGTTTATTTTCAACATATTCTATTCCTGCAAGTTCTGAAAAACTGATATAAGCTAAAACAGGAAGATTATTGGCTTCTGCCCATTCTTCACTGGCCAGAAGGACTGCTGAAGCACCATCCGTAAATGGAGTTGAATTTCCTGCCGTTAAAGTTCCGTTTTGCTTATCAAAAGCAGGTCTTAGCTGTGAAAGCTTTTCAATGCTGCTGTCACGTCTTAAGTTGTTATCCTTATCCAAACCAAAAGCTGGAGTCATCATATCATCAAAGAAGCCTTCATCATACGCTTTTGCCATATTCTGATGACTTTTTAACGCTAACTGATCCTGTTCTTCTCTGGAAATATTGTAATATTTTGCAGTGATTTCTGTATGCTCACCCATTACAAGGCCCGTTTTGGGCTCCTGTCCTTTATAAGGAATAGGCATCCAGTCTTTCAGTTTCGGGCTTAACAGTTGTTTTATTTTTCCAAACGCAGTTTTCTCTTTGTTAGCTTTTAATAGGGCTTTTCTTAATCTTGGTGATGATTCAAACGGGATGTTGCTCATGGCTTCCACTCCGCATGCAATACCACAATCTATCTGCCCCAGGGCAATTTTATTTCCGATATAAATAGCTGCTTCAATTCCTGTATCACATGCCTGTTGAAGGTCGCATGCAGGAGTTGCAGGATCAAGAGTTGTATTCATCACGGTTTCCCTGATGAGGTTGCTTTCAGAGATGTGCTTGATAACAGCACCTCCGGCCACTTCTCCGAGCCTTTTTCCTTTAAGGTGATAACGATCTATCAATCCGTTCAGAGACGCGAGCAGCAAATCCTGGTTTCCCTGTTCTGAATAAGCAGTATTCATTCTGGCGAAAGGAATTCTGTTGTATCCTACGATAGCCACTTTTTTTGTTTCCATATTGTATAATTTATGATGGAAGAATATTGAGTTCATGATCAATCATGTGTGCAATTTTGTCTAAGGCATGGTTTAGAAAACTTTGATCACCCATTGTTTTTGAAAGCAGGATTCCGCCTTCAATAAGCATAATAAATAAGGAGGCATATTGCTCAGTATTGATTTTTTTATCAATTTCCCCATTCTTTTGTCCCTCCAGAATAGTGGCTGATATTTTGACCATCCATTGCTCAAAGGATCTTTTAACCTGAGTTTTTAAAGCCGGGAAAGAATCATCTGCTTCTGTTGCAGCATTCATTATCGGACATCCGCCATTGGAAAATACAAACTTCCAGTTTTTTCGGTAAAACGCTACAAAAGCATGAAGCTTATCCACGGATGTAGGATATTCTTCACCAAAAGAACGACTGAGGGTTTTGCTCAATAGTCCGGCATTGTATTTATAGACTTCAATCGCTACTTCATCTTTGTTTTCAAAATTTCCGTAAATACTGCCTTTTGTCAGTCCGGTTGCCTGGGTAATGTCTGACAGCGATGTGGAAATGTAACCCTTTGTATTAAAAAGCGTTGCTGTTTTCTCAATGATATGCTGTTTTGTTTTTTCTGCCTTCGACATTATTAATGGTTAAATATTATGCAAATATACAAAAATATACCATTCGGTATATTTTATTGAAGAAGAATAATTAATTTGAATGTTTTGGGTTTAAGTTTTGGCTAAAGCCAATGGAATTATTTTAAAAAAGAAAACGGGCTAAAGCCCGTTCCTATTGATATAAATGCTTTGAATTTTAATTTTCCAAAGTAGCATTCAATGTAATTTCAAAGTTGAATGCTGCACTTACCGGGCACCCTTCTTCAGCAATTTTAGCGAATTTCTGGAATTCTTCTTCTGAGATTCCCGGAACTTTAGCCGTAAGAGTCAGTTCAGATTTTGTAATCTTTCCGATATTGGGGTCAAGAGTGATTACAGAAGTTGTTTTTAATTCTTCAGGATTGTAGCCTGCCTGAGATAATTCTGCATCCAGTTTCATTGTGAAGCATCCTGCATGAGCTGCTGCCAGTAATTCTTCAGGATTTGTCCCAACACCATCTGCAAAACGGCTGTTGAAAGAATATTGAGTCTGGTTTAAAGTTGTACTCTGAGTAGTTAAATGTCCTTTTCCTTCTTTAATAGTACCGTTCCAAACGGCTGTTGCGTTACGTCTCATAATGTTTGTTTTTGTATTTAGTAATGTTGTTTGATTTTGATGTTACAAAGGTAGGTCTGTGAACGGATGTATTCAATAGATAAAATGACTTAAATATTGTACTTTTTTCCCGTGATGTAATTTTTTTTAAAATTTATCGGTGTGCTTCCGGTTTTATTCGTGAAAAGGCGGTTGAAATAGGCGGGATCTTCATAACCCAGATCATAAGCAATTTCTTTTACAGGTTTATCTGTATAGAATAGTAATCTTTTTGCTTCTAATAAAATTCTGTTGATGATAAACTGATTGGGAGAGTCCAGATTTAAATTTTTAAATTTATGAGTTAAAGTCTTTGGAGCCATGTGAAGCAGTTCTGCATAATCTGCAACATTGTGTTTTTCCCTGAAATGAATTTCGAGGTGTCTGCTGAAATCCCTGAAAATATCAAGTTCGCTGCCAGGAATTCTGATGGTATCATGATCCAGATTTTGTTTCTTCCATTGGCGGGTAGCGCGGATAATGATCTGTTTTACATAGGTTCTTATCATTTCCTCTGCAGAAGAATCTTTCTCTTCAAGTTCATCCTGAATATTCTGAAATAAACTTTTTATAAGAGACGTTTCTAAATCATCAAGTTCTACAAAAGGAATTTCAAATATGTTATGAAAGAGAAGGCCGTCACAAGCCACTTCCTTATCATGGATCTGGATACAGTAAAAATCACGGTTGTAGAAAAGAAGAATAGATTCATCTTTTCCCTTTTGAATGCTCAAATGCTGGTTGGTGAGGAAGAAAAGTGAAGGCTTATTGGTCTTATAATGATTAAAATCTACCGTAAGTTCGTATCCTGAAGGAATGAAAAATACTTTAATATCTGTAGAGAACTGTTTTCCATTAAAATTCTCCAGATTTTCTTCTGAAAATACTTCCAGTCCGAGTCTTTTATAATGATCTTCAAAAATAAGCTGTTGCGGCATACTTTAACTTTAGTTTAAAGATACAAAAAAGCATGATTTGAACTATATTAAATTATTGAAACCCACATTTCTGATGTCTGACATATAAAATTGGAATAAAATAAATCGGAAATATGTTTTTACATTGATATTATTTTATCATTTTTACAAAGATTTGTATTGTGACCTAATCGTATTAACCTTTTTTCATAGCTGCCTGTATGAGCGAATTAGAAAATATTCTGAGAGAAATAACTCCACTATCTCCTGAAGATAGTTTTCTCGTTTTTGACAGGATCAAAGCATCTTTCGACTTTCCGTATCACTATCATCCCGAAATTGAAATCAACTTTATCTACAAAGGGAAAGGATACCGTAGAATGATAGGAGATCATACCGGAGAGATCGGAAATATAGAATTGGTACTGGTAGGCCCCAATTTACCGCACTGCTGGGCGAATTATAAATGTAAGAACAGAAAGACCCACGAAATCACCATACAATTTAATCAGGACTTCTTCCATCAGTCTCTGATGGGAAAAAATATTCTGAAACCTATCAATAATCTGATGAAAGACTCCATCAGAGGGATTCTTTTTTCAACAGAAACGGCTGAGAAACTAAAAGATTCGTTTCTCAATCTTTCCAAGATGAACAGTTTTGAATCTTTTATAGAAATTATGAAAATTCTGAATGAATTGGCTGTAGCAGAAAATAAAACCCTTTTGTCTTCATATAGTATTGAGCTTGAATCTTTTGCAGATAACGACAAAATGAAGGTTGTTCATGATTTTGTACACAAAAATTTTGAAAATAAAATAACGCTGGATAATGTAGCATCATTGGTGAATATGAGCAATGTAACATTTAATAGGTTTATTAAAAAAAGAACCGGGAAAACATTTGTTAATTATCTTAATGAGATCAGAATCAGTTATGCTGCACGCTGGCTGATGGAAAAGAATCTTACAGTCTTTGAAATTGCTTTTGAAGCCGGGTTTAATAATATTGCGAACTTCAATAAAGTATTTAAGTCCATTAAAAAGACAACTCCAACCGAATTTAAGGAGCAATTTAAAGGAGTTAAAAAGATTGAATAATACATATCAAAAATTTATATTTTTCTTTTTTATAGCCTATCTGACGCCCTGTAATTCCGTCCAGAAATCTACTTTTATTTTGTTAAATACCCGAATAAATCCCCTTTTTTTAATTGTTTGGGAAGCGTTGTATTTTGCTGATATTTAAGGTGTTAATAGCTTTTAATTTTGATTGCTGAAAAAATAATATCGTTTTATGATAAAATAGTATTATATCAGACTGACTACAAAATTTAGATTTGTGAATGTGAATTAAATCTTAACAAAACTTTAAATTATTTAATACATAAACGGCAAAATTTTGCTGAAAAAACAATAATTTTTTTTGTATTAAAAAATAAAGTAATGTCATTGATTCTCAATTAAATCTAACGAATCTATACCTTATGAGAAAAGCAGTTATACCCGTTCTGTTCGTTTTTTCACTTACTGCGAATGCACAGGAGAAAAAAGCGGCCGACACTACGAAGACAACCAGTATTGAGGAGGTCGTGGTCACCTCTTTGGGGATTAAAAGGCAGGCCCGCTCTTTAACCTATTCCAGTCAGCAGATTGGTGGGGATGAGCTTACTGAAGTGAAAACTCCCAATCTATTAAATTCGATTAATGGAAAAGTATCCAACGTACAGATCAACAGAACCAATGGTGTAGGTAGCTCAGTAAGGGTAGTCATGAGAGGAGATAAGTCTGTCAACAGTGCACAACCACTGTATGTAATTGATGGAATCCCAATCATCAATGGAACTGGAAAATCAGCAGATATCGGACAGTATTCCAATATGCCGGATCCGGGAGATGTACTGAGCTCCATCAATCCTGATGATATTGAAAGCATCAACTTCCTGAAAGGAGCATCTGCATCTGCATTGTACGGTTCAGCCGGAGGAAACGGTGCTATTTTGATTACGACGAAAAAAGGGCGTGCCGGGAAAAGTTCAATTACTTACAGCTCAAGTCTTACCGTAGACAGAGCATACAGTCTTCCAAAACTGCAACATAGTTATTTATCTTATGACCCATCTGTATCAGGCTCACAACCTGGACAGGCTGTAGACAGCTGGGGTGCAAAAGGTTCTTCCAAGGATTATCTTAAAGATTTTCTGCAGACAGGAACGACATGGGTAAACAGTTTGTCTTTCCAGTCAGGAAATGAAAAATCAACAAGCTATTTCTCTATTGGAAATACCACCAATAAAGGAGTAGTTCCTATGTCATATTTTGATCAGTATAATGTGTCTTTCAGAAATTCAAGTAAGTTTTTGGATGATAAACTGACATTAGATGCCAACTTCATAGGTTCATTACAGGAAAGTAAAAACAGACAGACTCCCGGAGCATCTTTCTCTCCCTTGACAAGTTTGTATTGGTTGCCAAGAGGAGTCGATTTTGATCAGTATGGTCCAGATAATTATTCTTACTTAAATAAAGAAAGATTTTTACCTGCTCAAAACTGGTGGGAGGTTAATCCAGATGGAAGTTTTAAAGGAAATCCGCCAACACAGAACCCTTATTGGATTTTAAACCGTAATCCGGTTACTGTAAGCAATAAAAATACCTATGGAGCGCTTTCACTATCTTACCAGATTAATCCCTGGTTAACAGCAAGAGTAAGAGGGAATTATAGCTGGAATATTTCAGACAGTCAGCGTGATATTGCTGCTTTTTCAGCACCTACTTTACTGGCTGTTCAGGAAGGAATTAATGGAAGAATGCTTAAAAACACCTATGAAAACACTTCTACATACGGGGACGTGTTGCTTATCGGTAGTCCTAAAATAAGTGAATCTTTCTCTTTAGATTTTACGTTAGGAGGAAGTATCAATACCACAAGAAATAAAATAGGACAAATTGATAATGCTTATCTGACAAACCCTAACCTTTTCACTGTAAGTAATCTTGAATGGGGTAAAAAAAGATCCCCTGGTGATGGATATCATAATATTTATACCAATATGAAGAAGCAGGTGCAATCTGTATTTGCCAGTGCTACAGTAGGGTATAAAAATATGTTTTATGTGGACATGACTTTTAGAAATGACTGGGATTCCAGTTTGGCCTTAACCGGAAGAACAGGATTCGATTATGAATCTGTTGGAGCTAATGCTGTATTATCTTCTGTTTTCAAACTGCCGGAAGTCATTAGTTTCTGGAAAGTAAGAGGATCTTATGCAACGGTAGGATTAGGATTGCCTACCAATATCTCCAATGCAATGATTGAATATAATAAAGGATATACCGTTGGCGTAGATGCGGGAACGCTTGTGTTTCCAAAAAGTTCATTCATTACTGATCCCAAGTATAAGGAACTGTTTCCGAAACCTGAATTTAATAAAACTTTTGAAGTTGGAACAGAGCTAAGGATGTTCAGCAACAAATTAAGTTTTGATATTACTTACTACAACTCCAATACGAGCAATCAATTGTTAGAAACAAAAATCGATTCTTATTTTGGAGGTATAGCTCCTGGATCATATTATATTAATGCAGGGAAAATCCGAAATACAGGTTTTGAATCTTCATTATCCTATAAAGTCTTCAGTTCAGAAAAATTTGGATGGACAACTACATTAAATGCTTCTGCCAACAAAAACAAAATTGTTGAATTGTTCCCATCAAGTTTACCTATATCAGAAAACCAACTTTTCTCATTAACAGGAGGAGGGGAATATACAAAACTGAAATTAGGAGGATCTTTTGGTGATCTTTACGGAATTAAGTTTAAAAGAGACGATCAGGGGCGTATTTTAGTGAATGAGAAAGGAATCCCATTAGCAGAAGGTACTCCTTCTTATCTTGGTAATCCGAACCCTAAATTTATTATGGGATTCAATAACTCCTTTAACATTGGTAAGCTTGGAATATCTTTCCTTATTGATGGTAAATTTGGAGGGAAGGTACTTTCCCTTACAGAAAAAGCAAATGATATCTATGGGGTAACTCAGTCTACAGCTGATGCAAGAGATGCAGGTGGTGTATCTATCCCAAATGCAGTGTATGCACCCGGAACTCCAAATGCAGGACAGGCTTACACAGGTTTAACCAATGCAAAAGATTATTATAAAGCAGTAGGAACAACAGAAGGGTTTGGAAAAGGTATTGATGAAGCTTATCTGTATAGCGCAACAACAATACGTTTACGTCAGGCTTCCATTTCATATACTTTTGATATTCAATCCAAATATATGAGAAATGCAACGGTAAGCTTAGTAGGAACCAACTTATTTTTCTTCTACAAAAAAGCACCGTTTGATCCTGAACAGGTATCAGGAAATACACCTGGTGGAGTGGGGGTAGATTCATTCGGATTACCGGTTGCCCGATCTATTGGATTATCATTAAAAGCTAACTTCTAACTTTTACAATTAAGAAAATGAAAATCAATCATATTAAAATATTGGCATTCGGAGCTGTACTATTGCTTTCCGCTTCAGGATGTACTAATGACTTTGAGCAGTATAACCAGGAAAAAGCAGGAGGCCCTGAAAATTTTTACGCAGATTTTATCGCTGTTGTAGACCCCATGAAATCCATGCAGAGAGGATTACAGTCAGATTATCAGCTGTACCCTAACCTGAGTGCAGATATGTACAGTGGAATGTTCAGTACAGCAACACCATTTAACGGAGGGGTAAATAATCTTACCTATTCAATGATGGATGGATGGAACAATAGAATTATTGCCAGACAGCAGGATATTTTCAATTACTCTCTTATTATTGATAATACCGCTAAGGAAATCTATAAAGGAGTAGATTTTACAGGAACATTTGCTGTTAAAAAAATTCTGAAAGTCATTACGGCTGCAAGAGTTTCAGACAGTCATGGGCCTGTAGTTTACAGCAAATATGAAAAGCCAAATCCGAATGGAGTAACTGATTTTGATTCTCAACAGGAAGCCTACAACTATTTTATTGCTGACCTTACTGCCGCTATTAACGATTTGCAGAAAGTAATCGCCATGTCGGCAACACAGAATGTAGAAGATAAATCGGCATTGAAAAAAGCAGATTTAGTATATGGTGGAAATATGGCGCAATGGGCAAAGTTTGCCAACTCACTAAAGCTGAGGTTAGCCATGCGAATGAGCTATGCAGATCCTGCAAAATCTAAACAATATGCTGAGGAGGCATTAGCTTCACCTGCCGGATTAATTACCGACAATGCAGATAATGCGTTGATCAGTGTAGGACAGTCAGAATTGAGTTTTATCATTTACTCATGGGGAGACTGTTTGATCGGAGCTCCTTTGATGGCTTATATGAACGGTTATAATGACCCAAGACTTCCGGCATATGCTATTCCGGCATCTGACCCAGGTTTACAGGGAAAATACATAGGAATACGTCAGGGAATTGATTTATTAAATGGTAAATCAACTTATGGAGGATTCTCACAGCCACAGGCAAAATCTGCCAGCGGAGATTATTTTTCAGGTACAGATGGTAAAATGAAATTATTTACTGCTGCAGAAACATGGTTCCTTAGAGCTGAAGCTGCTTTGAGAGGATATGCAGGAGCAGGAGATATTCAAACCAACTATACAACCGGAGTGCAGCAGTCTTTCGGAGAGTGGGGAAAAAGTGCAAGCGTTGCAACATATCTTGCAGACACAACTTCTACAGAAGCTCCTTATGTTGACCCGAAAAATGCGGACAATAATGTGCCTGTCGGAAATCCACAGTTAAGTACCATCACTATTGCATGGAATAACGCTGACACGAACGAAAGAAAATTAGAAAGAATTATTACCCAGAAATGGCTTTCTCTTTATCCCAACGGACCGGAAGCATGGGCTGAGCAGAGAAGAACAGGATATCCGGTTCTCTTCAAAGTAAGAAAAAATGACAGTGGTGGAGCCATTAGTACAGAAGCAATGATCAGAAGAATTCCTTTCACTATTGATACCAAAACGTCATTATACAATTATCAGCAGGCAGCTCAAATGCTTAACGGACCTGATACCGGAGGTACAAAACTTTGGTGGGATAAAAAATAAAAAATATTCAGAATCACTCATTAATAAAGAGACATCTCAACATCAGATTTTTATTTGATACATTCATTGAAGCGGGAGAATAGAGTAGAATCTCCAAAAAATTTATAGTTTCGTTTTTTAGCCTGAATGAATCCTTGAGATGTTCTCTTTTATTTAGAATCTTATTTTCAAATATGGGAAAAAACAACTCCGGAACCCGTCGGATCCAGCCAATTCTTTGGATTTCAACATTATATTTTGCAATGGGTGTTCCCTTTGTAACCATTAATGCGGTTTCAGGAATCATGTATAAAGATATGGGCGTTTCGGATTCACAGATTACATTCTGGACAGCCCTTATCCTGTTCTCCTGGACATTAAAACCACTTTGGAGTCCGTTCCTGGAGATCTATAAAACAAAAAAATTCTTTGTTGTTTCTACTCAGTTTGCCATAGGAATTCTTTTTGCATTAGTGGCTTTAAGTCTGCCGATGCATGATTTTTTCAAGTACAGTATTGCCCTTTTTGCAGTAATAGCATTTTGTGGAGCTACCCATGATGTGGTAGCAGACGGAACGTATATCGGCTTTCTTACCAATAAAGAGCAGGCAAAATATATCGGCTGGCAGGGCGCTTTTTACAACCTTGCGAAGATTATCAGCAGCGGCGCACTCGTTTATTTTGCAGGTGTTTTAGAAAAAACAAAAGGAGTTACCAATGCCTGGATGATCATTATGGTGATCTATGCACTGCTGTTTTTTCTATTAGCTATTTATCACTATTTCATTCTGCCGAAAGAAAACAAAGAAGAACATAAAGAAGAGAAAAATGCCGGAAATGTTCGTAAAGAATTATTGGAAGTGATTACCTCTTTCTTTACCAAAAAAAAGATTCTGTGGTGCATACTCTTCATTATTCTATACCGTTTTGCAGAAGGATTTGCGATCAAAATTGCCCCTTTATTTTTTAAAGCTCCAAGAACTTCAGGGGGATTGGGATTATCAACTTCCGATATCGGGCTTATTTATGGAACATACGGTTCCGCGGCATTTATTTTAGGTTCCGTATTGGCAGGATATTTTATCTCAGCCCGCGGATTGAAAAGGTCTTTGATATGGCTGTGCTGTGCATTCAATATTCCATTTGTAGTATATGCACTACTGGCACATTACCAACCGTCGGAACTTCTTCCGGTAGGAATTGCTGTGGTGGTAGAATATTTCGGATATGGATTTGGTTTTGTAGGGCTAATGCTCTACATGATGCAGCAGATTGCTCCCGGAAAACACAAAACAGCCCATTACGCATTTGCAACAGGAATTATGAACCTTGGAGTAATGATTCCCGGAATGTTTAGCGGAATGATCAGCGACTGGATCGGATACAAAATGTTCTTTATCTGGGTCTTGATTGCTACGATTCCTGCTTTTTTAGCCACCTTATTCGTTCCTTTTCCTCATCCTGAAAATCAGAAAGAACAACAAATCAATTCATAATAATTAAAAATAAAAAGTAAAAAATACTTTATGACAGCTCAATCAGTAATGATCCCCTGGCAGGATCGCCCGGAAGGTTGCAATGATATCATGTGGAGGTTTTCCGAAAACCCGATCATTAACAGATATGCGATACCAACATCCAACAGTATATTCAACAGTGCAGTAATCCCTTTTGAGGATGGATTTGCAGGAGTCTTCCGTTGTGACAACAAGGCAGTACAGATGAATATTTTTGCTGGTTTCAGTAAAGACGGAATCAATTGGGATATCAATCATGACCCTATTGAAATGCAGGCAGGAAATACAGATATGATTGAATCCGATTACAAATATGATCCGCGTGTTACTTTTATCGAAGACCGTTACTGGATCACATGGTGTAATGGATACAATGGTCCTACCATCGGAATTGGGTATACTTTTGATTTTAAAGAATTTTTTCAGTGCGAAAATGCCTTTCTTCCATTCAACAGAAACGGAGTTTTGTTCCCTGAGAAAATCAATGGTAAATATGCGATGTTGAGCCGTCCGAGTGATAACGGACATACTCCTTTCGGAGATATTTATATCAGCTATAGCCCTGATATGAAGTACTGGGGAGAACACCGCTGTGTGATGAAAGTAACTCCTTTTGAAGACAGTGCATGGCAGTGTACAAAGATCGGAGGTGGGCCTGTTCCTATCAAAACAGAAGAAGGATGGCTGCTTTTCTATCATGGCGTGATCAATACCTGCAGAGGATTCAGATATTCAATGGGAGCAGCTTTGCTTGATCTTGAAGATCCTACAAAAGTATTGTACAGAACGAAGCCTTATTTGTTGGCTCCGGCCGAATTGTATGAACTGACAGGAGACGTACCGAATGTGGTGTTTCCTTGTGCAGCATTAACTGAGGGAGACAAAGTAACAGTATATTACGGTGCTGCTGATACCGTGGTTGCAATTGCCTTTGGATATATCTCAGAAATTATTGACTTTATGAAAAAGAATTCAATTTAATACAGTAATATAAAGTTTAGGAAAATAGGTTAATCATCTTAATTTTCCCGTTTGCTGGGAATTTTATAATGGTTTTCCTATTTTTAACCAACTTTTAAACAAAAAAATCTCCGATATCTCTATTATCATGAAAAAAGAACTGCTTATCTGCTTTTTTACAACCCTGATTTCTGTAGCGAATGCCCAGCAAAATAAAAATGATGTTTTATCCTGGGTTGACCCTTTTATTGGAACAGGAGGTCATGGACATACCTTTCCAGGGGCAACTACGCCATTTGGGATGATACAGCTGAGTCCGGATCAGAATACGAAAAGCGGCGACTGGGACTGGTGTTCCGGATATCACTACAGCAGTAAGACGATTATGGGATTCAGTCATAACCATTTGAGCGGAACGGGTTGGGCAGACCTTGGAGATATTCTGGTAATGCCAACGGTAGGACAGGTGAAAATGGTTCCGGGATCTGAAGATCAACCGGAAACTGGTTACCGTTCAAAATTTACGCACGATAAAGAAGTGGCATCTCCGGGATATTATTCCGTAATGTTGGACAGCTATGGAATCAAAGCTGAGCTGACCGCTTCCCCAAGAGTAGGATTTCATAAATATACTTTCCCGAAAAGTGATGAATCTAATATCATTATTGATCCTACCAATAAAATCTTCGGAAATATCTACCATACTTTAGTGAGTGTGGAAGGCAATAATAAAATCAAAGGTTACTGTTACAGCAATGGCTGGGGAGGTAAACGGTTTGCTTACTTCGTGATGGAGTTTTCCAAACCGTTTAAGTCTTACGGCGTGTATGCTGACGGAAAAATCAAAAATGATGAAAAAATTGCCCTTGCCAAGGATGCTAAAGCCTTTGTAAGATTCTCAACAGAAGACCAGGAAAGTATTGAAGTAAAAGTATCTTTATCTCCGGTGAGCACAGAAAACGCACAGGAAAATTTCGATACCGAAGCGAAAAATATTGACTTTGCCAAAGCGAAAGAAACAGCCCAAAAAACCTGGAGAGACCTTATCGGAAGATTCCAGGTGACAGGAGGAACAGACAGTCAGAGAAAAATTTTCTACACAGGCGTTTACCATACATTCATTGCTCCCAACCTTTATATGGATGTGAATGGGGATTATGTTGCCGCTCAGGAAAACATGAATACCAAATGGTTCACGAACTACAGTACGTATTCATACTGGGACGGATTCAGAGCAACGCACCCGCTTTTGACCATTATGGATCAGAAACATACAAAAGAATTTGCGAATTCTCTGATCAGCAGATATACGGATCGTAAAGACCACATGCCAATCTGGGAGCTTTGTGGATATGATAACTTCTGTATGCTGGGCTATCACAGTGCTTCGGTAATCTGGGATGCCATTTCAAAAGGAGTTCCGGGTATTGATGGAGAAAAAGCATTTGCAGCAATGAAAGATGCTTCTTTGACAGACAAAATGAGCAGCAGTGACGGAGGCGGAGGTCTTAATGATTATATCAGGTTAGGCTATACACCATCAGAAAACGGTGCTTCAGTTTCTGCAACATTAGAATATTCATATGATGACTGGTGTATCCAGCAGCTTGCAGAAAAATTAGGGAAGAAAGAAGAAGCAGAAGTGTATAAAAAACGTTCTATGAACTTCCTGAATACCTTCAATAAAGAAAATAATCACTTCTGGCCAAGACAAAAAGACGGGAAATTCTTAGCGGATTTCAAGCTTAATGATTGGAAAAAACTACAGCCACACTGGGTTTCCGGAAACATCTGGGCTTATGATTTCTTTGTTCCGCATCAGATTGATGAAATGATGAATCTGTACGGAGGGAAAAAAGGATTTGAAGAAAAACTGGATAAAACCTTTACAGAAGCGCTTCATATGGAAGGAGAACAGCATGTTGATATCTCAGGATTTATCGGATCTTTAGGATTTGGAGATGAACCTGGACATCATGTTCCATACCTGTACAACTATGCTGGAAGCCCTTACAAGACTCAGAAAATGGTAAAATTTATCCGTGACAATATGTACGCGGCGAAGCCGGACGGAATTGTAAATAACGAAGATTGCGGTCAAATGTCGGCATGGTATATTTTCTCTTCATTAGGATTTTATCCTGTGACGCCAGGAAAACCTGTTTATGCTATCGGAGCCCCACAATTCCCGAAAGCATCATTAAAATTAGAAAATGGAAAAACTTTTACCGTGATTGCTGACAAGATTTCCGACAAGAATATCTACGTTCAGAAAATGTTCCTGAACGGTAAAGAATACAAAAGCTGGGAACTGAACCATAGCGATATCATGAACGGTGGCGAGCTTAGATTCGTAATGGGAAGCAAGCCGGTAAAATAAGACTCATAAAAATAAACGAAACAAAGTATCAATGGAAAGGAGAAATTTTATTAAAACAAGTGCACTGGCAGGAGCCGGGTTGCTGTTTACTCAGAATGTTTTTGCTAAAAATTTAGTACTGGATGATTTTCCTGTTGTCCGTGTTCCTAAAGAGAAAAGACATTTTACCAGCGAATCCGTAGAAAATGCTATCGCTGCTTTTAAAAAGAAAGTTAAAAACAAAGAACTCGGCTGGCTCTTTGAAAACAGCTTTCCGAATACATTAGATACTACCGTTTTCTATAGTGAAACCAACGGAACACCGGATACTTACGTCATCACAGGAGATATTGATGCGATGTGGCTTCGTGACAGTTCTGCACAGGTTTTCCCTTATCTGCAGTTCTCTAAAAAAGATGAAAAGCTGCACAAGCTGATCTCAGGAGTGATCCACAAACAGACGACTTTCATTCTGAAAGATCCTTATGCAAACGCTTTCTATAACGATGATCAAAAGATCAGTAAATGGAAAGAATATGACCATACCGATATGAAACCGGGAACCCATGAAAGAAAATGGGAAATCGACTCGCTTTGCTATCCTATCCGTTTGGCCTACCACTTTTGGAAAACTACAGGAGACACAAGACCTTTCGATGCCAACTGGCTGAAAGGAATTAAACTTACCCTGCAGACTTTCACAGAACAGCAGAGAAAAAATGATCTTGGACCTTACAAATTCGAGCGTACAACAGCGTGGGCAACAGATGGAGTTCCTATGGGAGGATATGGTTATCCGACAAAACCGGTGGGTCTTATCAGCTCTATGTTCCGTCCAAGTGACGATGCTACTATTTATGGATTCCTGATTCCGTCTAACTTATTTGCAGTAGTAAGCTTACGTCAGGCAGCGGAAATGGTTTCTCAGATTAAAAATGAAAAAACGTTGGCTCAACAGCTGAACAGCCTTGCTGATGAGGTAGATGCAGCCATCAAAAAATACGGAATTTACAATCATCCTGAATTTGGAAAAATCTATGCTTTTGAAGTGAATGGCTTTGGAAGCTACAACCTGATGGATGATGCGAACTGTCCAAGCTTGCTGGGACTGCCTTATCTGGATGCGGTGAAAGCTGACGACCCTGTATATTTGAATACAAGAAAATTTGTGTGGTCAGAAAACAACCCGTTCTTCTTCAAAGGTAAACTGGCAGAAGGGATAGGAGGTCCGCATATCGGACTTGACATGATCTGGCCAATGAGTATCATCATGAAGGCACTCACTACCAAAGATAAAAGTGAGATCAGATGGTGTATTGATACTCTACAGAAAACGCACGGCGGGACAGGCTTTATGCATGAATCCTTCCATAAAGACGATGCCAAAAAGTTCACCAGAGAATGGTTTGCATGGGCCAATACCTTATTCGGTGAGTTGTTATGGAAAACCTTTAACGAAAACCCTGAGCTACTGACATAGCCCTCCCTTTTTATATGGCTTATTCATCTGAGATACTTTCCTGAAAAGAAGGTATCAGGGGAAAGCTATATAAAATTCAGACACCAAAGCACCTTAAAAAAATTATACAATGAAAAAAAAATCCATCCTTACCGCACTGATGGCAGTGATGCTTCAGTCAGGGTCTCTGATCAACGCACAGCAGCTTAATCCTACAGGAATTTGCTATGTGGAAGTGAATAACAACAACCTCCTGAATGCAGGAGCGTATAAACTGCAGACATCGAACAGCTATCTGTTCAATGTGGTGAATATTTTTGCGGCTAATATTAATTATGATAGCAGCCGTGGAAGAGCTTATCTGTATTCCAATAATAATGTTACGAAAGTGCTTACCAATGCGGATACTTACATAAAGCCACTTCAGCAGAAAGGAATGAAAGTAGTCCTGACTATTTTAGGAAACCATCAGGGAGCAGGGATCTGTAATTTTCCTACCCGTGAAGCCGCAAAAGACTTTGCATTACAGCTTGCCAATACAGTGAATACCTATGGTCTTGATGGAATTGATTTTGATGACGAATATTCAGAATACGGAAATAACGGAACCGGGCAGCCTAACGACAGCTCTTTTGTAATGCTTGTTCAGGAGCTCAGAGCATTATTACCGAATAAGATTATTTCATTCTATTATTATGGTCCTGCTGCTTCAAGACTTTCATGGAATGGAGCCAGAGTGGGAGATAATGTTAATTACAGTTGGAATGCCATGTATGGAACATTCTCAGCTCCTAATGTACCTCCTCTTACCAAAGCACAAATTTCTCCTGCAGCAGTATGGATGGGAAATACTTCCAATTCTACAACCACCAGCCTGGCCACTCAGACTAAGAACGGTGGTTACGGAGTATTTATGTGGTATGATCTGCATGGAACTAATGAAACTGCGCAACTTTCAGCAGGAACTCAAACATTATATGGAGAGCCGACTGTTTTAAGCGGTACTTTACAGTCATGGACACAAGGAACAAACTGTGATGCGCCTATCGGACTGTACACAAGCAATCTTACAGGAACAAGTGCAAAACTGAACTGGTCAGCCGTAGGAACCAATACCTATGATGTTGATTATAAACCAGCTTCTTCCACAACATGGACGAATGCTGTGTCTGCAACGAGCGCTACTTCTGTAACTGTTTCAGGCTTAACAGCCAATACTGAATACGATTGGAGAATCAGAACCAACTGCAGCGTGAAAAGCGCTTATATGTTTGCACCGAGATTTACCAGCACCTCAGGAACAACCCCTACAGGTTCTTATGCATTATCTCTTGATGGAAGCACTGAATCAGGAGCTGCCGGAAGTATGAACCTGAGCGGTTCCGCATTATCTTTTGAAGGCTGGATCAAACCTTCGTCCTTCAAGTCTGCTTCTCCTTATATTTCTTCTATCATGGGAACTGAAGTAAGCGATAGTAATTCCGCATTCTTACGATTAGGAGATGCCAGCCTGGCCAATAATAAGCTTCAGTTTGTAGTAAGTATTAATAATGTTCAGCAAAAACTGGCTTCCGCAACCGCTTTGAATGCCAATACTTGGTATCATGTTGCTGCAACATATGACGGTGCCAATATGAAAATTTACATCAACGGTGTTCTGGATGCGACTAAAGCACAAACCGGAAATGTAAATTCAACCGGAGCATTCAACGTAGGCTATCTATACAATACTTCCCGAAACTTCAATGGCAAAATAGACGAAGTAAGAGTTTGGAAACGTGCATTAAGCCAGACGGAAATCAGTCAGAATATGTGTAATGTATCAGTTCCGGCTACTTCATTGGCTGCCTATTGGAAGTTTAACGAAGGAAGTGGTTCTACTGTTCAGGATTCTTCAGGAAACGGAGTGACTTTAAGCTTAACAGGTGTTGATGCTTCCAATTGGGGAACAGATCTGCCATGTGCAACAGGAAGTTCACTATTGACAAGAAATGCATCGAGTCAAAAATCAATAAGTGCCGGACAGACCAATATTAAAAATCAAATCAAATTATATCCGAATCCGGTAAGCAAATCTTCATCACTTACCGTTTCTGTTCCGGATGAATACAGCAAAGGAAAATTAACGGTTTATGATTTTAATGGAAGAATCGTTGACACAAAATCACTGAATTCCGGAGATAACCAAATTGAATTGACAAGACTTTCAGCAGGAAGCTATATCGTTCAGTTTGAATCTCATGATGGAAGTTTAAAACAATCCGAAAAACTAATTGTAAAATAATAAACCAGTCATTGGGCTTCGGCCCAATGATTTTTTCTACTACAAAATTGATATACTATGAGAAAAAAATCCTTTTTTATTCCTCTAATGGCTCTGATGCTTCAGTCAGCTCCATCACTCAAAGCACAGCAGCTTGATCCTTTGGGAGTCTGCTATGTGGAAGTGAACAACAATAATATGCTGAATGCAGGTTCCTATACTCTGCAGAATACCAACAGACAGCTTTTTGATGTTGCTATTATTTTTGCAGCCAACATCAACTATGATGTTTCTAAAAACCGTGCTTACATCTCCAACAATAACAATGTTACCAAAGTCCTGAATGATGTTAATACCTACGTAAAACCTTTACAGCAAAAAGGAATAAAAGTATTACTGGATCTTTTAGGAAATCACCAGGGAGCAGGAATTTCTAATTTTCCTAACCGTGAAGCAGCTAAAGATTTTGCTCTGCAGGTTGCTCATACTGTTTACACCTACGGTCTGGATGGAGTAGACCTTGATGACGAATACGCAGGATACGGAAATAACGGAACAGGACAGCCTAATAACAGTTCTTTTGTAATGCTTTTACAGGAATTGAAAGCGGCAATGCCTGATAAACTGATTACATTCTACTACTACGGTCCGGCTACAACCAGACAAACTTATAACGGAGATTTAGCAGGAAATTATATTAATTATACCTGGAACGCCATGTACAGTACGTACAATGCACCTGTTGTTCCTCCCCTTGATAAATCCAAAATTTCTGCAGCCGCAACATGGATTCAAAACTCCAATCCAAGCTCTACATCAGCAACAACATTGGCAAATTTAGCCACCAGCACAAAAAATGATCAATATGGAGTGTTTATGTGGTATGATCTGCCGGGAACCAATGTTGCCAGCTATCTGAGTACGGGTTCCAATATCCTTTACAACGAAAATACGCTTTTAAGCGGTCAGTTATATTCATGGTCTCAGGGACAGACCTGTGATCCGCCATTGGGACTGGATGTTTCCAATGTGACAGGAACTTCAGCAAAACTGAACTGGACTTCCAATGCTTCCCTGTCTTACAATATTGATTATAAACCGGCCAATTCCACAGTATGGACGAATGTGGCCAACAATTATTCAGGAAATAATATTGTCATCAACAACCTTACTCTGAATACCAATTACGACTGGAGAATACAGTCCAACTGCTCACCGACATTAACAAGTACTTATATTTTTGCACCAAGGTTTAATTCCGGAAGTGGCTGCACTACGCCATCAGGATTAACTTCCGGAAGTTTCCTTGGTAATACAGCCCAGTTATCATGGGATGCAGGAAACGCCACTTCATATACTCTACAGTATAAAACTGCTGCTGCCACAACCTGGTCTGAAATCCCGAATATCACAACCAATTCATATTCATTACAGAATCTGACACCTAATACCAACTATGTATGGAAAGTGCAGGCAGGATGTGCGGGAGGAACTACAAGTACCTATTCAGGAGAAGGAGCATTCAACAGTGGTTTTGCACCTGTTACAAGTCCCGGAGCAAGATCCCTTTCTTTCAACGGAAGCACGCATTATCTTAATGCAGGACAGTTTAACCTGAGTGGAAATGCTATGACATTTGAAGGTTGGGTAAAAGTAAATGCTTTTAAAACGGGATTCCCTTATATTTCATCAGTAATGGGTATTGAAGTGGGAGATAATAACTCGGCCATGCTTCGTTTCGGAGATGGAAACCTGGCGAATAATAAACTGCAGTTTATATTGAGTTTCGGCTCATCACAAGTGAAACTGAATACGAATACAGCATTCAATACCAATACATGGTACCATATTGCAGCCACTTATGACGGTGCAGCAATGAAAATTTATGTCAATGGAAACCTGGATGCAAGTTCAGCAGTGACAGGTAATTTCAATGCCAACGGCATTCTTTATCTGGGTAGAAATTATGATAATTCCCGTACAATCAATGGATTCCTTGATGAATTCAGAGTTTGGAAAAAAGCATTAACACCACAGGAAATTCTGAGTAACAGCTGTAATGTTCCTGCCAACTCTACGGGTCTTGAAGCGAACTGGAAAATGGATGAAGGAAGTGGAATGGGAGCTTTAGATGCTACAGCCAACACTCATTTTGCAACCCTGATCAATATGACAGATGCGAACTGGAGAACAGATGTTGCCTGTACTTCATCTCTTGCCGTGAAAGATATTGAATCTATAAAAGAGAACAACACTGTTTATCCGAATCCTGTGAAAAGAGGAAATGATATTCACTTTGCCATCAGCGATAACTCTGCAAGTGAAGTAGCATTGTATGATGCTTCAGGAAAATTGTTCAAAAAACAGAATATTAATCAAAATAATAATGCAGTGAATACGCAGGATTTAATCAGTGGTACTTATATTTACAAGATTACATCTGCAAACAGTAAAGTATTATCAACAGGTAAAATTATTGTGAAATAAAATTCAGATAATGAAGTAGTTATCAGAATTAGTAATATAAAGTCTGAAATACAAAGCAGACAGGCAGGTGGTGTACTCCTGTTTGTCTGTTTTTTCAGTCAAAGGATGTTTGAATTTAAAATAATAAATAATGCAGAATATAGTAGGAATAGATATAGGAGGGTCGCATATCACGCTGGCTCAGGTAGACCCGGAAAAACGTGAAATCATTTCATCCACCTATGTAAGAGAACATGTAGATGCTTTTGAAAAGAAAGAAATTATTTTTAGTGCTTGGGTTTCAGCCATTGAAAAAGTGGCTCATGATCTGGTGAAAGAAGATCTTCTGATCGGTATCGCAATGCCGGGACCTTTCGATTATGACAATGGAATATCGCTGATGCAGCAGGGAAAATTTATTGATATCTATCAGGTGAATATCAAAGAAGAACTGGCAAAAAGACTAGGCATTTCTGAGAAGCTGATTCATTTTGTAAATGATGCGGCAGCCTTTATGGAAGGAGAAGTATTTGGAGGTTGTGCCCAGGGATTCAAAAGTGCTTTTGGAGTAACCCTTGGTACAGGATTGGGAACTACTTTCTTCAATGGAGAATTGGCTACCGATGAAGACTTATGGGATTCGCCTTTTAAAAACTCTATCAGTGAAGATTATCTGGCAACACGATGGTTTGTGAATCGTTATAAAGAACTCACCGGAGAAGAAATTTCAGGGACTAAAGAATTGTTGGATAAACCAGCGGAAATACAAACCCAGATATTTGATGAATATGCAGACTCTTTCTCAGAATTTATCGTAAAATATGTAGATCATTACAAACCGGAAGTTTTAGTTATAGGAGGGAATATTGCGAAGGCATATCCTTATTTCGAACAGAGATTTATTCAGAATTTAACAAAGAATAATATTAACTTGCAGGTTAAAATTTCTGCGATATTTGAAGATGCGGCCATTCTTGGAGCTGCCAGCTATGCATTAAAAAAGCTTATATAAATTAACAAACGAAACGATACAATGAAGTTTATATTTTCTACCTGCTTCCTGTTATTACAGGCCTGGGCCTTTGGTCAGAATGTATCTCCCGTAGATTATGTGAATCCTTTAATGGGAACGCAGTCCAAGCCTTCCTTATCCAACGGAAATACCTATCCGGCAGTCGGACTTCCATGGGGAATGAATATCTGGACGGCGCAGACCGGTAAAATGGGTGACGGATGGGCTTATACCTACGATGCAGATAAAATAAAAGGATTTAAACAAACACATCAGCCTTCTCCCTGGATGAATGACTACGGCGCATTTGCCATCATGCCGGGAGTAGGAAAAGTGAAATTTAAAGAAGACGAAAGAGCGAGTTGGTTCAGTCACAAAGCTGAGGTTACAACTCCTTATTTCTACAGTGTATACCTTGCGGACATCAATGTCACTACAGAATTTACACCTACAGAAAGAGCTTCCTATTTTAAATTTGATTTTCCAAAAACAGACAGTGCTTACATCGTCGTAGATGCTTTGAACAAAGGCTCTTACATCAAAATTTTACCGAAAGAAAGAAAAATCCTCGGATATACTACAAGATATTCTACCGGGAAATATGATAATTTTAAAAACTATTTCGTCGTTCAGTTTGATAAAGATTTTGAACTCACAAAAACCTGGAAAGACGACAAACTGGTTAATGACCAATTAGAAATTACCAGCGATCATACAGGAGCTGTCGTAGGTTTTAAGCTTAAAAATAAAGAAACGGTTTATGCAAAAGTAGCCTCTTCATTCATCAGCTTTGAACAGGCAGAACTGAATCTTAAAAGAGAAATCGGAACGAGAAACTTTGAACAGGTAAAAACCGAGGCTAAAAATATCTGGAACAAAACATTAGGAAAAATAGACGTAAAAGGAGGAACAGATCAGCAGATGAGAACCTTTTACTCCTCTTTGTACAGAACTTTATTCTTCCCGCAAAAGTTATATGAAGTAGATGCTCAGAACAAAATAAAACACTGGAGTCCTTACAACGGTAAAATTGTTGACGGAAGAATGTTTGCAGGAACAGGTTTCTGGGATACTTTCCGTGCTTTATACCCTTTCCTGAACCTTGTTTACCCAAGCATCAATGTAGAAATGCAGGAAGGATTGGCCAATGCTTACAAAGAAGGTGGTTTCTTACCAGAATGGAGCAGTCCGGGATATTCTGATATTATGATTGGAAATAATTCTGCATCCGTTGTAGCAGATGCTTACATCAAAGGACTTCGCGGATATGATACGGAAGCGCTTTGGCAAGCCGTAAAACATGGAGCGAATAATGAAGGTCCTATAGAGGCGGTTGGCCGTGCAGGAGTAAAGTATTATAATGAGCTGGGTTATGTTCCTTACGATGTGAAAATCAATGAAAATGCAGCCAGAACATTGGAGTATGCGTATGACGACTTTTCAATTTATCAGTTAGGAAAAGCATTGGGGAAACCCGCTTCAGAAATTGATATTTATAAGAAAAGAGCTTATAATTATAAAAATGTCTTCGACAAGGAAACAGGTTTGATGCGTGGTAAAAATAAAGACGGGAACTTCCAGAAACCTTTCAATCCTTTCAAATGGGGTGATGCTTTCACAGAAGGAAACAGCTGGCATTATACATGGTCTGTTTTTCAGGATATTGACGGTCTGGCAGAATTGATGGGTGGAAAAAAGAAATTTGAAGCCAAATTGGATGAGGTTTTCTCATTGCCTCCTGTTTTTGATGACAGTTATTATGGTGGTGTGATCCATGAGATCAGAGAAATGCAGATTATGAATATGGGACAGTATGCCCACGGAAACCAGCCTATTCAGCACATGATTTATCTGTATAACTACTCAGGAGCGCCTTACAAAACACAATATTGGGCAAGACAGGTAATGAATAAACTGTATCATGCAACTCCTGATGGATATTGCGGTGACGAAGATAACGGACAGACTTCTGCCTGGTATATTTTCTCAGCCCTTGGATTTTATCCGGTAACACCGGCTACTGATCAATATGTGTTGGGAGCACCATTATTTAAAGAAGCTACCATCCATTTGGAAAATGGGAAGAAAATTGAAATAAAAGCTCCGGAAAATAATGCAGAAAATTTATATGTAAAATCTTTGAATGTAAACCAACAGCCTTACTCCAAAAACTGGGTAAGTCATAAAGAGTTGATGAAAGGAGCTGTTTTAGATTTTAAAATGGACAGTAAACCCAACAAAGAAAGAGGATCACAGGAAAAAGATTTCCCATATTCAATGTCAAAAGAAGAATCAAATAAATAATTTTTAAATTAAAAATATAGCTGTATGAGTACAGAAAAAAAAGAAATATTCGATAGAGTAGAGAACATGCTGCAGACACAAGGTTTTAACATTGCAGCAAAAGATGATACAAGACCTTGGGGTGGTTTCTTTGTGATAGATGAAACACAGGCACAGGATTTTGCCAACCAATATTTCGATGGGATTGATGTAGACAACCTGAGAATAGGAGGGAAGTTAAGCCCGAAAATTCTTATCGTAGCTCCGGAAGCAAGATTAAGCTGGCAGTATCACCACAGAAGAGCCGAAATCTGGCAGGTAGTGGAAGGAACGGTAGGCATTAAAAGAAGCAATACCGATGAAGAAGGAGAATTGGGAGAATATGGACCAAAAGATCAGGTGAAGCTTCAGCAGGGAGAAAGACACAGATTAATAGGTCTTGCAGGCTGGGGAATTGTTGCCGAAATCTGGCAGCACACCGATGCATCCAATCCTTCCGACGAAGATGATATTGTAAGAGTACAGGATGACTTTGGGAGATAAATAAAAAATCCGCTTCATTGAAGCGGATTTTTTATTGGTAGGGAAACTTGAAGCTGGAAGAGGGAAGTTTCTGGAGGTGATCAGAAGTTTTTATTCTCCTTCATTATTTATGTATCTATTAGCTGGCAGCAAAAAAATAAACCTTATAAGTCTCAAAGACCTATAAGGTTTTGTTTATTCAGAGAACATCCGTCAGTAATTTATTCCTAATAAGAACTCTACCGACTAATAGGACTCCCAGCTTCATTCTTCCAGCTTCCCGCTTTTAAAACGTCACATCCAGCCCCACATAGAAGTTAGCCTTCATAATCGGAGCGTATACCATTCCTCCGTCAAAATAACTTCCGAAAGGATTTTTAAAATCCACAATCGCATTTTTCTGATAATAAGAAGTAAGGTTTTCACCCCCTACATAAGCTCTGATCTTTTTATTGAAGTTTCTTGAGATCTGAGCATTAAGAACCGCATAAGATTCCGAATAGGTTGGCAGTTGAAACTCTGCAGGATTCGTTGAAGTATCAGGAAGTCTTTGCTTTCCCACCCAGTTTAAAGTCGTATCAAAACTCCAGAATCCGCCATTATCATTTTTATTGGTTGAATAAGCCAGGTTCACAAATCCTCTGTGTTTTGCCATAAAAGGAACTTCTCTTCTTCCTCCGATATAATCCGCCTGCACGTCATAATATTTATATGCCAATCTTACTTCAAGGTTTTTTACAGGCATGAAATCCCATTGGGTCTGGAATGAATTGGCAAAAGATTTACCATCAAGATTATAGAATGTAAGCTGTTGAGGAGACTTATCCAAATCTACCAATACCTGATCCTGGAAATCTGTTCTGAAAAAATCAGCGATAATACTTGATTTTCTTCCGAACAATTTGAATTCCTGCTGTAAGCTTGCCCCGTAATTCCATGCAATTTCAGGTTTTAAACCATAAATATTTCCGCCGTTGGGCAAAATATTGATAGCCCTGTTAGAGGCAAAATATTGCTGGCTTTCCGCAAAAACATTCGCCGTTCTGAATCCTCTTCCCGCCGAAAGTCTTAAGATCGTCTGAGGGGTGAAATCATACTTGAAGTTCAATCTTGGCGTAAACTGTGTTCCTGCCAGGTTATGAAAATCTACTCTGGAACCTGCGACTAAAGTATATTTTAAACCTGTTAAAGTATATTCGGCAAAAATACCCGGTACAATTTCATTTCTTCTGATATCATCCATCAAATACGTTTCTTTATAACCGTCATATAAGAAACTTGCGCCAGTCTTATATTTGTGGTTGGTATTTCCAATGATGCTTTCAAAGATTAAATTGGAATAATAGGTGTGCTGTTGCCCTGCATAATTTCTTAATCCGAAGAAACTGTCCTGCTGGTGATACACATACTGGTTCATCCACCCGATACTCTGGTAAGGTTTCCCTTTAAAAACATAACCCGTTTTATTCCAGACCTGGAATCTTGAAATATCGATTCCTACCCCATAAAAAGGCTGTTTGTCCTGCCCAAGTTTTTTATCAAATCCAATCTGTCCTGCAGTTCTTTCATCTCGGATAAAATTAATTCCAAAGTGAGATCCGAACCCCGACTTTTCAAGATCATTATAATTCAATAAATAGGCAGCATTGATCTGCGTTCCTTTCGGCCTGTCCAGAAAACCGTCATGATTCATATCTGTATTTCCGAAAGTTCCGTTTCCGTGAAGAAGAAATGTCTGTGACCATTTATCGTTGATAGGAGAAACATTGGTGATATTTATTTCGGCTCTTCCATTAAAGTCGGAAAAAAGGTTCAGTGACGTTTCAGGAGTCTTGGCATTCTTTAAAAGTTCAGTATTGATCTGTCCAGTGATACTTTCATAGCCGTTGGTTACGGTACTTCCTCCTTTGGTAAGCTGAATACTTTCAATCCATCTTCCCGGAATAAAATTTAATCCGTAGGCAGAAGCCAGGCCTCTGATTTCTGGCAGCTGTTCTTTCGTTAAGCTGGTATATTTCTGATCCAAACCAAGCATTTTCAGCTGTTTTGTCCCGGTAACCGCATTACTGAAAGATACATCTACCGTTGCATTGGTTTCAAAACTTTCAGACAGATTACAGCAAGCAGCCTTTAACAACTCTTTTTTATCAATATTAAAAACAAGTCCCGCTTCTTTCTTGCTTAAAGCTGTTGCCGCCTTAGAACCTGTTACAACAACTCCATCGATATTTTTTTCATGCTGGGAGTGATCTACTTTTGGTGATGAAGTTTCATTGTCTTTATGATCTTCGTGTTTCGCTCCTTCTTCGTAATGTACCTTTGGATTAGCTTCACCGAAAGTAATATCCCTGTCATACAGACAGCATCCCGGAAGTCCGTTGTATACGGCATCAGCGGCCCTATATTTTTCATTATCATGACCGGCATCAGCAATAGCCTTTAAGATCTTATCTGATGAGGTTTTTGAAGAGTCAAAATGTAAAGTGACCGTCTGTTTCTCTGCATTCCATTCTGCAGTATCCGCACCCGCATCTTTGGATGCCTTTTCAATTCTGGCTTTACATGAAGCACAATTTCCTCTTACGTAGAATTCATTTTCTTTCTTAGTGGAAACAGCAGCCCCTGCATGGTGCTCGTGATGGGTTTCTGCCTGTGAAGGCTGTAAGTCTCTATCGTAATGACAGCATCCGGGAAGGCCTTCATACGTTGTGTCAGACGCTTTGAATTTCTCATTATCATGTCCCGCTTCTGCTACCTTTTTCAAAATATCATCAGCAGATGTTTTATCTGTTTCTAAGGTTAGTGTCTGAAGATCAATAGAGTAAACAGCTGTTTTGGCGCCTGCTTTTTTAGCAGCACTTTCAATTCTTGTTTTGCACATTTCGCAGTTTCCTTTTACCTTGAACTGACTTTTTGAAAGTGTTTGCGCCGATATAAATTGTGTAAATAGGAATAATGCACCAAGTATTAACCTGGAAATAGATAATTTCATTTTGTTTAAAAGTTTAAATTAATTAAAAACAGTTCACTATAAGACATAATGAACCCTTGAGATTTTAATTAACCTATCTTGGGCGGTTGCCAGATTTCCTTTAAACGGTCTGAAAGATAAGGATCTGCATACTGAAACTGAGGATTCTTATTCGCTTTGTAGTAAGACAGTTCCAGACGTAGATTTTTTGAGAAAGGGGTTTCAATAAAAGTGTAACAGGCAATACATGATGAACAGCAGTCATCATTACATGATTTTGTATTATCATGTTTGCTGTCTTTTTTTGAAGAATGATTTTTGCAGCAGTCCATTTTTTGGGAAGACTCTGCCTTACAGCATGTTTCCTGTGCCTCTTGCGCATAGAAATTGTCCTTAGGAACCAGAAAGATTCCCAGGCAAAATACTATTACAAGTAGGTGAAACAGCTTCATATCTGCAAAAATACAAAATTTATGGCAAAGGATCACCAACTTTCAGAGAACAGCTGTGCCATGGTTCACCATGTGCCGGATTTAGTTTTGGTTTTTCACCCATCGCCAGGTTCTGTGCTGCAGGTGCAGGACTTGGAGTCGTTTGTACTACATTTTGTGCCGGTTGTGGAGCAGGTGCAGGTTTGCTGCTTAATGGCTGTCCTACCGGAATATCGCATCGGTGTCCGGGTTGTCCATGTGGAGGATTCATTCCCGGAGCTGTTTTTGCCTGCTTTCCGTTATTGTCCAATGTAATTTTTCCTGGTGATACAGCATTCGGATCAATCTGAACGATATTGTTTCCGTTTGCATTTATATTTTGAGAAACAGGCGTAGCTGTAGCGGGAGCTCCATTCAGAGGCTGTCCTACCGGAATATCGCATCGGTGTCCGGGCTGTCCGTGTGGAGGATTCATTCCCGGAGCTGTTGCCAAAGGAGCAGGAGCAGAACTGGATTGGATGCCTGCCTGATCCATCAGAGCGGTTTTTGAAGTGTTATTCAGGGCTACGTTGGATTGTCCAGCGTTGGCTTCTTCTTTTAAATAAGTAGCTCTTTCATCCTTTTTACAAGATGCAGCTAATAGTGATACGGCGATCAAACCTATAAATGTATTCTTCATATCCATGGGTATGAAACAAAATTAGCAAAACATTTTCAATTGTTTTGCTAATTTTATACTTATAATTTGATTTTTGGATTAATTTTTTACCAAAAGTCTAAATCCTTCTCCGTGTACGTTGATGATTTCTAGTCCTTCATCGTCTTTTAATAGTTTACGAAGCTTGGCAATATAAACGTCCATACTTCTTGCTGTAAAGTAATTTTCTTTTTTCCAGATCTTTCTTAAGGCAAGATCTCTCGGCATGAAATCATTTCTGTGAATGCAAAGAAGTTTTAATAATTCATTTTCTTTAGGAGAAAGTTTGTATTCTTTATCACCTACTTTCAGCTGTCTCAGCATAGAGTCGAAGAAAATATTGCTGATTTTGAACTGCTCCTGCTCTTCATTTTCCAATGTGGAACTTCTCTGAAGAATTGCTTTTATTTTGTATAAAAGAAGTTCAGTATCAAAAGGTTTTGTAATATAATCATCTGCTCCCAACTGGTATCCTTTCAAAATATCTTCTCTCATATTTCTTGCTGTAAGGAATATGATGGGTGTGTTTTTATCAATCTTTTTTACATCTTCCGCTAATGAAAATCCGTCTTTTTTAGGCATCATTACGTCAAATATGCAGATATCGAATTCATTTTCTGTAAATTCTTTTAATCCCTGCTCTCCGTCAGTGGCAAGAGTTACTTCAAAATTATTGATGGTCAAATAATCTTTAAGCACCGCCCCGAAACTCTGATCGTCCTCTACTAATAATATTCTGTTGCTCATAATTTTAATAATTAATAATTAACAATTAAGAATGAACTTCCTCACTCTATCTTCTATATTTTGATATTTGGTTTAAACTTATAATTGATAAATGATCATTGATAATTGATGTGAAGGAGAAGTTTAATCATTTATCGCTTATCATCTATCATTTATTTTTCTAGCTCATTGGCAGCTTTATCGTGAACGTACTTCCATTTCCTTTATGAGAGTCTACAATAATCTGTCCTTTGTGCAGTTCTACAATTTTCTTCACGTAAGAAAGGCCTAATCCCTGTCCTTTTACGTTGTGGATATTTCCGGTTTCTTCCCTGAAGAATTTTTCGAAAATTTTGGTTTTATTCTGGGTATCCATTCCCATTCCTTTATCTGAAATTTCAATCACATACCAGTGTCCTTCATTTCTTGTTTCCACATGTATTTCCGGTGCCTCAGGAGAATATTTGTTGGCATTATCCAGTAAGTTCACCAGCATATTCGAGATGTGGAATTCGTCTATTTTAAAATTATACTGAGTAGCATTGAACTTCTGCGTAAGCGTTCCGTTTCTTTGCTGTACAATCAGATTGAAAGATTCTGTTGTTTTTTTGATCAGTTCCCTTACGTTGGCTTCTTTTAAGAACAGTTCCACTTCATTTCGCTCAAGTTTTGACATATTAAGCACATTTTCCACCTGCTTTTTCATCCTTAAGTTTTCCTGCTTGATCAGTTCGGAGTAGTATTTTACCTTATCCGGATTGGTGGCAATTTTGTCATTAGCCAATGAATCCGTTGCAACAGAAATGGTTGCCAGTGGAGTTTTAAACTCATGGGACATGTTGTTGATGAAGTCTGTCTTTACTTCAGCAAGTTTTTTCTGTCTCATCATATAATTGATGGAAATAATATAAATTCCAAGAATGGTAAGGAGAGAAAGGAATGTTCCCAAAAGCATCGGCCAGTTGTTCATCGCCAGTGAATATTCTTTTTTAGGGAATACCAATGCAAGGCTGTATAACGTATTTTTCTTATCGGCAAAAAGAGGAAAGCTGTAGGTATTGCTGTCTTTCTTTTCTTTATAAGCCTTATTGGCAATGCTGGTAAGTTTATTATTACGATCCAGAACTCCATATCCGAATTTGGCAGTGATCCCTCGTATTTTAAGTTCTTTGGCAATAACAGAGTCCAATGTTTTCGGATCTACTCTTTTAGTAATAGGAAGGTTATTTCCATATACTTTCACAAACTCTTTCATGGAGTAATCTCCCGTTTCAATCTCCTGATTGATATCTTGCGTTAATAGTTCGCGATTGGTGGTATCTCTTTTTATTTTATAAGCAGCTTCGTCTGTATACAATGTGGTCAGCTTAATAGAATCTCCTTTTTGAGAAATCGGAAGCTGTGTTTTTTCAATAATATTTTTGGAATAAATAATCTGTCTTTGAGTACCAGAGTCTTCCACTTGCTGAATTGTAGTTAAAGAAGGCTGTTTGCTATTTGCAAGAATATTTTTTCTGAAATCTTTATAATCCTGGTTCAGGTATTTGTCAGCTTCAATTTCTTCAATACTTTTTGAAGTACTTTCCAAAACCGCATACACTTTATTTGAAAAATCCTGTTCCAGTACTCCGTAATAGCCTTTCAACCAATAAAATTGGAGCGTTACAAAGACAATCAGTGAGATCGTCATAAACACTGAAATTATTGGGATGAATTTGTTATTCATTATTTTATTATATAGGTTTTGGAAAAATGAATGTTAAAATTAATTGTTTTAAGAGTACATAAACAAAAAACGAGCCAAAAAATTGTTTTTTTTTTCTTAAAAGAGTGTTTTTTAACAATTATTTATGAATTATCTCTTACTTGTCATATGAAAAGTCCCTTTCAATAAATAAAGTGCTAACTTTATTAAAAATAAATATTTATGGAATCTAATATCATTTTCAACAAAGATTTTGATGCGCCCAGCACGTATGTCATGAAGATTTATAAGGCTGATGTTTCAACAGTTTGGAAGTATTTTACAGAAGCCAGATTATTGGATCAATGGTGGGGACCCAAGCCATGGAAGTGTGAAACGGTAAGTCAGGATTTCAAAGAAGGAGGGATCTGGATGTATACCATGGTAGGTCCAAATGGTGAAAAAGGACCGATGTATGCTCAAACTCAATATGGAGAAATTACAGAACACAGAAGTCTTGACTGGATGAGTGCATTCTGTGATGAAAAAGGGAATGTCAACGAAGATTTTCCAAGGTCAAAATGGCTGATTGGCTTTACCGGAGTGGAGGAAGGAACTAAAGTAACGATCAATATTCATTACCATTCTCCTGAAATTATGAGAAAGCTCATGGACATGGGATTTGAAGAAGGATTTAAAATGGGCCTTAATCAATTGGAAGAATTGATTGGATAAATGTGAATATGTAAAAATAATCGGTTATAAAAAAGAGGATTTTCCATTGGAAAATCCTCTTTTTGTTGATAGACAGGGATTAACTTCCTGCTTCATTCTTCAAGCCTCCAGCCTTTATAAAAGCTCCTCCTCCTGAAAGTATTGGATAATTGCCTTTTTCATCAGCAATGTCTGCTCATTAGGCTTTAATTCCGGAAGTTCTTCCAGGCTTTCAAACTGCGGCCATCCGTCTTCATAGTGTGTGAATTTATAATATCCAAAAGGTTCAAGCAGTCTGCAGACTGCAATATGAATCAGGTTTACCTTGTCTTCTTTTGTATATTTTTGCTGGCCGCTTCCCAGCTCCTGAAGCCCTATCAGAAATAAAAGGGTTTCAATGGGTGGGTTTTTCTCCGTCTGGAAATTGTCTTCAAAGAATTGTTCTATTTTTTTCCAGTATTCAGCTTCGTTGATCATTCTTTTTGATTTTCTAATTTTAATAAAAATGCGAATTCCAACGCATCTTCCTTCAGAGATTCAAATCTTCCGCTTGCCCCTCCATGTCCGGAGCTCATATCAGTTTTGAAAACTAAAATATTATCGTCAGTTTTTAATTCTCTCAGTTTTGCCGTCCACTTTGCAGGTTCCCAGTACTGCACCTGAGAATCGTGGAATCCTGTAGTGATCAGCATATGAGGGTAGTCTTTAGCTTCTACATTATCGTAAGGAGAGTAGTCTTTCATATAATGATAATATTCCTCGTCATTTGGATTTCCCCATTCATCATATTCTCCGGTTGTCAAAGGAATCGTATCATCCAACATTGTTGTAACAACATCTACAAAAGGTACCTGTGCCACAATTCCGTTGAATAACTGAGGTTCATAATTGACTACGGCACCTACCAAGAGGCCTCCGGCACTTCCTCCCATTGCATACATATGCTTTGAGGAAGTATAATTTTCCTTAATTAAGTATTTTCCTGCATCAATAAAATCAAAGAATGTATTTTTCTTAAACAACATTTTTCCATCTTCATACCATTCTCTTCCCAAATATTCACCACCACGAATGTGAGCAATAGCATAGATAAAACCTCGATCCAGCAAAGATAATCTTACATTCGAAAAGCTGGCATCAACAGTGTGTCCATAGCTTCCGTAACCATACAGAAGAAGCGGAGTGTCAGCAGATTTTTTGGTGTCTTTATGATATACCAGTGAAATAGGAACTTTAGCTTTTCCATCTCTTGAGTCTGCCCATATTCTTTCTGAAACATAATTTTCAGGAACAAACTTTCCACCCAAAACTTCCTGTTGCTTCAATAGTTTTGTAGTCTTGTCCTTCATGTTATACTCATAAGTGGAGCTTGGTTGTGTAAGAGAGGTGTAGCCATAACGTAAAATCTCTGTATCAAATTCCAGATTGATCCCGATATATGCTGTATAAGTAGGGTCGGAGAAAGGTAAATAATAAGAGTCCTGCGTCTTCTCATCAATAATTTTGATCTGAAGCAATCCTCTCTCTCTTTCTTCCAATACCAGATAATCTTTAAAGATTTCAAAACCTTCCAGTAAAACTTCTGCACGGTGTGGAATGACATCAATCCAGTTTTCCATGCTACAGTTATCAATCTTTGCTTTTACAATTTTGAAATTGATCGCATCATCAGCATTGGTAATGATGTAAAACTCATCTTCATAATGCTCTACAGAATATTCAAGATCATCTATTCTTGGCTGAATCACTTTCCATTCTGCAAATACATCATCAGAAGGGATAAAACGGTGTTCATCGGAAATAGTGCTTGAGCTTGCAATGAAAATATACTGTAATGATTTTGTCTTAAATACATTAACATCAAAAGTGTCATCCTCTTCGTGGAAGATCAGTACATCTTCTGCAGAATCTGTTCCCAGCTGATGTCTGTACACCTGAAATGCACGAAGACTTTTATCTTTTCTGATATAAAAAATATGTTGGTTATCATTCGCCCAGACAGCTTTTCCTGTCGTATTAGGAATAGTATCTGGTAAAATTTCTCCTGTCTTTAGATTTTTAAAATTAAGGGTATAAATTCTTCTTCCTACATCATCCGAAGAGAAAGAAGCCAGCTGGTTGCTGGGGCTTACGGCAACACTTCCTACTTCAAAAAACTCTTTGCCCTCTGCCAGAATATTAACGTCAAGTACAATTTCCTCTTCGTTCTCAAGACTTTTAAACTTTCTGCAGAAAATAGGATATTCTTTGCCTTCTTCATAACGTACTATATACCAGTACTCATTAAAAAAGTAGGGCAAAGATTCGTCATCCTTTTTATAACGGGCTTTCATCTCTTCGAAAAGCTCTTCCTGGAGAGTTTCCGTATCTTTCATGATGAATTCTTCGTAGGCATTTTCTTCCTCAATATATTTGATAACTTCAGGGTTTTCCCTTTCGTTCAACCAAAAGTAATTATCAGTTCTTCTATCGCCGTGGATCTCTAGTATTTTTTCTATTTTTTTTGCCTGTGGAGCTTTCATCCGGGGTATTTTTATTTTTTTTAATTGAATACAATCTTATACTTTTTCCTCTGAAAGTAAGTAATTTAAGCAAAAACCAATTCAATATTAATTTTTGTTCAAATTTAGGTAAAAAAAAACCATCTTTCCTTTATTGAAAAGATGGTTGATGGTATTTTTATAATTAAAGCCTATTTGTGAAGTGCTTTAATATACTTTTCAAGGGCCATTGTCATAGAAGGAGTTTCCTTCGTAGGTGCCATTAAATCTACTTTTAATCCTGCTTCTTCTGCAGCTGCCAAAGTCGTGTTTCCGAAAACTCCGATCTTGGTTTCATCCTGCTTGAAATCCGGAAAATTCTGTTGTAGAGATTTGATTCCCTGCGGACTGAAGAAAATCAGCATGTCATAATCTTTGACATTGATATCTGTAAGGTCGCTGCATACGGTACGGTACATAATTGCTCTTGTCCAGTCTACATTAGATGCATCCATGGTTTTTACAATATCCGGACTCAAAACATCTGAAGATGGCAACAGATATTTTTCAGTTGGAAACTTTTTGAAAAGAGGAAGCAGGTCTGAGAAGTTCTTCTCCCCAAAGCTGATTTTTCTTTTTCTGTACACGATGTGCTTTTGAAGATAGTTGGCAATTGCTTCCGACTGGCAGATGTATCTCATCGTATCCGGAACAGCAAAACGCAATTCCTCTGCTAGTCTGAAGTAATGGTCAATCGCATTTTTACTGGTAAAAATAATACCGGTATACTGCGTCAGATCTATTTTCTGTGTTCTGAGCTCTTTATTGTCAACCCCTTCGACGTGGATAAATGGACGGAAATCAATCTTTATTTTTTCCTTCTTCGCTATATCCAGATATGGAGAAGACTCACTAGGCGCTGGTTGAGAAACCAATATAGACTTTATTCTCATCATTGACTTTTATTAAAAAAATAACAACTTCCAAAGCAATAATAATGGTGCGATTTGGAGGGTGCAAATATACAAAAATTTATAATACCATTTTTCAGGAAGAATCTTGTTCTTGTGAAATAAATAGAAAAATACTTTGAAAATGAATACAAAAGCAAAGAAACCGAAATAGTACAGAAACATTTTATTTCTGTCTATCGGGAAGTAATAATGGGCTACACAAAGAATTATTAACAAAAATGAAAGGATGAAATAAAACTTTGTGGAGGTAAAATAAAAAATAGTCCATTTTTTTCCATCCCCTATACTTTGGTAAAATAAAAATCCCAATGCTGACTTTATTAAATAAAAAAGCAGCACTGCCAGCAATGTATATCCAAATTTATTAAGCTGATATCCCAGAAGCTGAAGATCAGCAATGTATTTCGGTACAATAGGAACGTACTGTGAAATTAATACAGATAGGGTAAGGGTCATTACACAGGACGTGATGATCCAGCTGGGAAGGTTGTTGCTTGCATCAAAATATTTCTGAAGCAGAAAATCTTTAAGACTGGCATCTCTTTCTATGACGTTCATCATAAAAACATATAAAAATATACAGCCCACAAGGATAAAGATTACCCAATCATTATTCTCAGGTATTCTTACGTGATTGATGAAGTGTTGTGATGATGGCAAAATTTAATTTTTTTTATTTATTATTTAACTTCAGATAACACAGCCCGGCACAGATTTTCCTGTCACCAGATCCATGAATTTGCAGTTAAAATATTTGCTCTCATCGATTTTACGTATTGTTCAGATCTGTTGAATAAAAGTTTCTGTTTCATCCGCTTAATCCCCGAGAAATATTTTTGCAAAATTATAGATTATTTTGTATAAAATAAAAAGGTTAAATAAACTATCTTTGCAAACTGAAATGAAAAAACTCGTCATCATCCCAACATATAACGAAAAGGAAAATATTGAAAATATTATTTCCGCAGTTTTTGCATTGGAGGACGACTTTCATATCCTGGTAGTAGATGATTCTTCTCCTGATGGAACAGCAGAAATCGTAAAGGAATTGCAGAAAAAGCATCCGCATTATTTACATCTGTCAATAAGACATGTGAAAGATGGGTTGGGAAAGGCATATATTCATGGGTTTAAATGGGCCATTGAAAACAAATATGATTATATTTTTGAGATGGATGCCGATTTTTCACACAATCCTAACGATCTGCCAAAACTTTTTGAAGCATGCAAAAATGCAGATATGGCCATTGGTTCCCGTTACTCAAAAGGAGTGAATGTTGTGAACTGGCCTATGGGAAGAGTGCTGCTTTCTTATTTTGCCTCAAAATATGTAAGGTTTGTATTAGGGCTTCCAATTCATGATACCACTGCAGGATTTGTATGTTTTTCAAGAAAAGTATTGGAAGAAATAGGATTGGATAATGTAAAATTAAAAGGATATGGATTTCAGATTGAAATGAAATTCAGAGCTTTTAAAAAAGGTTTCAGAATTGTAGAAGTACCTATTATATTTACCAACAGAATTTTAGGAGAAAGCAAAATGAATGGAGGAATTATCCATGAAGCTGTTTTTGGAGTGCTGAACTTAAAATGGAAATCAATCATCAACAGATTATAAAACTGATGAAAAAGTTACTCTTTATTTTCGTTTTGTTGGGCTTGTTTTCGTGCGGCGATTATATTGATAAGCCTAAAAATCTGATCGATAAAGATAAGATGGCAGAAATCATTGCTGATCTTGCAATTAACGATCAGGCTATCTTTATCTATCCTGACAAAAATATGGAAGCAGGTACAAGAGCTGTTCTGAAATCACATAAGGTAAAGCCTGATGATTTTGTAGGCAGTTTCAAATACTATGTGATTAAAGAAGAAATGGATGGGATCACCAATGATGCTCAGGAAATATTGCTGAAAAAAGATCCCAAAGCAGATAAATATGTAAAGGAGAGACTGAAACAGAATGGTGTTGCAATGCCTGTAGTAAGGTAAAATCAGACTGAAAGTTTCTGTCCCATAAAATCACTGAAAAAAACAGTGCATTTAAAAAAGTATAGAGATGAAATTTTTTAATATAGAAAAAACCTCTGAAGGAAAAGCAAGAGCAGGGGAAATTACCACAGATCACGGGAAGATTCAAACTCCTATTTTTATGCCTGTGGGAACTGTTGCAAGTGTGAAAACAGTTCATCAGAGAGAATTAAAAGAAGACATTAAAGCTCAGATTATTCTGGGAAATACTTATCACCTATACCTTCGTCCGGGCATGGAAACGATGCAGGATGCAGGTGGTTTACACAAATTCATGAACTGGGACCTTCCTATTCTTACCGATTCAGGAGGCTTTCAGGTGTTTTCACTGGCGAGTAACAGAAAAATGACAGAAGAAGGTGCGAGATTTAAATCTCATATCGACGGAAGTTATCATATGTTCTCTCCGGAAAGATCAATGGAGATTCAAAGACAGATCGGAGCTGACATTTTCATGGCTTTCGATGAATGTACTCCTTATCCATGTGATTACAACCAGGCAAAATCATCCATGGAGCTTACCCACCGTTGGCTGAAAAGATGTATTGACTGGACGAATGATAATCCTGAATTATACGGACATAAACAAAGACTTTTCCCGATTGTTCAGGGATCTACTTATTCTGACCTTAGAAAAATTTCTGCAGAAGTAATTTCTGAAGCAGGAGCAGAAGGAAATGCTATCGGAGGACTTTCCGTTGGAGAGCCAGAAGAAGAAATGTACAGAATCACTGATGAAGTGACAGATATCCTTCCGAAAGAAAAACCAAGATACCTGATGGGAGTGGGAACTCCATGGAATATCCTTGAATCTATCGGACTGGGAATTGATATGATGGATTGCGTAATGCCAACAAGAAATGCAAGAAATGCAATGCTTTTCACCTGGCAAGGGGTCATGAACCTTAAAAACGAAAAATGGAAACGCGATTTTTCGCCTTTGGATGAATTTGGAACCAGTTTTGTAGATCGTGAATATTCAAAAGCGTATCTTCGTCACCTGTTTGTATCTAAAGAATATCTGGCAAAACAGATTGCGTCGATTCATAATCTTGCCTTCTATCTTGATTTGGTAAAAGTAGCCAGAGAACACATTATGGCAGGAGATTTTTACGAATGGAAAAACTCTGTGGTACCGGTTCTTAGACAAAGACTGTAAAAGAATATGCTTAAAATTGTAGACAGATATATCATTAAAAAATACCTTGGAACTTTCAGTTTCATGCTGGTATTATTGTCTATAGTCGTATTGGTAATCGATGTTCAGCAGAAAATCCCAAGGATAGAAAATGCCAAGGCTATTGATCCGAAACTGGATCTGACGTATTTTCTTATCCATTTCTATCCCTTCTGGATCATCAATCTTGTGGTGACCTTCCTTTCTATTCTGGTATTTATATCGGTAATTTATTTTACCTCCAGAATGGCAAATAATACTGAAATTGTAGCCATTATAAGTAGTGGTGCCAGTTTCCACAGATTTTCCAAGCCCTATCTGTTTACCTCTATTTTTATTGGATTGATTGCCCTTGTGGTATACCATATGGTTCTTCCATGGGCCAATATCAAGAAAAATGAATTGGAAGCATATACGTATAATGCTGCCAATAAAGAAAAGATTTTAGGAACAGCTCCCGCTTCTTCACAGTTGAGTAAAACGGAATATATTTTCGTTGATTCATGGAATAAAAGAGAAAAAAGAGGCTCAAGTTTTGTCTACCAGAAATATGATAAAGACAGAAAAATGGTCTATGAGCTTAAAGCAAGTGAAGTGTATTGGGATAAAGCCAAAAAACAGTTTGTTTTAAACAACTACCTGGAAAAAACAATCAATAAAGACAATACCGAAAAACTCGGTAACGGAATAGAATTAAGGAAAAATTACGGTCACTCACCGGAAGAACTTTTTCCTAACGAGCTTTTGGGACAAAATAAAACCACTCCTGAACTTTTGAAATTCATCGAAAGAGAAAAAGAAAGAGGAAACAGTAACCTGAACTCGTATCTGAATGAACTTCACCAGAGAACCTCAATGCCTGTTTCAATCATTATTCTGACATTCCTGGCGCTTTCCCTGTCATCACAAAAGAAAAGAGGAGGATTGGGTGTAAATCTTGCCATAGGTATTTCATTGGCCTTTATTTTCGTGTTTTCGTTTGAAGCCTTAAAAGTGGTTTCGGAAAATAAAAGTTTGTCTCCGGCTGTAGCCATGTGGCTGCCCAATATGGTGTTTTTACCGCTTACTCTTTATCTTTATATCAAAAGAGCCAATCAATAAAGTAGTTTTACTTCTTTGTGATAAAAGGAATGCATTCCGTCTTCCAGTTCGATCCAGAGTTCACCCTTTTCGTCTGCATGTCGGATGATGCCATTTTGTCGCTCTTTTTCAATTTCAAAAACTGATATCTGGTCCTTTCTGAAAAGGTTTTTATTAAATCCATCCAGAATTTCCTGATCAGAAGGTAGATTCTTAAGCTTTTCATACAAATACTCATGAAGGTTTAAAGCGAGTTCTTCCAGGTCAAACTGTATCCCTGTCTGTGTCAGAAGTGATCCCGCATTGGATATTTCGTCAAAATTTTCCTGCAGGATGTTGATTCCGGCTCCAATAATGAAATAATTATTTTGATTAATTTTTTTCTTTTCTATTAAAATTCCAACGATTTTTTTACCTTTAAGGATAATATCATTCGGCCATTTGATTTTTACCTCAAAGTCAGACAATTTGGCAAGGAAATCCCGGATCACCATTGCGGTATAATAATTGAATATAAAGTCGGAGCACAGGATGTTCTGAGTATTCATTGCCAGCGTATAAGCCAGATTTTTTCCGGCAGTCTGAGTCCAGATATTTCCATACTGACCACGGCCTTTAGTTTGATTAAAAGTATGAAGTCCTATAAAATTTGAATCTCCGTAAAGTAAAAACTTTGATATTTCGTCATTAGTAGAAGAACATTCTTTCAGGTAGAAGAGTTGGCTCATTTAAGAAAACTTTAAGAGATTAAGAGGGTAAAAGTAAGGGTAAAGTAAAGAAAAAACAATAAATTTGCAGATTATAGTATTTTTTTAATGAATAAAACAGCAGAAAAACAAGCGTTAATAGATAAAATCGTTGAAGCGATCCAGGATGTAAAAGGAGAAGACATTATGATCTTCGACCTTTCAAACATCGAAAACTCCGTAGCAGAAACGTTCGTAATATGTAGTGGAAACTCAAATACACAGGTTGCTGCATTGGCAGGAAGTGTAGAGAAGAAAGTAAGAAACGAACTTCAGGACAGACCTTGGCACGTAGAAGGTACTGAAAATGCAATGTGGGTATTGGTGGATTACGTTTCAGTGGTCGTTCATATTTTCCAAAAACAGGTACGTGAGTACTACGATATAGAAGAACTTTGGGGTGACGCAGTCATTACCAGAATTGAAAATGAATAATAAAAATTTTAAAAAGTCTAAATGAATAATAAAGGATTCAACTGGTTCTTTCCTATTGCAATCGTAGCTCTTTTGCTATTCTTTGGCTCCAATTTCCTTGGAGGTGATGCAGCAAAATCTATTGATGAAGATGGTTTCTTTAGAGAAATGCAGGCGGGCAAAGTCCAGAATATAATTATATACAAAGACATAGAGAAAGCTGATGTTTTCCTAACAAAAGAAGCAAAATCGGCAATGGTTTCCAAAGCCGGAAAAGAAAACAACCCCCTTTCTGCCTTCGAAATGGCTCCTAAAGCAGATTTTTCTGTGAAATATGGAGACCTTCAACTTTTCCTTCAGAAATTTGAACAGGTCAAAGCCAGCAATCCGGTTATTAAAACAACCAAAGATTACGGTACAGGTAAAAGCGCATTAATGGATATTTTAATTCCTGCGCTGGTTTGGATTTCAATTTTAGGATTATTCTACTTCCTTCTTTTCAGAAAGATGGGCGGTGGCGGAGGTCCTGGCGGACAGATCTTCTCAATCGGAAAATCTAAAGCAAAGCTTTTTGACGAAAAAGAAAGAATTCAGGTAACATTCAAAGATGTTGCAGGATTGGAAGGAGCTAAAGAAGAAGTTCAGGAAGTAGTAGACTTCTTGAAGAACTCTGAAAAATATACAAAACTGGGAGGTAAAATTCCTAAAGGTGTCCTTTTAGTAGGCCCTCCGGGAACTGGTAAAACCCTATTGGCGAAAGCTGTTGCAGGGGAAGCTAAAGTTCCGTTTTTCTCACTTTCAGGTTCTGATTTCGTTGAAATGTTTGTAGGAGTAGGAGCTTCCAGAGTAAGAGACCTTTTTGCTCAGGCTAAAGCAAAATCTCCGGCGATTATTTTCATTGATGAGATAGATGCTATCGGACGTGCAAGAGGAAAAAATAATTTCTCCGGCGGAAATGACGAAAGAGAAAACACCCTGAATCAGCTTCTTACTGAAATGGATGGTTTCGGAACAGATACCAATGTTATCGTCATGGCAGCAACCAACAGAGCAGATATCCTTGATAAAGCTTTGATGAGAGCAGGACGTTTTGACCGTTCTATCTATGTAGACCTTCCGGAACTTCACGAAAGAAGACAGATCTTTGATGTTCACTTGAAAAAGATCAAGCTTGATGATAATGTAGACAGAGAGTTTCTTGCAAAACAGACTCCTGGATTCAGTGGGGCGGATATTGCCAACGTTTGTAACGAAGCAGCACTGATCGCAGCAAGAAATAATCATACTTCTGTAACAAAACAGGATTTCCTTGATGCTGTAGACAGAATCATTGGTGGTCTTGAAAAGAAAAATAAAGCAATTAAGCCTTCTGAAAAAAGAAGAGTGGCTTACCATGAAGCAGGACACGCTACCATCTCATGGTTGGTAGAACATGCATCCCCGCTTTTAAAAGTAACGATCGTTCCTAGAGGACGTTCATTAGGAGCAGCATGGTACCTTCCGGAAGAAAGACAGCTTACCACTACTGAACAGATGTTGGACGAAATGTGTGCAACATTAGGAGGTAGAGCAGCAGAGCAGGTAATATTCAACAATATTTCTACAGGAGCACTTTCTGACCTGGAAACTGTGACGAAGAGAGCTCAGGCAATGGTAACAATCTACGGACTAAGCCCGAATATCGGTAACATTTCTTACTATGACAGCTCTGGCCAGTCTGAGTATAATTTCGGAAAGCCCTATTCTGAAGAAACTGCTACAAAAATTGATGCAGAGATCAAATCAATCATCGAAAATCAATATGAGAGAGCGGTAAGAATTCTTGATGAGAATAAGGATAAACTTGATGCGCTGGCAAGTAAATTGTTGGAAAAAGAAGTGATCTTCCGTGAAGACTTAGAAGAAATCTTCGGAAAAAGAGCATGGGATCCTGAACTGACAGAGAAGCCTGTAACCAATACTATTCCTGAGAAAGATCAGCCAATGGTAGAGGAAACACCTCAGATCAAAGAAAAAGAAGAAGAAAGCGAAATACAGGCTCCTGAAAGCCCAACACAGCTTTAAGACTCTTAAAAAATAAAATTATTAAAACCTGACAACTGCAAAATTGTCAGGTTTTTTCATATTTAAGGAGATATTTTGGACACTATTGTAATTTATTTTCTATTTTTGTATAAAGTTGACTAAAAATAGATTAAGTTGAATTTATTCAAGAGGATTGTAAGCAAACTTACCAACCAGCCTGAAGAAGAGGACAAACAGAGCCTGGAGAAGCTTGGGGATTCGCTGAAAAATGCGGATCTTGACTATAAGTTTGCGCAATTATTTACGCATTCGGGGGGATTTTTTAATTATTGTGCAGATGAAGCGGAAGCTCTACAAACTTTAAATCAAATTATCAAAATTGAAGGGATCCACAATCTTTTTTGTTGGGACAAAGAACTTCAGAACTTTTTGAACGTTGTGAAGACTACCTATACTTCAGAGCTACAACCGTCTAATGACGCCGCATTCATCACCTGTGAATACCTGATCGCCTATGATGGCAGAATCATGCTTTCACATAATAATATTCTTCATTATCATTCTTCAAGGCTTCCCGACAGAATTATCATTATTGCCAATGTTTCTCAGATTGTAAACAACCTGAATGATGCTATGGGGAAAATAAAAAGAAACGGAAATATCAAGAACCTTACTTCTATAAGCGGAAGCCAATCAAAAATGGACAGTTCTTCCAATTCCAATACAAAACTGTTTTTATTGCTGCTTGAAGATTAAGCAACCACTTCTAAATTTTAAATTTTGGACAAAAATCTCATTCAAAGAACCGTATCAGGTATCGTTTATGTAGCTATCATTATTCTTTGTTCTACTCCGCTGGGAGCACAGCTGCTGAACAATATTGCACCTGGCCTGATCAAGCAACAGTATCTTTATCATGGATTAATGAGTCTGCTGCTGATTGTAGGAACCTGGGAATGTGTCAAAATCATGAAGTTTGGAAACGGCTATGAAAAATGGGTAGTATATCCATTGGTCATTTTCATTTTCTATATGTTTTCCAAAAGATATTTTAATCACGATTTCTTTTTTGATTTCAGGCTTAGTGAAATACTGGCACTGGCTTTAATTGGGATTGCTGTGGTTACTTTATTCAAATATCCCAACGAATTATACTTCGACAGCGGAAAACTTATTTTTACCGTGATCTACGTGGCCCTGCCATTTAGTTTTGCATTGGGATTACCAAAGTTCTCCAGCTACAGTGATAGTTTCTCTTTGGAGGTTCTGTTTTTGTTTATCCTGATCTGGAGTAGCGATACCTTTGCCTATCTGGTTGGAAAGTTTTTCGGGAAACATAAAATGGCGCCTAAAATTTCGCCTAAAAAAACTTGGGAAGGGTATGCCGGAGGTGTTGTTTTAACATTGGTTTTATCCTACTTTATTGAACACTATCAACCTGAGCTGAGAGGCAACTGGATGGTTGTAGGATTTTTGATTGCAGCCTTTGCTCCTTTAGGAGATCTGGTGGAGAGTCAATTGAAGAGAAACTTCGGTGTAAAGGACAGTGGAAACATCATTCCCGGGCATGGAGGAGTTTTAGACAGACTGGATAGTTTTATTATCTGCGTTCCTGTCGTATATTTGTACTTTATTTTAGAAAAATTTATTTAGTCTCATGAAATTACATAGAGAATCAAAAGGAACGATTACCGTTGCAACCCTGCTTTTTATTATTCTGGGTGCTTTAGCAATTTATTTCCTTGAAATATGGTCACTGGTGATCATTATGCCTTTGTTGGTTATTTACGGTTTAGTTTTCTGGTTCTTCAGAGTTCCGGATCGTAATATTCTTGATCACAAAGAAAATGTTATTGCTCCGGTGGACGGAAAAGTGGTAATGATTAAAGAAGTGGAAGAGGATGAGTTTATCAAAGGAAAAGCCATCCAGGTTTCTATTTTTATGTCACCACTTAATGTTCACATCTGCAGATATCCGGTTTCGGGAGAAGTGATTTACAAAAAGTATCACCCGGGAAAATATCTGGTAGCATGGCATGAAAAGTCTTCCACAGAGAACGAAAGAACTACAGTAGCAGTTCAGACGATGACAAATCATAAAGTAGTCTTCAGACAGATTGCCGGATATGTTGCAAGAAGAATCGTTTTCTACTGTAATGAAGGAGATAAAGCAAAAGCTGGACATGAGTTCGGATTTATTAAATTCGGTTCCAGAATGGATGTGTTCCTGCCTTTGGATACTGAGATTATCTGTAAAATCGGAGATATTACAAAGGGAGGTGAGGATGTCATTGCCAAACTGAAAGAAAATTAATATTCTTATCATATATAAAATCAAAAGAGAGCCATTATAGCTCTCTTTTTTATTTGAGGGATAAAGGTGATATATTTTGTTGATTGAGTTTAATTACGCATGCGTACTATTGCGTATCAGAAGAGTAATGCTTTTCCATTTGGATCAATAATTTTGCCTGCTTAAAAACACAAGCCCATGCTTTTTAAGTGATCTGAGGTAAATGATTGTTAATTTATTGTCAAAAATGGCATTTCATTTGATAATTTTAACATTGAATTTTAGTAAATTGTAGAAAAACACCTTGATCATCTCCTTTTTAATGCTGAAAAAGACTGTACATTTCGTTTTGTAGATTTTTTATTTTGCATGAAAGGCTGTTAATATTGGAAAATTTATACTTTCAGGAGTACAAATGCCAACTTAAGCTTGTGAAAGCATAAAAAAACAACAAGATGATTTATAAGTTTTTCTTTAAGGTGATCAACGACGAAGCCGAGAATATGGATGATGATTTTGAAAGTAATTATCTTCATCTTATTAACCGGTATTTGCTTTTACTGTTTTTCATATTCCTGTTTTATTCTATTTTCATTATTGCTTTTTTCGGGGATATGCTGATCTCCATATTTCTTACCATCATTACCTTTTTCTGGTTGTTTCTCATGGCCATTAAAGGAAAAACCAAACGGTTCAGAAGGGTTTTAAAACCATTCATTGTCGGTATATTTTTTTTACTTACATTTATCGTAAGCTTTTTTAATATTTATACTTATAAAAATGCCGGAGTAGAGTACTTTTACTTTTGTCTTTTGTTTGCTGTTCCGTTTTTTCTGAAATACAAAAAAGACGCATACACCATCTTTTTTATCACTTTCATCATCAGTATCAATTTTATTGCCTGTCTTTATTTTGATTTTGATTTTCTTCCTAAAAGCAGATATATAGAAAAAGCAGATTTTAAAACAATCAAATTGCTGAATATTTTATTTTCGGTTGCTTCTTTTCTGATGGATATTGTTTTTATTACCCAAAAAGACGCTTTGATTCATGGCTTAATTTCTGATAAAAAAGAAAAAGATTCTACCATCAAGGATCTCGTAAAAACAAATGCAGAACTGATGAAGCACCAGATGCTGATCAACCATCTCTCAGAAGAAAATATTCAGGAGATCTTAAATTTAGCGGAAAGTAATTCACCCGTGTTTTTTGAAAAGTTTCAGGTGTTCTTTCCTCATTTTATTCCCGAAATTTTAAGAATAAATCCTAATCTGATCCATTCTGAGCTCTATTTCTGTGCACTGATGAAGCTTGATTTTGATACCAAGAAGATTGCACAGTGTACGAATAACAGTATCCGGGCGGTGGAAAGTAAAAAATACAGAATCCGGAAAAAACTGAATATCTCCTCTGAGATCAATATCAACAGCTTTTTGATTAAAATTTAAACAGAATTCCGATTTTTGTTACTCATACGTAATCTTGAGTAGTTTCCGATGGTGTTTTTTGGTTTTCTTGTGAATATTTTTACTTAAAAACATTGTGATGAATATTAAGAACATTCATATTGGAAGCCTGATCCAGTCTAAAGTGGAGGAGTGCCAGATTTCAATAGAAAGAATTTCCAGGTTTCTGAGCCGTACGGAAGATGAAGTAGAGATGATGTATCATGCAAAAAGTATGGATACCGATATTCTCCTGAAATGGTGCAAGCTTTTAAAATTCGATTTCTTCAGATTCTATACCGGACATTTGATTTTGTATGCTCCCCAGGCAAGAATTGATACTGTCTTCACTCAAAATAAAAACACGCTGGTTTTCAGAAAAAGTATCTATACACAAGAGGTTAAAGATTTTATTCTTGATAAAATAAAAACCGGGAAAATGACAGCAAATGATGTAGTGATAAGGTACAAGATTCCCAAGACCACTTTATATAAATGGATGAAAAAGATATAGTGCTATGATACCTGATTACAAACAGATTTACACCGATATTCTTGAAGAGAAGTTTCCCGAAAAATTATCAGATGCCACCATCAGACATAAATTGGAAACATTTCATTCTGCTTTTGACATTCTGAAATTTAATCAACTGATTTTTGGAGAAACTGAATATATGATGGAACGTAAAAATCAGAGACTCCGTTCTTATGATAAGGAATCTATTTTGAAAATTCTTACTTATCAAAAAAGAAACGGGCTGACCAATCTTCAGGTGAGTGATCATTTTAAAATAAGCCGAAATACCATTGCCAAATGGAAAGCCATTTTTATGACAGAGGTGTTGCAGTCTGTTTAATCTAATTATTTTACTAAGTAAGAAATAATTGGTCTTCTACTATTTTGATTTTCTTTTTTGAATTAATGGTTGGGTTTTGTTAAATAACTCAACTTTTTATTGATGTGTAATATTTTGATAAGTCATTGTCATTTTGTGAGTTTTACTACGCGTGAGTAGTATTGCGTAGTGAAAAATTAACATGTAATAACCTGTGGTTGATAATTTTGTGGAAGTTAAATGTCAAGATTAATATTTTTAATTATCAACAATTATAACTTATACAATGATGGAAACAAAATTTACAATGCCTCCAATCAAAGTCTTGTTTATAGCAATGCTCTTTGTTTTTGGAAAATCTTTTTCTCAAACCAATAATGGTGCAGTAGGGATTAATACTACAACACCGAATGCTAATTCCGTTTTGGATGTTGTTTCAGGAAATAATAACAAAGGAGTACTTATTCCAAGATTAACGGAAGCACAGCGAAATGCAATAGTAATTAATCAATCCAATGACGATGGGCTGACAATTTACAACACCACAGAAGACTGCTTTAATTACTGGAGCTTTGCGGATAACGAATGGAAAAGTGTCTGCGGACAGATGGGTAAATCTGTTTTTACCATAGACTGTTCTACTTCAAAAGCAATGGGAAGCTATGTAAAAGGAAAAGAGCTTACCAATTCAAATTATCTGAACATTGCTGTGAATGTAACAAAACCCGGTAATTATACCATTTCCGGAACTACTGCAAACGGATACAATTTCTATGGAACCGGAGTATTTCTAAACACCGGAACACAAACAATACAGATTCCGGGACAGGGTACTCCTCAGAATATCCAGACCGATAATGTTGTTCTTGAAGCCAACGGAACTGAAGTGACTTGTACACCAGCTATTTCCATTACTGTGCTGAGCCCTGCAGGAACTTATACCATGAGCTGTGGAACTGCAACAGTAAATGGAGTATATAAAGTGGGGACGGCTCTTACTGCTTCAAATACAATTACCTTACCTGTGAACGTTTCAACATTGGGAAGCTACACGATTACAACCAATACGGTTGACGGTATTTCTTTCAGCGGATCAGGAACATTTACCTCTACAGGAAATCAGAATATTACATTAAGCGGAACAGGTACTCCAACCTCTACATCGGTGAAAACAATTACAATTACTTCCGACAGCCAGGGAGGTGTATCTACAACATGTTCTGTAAATGTAGTGGTTGTTATTCCTAAGAAAACGGTTCTCCATATCGGACTGGAGACAGCTTATGGTTATAGCGCCTATACCGGCCCGTCAAGAAGTCTGATGGATTCTCCGACAAATTTCGGTACCACTGCTTCCAGTATTGTTAAATATGAAGGTTTTACCCATACTTCTTTAGGAAATTCCCCTTCATCAACAGCCCTTCAGACAGCTCTGAATAATAAGCCGGATATTGTTGTGATTGGTTACAACTATACACCTAATGCTACAGATGCCGGTTATATTGCTTCTTATCTTAATAAAAAAGGAGTGGTCATTGCGATGACTGATGATACAGGGACTGCACAGAATTTATTCAGAGGAATATTTTCTGATCCTACCATTTCAGCTTCTTATGGAGGTGGTGCAGGTTCTGTGTATGCTCTTACCAATACTGATGATCCTATCCTTAACGGGCCTTTTGGAGATGTAAGAGGAAAAAACTGGGGTGAAGATGCTTCTACAACCGTAAACATGTCAGGATTGACAAGTGGGTTTGTTCCTTACAGCTACGCGCAGCCTATCAACAGTACAACTGCCAGAACGGGAATTTCAGGGTTAAGAAATACCAGCTTAAACTTTATCTGGTTTGGTGACGGTGGCTTTTTAAGTAATGAAAATGCCAATGGGAATCAGTATTCCAGTAATACTATTGAGCCTTTTGTAGCGCCCAGCACAGGAGGATATTTCCCGGTTCAGAAATCAGCTTACGGATATGCAGGAAACGGATATACAACAGGAGGAATGCAGGTTCAGAATTCAATCCTTTTTGCCAATATGATTGCCTGGGCAATAAAGCAGGCAGAATTTAACGGAATAAACACACAATGATAAAAGGTTTTTAAAGATGGCTCCGGCACGATTATTCGTGCCGGAGTTTTTTATTTTATATGTTTTTTAACCTCCTGTATCATGTTTAATATCAAATCCACAGGAATATCTTCTTCCATATCAATAAGAAGGATTTTAAACTTCTTTCTGCCATCCTGGATCAGCTCAGGATGATCAAGTCTGTCACCGTGATAAAAGCTCAGGTAATGCTTTTGATATTTTTTGCTGTAATAGAAGTAGCACAGCATTTTCTTTTTGTATTTGATAAACGGAAGTCCGAAACTGAATGTTTCTGTAATATTTTCCTGATCTGAAGCTAGGATAGTATCACGCAAAAATAAAAGAGTACTTCTTTCAGGCTCTTCGATTCTGTAGAAATACTCTTGTATTGGGTTCATTTTAATTCAGTTAAAAGATTAGTCGAAGTTTTGAAGTTCAACAAGTTTGTGATACATTCCTCTTTTTGCAATCAGGTCGTGGTGAGTTCCCTGTTCCACAATATCACCTTTTTCCATTACTACAATCCAGTCTGCTTTCTGAATGGTTGAAAGACGGTGGGCAATCACTAACGAAGTTCTGTTTTCCATCATTTTCTCCAGTGCATCCTGTACAAATCTTTCGGATTCTGTATCCAGTGCAGAAGTTGCCTCATCCAGAATCATGATTGGTGGGTTTTTCAATACCGCTCTGGCAATAGAAACCCTTTGTTTCTGACCTCCGGAAAGTTTGTTCCCATCATCACCGATATTCGTATCATATCCTTCAGAAAGATTGGAGATAAAAGAATCTGCATTAGCAATTTTAGCAGCGGCAATTACCTCTTCTTTGGTGGCATCGGGTTTACCCATCAGGATATTGTTATATACAGAATCGTTGAATAATACGGATTCCTGTGTTACCATTCCCAGCAGCTGGCGGTATTCCTGTAATTTTAAATGTTTAATATTTGTCCCGTCAATAAGGATTTCTCCTTCCGAAACATCATAGAATCTCGCCAAAAGATTGGCAATGGTGGTTTTACCACTTCCGCTTTGTCCTACCAAAGCAACCGTTTTTCCTTTAGGAATGGTTAAGTTGAAGTTTTTAAGAATAAGATTAGCTTTGTCATAATAGAATCCAATATCCTTGAATTCAATATTGTTCTGAAGCGTTGTAATAGATACAGGTTCAGCAATTTCTTCAATTTTCACATCGGCTTCAAGAATTTCCAATACTCTTTTCAGGGAAGCTTCTCCCTTCTGTACATTGGAAATAGAAGTAGATAAACTTTTTGCAGGAGGAAGGATCTGGAAGAACATTCCTAAAAATACAAGGAAATCTGCCGGAGAAATACTCTGTTCAACAATAATTTGTTTTCCACCGTACCATGCAATAATCAGGAAGGTAATAGAACCTAAGAATTCGCTCATCGGAGAGGCTAATTCTTTCTTTTTACCCAGGTTAATAGAACTTGATATCCATTTGTTCATAGAATGCATGAATCTGTTATTCATGATTTTCTCCCCATTGAATATTTTAATCACCTTGGAAGACTTCAAGGTTTCATCCACAATAGAGAAAATAGTTCCCAGCTCACTTTGGGCTTCGTGTGAGTCTTTTTTAAGGCTCTTTCCGATCAGTGCAATCATTGTTCCCATCACAGGAAGAACCAATAGCGAGAAAAGAGTCATTTCCGGGCTCAGGAAAAATAAGGTCACCAATGTACTGATCAGCATAAAAGGAGCATTGATAAGTTCAATCAAGCTTCCTAAAATATTTCCTTCCACTTCTCCTACATCATTGGACATACGGGACATCATGTCTCCCTTTCTGCTCTCTGTAAAGAATGAAACAGGAAGAGAAAGTATTTTTCTGTACATCGCTCCACGCAGGTCTTTGGTTACTCCAACACGGTAATTGATCAGTAATAAAGAACCGAAATACCGGAATGCATTTCTTAAAAAGAACATAAATGCAGTAATGATACACAGCCAGGCAAGGACAGTAAGTGCCCCGTAATTGCTCACCAGCGTCTGTACATAATAATTGGAATATTCTTTTACATAAGAGAAAAAATCAACAATATCACCAGAGTATACTGGTGCTTTTTCATATTTTTCTGGTTTTATAGTACCAAAAAGCATTCCCAGGACCGGTAGAATAGTTCCTAAGGAAGCAATCTGAAATACAGAATACAGGATATTGAAAAATAAACTTCCGTAAATATATTTTTGATGCGGTTTCGCGAACTTTAGGATTTTTTTATATTCGTTCATTCAATGAAAAAATTGGATAGCAAAATTACGTAAAATTAAAAGATAAGACGTTCTTAATCCTATTTTACTTTACCTGATAAGTTTCAAAAAATATATTTTTGTTACAGCTCAGGGCTATTCAGCTATATTTTTTAAATATATAAAACCGAATAGGGCTTAAGAACAGGGGATAAGAAAGTAGTATTGGTTAATAAAAAAAACTGCTGAAACAGCAGTTTTTTATAATTATTTCACTTAAAATTTCACCTGATCATTGTACTTCGGGGCAAAATTTTTAGGACTCAGTTTATCCAGTGTTTTACCAAAATTATTGATGATCTGGGTCATGTTATCAAAATCTACAATAGTAACATCATCATTTTCATGGTGATAATGAGACGCTTTCGTCATATCCACAGTAGAAAATGAATGGGCAATGATTTTCTTTTTTACAAAACTTACATTGTCTGAACGGTAAAACAGCTGCTGTTTCGCATATGGATCTGCATTTATTTTTAATCCATCCACCGCATTTTGATTGAATAATTCATCAAGATCTGAGAATCCGTCTCCTGTCATATATAATGAATTTTTTCCCCATTGAGATTCTGTAGCTACCATTTCAAAATTGAAAAGAGCGGTCATCTTATTATAAATGGGGTCCAGGTTTTTATCCGTAGAAATAGCTCTTGAACCCAGCATCCCTTTCTCTTCTCCATTGAATGCCATGAATACCATAGAGAATTCCGGGTTTTTATTTTTAAAATAATCGGCAATACCTACCAGAGTAGTGATTCCGCTGGCATCATCATCTGCTCCGTTATATATATTATCTCCGGTTTTATTACTGGTTCCGATATGGTCAAAATGCCCTGAGAAACCAAGATACTGATCTGACTTTCCTTTTTTGATTCCGCAAACATTGTATACCGTTTTTCCGTTATAGTCAAAAGGCACCAGATAAGATTTTCCGGTACAATATTCCAGATTATTTTCTTTGAAAAGTTTAGCGATATAATGGGCTGCATTTTCATTTTCCTGAGTTCCGATTTCACGGCCTTTCATTTCATCTGAAGCGAGAGTGGAAAGAACTGTCTTTACTCTTTCTTTGGAAACCTCCTGCCCGAAGGTCAATATAGAGAATAGTGATAAAGTAAGATACGTTAGCTTTTTCATTGTCTTTTATTAAAATTATATGATCTGTCGTGGTTTTAATCAAAAAGTTGCAATGAATTTACATAATTTAAATCAGGAATGGATATCAAATAAAAAAACAGCTCCTAAAAAGAAGCTGTTCTCACTCAAAAAATCGTTGTAAGGCTATCGAAGTCTGTCTACAGATTTTACGAGCCTCTCATCTTTACGGATGTAAATGTTTGCTATAAGCAGACAGATTACCGCAATTAATGGGAAAATCGGCTCAATACCCTTCTCAGGAATCTGAATTCCTCCGGATAAGTTTAGTAACCAGTACGCCAATACACCAATCAACAAAACGTTTATAATGATGCTGATGGTATTCAGCAAAATTTGTCTTTTTCTGTTTTTGAAACTAAAAATACTTAATGCTCCAATAATAACAAGTACTATACAGCTTATATTAAGTAAGGGAATACTGTCTGAAATGACAACATCCTGTCCTGTTATAAAAAGGAAAACAGCAGCTAAAACTGCTAATAAAGTCCATATTGTTTGTATTCTCTGTAGCATTGAATATTAAATTCTTGGCAAAAATAACATAAATTTTGCACAATTCAAAAATAAGTGTAGATTTGCATTATACAATGTACTTGAAAACCAAAGTCGCCGGACTTACTTTTCTTACTCACAATTAATTACATTTTTACATAAATATGTTTAACATAGAAACGTTAAGGTCAAAATCCGTAACGGAACTGACTAAAATCTTGAAAGATTTGGGCGTTAAAGTTGCAAGAACCAGCAATGAAAATGACAAGATCTTTGCTATTCTTGACTTTCAGGCTTCTAACCCTAAAGTTGCAAAAGATTATTTCAACGCCACCGAAACCACCAGTGTAAATACTGAAGAGGCTCCAGCAGAAAAACCTGCCAAAGCCCCGGCAAAAAAAGCTGCCCCGAAAAAACCGGCAGCCAAGCCAAAAACAATCGCTAAAGCTCCGGTAGAACCTAAAACTGAAGATATAGTAGAAGAAAAGATACCTGTCTCTGAAGAAATAAAGCCGGAAGCACCAAAAGCTGAAACCAACGTAGCAACAGTAACAGAAGAATCAGCCGCCGCTCAGGCCAAAAAGAAGAGAAAAAGAGTTTCTACCAATGCAGGGAATGCAGAAGTATCTCAGGAAAGAACTGAAACTCCAAAAAACACAGAATCCCAGGAGCCTGCTCAGGCTGAAGAAAAGCCTAACAATCCTCAACAACCCCAGGCTAACAGACCTCAAAAAGGACACAACAATCCACAGAACAGTGGAAACCAACATAAAAATCAAAACCAACAACATCAGCAGCATCAAAACCAGAATCAGAATCAAAACAGACATTCTGAAAAGGCAGAGGAGCAGAACGACCATAAAAAAGAATTCAATTTCGATGGACTGGTAAGTATTGAAGGTGTTTTGGAAATTTTACCGGATAACTACGGATTTTTACGTTCTTCAGATTTCAGCTATATCTCTTCTCCTGATGATGTGTATGTTTCTACCGCTCAGATCAGAAATTTCGGTTTAAAAACCGGAGATACAGTAAAAGGAATTGTAAGACTTCCGAAAGAAGGTGAAAAGTATTTCTCATTATTAAGACCTACAGAAGTTAACGGACGTGATCTTGCATTTATCAAAGACCGTGTTGCTTTCGAATACCTTACTCCACTTTTCCCTGAAGAGAAATTCAACCTTGCAGGAAGCGGTTCTACAGTATCCACAAGAATTGTAGATTTATTCGCTCCTATCGGGAAAGGACAGAGAGCTATGATTGTTGCGCAGCCTAAGACAGGTAAGACGATGTTGCTTAAAGATATCGCCAATTCTATTGCAGCCAACCACCCGGAAGTTTATATGATGGTTCTTCTGATTGATGAACGTCCGGAGGAAGTTACTGACATGGAAAGAAGCGTAAATGCAGAAGTAATTGCTTCTACATTTGATGAAGCTGCTGAAAAACACGTAAAAGTTGCTAATCTTGTTCTTGCAAAAGCACAAAGAATGGTAGAATGCGGACATGATGTAGTCATCTTACTGGATTCTATCACCAGATTGGCAAGAGCATATAACACGGTAACTCCGGCATCAGGAAAAGTTCTTTCCGGTGGGGTAGATGCCAATGCTCTTCACAAACCGAAAAGATTCTTCGGAGCAGCAAGAAAAATTGAAGGAGGAGGATCTCTGACAATCATTGCAACCGCATTAATTGATACAGGATCTAAGATGGACGAAGTAATCTTTGAAGAATTCAAAGGTACAGGTAACATGGAACTTCAGTTAGACAGAAAAATTGCCAACAGAAGAATTTATCCTGCTATTGACCTTGTAGCATCAAGTACCCGTAGAGATGATCTTCTTCTTGATGAAGTAACTTCACAGAGAATGTGGATTCTTAGAAAATATCTTTCTGAGATGAACCCTGTAGAAGCGATGGAATTTGTAGATAAAAACATCAAAGGAACCCTAAACAATGAAGAGTTCCTGATGTCGATGAATAAATAATAAGTTAAATTGTTAATAGGCCGGGCTTCTATACTTTGAAATAAGGATGTAATAAATCCTCAAATTTATAGAAGCCTGGTTTTTTATTGATCAGATGTTCGGCAGCAAACAACGCTCCGTTACCAAAGGCATCTCTTGAAATAGATTCATGAATGAGCCTTACTGTCTGAAACGGAAAACCGAAAATAACCTCATGTTTTCCTACAATTCCACCCGCTCGGATGGTATTTATCTTTTCATCTTTCAACTCCAGAACATCTGCAATTCGGATGGCTGTTCCTGAAACTCCCTGTTTATCTTTAAAATGTTCTTCCACGATTTCAATATCTACGGAAGGAGCAATCTTTTTTAAGAACTGAGCCGCATACAGTAAATAATTAATACCTAAAGTAATATTAGGTGACCAGAAGACAGTAGCTTTCTGAGCCAGTTTATTCAGGAAATGTACTTCCTTTTCTGAGTAATGAGAAATAGCTGATATGATCTTTACCTTCTTTTGGGCAGCAGATTCTCCGTAAGTATAAATCCCATCCTGAGACGAAAAGTCGATAATAGCATCTACAGGATGTTCTTCAAGCAATTCGTCTACACTCTTTTTTTTCTCTGAATAAAAATGACCGGGATCATCACTTTCTACTCCAAGAAAGTCTGCGGCATCTCTGGCAGACGATCTGCTCGATTTTCTGTACACCCATTGTAGAGAATGATCTTTGTTTTGAAGAATAACTGAGGCTACAGCTTTTCCTGCTTTTCCAAATCCAAAAAGTCCAATTTTCATAATAAAAAGTATTTAAAGTTAAACATTCAGTTATTGAAGTGTTTTTATATAAATATTTGCTTCATATTGTGGAAGTTACGAAATTGAAAATAAACCATGCTTTGAATAGGATTGGGGAACATCAAAATGGAGGGGGTTTATAGATGAAATTAAAAATATTTAAAATTTAATTCATTCTAAATCAATATATCAATGTTAAAGATTTATTAAAGTAATCCACAATCCTTGATAATACCTTAAATATTGGCTAATTTTGAAATATAACATTAAAAATAAAGATTATGTCATTTGAATTACCAAAACTAGGATATGCATATGATGCATTAGAGCCAACGATCGATGCAAGAACTATGGAAATCCACCATACAAAACACCACCAGGCATACATTGACAATTTAAATAAAGCAATTGAAGGAACTGAACTTGCAGGAAAAACTATTGAAGAGATCTGCCAGACAGGAACTGACAAACCAACAGTAAGAAATAACGGAGGAGGTCACTTCAACCACTCTCTGTTCTGGGAAATTTTAACGCCTGGAGGAAGCAAAGAGCCTGTAGGAAATGTAAAAGCTGCTATCGAAAATTACGGAGGTCTTGATAAATTCAAAACTGATTTTTCTGAGGCTGCTAAAACAAGATTCGGTTCAGGATGGGCTTGGTTGGTAAAGAATGCTGACGGGTCTGTATCTGTTTCTTCCACACCTAATCAGGACAACCCATTAATGCCTGTAGCAGACGTTAAAGGAACTCCGGTTTTAGGATTAGACGTTTGGGAGCACGCTTACTACTTAAACTACCAAAACAGAAGACCTGATTATGTTTCTGCATTCTTTGATGTAGTAAACTGGGATAAGGTAGAAGAATTATTCAATAAATAATTTTCAGCTATTATAAAAATGAAAAGGTTCAGAATTATTCTGAACCTTTTTTATTACTATGTTTTAAAACTTACCTTATGGCATCGCTTCCGGATAATCCATTCAGTCTCAGCTTATACTTCCAGTTTACATACGCGAAAACCTGGTAGAGCTTATATTCAAACTTGATCCCATAATTTTCTTTTGGATCATAATCGATTCCGGATTCAATAATATTTCTGTATCTGCCGGAATAATAATAGCTGTTCCATTCATTGACTAAAAATGTGTTTTTCGTCTTCAGATAAGATTCTGTATACTGGCTGATAGGTTTTGCAACAGCACTCAGAAAATAGTCGAATTGGGTATCAATGACTGTAAGATCCCATTCTCCGTCTTCATTTTTAGAAGGCTTCATTTCATGTTGCTCTTTATCTTTCTTTGGTGTTTCCTGAGAAAAACAGCTGAAAGGTACCAATGCAATCATTACTAATAAAATAATATGTTTCATGATATAGGTATTTATATAAAAAAGCAATCCAATAAGAGTGCCTAAATTTTTTATGGTTCTTTCTGAAGAACTACAAATGCCGGGAAGTGGTCACTGTAGCCTCCTGTAAACTGATCTCCATTCCATGATCTGAAAGGATATCCTTTATAATTTCCTTCTTTATTGACAAGGTAAGCGGGTGCAAAAATTTCTGTTTTGTAAACGGAATATTCTTTCGTTACCTGGTCTGAAACTACATTTTTAGAAACGATAATCTGGTCAAACAAGTTCGGAGCATCCTGATAAGCCAAAGAAGCAACTCCTTTCTTATATAGAGGATACATCAGGTTAAGATAAGGAGTTTCCTCGCTCAGGTCTTTTGGATTGGGCTGAGCTTTAAGATGGTTTTTTAAACTAGGGCTTACAGGGTCATCGTTAAAGTCACCCATGGCAAAAAGCTTTGTTGCAGGATCTGCTGCTCTTACGCTGTCCATCTGTTGTTTTAATAATGCAGCTGCAGCATTTCTTTTAGGTAGGGAAATCGCTTCACCACCTCTTCTTGAAGGCCAGTGGTTCATGAAGAAGGCTACTTTTTCATTATCTAAAAATCCTGTTACGACAAGGATGTCTCTTGTATATTCTCTTTTTCCGTTGTCACCATAAATGACCAGTTCTTTTTTTAATGAATTGGTAGGGGTGAACCTTCTTTTCTGGTAGATCAATGCAACGTCAATTCCTCTATAGTCATAAGAATTGTAATGAATAATTCCGTAGTCATATTTCTTTAAAGCTGGTTCGTTCACAAGATCCTGAATGACCTGTCTGTTTTCAACTTCTATTAAGCCTACTACTGCCGGAGCTGTTTTGGTATATTGTGCTCCCATTTCAGAAATTACCTTAGCTTCGTTAGCCAGTTTTGCCTTATATATTTTACTTCCGTAGTTCTTTGCACTTTTGGGGGTAAATTCTTCAGAACCACTTTGTATTCTTACTGCTTTTTTACCTTTTAAAGCTCCGTCGCTCCATGGCCCATCATATTTTTCAGCTTCCAGAAACTTGATAGAATCCATAGGAATACTTCTGTGGAAAGCAGGATTTTTAATGTCCCTGGTTCCATCTATATAATCTGCTGAGCGAATAGTATCCCAAAGGTTTTCCACATTTAAGAAACCTACGGTTGCTACTTTTCTCAGTTTTCCTTGTTGTTGGGAGAATGCCACGATCGAAATAAGCAGGGCAAACAGACTAGAAAATCTCTTCATCTCTTTGAGTTTTATTATACTATTAATTACAAATTTACCTTTTTTTAACTTGCTGCTTTTTAAATATTTGTAAATTTAAAAGCAGTAATCCGAATCTCTCTTTTATAATGATTCTTAAAAGATTGCAATGTTAAGGAAAAAATACGTTAAAAAAGTTTGAGATTGCAAAATTTGATTAAATTTGTGCCCCCAACTTTTAACCTGTTGAAAATTAACAATAAAAGTATTAAAAAATAAATATACTCATGATTAAAAAATTATCATTGATCTCTTTATTTACTTTGCTGCCTGCGTCGTATTATTACGCGCAGACAACTGTGTTTGCGTATCTTAAGGATGCAGACGGTAAGCCTGTTGAGCAAGCAAATGTAGATTTAAAAGGAGCAGGAAATGATGCAAAGGCAGACAAAATCGGATATTTCCAATTTAAAGATTTGATGCCTGGACATTATCAGATTATGGTTACAAAACCCAATTTTGAAACTAAAATTTTTGAATTTGATGTAACCAGTGATGAGAAGAGAAAAGATCTTGGAGTAATTACTCTTTATTCGGCATTGAACGGTGCAGATCAGGGGTTGGCTATCATAGAAGACTCGGGAGAAAGTGATAGCGGTGGCGCACAACAAACTGCAACAGTAGGATTACTACAGTCTTCTCAGGATGTATTCAACAGAATTGCAAGTTTCGATTTAGGACCGTACTGGTTCCGTCCAAGAGGAATTGATAGCAGAACAGGTGAGAATATGATCAATGGGGTTTCTATGGCCGCTGCAGATAATGGAGATGTAGACTTCAGTACCTGGGGAGGATTGAACGAAATTACCCGTTACCCGGAAATTGCAGTTAACCATGCACCTTCAGAATATGCTTTCGGAGGAACTACCGGAGTATTTTATAAGAATACCAGAGCCAGTGAGTACAGAAAAGGAAGCCAGCTGACGTACTCTCTGACCAACAGAAATTATACCAACAGATTATCTTACAGATTTTCATCCGGAATGAATAAGAACGGATGGGCATTTACAGGAATGATCGCAAGGAGATGGGCACAGGAAGGGATTCAGGATGGTACAGCTTATGATGCATACAGTGGATATATCGGTATTGAAAAGAAATTCAGTGATAGCCATACCATGACCCTGAATGCCATAGGTTCTAAATATGCCAGAAGCTCTTCAAGTCCAAGTACTCAGGAAGTATATGACTTCAGAGGAGTTCATTATAACTCTTATTGGGGATGGCAAAACGGAGATAAAAGAAATGAAAGAGTAAAAAGAGGTTTCCAGCCTATGATCCAATTGCAGGATTTCTGGAAAATCAATAAAAACTCTCAGCTTTGGACATCAGTTTCTTATCAGTTTGGGAAAGAGTACAGTTCAAGACTGGATTGGTACAAAGCCAATAACCCGTCACCAACTTACTACCGTAACTTGCCAAGCTATTGGTTAAACTATAAAGATCCGTCACCGGAACAAGCTGCCAACATCGGGATTACGAGAGATTGGTGGACGAATGATGACCAGTCTCATACACAGATCAATTGGGATAATCTTTATAATGCCAACAGAAACGTAGAATACAATGCGTTACTTGGTGGAAGGAGAGCCGCTTATTATCTTGTGGACGATGTAAAAGATGATAAAGTATGGAATGTATCTACTCATTATACATATAACTTCACCGATACTTCCCGTTTTATCTTAAACCTATCTTACCAGAATTACAGATCTGAGCAGTACAGGGAGGTAAATGATTTGTTAGGTGCTGATTTTGCGCTGAATATGGATCCGTTTGCATCCAATACCAATGCAGGAAGTGTTTGGGGTAAATTCAATACAAGGGAAAGCGATACTGATGTTGCTAAAAGAGAAGGTGATAAAATCGGGTACAGCTATATTTTCAGAAGACAGGAATTCAAAATAAATCCTGCTTTCAAATTCTCCACAGGAAAATTTGATGTTTTTATCTCCGGATTGTTCGGCTATACTACAAACAGCAGAGAAGGGTTATTCCAACACTATCTGTATGAGTCTTCTTATGGAAAAGGAGCAGACCAGAACTTCTGGAATGCAGGGGTTAAAGGTCAGGTCACGTATAAAATCAACGGGAGAAACTTCCTGGTTTACAACGGAGCTTACTTCTCACAGTCTCCTTTCTTAAATGATATTTATTTTAATACCAGAGTAAGTGGTGTTACCACTCCGGGAATCAAAAACGTTGTTGTTGATGCCAACGACCTGAGCTATGTAATCTCTACTCCGATTGTTAAACTTAGACTGACAGGTTACCTTGTTAATACTCAAAACGAAACAAGTGTACAAAGATATTTCGCACAGGGAATTAAACTGACAAACCTTACGGAGAGCGGTGATCAGGCTCCGGTTCAGGATGGTGCTTTCATTACGCAGGTGTTGGCAGGAGCCAATAAGAGAAATATGGGAATTGAGCTTGGTGCACAGGTGAAAGTAACTCCTACCTTAACTGCCAGTGGGTTACTAAGCTTAGGACAATATACTTATACTAACAATCCTACGGTTTATTTTGCATCTGACGCGGTTGGAACATTCAGAGAACTTGACGGAAACGGAAATATCGTCTCAAGATCTTATACCAATATGGGTGAAGCAACGCTTAAAAACTACAGACAAGGAGGTACTCCTCAGGAAGCATATACATTAGGTCTTCGTTACAGCAGCCCTAAATACTGGTGGGTAGGAGCAACATGGAACTACTTCGGGCAGTCCTTCCTGGATCCGTCTCCTGTAACCAGAACAGACAGGTTCTATACCAATCCTGGCACACCGGGAGTCCCATATGACATTGTAAATGATGAAGAGCTTGCAAGAGTACTTACGCCTACAAAGCTTCCTTCGGCATTCTTTTTCAATGTCAACGCAGGGAAGTCCTGGATGATTGGCAAATATTATGTATTGGTATCCGGATCTGTCAATAATATCCTTAATAACAGAAATTATATTACAGGAGGGTTTGAGCAGACCAGAAACGTTAACTATATTGATTATAAGAATGATTACGACAGCGGAAACATGGTATTCGCTCCAAAATACTGGTATAACCAGGGTAGATCTTATTTTGTTAACCTTCAATTCAGATTCTAAAAACTAAAATTAAAAATCGAAAACAATGAAAAATATATATTTTAAAGCGGCGATATTTAGTGCTATTTCAATGCTGACATTCTCGTCTTGTGTAAAAACTGATGATTATGAATTACCGGAAATCAAATGTACCAACAAATTTGCAGCAGCTAATCACCCGTTAACTGATCTTGCTGTTATTGCAAAAGTAAAACCAACTGAAGCCGATATCATTAAAGAAGATTATATTGTTGAAGCCTACATCTCTTCAAGTGATGAATCAGGAAATATCTATAAAATGATGTTCCTTCAGGATAAGCCTGAAAACCCAACACAAGGGATTGAAATTGACATCGATGGTGGAAACCAGTATCTTGATTATCCTACCGGGTCCTTAGTAAGAATTAACCTGAAAGGATTGATTGTTCAAGGTATTAATGGGAACATTAAAGTAGGTTCTTTTGATCCTAATTATCCTATCGGTAGAATCAACCCTAATAAATTATCCAATTACATGGCAAGAGTTTGTGACGGACAAAAGGCTGTAGTAACTGCAATAAAGCCATTAGAGTTTAATTCTATTGCTGATGCTCTTAAAAATGGAGCTCACATCAATCAGCTTGTAAAAATTAAAAATGTTCAGTTTGAAGATCCTGAACTGACAAAAACTTTTGCTGATGAATCAGGTACAGGTGACCGTTATATTACGGATAAGAAAGCAGGTAGATTAGATCTTCGTTTCAGTAACTATGCAACTTTTGCGAAATCACCGATCTCTCCTAAATATGCAAAAAGTGGTGATATCGTTCTTTTACTAAGCCGTTTTACCAGCTCAAGTAATGCAACAATTTTCACAGATCAGGCTTATATCAGAAATCTTGACGATATTAACTTCCCTAACGACAGATTCAATCCAGGTGAACCAGATGCTCCTTCTGCTTCTGCTGTAAACCTTTTCGCAGGTTCAGATTTTGAAAACTGGACAACTTTCTTATCCAGTGTAAACACTTTCGGTCTTAAGCCTTATGCTACACAAGGTGTTGGTCTTGGATACAATGGTACAAATTCACTTCAAATCAAAGGAACTCCTACCGCTAACGATTATGTATTTACATCTGTAGCTACTACAGGAATACCAGCTGTACCAAAAAGAATTACTATGTACATCAAAGGTACTGCAACTGGAAAAACTCTTTCTTTCAATGTATACAAAGCAGGTGGAGGTTTCTACGTATTTAATCTAGGTACATTCTCTACTGGTGCTACTTTAGGAGTAGAAAGTGCTAACTCTTACACAGGATCTATCAATACAAACGGACAATGGAGATTGGTTGAACTTACTCTTACAGGTATTGCTGATATTAACACTACAGCCGGAAAAGATATGTTTGCGATCAAAACAGGAAATGGTGGTATATATGATATTCAGATTGATAACATCAAAATTGAGTAATACATCAGGATAAAATATATTCTAATACACTTTATAAAAATCGGGCAGCTTTTTAAGCTGCCCGATTTTTATTTATACGGGATTTACTTGCGTTTATTTAACCGTAATCGTTGGATCCCAGTAAAAGTAACCATACAGGATCTGTTTGTTACTGTCATTCGGATCTAAAATATAAAGTCCAAACTGTACATAAAAATTCTCTGTTCCTGTAGCTTTTACTTTGGAGTCGATGCTTGCAAATGTGATATCAGCGCTCGCAGCAGGAAGACCGTTCTGAGAATTCAAATTTGGTACGGCAGCCTTTTTTCTTTCCACAGAATTGTATATAAAGCTGTTAAAAACCTGATCACCTGACCAGTACTTAATATTATAGATGATTACTGCATCATCTGAGTTTTGGTATATTGATGTTCCTCTGAAAGAAACAATATCCCCGGCTCTTGCACTGAAATTCAAATCAGCTGTACCTTGTCCGGAAATAGCGTTTGCATTCGAAACGATCATATGCTGGCTGTTATGATCAATTCCTGTAGGATTATTAGGGTCTGTACTTGGGTTTTTATAAGTTTGTCTTACATAATCCGTGTCAATAACGATCAGGACATCAATTTCCTGACTGGATGATTTTAGTTCTATATCTTCCATGATATTTAGTTTTTGATTGGTGTTTTCTTACTCATTGGGCTTTTCAGATTCCGCCCCGTTATTAAAGTGATACGGCTTCACTGATTGGGTTGTAATTACAGTACAAATGTACATGGCTGAAAATGAAAATCTTAGAGTGGAAATGCTGAAATTTTGGATTAGGTATTTGTACTTAATTAATCTCTTTGAAGTGATTTTTTATTGGTGCAAAAAAAATACCCTGAAAAGTTCAGCTTTTCAGGGCACCCATTTTTATAATGGTTAAATCTAATTTTTCATTTAAAAAGAAACCTCGTTCACTTCTTTTCCTCTTTGGAAGTTCATTGTTTTCTGGCTGCCTTTATAGGCTATGTTTACCAGATTGATCTGCTTAGGAAAAGCGCTTAAAAGGATCGTATTTTTAATCTTTAAGGTATTAATATCCGAAACACCTCCGGTTTCAAAATATACCCATACAGTTTCTCCACTGACCTGACTTCCCGTGAAGGTAATCGTTTTGGGAGACCCATTGACAAATACATCAAAATTATTGTTCACATATTTTTTTACCTCTGCTTCAAATCCTGCCGTGTTCGGGTTGATTTTAATCGCGTCAGAGATATGGCTTGTATTCATTTTTGTGGTAAACTTCAATGTCTTGCTTCCATCAATATAGTCAACTTTGGTCATTGAAGAGAAAAAGTCTACATACATAAAACTCATTAACACAAAAAATGTTAAAATTCCTGATATATATAAAAGTTTTTTCATCTTAATTAATAGATTTACAATCATAGTTGTTTGTTATAAGTCACAAATAATATGCCAATTAAAAATTTACATTCACAGAATATTTATCATAAAAGGCTTTAATATGTGCTACAGCCTCATCAGCAGTATCTACCACACGATAAAGATCAAGATCATCTTCCGCAATCATTCCTTCTTTTAACAGAGTTGTCTTAAACCAATCCAGTAATCCTCCCCAGAATTCACTTCCTACTAAAACAATAGGAAATTTTCCGATTTTATTGGTTTGAATCAGAGTCATCGCCTCAGTAAGTTCATCCAGTGTTCCAAATCCGCCAGGCATCACTACGAAACCCTGAGAGTATTTTACGAACATTACTTTTCTCACGAAAAAGTAATCAAAATTCATGGAATAGGATTTATTGATGTAAGGATTGAAATGCTGTTCAAAAGGCAGATCAATATTAAGTCCTATAGATTTCCCTTTTGCATTGAATGCTCCTTTATTTCCTGCCTCCATAATTCCCGGGCCGCCTCCGGTAATAATACCGAAACCCAACCTGGTAATTTTTTCAGCAATATCTACAGCCATTTCATAGTATTTATTCTCCGGCTTCAGTCGAGCAGATCCAAATATAGAAACACATGGGCCAATTTTAGCCAGTTTTTCATAACCGTCTACAAATTCAGCCATGACCTTGAAGACCATCCAGCTGTCTTTGGTGATTGTTTCGTCCCAGGTTTTTTGTCTGAAACTGTTGTGAAGTTTTGTTTCGTTACTATCAAGTTCTGGATTTACTAAACTTTCATCCCTGGTTCCATCAATTTCCATTGCAAAAAATTATTTAAAATGTTTTTCGGCTTCTAGTATGGATGCCGGTCTCCCAACATCAATAAGAATACTGTCGTGTACAAAACCATGTATATGTTCGGTCTGCATCAGATCCAGATATTCTTCCATAACAGAGAATTTGCCTGTTCTTTTTATTTTTTCGAAGATGACAGGATTAATACAGTGAATTCCACTGAATGCAAGGGCTCTAAAGCCTTTATTGAATTCTGCCAGCCTTTGTTCTCCGGTTTGTACATTCAGCCAGCCTCTCAAAACCATATCATCATTGAAAAGGAGTTTTCTCGAACTTTCTCTGTCCGAAACCGCTAAAGTAGCAAAATCTTTTATCTTTTTGTGGTATTCTACCAGTGCATTGATATTCAAGTCCGTTAGAATATCAGCGTTCATGATTAAAAAATCTTCTCCGTGATCTAAAAATTTTCTTGCAAATATCAAGCCGCCACCTGTTTCCAGCAGTTCGTTGCTTTCATCAGAGATTTCAATCTTACATCCGAAACTATTGTTTTTATTCAAAAAATCAACAATCTGATTTCCAAAATGATGAATATTAATAACAAAATCCGTAATTCCGAAACTTTTAAGGTATTTGATATTTCTTTCCAGAAGTGGAATTTCATTCACTTTAGCCAATGCTTTTGGATGGTGATCTGTAAACGGTTTCAGTCTGGTCCCTTTGCCTGCTGCGAAAATTAAAGCTTTCATAATAGTATAAGTAATGAGTGATGGGTAATGAGTAATATATAAATGTAATCAAAATTACTTATTGCTCATTACTGATTACTAATGTTCAGTTGCGGTTGTTCATCGTGTTGAAGGGTAATTTCGGTTCCTTCAGGATATTTTTCCTTGATGAATTCTGCAATTTTTATGGCACAATATACCGATCTGTGTTGTCCTCCGGTACATCCGAAATTAATCTGAAGATGCTCAAAACCTCTTTCCAGATAGTTGTCAATATTGATGGAAACAATAGATTTTACCAGTTCTAAAAATTTTGGCATTTCCGTTTTTGTTTCAAGATATTCCTGAACTCCGATGTCATTTCCGGTCTGGATTTTATATTCTTCAATTCTTCCGGGATTTAAAATTCCACGGCAGTCAAAAGCGAAGCCTCCTCCATTTCCGGAATTATCTTTGGGAATTCCTCCTTTTTTGTAGGAAAAACTGTGTATCTCGATGTGTAGCATATTTTTTATTTTTAAACCATTAAGGCTTATTTAGTTTTTAAGGTAAGTTAAGATTTTGATAAATCAAAATTTAGTCAGGAAGCTCTTTGAAAAATTCATTAATAAAGGGTTTCATTGACTTGGTAATATTGTTCGTAAAAAAGTTAATAAGAAGGCCCTGTGGCTTTTTAAGAACTTTCATGTAAGTGAGTAGTTGTGCCTCATGTATTGGTAAGACTTCTTCTACAGCTTTTAACTCTATAATAATTGTATCGTTGACGAGGAGATCTACAACAAGCTTTGTTTCAATTTCTATCCCTTCATAATTAATGGGAAAATACAACTGCTGTTTCACATCATAGCCATTTTTAATAAGTTCAATCTTTAGACATTCTTCATAGACACTTTCAAGGAGACCCGGACCAAGAGCCTTATGGACTTTAATAGCAAAGCCGGTAATTTCATATGACAGTTGGGTAATTTCTTTTTTGGTCATAACCTTAATATTCTTAATGACTTAAAGCTTTCTTAATGGTTTAAATTTATAATTTCTTCAATTTTTTGCTTTGCTCTCTCTGAAATCAGCTGCTGAATTACTTTTTTCAGTTCAGGATAATCATTCATCTGCTCCCATGAGTCTGCAAATTGTGTAATATTCTCAATTCCTTTTTCAAGGCTGGCCATGAAATGTTGTTTCCTCTGAATTAATCCCCTGAATCCATAGGCTCCCAAAACCTGTAAAAATCTCATCATTTGAATAGGCATCACAGCGTTTTTCAGCTGCATTCTTGTTTCATGGTTTTCGAACTGCTGAATATAAAATTCAAGCATTTCCTGTTTGAAATCTTCGGGGAAATTTGCTTTCGCCTGAAAAAGAAACGAGATGACATCATACATTAAAGGACCTTTCATTGCCGATTGGTAATCGATGAAAGAAACTTCATTTTTCTCGTTGACCATGATATTTCTTGCCTGAAAATCGCGGATCATAATTCCTTTGGGTTCAAGGTTTTCAATAAGGGCTGCAATTTTTTTGAATTCTTTAAGGAGTATAGATTTGTTGTATTCAAGTTCCAGAAAATCGGCGACAAAATTTTTAAAGTAATACAAATCATGAATCACGGGAAGTTCATCATAGCTTTCATATTCAAAGGTTTTTGAAAAATCAATTTTACCTTGCGTCTGCACCTGCAGTTGGTAAAGCTTTTCTAAAGTCTTCTGTACCAAAGATCTTACAGTGGAAGACAGTTGTTCTTTAGCAATCACTTCAGAAAGAGTATGTTGCCCCAAAAATTCTTGAATATACATTTTCCTGTCATCTGAAACAGCAAGGATGGAGGGTGTATTAAGGTTCAGGTCTGAGAATACTTCGGAATAATAAAGAAAACTATCATTTTCCGGAATATTTTCATTGTACGTGATGATGTATTTTTCAGTACCGGCAGTGGCCAGAAAATTTACCCTCGCAGATCCGCTTTGAGCTAATGTGACGAATTCGGAAGATTTTTTACCTAAATGGTTTTCAAAAAATCGTTTTGCGTTTTCAGAAGTCATAATATGGAAACAAATATACTAAATTAACATGAGTTGGAAATGATCGTTTAAAGAACTGATCAGTTGGGGGTAAAGAGTGTGATAATAGCACTGAATAATTTTGATATTATTAAATTTTCTAGCGAAAATTTTTAAGTGTTCTGTGTGAATAACGTAAAGTTTGATTGCTTGTTTTTAACTTTCTTTGTTCAAATTCAGGATATTACAGGCTAATTTTTATCTTTGCAGTATGCTGAAAGACTTTAAACCTGTTTTAGGTATTTTATTGCGCTTTATTGTTATTTACCTGGTGTTGCTTTTCGCTTATCAGTTCTACCTGAACAGTGGTAAAGATTCCGGGTTGGATTCGTTTTCAAGGCTGATTGCCCGTCAGGTAACGTCTTTACAGAATGCAATAGGTTACCCTACAGAACTTTATGATGATGTAAAGAACGAACAGGTTTGGTTTTATGTAAAACACAATTATGTGACGAGAATGGTGGAAGGATGCAATGCCGTTTCTGTCATCATTCTATTTGTGTCTTTTGTTTTTGCCTTTTATAAGGGAGTAAAGACTTTCGTTTTTGTTGCAGTAGGATTGGTTTTACTGTATATTATGAATCTCCTTAGAATTGTCGGATTGAATATAGTAATGGTTGATTGTAAGGAATATGGAAAGATATTTCATGATTTTATTTTCCCTGCTGTTATTTACGGAAGTGTAGTTTTACTGTGGTTAATCTGGATTAAATTTTTTGCTCTAAAACATGAAAATTCTTAGCTGGCTTTTGGTTATTGCAGGAATCTGCGGATTGATAAGTGTAAGGGTTCTGGAAGATACTATTTTTTATGATCCTTTCTTAGACTATTTTCATGAAGCCAATAAAAATATAGAATTCCCTGCCTTTGAATGGGATAGACTGATTGCCGGACATGTGTTCCGATTTATTTTAAATCTTTTTTTTTCCTGTCTGATTATTTACGGATTATTCAAAAATAAAGAATGGACGATACAGGGAGCAGTGATGATGATTGTGGTCTTTGCCATCACTTTCCCGATCTATCTCTACTGTATTCACAGCAAATTTGAAATAGGATATCTTTTTTCTTTTTATATGAGACGATTTGTAATCCAGCCGTTGATTATACTTCTGATTGTTCCGATGTTCTATTACAGAAAGCAGATGATTACTAACGAAAGCAGATAAAGTAAGATCCGATTTGATTATTCTCCTTCAATGATTGTATGTTTATCCACGCTGGTAACATTTTCCGGTGTCCATTCTACACGTTTGATGAAATCTTTTTCGCGGACAGGGCAGTCTTTGATCTGGCATACCGGGCATGAAATCGGTTTACAGTCATCCATATGGAAATTGAATTCAATACTTCGTTTAATATTTCTGGCAAGAAGAATAATGACTTTTTCCATTTCACCATGAGCATCACGAAGATCATAATACCAGGGAAGTGTGATATGGGCGTCAATGTGCAGAGAAGATCCGAATTGCTGAATTTTCATATTGTGGACATCAATCCATTCTGCATGTCTGTTTTCTTCAAGGATTTTAATCACCTGATTTAATATTTCAGGATCCTGTTCATCCATAATACCACTTAATGATTTTCGGACGATTTTATAGCCTACAAATATGATATAAAGTCCAAAACTTAATGCTACTACGGAATCGAGCCAATAGATTTTGGTAAAATAAACAATGATTAAGCTGGCCACTACGCCAAGGGTGGTAATGGTATCGGACTGAAGGTGTTTACCGGATGAAATAAGAACCAGAGAGTTCTCTCTTTCCCCTTTTTTTATAGAGATATATCCCAGCAGATAATTAATAACAGCAGTGGCTGCAATAATCCATATCCCTAGATCAATTTTACTCAGCGTTTTTCCAACAATAAGACTATGGACCCCTTCATAAATGATCATAACGCCGGCAATAGCGATAAGTGCTCCTTCAATACCGGAAGTAACGAATTCTACTTTTCCATGCCCGTAAGGGTGGTCTTCATCCTTAGGTTTGGCTGCAAGATGGAGAGAATACAATCCCATGAACGCACTGATGACATTGACAATACTTTCCATAGCATCGGAAAATACAGCGTCGGAATTGGTGAGCTTCCAGGCAATAATTTTTCCAACAAAAAGGATGATTCCGAATGTTGCAATGAGCTTTTGAAATCCTATTTTCTCTTTATGGGCATTTTTCTGGGTGTTCATAATTGTGTTTGATAAAAAAAAGAATCTCAATTCTGAGACTCTTTTTATTTTGTTAGTTTATACTAAGTTGTTTGCTACAAGGTATTCTGCAATTTGTACAGCGTTTGTTGCTGCTCCTTTCCTCAGATTGTCTGCAACGATCCAGAGGTTGAGCGTCTTGGGCTGTGACAGATCTCTTCTGATTCTTCCAACGAAAACTTCGTCTTTTCCTTCTGAGTACAGCGGCATCGGGTAGTGGTTGTTTTTTACATCATCCATTACAATGACACCCGGAGTTTCAGATAAGATTTTTCTTACTTCATCCAGTTCAAATTCATTTTCGAATTCGATGTTTACACTTTCAGAATGTCCTCCCTGAACCGGAACTCTTACAGCGGTTGCTGTTAAGTTAAAAGTATCATCTCCTAAAATTTTCTTAGGCTCCTTCATCAGTTTGATCTCTTCTTTGGTGTAATCATCATCAGCAAATACATCACAGTGTGGCAATGCATTTTTGAAGATCTGATAAGGATATACTTTTTCAGTAGAATCGTCTCCGCTGATTTCACCGTTCAATTGGTCTACAGCTGCTTTACCTGTTCCTGTTACAGACTGATAGGTAGAAACAATTACTCTTTTTAAATCATATTTCTTGTTCAAAGGTCCAAGAACCATTACCAACTGAATGGTAGAACAATTCGGATTTGCAATGATTTTATCTTCTTTCGTTAAAACATCAGCATTGATCTCAGGAACGACTAATTTTTTATCAGGATCCATTCTCCATGCAGAAGAATTATCAATGACTGTTGTTCCTGCTTCTGCAAATAAAGGCGCGAATTCAAGAGAGGTAGAACCTCCTGCAGAGAAGATAGCAATATCCGGTTTGGCAGCTATAGCGTCCTTCATGCTTACAATAGTAAATTCCTTCTGTTTATACTTCACCTTCTTGCCTACAGATCTTTCGGATGCTACCGGGATTAATTCTGTTACAGGGAAGTTTCTCTCCTCCAAAACTTTAAGCATAACTTGTCCAACCATGCCTGTTGAACCTACTACAGCTACTTTCATTGATTAATTAAAAATTTAAGATTAAACTATTTATAAATTATAACGCATATAATTTCTTTGTCTTTTTATGCCCCGAAGACTCTTGTCCAAGGGAACGCGAATGCAAATAAACCTACTGCAATCAGCCCCATAATCACTACTCCTAAAGAAATAGTATCATTGGATTTTACTTTTTTGTTGACAATGGTCATCAAAACTGCTGCAATAAGCATAGAGAATGGGTGTTCAACATATTGAAATCTCAATGCTGCATTTTTCATTACTTCTCCCATGTTTAATCCTTTGCTGAACGTTGTGATCAACATAATGATTCCCAATAAAAACTGAACGTGGAAGAAAATCATTGTGAATAGAGTTGTTTTCTTCAAAAATTTGTTCACTTTTCCACTGAAACCAAACATGGTAGCTAAAAGTGCAATGATAAATAATGTTACCAAAAGAATTTCAAGATACCCGAAACCTTTGTGGGCATTAAGTAAAATGTTGTAAAAATCCATAATCCTATTTTTTTGTACACAAAGATAACAAAAATCCCGGCTCAAAGCCGGGATTGATATTGAGAAAATCTAATATTATGATTTTATTAGAAGTTGAATGATAATGTTGCAGCCCAAGTAGTTCCGAAACCGAAATAAGCACGGTTACCCGTTGCAATACCATTGTACATTCTACCAGCTTCTTCATAAGTTTTTCCTTTATCAGGATCATTGTTTGCTGTAATTTTATCTGTTCCAAATATGCTTGTTGCAGAATCAGAAATATAAATTTTATCAAACAAGTTGTAAACGTTAGCTCCGATTGTGAAGTACTGAGCTTCGTTTTGTAATCTGATTTTGTAAGAGAAACCTACATCAAATAAGTTAAAGTCAGGTAATTTCAATACTCCTCTATCCTGAGCAGCAACATTGGTGAATGTTCCGGCGTCAATAGTAGAGTAAAGTTTACCTACATATCTCCATGTTCCGAAGATATTAAGATCTTTTACCGGTTTTACAGTAAGTCCTAATGATGCAGTCATCTGAGGGATACTGTTATTACTTGATCCTCCTACTTTTACTTTATCTAAGTATAATTCGTTTCCTGCTGAACCAGCCAAAGTAACAGGGTTGTTGTTGTCATCAAAAGAAGCTACGTTAGCATTTCCTTTGTAGTAGTAATCTCCCCAAGAGAACATCCCTTGAACTTCCAAGAAACGGTTAGGTTTGTATACTCCATCAAATTCTACTCCCTGATGAACTTCAGTGATACCGTTAATTTCAGAATAACCTGTAGTTGTTGAACCATCTGCTAAAGTGAAAGTCTGACCTGTTTTTCTTAGCCATCTGTCTTTCCACTGTGTTCTGTATACGTTAACGTTTGCAGTGAATTTAGCAGATCTGAATCCATATCCAATTTCAGCAGAAGAAATTTTCTCGTTAGTCAGATAAGGGTTAATAAGCTGTTGGTTACTTGGGTAAACAGTATTAAGGAATGGTTGTTTGCTATAATAACCTAAGTTAGCAAAAACATTATGTTGCTCATTAATGTTATAGTTAGCACCCCCTTTAATGTTATATCCAAAGATGTTTTTAAATCCTGTTTTAGTATTTACGGTCTGACCTTTTAATGTGCTTCCGTCTACTACATAGTTATCAATTCTCTGGTAACCTTGGTTAGATACGGAACCTTGTAAGAATGCAGATAAGTTATCTTTAGTATATTCTACTTGTGCAAATCCACTGTACCATAATACTTCTCCGTCATTGCTGTATCCTATCTGATCTTCAGCCGGAGCTAATTTACCTCCGAAAGGATTCCATGAAAGTTTTTTATAATCATAAAGAGCATTTACGATTCTAGGTGTTGCAATGTTTTTGTTAGCAGCATCTTTATATCCTTTAGCTCCGTAAAGGTCTGTAAGCACCTGGTAATGGTAACCGTAGTAGTATCTGTCGTCAGTACCAATTGAGAAATTCCAGTTGTCATTAATTTTGTGTTGGAAGTTAGCCAAGATACCATACCAGTTGTGAGAATTGATATTTGATCTACGAACCAAAGTACTTCCTGCACCTGCCGTATTTAAGTTAACGGCTGCGTTAGCTGCAAAAATAGCGTCATAGTTGAAGTGACCTGCAGTATCGTAGAAGTCAGTCATTCCTTTTCCTCCTACTTTACCTAAGTCACCGGTTCCACCACCTCTACCGTTAGACATGTATAAAACTGTACTTAATTTAGACTTTTCACTCATTGTCCAGTCCCAGTTTAACATCATTACCGGCTTAGCATAATAGTTTGATCTGTTTGCTAAGGCAACTTTGTTTCCGTTGGCATCTGTGTAATAACCAAAATCTGAATTATATCTTCTATTTGGAGTCCCGTCATGATCTGGGTTATAGTTAATATAGTTTTGGATAGTCGGTGCAAAAGTTCTCTGATCGTGCCACTGAGGAGCAGATGTTACAGTAAACTGTAAGTTATGTTTTTTGTTGATTTCATAACCTAGTGCAAAGAAATATGCATAAGATTCATAATCAGTATTTTCAATATAAGTACCTCCGGCTTGTCTGCTCATTAAGAATGATGCAGAAATACCATCCTTGGATTTTCCTGTGTTATAAGAAAATGAAGTTTTTAAGTAATCGTTGTTACCAACACCTAATCTGATAACCCCTCCTTTTTTCATATCAGCAGAACGGGTAAGGAAGTTTACTGTTCCTCCTACAGAAGCAATTGCTAATTTAGAAGAACCTAAACCTCTCTGAACTTGTAATGTACTTGTTACATCAGATAATCCAGTCCAGTTTGAGAAATAAACAGCACCACCTTCCATATCGTTAACTGGCATACCGTTTACCATTACAGCGATGTTTCTTGTTTCGAAACCTCTGATTGTAAGACCTCCATCACCAAAACCTCCTCCGGATTTTGTAGCGTAAACAGATGGAGTAGTGTTCAAAATCTCAGGTAATTCCTGGTTACCTAATCTTTCTGCAAGTTGTGCCGCTTTAATAGTAGAAGCTGCAACAGGTGTCTTTCTATCTTTAGCGATATCTGTAACACCTCTTAAGATTACCTCTTCAATATCTTTGGACTTTTGTACTGTGTCCTGAACTTGTTGAGCGTAATAAACACTAGCTGTAGATAATGTAATAACCGCAGTTAGTATCGATTTGTTGATTAATTTCATAATCGTTAGTAATAATTAGATTTAATTTTCTGCAAAATTCGCAAAATAAAATTTAACTATTATTAACTCAATGTTAATTTTTAATAAGTCTTAATAATGTTAACCTGTTAAAAATCAATATTATGGCTAAAAATTGAATTTTAGTATGAAAAAAGTCATGTTATTGAATTTTTAACAAAGTGGTGGTGTTTTTGTTAAAAATTCAACGCTATTTCACTGCTTTGAGACTCAGATCTATATTCTCAGCAGAGTGTGTAAGGGCTCCTACAGAGATATAGGTAACGCCTGTGGATGCAATTTCTTTCAGCATATCGCGGGTAATTCCTCCTGAAGCTTCAGATTCACAAGAACCATTGATCATTTTTACAGCCTCCTTCATCGTTTTTACATCCATATTATCAAGCATGATTCTGTCGACCTTTGCATTGATGGCTTCCTGAACTTCTTCAAGGTTTCTGGTTTCAACCTCTATCTTTAACTTTTTCTTATTTTTTTTAACGTAATCTTTTGCCATTGCCACGGCATTGGTTATGCTTCCATTGTAATCAATATGATTGTCCTTTAGCATAATCATATCATAAAGACCATATCTGTGATTGGTTCCGCCGCCAATAGCAACCGCCCATTTTTCACACATTCTGAAGTTAGGAGTTGTTTTTCTTGTATCTAAAAGTTTAGTTTTTGTACCTACTAATCTGGAATCCCATTCATGGGTTAAGGTGGCAATACCACTCATTCTCTGCATACAGTTAAGAACAAATCTTTCCGTAGAAAGGATGGATCTTGCACTACCTGTAACAGTAAGGGCGATGTCTCCGAATTTGCAGGGAGTTCCATCTTTAATGAAAACTTCCACTTTCAGATTTTTGTCAAAAGTCTTGAAAATGATTTCTGCCAATTCAACACCTGCAAGAATACAGTCCTGTTTCACCAAAAGCTTAGCACTTTGTACAAGATCCTGTGGAATAGTAGACAGGGTAGAGTGATCCCCATCCTGAATATCTTCCTCAAGTGCGTTTTTTATAAATGTCTTTAATGCTTTATCTGTTACGTATGCTGGTCTTTTCATTGTGTGATTTCTTTTTAAACCAAATCTTTATTATAAAATGCTCCCTTATTCTCTGTCATTTCCATGGATTGGGTAATGATGAGATGGGCAACAGTTGTCAGGTTTCTTAATTCTGATAATTGCGGCGAAAGAATAGAGTAGTGGTAGATTTCATCTACAGCGGCTGCAATCTCCTGATGTTTTTGCAATGCCATATTCAGACGTTTGTTGCTTCTTACAATACCTACCAGGTCGCTCATCATTTCCTGAAGCTGTTTTCTAAGATAACTGACGATGACCATTTCATCCATGATTTTCATTCCCTCTTCATTCCATTCCGGAACGGCTTTCAGATCATCAAAGTTGAAACTGTTTTCATTCAGAAGTTCTACTGTTTTCATAGCAGCATTGTGTCCGAAAACCAAGCCTTCAAGCAATGAATTGGAAGCAAGTCTGTTGGCGCCGTGAAGTCCGGAGTTGGTGCATTCTCCTACAGCAAAAAGATTTCTGATGGAAGACTGTCCGTCTCGGTCTACTTCGATCCCGCCCATTAGATAGTGGCAGGCTGGTACAACAGGAATCAGTTGAGTGAAAGGGTCAATTCCTTCGTTTTTACATTTTTTATAAATATTAGGGAAATGTTCTAAGAATTTTTCATGGTTCATTTCTTTGCAGTCTAAACCGACAAATTCGTCTCCGGTAATTTTCATTTCGGCGTCGATGGCTCTTGCAACGATATCTCTTGAGGCTAATTCTTCACGTTCATCATATTTATGCATGAATTTTTCACCCCTTTTGGTTCTTAATTTTGCTCCATCTCCACGAACTGCTTCTGAAATTAAAAACAACATTCCATCCATTTTGCTGTACAAAGCTGTCGGGTGGAACTGGTAATACTGCATATTGGAAACCTTCCCTTTAGCACGGGCTACAAAGGCAATTCCGTCTCCTGTAGCAATCGTAGGATTGGTGGTGTTTTTATAAACATGTCCGGCACCTCCTGTGGCAACCAGTGTTATTTTAGAAGTGATTTTTTTGATGGTTTTGGAATTTTCATCCAGAATATAGGCGCCATAGCAATGGATGTCTCCTTCATTGAGCTCTTTTCCGGGAACATGGTGCTGTGTAATAATATCAATAACGTAATGATGATCAAGAATTTCAATATTCGGGCTGTTATTGGCTGTTTCCAGCAAAGCTCTTTCAATTTCAAAACCTGTGATATCTTTATGATGAACGATTCTGTTTTCAGTGTGGCCTCCTTCTCTGCCTAAAGCAAACTTACCGTTCTTCATATCGAACTGGGCGCCCCATTCTACAATTTCATTGAATCTCGCTGGAGCTTCTCTTACCACCATTTCTACAACATCGCGTTTGTTTTCTCCGTCGCCGGCACGCATGGTATCGTCAATATGTTTTTGAAAATTGTCATTCTGAAAATCAGTAACAACAGCGAGACCACCTTGTGCATATTTGGTGTTGCTTTCGCCTTCATCAGATTTGGTTACAATAATGATTTTGGCATCAGGGTGCTGCTCAGAAACTTTAATGGCATAGGAAAGTCCGGAAATGCCGGAACCGATTACTAATACATCCGCTTTTATCATATGCTGGCTTTAGGTACAATCGTTTAAAATATTAAATAAATTTAAACAATTTTTCGTTTGGTTTTCTTACTTTTTTCATGTGCTGGAAGTGATCTTCTTCAGAACGGTAACCTAAAGCGAGGGTAACAGTTACTTTTTCTGTTTCAAGATTGATATTCAGAATTTCTTCAATGAGATCCTGACGGAAGCCTTCCATGGGGCAGGAGTCTATATTTTCAATAGCAGCAGCATACATAAGATTGGCCAATACTATATAAGACTGTTTTTCTGCCCAGTTGAAAATTTCATCATGTGTTTTCTGGTTAATATGCTGATTTATGCTATTTCTGAAAGGGTCCAGCGTTTCCATAGGAGTATCTCTTACTTCAGAAATATGATTAAAATACCCTCGGATATAGTTCTCTTCTATAATTTTTTTTGAAATAATAACGATAAGATGAGAACAAGTGGAAATCTGAGAAGGATTATAAAAAGCAGGAATTAATTTCTGTCTCATCTCCTCGCTTTCAACAACCACAATTTTATAGGGCTGAAGTCCCAGCGAACTGGCAGACAGCTTTCCTGACTCAAGAATGTTGTGAAGAGTTTCCTGAGGAATAATCTGATGATTGAATTTTTTTACAGAATATCTTCTGCTTAAAGCTTCCAAATAATTCATAGGACAAATTTAAGAATTGAATATGAATAAAGAGTCTTTAAAATGAAATATCTCCTCCCTGTTCTTACAAAAAAATCACCCCGACTGGCGGGGTGATTCTTTTGATGTGATGGAAAGTGTAATTATTCTCTGTTTTTTACAACAATCCAGCCTGAGAATTTTATCGGAGTACTGTTTTTATTATTTTCATTCCATGAAACAGAATACCAATAGTTTCCTGTTGGGACTTTTTTATGTCCATTGGTAGTTCCAGCCCATTTATAGCCATTGGTTTTATCTGCCTGGAACATTTTATAGCCATATCTGTCAAAGATGGCTATTTCCAGATTTTGTTTGTTGGCAAGTGCAGAGTAATCAACAAAATCATTGATTCCGTCATCGTTAGGTGTAATGATGTTGATAAGATTAGGGACTGTGATATTGACTTCAACAGGTACACAGTTATAGCCGTCTCTTACATATACTTTAGCTTCTCCTCTTGCAATATTGGTAAATACATTGGAGTCCTGCCAGTTGATATTATCCATTGAATACTGGTAAGGAGGAGTTCCGCCATTGGCATATACTGTTACTGTACTTCCCGAAATGTCAACAGTAGTGATAACCGGATTGTCTGAGGGATATACTGTTACTTTCTGTGTCACAATACAATCTCCGGTTTTAAGTTTTACCCAGTAAGTTCCTACTCCTACATTTTTGATAGACTGTGTGGTAGCTCCTGTGCTCCATTCGTAGCTTTTGAAACCTGCTCCGGCATCTAATGTTGTAGTGTTTTCAATACAGATGGTCTTGTCAAGTAAAGTTCTTGAATAAACAGGAGGTATTACTGTTAATGTAACTTTAGCGATGGAATAGCATCCGTTTCCATTAAAAACTTTAATATAAACAACACCATTAGGAGCGATGTATGCTGCCGGAGTTGCGATTGCATTAGTTCCACTGATAGCATCTGTCAGGGATGGATAGTATTCTTTCGTAAGTCCGCCCTGGGAAACTACAGCTCCTGTAAGATTAAAAGAGGCCGTAGATGGGTTAGTTTCAATGAAGCAGGATTTTATTTCAACGTCATTAACAACTACGACAGGGTAAATATTCAGTGTGATTTTAGAAGTACTTACGCAACCCTGAGGTGTGGTTACTTTTACATATATTGTTGCTGCTGCAGAAGCATAGGCAGAAGGATTTGTTATTTGATTCGTACCGTTATTCAGATCGTATAAGGTAGGGTAGAATTCTTTGGTTACTCCGGCAACAGTTGTTACAGCAGCCGTATTGAGGTCAAACGTTGCTGTTCCGGCATTGTTGTTATTACATCCGCTAAGACTGGCATCCGTTGCTGCAAATGGAGTAGGATTAAGCTGAATAACACCGTCGCCATTATCACAAAGAGTAGATGTAGGATCTTTTACAACCACTTTAATAGTTGTATTTCCAGAATATTGGAAACTTGTGGGATTGGCAATAGGAGTAGAGCTTCCCAATACATAATAAGTGAAAATATAATTGCCCGGATTATTTACAAATTGAGAATTATAAGAAGTAAGGTCTACTGTACCATTTCCGGTAGCTGGATTTGTACAAACGAACGGACTTATGGTATTACTTAAAATAGGAACTTTATCTACATACACCTTAACATCTTTAATAGAATGTCTTGCACTGGCACCACCGGTTGCGGCAGAGAAACCAAAATACCCTTGTGACATTCCCACAGCTCCTCCGGAAGGAGCAAAAGACTGATCTACGATAAGGACACCGTTGATTCTTACTTTGATGATCCAGTTTGTCGGGTTGGTAAGGTCTGTTTCACCATTTACTTCCACATGTCTGTAGGTGTCTCCTACAAACGGCTGAGTAGCGATAAGATCCGGCGAATGGAATGTGCTTCCAGGAGTGGTGTTGAATTCAATGTTGTTACCTGCTGTATTATTTGTACCGTAAAGAATGTGAACTTTACTCATCTGGCCTTCGGTAGTATTGTTGAAGATATCAAAACCAACCATAAGCCCGGAAGCATTAGCTGGAATACCCAATCCTCCTCCTGATACAAATCCTGTTGGTGGGTTGGCCAGATACCAGAAGGTGAAGCCGTCTCCTTTTCCAAACTGTGTAGTTCCGTTTCCGTCAATTCTGAAATCGAATTCCACTTTCCACTTATCACAATAGCTTAGAGTGATAGGAGTGGATAATTTTACAGCCCCGTATCTGCTGGTCTGATCGGTTGTCAGTCTTACAAAGTCTCCGCTTACTATAGCATCAGAGACAAGATCCCAGCCCGTCGTATTTACAGGGTTTCCGGTAAGTTGATAGGTTTGTGAAAGAAACCTTCCCGGCAAGAATAATAAGATAGTTAGTAAAAAAATGAGTATATTTTTTTTCATAGTGGATGGATTATGATGTTATTGTTTTTTTATCTTTAAATTATAGTGAGACAGTAATATCTGGTCTCAATCTCTTCTTGAGCAAATCCTTTTTTTTAATACAGAAACTACCCCAAATGAGGTAGTTTCCGATAGTAAATTATTCTCTGTTTTTAACTAATACCCAGCCTGAGTATTTCGTTTCAGTATTGTCTTTATTATTTTCGTTCCATGAAATGGTGTACCAGTAAGTCCCTGTAAGTACTTTTTTACCGGAAGCAGTTCCATCCCAGGTAAAGTTTCTCATTTTTCCGGCTTCATATAGTTTGTTGCCATATCTGTCATACACAATGAATATCAGATTTTTCTTGTAAGCCAGTGCTGAATAATCAATGAAATCATTTACGTTGTCGCCGTTTGGAGTGATAGCGTTAACCAGATTAGGAACGGTAATCTGAACTTCAACAGGTGTACAGTTATAAAAATCTTTTACATACACTCTTACTTCTCCTCTTGCTAATCCTGTGAATATATTACCCGGCTGCCAATTGACTCCGTCCAGAGAGTATTGATATGGAGGAGTTCCTCCCGCTACATTGACAGTAATGGTGTTGTTGTCAATATCAATGCTGGAGATGACAGGATTTGCAGATGCTTTTACATTAACAATCTGTGTAGTGATACAGTTTCCGGTTTTCAGTTTTACCCAATATGTGCCAACACCTACATCTTTAATAGATGAGGTTGTTGCTCCTGTACTCCATTCGTAACCATCAAATCCAGATCCTGCATCCAAATCTGTTTTTTCTCCAATACAAATGGTTTTGTCTTTTAAAACAGAAGATGTTACAGGAGGTAATACAATAAGGTTGATCTTAGCAATATTAAAGCATCCGTTGGCGTCTGTTACCTTTGCATATACTGCAGTACTTATGGATAAATACTGAAGCGGATTCATAATTTCATTGATGCCGTCCAAAGCATTTGCGATGGATGTGTAGTACTTTTTGGCAGCGCCTGCTCCTAAAGTTGTAACATCTGCAGTTGTCAAATTAAAAATGGCACTCGTAATATTATTTTCAATGAAACATGATCTCAGGGTGGCTTCTTTTACAGGAGTGTCAGGATAGAATGCCAATGTAATTTTTGCTGAACCTGTACATCCCAGAGGAGTGGTTACTTTTACATAAACGACTCCGGGAGCAGATATATAATTGTCAGGATTTTGAATCTCATTCGTATCTGCATTGAGGTCTGCTAAAGTTTTATAATATTTTTTTGTAACACCTAAAACATTGGTTACAGCTGCTGTATTCAGGTTGAAGGCTGCTGTTCCGGCTTTGTTATTATTACATACCGTAATCGTCTTATCTTCCGCTTTGAAAGGGGCAAGGTCGAGTAAAATTTTACCATCCGGGTTGTCACAGAGCAATCCTGCATTATCTTTAATAACAACTGTAACTGTTGTATTGGCATTGAACTGATAATTGGCTGGAGTAGCAATAGGGGTAGAACTTCCAAATGGAAAATAGGTAAATGTATAATTGGAAGGGTTGTTGACAAATTGCGAATTGAAAGAAGTCAGGTTTACAGACCCGTATCCTGTTGTAGGATTAGGACAGAATGACTGTGTTGCTGAATTCTGTAAAATTGGAACTTTATCCGTATAAATTTTTACATTTTTAATGGAATGTCTTGATCTTGCACCTCCTGTAGAAGCTGAAAAACCAAAATATCCTACAGTCATTGCAGCAGCAGCACCTGAAGGCGCGAAAGACTGATTGCAAATTACATTCCCATCTATTGTTATTTTTATAATCCAGCTGGTAGGAGCTGCAGGATCTACCTGTGCCGTTACTTCCACATGTTTGAAATTTGTTCCCTGGAAAGGTTGTGTAGTATTCAGATCCGGGGAGTGGAAAGAACTTCCGGGAACATTAAAAAATTCGACATTATTGCTGTCAGTGGTGTTTTGAACCAGTCCATAGCCAACGTGTACCTTACTCATGGTAGCCGTTGTGGTATTGTTGTAAGTGTCAAGTCCTACCACAAGACCAACTGCATTTTGAGATACTCCAAGGCCTGAGCCTAATACGCTGGCAACAGGTGGGTTAGCGAGATACCAGAAGGCAATTCCATCCCCGTTAGAGGTTTGGTTGGAGTCCATTCTGAAATCAAATTCCACTCTCCATTTGTCACAATATTTTAAATTGATTGGGTCATTCAGCCTGATAGAGCCGGACTGGTTGTTGGTATCCGGGGTAAGCTGAATAAAATCTGTGTTTACCTGAGTGGGAGAAACCATTGTCCATCCGGTAGTGTTCACTGGGTTTCCAATAAGCTGATACGTCTGAGCAAAGGACTTCCCAGCTATACAGAGTAAAAAAACAGATAAATACAATAATAGATTTTTATTCATTTATAATGGGACTTAGATTAATATGTAAAGATATTAAATCCCAATTAAATAATGTGTATTTAATGTTAATTTCGCTTAAATTTTAATAATATTTTAAAAAAATACTGCTAATTATGATATAATGCTGAATATTATAGTAGGTAATACGTATTTGCATTAATTAAATTAAAATAAAGAATTGTTATCCAAACTCTCAAAATACGTATCAATTTCAAGATTCGGAGAACTGGCTGCTGCTACCGCTAATTTATCGCAAAGTTCGTTTTCAAAGTGTCCTGCATGCCCCTTTACCCAATGCATTTTAGGGGTGTGTTTGTTGTAAAGTTCAACAAATTTTTTCCAGAGATCAGGGTTCTTTACATTTTTCCAACCCCTTTTGATCCATCCGGCAATCCAGTTTTGGTTAATCGCATCAGATACGTATTTGCTGTCTGTGTACACGTGGATGTCATTTTCTGTGGATTTCAGTTTTTCCAACGCTGTAATGACAGCCAGAAGCTCCATTCTGTTGTTGGTGGTTTTACGAAAACCTTTTGAAAATGTTTTCTGATAATTTTTTTCAGGAACGCGCATGAGAATTCCATATCCGCCTTTCCCGGGATTTCCGCTGCAAGCTCCGTCCGTATAAATTTCGATTCTCAAATCTGTTTTTTAAAAATTGATGTATTGACTGTACAATGAAACTGAATGGATCTGAACTTTAGTCTTCGCCTAAAAAGGGAAGTCGTCATCATCATCAAAATCATTCATTGAAGATCCTGAAAGTTTTGAACTGTCCGGAAGGTCAAATGCTGCTCCTGGCTGAATCGTTGTTTTGATCTTGTCAAATCCACTTGGCTCTCCGAAGTTGGAAGGATATCCTCCTCCGGCCCCACCATCAAGCGCAGCTTCGATATCACCGAATTTTGCAAAATGTTTTAAGAATGATAATCTGACATCTGCCGTAGCACCATTTCTGTGTTTTGCAATAATCAGTTCGGCCTGGTTTTCTGTAGAGGTTTCCTGTCCTTCCTCATCATTATCCCAAACCGTAATTTTATAATACTCCGGTCTGAAGATGAAAGATACAATATCTGCATCCTGCTCGATTGCTCCGGATTCCCTCAGGTCTGAAAGCTGAGGTCTTTTTCCCGGACGGGCTTCCACACTTCTCGAAAGCTGCGAAAGAGCAATCACCGGTACGTTAAGTTCTTTTGCAATTGCTTTTAATGAACGTGAAATCATGGAAATCTCCTGTTCACGGTTTCCAACTCCTTTTCCGCTGCTGCTACCTGCTGTCATCAGCTGAAGGTAGTCGACCATGATCAGTCTTACTCCATGCTGCATCACCAATCTTCGGCATTTTGCACGGAAGTCGAATATGGAAAGGGAAGGGGTTTCATCGATATATAAAGGAGCATTCTCCAGTTCAGATACATTGGAGAATAGTCTTTGCCATTCTTCGTCATCCAGGGTTCCTTTTCTTAGTTTCTCTGACGAGATTCTTGTTTCAGAAGCAATCATTCTGGTGATAAGCTGTACGGAGGCCATCTCGAGTGAGAAAAGAGCCATAGGGATTTTGTGTCCTACCGCAATATTTCTTGCCATCGAAAGAAGAAATGCTGTTTTACCCATCGCCGGACGGGCTGCAATAATGATAAGGTCAGAATTCTGCCATCCACCGGTCTCCTTATCCACATCTCTGAATCCTGAAGGAACTCCAGAAAGCCCTTGTTTGTCTTTTAGAGATTTAATGGTATCAATGGCTTGTTTTACCAATGAGTTGGCAGTATCAAATCCTTTCTTAATGGTTCCGTTGGTGATCTCAAAGAAAGATTGTTCCGCTTTATCCAGAAGTTCAAAAACATCTGTTGATTCCTTGTAGGAAGAATCAATAACATTGGCAGAAACGTTAATAAGGCTTCTTAAAATATACTTTTCAAGAATAACACGTACATGATATTCAATATGGGCAGATGAACTTACTCCCATGGTAAGATCAATAATGTAATGATCACCACCTGCCTGACTCAGTTTATCTTCTTTTTTTAAATCCTGAATGATTGTCATTAGGTCTACCGGGTGGTTACCTTCATACAATTTTAGGATAGTAGAAAAGATGACCTGATGTCTGGGATCATAAAATACCTCTGGAGTAAGAAGGTCAATGGAATGGTCAAGTCCTTTTTTGTCAATCAAAAAAGTTCCGATAACCAGTCTTTCAAAATCTACTGCATTGGGAGGCATTTTTCCATCCGCAATAGACAATTCTCTTGCAAAGTTTCCGTGTGTCAGGGATGATAATGTTTCTTTCTGCGCCATGGTGCAAAGATAGTTTATTTAAAAAATAATAAAAAAATAGTATTCAACAAATTATTAGCAGTCTTTCGTAAAATGCTGTAAACAGGAGGTTGCTCTTGTTGATAAAAAAAATCACCTCAGTCTGAGGTGATTTTTTTTAAAGGTGAAGTAAAAACTTATTCTTTATTTTTTACCAGTACCCATCCGGAATATTTGGTTTCGGTACTGTTTTTATTGTTTTCATTCCATGAGATCGTATACCAGTAAGTTCCGGTTGGAATTTTCTTACCAAAGGCGGTTCCGTCCCAAGTGAAGTTGTTGAACTTCTTAGCTTCGTGAAGTTTGTTTCCATATCTGTCATATACAATGAAGATCAGGTTTTTCTTGTAAGCTAATGCTGAGTAATCAATAACATCATTTACGTTATCTCCGTTCGGGGTAATCGCGTTGATAAGATTTGGAACTGTTATAGTTACCTGGATAGGGGTACAGTTGTAAGTATCTTTTACATAAATTGTATTCTCTCCTCTTGGAAGTCCTGTAAATACGTTGGAATCCTGCCAGTTAACGCCATCTACAGAATATTTGTAAGGAGGAACCCCTCCTGTGGCTGTTACTGTGATATTGTTATTGGTAATTTCTATTCCTGAAACCACTGGTTGAAGGCTCGCATGTACACGTACTTCCTGAAGCGTGAAACATTTTCCGGTCTGAAGTTTAACCCAATAAACACCAACTCCTACGTTGCTGATGGATTGCGTAGTTTCACCTGTGCTCCATTCGTAGCTTACAAATCCGGGTCCCGCATCCAAAGTAGTTTTGGCTTCAGCACAAATTGTTTTATCTTTTAACACCGCTGATTTTACAGGAGGTAATACAATCAGTTGTATTTTAGCAATTGAATAACACTGTTTGTCATTATCTACTCTTGCATATACTGTCTTGCTTTCTGAAAGATAATTAAATGCTGCTGATATAGGATTTGTCTGTGCTTTTGCATCAGCTACTGTAGTATAATACTTAATAATAGTTCCTGTAGGTGTTGGAACAGGTACGCCGATATCTGCTTTGGAAAGATCAAATGTTGAACGTGTAACGTCATTATCGATATAGCAATTCTGAAGTACAGCATCTTTCAATACCACCGCTGGATAGAATAATAGTCTGATTGTAGTGGTCGCAATACATCCAAAAGAAGAAACTACTTTTACATATACAGTTGATTCAGCAGAAACGTAGTTGGCAGGATCTGTAATTTCATTGATTTCTGCATTCATATCTGCAACTGTAGCATAATACTTAATAGTTGCACCCGTGCCTCCAAATACATTGGCAGTTGTTAAATTATATTTTGCAGTACCAGCTCCATTATTATTACAAGAGTATAATGTGGCTGTATTGGCTGTGATTCCCACATTGACAAACTTGAATTTCCCTGTTATGAAACATCCGTTGATAGGATTGTCCGGATTGCTTGGATCCTGGTATACAACTCTGTAATAATATGTTGTTGTTCCATCTACAGTAGTTACTGTAAGAGGATTCTGTCCTGTAAGGGCATCGTTGGTTGTTTTGTGATAAGTAACCTTGAAGTTAGGGCTGTTTCCGTTAACAATAGCTGCCGAAAGTGTTGTGAAATCAAACTGGGTTGGCAATGCACAAACCATTACCTGATTGGGATCATTAGGAGTGGCTCCCGGAATACCCGGCGCGATAAATGGGTTAGGAGAAAGAACAGGATCATTAAATGCCGAACTTAAACTGGCAGTACCTGACCATTCTAAAGAGAAACCATTAACGGATCTACTGAAGTTGTCAATAACCAGATAATAAGTTTGGCCTACCAATACATCCATATAAGGACTCCATTTCCCATTGTTCATGCTGGATGTAACACCGGGAGGATTGGTAGGAAATACTGCAGGTGGAGCAAGAGTCAGATCCAGACCCGTATCTCCTGGAGTACCACTATAGTTACATCTTATAGGCTGTATGAAGACGTGGTCAGCATTCTGTAATGAAGCACAGCCATTTGCTGTAGGTCCATAAACTGCAAAATCGTAATCATCACCCTGATCGTTAGGTTTTATTTTAAATGCCAGCGTTCCTGGTGTGGATACAGTGAAGGTATACCAAACTGTATATCTTTCATTGGTGCTGAGACATCCTCCGTTTTGATTAAGAATTTCTATAATATTCCCCGGGCCTGAAGGGGTGTAAGAAATGTCAGAATTACCACAGATGGGAATTGCTGTGACACAGTCTGACTGTGAATAGGCCATTTGCGCTATCAATAAAATAAAAAGAAGTAATATTTTTTTCATTGTTAAAACTTTTTTTGTTAAACAAACTTGAAATCAATAAATTTTTATCATTATTTGTAAAAGAAAAAGCCGCCAAAGCGGCTTTTTATATTGTAAGGTGTTTTATTCTCTGTTTTTTACAACAATCCAACCTGAAAACTTGAAAGGAGTGTTCTTCTTGTCATTCTCGTTCCATGTTACAGAATACCAGTAAGTACCTGTTGGAATGTTCTTACCGCCAATTCTACCATCCCATTTGTAACCGTTGGATTTATCTCCCTGGTGGATTTTTGTTCCATATCTGTCAAAGATACTCAAAATAAGGTTCTGTTTATCAGCCATAGCAGAATAATCTACCACATCATTCACGCCATCCCCGTTTGGAGTAATCATATTGATAAGGTTAGGAACAACAACATTCACTTCAATAGGTTCGCAGTCGTAAGCATCTTTTACATACACTTTGTAAGTTCCTCTTGCTACATTGGAGAATACATTAGACGGCTGCCATAAAATTTTATCCATTGAATACTGATAATCAGGAGTTCCTCCGATAACATTGATTGTTAATGTAGTGTTGTTAATATCGATGTTTGTTACTACCGGTTGCTCAGAAGGATAAACGGTTACTTTTTGAGTGGCAACACATTCTCCCGTTTTTAATTTTACCCAGTAAACTCCTACTCCTACGTCTTTAATAGACTGTGTTGTAGCTCCTGTGCTCCATTCATAGCTTTTGAATCCAGGTCCGGCATCTAAAGTGGTAGTGTCTTCCATACAGATAATTTTGTCTTTCAGAACACTGGATGTTACCGGAGCAATTACTGTTAAACCGATTTTTACCACTACATAACATCCTCTCGTGTCAGATACTCTTACGTATACCAAACCGCTTGGTGCAATATAATTAGCATTTAAAATCTCGTTGGTTCCATCAATGGCATCTGTCAGTGAAGGGAAGTATTTTTTAGTAATACCTGCCTGTGGAGTAATTACAGCGGCATTATCAAGGTTGAATAAAGCAGTCGAAGGATTTGCTTCAATAAAGCATGATCTCAATTCTGCATCCTTTGCAATAATTTGCGGATAGAACTTAAGAGTAATTTCTGCAATATCAGTACATCCGAATACAGAGGTTACTTTTACATATATTTTACCTTCTGCAGAAACAAACTGATAGATATTGGTGATCTCATTAATTGAATTGTTCAGATCATATAAAGTATAATAATATTTTTTAGTTGCTGTTGGATCAGCAAAAACTGCAGCAGTTGTAAGATCATACGTTGCAGTACCTGCATTGTTGTTATTACAGCTTGTTAGCGTTACATCGGTAGCTGTGATAGTACCATCTTTAAATTTAAATTTACCAGTCTGTCTACATTTGTTAATAGGACTGTTAGGGTTAGTTGGATCGGTATAATTGATACTGTAGAAATAAACACCAACAGGAGTAACTGTTTGAGGTCCAACAAGAGGGTTGTTACCAGTTAAGGCATCATTCTGACTTGTGTGGTAGCTAATGCTGAAGTTAGGGTTGCCGTTAAGAATTCCTGCTGATAATGATGCGAAATCAAAACTTGCAGGATTTGAACATATCACCACTTCTCTTGGGTCAGTAGGGTTGGCTCCCGGAATACCAGGTGGGATAAATGGATGAGGCTGTATATTCGGATCGGTGAACGGAGAAGATAGAGTAGCCGTTCCGCCCCATGATAATTTGAATCCGTTCGCTGTTTCTCTGTGGTTATTTACAATTAAATAGTAAGTCTGACCAGGCAATACATCCATGTATTTTACCCATTTGTCTCCTGTAGCGTCCTCACTAAGGTCTGTAGCGGTCATATTAAGACCTGTATTTCCACTTTGCCCGGAATAAGAACAACGTATTGGAGTTCCCAGATTTCCGCAAGATTTGTTGGGTCCGTATACTCCAAAGTCATAATCATCTCCCTGGTCGTTAGGGATGATTTCAAACGTAAGTGTTCCGCCGGTAGCAATGGTGAAAGAATACCATACAGAGTACTTTTCGTCAGAAGTTAAACATCCACCCAGGTCTTCTGCAATATCTCCATGCCCGCCTGGTGTATATGAGATGTCCGAGTTACCACAGACTGCCATTGCGGTATTACAATCTGATTGAGCAAATAAAATATGTGAAAATATGATTAATAAAACAAGTAATGTTTTTTTCATGAGAATTAATTTTAAAAACAAATATTAAAAGTGTTTAATTACTAAGGAAATGTTGTTTTTCATCTGATACAAAATAATGTTTCTCTGAATATTCAATGAATTGTAGGCTTTCATATCAAAAAAAAACTGATCGCCCTGATGTACTCAGGAGATCATGCATTTTCTTACTGTTAATTTGTTCCGATCAGCTGTTTTCCCCAGCTGGGTGAACTGGATGAAGCGTCTGATGTTTCAAATTCTTTAGCTGCTTTTTGATACAACTTTATAGCTTCCGTCTTGTTTCCCTGTTTTTCAGCGATTTCAGCTTTTAAAAAAGAAAGCCTTGGATTATTCTTTAAGGTTTCTGCTTTATTCATGAAACTTGTCACGGTCTTTAATTCCTTTTGAGGGTCTGCTGCTGTTTTTATTCTGATTTTCTGAAAATGAATAAGGGCAAGAAGCAGATTTACTTCTCCATTATTCTTTTCAGAAGCAAGAGCCTGCATTGCCAGTTTTCTTGCGGACTCATTAGGTTCTCCAAGAGGACTGTTCGGGCTGTTCTTTAAAAGGAAATTGGTTTTAAGATACAAGGCTGCTGCTGCATAGTAATTAGCCTGCCATTTTTCTGAAGTTTTAGCTGCTGAAAACTTAGAAAAAAGCATATCGTAGTCGTTTTCTGTTTTAGCATTATTGAATTGTAAAACAGATTGTTGTAAGGTTTGATCTGAAAAAAATTGAGCATTCATCAGAGAACCTGTCACGAGAAAGCTCAAAATTAGTAAAAGTTTAGTCATAGGGGGATATTTTATGAAGCAAATATAAAAAATTATTAACGTTAAATTAAAGATTTTGAGATATATTTAATGAAAGTAACGTATTGGTTTTAAATATTGTATTTTCTTGTTTGGGTTATATTATGTAGAGATCGTAAAGATATTGGTGCTTTTGATGAATATTTAAGGTTTAATTCTTTTATAAATTTTTAAAAAACAGCTATAAAACAAAAATCAGAATAGAAAACGTTCTATTCTGATTTTAAGTATTTCGAATTCTTATTTTTTTTGTGCCAGATTTCAAATAATCTGATAAACAATAAGTTAATATTGCATCTTTCTCAGTTTAGGATTGGTGCTTCCCACAAGAAGGGCTACTAAAACGGTCATACAACCTCCGAACACCACAGAGCGCACAACTCCCAGTAGTTTGGCCATGAGTCCACTTTCAAACTGCCCCATTTCATTGCTGGACATAATGAAAATTGAATTCACACTCAGAACGCGTCCCCTGATGTGATCCGGTGTTTTTAACTGTACAATGGTACCCCTGATAACCACTGAAATTCCATCAAGCATTCCGCTCATTACCAGGAACATAAAAGATAACCAGTATAGTTTTGATAGACCGAACCCAATAATGCACAGTCCGAATCCGGTAACAACAACAAGAAGTATTTTCCCCTGATTTTTTCGAAGAGGAACAATAGATAATAGAGTAATAATACACATGGAACCAATATCCGAAGCTGCATTCAGTAAGCCGAAACCTTCAGCTCCTGACTTTAGGATATCCGTTGCGAATACAGGAATCATGGCTACTGCTCCCCCAAAAAGTACCGCAAACATATCAAGACACAGCGCTCCCAGGATCTCCTTCGTTTTAAAAATATAAGAAATTCCTTCGCGCATACTTTCTACTACATTTACCGCTTCCTTTTTGTATTCTGAATGCTGTTTGTGAAGCTGCCAGAAAAATAATGAAGCCACAAATATGAGTGCTAAAATAGCAACCAGGGTCCATTTTACACCGATAAATCCAATAAGAACACCTCCAATAGCATGCCCGCAAACAGAAGATATCAGGAAAGTAGCCTGGTTCAGGGTTACGGCATTCGGAAGGTTTTCCTTCTTTACGATTTTAGGAATCATGGAAGGAACAATAGGCCCGATAAAGGCTCTTGCTATCCCAGTGAAAAAGATAACCCCATAAATATAATAGGTAATCTGATGGCCCGTAAAGTGCATTTCTACATCAAGGAACGCGGGAATCAACAGAAGGCCGATCAGGAAAATATAAGCATAATTACAAATAAGAAGCAGCCTCTTTTTTTCATTCATATCAATAACATGTCCGGCATACAGCGCACAGCTTACAGCAGGAATAACCTCTGAAAGTCCGATAAGACCTATTGAAAAGGGATCTTTCGTTAATTGATACACCCACCATCCCAATAAAGTGGCAAGCATTCTGAAAGCTAAAACAATAAAAAATCTCCCGGTGAGAAGATTTCTGAACTCAACATTTTGTAATGTTTGTAACGGGGTAAAGGAAATCATGAACAAAAATAGCCCTAAAAATTTATTTAAGGCTATTCATATGACAATTTCTGAAAGATATATTAAATATATTTCAAAAGATAAAATCTATTTTAGTCAGCTCTGGAAGAACTTAATACGATAGCTGCAACACCTGCTGCTCCGATAATTGTTGCTCCTGCAGCAATTCTTGCTTTTCTTCGGTCTTTTACAGCCGCTACATTGGCTTTGGGAATAATCACTTCTGTACTGTCTTTTTTACCGGCTGTACCTACAATATTTTCACCCACCACGTTTCTGAATAAGATGGTCTGCTTCGGAGAGCCATCTCTCATAGTTACTTTATATACTTTTCCGGCTTCAAGATTAGAGTAATTGTTTTTTGAAATATCTTCGCTGTATTTTGTAGTAGCACAAGATGTAATAACAAATAAAGATGTTAGTAAAGACGATTTCAACAGTACAGATGCTTTCATTATTTTCTTTTAGTTTTTCAAATTTATAATTTTTTTCGAATATACGTTTTTGGAATTGAAAAAATATGATTAAAGTTTGTAAATTTCTAAGAGATTTGCAATCTTTCTGTCATTAGCCAATCTTGGCGTCTTGTTTTGACCTCCCAGTTTTCCCTGGGATTTCGCATATTCATGAAAGGCACTTTTTGTAAGTCTGGTGATTTGCAGTTTCTGCAAAATATTTCCCGAAATCAAATCATCATAGTAAGTGTTTCTTGCCCGAAGCTGTTGATCCAGTTCATCTCTGAATGCTCCTAAATCCTCGGGTTCTTTTTCAAATTCAATCAGCCATTCGTGATATGGAAGTCCTTCAGCCGGATTTACCTGTGGAGCAAGGTGGAATTCTGTAATCTGTGCGGAATATTTTTCAAGCGTTGCTTTCATTGCTTCTTCCACTTCAATGGCAATCACATGCTCTCCAAATGCAGAGGTAAAATGCTTTGTTCTTCCGCTTACCAAAACCCTGTATGGATCTTTGCTGATAAATCTTACGACATCCCCTATAGAATACGCCCATAAACCGGAATTGGTGGTAAGAATCAATGCGTAATCTTTATGAAGTTCAATTTCTTTTAACGTTAATCTTCTCGCTCCAGGTTTGCCATACTCTTCCAAAGGAATAAATTCATAGAAAATTCCATGATTGGTCAATAGCAGTAATCCTTCTCTGGTATAATCATCCTGGAAGGCAAAAAAACCTTCAGAAGCAGGAAAAGTCTGAACAATATCTACCTTTCCACCCAATAACTCTTCCATTTTGTCACGATAAGGCTCATAGTTGACGCCTCCGGTAACAATAAGCTGAAGATTCGGGAAAAGCTGTTTGATCTTTTTACCATGTTTTTCTGTCAGCTTCTCAAAATACATAATAAGCCATGGTGGGATTCCAGAGATGAGCGTCATATTCTCATGTTCAGTTTCCTCAATTATTTTATCTACTTTGGCTTCCCAGTCTTCCATAATATTGGTTTCCCAACTTGGAAGGCGATTTTTCTGAAGATAATTTGGAATATGGTGCGCCACAATGCCGGAAAGTCTTCCTGTTTTTATTCCAAATACCTCTTCCAGTTCCGGGCTGCCCTGAAGGAAAATCATTTTTCCATTCACGAAATCAGCGTTATTCTTTTTGCTGATATAATGAAACAGTGCACTTTGAGCTCCCGCAATCTGAAATGGCATTCCTTCTTTGGAAATCGGAATGTATTTAGATCCGGAAGTAGTTCCCGATGTTTTGGCAAAATATTCGGGAGTGTCCGTCCATAGAATATTGGCCTGTCCTTTTTTTACCCTTTCAATATAAGGTTTCAGATCTTCATAATCGGCCACAGGAACTCTGTCCTGAAATTCCTTTACAGTATGAATGTTTTCAAAATCATGTTCCCGCCCAAAAAGTGTTTTTTGAGCTGTGTTTACAAGAGAAAGAAGTAAGTCCTCTTGGTTCTTTTCAGCATTTTTTTTGAAATCCTCCGCTTTTTGAACATGTTTCTTTGCCCAGATCAGCGCTGCATTTTTCTTGAAGAAGTTTAACATGGGTCAAATTTATAAATAAGTAAAGAATCTGGAATCATTTTTTACAAAGCTTCACATAAAAAAAACCAATGGAACACGTTCCACCGGCTTTTCGAAATTTGATTATGAAAATAACAACTATATGTTGATGTTATGCTTATTTATTTGCTTTGTACCTTTTGTCTGGAGTACCGTCTTTTTTCAGGTGTTTGTTTTCTTTATATCTCTTATCCGGAGTGCCGTCTTTTTTCATTTTGGCAGCCGGTTGTGCAGGCTTCGCTGCTTTTGCATCCACTGCCGGTTTTGAAGCTTTCACTTCAGCTGGTTTCACAGCTTTTGCTGTAGTTGCTTTTACAGGTGGATGTGCAGGAGCACCTGTAGCGGGAACAGTCTGCTGAGCAGTAGCAAGTCCTAATCCCAGGATCAAAGACATTGCAGATAAGAATTTTTTCATAAGAATTATTGTTTGTTTTTTGTTGAATAAAGATATACAAAAAGCAGGCTAAAAAATTGAGATTTTGAAACTTAACTAAAGTTTATTAGAGCTTAAAAAAAAATTAAAACCTCTTCTATGATCATGAAAAAGCCTGTCTCCGGATAGGGAAACAGGCTTGAATAATATATAAATAGACATGGCTAGCGCGTACAGTTCGCTGTCCACGTTTTGCCATCTTTAACATACAGGATTTTTAGAACATTGTTATCAATTCTGATATAAGAGGTTGCTGTAGAACCAATCATAACCAGCGTATGATCTCCTTCCTGATTAAATTCTATCCCGTTAAGATCCGGAATGCTGTTGGAGAACGCAAAATTATATTTGGTGCCGCTGGCAATCTTCGTTACAAATACACTTCCGTTGTCCGTGCTGATATTGGTAGAACCTCCATCATTATAAGAAACCTTTCCTTTATAGGTTCCCGCAAAAAATTCATTGTTTACAGGGTCGTCATCTTTGCTGCACGACGAAAAAGATAATGCTGTGAATAATAACAGCATCATAACTCCTAAGATTTTAATTGCTTTTTTCATAATATAATTCTTAAATGTTTGGTTACAGATAAAAGGCCAAACACTATGCCATGAGGGAAAAGTTGAAATTTTTTTAACAAGTTATTAGATAAAATTGTAAAAAATTAAGATTTATAATGCTAAGTCCTTCATTTTAAACCCTCAGTCTTTCCGTTTTTCTGAGGAAGAGAAAAAATATCCGTACCTTTGTATATCATAAACGATTTCGGAAATGTCCCGAAATCGCTTTTGTCGTTTATACCATTACTATTTATGCAGTTAAAATCCATCAATGAAAAGTTCCTTCCAGACCTTATGCAGAAAGAGTTTGGGAAAGAAATTTTTACCCAGTTAGAAAACAGTCAGCATCTTGCTGTAAAAGGAAGTGCCGGATCCTCAGTTTCTATTTTTGTGGCTGAGCTTTTTTTGGCTCAGAAGAAGAATATTCTTTATCTGGTAGATGATAAGGAAGACGCATTGTATGCCAATACTGAGATGGAAGATCTATTGGGTAAGGATAAGGTGCTGTATTTCCCGGCCACCCATCTTGAACCTTATCAGGTAGAAAAGACTCAGAATGCCAATCTGGTTTTAAGGACTGAAGTTCTTAATAAAATCAATTCCGGAAGATCACCGAAAGTTATTGTGGCTTATGCGGGAGCTTTATCGGAAAAGGTTTTGAAGAAAGAAGATTTTAAAGCCATTTCCCATCATATTAAAGTGGGAGATCAGCTGGATTTTGATTTTGTAGATGAACTGCTTAATCATTATCATTTCCAGCAGGCTGATTTCGTTTCCGAACCGGGAGAGTTTTCTGTGAGAGGAGGAATTGTAGATGTATTTTCCTATTCACATGAAAAACCGTACAGGATTACATTTTTTGGTAATGAAGTGGAAAGTATTAAAACCTTTGATATCGAAACACAGCTTTCGGTAGATAAAGTAAAGGATTTTCAGCTGGTTTCCAATATGAACTTTTCAGTAACGGGAACAAGGGTTTCTTTGTTGCAGCTCTTGCCTGCAGAAAGTTTTGTGGTTTCTAAAAACGGAATGGTCGGGATGCAGAAGATCAGAACGTTCTACGAAAAATCTTTAGAAAAATATGATACATTAAGTAAAGACATTGCCCACAGGACTCCGCAGGAACTTTTTATTTCTGATCAGGAGTTTCTGTTCGATTATAAAAAATTCAAAACAGTTGATTTTGGAGGAATAATTATTGAAGGACTGAAAGAAGTAACTGAAGTAAAAATGGAGCAGCTTCCACAGCCTTCTTTTCATAAAAACTTCGAATTGCTGATTGAAGATATCGAAGAAAAACAAAATAACGGATTCGATACCTGGATTTCCTTTTCGACAGAAAAACAGAAAGAACGACTGGAGTCTATCTTTGAAGAACTTGAACATGAGCTTCCGTTTAAAAGTTTCAAGTCTGAACTTCATGAAGGATTTGTAGATAATGGACACAAACTGCTGGTGTATACGGATCATCAGATTTTTGACCGTTACCAGAGATACAAAGCCAAAAATACCTTTGCAAAATCTGAACAGCTTACCCTGAAAGACCTCATGTCTCTGAAAATAGGGGACTATATTGCCCATATCGACCATGGAATCGGGAAGTTTATGGGATTGGTAAAAGTAAATAACGACGGGAAGATTCAGGAATGTTTCAAACTGACCTATAAAAACGGAGACTTATTATATGTAAGTATTCACTCTTTGCACAAAATATCGAAATACAACGGACCGGATGGAAGGGAGATCGTTCTGAGTAAACTGGGATCTCCAACATGGAAATCTTTAAAACAGAAAACAAAAGCGAAGGTTAAGCAGATTGCTTTTGACCTTATTCAATTATATGCCCAGAGAAAAACGGCCAAGGGTTTTGCTTATACTCCGGATTCTTATCTGCAGAACGAACTGGAAGCCAGCTTTATTTATGAAGATACGCCGGATCAGGAGAAGGCTACCGTAGATGTAAAGAGAGATATGGAAGCTGATACGGTGATGGACAGGCTTGTGTGTGGTGACGTAGGTTTCGGTAAAACGGAAGTGGCAATCAGGGCTGCATTTAAAGCAGCTACAGACGGTAAACAGGTTGCTGTATTGGTTCCCACAACCATTCTTGCCTTTCAGCATTACAGAAGTTTTAAAGAAAGACTTAAAGATTTTCCGGTAAACGTTGCTTATGTAAACCGGTTCAGGACAGCTAAGCAGAAATCAGAGACTTTGGAAGCTCTCAAGAACGGAAAAGTAGATATCATTATTGGGACACATCAATTGGTAAGCAGTTCTGTGAAATTTAAAGATCTTGGTTTATTGATTATTGATGAAGAACATAAATTCGGGGTTTCAGTGAAAGATAAATTGAAGACACTGAAGAATAACGTTGACACCCTTACCCTTACAGCAACTCCTATTCCTAGGACTTTACAGTTCTCGTTAATGGCTGCCAGGGATTTATCCGTTATCAAAACACCACCGCCAAACAGACAGCCAGTAGATACCCAGTTAATCGGATTTAATGAAGAAACGCTTCGTGATGCCGTTTCTTATGAGCTTCAGAGAGATGGACAGGTATACTTTATTAATAACAGAATCGAAAACCTGAAAGATATTGCAGGACTTATTCAAAGACTGGTTCCGGATGCAAGAGTGATTACGGGACATGGACAAATGGAAGGAAAGCAGCTTGAAAAAAATGTGCTGGATTTTATGGAAGGGAAATATGACGTTCTCGTGTCCACTACCATTGTAGAAAGTGGAGTAGATGTTCCGAATGCCAATACTATTTTTATCAATGATGCACAAAGATTTGGAATGGCAGATCTGCATCAGATGAGAGGAAGGGTAGGACGTAGTAACCGAAAGGCATTCTGTTATCTGATTACTCCTCCATATGATATGATGACTTCGGATGCCAGAAAACGTTTGGAAGCAATTGAGCAGTTTTCTGATCTGGGAAGTGGTTTCCAGATTGCGATGAAAGATCTGGAGATCCGTGGTGCCGGAGATCTTTTGGGTGCTGAACAGAGTGGTTTCATCAATGAAATGGGGTTTGAAACTTATCAGAAGTTAATGCAGGAAGCTTTAGAAGAGCTGAAAGATGATGCGGATTTTGAAAGCCTTTTTGAAAATGAAGAAGACAGACAGAAACTTTTCAAATCTGTGAAGGATGTCAATATTGATACTGATTTAGAGCTGATGTTGCCGGATTCATATATTTCCAACACAGAAGAAAGATTGCTGCTGTATCAGAAAATTGCTGAAATTACTAACGAAGCGGATCTTCACCAGTTTGAACTGGAGCTGATTGACCGCTTTGGGGCATTGCCGAAAGAAGCTGTCAACCTTTTAAAGAGTGTTTCCCTGAAGTGGCTTGCAGCCGACATCGGTTTTGAAAAAATTGTGATGAAGAATGGATTGTTTTTAGGATACTTTCCGGGGAATCCTCAGGATAAGTTTTATCAGACAGACAGATTCCGACATATTATTAATTATCTGACCCGAAATCCGGCTGAAGCCCAGCTGAAAGAAAAGTCAGGAAAAGAAGGTAATCAGTTGATGATGAGGAAGGAAAGAGTGAAAAATGTAGATGAGGTTAATCTGTTGCTGAAAGCCATTATTGAACATGATTAAATTTTAATTCCTGTTTACTGGAAATAATATCATAAAAAATATCAGAAACGTGTAAAAAACTTAATTTTTTGCATGTTTTTTTGTGATTATTATCATGTTTTTATTTTTAAATATTCCTGTTAAAGAGAATTAAGGCTGTTTTTGAGGGGTTAAAATCACTTTCTAATGATAAAAATAATCCTGTAAACCCGCGTACAGTAAGGGTTTGAGACGCTATCTATTTTTTTTGATATATGGAAAGTGGAGTTATGTAGAAATAATTCTACTTTTGTGTGTTATTAATTCTATGCTGTAATGTGTTTATTTCTATAGGTTTATAGATGTATAACTGGAATTTTTTGGACTTCGTTGCGTAACTTTGCAGTCCTTAATTATGAAAACAATAATACATTGCTGCGTGGCTGGATTTCTTTCAATTTATGTCAACGCACAGGTGGGAATCGGTACTGCAAAGCCTAAGTCTGTTCTTGATGTGAACGGAAAAACCACCTTAAGAAAAGAACTTAGAGTAGGCGGCAGTTCAACTCAGGCTGGAGATGCCGGGTTAAATGGCCAGGTTTTGGTTTCTCAGGGCGAGGGTTTGCCTCCTGTGTGGAAATCTTTGAATGTTTCCTTTATGGAAGAGGGACAGTATAAGCTGATTAATTCTTATCTGTCATCGGATCAAACCGGTATTATATCACTTACAGATGGTGTTGCCGGTGATGGTATCTACACCAGCAAAGTGGGAGATAACATTACGGATATTACAAAAGGAAACTGGAAAAAGATAGATGGGCTCGACAATACTTTTACCATTAAAAATGGAAAGAACAGACTTACCTACCAGTTCCAGACAGGAATTGAAATGAAGGCATCCACATCTACCACCATACAGAATGTCAGATTTGCTTGCGGTGTATTCAGAAACGGAGCACTGGTAGCTGTACGCCCGGATAGAATTGCTTCTAATAATAATAGTGGAAAAGCAGGTCTTCAGGATTATATATTTACTCTTAATTATACCGAACAGAACGTTCCTGTTGGGGTTCACAATATTGAAATTGCATGCAGAAAGATTGATACATCAAGCTCAACTTCACAATTTGCCATCGGACGTAATGTAGCAGCAGCCAATGGCGCTTCCAGTGCATTTACCCTGGAATCTACCGTGAAAGTGGATGTTATTGAATACGTGAGCTATAAAAACAACTAATGATGAAAAAACTATTATCAACACTGCTTTTTAGCATAAGTCTTTTGGTAGCGGCTCAGGTAGGAATAAAAACAGAAGCTCCAAAAGCAACACTTGATGTAAACGGAGATGTAAATTTCAGAAATAAAATTGCCGTTCTTAATGCCGCTGATAACACAATATTTCAGGGAAATAATGATCAGCTTCTGGTCTCTCAGGGAGTAGGTTTTCCTCCGATCTGGAAATCACTTCGTATTCCTGAATATGAGCCTAATAAATTTTACCTGATCTATAACAACTCTTTTTCAGATAAAGTAGGTGTCTCATTTTCTTCTTCAGAAAACTCTTCAGTAAGCATGGCTTCAAGAGGAGGAACCTTTACGAAGGGAAAGGAGTATAGTACACTTACCAATTTTAAGAAAATAGACGGACTTTCACAAACCATCACCGTTTTCAGTACTCAAAGTAAGGCTTATTTTCAATTTGAAACTGTTGTACAGGCCGATTTTATGGGGGCAGGAAGTACGGACAACTCCATAGATTATGCATGTGGTATCTTTGTAGATAATAAACTGGTGAACCTTAGACAGAGAAATCTAAAGGCAATTACCACTTCATATCCTTTCCTTACCCATACCCAGATCGGAATTGTAGATAATCTTTCCCAGGGAAATCATACGGTTAGCGTTGCCTGTACAAGATTGGGTTCTTATGGTGCCTCAGGTGCAGGGAATACTCTTTCTATCGGAACTAATGTATATACTAATATCAATAGTTTTATTTCACAGTCTTCTCTTAAAGTAGATGTATATGAAGTTCCTGAAGTATTTAACACGATTATAAACTAAGACGGATTATGAAAAAAATATTATTTGTAACATCACTTGTATTAGCTGTTGCAACAAATGCTCAAGTGGGTATTAATACTCCTAATCCGACTAATATGCTGGATGTAAACGGAGATCTCAATATCAGGAAGGAATTAAGAACAGGAGGTACTGATGTACTCAAAGGATCTGCCGGAACAGCGGGTGATATATTTCACAATAACACTGATTTAGGTGCAAATGACTGGAAAGCCATTAAAATTGCAGATGGACAGGGAAGTATGTCTGTGTTTTCTATAAACACTGTTTCAGACAAGACCGGAGTGAGCTTTTCCGGTAACAGTGGTGCTACCAATCCTTATAATGATGGAGAAGCCCTGACAGGAGGCTGGACAGTCATTCCCGGAACTGTTGATACATTCTCTGTAACCAACGGTACAAATAAAGCGACATTCTCATTCCAGACAACTGTTCAGAAAACGGGAACGAATTCTGCAAGTTTTGCCTGTGGTGTTTTTGTGGATAATGCCCTTAGAGCAGTAAGAACCGATGTGTTATTGGGAGATAGTGGTGGTTATAAGATTTTCAATCTTAATGCTACCCTTACCAATCTTACTCCTAAAAATCAATATTCCGTTAAGGTAGCCTGTATAAAAAGAGCTATTGCAGGAACAACTCTGGGAATTGGAAGAGCGGTTGATACTGCTTTCCTAAACAGTGATATGTCACAGTCTGTTTTGACAACATCCATATTGCAACCTTATTAATTTTTATCGCAATACAATAATAGGAAATCTAAAAACGTTATGTTTTTAGATTTTTTTTGTTTATTAACTCTATTTCTTGTGAATTTGTTCAGATAAAGTAAAGTGTATTATTAAAAATTGAATTATATTTGGACAAGCTAAAAAAATTCTATATGGTAAAAAACTATTTTTTAAAAATGTTTGCTGGTATTGCTTTTCTTGGGCTGCTGACAGCATGTAATACTACCTCAGATCCCACAGAATCCATCCCGAATCCGGATGATGGCCCTCCTCCTAAAAAGATTTTAGCGAAGGTTAGCTCCAATAATGTTTCTCAGGAAGATTATGTTACAACTGCTGTAACCGGAGAACTGCAGACTGCAGTATCTAAAGATGAGTCTTTTGCAGGAAGTGCTTATTATACGGGAACAGTAACCTATACCGAAAAAAATATCACCAAAATTAAATATGTAAGTTCAGCGTCATCAAGTCTTGCTTATGAATTTAATATTGTTCCTGATGCTACAGGTAAAAAGATTTATAATGCTACTTCTACAGCTACGGGGGCAACTCCATCCGCTTCTGTGGTAAGTGACTATGCATTTACTTATGATCCGGTTACCAACAAACTTACCAAAATACTTGAGAAAAGAAAAGAAGGAGGAATCAGTGCTTATAACAGATTTATTAATTATTCTTTTGTGTATAACGGAGAAAATGTGATTCAGGTCGTTCGTTCCAAAGGACTGTTGGATATCAACGGGAACCCGAATATGAGTACAGCAGTAATCAGCAAGTTTAGTTTTCAAAACTATGACGCTCAGAAAAGCCCGTATTATACACTGCCATCAGTGTATTTCATCACAAGAAGTCTGATCGATCCTGCTCAATTCTACAAAATATCTCCAAACAATCCTACTTCTACGTTTATAGAATTGCCGTCACCCGCTACTCCTGTTAATACTTCTCAAAGTTATTCTTATGATAATCAAGGATATGTAGTTGTGGAGAAAAATCAGAATTTAACTTTTACCTATAAAAATTTATAGAAGAAATATAGTTACTAATCTTACCGGAATATAAATAATAATATAATTTTTAGGCAAAAAAAAATTATATTTGTCAAAAAAATAATCAATTACAAGGAAATGAAACAAATTTTCTATTTTATTTTACTCATCGCAGGTTTTTCCTCAGTACATTCCTGCAAAGACATGCTGGATGAGGATGGAAATCCATTATTGGATCTTAACAATACAGGGGGATTAAGCGGTCCCAGAGCATTATACAGAGAAATTACAGATAAAGATACTATCGCAGAATATCAGTACAGTGGACTTCTTGTGACTAAAGTAATCACAGACAGTGCTTCCATTACAGATATTATGTACAGTGGTGATAAAATCAGCCAGATTAATTTCAACGGTTTTCTTGATCTTGACGGAAACGGAAAACTGGATAAAGACAGTGTGTCCTACACTCAATTGTTCACTTATGCAAATAACAACAAACTGCAGCTGATTTCTGAGAGCCGTTCAACATTCAGAAGGCCTCCGCCAGTACCACCGGCAACGACTCCGGGGCCACAGACATTACTGAAAAAAGAGAAAACAGCTTATCAGATTAAATACAGTACTGCTACAGGAAAACTGGATTCAATCATTATGAGAAACGGACCGGATGTTCCAGGAGTTCCACTTAATTTCACAGATTATTCTAAAACAGGTTATACTTACGTAGGAGACAATGTATCTAAAGTGGTAAGACACTACGGAACAATGACAGGAGGAACATTTGGTGCTGTTACCGGAAAATACAGCTACGAATACTATGCCTATGATGAGCAGGTAAGCCCATTCACATTGTTACCACACGTATATAAAATTTCAAGATTATTATCTACGGTAATCAATGATAAAGAAAGTCTTATCTTATCTCCAAACAACCCTAAGAGATGGTCGGTAACAGATCTTACACCGCCAATTCCAACACCAATTGTTAAGAGTACCAATTACGTCTATGATCCTCAGACTTACATGACAAAAGGATATGGCGTTAATTACATCTATAAACCACAATAGAAGAGTTTTTTTAAACAATATTCAAACTCAATCTTTCCTAAGATTGAGTTTTTTATTTTTTATACCTTAATTTTGCAAAAAATTTCTGATGAAATATTTAATTGTCGGGCTTGGTAACAAAGGCCCTGAATATGAAAATACAAGACATAATATAGGCTTTAAAGTTGCTGAAAAAATAGCAGAAACTCTTGAAGTATCATTCAATACCTCCAATTTTGGCTGGCTGGCAGAAGGAAAGCACAAAGGCAGAAAAGTTTTTGTTCTTAAACCGGATACTTATATGAACCTTTCCGGTAATGCAGTGAAATACTGGATGCAGAAAGAAAATATTCCTTTGGAAAATGTATTAATCGTTACTGATGATCTTGCTTTACCTTTCGGAACTTTAAGATTGAAGGGAAAAGGCTCTGATGCAGGACATAACGGTCTTAAAAATATTAATGAAGTATTGCAGACTCAAAACTATGCAAGACTTCGTTTTGGAATTTCTGCAGATTTTACAGCAGGAAGACAGGTAGATTATGTATTAGGAACATGGAATGAAGAGGAATCAGGAAAGCTTACAGAAAGAATCGAAACCTTTGCTAAGGCCAGTCTTTCTTTTGTATTTGCAGGTCTGAATAATACAATGTCTGCTTTTAATGGGAAATAATTCATAAAGAAAACAGAATTGCAATTACCATATAGTTTATAAAATTGAATGACTGCCTTACAACAAGGCAGTCATTTATTTTGTGTATTCATGAATATTTTTCTTGTTTGCCTTTTAATATATTTGAGCTTATTGTTTAAATGAATGTAAACATTAGCATAATTATAAAACAATAAAATTTAATGAGCTTTCCCTTTTAGTAATAGTGGCTTCGGCAGGCTCAGCCTGACAGCGCTTAAAGATTTCGTCTGGTATTCGGGTCTTCACCCTGAGCTAGTCGAAGGGCTAATAAAACAAAAATGCCATCGGATTCCGATGGCATTTTCTGTAAATTATAATTGAAATGTAAGAGTTTTACTTTTTTATAACCAGGTTACTGCACCTGTTTCAACGTCATAGTTTGCTCCAACGATTTTAATTTTACCCTCCGCTTCAAGCTTTTTAAGTGTTGAACTCTGCTTACGGATATCTTCAATCGCACTTTTTACGTTCTGATGATTAAGTCTTTCAAGAAGTGAACTGTTTTTTGATGAACGTTCTTCATTCTCTTCAATGATCTCATTGATGATTGGGTTGAAATGATTGATAAGGTGGTTCAGGTTATCCATTCCCAGACCTTCAATTTGTGCAGCGTCAAGACCTCCTTTTAAAGCCCCGCACTTGGTATGTCCTAAAACTACAATAAGCTTAGAACCTGCAACATTACAACCAAATTCCATGGATCCCAGAATATCCTGATTGACGAAGTTACCTGCAATTCTGATACTGAAAACGTCTCCTAATCCCTGATCAAAGATAAGTTCTGCAGAAGTACGGCTGTCTATACAGCTTAAAACTACAGCAAAAGGCCATTGTCCTTCACGTGTTGCATTCACCTGCTCAAGAAGGTCTCTGTTTGCCTTAAGATTGTTGACAAATCTCTGGTTTCCTTCTTTTAAGAATTCCAATGCTTTTTCAGGAGTAATAGTTGACTGTGTTTCGTATGTATGTGCTTTCATATTTTTATTATTTTCGAATTTAAAGTTAAAAAAATTAATTAATTGTTGAGATTACATGGCTCTTTTGTGAGTAACCAGAATATGGGAATCTTCACTTCTTTCGTAATCTCTGTATGAAGTTTTAAAGCCTATCAGTTCTACATTGATGTCCTGTTCCTTTGCACGGATATTGGCAAAGTCCTGGATCATTTCCAGTACATCGGTTGCAATATAGGACGTACTTCTTGCATCAATGATCACTGTAGAATTTGGTTTTATATTTTTAAGTGTTTTTTTGATGGCTGCCTTATTTAAAAATGATACTTCTTCTGCAAGCTTGATATTGATTCCATCAGCATCATCCAATCTTTCTCTGCTTAAATAGTAAGCCCGTTTCATATTTCCCTGCAGAATATAAAAAACGGAGATCGTAAGCCCGATTCCTACTCCTTTTAACAGGTCTGTTGCCACGACAGCTACCACAGTTGCTACGAACGGAATAAACTGGAATTTTCCTAAGTGCCAGAAATGTTTGAATGTTGCCGGCTTTGCCAATTTATATCCTACTAAAATTAATACCGCAGCCAATGTAGCTAAAGGAATTAAATTTAAAACAACAGGAATAGAAAGAACACAGATCAATAAGAATACGCCATGAATGATAGCCGAAATTTTTGAAGTTGCCCCAGCATTGGCATTTGCAGAACTTCTTACCACAACAGAAGTCATTGGAAGTCCGCCAATAAAAGAACTTATAAGATTCCCGATTCCCTGGGCTTTAAGCTCAAGATTGGTATCTGTAATTCTTCTCTGTCTGTCTAGGCGGTCTGAAGCTTCAATACAAAGTAACGTTTCAATAGATGCCACAATGGCAATGGTTGCTCCTACAATCCATACCTTAGGATTGGTAAAACCGTTAAAGTCCGGAGTCGTGATCAGATTTTTAAAATCATCAAAAGACTGTGGAACCGGAAGAGAAACCAAATGCTGGGTCTGGATAGCCAGAGAACTTCCGGACATCTTAAAAAGTTGGTTCAAAAGAATGCTTACAATAACGGCAACTAACGCTCCCGGAAGCATTTTCATCCTTTTCAGTACGTGAATTTTGTCCCATGCGATAAGGATTGCTACAGAAACCAAAGTAATCACAATGGCCCCCGGATGGATCGCTCCAAATAATTCAGTAAAATATCCGAAGTTCAGGCCATTATCAAAAATAGATTCATGACCTTCGTAATCTTTGTCGAATCCCAGAGCATGCGGAATCTGTTTTAAAATAATAATGATTCCTATGGCCGCCAGCATTCCTTCAATAACGTTATTGGGGAAATAGTTGGAAATACTTCCGGCTCTTACAAACCCTAAAACCAATTGAATAAGTCCCGCAATAATCCCTGCGCAAAGGAAAAGTTCAAATGCGCCAAGATCTGTAATTGCTGTTAAAACGATAGCTGTCAGACCTGCTGCAGGTCCGGAAACTGAAATATTTGAATTACTGATTGTTCCTACTACCAGGCCGCCTACGATACCGGCAATAATACCGGATAAGGGTGGAGCACCTGATGCTAAAGCAATTCCTAAACACAACGGAAGTGCTACTAAAAATACCACGAGTCCTGAAGGAAAATTTTCCTTGATTCCTCCTATTAATGATGTCTTTTTCATAATGTGAAGCTGTAAGGTATAGCCGGCTTATTTGTTTTAAATAAGTCAGTTATAAAATGTTGAGAAAAAATAATTTTTAAAGTACATGAGTATCCGATATCAAAAAATGATATGGAAATGGTATCAAAAAAATCTAACTATAGGAGTTACGCTTCCGGAGGAGGAGAAAATATAGTAAGTAAGGGTGAAAGATGAAAAGAATCATCAATCAGAACAAAAGACACACCCTGAACATCTGGTTCTGAAAACTTCAGATAATCGAATACATCTAAAGGTTTCGGAATGGTCTTTTCGTAAACAATAAATGAGGATGGGTGAGAATGAGGCTCTTCTTCATTGATTATTATATTCGTTCTCGCAATATCCCAGCCCGCAACCGCAGCAATGCCTGGCAGCGCTGTAAAATTCAGAAAGAACGTTAATACAATAATACTCCAGAATTTCATTTTACCTTCTTTTTTAGAAAAACTACTTAGTCTTTCTGCTCATTACCCAATCCGAACCTGTAAGATTATAGATCTTTTGGATGTCTTTTAAGATTTTCTCAAAATCAATCTCCAGATCAATGATTTTACCTGTTCTAAGGTCAAATACCCAGCCGTGAACAATAGGATACTCTTCTAAAATGTATCTTTCCTGCACACAGGCCATTTTGATTACGTTGATGCACTGCTCCTGAACATTAAGTTCTACAAGTCTGTCATAACGCTTGTTTTCGTCCTCAATAGAATCCAGCTCTGCCTGATGTAATCTGTAAACATCACGAATGGTTCTCAGCCATGGATTCAATAATCCCAGATCCTGAGGAGTCATCGCTGCTTTTACACCACCGCAGTTATAATGTCCGCAGACAATAATATGTTTTACTTTCAGATGTTCTACAGCGTACTGAATAACAGCGGTGGAACTCATGTCTAAAGTATTCACAACATTGGCAATGTTTCTGTAAACAAACACTTCTCCAGGTTTTGCTCCCATCAACTCTTCTGCAGTAGCTCTGCTGTCTGAACATCCTATATACAGATAATCCGGATGCTGAGTTTTAGCAAGTTCATGGAAGAAATTTGGATCTTCAGCTACTTTGGACTCTACCCATTTTTTATTGTTTTCGAAAATAACTTCGTACGATTGTGACATAATTTTAAAGTATTATAATTATTTATTTCGTTTAAATTATTTCCAAAATCAATAGACCAAATCAATAATCGTACAAAAATATACTTTTTGTTAAAAAATAAATCACTTTTAACAAAGTTTAATATTAAAATATGCTTAAAATCATATTCATCATTCCAATATTCTTTGTAAGACAGCTACTGACATCTATAAGGAAATCCAAACGTTTAAAAAACCAGGATAAAATTACGAAGTATAAATTAAAATTCAAGATTTGTGAATTAAAATATTCTTAATTCTCAAGACAATCAGAATTGTTTTTGCTGAAATAGTTCATAAAAAATACTTTGTATATGTCAAAAAATAGATAATTTAATGCTCTGATTAATCTCTCAATCTGATGCCTGATTTTGGTCTGCAGTCTTTACCGTCGGTATTTTACCTGGCAGGAGTTTTTATTTCCTGTTTCTCTTCATTTCTGATTGCGGGGAAACGTAAGAAAGTAATGGCTGATTATATTCTGGCAGCATGGTTTATGATTATAGGAATACATCTTATCTTATTTATTCTATTTTTTTCCGGCAACTACATAAAGTTTCCTTATTTTCTGGGTTATGAGGTTATCTTTCCCTTTATTCATGGCCCCATGTTGTACCTGTATGTTTTAAGTGTTACAGGAAAAGCGCCGGGCAGAAAAATCTGGCTTCTGCATTTTGTCCCTGTTTTGATTGTCTTTGTGATGCTGTTTAAACTATTGATTTTATCTCCATGGGATAGACTTGCCATTTATCAAAGCGGAGGAAGCGAATACCAACTGATAAGCAGTATTCTCAAATATATGATGATACTATCAGGAATAGTATATATTGTAGTAAGCTTTTTTGCTGTCAGAAAGTATACGAGAGAGATTGCTGAGCAATATTCAAATACAGAGAAAATTAATCTTCGCTGGCTGTATTATCTTATTGCCGGATTAGCTTTGATATGGGTTGCCGTGATGATCAGAAATGATATTCTTATTTTTTTTATCGTTGTTCTGTTTATCATTGTGGCTGCTTATTTTGGGATCAGCCGTGTTGGAATTCTGGACTTACCTGTAATCACAGTGAATATAAATGAAGAAAAGGTGGATGATGAAGTGATAAAATACCAGAAGAATTTTCCCGGAGAGGATGCGATCATAGCTGTTTATGAAAAACTTATTTATCAAATGGAGAAGGACAGTCTTTATAAAGATCCTGAGTTGAGTCTGAATCATACTGCCGCATTACTGGAAGTTCATCCTAATATACTGTCTCAGGCAATTAATTCGATTGAGAATAAAAACTTTTATGATTATATCAACCGTCAGAGGATTGAAGAGTTTAAAAGGCTGGCGGTACTTCCTGAAAATAAAAAATATACCATTCTTTCATTAGCATTTGAAAGTGGGTTTAATTCAAAAACGTCATTCAACCGGAATTTTAAAAAGTACATGAACTGTTCACCCAGGGATTTTTTAAAAAGCCAAAGCATAGAGAATGAAATGTGATTATTTGTAGTGAGTTAAATAAGTTCCACCTTTCATTTTGGAACAATTGAAGCCTTTCTATTCCTCATTTTTACAGAAAAATAATGGTTACCTATGAGAAAATTACTATTTGTAATAATGGCTGTACTGGCACTTTTGATCGGAGCTTATCCTCTTATTTATGTGTTCGTAGAATCTAAATATACTTTTCTGGGTTCAAAAACTCCCGAATTACTCCACAGCTTGATCTGGAGAACAGCGTTTTTTGGGCACATTATTTTCGGAGGACTTGCTCTTTTTATAGGCTGGCGTCAGTTTGGAGCTTCATTCCGGAATAGATACATGAAGATTCACAGGAGCATTGGAACTTTGTATGTAATTGCTGTGATGATAAGTTCTGTTTCAGCTGTCTACATGGGATTTTATGCCAATGGAGGCCTGGTTTCAGCGATGGGATTTATCTGTTTAGGATTACTCTGGTTTATAACAACTCTTGGAGCCCTGGTAAAAATCAGAAAAGGTAATATAATCAGACATCAGCAGCTGATGATTTATAGCTATGCATGTACCTTTGCTGCTGTAACATTGAGATTGTGGTTCCCTTTGCTGAAAAATATGACGGGAAATCCTATAGATTCCTATATTGCCGTAGCATGGCTGTGCTGGATTCCTAATGTACTGATTGCTTATCTTATTAACAGAAAATTAGCTGCTGTATAGAATAGGCGTAGATACAAATGGATGTTACTCCGGAAGGTCTTTATATTCCATACTTCTCATATTTAAGTTCAGATATTTATTCCCTTCATTTTTATAATGCTGAGGAGTTTCAAGCCCCATATATTTCATGATCAGAGGATAGATATAAGTGGTCTGGGTTTGTCTTGTTTCGTGCCCTGTAATTCTATAGTTGGCAGGTACTTTATCTCCAAACCAAACAAAAAATGGTACCTGGGTAGATTCTTTGGAGTCTATATGCAATAGTTTGTCACCCTGTATTTTAAGACCATGATCTGAAGCATAAATAACTACGGAATTGGTGTTCTTCAGTGTACTGAAAATATTTTTGAAAACGTAATCTGTGTATTTGATAGAGTTGTCATAGCAATTCAGATCACCAGAATTCCAGTTAGGCGGAAGCCTGTTACACGGATTTGGATGGCTTCCCATTATATGAAGAACTATAAATTTATCTTCTTTCTTCTGAATTACGTTGTTAAGCTCAGGAACAATTACTTCATCATAGCCATTGACCCATTTTTTATTTTTAGACATGGAAGCGATGGCTGTAATTCCTCTGGCACTTGCCTGTGTGCTCAGCCAGAAAGAATTGTAACCGCTCTGATTGGCCATGTTGATGATATTATAGGATAGTTTATCATAACGGTAGCGGAATTCATCAGGATGAATGCTGGATAGCATTAGTGGGACACTCAGGTTGGTAATGCCTGCAGGAGAAATGGCATGATCAAAGATCATCATATTTCCCGCCTGTTCATCCGTATAGGGAGTTGTCTTTTTGTTATAACCATATAATGACATGTTTTGTTTTCTTTCGGATTCTCCAATAATGAGAATTACGTTTTCTATTCCAGGCTGTATTTTTCTGATATTGAAAACCGGAACATTCTTTTTGATTTCATTAATGTCTCTCTGTATATTCAAAGCGGTATTGAAATCGGATAAATGATAATAAACATTCTTGATCATCCTACCTCCTCCTTTATTGCTGACATAGGTATGTTTAAGATGGTATCCGAATGGCAGAATAAGCCACAGTAATGCAATAATGATAAATTTAGCATCAGCTTTTACTATATCTTTTTTTAAATAATTCACAGAGTACAGCAGCATTCCCAGAAAAACAAAAAATAAAATGCATGGAAGAATAAACATATAAGACATGCTCATCGCCTCATCAGGATTAGACTCCAGAATGCTGATGGCCATTCCTACATTGAATCCGGAGTGATAGATAAGAAAACAGGATACCGAAATCAGAAAGTTAATACTTAATACTAAACAAAGAATAACAGCAATTACAGAGGTATATTTATTCTTAAAAAGAAGGGCATTAAATATAAGAAATGAACAAAACATAATTCCATACTCAAAAATATTCCGGATACTGTCCAGTTTTTCGGCTCCGAACAGATTATCAAATATATAAGGGAATGATACCAAAAAACCTGTAAGGTATATTATAATGAGAAGAATGGGAACTATTTTTTTTAACATGTTTGTATGTGTGCTTTTGAGATCAATTTTATATCATCTTTAGTGTTTTTGAATAAGTGAGTGTTGAATATCAGAATTGTGTATAGCATGAAAAAGAATTAATACCAGATAATAATTCTAAATCTTGCAGATATTGTATCAACTCAAAAAGACACTTTTGAAGATAAGTTGTTACGGTTTATAGCGGTATGTTGTTATTCCGCTTTATAGAGTTGGTTGTGTAGGTAGGAATAGAGACCCGGGGATTTTTGTTTTTTTCATCAAAAATTATTTTTTATTAATAATAAGTTGGAGTTGTGTTTTTAATATTAAGCGATTTTTTCAGAACAAGTTGCATGATTTGATGTCATCAGAACCATACAATTTCCAAATGTACATGAAATTACTGATAAATACAAGTAGAATTATTACGATAACTGTTGGAATTACTACACTTTACGGTTGATATAATCCTTTGTTGCATCTGCTGTTGGGATAATTTTTGCGGGATTTCCTATGACGACAGAATGTGAGGGAACATCGAAGTTAACATAAGAATTGGGAACAATCAATACATTATTTCCAATGGTGATCCCTCCTACAATAACTGCATTGGTCCCTATCCAGACTTCGTCACCAATAACAGGATACCCTTCATTTTTTCCACGGTTTTGCTGCCCTATAGTAACTCCATGGGCAATATTGCAATTTTTCCCGATAACTGTTTTTGGATTGATAACAAGGCTTCCAAAATGTCCCAAATAAAAACCTTCACCAATCTGAGTCTCAGGATAAATCTGAAATCCATATTTGATCTGGTAATGTCTTAGCACAATCCTCCAGAAAGTGTTCAGGAAAGGATTTTTCTGATGCTTCTGCGCCATTCTCAGAATGTAAACAAAATGTAGATTAGGATTAATACATTTTTTCCAGATCTGAAATGTTGAAAGCCACTTTCCGCTTTCCCGGTAAAAGTCTTTTTGAATGATTGAATGCTCAGCCATCGTCAATATTTTTATACTTCGTCAATTATTTTCTGAAGATGTTCTACAGATTTTTCCAAAACAAAAGGTAGCTCAGTTTCCGAGATCTGTTTTTTGTATTCCTCAGTGATATTTTTATCCGTAAGAAATTTTTTCATTCCTTCATAAATTCCTTCTTCTGAATTGGCTGTGATATTTCCCAGTTTTCCATCCTGCAGAAGATCCCTGATCCCAGAAATATCTGTTGCAGAAATAGGTTTATTCAGAATAAGCGCTTCGGCAATAATGGTAGGAAATCCTTCATGTCGTGAAGACATAATATAGAAATCCGCCTTTTTCATATAAGGGTAGGGATTACTGCTGAAACCAAGCATTTTTGCAGTATCCTGAAGACCAAGCTGGTTGAGCTGATCCTGAATCGCATTAAAATCATACCCATCGCCAATGATCAACAGCTGATGTTTCAACCCTTCATCAATAAGCTTTTTGTGGACATTAAGCAATCGGTCGTATCCTTTCTGGGGATATACCGTTCCTACTGTTACAAAAGTAGGAAGATCGCTGTTGAAAGGATAGTCATTCACTTCAATATCCGCCTTTCTTAACGTGTCATTTCTATCAATCGGATTGAAGATCTTAATCACAGATGCTTTTTCAGCTTCATTTTTAGCCAGATTATGCATTCCTTCCTGCAGTTTGTTGGAAATCACAAGAATTCTGTCGAATCTGAAAAACTGTCTGATGACTTCAGGTGTATATTCTTTTAAATTAAAAATATCATTCTGTACCCAAATGATTTTTTTCGAATCTTTTTGCGGGCTGGAGAGAATTTCCTGATGCATCGCATGGATAGCAGCAATCTCTACATCGTATTTTTTATTTTTTAAAATAAATTTATAAAGAAGAGAGGGGAACCAAAGAAACATTTTCTGATAAAGAACCCTGTAGGCTTTCACAGGAATATCCTGCGGCCTGTTGGTTGTTATCATTTCTCCTTTTGTCAAATAGTACAGTGTTACCCATGACGGCACCTCTTTAATGTATAATCCTGAATAAAGATTTACCAGAAGGTCAACTTCATATTTATCGGCAGGGAGATTCTTCAAAAAATTAATTAATACTTTCTCGGCACCACCATGACGTAATGAACCTATACGAATGAGGAGTTTTTTCTTTTTCAATTTGTTTTTTCTATTTTATGATTTTACAAGATAAATTTATTTAATTTTTCTTGCTTTTTTATACTTGTGAGGAAGATTTTCTTTGATATAGGCATCCAGTTTTTTTCGGTCTTTTTCCAGTTCGCGGGGATATTCCGGATTGTTTTTAAGAACAATATCACCATAATCTTCAATGGTGCATAAAAACTGAGCAGGGTTTCCAATAAAGACCGTGTTGTCCGGCATAGACTGGGATAATACAGAGTTAGCCCCTAAAATACAGTTGTTCCCAATCTGAACATCCTGCATAATCACACAATTGAGCCCGATGGTGCAGTTGTTTCCGATTTTTATTCTTCCCAGGATTCTTGCATCTTCATAACCGGGAAGCTTTCTAAGCAACGTGGTTGTTCCACCGTGGTTAACAAACCTTACATCTCCTGCAATGTTCACATTATCGCCAATTTCGATAAGGTAAGGTTCAGTTCCGAAATACACTTTATCAGGCATATTAAAGTTTTTTCCTACTTTCATACCTCTGTATTTAGCCACTTCAAGGCTGCCTCTGTTCAAAAAATTTTGATAAAGAGAGTCTATTTTCAATAGGATTCTGAATATAAAAATCATCACAAGTGTAAATTTGTTTTCGTTACTTTTGCAAAGAAAGAGAATTTATTAATATGATGAAAATTTCAAAAATAGAATATTATCTGCCTCAGCAGGTGTTAACTAACGAGGATCTTGAAAAGCAGTTCCCTGAATGGAGCTCCGAACGTATCCAGGAGAAAGTAGGTATTTCCCAACGCCATATTTCTTCTGACAGCGAAACCGTACTGGATATGGCTGTGCAATCTTCAGAAAAAATTTTCGAAAATTATGACAGAAACAAAGTAGATTTTATTTTGTTCTGTACCCAAAGTCCGGAGTATTTTCTCCCTACAACGGCCTGTATTTTGCAGGACAGATTGGGGCTTAGAAAAAATATCGGAGCTATAGATTTTAACCTTGGCTGTTCAGGATTTGTGTATGGATTGGCCTTTGCAAAAGGACTGATTGCCGGAGGAATTGCAAAGAGTATTCTGCTGGTAACTTCAGAAACGTACACCAAGCATATTCATCCCGATGATAAAGGCAACCGAAGTATATTTGGAGATGCCTCTGCCTCTGCAATTATTGAAAAAGCTGAAGGTAATGATTATCAGTTCTGTCTGGGAACAGACGGAAGCGGTGCTGAAAACCTTATCGTGAAAAAAGGAGCTTTTAAAAAAGACTTTGAGCTGAATCCTGAACACGAATTCAGCCCTGAAAATATTTATATGAACGGCCCGGAAATTTTTAATTTTACGATTGAAAATATTCCGGGACTGGTAAAAGAAACATTGGAAGTGAATGGTATGACCATGGATGATATCGACCATTTTGTTTTTCACCAGGCCAATTCTTTTATGCTGAATTATTTAAGGAAGAAAACAAAAATACCGGCAGAAAAGTTCTATATTGACATGGAAAAAACCGGGAATACGGTTTCTGCAACTATTCCTATTGCTCTTAAAAATATGATGGATAAGGGGATGCTGAAAGAAGGCGATAAGGTTTTAATGGCAGGATTTGGAGTTGGATATTCGTGGGGCGCCACCATTATGGAAATTTAATACAAAACATTTAAAATTATAAAATATGAAAACATCCGTTTTTTTAGAAAAACTACAGGAAGAATTGGAAGAAGATGAAACATTGACTACTGAAACGAACCTGAAATCTTTAGAAAGCTATGATTCTATCAGCTTACTTTCTGTTATTGCGTTTGTAGACGAAAATTTCAGCAAAAAAATTGATACCAAGCATTTTAAAGATATTGAAACCGTTTCAGATCTGATGAATGTTATAGGAAAAGAAAATTTTGAAGATTAATGGATGCTTTCTCATTAAAAAATAAAATTATTCTCATTACAGGCGCTTCTTCCGGGATCGGGAGAAGCTGTTCTGTAGAATGCAGTAATAGCGGTGCTGATCTGATTCTTGTAGGAAGAAATCAGGAAGAACTTGCGAAAACTGTTTCTATGCTCAATCCTGAAACAAAAGTTGAAACAATTACTGAAGATATTACCCAATCTGAAAACCTGGAAGCAATTATTGCTGAAAAAGTTTCAATAATGGGTAAAATATCAGGATTTATTCACTGTGCAGGTATTGAGAAAACATTACCGTTAAAAAAGCACAACCCTCAGCTGTACCAAGATATATTTGCTGTCAATGTTATTGCAGGACTTGAAATAGCTAAAATTTTATCTTTAAAAAAATACAAAGATGAAAACTCCAGTTTTGTATTTATCTCTTCCGTGGCAGGGATGATAGGAGAGGCCGGGAAAGCAGCTTATTCTGCCAGTAAAGGAGCTGTTATATCCGGAGCCCGTTCTTTGGCTATGGAGCTTTCAAGAAGTAATATCCGGGTCAACAGCATAAGTCCGGCGATGGTAAACACTCCGATTTTAGAGAAAATGTTTGAAAATATCGGAGAAGAAGCGTCATCAGAAATTATAAAAAAGCATCCGCTGGGAATAGGCGAGCCTAAAGATGTAGCGAATGCCTGTATTTTTTTACTGTCTGATGCCTCAAGATGGGTCACAGGCAGCAATCTTGTGATTGACGGAGGATATTCTGCACAGTAACTTATTTTTTGTGCAGGGTTTCTATAATGTTTTCTACGCTGTCAAATATTTTCTTGTTGTCAAACTGACTTTCAATGGTTTTAAGGTTCTCTCTGATGTGCAGAACAAGGTTAGGATCAGTAAGGAATGTTTTCATTGCTGAATACATTTTATCTACCTCATAATTGATGAGATATCCTGTTTCACGGTCTTTGATCATAAGACCTACATCTCCTACCTCTGTTGCAATAATGGGTTTCTGAAGGATTAAAGCTTCAGCAATTACCAATGGCCATGCTTCAGATTCTGAAGGAAGAACAAAATAATCCGCTTTTTTGATGTAAGGATAAGGGTTCATCTGATTTCCAGCCAGAATAAATGTTTTTTCAACATTATTTTTAGCTGCCTGTGCCTTGAGGTTGTTCATTTCATCACCGTCACCGATAACAATAATGCTGTGATGAAATCCTTCATCTATAAGCTTTTTATGAGCGTCAATAAGTTTGTGATATCCTTTTCTTGAATGAAGTCTTCCAATAGATGCGAAAACAGGTCCTTCTGGGAAATTGTCAAGCTTTTCTTCAGCCTTCCGTTTAATTTCTTCGATAGGAATTGGATTAATGATCACGCTTTCAGCCGGATAATTGAGATTCGGATAATGCTGGTGCATCATATCTTTTATCTTGTGGGAGCAGTATACCATATGATCAAATTGCGGAAAGCTCTTTAAAATATTCGGAACTAAAGGCTGAAATTTCGGCACATTAATTTCAGAATGAAACCACCCGATTTTTTTTGAATTCTTATTGGTTGAGTTCAGAATAGCATCATAGTCTCTGTAATCCATCCCGATCTCAATATCAAAAGTATCATTGATAAGACGGTCTGCAATGGCAGGAGAATTTTTCAGTTTTCTCAGCTTTAGTCTTCTTTTAACGAGCTGAAGTTTCTGTAAAAGAGAATTATGGGAAAAGTCTTCTTTTCCATCCGTAAGGTATATTTTTCTGATATGTTTCGGAAGTTCATCACGCAGTTTACCCTGATTGAGGGTAAGGCATACCGTCATTTCAAATTTGTCAGGATCAAGGTTGTTGAGAAGTCCCAGTAATACTTTTTCCACGCCTCCCATTTCCATGGAACGGTGCCTGAACAAAATTTTTATTTTTTTTTCTAACATTATCCGAAGATTGATTGTAACGTAATTTTTATTTTTTTCTTAATACGGAATGGCAGCTGGTGCTGGTACTGCAGCAGCCCGAATATTTCATCAGCTCCCGTATACTGTTCCGGAACTTTTTTTCCGTTGATGGTAGTAAGTCCTCTGCGTTTCATGGTATTAAAAATCACCTGAGCAAAATATTCATGGGATTTCTTTTTATTGTCATTCTGGGAAATCCCGCCCTGATGTGTTCGGTAAAGATAGTTCGTTTCATTAATAAACTGAACTTTCCCTTTTTCATATATTTTAAGATATAAATCCTGATCTTCCCCAATTTTTAGATTAGGGTTCATTTTTTCTGTCTGCTCATAAACTGCTTTTCTGAAAGTTACAAAATGAGCAATCTGAATCGGGAAATTAAAAAAACAGGGATCTCCATTCGGTACCTGCATCGCAGATCTGAACGGGGCTATTGGCTTCAGGTTCTGGTCACATGTCATAAACCTTGAATAGGTAAGGACTGTATTCTTTTTAGTCTGGAAAATCTCCATACATTTTTGGATAGCAGTAGGAGAGATGGCATCATCAGGATCCAGAAAACCACAGATTTCTCCTTCAGCCAGCTCAATCAGTTTACTTTTTGTAACACCTACACCGGAATTTTTTTCATTTTCAAAAAATCTGAATCTTTTGTCCTTTGAAATCATTTCCCGTATTATTTTCTTCTCATTTTCAGAAGAACCATCGTCTAGAATTACAGCTTCCCAGTTTGTATAGGTCTGTTGAAGAATACTTTCAAAACAATCCTTAAAAAAAATAGCGTTGTTGTAATGGGCAATAAGGATAGAAAACTTCATGACCGTTCCTTGAATATTAAATCCTGATGATTGATAACAGTGGTATTAGACGGAATATCTTTGTGAATGACACATCCTGCTCCGATGATACAGTTGTCACCAATAGTAACCCCTTTTAAGACAGTCACATTACTTCCAAGCCAGCAGTTACTTCCTATTTTGATGGGAGCGGTGGTGAACTCAGAAGAGAACAGCTTAAATTCCGGCTCAGTCTGGTAAGCGTGGTTGTGGTCATACAGTTTTACCCCTTCTCCGAATAATGTGTTGTCTCCTATAGAAATACTCTCGAGACAGTTGATAGAGCAGAAATTATTCATGAAAAAATGATCTCCGATTTCTAAAGTGGCATTCTGCTGCACAAGGATATGTACATAATTCCTGAAACTCATGGAATTCCCGAGCGTAACATTTTTTAAATTTTCGTGCAGAACAAAATGATTACTGATCCCAAGCTTTATCCCTTTAAAAGAAACATTAGGGTGTTTTTTGAGACGAGAAATCTGGCTTTTCCGTTGAATTTTTGCTAAAATTTCATCAAGCATACCTGAATTTATTTTCACATTTGTAGTGTACAAATATAATTTGTTTTAAATAATTATAATAATAAATCTTATTTTTGTGCCTTAAAAATTAATACTTTATACCAAATAAATGCCACCTTCGGAGTTGAGGTTGCTGAGTTTTGATAAAGTAAAGCATTTTGTGTTCTGTGAAGATAAGTCAGATTACATTTACCAGGTTTGTTGCTGCAATGGCAATTGTTATTTCTCATTTCAATAAGGATCTGTTTTTATACAAGATAGATTATATTTCCAATCTTTTTTTGAGAGCTAATGTCGGCGTAAGCTATTTTTTTATTCTTTCGGGATTTATCATGATCATTGCTTATCACAAGAAAGATAAAATTGATTACCTGGAATTTTATAAAAACAGGTTTGCCAGGATTTATCCACTTTATATGCTCGGACTTTTGCTTTATTTTATGACAAGATATGAGATGTTCGATTGGTATAAACTGCTTTTATATGGATTGGGCATTCAGAGCTGGATTCCGGGCGAAGCTATGATCCTGAATTTTCCGGGATGGTCAATTTCCGTAGAGTTCTTTTTCTATCTGCTTTTTCCGCTTTTGTATAATTATTTTTATGTCAGGAAAAACAAAATGATATGGGTGTTTGCCATTGGTCTCTGGTTGATCACCCAGGTATTTTCTAATCTTTATCCGGTGTATGGAGCTTATGAAGGACCTCATACAAAAAGCCATGAGTTTCTTTACTATTTCCCATTCTGGCATCTTAATGAATTCCTGATCGGAAATCTGGCAGGGATATTTTTTGTAAAAAATTACAGGCAGAAAAATTATGATCGTCTGGTAATTGCAGTCTTTTTTCTGATTCTCCTGTCTCTGATGTTTGTCCCGTTATTCTATCACAATGGTTTGATGGCACTACTTTTTGTCCCCGCTATCCTTTTGATCTCTGCTAATAATGGATGGGTTACCAGGTTCTTTTCACTGAAGCCACTGGAATATCTTGGAGAAATAAGTTATGGTATATACATCACCCATATCCCTGTGCTATATCTTGTAAGAGAGCTTTTAAAATGGCAGGAATACACATTCAGCATTGATATCGTATTTGTGATTTACATAATCGTTATGCTTTTTAGTTCTGCAGCTTTTTACCAGTTTATTGAAAAGCCGATGCGGAATCTTTTAAGAAAGATCCATTTTGCAAAGCGTTAATTTTCAAATCAATCTCTTGTAAACTAAATATTTAGTTTAGCTGTTTTGTTAGAATAAATCATTTCTGAAATTGATATTATAAAGCCCTGAACGTATGCTTTTATAATCTGTCAGCAAATATTTGGTGATCATTCCCCACTTTTTCAGAAGGGGAGCATTCGCAATCTGAAAACTTCTGTATACCCGTTTGATGTGAAGTTTAATATCCTCAGGAATGGTGTTTTCATTTTCTGCCCAGTGGTTCACTTCCTTCCACAATACAACCCGCGTGGAAGCCGGTTTCACTTCTCCGGAATCTACTTTGGTAATTCTGTTGTTCTCATGAACCCCTCTCACCGCTACTGCCTTATCAAGAATCCCCGGATATAAATTCAGATAGTAGGAGAGTCTGAAGAGAAATTCTGTGTCCTGATGAAGCTTTAAATGGGTTTTGAAAAAATATTCCATATGCTGTAGAGAACTTTTACGGATGGTCAGAGCATCAATACTGAAAAGCCCGAAGGTTCCTCTCATATTCAGCTGTCCCGGGAATACATCTTTAGGAGGATGCTCTTTATAAACTGTGGTCAGGCGATCTCCAAAAACCTTATAATACTGTTCTTTTGCCTTTTCAGAATAATAATGAACCCCTATAGCGCCATACACTCCATCTACCTCATCATTGGTGAAAAGCTTTTTTTCTGCATCAAAACGGTTAGGGAGATAGTAGTCATCAGCATCAAGGAAAGCAATAAAATCTCCTTCAGCCTTTTCCATTCCTAAATTTCTGCTGGCACCCGCCCCATGATTTCCCTTGTCTGGATGCTGAAAGAGCTTTACCCTGGCATATTTTTCAGCGAGTTCCCGGCAAACCTGCAAGGCATTGTCCGGTGATTTGTCTTCTACCAATACCACTTCATATACTTCTTCAAACCGGAGCGCAGATTCTACAGCCTGAGCAACATATTTTTCGGCATTGTAGACGGGAATGATTACTGAAATTTTCATTTTTTCGATTATGCGTTTAATTTAATTTTTAAATAATGGGTAACTCTTTTTTCTACCAAATAGTACAGAAGTGAGGCCAAAATAATAACCAGGGCAATTTTAAGAAGAAAAAAAGGAATGTTCAGATAACCTTCAACTTTAAATCTTTTTAAAATAATTTCTACAAAAGGATGGGATAGGTACAATGAATACGAAATACCTCCCAGAAATATTAAGAATTTGTTTCCTTTACAATGAAATATATAATCAAAAGTAAGAAAAGAAAAAACAAACGTAGAGATGATGGTCAGTTTTACCCAGTCATTGCTGATAGGAATGATACTGAGTAAAACAAGTATAAATGATGCTATTCCTGTTACAGATATTATGGCTGCCCATTTCTTTGGAACTGTATATTTGTTCAGTAAGAGCGCAAAGAGAATTCCTACAACAAAATAAAGATTGAGAGAATGGGTTACCATTTTCAGATAAGGACTGTCAAAATGTATACAATATCCCAAAATGGTAGTGAGAATGAAAAATCCTACGATGAAATAATACCTTTTTTCTTTAAAAAATAATGAGAGTCCGAATATGAGGTAAAAAAACATCTCAAAATTTAAGGACCAGCCCAGGAAAAGCACGGGAAATTCCTTTTGAGTAGGAAGAAATAACAGGGAATGAATAAGTTCATAAAGACCAGCTCCATGAAAATAGATCAACAAACCGCCTCCCGGTATTATTACAGCAAATGTCAAAAGATAATACAGCGGAACAATTCTGATCAGTCTTCTTTTGTAAAATAAAGTGATCTGCTGAAAAGAATCTTTACTGAAATTTATTTTTTGAGTGGTGAAAGCCATGATAAATCCACTGATAATAAAAAATACGGGAACACCGATACTTCCTTTATTAAAAAGAATATCGCCAAGATTCAGCCCGGGTAAGTTTATCGTTTCACGGAAATGAAAACAACATACCAATAATGCTGCAATCCCTCTTAAAATCTGGATATTATTAAGCTTCATTACGGATGCCGGATCTTATCTTTTAAAAATTTTTTTCAAAATAAGTCCCATCACAAATGGTACTCTTGCAATATTATGCTGAAGGGTCTTGAACCTGTCAATTGTAAATTTTGTATCTTCAGTCATTCCATATTCTGAAAAATCAACCTCAGGAACCGCTTTATGTTTAAAAGTAACATTCATCAGATTGTACTGATGGATGATCTGTATGTACATTTCCTTACTGTCTTCCACGGAGAAATCCGGATAATGACGATAGCTGTTATGCGCTCTCTCCTTTAACATGGTTTTGAAGTTGTCTACACTTTCTGCAAGGCTTACAAAAGGATTTACGACAGCATTATATACATTTACAACGGCTTTACGGCCCGGAAGCATGGTCAGCTGATATCCTCTTCTTAAGTCAATCACAAGATCATGAATCGGCTTGAAGTGTTCCTGTACGGTTTTTATATAGTCCTGATGAAGCATATCATCATTATCAAGCTCACTGGTGATGACAAATTTTGTCTCAGAAGTGAAGAACTGAGGAATTACTTCTACTGCTTTGGTTTTCATTGCATCAAAATCCTCTACAAAAACAGCTCTGAAAACAGGATATTCTGCTTCGATTTCTTTGATAATTTTTCTAAACTTATCAGATGTATTGGTGTCAAAGAAAGTGAGCCATATATAGTTTTGGTTAGTCTGATTTTTATAGGAAGGAAGTACATAAGTTCTGAATAACTTGAAGCGGTCATCCAGCCATTCTTCCGTTAGAGGTTTATATCCTGAACGTGTTTCGTTCCAACCTTTTGTAGGAACATTGAATCTTGTCATAATCACGTGTACAAACTGACTCATCTCAATAAATTTTTTAAAAAGTTAAATATTCTGTAAGGTTTACTGTTGTAGATATTCTCCAGTTTTTTTTCATAAAATGTTTTTCTGTTTAAAAGGGCAATATAACTGGGGAAAAACTCATGAAACAGTGCTTTGTGTTTTTCATATACGGCATGGTAGATAAACTCTTTTTTATCATTACTGCCGGTAATATCTTTTATCATGGAAGTGTCCGGATGGGATCTGTAGTTGAAAACAACATAATCAATTTTTGTTATAGGCTGGTTCCTGTGCGAAGATATAAGTTGTATCCAAAACTCCCAGTCTTCAAATCCATGTCTTAATTTTTCGTCATACGTAATTCCTTCATCAAAATACTTTTTGGCAAACATAGAAGTACAGTATAATTTATTTCCCAAAAGCAATTCCCGAAGGGTAAACGTTTCCTGTAAATTTGACTTTTTGCTGGTATGGCCAAAGGTAATGGTATCAGAAAAAACGATTAAGGTATCAGGATTCTGATCAAATACGGCCACCATCTTTTCTAAAGCCAGCGGGTTAAGTGTATCATCTGCATCCAGAGGCAGAATATAGTCTCCTGAAGCATTTCTGATTCCTGTATTCCGGGCACCTGAAAGGCCTTTATTTTCCTGATAAACATAGCGTATTTTATCATTTTCAAGTTTTCCGGATACTACTGCAGTATCATCAGTAGAGCCGTCATCTACAATAATGCATTCCCAGTTTGTATAGGATTGGTTCATTACAGACTGGATGCATTCTTCCAGATATTTTGCATGATTAAAACAGGGAACAATAATGGAAACTTTATTTTTCATTCGATATGTTTTATTTTATAAATAGGCTGAAAATAATTTTCTTAAGTAGTCCTCGGAAGAGATTCCCGTGAAAAAAGATTCTGTGCGGGGATTAAACTCTATATTATAATAAGACCCTTCATCAATATTTTCAAACACTGCTTTTTTTCCTAAATACTGTTCCAGCTGAAACAAAATTTCAGGCAGAGAATACTGATAAGGATAGGTGAGATTAATGATTTCATTGTTCAGTACATCAATATATTGTTTTGTAAATAAAGCAATATCATCAGTGCCAATGAGAATTCTCTTTGCATTGTTGTGTATGGTGAATTGGGTTCCGGACACAATTGAGTTCTTAAGAAAGTTGATCAATGTGTTTGGATTTCCTCCACGGCCTACTGCATTTCCAATTCTGAAAATGACAAAGCTTTTACAGTGTTCTGTAATGAATTTTTCAGCATTAAGCTTATGGTTTACGTATGGACTTTCTTTTTTTGTAGGATCATAAATACTGCAGGTTGAAAAATAAACCAGTTTTTTATCCGGAAATTCTTCTGTCGCTTTTGTTAACAGAGAGATTTCTCTTTCAAATTCTGCAGGATTCTTTTCCAGAGAATTGGAAACCCCAGATGCAAAAAAAAGTATATCTTCTCTGTCATAAGGTCTTACGGCTGCTGCCAAAATTCCATTGCCAATAATCATATATTTTTATCTAAACGGTTTAAAAATCTTACAGGTACCTGAAGATTTTGAATAGTCCAAGTTTATTTCCCAGTTTTGCCCATCGTGAATTCTTCACACGATCCAGCTTATCAAGAGTATATTTGTATTTGTTTTTCGGAATATAGTTCTCAAGGAAAAGATCTTCAATATTGATGTTTCTTCTTTCAGCCATTTTTATAAGAGCTACCCAATGCCAGAACAGTGCTTTTTCCGTGTTTTTTGTAGTAGATATTCCATTTTGGTGAATTCTGTACAGATACAGATCTTCATCTATATATTGTACAGGAGCTACTTCGCACATTTTCATGTACCAGTCTTTATCTTCCGCAATTTTTAAAAACGGATCAATACCGGAAGTTTTTTCGTAGATCTTTTTCTTAAAAGTAGCAAAATGAGAAATTTCACCATTAAAATTATAGTAAGAGTGATCCAGCTCAGTAATCTGCTTCGCTTTGTGTACTGATTTGGGATTCAGATGTTCATCACAAAATACCAGATTGGAATAGACCATTCCTGCTTCAGGATATTCAGAATGCGTTTTTAAAACAGATTCCAGGGCGTGGCTAGCCAACGCATCATCCGGATCTAAAAAACCGCATATTTCAGATTCAGCAAGCTGTATTAGTCTCTTTTTGGTATAGCCGATTCCTCTGTTTTGATCATTTTGATTGATTTTAACCCGCGGATCATTACCTATAAGTTTTCTTATAACTTCAAGAGAATCATCAGTAGAGCCGTCGTCTAAAATTACTGCTTCCCAGTCTGTTTCAGTCTGAGCCGTTAAACTTTGGTAACATTTTTCAAAAAAGTGACCATTATTATAATTGGCAATAAGTACACTGAATTTACTCATTTCTACTGTGTTTATTCAAGATTTTTTTTAATGCATTCAAGTACCCGAAGCCATTTTTTCTATCCGGTTCCAAAATGTTTCCTTCTGCCCACTCGTTCCAGGATTTAACAATTAAAAACTGTTCCGGATAGTCTTTTTTATCTTCAAGATATTTTGCCGCTTTTTCTACCTGCTTTTCAAACAGTTCCGGTGAATTGTTGGCCAGTATAATTCCTCTGTAACCGCTTCTTGGTGTATTGTCCCAATTAGGCAGGATACATGGATAGGTAGGAACATTGCTTTCTTCAAACTTCAAGTCACTGACGACTTGTTGCGCATCCTGAATTCTGACTTTTGGCTGTTCTTTTTTCTTAATTCCGATTAATCCCTTTATTCTGTTTTTATAGTATTGAGAGTGGGAAATGTATTCTTTTTTATTAATATGAGGAACCCAGGCTTTGTGAAAGGCATTGGAAATCTTGCTGTCATATCCCATAGATTGAAAATCAAGGTCATCAGAAAGTTTATTGGAAGCCATTACATACAATCCGTCAAATCCGTTTTCTATGGCAAGAGCTCTGAATTTTGAGATATAGTGCGGATCACCTTCATTGAGATGATTAGGATCGTAGATAATGAAAAGAGGTTTATTATCCACTTTGATATATCTTTCGTCCTTGAAGAAAGGAAGCAGGTATTCGAAATGGGCAATTAAATCCTGCTCATCAGGATAAGTCTGTTCTGCCAGTATTTTTTCTGATAATCCATGCCATATTCCTGACCATGTTTCGTTGGCCCAGCAGAAGCAGAAGGGAAAGTCCGGTCTTCCTGATTTCAGTACATCATTAGCCACGCGCTCCAACAATTGTTTGCCGCTGCCAAACCAGTAATGATAAAAGATAAACCCATGTACTCCATAATCTTTTGCCATCTGGGCCTGCTGTTCTCTTACTTCGGGAACGCGCAGGTCATAATATCCCAGATCTGCAGGGAATATAGGCTGCTCGTGTCCTTCGAATAAAGGTTGGGCTTTACTTACATTAGTCCATTCTGTAAATCCTTTTCCCCACCATTCGTCATTTTCCGGAACGGGGTGATATTGAGGGAGGTAAAATGCAAGCGGTTTTATTTTTTTCATAATCAGTTTTCTAATGTTTTTATTAATCTGGCGGGAATTCCAGCTATCACTGAATTTTTTGGGAAGCTCTTATTCACCACAGAGTTGGCGCCTATAATAGAATTTTCACCAATAGTAACCCCGGGAAGGACACATACTCCTTCACCAATCCATACATTATCTTCAATAATGATGGGACCTTTGGAATGTAAAGGCCTTGCAGCAGGAATATTTTTCAGGTCATTAGCCGTTATATTGCCATGGGAATGATCAGAAATATATATTCTGCTGGCCATAAGGACATTATTTCCTATGACAATTTTATTGATTGCTCCGATATGAACATCGGAATTGCAGACCACATTATCGCCAATAATTATTTCAGGGTGAAATACTTCTCCCTGAAAACGATCCCAGGCTTCCAGCCTTAAATGGTATAAAGAACTGAAATTTTCACCTATCGAGATATATTTAGGGTTTTTTATCCAGTGTTCTTCAGGTAATGCAGAATTCGTTCCGAATTTTTTGAAGCTCTTCTGAGCCCAGGCATTCAGTTTGTTTTGCTGATGGGTTTTATAAGCATTCGAATTCAGTATATCAAATAAAAAACCGACAATATATTTTTTTAGAAAATTCATGTTTTGTGATTGAGAAGTGATGGGGCAGTTATATTATTTTGTAAAAAAACTGTTGATCAGTTCTATGATCTTATGCTGTTCAGTTTCAGATAATTCATAATAAAATGGCAGTCGCAGCAGGCAATCTGTGAAATGATCAGAGTTTGGAATATCTATTTCAGGATTGTTTGCAAGGAAGAAATCACTTTTATTCAAGCTTAAATAATGGAAAACCGGGTGTATATCCTGCGCCTTTAAATATTGAATAAGATTTGTTCTTTCTTCATAGCTTCTGCAGACAATATAATACATGTGAGCATTGTTTGTTGCATAGGAAGGCATGTCCGGCAAAGTAATGAAGCCTTTTTCCTGCAGTGCAGAAAGTCCGTTCTGATAATTGTTCCAGATCTCTAATCTTTTTTTCTGAATAATTTCCAGATTCTCTAATTGTGCATACAAAAAAGCCGATATAATCTCTGAAGGTAGGAAAGATGAACCGAGATCTACCCAGCCATATTTGTTTACTTCACCTCTGAAGAAGGCACTTCTGTTTGTTCCTTTTTCGCGGATTACTTCAGCGCGGTCAAAATATTGTGGATCATTAATGGCTAACATTCCTCCTTCTCCGGCAATGATATTTTTGGTTTCATGAAACGAAAAGGTCGCAAAATGGCCTATAGAACCCAGCGCCTTTCTTGTTCCGTCTGAGAAAGTATAATAGCTGTCAATTGCCTGTGCTGCATCTTCCACCACAAACAAATTGTGTTTATGAGCCAGCTCCATAATTTTTTCCATATCACATGCCACACCAGCGTAATGTACTGGGACAATTACTTTGGTTTTTTCGGTGATATGTTTTTCTATTTCTACCGGATCAATATTGGGATTGTCATGGCAGGAGTCTACAAAAACTATTTTTGCTCCCCTCAGTGCAAAGGCATTAGCAGAGGAAACAAAAGTATAACTGGGAACAATTACTTCGTCTCCTGGCTCCACATTGCACAAAATAGCAGCCATCTCCAGTGCATCCGTGCATGATGTAGTCATCAGTACTTTAGGAAAATGATATTTCTGTTCAAAAAACTGCTGGCACTTTTTCGTAAACATTCCGTCACCGGAAATTTTACCACTCTTTACCGCTTCTTCTATATATGTAAGTTCTTTGCCAATAATAAATGGCTTGTTAAATGGGATCATAGTGTTTTAAATTTTGAATCTTTGATGTCTATAAATTTTTTTTCAATGTATCTATACGAGCCATAACTGACTAAAATAGTTATACCTGGTATGAACATAAATACACCAATATTAAATACAAATATATTATTATAAAATATTAATAGCTTATAAAATACGGGGAATATTAAAAACATAATCAGGGGATGGTACATGTAAATCCCATAAGAGATCGTTCCTAAGGATGAAAAATATCTGCTCCTTAACACCGCTTTATTGGATGAGTTTATGCTTATTATAATCAATAATAGAAAAACAAACCCTAATATAATATTTTGAATATACAGCTTAAAAACAGGAATAGAAATTAAAATGGCTATTAACAATAGTACACCAGCATATAGGATATTACTCTTTGTATACTGAGTTATTTCTTCAGTGTTTTTATAATAAAAATATCCTCCCAATGCCCCAATGGCCATAAATTCAAACGGAATGATGGTAACAATTGTGCCTATCAATGAGTTTGGAAACTGGAGATTAATAACAGCAAAAACAGCCAAAATGGATAAAAAAACCAAAAGCATTGTTTTTCTGTTACAAAAGGAGATAATGACGGGCCAGATGATATAAAACTGTTCTTCTACCCCTACAGACCACGATTGAGAAGCTCCTGCAAGAATTTTTCCTGCCTTCACTGCAAAATTGGGAAGAAACGTAAAGTAGAGAAGGAAAGATTTCAAATCATAGTTTGAAGAATCTTTTATTAAATGGTAGTAAGATGGAGTGATAGAGAATAAAGGAAAAATAAAGGTTAACAGTGGAACGATAATAAAGGATATAAAAAGGATAATATAGTACAAAGGCCAGATTCTGAAAATTCTTCTTAAATAGAATTTTTTAAGATTGATAGTGCTGTTTTTTTCTTTTTCAGACAGCAGAAGGTAAGTGATCAGAAATCCACTCAATACAAAAAACAGATACACCCCATTTTTTCCCAAATGCTCAATCCAATACAGCGTATATTCAGAATCAAATAAACTTTCTATTTTATCACGGTGTTTAAATAATTCAATATGATGCAGGATGACAGATAAAGCAGCTATTGCTCTCAGTTCATTTAATCCTCCAAAAAAAATATTTTTTTTTATTCCCATGGATTATCGTATAAATCTTACCGGATTTCCTACATAGAGACCAGGTTGGGAGATATTTTTAATAACTACTGCACCGCCTCCCAGCTGTACTTTTTCTACAATATTGATGTTGTCAATAATGGTACTGTGTATGCCGAGAATACATTGTTCCGAAATAGAAACAAAACCGGCTACAGCTACAGATGGAGATACAAAACAGTGATTTCCTACCAATGAATCATGTGCGATTGAACACGAAATATTGATCAACACATTATCTCCGATTTTCACATTCTGATCTATCATGCTATACGGATAAATTACTGTGCCTTCTCCTATTGTTGCGGAAGGATCAATATAGCTTGTAGAATGAATAAAGGTATAAAAAGGAATTTTATTTTTAAAAGTTTCAAATATCTGTTTTTTAAATTCTAAGTGTTTATAACCGATAGCAATAATTATTTCATCAAAGATACCTTGCTGAAAAATACTGACCACATCTCCTTTTCCTCCTAATATGGGAAGATCTTTAACGCTGTTTCCTTTTTCCATAAAGTCATCAAAAAAACCAATGACTTTATCATCGGTATCCGTTTGAATATGATGCAGAATCTGCTGTCCAAGGTGGCCTGATCCGATTATAGCAATACGTTTCATAACAAATCAATTTTTTTGTCCGACTGATAAATTAAATACCCGGATCGGTCATTACTGGAATGTGCATTTTGTAACGAAGGATTGGTCATTTCCTTTTTTACAATATAGTCCTCCCATTGGTTTTCTGTAAAATATGGCAACAGTTGTTTGGTGTTTTCGGATAGAAAATACACTCCGGAATATTTCTTTTGTGTTATCTCAAGGGGGAACATGAATTGGCCTAATGCAATATCTAAAACAGCCTGTACATAGTCAAACCCTGTAGAGAGCTGAACCAGATCAGATCCAATAAAATCTCCACCCATACGGCTTCCTATTTCAATCGGATAAACATCACCGTTTTCGGTTATCATAAGCTCAACATGTGCGGCTCCGTTTTCAACCTTTGTTGCATTCAGGATTGCATAGGTGATATCCAGTATTTTATTTTGAATATGCTCAGGGAATGAAGTAGGCTGATGATGTGCCAATTCCACAAAATAAGGTTCCGTGGTGATGACTTTATCTGTAATTGTTATAATTCGATGCTCACCTCCGAAACTGATGGTCTCAACACTTACTTCCTTTCCTTTGATGTATTCTTCCACCACACAGGTTTTAGAGAAAGAATAGTTTATTGCATTTTCAATGGCGTCTTTAGCTTCATCAAAAGATGTTGCTTTTATCACCCCCAAGCTTCCTGATCTGTCAGAAGGCTTGATGATTAAAGGATAATTAAATGTTTTAAAATCATTGGCATTAATTTCAGAAATCGTAATGGATCTGGGTGATCTGATATGATGTTCTTCAAAACATTTTCTCATCAATGACTTGTTGGTTGTCAGTAAAGAACATTCAATGCTGTTTCCCGGAAGATTGAGCTCATAGGCTACGTAGGCTATTGTTGGAATACAGATGTCAGTGGCAATGGTAAGAATGCCATCAATGCCTATTTCTTTACATTTTTCGAGAATTAAATCCTTTTCCAGAACAGAGATATCATAAAAATAATCTGCGTATTCTTTGCATACTGCTCTTCCATCATCCCAGGCGAAACAATGTACTTCATGCCCTTTTTCTTTTGCCTTCTGAACAAGTGGCATCTGTAAATAACTGGCTCCTAATATTGCAATCTTTTTCATCAGGGAATATTTAAGTTTGGTAAGGTGATAATCTGTTTAAAAAATTTATAAAGTTTCAATTTCAGGAATCTGGATTGAACATTTTTTATTACTCCATGCCGCTACTCCTACGTCAGTCCATTGTTTTTCCATCTGTTTTTTCAGGAACCCTTTTTCCCAATGATAAGGAGTTGTATCTATTTTTTTTAGCTTAATAATAAATTTAGCATCATCTAAATTAACATTATTCTGATAGGCCCAGAAAGCTGTGAAATCCTGTATTCCTTTCTTCAGGTTAGATTGATCAATTTCATTATTGTTTACTCTGAAAGTCCATTTTACCCATACAGGACCATAATAGAGAGAGGTTCCGGGAGTTCCGTCTTTGTTGATGATGGGCAGCCATTTTTCATTGCCATTATTGTCAAGGTAAGCAACGGCAACAATATGATTATAGTTACTGAAATGGTAGTCCATAAAAACAGCATGATGGGTAATTCCCAGAAAAGTTTTGGCAGGTCTTTCTACAGCATCTGAAAACTTGTTTATTGCGCGGCTTATAGAAGTTTTTTCAAACCCTCCTTTATAACCTATAGAATTGTATGAGATGATAACCTGTATCAGGATAATAAACCCAAGTCCCCATTTGATCCCGGATATTTTCAGATCTTTTAACGTGTAATTCTGGAGAATTTTAAAGCTGTCCTCATCCTGAGGCAATGTTGGAGGAGTGTAGCCGCAGTTTTCTTCGGTACAACGTTCTGTATTTCTGTTTTTTGCAACAAATTGATATACTGATTTTCCTAGATGATAAATTCCGGGTACTCTTAAAAACCAGCTCAGCGGTTTCAGATAGGTAATAGCGTTAAAAACCTGGATATAGGTATCTAATCCTTTATATATTTTCCCATTTTTTATGGAATGGATGTCATTCAACAGATCATCGGTGGGAATATCTTTTAAGAGTTCTTCCTGTTCAGCATAATACTGAACTGTTTTAAAATCTATCCTTCCTGTGATATCAAAATGCTGAATGATAATCTTTGTACGGTTGCACAAAGGACATTCACCATCATAATAAAATACCATTTGAGGTTTTTTCCTGTTTACTGTAAATAATTTTTCCCAGCATGCAACAGGAACCATTAATAAATAGATGGAGCACATTCCTAATCCAAACCATGGAATAGGATAGCAGATGGAGATCCCGAGATGTAATCCTAAACCAATAATAAGCAAAGGAACACGCCACTTTTTACGGAAGAAGGTAAAGATAAATAGCAATTCGAAGATTAAGGTGAGGTATCCTAAAAATAACATCAGATATTCCTGGTCTAAAATCTCCGGAATAGAAAAGAAGTTAGTGAAAGGAAAACTGGTTGGATACCATACCCCTAAGCCTTTAGTCCAGTAAGAAGATGTGGATTTGTAAAATATAGAATCGAAATATACAAATGCAACTCCAATAAAAATAGGAATAAGATAGCTTAGAGCATTCACCTTTTTAGGAGGATCATAGTTGAAGCGGGTATTGGAATATTTTAGTTTATTAATAAGGCGGTCTAATGACAGATTTCTTGATATGGGCAAAAATATCATCAGGAAATTGATTCCCAGATAAGCATAAAACATATGATATTCATAAGTGTTGATGCTGCCAATAAGAATGATGGTCATCAGATAATTAATGATGGTTGCTAATCTTGTAAAAAGACCAAATATAATGAAGATGATGGCAATCATCCAGATTTTAATGGGAATTCCAAAATCAATTTCCGCAGGATGTATAAAGGGAATTTCGTCAAAAATAAGGTGTCTGAAATAGTTAAACTGTGTAACTCCGCATAGCAATACCAATGAATAGAAAATTCTGAATATAGCGAGTCCCAGTCCGGAAATTTTTTTATTATATAGTTTCTTAATCATTCTGTTCCAATATTTTTGAAAAAATTTCGGATGCATACTCATACGAAGAAAATTCTTCTACCTGCTTTACAGCATTTTTAGAAAATATACTGTAAGAATCATGGTCTAATTTAAAAATCTTTTTTATTCCATCGGCTAATTTCCTGCTGTCTTTCATGGGAGCTTTATACCCGTTATAGTCATCGATGACCATATTCATGATTACTCCTGTATCAAATCCTACAACAGGTGTTCCGCAGGCCAAAGCTTCTGAAACCATCATAGGCCCGGAATCTTCAACAGATGAATTGATAAATAGGTCAGCGGCCTGATATAATAATGACAGCAATCTATAATCTTTTATATAATCTATTTTCTGCTTTTTAAAAGTTACCTTGTCAAATTCTTCATTCACCGTATTGGAAACAACAAGAAGTACAATTTTTTCTTTTAATTCCTGAGATAACTCCTGATCTAACAGCTTAAGCGCTTCAATGAGGTAGGCAAAACCTTTTCTGGGATCTTCCATGTTCTGGGCGCCTGTTAAAATGTAAAAGCAGTCGTCAGATAATGAAAAAACCTGTTTTGCTATTGATTTGTTCTTATCATTAAGCAGAGTGGTATCAATTAAGCTATTGATATTATGAATTGTCTTTTGATCTTTATAAATCTTTGAGTTTTGAGCTTGTATCAGTGTCAGTCCGGAGCCTGCAATAATTTTAAAATGAGCTTTTTTAGCGTTTTCATATTTTCTTTCAAAATTATTTTTAGCAGTTACTTTTTCATCTTCTTTTATAATAGCAGGGCAGTTTTCATCGCATCCTCTGATATAACCATCGCATCCCCAGGAAAAATGACATCCTCCTGTGAAATGATTCATATCTACTGTGATGTTATATATTTTTGCCTTTGTTGCATTGTAAATGTTCAGAAGGTCTGTACTATTGAGAAAATCAATTGTCATTCCTGTAAAAATAAAATCCGGTGTGAAGCCAGCCGTTTTTAATAAGCTGTCCACATTAATATTTGCCGTTATTTCATCTTTACTGAAGAAAGAATATTTTCTGTCTGTACTGATTGTTTTTTTTACCTCTTTAGGTTTTACAATATTAAGCCTGGTTTTGACTTTATGAATAACTGAGGTGAGCAAGCTTTGCTTTACTGGAGTAGAAGTAGGATGATTATAGGCTTTAATGAATTCTTCATTCTTTGTTTTATGTTTCACACACATAACAACTTCATGACCCATATTTTTCATAATATGAGCTACTTTGTACATGGCTTCATAAGCACCATTTACATCACCTGTCGAAAGAATTAATATTTTTTTACCCATTGTTTACATCCATATTACAGGTGGAGTGATGATTCCGTTATCCGTATCTCCGGCAAGGAAATTCTCATGTCCTGTTTCAATGATATTAAGTTGGATTCCACCTTTTATAATATCATACAATTCTACTGACGGAGTATCTATAGCAACCGAAAGTACATAAGTATTAGGTATTAATTTACCTCCTTCAATCTTTATTGTAAAGTTATTTTCATTTTTCGCATCAAATACTTTTCTGGTGATGAAGATTACATTTTCGAACTTATCCAAAACGGCAATATTGACTCTAATGCCTGCACTTACACTTCTGTTGATGAAAGTCAGGTCTATGTTGATATCTTCATTATGTCCGAATTCTGTAGTCTCTACAGACTTATCATTATATACTCTTACTTTTTGAATCTGAGCTTTTTTGCTTATATCTTCTATATATTCAAATTCAATATTAGGCGATAATTCATTGATAATGTAGTTTTCCAATACACTGTTGATATCCCCGCGATGAGCTACCTGTCCGTTTTTCATCAATATACCTGATGTACAAAGCTGCTTAACAGCTGCCATATTATGACTTACAAAAAGAATTGTTCTTCCTTCTCCTTTGGTAACATCATTCATTTTTCCCAGACATTTTTTCTGAAATTCTGCATCCCCTACCGCTAAAACTTCATCTACAATAAGAATTTCAGATTCCAGATGAGCTGCAACAGCAAATGCCAGACGAACATACATCCCGGAAGAATATCTTTTAACAGGAGTGTCAATATACCTTTCAACGCCTGAAAAAGCTACAATTTCATCAAATTTGCTTTTGATTTCTTTTCGGGTCATTCCTAAAATGGCACCATTTAAAAACACATTTTCCCTCCCGGTCATTTCCGGATGAAAACCTGTACCAACTTCTAATAAAGAGGCAATTCTACCATTTGTATATATTTTCCCTGTCGTGGGTTTTGTTACTTTACTCAGTAATTTAAGTAACGTAGATTTCCCCGCTCCATTTCTTCCTATGATTCCTACAGCATCTCCTTTTTCTATTTCAAAATTAATATCACGAAGAGACCATACGTATTCGGAATCTCCTTTTGTAGTTCTGTCATTGGTTTCTCCAATTTTCAGATAAGGATCTTCTTTTCCTCTTACTTTATGCCAGAATCTATTTAAATCATGAGAAAGAGTTCCTGTTCCGACTTGTCCCAGACGGTATTGTTTAGATATGTTTTCTGCTTTTAAAGCCAGCATGTTTTTTAATTTAAATTTTTAAACAGGGAATAATTACACCGTATCCATAAAAGTTTTTTCAACTTTATTGAAAATTACAATTCCTATTGCCATGATGACAAGGATGATAACAGAACTTATGCCTAACATGAGAGGGGAAAAGTCACCAACACCTAACCAGGCATACTTGAAGCATTCAAAAATACCTGTTAAAGGATTATACAAAGCAAGCTTCTTGAAAAATCCTGGTAATGATGAAACCGGATATATCACTGGTGTGGCATACATATATAAACTCACTCCAAAGCCAAGCAGCATGGCAAGATCTTTATACTTAGTGGTAAGAGCAGAAAAAATCATACCCAGTCCCAATGAGAAAAGAGCCATCAATAAAATAAGCAGAGGAGTTGCCAATACCCAAATATTAGGGTGAACCTTTCCTTCACTCAGGTAATATACCCACACAAGAATAAATAAAAGAAACTGTACCCCAAACCGCATCAGGTTGGAGATAACAATGGATAACGGAGTTACCAGTCTTGGAAAATACACTTTTCCGAAGATTCCTGCATTTCCTGTAAAAGTGGAGGAGGTAGCCAGTAGTGAAGAAGAAAAATAATTCCAGAGAGTAACACCAGCCAGATAAAAGATGAGTGGCGGAGCTCCATCTGTAGGTAATTTGGCAATTCTTCCAAAAATAACCAGATAGACAATGGTTGTTAAAATGGGATTGATAAAAAACCAGATCGGCCCTAAAATAGTCTGCTTAAAGCTGGATACAAAATCTCTTTTTACAAACATATAAACAAGATCCTTGTATCTCCAGACTTCTTTTAGCTTCAAGTCAAATAACGAATGATCTGCATCAATCGTTTCAGTCCACTTCTGTTGTGGTTCATTCATCTGTGTAAGTTTTTGCAAATTTATAATAATTAATTCTTACCGTATCTCTTAGTTTATGAATTTTCATTGTCAATAAAACTAAAAATCAACAACTAATATATTGATATTTGACGGTATGAACAAAAACTATTGGCCATAAAGCCAATAGTCTATGAATTTTATAAATTATATTTGTTATTTTCCGATAAGTTGTTTCAGGTATTCGCCGTATCCGCTTTTACCATATTTGGTGGCCGTTTCAAGCAGTTTTTCTTCATCAATGAACTTATTTCTGAAGGCAATTTCTTCAATACAGCCAATTTTAAACCCTTGTCTTTTTTCGATAACACTTACAAATTCTGAAGCATCATGAAGAGAGTCAAATGTTCCGGTATCCAGCCATGCAGTTCCTCTGTTAAGAACCGCTACTTCAAGTTTCCCATTGTTTAAATAAACATTGTTGATATCTGTGATTTCCAGCTCACCTCTTGCGGAAGGTTTGATATTTTTCGCAATTTCCACGACATTATTATCATAAAAATAAAGGCCGGGGACAGCATAGTTTGATTTAGGGTTTAAAGGCTTTTCTTCAATAGAAACCGCTTTCAGGTTTTTGTCAAATTCCACCACTCCATATCTTTCAGGATCTGCTACGTGGTAAGCAAAAACAACTCCTCCTTCAGGATTGGTTTTGTTTTTCAATAAAGTACCCATTTCGGAACCGTAGAAAATATTATCTCCCAATACCAATGCTGCGGGATCATTGCCTATAAAGTCTTCACCCAGGATAAAAGCTTGCGCTAAACCATCCGGGCTTGGCTGTACAACATATTCTATATTACAGCCAATTTGTGAGCCATCGCCCAAAAGTTTGATGAAACCTTCCTGGTCGTGTGGGGTAGTGATGATCAAAATATCTTTTATTCCTGCTAAAAGTAGTGTGGAAAGCGGATAATAGATCATGGGTTTATCGTAAACAGGCATAAGCTGCTTGCTTACGGCAATAGTTAGAGGGTAAAGTCTTGTTCCGGAACCTCCGGCTAATATTATTCCTTTCATGTTTTGATGCGTAATACGCGTATTTCTTTTGTGTTATAAATCGATGTTGTTTTGCTATTCAGGTTACGATAAAAAAGTGAAATAATTATTTCAGATTCTCTATTTGTTCCTTTAATAGCTGAGATTTAGCTGTATTGCTTGCTGTAGTAATCCTGATAATTTCCCGAAGTCACATTTTCAAGCCATTCTTTATTTTCAAGATACCAGTCGATGGTTTTTGCCAGCCCTTCTTCAAAAGTTACTGAAGGTTTCCAGCCTAAATCTTTATTCAGTTTTGTTGCATCAATAGCGTAACGTTTGTCATGGCCCGGTCTGTCTTTAACAAAAGTAATCAGTTTTTCAGAATAGCCTTCCGGTCTTTCCAGTTTAGCATCCATTTGTTTGATCAGTTCTTTTACAAGATCAATATTCTGCCACTCATTGAATCCTCCGATATTATACGTTTCACCGGTTTTAGCTTCCTTAAAAATCTGATGAATCGCTTTGGCGTGGTCAATTACAAATAACCAGTCTCTGGTGTACTTTCCGTCACCATAAATAGGAAGTGGTTTTTCGTTAATGATATTCGAGATACAAAGAGGAATAAGCTTTTCAGGGAAATGGTTCGGACCGTAGTTGTTGGAACAGTTAGATACGATGAAAGGCATTCCGTAAGTATTTCCGTAAGCTCTTACCAAATGGTCGGAAGCAGCTTTTGAAGCTGAATACGGAGATTGTGGGTCGTACGATGTTGTTTCTAAAAAGAATCCTGTTTCGCCTAAACTTCCGTATACTTCGTCCGTGGAAATATGATAGAAAAGATTGTTTCTTTTTTCATCCGGGAATCTGCCATGCGTGTGATCAGGATTTAATGTCCAGAATTCCTTACAAAGGTTCAGAAGGTTAGCGGTGCCGTTTACATTCGTATTGATAAATGCCATTGGATCTGTAATACTTCTGTCTACGTGGCTTTCTGCTGCTAAATGTACAACAGCATCAGGACTGTATTTTTCGAAAACTTTTCTAAGTTCTTCAGGTTTTGTGATATCTGCTTTTTCGAAAACGTAATTCGGTTCATTTTCAATGTCCTTTAAGTTTTCCAGATTTCCGGCGTAGGTAAGAGCATCAAGATTGATGATTGTAATATCCGGATTGTTTTTTACAAATTCTCTTACAACGTGGGAGCCAATAAATCCGGCACCTCCTGTAATAATAATATTTTTCATTTGTTTATTTTGTGATGGTCTTTCTTCCTATACTTTTATAATGAAATCCGTTTTGTTCAGGGATTTCCAGTGGGTACATATTTCTGCCGTCAAAAATGACTTTGTTTTTCATTTTTTTAGCCATCAGTTCAAAATTAGGGTTTTTGAATTCCGGCCATTCTGTAGCAATAAATAGCGCGTCTACATCTTCCAGTGCATCATACATTCCTTTGGCGTACTGTATTTTATCACCTAAAAGTTTCTGAACATTATTTTCTGCAACTGAATCATAGGCTATTACCTCTGCTCCTTTCTCCAGCAGTAGGGCAATGTTGTCTAATGATGAAGCTTCCCTGATATCATCTGTATTGGCTTTAAAGGCAAGCCCCCACATAGCAATTTTCTTTCCTTCAATACTTCCCCCGAAATATTTTTCAATTTCAGACACTAAAATAACTTTCTGGGTGGTATTTACATTTTCTGTAGCTTCGAGAATCTGGAAATTAAAATCTTCCTGTTTCCCGGATTTTATAAGCGCTTTTACGTCTTTGGGGAAGCAGCTTCCTCCATATCCGATCCCCGGGAATAAGAATCTGTGCCCGATTCTGTCATCACTACCCATTCCCAGTCTTACCTTATCTACATCTGCACCTACCTTTTCACAATAGTTGGCAATTTCATTCATGAAGGTAATTTTTACTGCCAAAAATGAATTCGCAGCATATTTTGTGAGCTCCGAAGACTTCTCATCCATAAAGATAATGGGAATTCCGATATTGGTGAAGGGCTGGTATATTTTAGACATGATGTCTTTGGCTCTTTGTGAACTTGCGCCCACTACTACTCTTGAGGGATTCATTGAATCTTCAACTGCAAACCCTTCTCTTAAAAATTCCGGATTTGAAACAACATCAAAAGGTATATTTGTTTTCGCTGAGATGGTTTCTCTTACTTTGTCCGCCGTTCCTACAGGAACCGTGCTTTTATTAACAATGACTTTGTACTCAGTCATTAGTTTACCAATATTGTTAGCTACCTGAAGTACATAAGAGAGATCCGCAGATCCGTCTTCTCCCGGAGGAGTTGGTAGTGCCAGGTATATAACCTCGCTCTTGTCTAAAGCTTCTTTAAGATTGGTAGTGAAAAATAATCTTTCAGACTGTATGTTTCTCAAAAACATTTCTTCAAGGTTCGGCTCATAGATGGGAACAATGCCGTTTTTCAAACCTTCTACTTTTTTTTCATCAATATCAACACAGTATACTGAATTGCCAAGTTCTGCCAGCGTAGTTCCTGTAACTAAACCTACATAACCTGTTCCTACAATCGTTATATTCAAAATGTCTGTTTTAAAATTCTAGAGACAAAAGTAATAAAAATCCTGTGACATATTCTTTTAATTTATTGTAAATGAATCTGGCGCTATTTACTTGATACTTAAGATAATTTTGCATTTTTAGAAAAAAAGCTTATATTTGCAATGGATTTACGGAAAAAATGGGAAGGCTTCGGAAGAAAGCCTTTTTTCGTACTGTAAATCAAGATAAAAATATATGGAGTTTAGAAAAAGAATTGAAGAATTATTAAATGAATTCCTTGAGACCAGAAAAGATCTGTTTCTTATTGATCTTAAAATTTCTGCAGGGGATGATATTACAGTGATTTTGGATGGTGATAACGGAGTTTCTTTGCAGGATTGTCTTGATGCAAGCCGTGCAATTGAATTCAATATGGATCGTGAAGAGCATGACTTCAGCCTTCAGGTGATGTCCGCAGGATTAAGCGAACCATTGTCCACACCAAGACAGTTCAGTAAAAACATTGGAAGAGAGATTGAAGTGATGCTGGAGGATTCTTCTAAAATTGAAGGAGAATTGTCAAAAGTAGACGATGAGAAGATCACACTTGTTCTACGTTACCGAAAGCCGAAAGATATCGGAAAAGGAAAAGTAGATGTGGAGGAGGAGAAAGAAATTTCTTATCCTGAGATCAAAAAAGCATTAGTAGTAATTAAATTTTAAAAAGAAAAAAGAATAGATGGATAATATAGCGTTGATTGAATCCTTTGGTGATTTTAAAGACGAAAAAGGGATCAGTAAGATTGATCTTATGGCAATTATTGAAGATTCACTGAAGACTCTTTTAAGAAAGAGATTTGATTCAGATGATCATTTTGATGTGATTGTAAACCCGGATAAAGGAGATTTTCAGATATTTTTAAATAAAACAATTGTAGAGGACGAAATGTCTGAAGATGATGATTTGGAAATTGAAATTTCTGAAGCTAAGAAGATTGACCCTACTTTTGAAGTAGGTGAAGACTTTACAATGGAAATTCCTGTTGCACAATTGGGAAGAAGAAATATTCTTACCCTTAAGCAGATTTTGGCTACAAAACTTCAGGAGCACAATAATGCAATGCTGTACGAGCAGTTTAGAGATAAAATTGGGGAAATTGTTGTTGGAGAAATCCACCACATCCGTCATAAGCATGTGATTCTGCTGGATGATGAAGGAAACGAATTTATTTTACCAAAAGAAAACCAGATCCCATCCGATTTCTTTAAAAAGGGTGAGAATATCAGAGCTATTGTTGAGACAGTAGACTTTAAAGGTTCTAAACCACAGATTATTATTTCCAGAACTGCACCTAAATTCCTTGAGAAATTATTAGAGCTGGAAATTCCTGAAATCCAGGACGGAACAATTATCCTGAAAAAGGTAGTGAGAATTCCTGGTGAAAAGGCGAAGATTGCAGTAGATGCTTATGATGACAGAATTGATCCGGTAGGTGCTTGTGTTGGAGTAAAAGGATCCAGAATTCATGGCGTTGTAAGAGAGTTGAGAAATGAAAACATCGATGTTATTCAGTGGTCTAAAAACCCTGAGATTTTGGTGAAGAGAGCTTTAGGAAACGTTACTGTCAATAAAATTGACATCAATGAGGATCAAAACTATGCATTAGTATATACTCCTGTTGAAGAGATTTCTAAAGTAATTGGAAAACAAGGACAGAATATTAGACTGGCTTCTTGGTTGTCAGGATATGAAATTGATGTATACAGAGAGTCCAGCGAGGATGACGATGTTGAATTGAGAGAATTTAATGACGATATCGAGCAGTGGATTTTGGATGAGTTTAAGAAAGTAGGACTTACAACTGCAAAATCAGTATTGGATAAAGAAACTGAAAGTCTTTTAAATATGGTAGACCTTGAAGAAGAAACAATCGAAGAGGTGAAACGTATTCTGAGAGAAGAATTTGAAGATTAAGATTTTAAATAAATTTTAATAAACAGTAAAAAAGAAATACTTTAATTTTAAAAATTAAAAAACAGTAAATAATATAAATGCCAAAAATTAGATTAAATAAAGCGGTTAAGGAATTCAACATTTCGATGTCCAGATTAGTAGAGTTTTTACAATCAAGGGGTTTCGAAGTTGAAAGCAATCCTAACGCTCAATTGGAAGAAGCGGCATATTCTGCATTGGAGGCTGAGTTTGCTAAAGACGGCGAACAAAGAAAGGCTTCCCATGAGGTGGTGATCACTAAAGTTCCGGAAGAAAAACTGGAAATTGAAGAAAAGAAAACCCCTGAAGTGATAAGAGCTAAAGCAAATAAACCAGAAACTAGAATTTTAGGTAAAATAGACTTAGAACCTAAGAAGCCTGAAGTTGAAGAAGCTCCTGCAGCTCCTGTGGCTCCTGTTGCGACACCGGTTGAAGAAAAGAAAGAAGAAATCGTGAAAGAAGAACAACAGCCGGAAGTTAAAGCAGCCCCAGAAAAGCAGGAATTTAAAGTTTTGGATAAAATTGATTTGTCTCAAATAGAATCTAGAAACAGACCTGTGAAAAAAGACAAGCCAAAAATGGAGGAGAAAAAAGAAGAAGTTAAACCTGTAGAACTAGTAAAAGAAACTCCAAAACCAGTTGTTGCAGAGGAGAAAAAAGTGGAAACTCCAAAAGCTGAGGCTGAACCTGAATCTCAGGAACCACAGAAAATTGAGACAGTGTATCAAAAGCTTGACGGTCCTAAGATCGTTGGTGAAAAAATAGACTTAACTCAGTTTGCACCAAAGCCAGGAGCTGGAGCAAAAAAGAAAAGAAAGAGAATTGAAAAACCTGGTGGCCAGAATAACCAACAAGGTCAGGGGAATAATCAAAACTCAGGAAATAATAACAACAACCAGGGTGGTCAGGGCCAAGGAAACCGTCAGCACAATAATAACGGTGGACAAGGTGGAAGCCGCCAGGGTGGTCCAGGTGGACAAGGAAATCGTCCTCAAGGTCAAGGTGGCCAGGGTGGAAACCGTTTTGGAAACAACCAGGGAGGTGGAAACCGTCAGGGTCAAGGTGGTGGCTTCAAAAAAGGAGGCCAGAACAACAGGCCTGGACAGAGAGTTATGCCAGTTGAGCTAACTGATGAGCAGGTTAAAAACCAGATCAAAGAAACATTAGAAAAACTTACTAATAAAGGAGGGAAGTCTAAATCTGCAAAACACAGAAAAGACAAGAGAACTTTCCGTAGAGAACAGGATGAGCGTCAGCAGGAGCTTGAAGCACAGGACAGAACTCTTAAAGTAACAGAATTCATCACAGTAGGTGAATTGGCAAGTTTAATGAATGTTTCTCCAACTGAAGTAATTTCTGCTTGTTTCTCATTAGGTGTAATGGTTACCATGAACCAAAGACTTGAAGCTGATACCTTATTATTAGTAGCAGATGAATTCGGTTATAAAATTGAATTCTCAGATGCTGATCTTGAAGATACAGATTCAGAAGATGAAGTAGATACTGAAGAAAGTCTATTACAAAGAGCTCCTGTAGTTACTGTAATGGGACACGTTGACCACGGTAAGACTTCATTGTTGGACTACATTAGAAAAACAAACGTAATTGCCGGTGAATCCGGAGGAATTACTCAGCACATTGGTGCTTATAACGTGAAACTGGAAAACGGTCAGAGAATTACTTTCTTAGATACACCAGGTCACGAAGCCTTTACAGCGATGAGAGCAAGAGGTGCACAGATTACGGATATTGCAATTATTGTAATTGCTGCCGATGATGATGTGATGCCACAAACGAAAGAAGCTATTGCCCACGCTCAGGCTGCACAGGTTCCAATGATTATTGCAATCAATAAAGTGGATAAACCTAATGCAAATCCTGATAATATCCGTCAGCAACTTTCAGGCTTGAATCCTCCTGTTTTAGTAGAAGAATGGGGTGGAAATGTTCAGGCGCAAGAGATCTCTGCTAAATTCGGTAACAACGTTGATGTATTATTGGAGAAAGTTTTACTACAGGCTGAAATGCTTGAGTTAAAAGCGAATCCTGAACGTGCAGCAAACGGAGTTGTTATTGAAGCATCTTTAGATAAAGGTAGAGGATATGTAGCAACAATGCTGGTGCAAACCGGAACTTTAAGAGTTGGAGATTATGTGGTGGCAGGTAAAAATCATGGTAAAGTAAAAGCTTTGCTTGATGAAAGAGGTAAAAATCTTAATGAAGCTGGTCCATCAATCCCTGCAACAATCTTAGGATTAGACGGAGCGCCTACAGCAGGTGATAAATTCCGAGTATATGCTGATGAAAGTGAAGGTAAGGCAATTGCTAATAAGAGAGAACAGTTACAGAGAGAATTATCAATCAGAACTAAAAAACATACAACGCTTGAAGAATTGGGTAGACGTATTGCTTTAGGAGAATTCAAAGAACTGAATATTATCCTTAAAGGTGACGTGGATGGTTCTGTAGAGGCTCTTTCTGATCAGTTACAGAGATTATCAACAGAAGAAATCAGCGTTAAAATTCTTCACTCAGGTGTTGGACAGATTACAGAATCTGATATCAACTTAGCGGCAGCATCAGATGCAATTATTATTGGATTTAATGTAAGAGCTGGGGCTAATGCAAAAGAACTTGCAGATCGTGAAGAAATTGAGATCAGAACGTATTCTGTAATCTATAAAGCAATTGATGAGGTAAAAGAAGCGATGGAAGGAATGCTTTCGCCGGAGATTCAGGAGCAGGTAATTGGTAATGTTGAAATCCGCGAAGTATTCAAGATTTCTAAAGTTGGAACAATTGCAGGTTGTATGGTTCTTACCGGAAAAGTAACAAGACAGTCTAAAGTGCGTTTGCTAAGAGATGGTATTGTTAAATTTGACGGAGAACTTGAAAGCTTGAAACGTTTCAAAGATGATGTGAAGGAAGTTACGAAAGGTTACGAATGTGGTCTAAACCTTAAAGGTTATAATGACATCGAAATCGGAGATATCCTTGAAGTATACGAAGAAGTAGCAGTCAAGAAGAAACTGAAATAAATATATCCTAAATATGTGAAAACCACTTTTTTATAAAGTGGTTTTTTTATTTTTTAAACTCGTTTAATTTATAATCGTTCTAAATAATTTTTTTTGAATTATTAATAATTTGTTAAAACGAATGGGGTCGGCAAAAAAATTCTTTTTTATTGAATAAAAACTGTCTATTATTATTGAATCTTATTTGTTTTATGTAAATTTTAAATGAAACGGTAAAAAAAATAGTCGTTTAAACGTTAGTTTAATTTGTGGATGTTAATATTTATTAACATATTTGCCCATTAAATATATTAAAATTTGTTAATATGAATGTTAAACTACGTGTATTAAGCGCCGGAGCTCTGTTTTTCCTAGGACAAGTAGCTTATGCGCAAAAAGCAAAGAAGGATACAGCTAGAGCTACTGAGATTGATGAAGTAGTAATGGTCGGGTTCGGACAGAAAAAATCTGTTAAAGAAGTTACAGGTTCTGTAAGTACAGTTAAAGGTGACAAGCTTAATGATCTGCCTGTTGCATCTCCTGATAAAGCCCTGATGGGTAGAGTTACCGGGGTACAGACTGGAGCAGCTTCAGGACAGCCAGGGGGTATTGTAAACATCCGTGTTAGAGGTAATACTTCTGTTAATGGAAATAATAGCCCAATCTTTATTGTTGATGGAGTAAGAATTGCTTCAGGAGATCTTACAAGCTTAAACACAACGTCAAATATCTTGGCGAATTTAAGTTCTGATGATATTGAATCAATGACTGTACTTAAAGATGCAGTTTCAACATCACTATATGGAGCAGATGCTGGTGCCGGGGTAATCATTATTACTACAAAATCTGGTAAATCTGGTAAACCAAGATTCCAGTTCTCAAGTAACTTTGGGGTAAATAAAACTGCTTTTAAATTGCCAAATCCATTAACAAAAGATCAATGGCATGGTTTAGCAGCTCAGACAATGGCCAATACACCATCTGTATTTGGTTATGGATCTTATCAGGAGGCTTACGATGCCTTGTTTGATCCAGATCAGGATCCACTAGGATATGCTGCGTATGGTGATGTAAATACCAACTGGCAAAAAGAGCTAACTAGAAATAGTGCTAATCAAAGTGAAACAAACTTCTCTGTTAGCGGAGGAAGCGATAAATTCAAATATTACTCTTCTATCGGTATGTTCAACCAGGAGAGTATCTATAAAGGAAGTGACTTCAAAAGAGTGAATGCTTCCACTAAAATTGAATATAAAGCAACTGATAGATTAACGATTAATACAGATTTCCAGTTTTCAAACAGTAAAATGCGTACTTTGAACGATGGTGGTGATTTTGCTAACCCATTGATCGCTCAGTACTTCAACCTTCCTGTTGATCCGGTAAGAAACCCTGATGGTAGCTGGTATTATGGAATTAATAACTCATTGCCTTCCGGGAACTTTAACGTAGCAGCATTACAGGATATTAACTCTAGAAAAGCAAACACAAGTAGAGTATTTGCCAACTTGGGGTTAACTTATAAAATTCTTGATGGTCTTGTTTATAGAATGAATTTTGCACCTGAATATATCAATGTAGAAGAAGATGTTTACTTATCTCCTCTTCATGGTGATGGATATTCAGCGAAAGGTGATTTGACATCTAATGCAAGAAGATTTTTTAACTTCAACATACAGAATATCTTAGAATATTCTTTCAGAATTGGAGATAAAAATAAATTCGTTGCAAGAGCCATTCAGGAAGCTTATAAATCTGATATGAGAGCTATCAATGCTGAAGGCCAGGTTGTTGCCCTTTCATCTCTTCAGACTTTAGATAGTTTTGTTAAACCTGTTGCGGCTGGTGGAACAAAAGCTATTACTTCAAGATCTGGTTATGCAGGACAGATAAACTATAACTATGACAATATCGTTAACTTAGACTTATCATATAGAAGGGATGCAATGTCAAACTTCTTCTCTGGTCAGAAAGGAGGTAACTTTTATTCTGCAGGAGCAAGTGTTGACTTAGCAAGAATCTTTATCCCAGATAATGATTATTTAACATTGTTGAAACTTAGATCTTCTTACGGTAAACTAGGAAATCAGATTACAGCATCTCCTTACGCAACATATAGCTACGGTATTAACTACAATAACAATGCAGGTGCGAGCTATGGTGGTTATTATAACCCAGGACTTAAGTGGGAAACTGTTAAGCCTTTCAACGTAGGATTTGATATAGGTTTATTAAAAGATCGTATTTCATTAACAGCTGAATACTATAACAAGCAAACTGAAGATCTAGTCTTTACTGTTCCATTGTCTCTTGCTCAAGGTATTTCAGGATATGTAGATAATATCGGTACATTGGTTAACAAAGGATTTGAATTCAGTATCAATGCGGATATCTTAAAACCTGAGAATCCAAAAGGTTTCGCTCTTAGCATGGATGCTAACTTGTCAACGCTTAATAATGAGTTGACTAAAATCTATGGAGGTAAAGATATTATTTCCGGAGCTACGATCTTAAGAGAGGGAGAATCTATCAATAGCTGGTACATGAGAAAATGGGCTGGTGTTGATCCTAATAATGGAGATCCATTATGGTATGTAAATGGAGTTGATGGTGAAACAACCAATGACTACAATAAAGCTCAAAGAGCAGTTCAAGGTACTCGTTTAGCGAAATATTTTGGAGGTGTTGGTATTAAAATGTCTTATCAGAACTTCACAGTATCTGCACAAGGAACATATAGCTTTGGAGGTAAAGTATATGATGACTGGGCAATCTATACTATGAGTGATGGACAGTACAGTTTATTCTATCCTGGATATGAGGATCAGTTAAATTACTGGACACCAAGCAATCCTAATGCTCTTAATCCTAAGCCTATCTATGGTGGAAATAAACTTGCAAACAGAACGTCTACAAGATTCTTATATAAAGCGGATTATTTGAGATTAGCAAACTTAAAAATAGCTTATACTTTTGATTCAAACTTCTTAAAAGGTACAAACCTAAATAAAGTAACAGTTTACGTGATGGGTAACAACCTTTGGACGCATGCTTATGATAAAAACTTAAGATATGATCCGGATATTGCACTTGCAGGAACTACAAACCTGAACTTGCCTCCTTTGAAATCTTATTTAGTTGGATTTAATGTTGAATTTTAAAAAATGAAAAAAATGAAAAAATACTTAATAGCATTTTCAGTTATTGCCCTTACTTCTACTGCAGTTACTTCGTGTGGTGAGGACTTTGTTGAAACCCAATTTTTCCAAAGCAAACCTCAGGAAGATATTAAAACAATAGAAGAGCTTCAGTCTTTTGTATTTGGAGCTTATGGTACTATGAGAGGTGCTTCTTATTATGGATGTGATTTTGTAACAATTCCTGAGTTAAGAAGTGATGGAATGTATTCTAATAACCGTTCTGGATATTATAGTACAGTTTCAAACTATACAATGCTTTCTGGTGATGCTTATGCTTCAGGACCATATACTGCAATGTATACAACAATTGCTAAGGCTAACATCATTCTTGGAACTTCAAATAACTTAAGTTGGGGTGAAACGGTTGATCCAAATCAGATTGCTCTGAAAATAAAACAACTTAAAGGACAGGCTTATGCAGTAAGAGCTCAGGCTTTGTTTGATGCTTTAAGATTATTCGGTCAGCAGTATTCTGGTGGAACTACTGGAGTTGTTGTTCCTCTTCAGTTTAATCCTTCTGCTAATATGGCTCGTTCTTCTGTTCAACAGACGCAGGCTCAAATTGAAGCAGACTTTAATAGTGCATTAGCTAACCTGGTAGGAAATGCTAATCAGGTTTATAGTGACAAAACTGTATTGAATGAATTTTCAGTTAAGGCTTTGATGTCCAGATATTACCTATATAAAGGAGATTATGCTAAGGTACGTTCATTAGTAAACGATGTAGTAGCATCTGGGAAGTATAGTGTAATTCCTCGTGATTCATATTTAACTAGCTGGACTCTTAATAATGCATCTTCTAACTCAGTATTTGAATTAGCTGTTGGACCAATTGCTGCTTTAGGATCTACAAGTATTAACGCTAAAATTAGCCCAACTAACGGATATCAAAATATGCCAGTTAAAGCTAATCTTGTAGCTTCGATCCCAGCTCAAGATATTAGAAGAGATATTTTTGCTACAAGTGGTAATACTTCGGGAACATTTATTGCTGCAAAGTATCCTAATACTAACGGAGAAGATAATATTAGAGTTTCTAGATACGAAGAGGTTATTCTTAATGGTATTGAAGCTGAGCTTAACGGAGGTAGTACTGCTAAAGCTCAGGAATATTGGGAACTAATTTTGAGAAACAGATTAAAAAGTTATAAAGATGCTGGTGGGAATACAATAACTGTTGATGCTCAAATTCTAGCAGCTGGAACAATTGATATGACTAAGCTTAAAGCTGAAAGAAGAAAAGAGCTTGTTGGTGAAGGTTTCAGAATGTGGGATTTACTAAGATGGGGAGGACCTATTCCTAAAAATGCTACTAATGGTAACGTAACAGCTAACATTGCAATTGGAGATAACAAATTGGCATTCCCAATTCCTTTGGCAGAAACTAACGTTGCTGGAACTTTGGTAAAATCAAACCCAGGTTACGATAACTAATTATCAAATCAGATAAAATAAAAAAATAAGCCGCCTTGTAAAGGTGGCTTATTTTATTTATTCAAAATCTTTAAAAAAGTCTGTACCTTTATAAAGGATAAGTGTAGCAATTGTTGGTATATAAGTAGAGAATTTAAAAGACTGTTTTATTCGGGCTGCTATCATGATAGTAACAGGTATGGATATAGTGCTAATTTAGGAATGTCATCATAGCCTCAGAATAGTTAGTACGCCTCGGATACCAATCAAACAGTTTTTATGTCCTTTTATTTCTTATTTTTGCTGTACAATAATGAATAATGAAGTACATCCTTTTCATACTCTTCTCTTTAGGTTTTGTAGCCAAGGCTCAGGTCGTTAATAAAGCAGAAACAAAGCCTCAGCCTAAAAAAGAAGACACTCTTGTAATAGATTCCGGGAAAAAAGATTCCCTGAAAATTTTCAAACCTACTATAAATGATTATCAGTATCAGACCCAGTTTTCTGAAAAGAAAGTTTTTGATACAGTAATGACTTTTGATAAAACCTATATCTTTTCACAGCAAAATAATAAAGATAACTTCGGAAAAGTACAGCCCGCCAACATTGGTTCAGGATTTAATCCTCTTGTATTTGAAGTTAATGATGAGCAAAATCTCTCTTTATTGCCATCCAACAAATCTTACATGATTATTGGGGCCAATGATGTAAAGTATTATGATGTAAAAACACCTACAGCTACATTTATATATCATAATGCAATGAGAAACGGAGCTGCTCTAAAATCTACCTATACTCAGAATATCGGAAAGAGGTTCAATTTTGCTCTTGAATATATGGGACTCCGTTCGCAGGGACTTTACAGAAATTCCTTATCAGCTAACAACAATACCTTATTTTCCGGACATTACGTTTCAAAAAATGGGAACTATGAGCTTTTTGCGCATTATCTTCACCAGAATGTAAATAATCAGGAAAATGGAGGGATTACTGAAGATAATCTGTTTCAGAGTGGAGACAGTAATTATAGTAACAGACAAAATGCACAGGTAAATCTGGCTTCTTCCAGTTCACAGTTTTCTTACAGAAGATATTATCTGAGCCATCAGTTTACGCCATTCAATTCTGAGAAATTTCCTTTCAGCATAAGACACATTCTTTCTCATCAGGGAAATAAATACTATTATAACCAAACCGCATTAGAGCCGTATTGGTATGATGCTCCTACAGATTTAGTGAATGGCTTTCCATTGACAACCAAAAAATATTCTGAGAATTTCAGCAATACGGTAAGCCTGATTTTTAATAATGAAAAATTTAAGCTGGATGCAGGGGTACGTTATCAGATCATTAAATTTGGGATAAGAGATGTCGTTGCACTGAACAACGTACCTTTTCCTGGTGAACTTAAAGAAAACAGAATCGGAGCTGTAGGAAACCTGCAGGTAAAACTTTGGGACAAAATTCAGTTGAACTCATTCCTTGAATTTTCAAACGGAAGCCAGTTTAAAAGTTATCTGAAGACAACCAATAATCTGAAATTTGAACCTATAAAAGATTATTTTGTTAATGCTAAGGTAAATTTCCAAAGTGCATATCCTTCATTCAACTACTTATTGAATACTTCTGTATATAATAATTTCAATTATTATCTTGAAAATGCAAAGAACCAGTCTGTAATGGAAGTGGGAGGAAGCATCAATCTGAAATGGTTTAAAACAGAAATTTTCGCCAATTACTTCAGAATCGATAACTACACTTATTTTGACAGCAACGGAAGTCCGAAGCAAAGTGACAATTCAGTAAATATCTCTCAGATCGGAGGAGACGCTACATTCAGCTTCAACAAATTCCATCTGAATACCAGAGTACATTTCCAGAATACCTTAACGAATAAAGAACTGCTTCCCATGCCAGGCTTCATCGGTAGAGCCAATTTCTTCTACCAGACACAGGCCTTCAAAAAAGCAGCAGAAATTCAGGCAGGTGTTAAAGTATACTACTTCTCTAAATTCGCTTCAAGGGAATATTTCCCTGTTCTTAATGAATATATCCTTCCAAGAGCAGATTCATTCTCAATTGGAGGACAGCCTATCGCCGATGTTTATATTAATATGAAAGTGAAAAAAATGTTCTTTTTTATAGAAGGGCAGCAGATAGGAACTGTTATTTCAAATAACAAAGCATATGCATTTCCACATTATCCGGTGTATGATTTCAGATTGAATATTGGAATTGTGTGGTATTTGTTCAACTAAAAACTGTACAGGTTGAAAACAATTAATAAAATATCATTTAACGATATAGAAAGCATTCCTCAGCTGGTAAAAGATTTTTTAAACCAGAATATCGAGGGTTTTGAAAATAATACATTTTCCTTAGATCATTTCAGAAAGCAGATTCATCTGAAAAAGGATTCTTTTACCTCTGAAAAAAGAAACATTTTAGCTGACGTGTTTGAAGGACAGTTCGAAAATCTTTCTCTTTCTTCAAAGCAGAGAGGAAATCTTGAGAATCTTAAACTACCCAATACGTTTACGATTACAACAGGACATCAGTTGAACCTGTTTTCAGGGCCTGTTTTCTTTGTGTATAAAATTCTTCAGACTATAAAAACATGCACGTATCTGAAAGAAAATTTCCCGGATTTTAATTTTGTTCCGGTCTATTGGATGGCCTCAGAAGATCATGATTTTGCAGAGATCAATCATTTTAAAACCGAAAATAATTACTACGAGACCAATGAGAAATCAGGCGGTCCGGTAGGGAGAATTGAAATCAGTGATACCTATTTTATTTCAGAATTTGAAAAAGAATTCAAAGATTCTATTTTCGGGACAGAGCTGATCTTAATGATGAAGGAAGCTTACAAAGTAGGAAATACCCTAACGGAAGCTATTAAAATTCTTGTGAATCGTCTTTTTTCAGAATTCGGGCTTTTAATCTTGGATGGAGATTCTCAGGAGCTTAAAAATCAAATGAAAATGATTTTTAAAGATGAACTTCTGAACTTCAGTTTACAAAGAACATCAAAAGAGAAAGTAGATTTTCTAACAGAAAAATATGGAAAGGTGCAGGTAAACCCTCGTGAGATTAACCTTTTCTACCTTTCTGAAACAAGAGACAGAATAGAATTTAACGGACAGAAGTATATTGTTGTAGATCAATCTATCCAGTTTACTGAACAAGAAATTCTTGCTGAACTGGAAAACCATCCTGAAAAATTTAGTCCAAATGCCTTGATGCGTCCGGTATATCAGGAAAATGTGCTTCCTAATTTAGCCTATATCGGAGGAAATGCTGAAATCATGTACTGGCTGGAACTGAAAGATTATTTCTCAAAAATTAATATTCCTTTCCCTATCCTTATTCCAAGAAATTCCATGCTTTTCCTGAAAGAAAAAACGTTAGGGAAAATCGAGAAACTTGATCTTAAAATTGAAGATTTTTTCCAGAATTTCTCGGTACTTACCAATCAGAAGATTTTAAAAGATCACCCGATTTTACAATTACTTGATGAGAAAGAAGAGTTATTGATCAATAATTTTTCTGAATTGAAAGCTTCAGCAGAAACAACGGAGAAATCTTTCGGAAATATGGTAAAGGCAGAAGAAGTACGACAATTAAAATCATTTAAAAGAATGAAAAAACGTTTGCTTCATGCTGAAAAAATAAAACAGAATGAATTGCTGGAAAGACTTGAAAATCTGTTTTTAGATGTTCATCCCGCAAAAACATGGCAGGAGAGAGTATATAACTTTAGTGTATTCTTTTCAGATTACGGCTATTCGTGGCTTGAAAATTGTTTGGAAGAAATGGTGGTTCAAGATTCAAAATTAATAATTGTTGCCATTTAATTTTAAAGAAGTATTTTTGTAAATTATAATTATCGACTATGATAAAGAGGTTTTTTATTCTATCCAGTTTATGTATGGTTTTGGGAGTTTCAGCCCAGAAATCACATACGGTTGTGCAAGGTGACAATCCTTACAACATTGCAAAAAAGTATGGAATGACTGTAGATGAATTGCTGAAGCTAAACCCAAAACATAAAGATGGCAAACTGGCGATCGGAGATGTTTTAACTATAAAATCAGATAAAGCAGCCACTCCGGTTGTGACAAAAACGGCCCCAGTAGAAAAGGTAACTTCAACAACAAGTGCTTCTTCTCTAGGTAAAATTGTTTTACTGCCAAAACAAACGATTTACGGCATTACAAAGCAATACAGAATTTCTGAAACTGATCTGAGAAAACTGAATCCAGAATTAGATTCTCACATGAAGATCGGAGACGAGATCACCTTACCTCTTGCCAGTATTAAAAAATATGGAGGAGAGCAACAGGCAATAACCACAGAAAAACACACTGAAACTCCAGTAGAAAAAACAACGACTACACCTATAGCAGTTACCACACCTGCAGAAGGAGAACCGTATGTCATTCAGGCCAAAGATAATTATTACAGAATTACAAAACAGTTTGGCATCAGCCAGCAGGACCTTTATGCTCTAAATCCAGGATTGGAAGAAAAAGGACTTAAGCCTGGGGATACCATTAAAATAAAAAGAACAAATACTACTGCCAATACAGATACCGTTGCTGAAACTTCAAATCCAAAAGCAAAAATGGATTCAGGGAACGAAAAATCTACAGCTGCTTCCAATGTTGTAGCTGGTGACGATTATGTGACCTATACAGTTCAGCAAGGCGATACAGTGTTCTCTATTGTTAATAAATTCGGTGTTTCTATCGATGAGCTTATCGCTCTAAACCCGGATCTTTCACACGGTTTGAAAACCGGAATGGTTCTAAAGATCAAAAAGCAGGATGCCGCTTATATAAAGAAAAATGGCGATGCTTTGAGTGTTATATTGATGCTTCCTTTCGGGTACAGTACCAACGAAACTCAGTATAGAGCAATGGCACTTGATTTTTTGACAGGAGCTAAACTTGCTATAGAAAGAAATGCAAGAGGAGGACAAAAACTGGATATCAAAGTTGTAGATTCAGGAAATGAAGCTTCATTCAAAAACTCTTTGACGCAGATTAATCCTGATAATACGGATCTTATCATTGGCCCTTTCTTTAAATCCAATGTAATTGATGTTCTTGATTTTACCAAAAATCAGAAAATCCCGGTTGTAGCACCATTTGCCAACTCTCCGGAACTCTATAACTACAGCAATTTGATTATTGTTGAGACGAATAATCAAACCTATGCTGATAAGATTGTAGAAGAAGTAAAAGGCGTGTACTCAGATCAGAAAATATATATAGTGGCGGATGCAAAAAAAGAAGATGCCAACTATATTAAAGCCGGACTTGAAAAAGCGGTGAAAAATCCTAATATCATTATTGTTAATTCCCCGGCAGATATTCAGCCGGATCAGAATATGATGACAGGGCAGTCTGCACCGGTTATTGCCATTTTAGCGAATGATGATAATGCTGCAGGAGATGCTTTTGCCAACAGAATGATTGCTATTTCTAAAGAAGTTCAGGGAATAAAAGCCTTCAGTATGTTTTATTCTCCTGTTTTTGAAAAGAAAGTGGATGAGCTGAGCCAGGCAAGTCTTGTATATCTGATGGATAGAAAGATTAATACAGACGGTAGTTTTGAGAAAGAAATTCTGGCAGCTTATAAAACTAAATACTGCAAAACTCCACCAAAATATGCTATTGTAGGTTTTGATGTCGTAAATGACATGTTAACCAGAGAGAATAAAAAAGGAGAAATCTTTAAGCAGATGAATAAAGTTCAGACTCAGCTTGCTACCAAATTTGAGTTTGTAAAATCTAAAGCTAACGGTGCATATGTAAATACAGGTTACAGAGTAATCAGGTTAGTACCATAAATGATTTATAGCACTTAGAACGAATATTGTTAACATTATAGTTATATTTGCATAATATTTAATTCAATACATGAAAGCACTTGTATTTCCAGGGCAGGGTTCTCAGTTCGTAGGAATGGGAAAAGAATTGTATGATTCTAGAAAAGATATTAAAGATCTGATGGAATCTGCCAATGAAATTTTAGGTTTCGACATTCTTTCCATTATGTTTAACGGTACGGATGCGGATCTTAAGAAAACAGAGGTTACCCAGCCTTCAATATTTATACATTCAGTAGCAGCATTAAAAGCAGTAAATGGTCTCGGTGCCGAAATGGTAGCAGGACACTCTTTAGGAGAGTTTTCAGCTTTGGTTGCCAACGGAGTTTTATCCTTCGATGACGGTTTGAAATTAGTTTCTGAAAGAGCGAAAGCAATGCAGGAAGCTTGTGATGCCAATCCAAGTTCTATGGCGGCTATCCTAGGTTTAGAAGATGCTAAGGTTGAAGAAATCTGTGCACAGATCAGCGGGATTGTTGTTCCTGCCAACTATAACTGTCCGGGGCAATTGGTTATTTCTGGTGAAACACCAGCTGTAGAAGAAGCTTGCATCAAGCTGAAAGAAGCGGGCGCTAAAAGAGCATTGCTGTTACCGGTAAACGGAGCTTTCCATTCACCATTGATGCAGCCTGCGCAGGAAAGACTGGCAGCAGCTATCGAAAAGACAAAATTCAGAAAAGCAACGATTCCCGTATACCAGAATATCACTACAACAGCGGTAACAAACCCTGATGAGATCAAGCAAAATCTGATCGCTCAGCTTACCGGCCCAGTAAAATGGACTCAGTCTGTTCAGAATATGATTAAAGATGGTGCTTCTAACTTTGTGGAAGTAGGGCCAGGAAAAACCCTTCAGGGACTGATCAAAAAAATTGACGGATCTGTGGAAGCTACTTCTGCAATCTAAATAAAAAAATATGAGCGCGATATTTTCACCGGGCAAGCTTATGCTTACTTCAGAATATTTCGCAATCGATGGAGCTCTTGTCTTAGCGGTACCTACCAGGCTGGGACAAGAGTTTTTTTTTGAAGAAAAAGAAGATGGAAAATCTCTTATTCTTTGGGAAGCCTGTCATCAGAATACATTATGGTTAAAAGCTGTCATTGATTATAAAAACTGGCAGATCCTGGAAACCAATATTCCATCAAGCGCTGAATTTATTACCAAAACATTACGAAATGTTCAGCAGCTTTCTACAAGTAAATTCAAAACCGACCTTAGTTATCATTTAAAAACCAATCTTCAGTTTCCTGCAGATTATGGGCTTGGAAGCAGTTCCACCCTGATGAACAATCTTGCAGAGTGGGCTGAAATAGATCCCTTTTATCTTAATATGATCAGTTTGGGAGGCAGTGGATATGATATCGCCGTAGCGAAAGAAAAATCTGCAGTGCTCTTCCAAAGCAAACCTGAGATAAAATATGAGAAAGTAGATTTCAATCCATCCTTTAAAAATGAACTGATATTTATTCACTTAAATCAGAAGCAGGATAGCAGAGAAGGAATCAACTTTTACAAGTCCAAAAAGAAGTCTCCGGAATTGGTTAATGAATTTTCAGATCTCACAAAAAAAATATTATTATGCAGTGAATTGGAAAATTTTTCCGAATTAATGATGATTCATGAGCATAAAATTGCCGATTTTCTTGAAATTCTCACAGTTAAAGAAAAATTATTCTCAGATTGCCCTTCATTTGTCAAAAGTTTAGGCGCATGGGGTGGAGATTTTGTAATGAGTGCCAAATTTGGGGACTATAAGAACTATTTTTGGGAGAAAGGTTTTACAACTATTTTTGAATGGGAAAATATAATTGATTTATAATCAAGTAGTTGTGATCCTGTTTTTTTATTTGCCATTCTGACTTATATCAGTATATTTAAACCACCTTTAACAAATAATTAATATTATTTTTGTTGAAAGCAATAAAGAAATAGAAAATATAAGTAAAATGAAAAACACTAAAATCATCCAGGATTTAGAGAAATTAGGGATTAAAGGAAACTATGAAGTAGTGTATAATCCTTCTTATGAAGAATTATATCAGGCTGAAGTTTCTCCTGAAAATCAGGGGTTTGAGAAAGCTGAGCTTACAGAATCAGGCGCAGTATCAGTAAAAACAGGAATTTTCACAGGTCGTTCACCTAAAGACAGATATATTGTTCAGGATGATGTTACAAGAGATACAATTTTCTGGGATGGTAAAGTAAACTTACCTACAACAGCAGAAATTTTCGGGTCTTGTAAAGAACTAGTGCTGAACCAGCTTGCTGAATCTAAAAAGATTTATGTAGTAGATACATTCTGCGGAACGAATGCGGATACGAGACTTAAAGTAAGATTTATCGTTGAAGTGGCATGGCAGGCGCATTTTGTTACTAATATGTTTATTCGTCCTTCTCACTATGAGCTTGAAAACTTCGGTGAGCCGGATTTCACAGTAATCAACGGATCAAAGACTACCAACCCGAACTGGGAAGCTCAGGGATTAAACTCTGAAAACTTCATCATGTTCAACCTTACTGAAAAACTACAGATCATCGGAGGTACATGGTACGGAGGTGAGATGAAAAAAGGGATGTTCGCGATGATGAACTATTACCTTCCATTAAAAGGGATGGCTTCAATGCACTGCTCTGCTAACGTAGGAGAAAAAGGTGATGTAGCTTTATTCTTTGGTCTTTCAGGAACGGGTAAAACTACTTTATCAGCAGATCCTAAAAGATACCTTATCGGTGACGATGAGCACGGATGGGATAACAACGGAGTATTCAACTATGAAGGTGGATGCTACGCTAAGGTTATCGACTTATCAGCAGAAAAAGAACCGGATATCTTCGCTGCCATCAAGAGAGATGCACTTCTTGAAAACGTTGTTGTGAACAATGGAGTAGCAGATTATACTGACGGATCTATTACAGAAAATACAAGAGTTTCTTATCCAATCTATCATATTAACAAAATTGTATTGCCGTCTAAAGCAGGTCATGCGAAAAAGATCGTTTATCTTTCAGCAGATGCATTCGGAGTACTTCCTCCGGTTTCTATCCTGAATGAAGATCAGGCTCAGTACCACTTCCTTTGCGGTTATACCTCAAAATTAGCCGGAACTGAAAGAGGAATTACTGAACCTCAGCCGTCTTTCTCTCCGGCATTTGGAGAAGCGTTCCTTACATTACACCCGACAATGTATTCTAAAACATTAATCGGTAAAATGAAAGAGCACGGAGCTAAAGCCTATCTGGTAAACACAGGTTGGAATGGTACTGGAAAGAGAATTTCTCTGAAAGATACCAGAGCGATCATCGATGCTATCATTGACGGTTCTATTGATAATGCTCCTAAGACTCAGGTTCCGATTATGAACCTTGAAATTCCTACTGAATTGCCAAACGTTTCTACAGGTATTTTAGATCCTAGAGATACCTATGAGAATGCTTCAGAATGGGAAGAAAAAGCAAAAGATCTTGCTTCAAGATATATCAAGAATTTTGAGCAGTACTGTGATACTGAAGAAGGTAAGAAATTAATTGCTTCAGGACCTCAATTGCAGGAACAGACTATTTAATAGCTATCCATCAACATATAAAAAGCCTCATCATTGATGAGGCTTTCTTATTTATACTTTTTACAACTTTCAATCAATTTATTCTGTTCATCCAGTTTTAGAATTGTTGATTGGATAGATTCTTTAGTCAAATGTTTTATGATCAAAAAAATGTTTTGAAGAAAAATAAGACTGTTCATTCAACATCTTATCTAAATACTTTGGAGTTGTGAAGGTCGTCCAATATTTTGCTTTGTCAGAAAATGTAATGGTTACTTCTATGGCATCAGATTCAATATTTTCTATTGTATCATCTATGTTAATTGAAGTTATTTCCGGTTCATTATTTAAACTAAAATAAAATCTCGAATACCATCTCAGCCTTCCTTCATTATTTTGAATCCTTACATTTTCATCGTTTATTTCTTTAATGATATAGGATTTTCTTTCGTTAATTGACCCGGGATATGCCCCAATATTCTTACAGTAAATCTTATCATTTATCTCCATAAATTACTCTCTCTATATCCACAAACATCTGTGAAAATCTGTGCAATCTGTGGTTAAGAAATTACTTCAAGCTTAATAAAGCCAACCTATACCCATCCATTCCAAAACCAGATAAAACCGCATCCGTATTAGCAGCTGTCACAGATTTCTGCCTGAATTCCTCTCTTTTATAGATATTGCTGATGTGAACTTCAACCTTGGGTTTTCTGATGTTTTTTAAACAATCGGCAATGGCATAAGAATAATGGGTAAAAGCTCCAGGATTAATTATCACGGCATCAAAATCATCCTCCTGAAGTCTGTTAATAAGCTCTCCTTCAATATTAGACTGATAATATTTTATTTCATGAAAATGAAACTCGGATTTTAAATTTTCCAAATAACTTTCCATAGAGACATTTCCATAGATTTCCGGTTCTCTTGTGCCTAAAAGATTGAGATTAGGTCCGTTGATAATTAAAACTTTCATACTATAAAATTAAAAACTTTTTTGAATTAACTGTATACACCTGGCCGCAATTATTTTTTTTGTGCTATTGAATTATTTATAATGATATTTATCATATTTGAATTAATGGTAAAGTCTGCAACTCCTTATTGGTATGGCTTTTATTAAAATTTTATGTTAATTATTAAAAAATTATCACGAAAAATTAATAAGTCTACTTGTTTTGTAGACTAAAAGTTTCTAGCTTTGCAAACATATTTCGATCGGCTTATAAAGAAAGATGGAGGGAACTGACCCTGTGAAATCTTAACAACCTACCCGTGGGGCAAGGTGTTACGTTCAGCCTTTTAAGGAAAAATAAGCATTTGGTTTATCGTATTTATCGATGCCCTTTGCTGACTATTCTGCAAAGGGCTAAATTTTAATATATGATAAATAAAATTGATTATGATTAGCAAAAATTTATTCAATTCTAAAGCTTGGATACCTCCGGTTGCTGCTTTTTTTCTGGGAGTAACCAGTGTAAGTGCACAGAATTCCAGGCCGAAAAAAGATAGCCTTCATGAAAAGGAGATTGATGAAGTAGTAGTGGTAGCTTACGGAAAAGCTAAGAGAAACAGCTATACCGGTTCTGTAGCCACCATTTCAAGCGATAAAATTAACAACAGACCTGTAACAAATATTACCAAAGCACTGGAAGGACAGGTTGCAGGGATACAAACAACCAGTGCATCAGGACAGCCAGGTGCGGTTTCTACGATCAGGATCAGAGGAATTGGTTCCATTAGTGCTTCCAGTGATCCTTTATATGTAGTGGACGGAATTCCTTTCGATGGAAATATTAACTCTATAAGTCCAAGCGATATTGAATCCATCAGTGTTTTGAAAGATGCTACAGCAAGTGCTTTGTACGGCTCAAGAGGAGCAAACGGAATTATTATCATTACTACAAAATCGGGTAAAAAAGGAGAAGCCAGAGTTAATTTTAATATCAGTCAGGGATTCTCAGGAAGAGCTGTTAAAGATTATGAGCAGGTAAACACAGATCAGTACTTTCAATTATATTGGGAAGCATTAAGAAACGGATATCAGTCCGGTAAAGTTTCTTCCCAGCAGGCTGCACAAATGGCAACAGACAATCTTGTTTCTACCCTTGGGATCAATCCATATGGAACTGCTTATCCAAAACCTGTAGGAACAGATGGGAAATTATTATCAGGTGCATCGCCACTTTGGAATGATGACTGGAGAGATATTCTGCAGAGAGTGGCTTCAAGAAATCAGGTAGATCTTGATATCAGCGGAGGAAGTGAAAAAAGTAATTATTTCTTTTCATTGGGGTATCTGGATGATAAAGGGATGGCGATTGAATCAGGATTTAAAAGATATAATACCAGATTAAAGATCAATTCTGAAGTAAAAAAATGGCTGAATGTTGGGGTAAACTTAAGTTACACAAACAGCATTCAACAGGCGCCAACTTCTTCAGATTCCAAGGCCAGTAATATCATCAATGCCGCAAGATTTATTCCTTCATTCTATCCTTATTATGAAAGAAATGCTGACGGAACTTACGTTTTGGATGCTGATGGAAACCCGGTTTATGATTTTGGGAAGTACAGACCAACAAATGCGCTTCAGAATCAGAATGCCGCTGCAACCCTGCCATTGGATAAAAACGAAAATAAAGAAGATAACTTTTCAGGAAAAGGATTCATGGAATTCACTTTCTTACCAGAGTTAAAATTCAAAACGAGTTTTTCTGTTGATTTGGTGAATTATAACGGACATTATTATTCAAATCCATTGCTGGGACAAGGTGCTGAAATTGGAGGATCAGTGACGAAAACCAATACGAGAACACTTTCTTATACAACCAGTAATATCCTTACCTATGATAAGAAGTTTGAAAAGCACCATGTGAATGCTTTAGCAGGACATGAGTTCTATAAGTACGATTATCAGACTATTTCCGGAACAAGAAGCCAGTTTTCACTGCCTTATTACTATGAGCCTGATGCTGCTTCTCTGCTGGGAAGTTTCAGTGGAAACAGTAATAAATTAAGCTTATTAAGTTTCCTGGGAAAAGTAGAGTATGACTATAACAATACTTACTTCTTATCTGCATCAGGAAGGGCAGACAGTTCTTCGAGATTTGCAAAAGATAACAGATGGGGGAGATTCTGGTCAGTGGGAGGTTCATGGAAAATATCAAATGAAGAATTTGTGAAAAGCCTGAATGTCTTTAATCAATTGACATTGCGTGCCAGCTACGGAGGACAAGGAAATGATAAACTGCTTAGACCTAACGGGCAGCCGCTTTATTATGCTTATCAGGAGTTGTACAGATTTATCAGTCTTGGTGGAGAACCGGGAACAACCCTTGAAAAAACATCTACCAATAATGTGAAGTGGGAAACGAACCTTAATTTGAATGTAGGATTGGAGTTCGCGATTCTGAATAACAGAGTTAAGGGAAATATCGAATACTTCAAAAGAAAAAGCCAGGATCTTCTGTTTAATATGCCGGTTGCTCCGTCGTTGGGAATCAGTGATTATCCTGCCAATATCGGAACCATTCAGAACACAGGATTTGAATTTTCATTATTCACAACACCTGTTAAAACAGAGGATTTCCAGTGGAATGTGGATGTGAACTTAAGTACTTTAAACAACAAAGTAACCAAGTTACCCGGTGGTTCTCTTGTAGTAGGAACAAAATTATTAACGGTAGGAGGCTCTGTATATGATTTCTTTATTCCGGAATGGGTGGGTGTAGATCCAAGCAATGGAAAGCCATTGTGGAAAACCGTTTCTACCGATGCCAGTGGGAACTCAGTGGAAGGAACGACTTCAGAATATTCAAAAGCTACAAAACTGCTGCAAGGTTCTGCATTGCCTAAACTGACAGGAGGGATCAGTACAAGTATTACCTATAAGAATTTTGATTTTTCAGGATTACTGACATTCAAAATCGGAGGGAAGATTCTGGATACCGATTATACTTCTATCATGCACAACGGAAGTGCAGGAGGACGTGCCTGGAGTGCAGAAATGTTGAACAGATGGACTCCTGAAAATCCTAATACAGATGTCCCGGGATTGAGTACAACAACGAATAACTGGACCTCAACATCATCAAGGTTTTTATATTCAGGAACGTATGCAAGACTTAAAAATGTAAGCTTAGGGTATACACTTCCTGAAGATTATTTTGAGAAAATAGGATTGAAAAAGTTCAGAATTTATATCCAGGCAGAAAACCTACTGACCTTCTACAAACATAAGGGAATGGATCCTGAGCAGGCGTTGGACGGAACAACGTATTACAGATATCCTGCAATGAGAACGATCACTTTTGGTCTTCAGGCAACACTTTAACCTTTAAAATTGAAACAATGAAAAAATTAAAATATTTATCGTTTGCACTTATCGGATTTTTATCGTTGACAAGCTGTGAAAGTGAGCTGGACACGGCTCCGACTGATCAGGCCAACAGCGTAGAAGTTTTCAAAACAGCCGAAAGTGCCGAAACGGTGGTGAACGGTACCTGGGCAAAGTTTAATAATGACGGAACAACATACGCTAATATCGGTTATTCCACTGTTTTAAGAGCCAGCGATGCGATGGGAAGTGATGTGGCAGTACTGACCAATAAATATGGTTTTGCTTCCACTTATGCTTTCACCGAAATGGTGAACAGTACGGCAAGCAGACCTTTATTTATCTGGACGATGTTGTATTCCACCATCAATAATATGAATAATGTGATTACAAGAATTGATGGGACAGAAGGAAGTCAGGAGAAAAAAGATCAGGTGAAAGGACAGGCAAAAGCATTACGTGCTTTCTGTTATCTGAATTTGGCGAGCTTTTATCAGTTCAGTTATCTGAAAGATAAGTCAGCATTGACAGCTCCCATTTATACTGAACCTTCTACAACCAGTACGGTAGGAAAGAAAAGAGCAAGTCTTGAAGAAATTTATACTTTGATTAAAAGTGATCTTGCTGATGCGGACAACCTGTTGAAAAATTATACAAGAAATAATAAAGATAAAATCAACCGTTCTGTAGTCAACGGGCTGTTGGCAAGAACTTACCTGAATACCGGTGAATGGAGCAAAGCTTCAGCTTCCGCAAAAATTGCAAGAGAAGGTTTTTCTCTAATGGCTCCGGAAAAATATAAAGATGGCTTCAATGACATCAACAATGCAGAATGGATCTGGGGACATGCACAGACCCAGGAACAGTCTGATGAAAGTTATGCCTTCCATTATCTGGATGTTTCTTCATCAGGAAGTTATTATTACAGCTTTATGGCGGATCCTTATTTTAAAGAGCTTTTTGATACTAATGACATCAGATACCAGTTGTTTTCATGGGATGGACAGAAGGGAAGAGAAGGATTGCTGAGATATGCTAAGTTTAAATTTAAGCCAACTCTTATTGCAGACATTGTTTACATGAGAGCTGCAGAAATGTATCTGATCGAAGCTGAAGCCGAAGCAAGAAACGGAAATGTTTCTCAGGCAGTAACAGTCCTGAACCAGTTGAAAACAGCGAGAAATGCCAATGTTTACAATGGTTCCTTATCACAAAATGATGTTGTAGCAGCAGTTTTAATTGAAAGAAGAAAAGAATTATTCGGAGAAGGATTCTCCCTTTCAGATATTATCAGAACGCAGGGAACAGTAGTAAGAAAACCGTTTGTAGATGCTGATGGTAAGCCGATAAAAGTTCAGATCACTACACCGGACGGAACCGTGAAAACCGTAGACGGTAAAGGGCATTCTGTTCTTGATTTCCCGGATAAATCAGCTTTCACACCCAACAGTACTTATTATTTATTCAGTATTCCTCAGAGAGAGTTTGAGAATAACCCGAATTTAAAAGATATAGTCCATAATTAGATTGATTTTTTTTAGCCACTGCTTTTGCGGTGGTTTTTTAATAAAAAACCGTTGCTAAAAAAGCAACGGTTTCTGTTTTTAAAATTATTTTCATAAGTTATTAAAAAGTGTCCTCTCTGCAATTAAAGATCTTGTTATTTTGCGGGCAAATTTTTTCTTTTCTCAAAAATAGAAACTAGCCCATCATTAAAAATAATCTTATTACCATCTATTTTACCATTAGTTATTCTCCTGGTATACCATTTTGTTTTACCTTGAGAAGCAGGAAGAAACTCTTCGATAAAAATCTCATTATTTTTTATTCTATATTTTCCTCCGTAATAAACAGAATTTTTTCCTCTATGCTCATCAAATTTTCCAAAATACATAAGTGATTCATTCTTGAAAAAACCATCATTATGAAAAATGATTATCCTTGGATTCTTCATTTCTTCTTCATTATAATATCTGCTCTCAAAGACCTGAACATAATATGCTGTAGTATCTATTATTTTTAGATGTTCTTCGGTTGGTTTTTCTTTAAATGAATATTCTGCTTTATCATTTAGTAAAGGCTCACCATATTTATCTTTTTCTATTTTATATAGTTTTTGTCCACAACTATTTAAAAATCCCATCATGCAGAACATTGCAAAAATATATTTAATCATAATCAGATATTTTTTATTCATATGCTATAGTAGAAGGTTTTAGTTGTTTCACTTCATTTTTGTTGAAGATAATATCATGTATAGTTTTGTTAATTCTGCTGAACTTTTTCCCATTATAGCAAAACCAGCCATCATCAGTATTGTGAATATATTCTACATTAATATTGTTCAGACTCAGTTTGTCATAAATTTTAGGATTATGTCCCCATATAGAACAATCAATTATATAAGGAAGATTTTCAAAGCTGTTTTCTGAAAAAGCTTTTAGAATTTTATTTTTTTCTTCTCTGGTTAAATGTACTTTTATTGTTGTTATATCAGAATCATAATTTCGTATAAACAAACCTGTTTTTGAATCGTACGTATCAGTCAGGTCTTTATAAACAAATGATGAATTCTGATTTATTGTACTCTGCTTATCACACGATATTAGACTAATAATAAGCGAACAAAAGATGGTCAGGGGAAAATTATGTTTCATTTGTGCCTTTTTAGATATTGAGTTATTATTTTCAATGATATGAATTTTATTTTTATCATAAAGAAATATTGGATAAATGCTCAATAAATAATTCATTTTATAAAAAAACTCTACCTTTGTACCATGAACCTCTTAAGATGGATACTGGCAGTTTACTTCATAGCATTATCACTGATGCCATGTGAAGACACATCCCATCCTCTGAATTCTGGAGGCAATAAAATTGCATTAAGTATTCACGGAGTTCATTCTACAGAAAAAGGAGATATATGTTCTCCGCTTTGTGCATGCAGCTGTTGTCAGATGACAGTTTCAGCATTTAAGATGGATCCTTTATTAGAAATTCCTGAGCAGATCCCCGCTTACTTTTCAAAGAAGATTCTATTCCACAAAAACGACTTTGCTTACCAGATTTACGACCCTATCTGGCAGCCTCCTAAAATTTAATTTTTATTGACTTTTAGAAAGCGATGCTTTCTAATGCTTAATCGTGCTTGAAACTTTGCAATACCATTGCAGAGGTTTTCAGGATATTTTTGCTGCAGTATTTTATACTGTGTGCATTCACTTTTCAATAAAAATTAAATACAAATCGTGTTAGATAAAATCATAAAATTCAGTATTAAAAATAAGGTGATCATTGGTTTGATGACTTTGGTGCTGATCATCTGGGGAACATGGAGTGCCACCAGATTACCGATAGATGCTGTACCGGATATCACCAATAATCAGGTACAGATCATTACCGTATGTCCTACATTGGCAGGACAGGAAGTAGAACAGTTGGTTACCTTTCCCATTGAGCAGAGTATTGCCAATGTTCCCGATATTCAGGAAACAAGAAGTATTTCAAGATTCGGACTTTCTGTAATTACCGTGGTGTTCAAAGAAAATGTAGATGTGTACTTTGCGAGACAGCTCATTAATGAACAGCTGAAAAATGCAGTGGAAGAAATTCCGAAAGGAGTAGGAACTCCGGAACTGGCTCCCGTAAGTACAGGTCTTGGAGAGGTGTACCAGTATATTCTTCACCCTAAAAAAGGAAGTGAGAAGAAATACAATGCCAAAGAACTCCGCACCATGCAGGACTGGATCGTTCGCAGACAGTTGAACGGAACACCGGGAGTGGCAGAGATCAACAGTTTTGGTGGCGAATTAAAACAATATGAAGTAGCTATCGATCCCAATCGGTTAAAAGCAATGGGAACAAGCATTACGGAAATATTTACAGCCCTTGAAAAAAATAACCAGAATACAGGAGGAGCTTATATCGATAAAAAGCCGAATGCCTATTTTATTCGTGGAATCGGTCTGGTGACCTCTTTGGAAGATATCAAAAATATTGCCGTTAAAAACGAAACCGGAAGCGTTCCGATTTTTATAAAAGATGTTGCTGATGTCCGCTTAGGAAGTGCTGTTCGTTACGGAGCTTTAACGTATGACGGGAAAGTAGATGCAGTAGGGGGAGTAGTAATGATGTTAAAAGGAGCCAACAGTAATGAAGTGGTCAGCAATATCAAAGCAAAAATTCCGACTATTCAGAAGTCTCTTCCGGATGATGTTATTATAGAACCATTTCTGGACAGAACAGACCTTGTAGACAGAGCCATCAATACCGTACAGAAAAACCTCATCGAAGGAGCTTTGATTGTAATTTTCGTTCTTGTTGTTTTCCTTGGAAATCTGAGAGCCGGACTTATCGTAGCTTCGGCCATCCCGCTTTCTTTGTTATTTGCATTAGGAATGATGAATGTTTTCGGGGTAAGTGCCAATCTGATGAGTCTTGGTGCTATAGATTTCGGATTGATTGTCGATGGAGCCGTTATCATTGTAGAAGCTACTTTACATCATTTGGGAGTAAGGAAATCTGTCCGTGCATTAACACAGTCTGAAATGGATGAAGAAGTATTCCTTTCTGTATCCAAAATAAGAAGCAGTGCTGCTTTCGGGGAAATCATCATCCTAATCGTATATATTCCGATTCTTACACTAGCTGGTGTAGAAGGAAAAATGTTTACCCCAATGGCGAAAACAGTAGGATTTGCTATTCTGGGAGCTTTAATTTTATCCCTGACCTACATTCCTATGATGAGCGCACTGTTTTTATCTAAGAAAATATCCCACAAAGAAACCTTCTCCGATAAAATGATGAACCGTCTTCAAAAGGTTTATCAGCCATTATTACAGAAAGCGATAAAATTAAAATATATCATTGTCTCAGCAACCGCTGTAGTGTTCCTTATCTCTGCTTTTATCTTTAAAAATATGGGAGGGGAATTTATCCCGCAGCTGCAGGAAGGAGATTTTGCATTTCACTGTATTTTACCACAGGGAAGCTCATTGAGTCAGAGTATAGAAACATCAATGCAGGCGTCAAGAATTATCAAACAGTTTGATGAGGTGAAAATGGTGGTCGGAAAAACAGGTTCCGCTGAGGTTCCTACAGACCCGATGCCTCCTGAAGCAACTGATATGATTGTTGTATTAAAACCTCAAAGCGAATGGAAAACTAAGAAGTCCTATAACGAGCTTGCAGATGAGATCAGCGAGAAACTGGAAACAATTCCCGGGGTATTTTTTGAAAAAAACCAGCCTATTCAGATGCGTTTCAATGAACTGATGACCGGTATCAGACAGGATGTTGCTGTGAAAATTTTTGGAGAAAACCTTGATTCCTTAGCTGTGTATGCAGATAAAGTTGGGAAAATTATTCAGACAGTGGACGGAGCTACAGCTCCTCAGATTGAAAGAGTAAGTGGTCTTCCACAAATTAACGTACAATACGACAGAACAAGAATTGCCAATTATGGATTGAATATCGAAGATGTCAACAATGCAGTAAGTACAGCCTTTGCAGGAAAAGCAGCCGGGCAGGTTTTTGAAAATGAAAGACGCTTTGATCTGGTAGTCCGTCTGGATAGTCTTCACAGAACGGATATCTCAGATGTGAACAACCTGATGATTACTTCCGGTACAGGAGCACAGATTCCATTATCGCAGGTGGCTAATATCAGTTATAAACTTGGACCTGCACAGATCAGCCGTGAGCAGGGAAAACGTAGAATTGTCATCGGATTCAATGTAAAAGACCGTGATGTGGAAAGTGTGGTGAAAGATATTCAGGCAAAACTGAATAAAGTGAAACTCCCTTCCGGATATTACTTTACCTACGGAGGACAGTTTGAAAACCTTCAGGAAGCCAGCAAACGTCTGATGATCGCTGTTCCGGTATCATTGCTTCTTATTTTTATGCTGTTGTATTTTACTTTCCGTTCATTCAAACAGGCTGCATTGATCTTTACAGCCATTCCTATGAGTGCAATCGGTGGTGTATTTGCGCTTTTAGTGAGAGATATGCCGTTCAGTATCAGTGCCGGGATCGGATTTATTGCTCTTTTTGGAGTAGCAGTACTGAATGGAATTGTTTTGATTGGAACATTCAACCAATTAGAAAAAGAGGGTGAAGCAGATATTCTGAAAAGAGTATTTGAAGGAACAAAAACCAGATTGAGACCGGTATTAATGACTGCAACAGTGGCTTCATTAGGATTTCTACCAATGGCTATTTCTACAGGTGCGGGTGCCGAAGTACAAAAACCTTTGGCAACGGTGGTGATTGGAGGTTTGGTGACAGCTACCTTCCTTACGTTATTCGTTTTGCCGATGCTGTATATCATTTTTAACACAAAGATTTTGAAAAGAAAAAATAACAATACAGGAATATTTACAGCGGTTCTTGTTGTAGGATTCATGATGCTGGGACAGACTTTTAATGCACAGTCCAGACCTATCTCTGTGGAGCAGGCGGTAGAGCAGGCGGTGAGTAATAATTTAACCTTGCAGTCAAAAGATCTGAGCATTAAATCCGCTGAAGCATTAAGGCCCACAGCAAAAGAACTTCCCAAGCTAAGTTTTGAAGCCCAGCTTGGCCAATACAACAGCCCGAAGTTTGACCAGTCGTTTGCTATTTCGCAGAGTATTCCTTTTCCTACGTTGTTTAAAGCAAGAAAAGAACTCATCAATGAAAATATAAAAAGCAAACAGATTGATAAAGAGATTACAGCCAATGAGCTGATAAAGCAGGTACGAACCTATTATTATCAGATTGAATATCTCCAGTATAATAAAGCTCAGCTAACCAGTCTGGATCAATATTATGAGGAATTTATCAGAATCGCGACCGTAAGATTTAAAGCAGGTGATATCAAAAAAATTGAAATCAGTACTGCAGAAACCCAGAAAGGAGAAATTGATCTGCTTCTCAGACAGAACGAAGTTTATCTGAATAACGCTTATAAGAATTTAAAAACTCTGATGAACACTTCAGAAGATATTGAAGTTCCTTTTAATAAAGATTATGCTCCTTTAAAGGCAGAAAATGTACTCGACAGTACAGTGGTAGCCAACAATCCATCTGTAAAAGCCTTTTACCAGGAAATGGAAATTGCTGAGAAAAATAAGAAAGTTGAAAAATCACTTGGGCTTCCTGATTTCAGCTTAGGATATACCAATCAGTCTTTGATAGGTTTCCATACTGTTAACGGACAGGAAAATTTTTATAATTCAGGAAAACGTTTTCAGTCGGCAACAGTAGGAGTAGCAATTCCTTTGACATTTGGGGCAACAAAAGCAAGAATTCAGGCTCTGGAATATGACAGACAGGTTGCAGAAACCAATGCGAAAATGCAGCAGAAACAACTTTCAGCACAGTTGGACAATGCTTTTAGCCAGTACCAGCAGGATATTCAGCAGTATGATTATTATACAAGTCAGGCTTTGCCTAATGCTGATAAAATTGTAAAAGCAGCCCAGTTAGGATATAAAACAGGAGAAATTTCCTATGTGGAATATCTTTTTGCCCTCCAGACTGCTACCAATATTCAGTTGAAATACCTTGAATCTATCCAGCAGGTGAACCAATCTGTAGTGACCATTAATTCAATCATTAATAAATAATATGAAAGTGCTGAAATACAATATCAGACAAAATACATTCTTAGATATGAAACTCAAATATAATATCATACCCCTTATCCTGATTTCACTATTACTGACAAGTTGTGGAAAAAAAGAAACCGCAGAAGAAAAGGCTCCTGAAAAAACAGAGCAGAAAGAATCTGCACACGAAGAAGCTCCCGCGACGATAGCTTCACTCACAGAAGATCAGATGAAATCCGTAGGAGTTGCATTGGGAACAGTAGAAATGAAAGAATTGACCTCTACTATAAAAGCCAATGGTCTTCTCAGTGTTCCGAATAGTAATAAAGCAACCATTACTTCCCTGTACGGAGGAATTATCAAAACCATCAATATTCAGGTTGGAAGTATCGTGAAAAAAGGACAGGTTATCGCAACCATTGCCAATCCGGAATACATCCAGCTTCAGGAAGATTATCTGACCACAAACAGCAGAATTACTTATGCGGAACAGGAATACAGAAGGCAGAGAGAACTTTTTGATAATGATGCAGGAGCGAAGAAAAATCTTCAGAGTGCCGATGCTGAGCTTAAAACATTAAGAACAAAAAGAGCTTCCCTGCTGAAGCAGCTTCAGATGATGGGAATAAGTCCCGGGAAGGTAAACAATGGAAATATGAAATCCGGTTTGGTGATCACAGCACCTATCAGCGGAACGATCAGCAGTATTACAGCGCAGATTGGAAGTTATGTAGATATCTCTTCTCCCGTTGCCACAGTAATTGATAACGGTTCTATCCATCTCGATCTTCAGGTGTTTGAAAAAGATCTTCCTAAAATGAGAGTAGGGCAGATTGTTCATTTTAAACTGACCAACAATCCGGAAACGGAATACGACGCGAGAATTTACAGCATAGGTTCCTCTTTTGAGAACGAAAGTAAAACTATTTCTATGCATTGCGAAGTGATCGGAAACAAATCCGGACTGATCGATGGAATGAATATCACCGGAATCGTAAGCCTTGATAAAAGTACAACCCCAGCAGTTCCTACAGAAGCTATTGTAGAAGCAGACGGAAAATACTACGTGTTTATTCAGACTGATAAAAAAGCGGAAGAAGAACACGAAGAAAAAGGAAAACCCCATCCGAAAACCTTAAACTTTGAAAAAATAGAAGTGGTAAAAGGAACATCTGATATGGGATATACCGCGATAACTCCGGTAGGAAGTATTCCGGACAATGCAAAAATAGTAGTGAAAGGAGCATTCTTTGTCAATGCGAAACTGGTGAATTCAGGCGAGCACGAACATTAATGAAACCAGCCGGAACCAGTAAAATGTCGATTTTTATCCTTAAATTAGAGCTGTTTACGGAATTTTTTATTGAATAAAAGCGGCAGGAAAAAGTAAAGATTATCTCACCGAATTTTAATAAATGACCTGATTATGTTACTGAACAAAAAAATATCAGTCTGGTATTTCATCCGTGAAATAAAAACCCAAATTCTGTTCATCGGAATATTTGCCATTGCCATTGGCCTTCTGGACGAATTGCCGTGGTTCCGCAAAATATCACTGCCGTTGAATATTCCTGCATTGCTGGGAACAGCGGTATCATTGCTGCTGGCATTCCGGACTTCCCAATCCTACGAAAGATGGTGGGAAGCCAGAACAGTCTGGGGAGCCATTGTCAATGATTCCAGAACTTTTGTGAGACTGATCATTCAGTTTATGCCTGCCGGAGATGATAAAACCATAAAAGATTTTGCTGAAAGACAGATCATCTGGACCTATGCCCTTGGAGAATCATTGAGAAAACTTTTATTTTCTGAAAAAGTCCAGCAATATCTGGATCAACATCAGATCAAAGGAAACAATATTCCCAATGCTATTCTGGACGAACACTCAAAACAGTTGAAAGAAATTGCAGCTTCAAAAGGACTGACGGATTTCCAGCAGATGCAGCTGAACGACATTATCACAAGGCTATGCGACAGTATGGGAAAATGTGAAAGACTGAAGAATACGGTTTTCCCGCGTTCTTACAGTGTTTTAGTTCATATTCTGATCTATGTTTTTGCCGCCATCCTTCCGTTTGGACTCGATGATTCACAGCTGCTGGTAGAAATTGCAATTACTTTCCTGGTTCCGGTGACATTCATTGCTATTGAAAAAACATCTATCATTATGCAGGATCCTTTTGAAAATGGTCCTGTAGATACTCCGATGACTTCTCTGGCACAAACCATAGAGATCAATATCAGACAAATGATCGGTGAACAGAATGTTCCGCCTAAAAAAGAAAATACATCCTATTACGAAATGTAATTAAACCATACATACAATATGGAAAACACACCAACACAAACCGTTTCTGCAGGAAGCAGACATAAAAAAAGCTTATTGATTGTTCTGTGCCTCAGTGGAACTTATCTTATCGCTGAGGTTATTGGCGGAATCATGACCAATAGTCTTGCATTATTAGCCGATGCCGCTCATATGCTCACCGATGTGGTAGGATTATTGTTGGCATTTATAGCCATCAAAATAGGAGAGAGAAAAGCTGATCCTTCCAGAACATACGGATATTACCGTACTGAAATATTGGCAGCAGTAGTGAATGCTGTTGTTTTACTTGGAATTTCAATCTATGTTTTGTTTGAAGCATACCAGAGATTTCAGAATCCGCCTGAAGTACAAAGCAAATCAATGCTGATTGTAGCCGGAATCGGGTTGATCGTTAATATTGTCGGAATGATGATCCTGAGAAAAGACTCAGAAGGCAGCCTGAATATGAAAGGTGCTTATTTTGAAGTACTTTCAGATATGCTTACTTCAGTAGGCGTAATGATTGCCGGAGTGATTATGCTGACAACCGGGTGGTACTATGCCGACCCGTTGATTTCGGCAGCCATCGGACTGCTGATCTTTCCAAGAACATGGAGGCTGTTGAAAGAAGCAATCAATGTTTTACTAGAAGGAACTCCAAAAGATGTTGATATCCATGAACTTCGTACATCTCTGGAAAAAACTCCCGGGGTAAAAAGTGTTCATGATCTGCATGTATGGTCGCTGACATCCAGTGTCAATGCAATGAGTGCCCATGTTGTAAAGGAAACAGGATATTCTCAGAATCAATTATTAAAAACATTAACGGATATCACTGTTAATAACTTTAAGATCAGTCATACCACTTTTCAGATAGAGGAGGAAGGCTATGGAGAAAATGAAGTACATCTGTAAAAATTTAAAAGCGTACAATGAAAAAAGATATAGAACACAAGCTCATTGATAAAAATACCAAACCTACCAGTATGAGGATTCTGGTATATGATTTCTTAAGCTCTCAGGAAGCGGCTTTATCTCTTTCTGAAATAGAAAATCATTTTGACAATGCTGACAGAATTACCATCTACAGAACTTTGAAAACCTTTGAAGAAAAAGGAATTGTTCACAGCATTCAGGAGAACACCACCACAAAATACAAACTTTGTGAAGACGATTGTGATGAAAAAACACATAAAGACTGGCATCTGCATTTCTACTGTAAAATATGCAAACAAACTACCTGTAAAGAAGATATTTCCTTCCCTGAAAATATACAGACCAATTTCAGGATTGACGAAATAAGATTGTTTGCCAAAGGAATCTGCGAAAATTGTCTCGAAAGTTTGCAATAGCATTGCATCAGTCTCATCTTTACATTTGTATAAAAATATTCAGTTATGGAAAAATGCTGTAGTACAACCCCGGAAAAACCCGATACAAAAGGACACAAACATAATCACACGGAGGGAGACGGACATGACCACGATGGCCATGATCACTCTCACGACTCCGGAGATCAGACGGTCTTTCAGATGTTTCTTCCGGCCATTATATCTTTCGTCATTTTATTATTGGGAATTGCCTTTGATAACTATATAAAACCCGCATGGTTTACAGGCTGGGTTCGTCTGGTATGGTTTCTGGCAGCTTACATTCCTGTAGGATTCCCGGTTTTGAAGGATGCTTATAAAAGTATTATCAAGGGAGATATATTTTCGGAATTCTTTCTGATGAGTATCGCAACCATTGGTGCTTTTGCTATCGGAGAATATCCGGAAGGCGTAGCAGTAATGCTTTTTTATGCCGTAGGAGAAGTATTCCAGTCTATGGCGGTCACCAGAGCTAAAGGAAACATAAAAGCTTTATTGGATCAGCGTCCCGATGAGGTAACGGTTATGGAAAATAATCAGCCTAAAACAATAAAAGCGAAAGAAGCTAAAATTGGAGATATTATCCAATTGAAACCAGGTGAGAAACTGGCACTGGATGGTGAACTGCTTTCAGATTCCGCATCATTTAATACCGCCGCTTTAACAGGGGAAAGTAAACCTGACACCAAAAATAAAGGCGAAGCCGTTCTTGCCGGAATGATCAATATGAACAGTATTGCTTTGGTTAAAGTAAATACAGCCTATGAAGACAGCAAACTAAGTAAAATATTAGAACTGGTGCAGAATGCCACCGCTCAGAAAGCCCCTACAGAATTGTTCATCAGAAAATTTGCGAAAGTATATACTCCTATCGTAGTATTTCTTGCCATTGGAATCTGTTTACTGCCTTATTTCTTTGTGAGCGATTATCAGTTCAGAGACTGGCTATACAGAGCATTGATATTCCTGGTAATTTCATGTCCTTGTGCCTTGGTAATCTCTATTCCGTTAGGATATTTCGGAGGAATTGGTGCCGCAAGCAGAAACGGGATCTTATTCAAAGGAAGTAATTTCCTGGACAGCATTGCAGAAATCCAGAATGTAGTGATGGATAAAACGGGAACGATGACTGAAGGTGTATTCAAAGTTCAGGAAGTAAGTATAAGCCCTGAATTTAATAAAGAGGAAATCCTGCAGATGGTGAATGTTCTCGAAAGTAAAAGTACCCATCCGGTGGCAACAGCTATTCACAATTATGTAGGAGATATTAATCACGTCCTTCCTTTAGAAAATGTAGAAGAAATTGCCGGCCACGGATTGAAAGCGACAATTAATGGTAAAGAACTTCTGGTAGGAAACTTTAAGCTGATGGATAAATTCAACATCAGCTATGATATCAACCATGCCAACATTGTATACACGGTTATCGCAGTAGCTTATAACAATAAGTTTGCAGGATATATCACGATTGCAGACAGCATAAAAGAAGATGCCAAAGAAACCGTAGACAATTTGCACAAAATGAATGTAAAAGCCACGATGCTGAGTGGTGATAAAAGTACTGTAGTAAAATACGTAGCAGACCAGCTGGGAATTGACAATGCATTCGGAGACCTGCTGCCTGAAGATAAAGTAAACAAGGTTAAAGAAATCAAAGCTAAAAACCAAACCGTAGCTTTCGTAGGAGACGGAGTGAATGATGCACCTGTAGTTGCTTTAAGCGATGTAGGAATTGCAATGGGAGGTTTAGGAAGTGATGCTACCATTGAAACAGCAGATGTAGTCATTCAGGATGATAAACCAAGCAAAATCCCAATGGCAATCAATATTGGGAAGCAAACGAAAAAGATAGTTTGGCAGAATATTGTTCTTGCCTTTGCTGTAAAAGCTGTTGTTCTGGTCTTGGGAGCAGGAGGACTGGCAACGATGTGGGAAGCTGTTTTTGCAGATGTAGGAGTAGCATTGCTGGCTATTTTAAATGCGGTGAGAATCCAAAGAATGAAATTTTAACAAGCAAATAATAAACACAACTCAATTATATTCAATAAAAGCTCTGCTGAATCTCAGTGGGGCTTTTGTTTTAAATTTTATCACAGATAAAATCTTTGCGCCTATAAACAGTAAACATTTAAAAAAAACTTGCGTCTTTGAGGTTTCCAACATTACACCACGCCAGAACTTAATTTAGGAGGTAATGGGTTTTTGTTAGATAAACGCCATGGCGCAAAGAAGATAAAAATTGTGTTTGTTTTTAAGGACGCAAGAAAATCAAAGATTTTCAGCAAGATGATGTCGTAATGATTAGTCTCATTCAGCGTCATTATTAGCTTTATTAAATTTTATCGGAGATAAAATCTTTGCGCCTTAAAACAGTAAGCATTTTAAAAAAACTTGCGTCTTTGCGGTTTCCAACAAAACAAAAATATAAAAAAAGCTCTGCCAAAAACATCAGCAAAGCTTTTATCAACAAGATTAAATTGTATATAAAGAACTAAATTTTTATTTAGGTCTAAAGTCTTACTCAAAGTTCGGGATAAAATTATACCGGTGACAGGCACAGTTTTGTGATTTTTATAGGTAACAGTAGATAAGCATAATGACATTCATCATAAATCTGTTATAAAACAGTTTTGAAGTAGTATATTTGTAACAGAGAACAAAATCGTTGAGGTTATTCATTTCCATATTCATCATTTTTACCGTTGCAATACGTCCCGTTTTGCCATTGGTAAACTATGCTGTGAACTACGATTATATTGTGAAAAATCTTTGTGAGAACAGAAATGTACCACAGTCGACCTGTAAAGGAAAATGCTATGTGGAAAAAGAACTGGCAAAAACAGAAAAACAGTCCAATAGCTCTCAAACGATAAAGATTGCTGGATTAGATGTTTTTATTTCTCATGATATTCTTTCCTTCTCTTCTCAACTGAACTCGGAGCTGCTTACTGAAGTCCCGGATTCAAGCTATTTCAATTCTCACTCTTCAGAATACTTTTCCAGGATATTTCATCCTCCTTTAGCTTAATTCTGACTGTAAACTATGTTTTTAGTTTATAAAAACAGAAGTTTTAAAACTTTTACAATTAAGCTGTTACAGACATCCCAAACAATTTGTGAATAATAAACATCTGAATTCTTATCAAAAATTCTGTATGTTGGAATGGTAGTTCATTAATTGGAAATCTTGGCTTGTTTCTAACTTTATTTAACATTATTAATTTCAATTTAACATCAAAATGAAATCTCCTATTATTTTGACTGCTTTGCTGTCAATCTCACTGCTGTCGTGTGCCAAAGAAACCCCTCAGGTAAAGCATGCAAGCCATATGGACTCTTCCGGAAAAAACCTGGAAAACATACAGGTTGTGAATGAAGAAGATCCCATCTGCCATATGAAAACCGCCGGATCTATAAAAGATACTGCTGTATATAAAAATAAAACGTACGGTTTTTGCAGTGTCTCCTGCAAAGGTGAATTCAAAAAAAGTCCTGAAAGATATGCCCAAAAATAAGAAGACCACAAATAAAAGTAAAGTGATCATACCCATTGCGGTATTTGCATTGCTTTTCCTGGGAATCGGGGTAGGAATGGGATATTTTAAAAAGAACCTTTATACTGTGATGAAAGTTCCTGATTTTGAACTGACGGATCAGAATAGTAAAAAAATTACCAATAAAGACATGCTGGGAAAAGTATATCTCGTAGAATTTTTCTTCAGCAAATGTCCTACAATATGCCCTGTAATGAATACCAATATGAAGGCGATTCAGAATCAGATCAATGATCCCGATTTCGGTATTATCTCCATCAGTATTGATCCGGAAAATGATACCCCTGAAGCATTGAAAGAACATGCGAAAAGAATAGGGGCAAAATCTCCCAACTGGCATTTCCTGACAGGAGACCGTACGTACATTGGTAACCTTGCTGATCAATTTAATATCTACGTAGGTGACAAGGAAGATGAAGGAGAAAGTCTGAACCATAGTGGTATGATTGCACTGGTAGATCAGGACGGAAATATCCGATGCAGATACAACAAAGAAAATATGCCGATTCTGTATTATTCAGGATTGAATTACGAAGATCCGGAAGGTAAAACACCAATGCTGACAGGGAAATATCACCCTGACAGAGAAATCCTGATTGAGGATATTAAGAAATTATTGAAATAGAGAAGAGGGAAGCTGGATGTTTGAAGCTGGAAGTTATTCCAGACGATGCAGCTCCGGCGATTTTTGAGATGGCTGTAAAGGGAAATAGAAGTTGAAGGAGTCATATTACCACATTCATTATTTCCAGCCTCCATCGCCCATCTTCCAGCTAATAGAAAACATTGTTCAACCATAAACAAAAAAGTTATGAAGATTATGAAAATAGCTGCCTTAAGCGCAGTTTTCGCGGCTCAGTTTGCACTGGCTCAGTTTAAGCAGACTCCTCTGCCGTATGCTTATAATGCTCTGGAAGGGAATATTGATGCCCAGACTATGGAAATTCATTATTCAAAGCATGGTGCAGCTTATGCAGCCAATTTGAATAAAGCAATTGCAGGAACTCCACAGGAAAAAGAAACGTTGTTTCAGATTCTTTCCAATGCGTCAAAACTACCTGCTGCAGTGAGAAATAACGCAGGAGGACATTACAACCACGAATTATTCTGGACGGTTCTTACCCCTCAGAAAAATACACAGCCTTCTGCAAAATTGGCAAAAGCCATCACTGAAACTTTCGGAAGTATGGATGCTTTTAAAGAAAAAATGTCTAAAGCAGGAGCAGACCGTTTCGGTTCAGGATGGGCATGGCTTTCTGTAGGCAAAGACGGGAAACTGTTTGTTTCTTCTACTCCTAACCAGGATAATCCTTTGATGGATGTCGTAGAAGAAAAAGGGACTCCTATTTTCGGAATTGATGTCTGGGAACATGCTTATTATTTAAAATATCAGAACAAAAGAGCAGATTATCTTACCGCGATCTGGAACGTTACGAACTGGAAAGAGATCAGCAGAAGATACGACGAAGCGATAAGCAAGAAATAATCTGATGAAATTATTTTACAGCATACTTTTTACTTTTTATATGGTGCTAAGACCTTTGGTGCCATTGGTAGAGTATGCTGTAAATTATGATTATATCGTTAAAGTGCTCTGTATCAATAAATCCAGGCCGGAGATTCACTGTAACGGAAAATGTTATCTGAGCAAAGAATTGGCTAAAACCAATGATTCAGAATCTTCACCTTTCCAGAAACTCAAAAACTCAGGACAGAAAATTCTTGATATCTATATCCTGCCTGAAACTACAAAGATCAATACCACTGAAAAACGACCGTTTTTCAATTTCAACTTCACTTACGAAACAGCCTATTCTTTTCTGTTTCTGACCCATATTTTCAAACCACCGGTTTTTTAAGGTATACCATCACTATTCAACCACAAAGTCATAAAAGCTTACATCAATTAAGAATCAAAGATTTTTAAAAAGCTTAAGTGTTCTTATTGTGCATAAAATTGATCACTTAATAAACTTAAGTGTAAAACTTTTGTGCCTTTTGTGGTAAAAAAGAATGTTTTCACATTCAAAATAACACATTCAAAATTGTATTCAACTTAAAAAATCAACAATGAAAATTTCTCAATTTTTATCACTATTCTTTATTGCCTTTACTTTGTTCTCTTTTGTTGCTTGTGAAAGCAGCAGAGATGACGAAAATCCACAGGATACAACACCAGGAAGCCTTCAGATCAAATTTGAAAACGGATTTAATAATGTAGGAGATATTGTGTTAAATCAGACGGTTCAGACTTCTTCCAATGGTCAGAAACATAATTTTTCCGCTTTGAAATACGTCATCAGTAATATTACACTGACAGACGAAAACGGAAATGAATTTAAATACAATGAAAATAACCCTGATAAAGGTGCTTTTATCATAGATCAGGCAGATGCTGTAGCAGGAATTATCTACCTTAATCTGGATGGTGTTCCGAAAAATAATTATAAAAAAATAAGATTCGGATTAGGGGTCAGCCAGAAAGCGTATTTGCTGGGACAGGACGGACAAGCTGAATTCTGGACAAAAGCCAAGCAGAAAGGAATGTCTTGGTCATGGGCTGCCGGTTATGTTTTTGTAAAGCTGGAGGGGAAATATGGAAATGATGCACCTTCAAAAGAATTTATGAACCATACCGGAAACATGGGAAATACTGCAGCCAACAATACCCCAGATCTTTATCGCGAAATCACATTGAATCTTCCGACAACAGCAAGGGTAACGGCAAAAATCCGTCCTTCTGTTCATATTCTGGCTGATCTGAACCAATTTCTGAGCGGAGATAAAGCACTTACTCTGACAACAGCCAATGATATGCTGATGGGTTCAAACCAGCACCTGGTAGACGTTACCAATAATCTTACAAAAATGTTTAAAGTAGACCACGTTCACAATGATTAATTTTTTTGTTAAAACAATACTGGTTCTGCTTGTAATTGTATTGAGTTGCATTTCGTGCTCTGATGAGGTAATCCAGCCGTTGGAAAAAGATGAAGCCTACAATCTGCAGTTTCCTTCGTATTTCCCGGAAATGACTTTTGATCAATCGGTCAATCCGGTAACTAAAAATGGAGTAGAGCTGGGAAGAAAATTATTCTATGAAGGCAGGCTTTCCCGAAATAATACCATTTCATGCGGGTTCTGTCATATTCAGGAAAACGCATTCACCCATCACGGGCATACCGTAAGTCATGGGGTAGATGATAGAATAGGGATCCGAAATGCACCGCCCATTCAGAACATGGCTTTTCTGAAAAGATATATGTGGGACGGAGTGATTCATAACCTTAATGAGCAGCCGATCAGTCCTATTACAGATGTCAATGAAATGGACAGTTCCATACCGGAAGCCATTTCAAAGATTAAAGATGATCAGAAATACAAAAAGCTGTTCAGAGAAGCATATGGAGACGAAACTATTACTGGCGAAAGAATTTTAAAAGCATTATCGCAGTTTATGGCTTCTTTAATTTCCGCAGATTCAAAGTACGACAGATTCAGGCAGGGAAAAGAACAATTGACTTCCGCGGAATCTCAGGGAATGGCATTATTTAATCAGAAATGTGCTTCTTGCCATAGCGGAGAATTATTTACTGACGAAAGTTTCCGCAACACAGGAATGTATTACAATACGGAGTTCAAAGACGCCGGACGGTACAGAGTTTCTCTCAATCAGATTGACTGGATGAAATTCCGTGTTCCAAGCTTGCGAAATGTAGAATATACAGCACCTTATATGCATGACGGAAGGTTTTACACCTTAGAGGCTGTGCTCAATTTCTATTCAGATCAGGTAGAAGATAATCCCAATCTCGATCCTCAGTTGAAACAGAATGGGCATACGGGAATTGCTATGAACAGCCAGGAAAAACAATCAATTATAGCCTTCCTGAAAACATTATCAGATAAAAGTTTTATCTCCAATCCAAAATTTGCAGAATAAATTATAGAAAACATGAAGAAGATTATAGCAATACTAAGTTTAATGGTATTTAGCCTGAACCAGGCCAATGTGGTTAGAGACAGCATGTATATTGCACCGGAAACCTTTAGCAGATTTGGTTTTGATGATGATTGTGATGCTTGCGGCTGTGCAGCCGGTAACGGATCTTCCGGTTTTGAATCTTTACTGAATCCACAGTTTATCGGAATCAAATACTTTGCACAACATTACAAAGCAAAGGAAAACTTATTTGTTAAAGACCTTACACAGGATCAGTATTTCAATACTTTGCAGCTTTGGGGGAAAATTCCATTGACTAAAAAGCTGAGTGTTTATGCAAGTCTGCCCTTCCATTTCCATGAAAAGCAGACCATGCAGGGAGATATCAAGATCAATGGAATCGGAGATCTGAACCTGATGGGAATTTACCAGCTGATGAATTCTAAAGATAATTTCCATCACATAAGTGGAGGCCTGGGAGTGAAAATTCCTTTGGGGAAATTTGATGAAAAAGGTGCATCCGGAGTCAATCCAAGTTTTCAATTGGGAACCGGAAGCTGGGATTATCAGGCGGCTTTGAATTATAAATTTCAAAAGAATAAAGTAGCAGTCTTGGTCAATACAGACTATACGATCAAAACAGAAAATAAGAAAAATTACCGTTTCGGAAACCAGTGGAACTACGCTGCGACGGGATTTTATCAGGTTGCCGGAAACGAAAAGTCGATCTTTTCTGTAAAAACCGGAGTGCAGGGAGAAGTGTATGCACAGAATAAACAGTTTGATGAAGCCCTGCCCAATACTGCAGGAAGTGCTTTGTACGGTAAACTGGGATTTGAAGCTTCTTATAAAAAACTGAGCCTGGGAAGTGAAGTAATGCTTCCGATGTATACTCATTTGGCAGGTGGAGATATTGAAGCAAAATCAAGATTCAGTATTTTCCTGAATATCGGAATTTAAAATAAAACCCTTTTTTAATCATGTTAAAGCTCCTTCGGGAGCTTTAATTGTTTATGAATCATGAATTTAATTGGGGGTTAGGAATAATTTTTTATCTTTGCCGGAATTTGGTGAGCCATAAAAAGCTCTTAAAAGGGAATCCGGTGAAAATCCGGAACAGACCCGCTGCTGTAAGCTCCGCACCAAAGTTTTTGAAGAATATATCCACTGTTTTCAGGAATGGGAAGGATTTCAAAAATGGAGTAAGTCAGAAGACCTGCCAGAAAATAATCGTTTGACGCTTTCGTGGAATAAAGCTTAGGACATCAATGATTCTGTGCAGTGACAGCTGTGCTTTGTCGTTGTATTCTTATACCCATTAGCGTCATCATTATCCTAAATGAGCTAATGACGGCAAAACTAATTACTTCTACAATTTATAAAGTTGTTTTCACAATCTTAGTGATCACATCTCAGCTTTTATATTCCCAAAAAAAGAAAAATGACACACTGAAGGAAGAATCCATCAAGGCAATCAGTCTCTACAAAAAGAATTTTAAAGAAATCATTCCGGCCCAAACCATCCAAGGGGAAGCACTTGAAAGACTGAACAGTCATTCCGTTGCTGATGCGCTGCGGTATTTCTCCGGAGTTCAGATTAAAGACTATGGTGGTATCGGAGGGCTGAAAACCATCAACGTCCGAAGTTTAGGAAGCCAGCATGTAGGGGTTTTCTATGACGGAATTCAACTGGGAAATGCACAAAACGGCCTTGTCGATCTCGGAAGATATTCTTTGGATGATCTTGAAGAAATATCATTATACAACGGACAGAAAAGTGAGATTTTCCAGCCGGCAAAAGATTTCGGCTCTTCCGGATCTATCTATTTACAGCCTAAAACCCCTGTGTTTAAAGGAGCAAGGAAAACCAATCTTGTGATAAGAGCCAAAAGTGCTTCTATTGATCTCTTCAATCCTTCATTCCGATTGGAGCAGAAAATTTCAGACAGGGTTTCTGCCAGTTTCAGTGCAGAATTTATGCAAAGCGACGGAATTTACAGATTTCGATATGCCAAGAAATATCCTGACGGGCAGCAGGCTTATGATACCATTGCAAAAAGACAGGATTCAGATATTAAAGCAAAGCGTTTTGAAACTTCTTTAAGTGGAACCTTGAATAACGGAAGCTGGAATATCCTTGGCTATGGCTATATTTCAGACCGCGGAATGCCGGCACCTATTGTGAACGGCCGTTTTGAAGGAAGAGGAGCTAGACTTTCCGATGAAAATTATTTCGTACAGGCCAACCTGCGGAAAAAACTGTTCCCAAAATTTGAAACACAGCTGAAAGCAAAATTTGCCTACGATTATACTCATTTTATGGATACCGTTCGTTCGCAATCTATTATGTATACGGATAATGTATATATTCAAAGAGAAGTTTATCTTTCTTCATCCAATATATATTCAATTACTCCCAACTGGGATGTGAGTCTGAGTGGAGATTTTCAGTACAATAATCTGGATGCCAATCTTGATAACTTTTCCTATCCTACACGATATACAACATTAGTCGCTTTGGCAACAACCTACCAGTGGAACAGGTTTAAAATTCTGGGAAGCCTTTTGGGTACATTTACCTTTGAAGAAGTAAGAAAAAACAAAAGACCTGGAGACAGCAGAGAATGGACACCCGCTGTATTTATGAGTTACCAGCCTGAAATAATTCCTGAGCTTACCCTCAGAGCTTTCTATAAAAGAATTTTCCGACTGCCTACTTTCAATGACCTTTATTATACCAATATCGGAAACACTTACCTGAAACCGGAATTTACCAATCAGTATGATGTAGGATTTACGTACCAGAAAAACTACAAAAATCATTTCTTTAAATCTTTTTATGCTAAAGTAGACGGTTATTACAACAAAGTACAGGATAAAATTGTCGCAGCTCCTAACGGAAGTATGTTCCGCTGGCTGATGATGAACCTTGGTCTGGTTGAGATTATTGGTGCTGACGTGAATGTTCAGGCAGAAATGCAGTTAGGAAAAGTAAAACTTAGGCCATTACTTTCTTACACCTATCAAAGTGCAAGGGATGTGACGGATCCGGAAGATACATTCTACAAAAATCAGATTCCTTACACACCATGGCATAGCGGATCATTTGCACTGATGGCCGACTATAAAGACTGGAGCTTCAATTACAGTGCAATGTATGTAGGAAAGCGCTATGATGTGAACCAGGATAATATTCAATACAATTATGTACAGCCTTGGTATACTCATGATCTCTCTGTTCAGAAAAAATTCAGCTGGGCGGATCATCAGTTTAAAGTAAGCCTTGAGATGAATAATATCTTCAACCAATATTATGATGTAGTGATCAACTATCCGATGCCGGGAAGAAATTTTAAACTTATTCTAAACTTCACCTTATGAGAAAACTGAACTTTTATTTTCTGTTTCTTGCTTTAGTTTTTCTTACCTCATGCCGTACAGATGATATCATCGTCCGTCAGGAAGTAGTGGAAGGACTTCCTTCAGAAAATACAGCAATAAAAGGATTCTATATGCTGAACGAAGGGAATATGGGAAGCAATAAATGTACGCTGGATTTTTTTGATTATACCAAAGGAACTTATTACAGGAACATCTATGCAGAAATTAATCCCAATGTGGTAAAAGAGCTTGGAGATGTAGGAAATGATATCAAAGTTTACGGAAGCAAACTATATATCGTAGTCAATGTTTCCAATAAAATTGAAGTATTGGATGCCAAAACAGCTAAACGTATTACTTCTATTCCGTTACAGAACTGCCGTTATTTAACCTTCAAAGACGGGAAGGCATATGCCAGCAGTTATGCAGGTCCGGTAGCAATTAATCCAAAAGCACCCAAAGGAAAAGTGGTGGAAATTGACACTACATCTCTTTCCATTCAACGTGAAGTGGTAGTGGGATATCAGCCGGAAGAAATGGAAATTGTAGGGAATAAATTGTTTGTTGCCAATTCCGGAGGATACAAAGCTCCCGATTATGATAATACCGTTTCAGTAATTGATCTGAACACTTTTACTGAAATTCAGAAATTAAATGTTGCCATCAATCTTCATCACATTAAAAAAGACAATTACGGTGATCTGTATGTAAGCTCAAGAGGAGATTACTATAACATTCCTTCCAGCTTATACCTTATAGATGCGGCAACCGGGATTGTCAAGAAAGATTTCCATCTCGCTGTGAGTGAAATGACAATCGTGAATGATAAACTTTATTTCTACGGAAACGAATTCAATTACAACACCCACAGCTATAAAAAGAGCTTTGGAATCATTGATGTAAAAACAGAACAGATCATTGCCAACAGAATTTTTGATAAAGAATACGAAACTGCAATTAAAACACCTTACGGAATTGCGGTAAATCCAATCACAGAAGATATCTACATCACAGATGCCAGGAATTATGTTTCCTTGGGATTTGTGTACTGCTTTGATAAAAACGGACATTTTAAATGGAAGACAGAGGGCGGAAATATTCCGGCTCACTTCGCTTTTTTATACAAATAACCAAACTTTAAGAAATGAACAGAAATACCTTTACTTATTTAAAAGCCGGAGTCTTATCATGTTTCCTGGTAGGAGTGATAGCCTGTAAACATGACGATCAGGATGAATTTACCTTTAATGGTCTTGATGATTCCTATACCATTGAGCGTTTGAGAGTGTTGAGTATTCCTACCAATACATCAGGATCGGCTACATGGAGTATTAACGATTCTATTATTTCTCAAAATTCAGAACTTGAATTTATCAGTTCTACTGCAGATGCTTATCCTTTGACTTTAAAAATTAATAATAAAGGGAATGAACAGGTTTATCATTCTAAAATCATCGTTACCAAAGAAAAAACACCTTACAGTAAATATATCGCTAAAGTATTGGAGTTCCGTCCTGCTGTAGGACAGTTCATGAACGAGATTCCGGAATATTTACCTGGAAATACGGCTGCAAATATGCTTCAGAAAGCCAATGAATCTTTAGTAGGAGGTAATTCTACCATGATCAGCCTTGGTGGATATGGCGGATATGTTGTTTTCGGTTTTGATCATACGATTCCCAATCTGAATGGAAGAGATTTTAAAGTGCTGGGAAATGCATTCTTTGGAAATGATGCTGCCGATCAACGTTCCGGCTCCTGTGAGCCGGGAATTATTATGGTAGCCTACGACAGAAACAAAAACGGAAAACCTGATAATGATGAATGGTACGAAATTGCAGGCAGCGAATATTTTAAAAATGCAACCCTAAGAGATTACAGTATCACATATCATAAGCCTGATGAAAATAAAACTCCCGTACCCGGAACCGAATTCTGGCAGACCGATGTAGAATATATAAAATGGAGTGACAATCTGGGGAATCAGGGTTTTAAAACAAAAAATACCTTCCATGCGCAAAGCTATTATCCTTTATGGTTTACCGAAAGTTCTTACGGGTTTTCCGGAACAAGACTAGCGAATAACTTTTACGATCAGAACGGGGACGGATCCTATTGGGTAGGGAAGTCATATGATTTCGGATATGCTGATAATGCCCCGAATAATGATGAAGCTTCCAATATTGATATTTCCTGGGCCGTAGACAGAAGCGGTAAGTATGTAAAACTTCCCGGAGTCGATTTTATGAAAATATATACAGGAGTCAATCAGGAAGCCGGCTGGCTGGGAGAAGTTTCTACAGAAGTGGCGGGAGCTTACGATTTACATTTCAAATAATACATAATTCAATCTATTTAAATTAATAAAAAATGAAAAAGTTTTATCTTTTTATGATGCTTTTTCTGTTTGCATGCGTATCAAATGCACAGATAAAAGTTCAGGGTGTTCCCCGAAATGATATTTCAGGGATCAGTAAGCTTAATACCACTACCATCAGTTTTTCTGATATTCAGTACTGGGTAGGATCCGGAACCAACCAGGCCGCTTTTGTAGTACAGTGGAACGACGGTAAAAATCCTGATGCGATGGTTTGGGGATTCAAATGGAACGGCAATGCTACCGGAGAAGACATGCTTAAAGCGATTGCTAAAGCAGATCACAGATTATATACCCTGCTTTATCAGGGAACACAGTTTGGATCGGCAGTAGGAGGAATTGGATTTGACCTGAACGGTCAGAGTACCAATGCCCTGATCAAAAGTGGAAATGCCACTTATCCTTTATATCCGGTCAATGGTTTTGTCAATACTACCGCTTATGATTTTGACAGCTATACTATTGTAGATGCTGCCAACGATCACTGGCAGTCTGGCTGGACAGTGAACGGATATTGGGCATACTGGGTGAAAAATCCGGCAGATGCTGATTTTGGATATTCCAGTGTTGGCGCTTCCTCACGTGCATTGCAAAATGGTTCCTGGGATGTCTGGAACTTTAATGTAGGATTTAATGAAACACCTGTTTCTTCTACCATCACTCCGGTTTCTCCATTTGTAGCTTCTACAAACTATACCAACGGATACTTTATGGTCAATGAAGAATGGTTTGGTCATACCAACGGTTCTGTAAATTTCATTGACAATAACGGTCAGATCAACTACCGTGTATACAGTAATGCAAACAATAACCAGGCTTTCGGTGCCACTACACAATATGGAACAATCTACGGAGATAAGTTCTATTTTGTATCTAAGCAAGCAGCAGATGGAGGAGATACGCAATATACTCCGGGAGGAAGATTGGTTGTAGCCAATGCCCAGACCATGCAGAAACTTGCAGGCTTTAATAATATTGGAGGTGGTGATGGGAGATCATTTGTAGGAGTGAATGAACATAAAGGATATATTGGTACTTCCACCGGTATTGTTACTTTCAATATTGATAATTTGCAGGTAGGCTCCCTGATTGCCGGAACTGGTGGTAACGGGCAGATTGGAAATATGATCCGTACTTCACAATATGTGTTTGCAGTGAAACAGGGAGTTGGAATTTTAGTCATTAACCCTAATACAGATACCGTGATCAGTACAATTGCAGGAGGTTTCTACTCAGTGGTTCAGGCTAAAGACGGAAGTGTTTGGGGAATTCAGGATCAGAAGCTGATCAGCATCAATCCTACTACTTTTGCAACACAGGTTTATAATATTCCTACTACCAAATATATTGGAGACTGGGGAGCATGGCATGCAGGGAGATTTACAGCAAGTAATAAAGAAAATGCTTTATACTGGATCAATTCAATAAGCAGCTGGAGTTCAGGAACACAGATTGTAAGATTTGATGTTACAACGAAAACATTTAACGAAAACTTTGCTGCCATCCCGGGACAGACAGGACAGTTTAAGCAGATCCCTTATGGTGCGGCACTTCGTGTAAACCCTGTGACCGGAGAACTTGTTCTGAATACAACAGAAAGCGGATACGGTGCACACTATCAGAAAAACTGGATCCATACTTATAATATGAGCGGAACTCTTATCAATACAAAAACATTGAATGATTATTACTGGTTCCCTTCACTGACGGTATTTACCAATAATTCGGTTCCTGTGGTAAGCAATACTTTACCTTCACAGCTTACAGCAGCAAGTACAACTGCAATTGATCTGAAAACAATAATTTCCGATGCTGATAATATGGCGGTATCTGTAGTGAAATCTATCAAATCAAACAGTAATCCTACAGCAGTTTCCGCAGCGATTAATGAAAATGATGAATTGGTTTTGACACCTCTTGTTTCAGGAACTTCTGATATTGTGATCAGCTTTAACTCAAACGGTAAGCTGGTTGAAAAAACGGTGAGTGTAAACAGTTTAGGAACTACTTTGGCAACTGCTGAAGTGAAAAAACTTGAATTCGGTATTTATCCGAATCCGGTTACCGATATCCTTACTCTTAAAACTCAGGAGAAAATTCAGAATGTTTCTATGTATGATGCTTCTGGAAGAATGGTTAATGTACAGCTGAACAACGGACAAATCAATGTAAGTGCACTTCCAAAAGGTATTTATATTTTGAAAGCAGTTACAGATAAAGCAGTATATCAGCAAAAAGTAATCAAAAACTAACACTAGTTTTAGATCGTAATCTTGTTAATAAAACCTCTGGTCAATTTTGATCAGAGGTTTTTATTTATCATTTAATCAATATGATTTTAAACCGGGTATGTTAATAAATGGGATGTAAAAACCCGGCAAGCTTTTCAAGCTTGCCGGGTTTGATCTGTTATGTTTTTTTCTTATTTAATAATCACCTTTTTAGAGTATGTTTTTCCTTCTTTTGTCTGAAGTTTCATAATATATACTCCCTGTGGCTGTTTGGTTTCAAAAGAATTTGATGTCAGCTTGGAACGGAATACCTCTTTTCCTGAAGTATTAGTAAGGGTAACCTCTGAACCTTCAGCAGAAACATTTTTATCAAGAGTAAACTGTCCATCCTTGCTGTGAGCCATAAAATTGATGAAAGGATCTTTGTATTGATAAGCATAATATACTCTGAGCTCACCACCAATATTCAATAATCCTGAGTTAACATTAATTTTTATACGGTCAAAAGGAATGTTCATAGTCATTTCAATTTCACCCTTACTTGGATCTCCGGCACCAAGGTTAATCAGTTTTGTGGCAAGACTTGTGTAATCGTTATTGGAAACATCTCCATTAAATGTTTCAATAGATGCACCACCCAATACCTGAGCAGATAGTGGAGTTCCGTTGGAACCAATAGCAAGAACAAGTTTGTTGGTATTGTTTGCAATATTGGTCGTAGGGAAGATTAATGTCTGTTCCGTTCTTGCAAGAAGACCCACTGAAACCTGTAAAGTAGAGTAGTCATTCTCGTTGCTCCCTACAGCATTCTGAGGATTTAATACCCCACAACCCAGACATACCCCAAGAACCTGACTGGTCTGGCTGCTTGCATAGGTTTTTACAATCTGAGCAAAAGACATGGTGCTTGTTAAAAATAGGAATGATGCCAAAGCTGCAGTCTTCATTGTGCGCTGGCCAAGTAATAAATAAGTTTTCATATATAGAAAAATTTTGGATTTTAGTTTTTTGTAAATTTATAAATAAAATAATTATGTTGCTTATTTTATTTCATAATTATGTGATTTGTTAATAATTTATTGATATTTGTGTTTGTTGGTTTGTTATTATTTAATAATCTGTTGATTTGTATTCGGCTGAAAGTGAATGTTAAAAATACAGTAAGCTTAAAAAAGCTACCGTATTTATTGATCGCTTTATTGGATTATTTCATTAAAATTTTTCTGGAATATGTTTTACCTTCTTTGGTTTGTATATTCATGATATAAACACCTTCCGGTTGTTTTGATTCAAATATATTTGATCTCAATGTGGAACGGAATACCTCTTTTCCTGAAGTGTTGAATAAGGTGACTTCCGAACCTTCTACAGGAACATTTCCGCCAAGAGTAATCTGTCCGTTTTGACTGTGAGCCATAATATTCATCAATGGATCCTGGTAAGCATAATAAATTCTGAAACCGCCGCCAAGGCTTAGAACACCACCTGTTAATCCGATTCTTATTCCATCATAAGGCTTTGAAGGCTTGAATTCTACTGTACCTCTATTAGGAGTTGCACCCAGCTTAAGAAGACTTACATCAATAGTTCTTCGGTCATCGTTAGAAGTGCCGCCATTCATAGTCTCAAGCGTTACTCCGCTTAATAGCTGTACAGATAATGGGATGTTGTCTGTTCCGATTCCTACTACCAGCCTTGTATCTGATCTTAAGTCTGGGAAAATCAGTGTTTGCTGAATTCCTCCCAACAGCACTGTTCCCAATACCATTGTTGAATAGTCATCTTCGTTATCTCCTACGGCATTAAGCGGATTGTCTATGCGACATCCAAGGCAGGCTACCCCGAATACCCCTGAACTTTGTGCATGTGCATAAATCCTGTTTTGTGCCAATGACATGGTGCTGGCAGAGAATAAAAATAAAGCCATCAACCCGGCTTTTAAAGAAGATGGGCTTCCCGAAAATAAATTGAATTTCATGTTATATATTTTAGAATGAATAGTTTTATTCAAATTTAAGGATTAATGGAAGAAGTATAAAATAATATTTCCATTATTGGTGATATTTTTAATGAAATTTAATATGACTTTTCAGTTGAAGGTGAAAATTGTACGAGAAGTCTGGTTGGTGAGATATTTGTCTGAAGAAATTATCGTTCTTAGTTCAATAAAGTAGGTGTAATTAAACTATTGAAAGCTTAGATTCTTTGGATGCTTTCAGGAAGAATTCCCCGAAATTGGTATATGGAAACGAAAAAAGGACTTTCGAAAAAGTCCTTTTGTAGCCCGTAGGGGAATCGAACCCCTCTTACCAGAATGAAAATCTGAGGTCCTAACCGATAGACGAACGGGCCCTCTATCTTCCATTACCGAAGCAATGTGTTAGTATTTGTTTTTATAAGTGTCAACTCTTATTGTAGCCCGTAGGGGAATCGAACCCCTCTTACCAGAATGAAAATCTGAGGTCCTAACCGATAGACGAACGGGCCGGTTAGATTTATTTTTACTATAGCTTTTTCTACTCTGATCTTTATAAAACCACCGTTATTACAGTGGTCTTATAAGATGTAAGTAGCCCGTAGGGGAATCGAACCCCTCTTACCAGAATGAAAATCTGAGGTCCTAACCGATAGACGAACGGGCCAGCTATATTATTACGCTAATTTATTAACGTGCTTTGTTAATTTGCTTTTCAAGTTAGCCGCTTTGTTCTTGTGGATAATATTTTTCTTAGCTAATTTATCCAATAAAGCGATAACTTTTGGCAATTGTTCTGTAGCAGCAGCTTTGTTCTCTTCATTTCTTAAAGCTTTTAAAGCTGTTCTAGCAGTCTTGTGGTAATATCTGTTACGAAGTCTTCTAGTTTCGTTTTGTCTGATTCTCTTTAGTGCTGATTTATGATTTGCCATATCGTTTAAATGTGAGTGCAAAACTATAAACTTTTTTTTAAACTACCAAATTTATTTTTAAAAAATTTAATTTTCTTCTGATAGGTACTTTCTAAGTTTATTTATTGCTTGTTCTATTTTTAAATTTTCTTGTTCTTTCTCTATTTTTTTGATCGTATTTCCCAGCATGATCAGTGCATTATTCCATTCTCCAGTGGTATTGGTGAAAGTAAGTTCATCAATTGTTACTTCAAAAGCAACCCTTTCTCCAGTCCTGTAAAGTCTGAAACTGATTTTATCATCTCTGCCTGTAATCCCGCCTTCATTGATTTGTAAATCGTAACTTTTTGGGTTAGAGTGGATTTTCTTAAAAAGCAATTTCGCTTCTTGTATTTTTAAATCCGGCATGATATAAAATTTGATAGTCTGCAGAAAACTACAAACAATGTTTTATCAATAATATTTTTCATCAGTGTTACCATATTGGTGTGACCAACTATGGATAAAATTTTTGCAAATATAATGCTTTTGTGACATATAATATCAATGGAACGCTTTTTTCAAATAAAAGTCATTTCCTTTTCAGTATAATGACAGTAAACTACAGGTTCTCAATGGACTAATCCTTCAATGATAATATAAGTCACAAAATTTGAAAAGTTCTTTACAGCTGTTTAATGCATTAAAATAATTTTAAAAAGCAAAAAACAAAACTAAATAACTCATAAAAAAACCTTTAACCGATCGGCTAAAGGTTTGTGATTTGTAGCCTATAGGGGAATCGAACCCCTGTTGCAAGAATGAAAATCTTGAGTCCTGACCACTAGACGAATAGGCCAAATTTTGAGGTCGCAAAAGTAGGAATTAACTTTGAGACTTCAAAATTATTTTTTTGATTTATTTGTACACTTTTTGTATCACCGTATTTTTGACTCCTTTAGCTTCAAGTTCCTTTTGAAGTTTTACAGCATCTTCCAATGTGTATACTTTTCCATAGGTGTAGTAAAATACACCATTGTCCTTATTTCGTTCCACATCTTTTAAATTCTGAAGGATATAAGAGTTACCATTCAGTTTATCACCAGCATATACTTCAATAGTATAATATCCCATGCTGATTCTCTGATTAGGCATAAATCCTACTGCAAAAGCATTTCTGAAACCTGCATCTTTGGCAGTTTTAAGATTAATATCTTTTACAGAAGCCATATTGGTTACAGCATAGTAATACTTGTACTGTCCGTTTTCTTTAAGCGTAAGGATGTAGTTCAGACCTTTGAGGGCTGGATCATTTTCATTGTATTTCGTAGGAGAACTCATGAGTAGAATTCTGAAATCATTTTTCAAAGGAACTTCTGCAGGCTTTTCAGGCTCAGGTTTTTTAACAGCAATAGAACCACCGGATTTTCTGTCAACTGCTTTTTTGTAATCAATGATAGCATTATAGATACTTTCTGCAATTTCAGTCTGTCCTTTGTCTGAAGCAATGTAGTGGCTTTCCTCAGGGTGATTGATAAAACCGGTTTCTATCAGTACGGATGGCATGGCATTCATACGGAGAACGTGAAGGTTTTTCTGAAATACACCTCTTGAGGACCTTTTATCTTTATTCACAAAGTTGTCTTCTACCAATCCTCCCAAAAGAAGACTGGATTCCAGATATTTACTCTGTTGAAGTTTTAAGGCAATTAAGGATTCCGGAGAATCAGGATTGTAAGAACCAAAGATCTGCTTATCCTTTTCATCCAGAAAGATCACGTCATTTTCCCTTTTGGCTACTTCCAGGTTTTCATTATTCTGGTTAGGTCCCTGCACATACGTTTCGGTACCATAAGCTGTAGGTCTTTGGGAAGAATTACAGTGAATAGATACAAAAAGGTCTGCCTTACTTCTGTTGGCCAGATTGGTCCTGTCAGACAGAGAAGGATACTCGTCTATTTTACGGGTATATATTACTTTAAAATCTCTGTTTTTCTCTAACATGGCACCTACTTTTAACGTAATGGCAAGTGTAATGTCTTTTTCTGCGACTCTTCCAATGTCAGAATAAGTCCTGTTGGCTCCATGGTCACTTCCTCCGTGTCCCGCATCCAGAACGATAGTAAACTTCTTTTGAGAGAAAATAAAGTTACTGGTAAGGAGAAGGAGAAATGATAAAATTATTTTAAAATTTTGTTTGTGCATCTTACAGTTATAAAAATTATATTAATTTTGGGCCTTAATTATATAGTATAAAATTGGCCAAAACCGTCTTCAAAAATATATTACAAATTTTAATTATCCTAATTTTTAACAATTTTTTAGCACAGAAAACTCCTGAAAAATTGCCTAAAAATGCGGTTAATGATACTATTTCCAAAAAGGATACCATAGTTGTAAAAAAAGAACCCCTAAATGATGTTCTTCGTACAAAAGCGGATGATCAGAGAAGAGATGTTCCGAAAAAAATGACATTTCTGAACAAAAATGCTCAGGTAAAATATCAGGATATGCAGATTGATGCAGATTATATCTCAATAGATGATAACAAAAATCTGATCTATGCAAGAGGGAAACAAGACTCTTTAGGAAAGATTGTAGAACCTGTAATTACTACACAGGCCGGGAAAAAATACGAAACCAACGAATTCAGCTATAATACAAAAACGAAACAGGCTATTGCTTTCAATGCGAGAACAGAAGAAAGCGAAGGGGTAATTATAGCTCAGAAAACTAAAAAATATAATGATTCCGTATTTGCAATGAGAAAAGCAGATTATACAACGGATGATTATTTTATTAAGAAAAAAGATACGGCAGCGGATTATTTTATGAGAGCTTATAATATTAAGCTGATTAAAACCAAAACAAAATCCCAGATCGTTACAGGTCCTATTCAGATGTTTATTGAGCAGGTGCCTACACCACTGTACCTTCCGTTTGCTATTTTACCCTTTTCAGATAAAAGGGCAGCCGGTATTCTGATCCCAAGTTTCGGGGAAAGAGAAGATGTAGGATTCTTCCTGAACGGAATCGGATATTACCAACCGATTGGAGAACACTTTGACCTTAAAGTTTTAGCAGATATTTATACAAAAGGAAGCTGGAACTTACGCCCTCAGGTGAATTACCAGAAGAAATACCGCTATTCAGGAAACTTTACAGCAGATATTGGTACTATGGTAAGAGGGATTAAAGGCCTGGATGATTATACTAAAAACAGTACCTATAGAATCAACTGGACACACTCACAGGATTCCAAAGCCAATCCTTTTCTGACATTCAGTGCTTCTGTGGATATTGTAAGTACCAAATTCTATAACAACCCGCTTAACAACAACTACATTTTCAACCAGAATGTATTGAATACCCAGCAGAACTCTACGGTAACCCTTACCAAAAGATTCCTGAAACTTCCGATGACTATTACAGGAACTGCTTCATATTCTCAGAACTTTGCAACAGGATTGGCAGACCTTCGTCTTCCACAGATGAACGTAGCCATCAACCAGTTCTATCTGTTTAAATCAAGAACAGGGATCAGACAGGGACTTCTTGAAAATATTACGGTAAATACCGGGTTCAACCTTACCAATTTCGTAAATACTCAGGAAAACGAGTTATTTAAAAAAGAAATGTGGGATAAAATGCAGACAGGACTTAAAAATAATATTGCCTTAGCAACCAATACAACAGTAGCAAAATATTTCACCTTTAGTTTAAGTGCCAATATTGATAACGCTCTGACTACAAAAACGCTGAACAGATATTATGATCCGGTAAAAAACGTAACGGTTGACGAGATCAATAAAAACTTTACAGGATACTCTACTTTTTCCACTTCTGCAAGTCTTCAGACAACACTTTTTGGAATGATGAAATTCAAAAAAGGATCTACAGTAGAAGCGGTAAGACATATGATGACGCCAAGTTTAAGTTTTACCTATTCACCGGATTTTTCAAGTCCTAACTTCGGATATTACAGAAACTATTATAATGCAACCGGAGCACTGACTCCATATTCTATTTTTGAAAAAGGAATTATCGGAAGCCCGTCAAGTGGTATGCAGGGAGCTTTAGGTTTCAATATCGGTAACAATATCGAGATGAAAGTAAAGTCTAAGAGTGACTCTACGGGAGTGAAGAAAATCAAAATTTTTGAATCTTTAAACCTTGCAGGAAGCTACAACTTTGCGGCTAAAGATCACCCTTGGTCTGTATTCTCCATCAACGGACAGTCTTCATTTTTTAATAACAAGCTTACTGTAAATACCAGCCTTGCATTGGAACCTTATAAAATTGAGTTCTTACCGGGACAGGATACAGGAATAAGAACAGAACAGTTCGGTCACTTCAGTGTACAGGGATTCAACGTTCAGTTATCATATCCTTTAAGCAGCGAGATTTTTGGACAGAAAACAGATTATGCCAAGAAATATTCTTCGAAAGGAGAAATCCGAAATGAAAATTATTATTTTGATGATGATCATTACGCACACTTTGATCAGGCCTGGACTTTAAATATCAGTGCCAATTATGCTTACTCTAAAGGATTGAGCAGATTGGGCAATAAAATTGCATCGTTAGGTTTAGATGGTAGCATCAAGCTGACTCCTTACTGGAATATCAACGGAAGTACGCATTATGACATGGTGACTAAAGAATTGGCATATACAAGGATTGGTTTTTCAAGAGATCAACGAAGTTTTACGATCAATTTCAACTGGGTTCCTTTCGGACAGTATAAAGTGTATGACTTCTTTATCGGTATCAAAGCCAATATCTTAAGTGATGCATTGAAGTACAAAGACAGAAGCTTTACCCAGCCTAATGCACCTTTCTAATATCAGATTGGCATTTGACAATATAAATTTTATATTTGCAAGAAGAATAAATTCTAAATGAAATCACTGGTGACAGAATTCGCAGACCAACGAATAGAACAGATAGTGATGGTTTAGATCTTATAAAAAATTAAATCCACATATGAAACAAGTAATCAACACAGTTAATGCACCTGCAGCTATCGGGCCTTATTCGCAAGCTAATATGGCCAATGGAGTTTTGTATATCTCCGGACAGATTCCTGTAGATCCTGCAACTGGTAAATTGGTAGAAGGCATTGAAAAGGAAACGCACCAGGTAATGAAAAACCTTGAAGCAGTCCTTACGGAAGCTGGCATGACTTTCAAAAATGTTGTGAAAGCTACCATCTTCCTTAAGAGTATGGATGATTTTGCTGTAATGAATGATATCTATGCATCTTACTTGGATTCAGAAAGCTATCCAGCTCGTGAAACAGTACAGGTTTCATGTTTGCCTAAAAATGTGGATATCGAAATTTCTATGATTGCACATCAGGATTAATGAACTTTATAAGAAATACAATTGCGGTTCTGATAGGTCTTGGTATTGCAGGCCTTATTATTACTCTTGGTATAAGGGCTTTTCCGCAATGGGTAACTTTTGAGGCTTTTGCTCCGTTTGAGCACTGGCAAAGGTTTCTTTTCAGCATGAAAGATGATAAGGCATTTTTCGGCTTCCTTTTGTTTATTTCCGGATTAGGAACTACTATCGGGGGAGTGGCTACTGCCATTATCGTTAAATATGCTAAAGTAGCCTATGCTATTCTGATTGGCTTTATCATGCTTTTTATTGCCATGTTGGATGTTATTATTTTTCCTTACCATCCTACATTTTATAAGATCTCTATTTTCCTTACATTCTTTCCGTTTTCCTGGATTGGAGGTAAGATTGTAGAAGTGATTTACGAGCGGAATAAGAAGAAAAGTATCGCTGATAAAATGAACAAGTCTAAATAAAATAAAAAAAACGCTGCAGATGTCTGCAGCGTTTTTTGTTGATATGAAAATCTATTCATTTCTGATTAAGGCATTTTGAAACCTTTCGTATAAATTCTTCCGTAATCATCCACAAATTTCACCTGTACATTCCCCTGATATTTCTCAAGGATCTTTTCTACATCTTTCTGTGAATTGACCGGCTTGCCATTGACTTCGATGATGATATAGTTATCTACAATTCCGATTTTAGCCATTTCGCTGCCCTCAGAAACGTTTTTAGCCACTACGCCACTGTTTAGTCCGTATTCTGTTTTAAAACGTTCTGTAAGAGGGTCAAATTCAGCTCCTATTTTTTCCGTTACGCTAAGGTCTGCTTTCGTTCTTGTAGAAGTTCCTCCTTTCTGGTCTCTAAGTGTTACGGTAGTAGTACCTTCTTTACCATTTCTGGAATAGGTTACCTGAACTTTGTCTCCAGGACGTTTGCTTCCGATCGACATAGAAAGATCAGCAAAGTCTGTGATATCGTAGTTGTCTACTTTAGTGATTACGTCTCCTTTTTTCAGTCCTGCATCTTCAGCACCACTGTTTTCACCAAATCCTGTAACATAAATTCCTGAGCCTACTTTCAGATTTGTTTTGAACTGTTTGTTATATGAAGTTACCAACTGATCATTCGAAAGATCTAAAGATTGAACGCCAAGGAATCCTCTCTGTACAATTCCGAATTTCTTGATATCTTCAACAATCTTTCTTGCTAAATTAGAAGGAACGGCAAATCCGTATCCCTGGTAATATCCTGTAGTAGACTGAATCGCGGAGTTGATCCCGATAAGCTCTCCATTCGTATTTACCAGCGCTCCTCCTGAGTTACCCGGGTTAATTGCAGCATCGGTCTGAATGAAACTTTCAATAGGGTTGGTTGCTTTTCCCTGACTTCCTAAGATTCCGATACCTCTTCCTTTTGCAGAAACAATACCTGCTGTTACCGTAGAATTTAATCCTAATGGATTTCCTACTGCAAGAACCCATTGTCCCACATCAATATTGTCAGAATTTGCAAAATTCAGATAAGGAAGACCTTTTTCTTCAATCTTCAATAGAGAGATGTCCGTATTAGGGTCTGTTCCTATCAGAGTTGCAATATATGATTTCTTGTTGCTTAATACGACTTCCAGCTTATTGGCACCTGCTACCACGTGGTTGTTGGAAATGATATAACCGTCCGGAGAGATGATTACACCAGAACCCATTCCCGATGGCATATTATCAGGAGCCTGCTGCTGCTTTTGTCTCTGCTGGCCCCTTCCTCCGAAAGGATCTCCGAAGAAAAAGTCAAACAAATCCTGTTCTGAAGCTCTGCTAGATGTTCTGCTTTGGTAATTTTTAATGGTAACTACAGCCGGAACGGTTGTTTTAGCCGCTTTTACAAAATCATCACCTACCGCTCCCGTATTCATTCCTGCAAAGGAAGTATTAGGTGCTGCTGTTGTGAAATACGATTGATCTCCATTGTTGGAGCCATGTCCGAAATATTGTAAAGCTCCAACGGTAGTAGCTCCGGAAATGACTCCAACTACTGCAAATGGTAATAGTTTTTTTAAAGTACTCTTCATTGTATATCTTTCTTGTTTATTAATTAATTTTCTTTTTATGTTTTTGAGTAAACAAATTTAATGTTAAATAAGTAAGCAATTAGCATGCTATGTTTCAATTTTAACTAAAATTTAACGGCTATTATATCATTTTATACCTTATGTCATAATTGTTAGTGCCATAGTTAACACAACTTAAAAAAAAATTAAAGAAAATATGGCAGACTTATGATATAAAGTCATCAGATTTTTTATTGCATACACGTCAGTTTGTACTGTCCGTGATTTGTGTCATAAATATACTTAATTCAAAAATTATTATCTTTGCAAAAATTTTATTCTCACTTAAAACGTTTATAGCATGCAACTGTATAACACCTTAAGCGCAGAAGAAAGAGCTCAACTTATTGATGAAGCCGGTAAAGACCGTCTTACTTTGTCTTTCTATGCGTATGCCAAAATCGAAGACCCAAAAAAATTTCGCGACGAATTATTTATAGCCTGGAATGCACTGGATGCACTTGGCCGTATTTATGTTGCTACAGAAGGAATCAATGCTCAGATGAGTGTTCCTGCAGATCAGTTTGAGGCTTTTCGGGATACGCTGGAAGTGTATGATTTCATGAAAGGAATCCGTTTGAACGTTGCGGTAGACCAGGACAATTACTCTTTTTTAAAATTAACCATAAAAGTCCGAAACAAAATTGTTGCTGACGGTTTGAATGACGAAACTTTTGATGTGACCAACAAAGGAATTCACTTAAAAGCTCAGGAATTCAATAATTTATTAGAAGATCCCGATACGATTGTTGTAGATTTCAGAAATCACTACGAAAGTGAAGTAGGGCATTTCGAAGGTGCTATTACTCCGGATGTAGAAAACTTCAGAGAAAGTTTACCCATTATCAACGAACAGTTACAGGATTTCAAGGAAGATAAAAACCTTTTGATGTACTGTACCGGAGGAATCCGTTGTGAAAAAGCAAGCGCTTACTTCAAACATCAGGGTTTCAAAAATGTTTATCAATTGGAAGGTGGTATTATCGAATATACGCGCCAGATCAAAGAAGAAGGAATAAAGAGTAAGTTTATTGGTAAAAACTTTGTATTCGACCACCGTTTAGGGGAGAGAATTACAGACGATATTATTTCACAGTGCCACCAGTGTGGAAAACCTTGTGATAACCATACCAATTGTGCAAACGATGCCTGTCATCTGTTGTTTATCCAATGTGATGATTGTAAAGCGGCAATGGAAAACTGCTGTTCTACGGAATGTCTGGATACCATTCATTTGCCTTGGGACGAACAGGTGAAGTTGAGAAAAGGACTTCAGGTTGGAAATAAAGTATTCAGAAAAGGAAAATCTGATGCTTTGAAATTCAAAAACTCTGGTGATTTATCAGATAAGCCTTTAGCAAAAGCAGAAACAAAGAATATCCGCCAGAAGATTGCTGTAAAAAAAGAATTGATTGGTAAAGCAGAACATTACTTTTCAAAATCAAAAATTGCACAGTTTTTAATTGAACATAAAGATTTGTCAGTTGGAGATAAAGTATTAATTTGCGGTCCTACAACAGGAGAGCAGGAAGTAACCATTACTGAAATCTATGCCAACGGAGGTCCTTGTGAAACTGCTAACATCGGAGATCAGATTACTTTTGAACTGCCATTCAGAGTTCGTTTATCTGACAAACTGTATAGAATAGTGCAGAACGCATAATCCTAGTAAACTTCGAAAGCCTGTAGGTAACAATTATTTCAGTTAACAACTTAATAATTATGCTAAAAGCTGAGCTTAGAAAAAAATATACCCAAAAAAGAAAAGCCTTGTCTACCGATGAGGCTTTCTTGTTATCTGAGAAGGTTTTTGAAAATTTCATCCAATATTTCAAACCAAAAGAATCAGAGAAAGTACACATTTTCATTCCAATTCCGGCAAGAAAGGAAATCGATACCCAAATCTTCATCCAATACTTTTTAGCAAAGAATATCCATGTCTATGTGCCTAAAATTGTAGGTGACGAACTTATTAATATTGAAATCTTTGAAGACACCGTTTTTGAAACCAATCATTGGGGGATTTCAGAACCGGTCTCCAATATGGATTCTGGTGAAAAATACTTTCATTACGTGATTACCCCTTTGTTGTATTGCGACAAAGAAGGAAATAGAGTAGGATATGGTAAAGGTTTCTATGACGGATTGTTTCAGACGATATCCGGAGAGACAAAAAAAATCGGAGTCAATTATTTTGACCCCGATGAATATGTGGATGATACCTGGGAAAATGATATTCCCCTGGACTACCTGGTTACTCCTACAGAAATACTGTCTTTCTTAAGTGGCTTGGAATAAAAATCTAAAAAGTAGAATTTAAACTCTTTTTTAAGCTTGGAAGTGGAAAGCAGTATATATTGTGCATTCTTTTCAAAGCTTCCCAGCGATTTGTTTTTATTATCAAAATACTCCACATTGAACTTGGCGTAGTCTAAGGTGTCTTTTTTATAAAACTCTTTATATACATTCAGGTTGCTGACTTTTGCTGTTTTTGCTTTCATGCTGTCCAGTTCCTTCAGTAATTTTTTAAAGGTCAGAGAATCCGGTTTGTGAAAATAGCTTTCCATCTGGGAATAGATAACAGTATCTATTTCCGTATTCCTGTTTCCGCTAAGATATAGAGTAGAAAGATCCAGAAGTTCCTGAACTTTCTGTTTGGTGATGGAATTAATAGCCTGCATACTATCCATTTGCACGGCAGGATAGCTTTTTTCATTGTTGCTGTTTCGTAGTTTATCGAGGTCGCTTACCTCTGAGGTTTTATTATTACAGGCAATAACTAAAGTCAGAAGCACGGTGAAAATTAAAAAATTACTTATTCTTTTCATCTGTGGTAGCAATTTTAAATTTGATGGATACAATTTTACCTTTGATATCCTTTTTCATTTCTATTACATTCAGGTTTTTCAGAGAGGTTGTTGGAGTCGTTACCAGAGTGATATACTTCTGCTTATCCAGTCTTTCAATGCCGTAAGTATCATTATCATAGACCTGATAGATCACTGCATTACTGCTGATCAGATTTTCCAGCTGATTCCTTTTCTGCTTAATCAGTGCAACCTGCTCATCTGGATTCCCGCCTTTGATGTCTTTTATAGAGAAATAATACACAGCCATCTTGTAATCATCCGGCTTTAGTTCTATTTTTTCTTCTTCAGGAGCATTTTCAAGGTTTCTGTTTACCTCCAATGGTTCGTAGAAAGGAGCGCTGATTCGCATTTTCAGATTTTTATCCTTGGTAGAATAATAAAAACACTCGCCCGGTTTTATTTTATACATCAATGGAGATTCGTTTTCTTTCACCACCATTATTTCTAAGGTATTGATTACAGACACTCCTCTGTCTTTGTCGATGAAGCAATATTTATAAGTTTTTGAAAAAAGAACATCTTTAAATCCTAAAATACCGGTGATGGTAATCAAAACTGAAGTAACGAGTGCCCAGGCATTCTTTTTGAAGAAATTTTTCTTTGCCGGAGCAGGTGAAATTTCAATTTCATTAGCAGTTGTCTTGTTTTTTGTAAATAACTGATTATCAGTAATTGATTTTTGTAAATCAATGTTTTCCTGGGTGTTTATTTCAACTTTTTTGGGCTGAATTTCAGTTTTTGGTAGTTCAGGAGCCGAAGACACTGTTTTTTCAAGTTCATCAATTTCTTCCTCCTCCGGAATTTCATTTTCCTGTAGTAATTCACCGGCAAAAAGATGTTGCTTTTTGAACTCGTACCATGAGTCGTAACCTGCATAAATACTCAATAAATTGAGCATATCTATCCTTGGTAATTTAGTAACTGGTGAATTTTTAAAATAGGTATAAAATGACTTTTCACTGATGTTACCTTTCGCTTTTTTTCGAAGGTCTTCCTGAAAATATATAATATCTATACCCTTCCACTTGGATATGTCATCCTGCGAAGGGGTATATTCTTTTAAGTATTGACCCTGAACATCCTTTTTTAGCTGTTCAAAGTGTAATAGATCTAAATCTGTCAATTTTTCAAAAAATAATTAAATTATTGATTATCAGCTATGTTTTTTTGTAAAACTATTTTACAAAGGTATTACAATTATTTTTCATAGACAAATTTTCTAACTGCTCTACCTTTGTCTTGTTCAAATAACAGAACAGAAGAAAATTTTATAAAACAATATTAACAAAATTAAATTTAATTTATTATGAAAAAGTCATTATTCGTAGCTGCTATCGCTGCAATCTCTCTAGTTGCTTGTAAAAAAACTGAAGCTACTGCTACTGAAGGTACAACTGATTCTGCTGCTGCTACTGTAGCTGATTCTGCTGCTGTAGTTTCTGATTCTGCTGCTAAAGTTGTTGATTCTGCTGCAACTACTGCTGTAGAAGCTACTAAAGATGCTGCTGCTGCTACTACTGCTGCTGGTGCTGAAGTTGCTAAAGATGCTGCTAAAGGTGCTGCTGACGCTGCTAAAGGAGCTGCTGATGCTGCTAAAGGAGCTGCTGATGCTGCTAAAGATGCTGCTAAGAAATAATTCTAGCATACGCTTAACAATAAAAGAACCGTTTCACCCAGTGAAACGGTTTTTTTATGCTTAGTCATTGCGAGCCGTAGGCGAAGCAATCTCATTAATAATAAAGTTCAATAAGGAATAGCCCAATATATCTAGCCTTTCTTCTGTCTTAAAGATTCGTAGCAGGTAATAGCTACCGCATTGCTTAAGTTCAAAGAATCAATACTTCCAGCCATAGGAATTAATGTGTTTTTTCCTTTTCCAATCCAGAAGTTGCTTAACCCTGAATGTTCTGTACCGAATAATACCGCAGAACGCTGTCTGAAATCTCTCTTATAAAGATCTTCAGCACTTTCGTCCATCAACGTTGTGTAGATACTGAAGCTGTTTTTTTGCAGGAATTCCAAAGTTTCTTCATTTTCAGCCTGATATACTTCCATCCCGAAAAGACATCCTACGCTGGATCTGATCACATTAGGATTGTAGAAATCGGTTTTTCCGTCAGCAACAATCAGAGCATCAATCCCAAATGCTTCACAACTTCTTAAAATAGCACCAAGATTTCCTGGTTTTTCCACTCCTTCCACAATGATTACCGTAGAATTTTCTTTAGGAACAAATGCTGAAAGTGAATTTTCTTTGGCATGGTAGACCCCGATAATTCCTTCAGAACTTCCTCTGTAAGCAATTTTTTCATATACTTTCTCGTTTACATAATGGATTTTTCCCTCGGGAAGAGTTCCTTTAAAGATATTTTCACAGATAAAGAACTCCAGCGGTTCAAAATCATACTGCATGGCTCTTTCATTTTCCTGCTGGCCTTCTACTACAAAAACTTTTGATTTTTTACGGAATCTATTGTCAGTAAGGAGCTTAGTGACATTTTTTATTTTATCGTTTTGGAAACTTTCTATCAACATGCTGCAAAATTATGCAAAATTTATGATTGAACTTCTCTGGTTTTGACAAAAAGGGTTTTCCACGTGATCTCAACAGGAATTTTATGTTTCTTTTTAAAATTGATAACAACTGCGATCATGATGATAATAGAAAAGACTTTATAAATATTTCCATAGAGATTTCCTGAAACATTTTCAGATACAGAAAAGATTTCCCAATACAGATTCATATAAAAATGAAGAAAAACAGCCGTCCAAAGGTTGTATCCGGATTCAAAGTAGACCCATGCAAAAAATATTGAGCCCAAAAATGTAATAACAAATATCTCAACAAGTTCTGTTATGTTACGGCTTTGGTATAAATGGACCTGTGCAAAGAGCATCGAACCAAATAATGCTGACGATAAAAAACCAAGCCTGGTAAATCTGTACACAATTCTGATAAGAAAAGCTCTGAAAATAATCTCTTCAAAGAAAGCTGACGAAACAGTGTTGATGAATAGAGCTTCAAAGTCGATTGCAGTGAGCATTTTAAAATGAAACAGATATCCGGTGAGCATAGGAAGAGTTCCGGCAAATGCCAATGTAAATCCTTTAAAAATAGGTTTATTTAAAGAAAACAGATCCCAAATACTTCTTTCGGGAATCAAAATCTTCAACGTAATAACCAGCGGAATTAAAGTAATGGAATATGCAATGACATGCGCAATAGCTTTGCTGTGAAAAACTTCTTTTGAAAAGACCTGAATGTTTTTGAAACAGAAGAAATCAAAGAAATAATAGAAGGTAAAACCCAAAATAAAGATTAGAATGAAGCGGATGTTTTTACTCATGTTTGTTAATTTTGAGCAAAAATGTAGCTTTTAATCAATGCTTTCAAGGTAAAGTGATGAATGACAAAGAAGAGTGACGAATGACAAAATTTATGAACTTCGCTTTTGCAGCTGAGGGATGATTGTGGTAATAAAACTTCTTGAAACAGGAATTTCAAAATCAAGTTCCGGAAGAATTAATTTATAACCTTGCGCATTACCTTTCAAATCTTGTACCTTTCTAAGATTGACAATATAAGAACGGTGACATTTTTTGACAGCATCAGTTTCGATCTGTTGTAAAACATTGTATAAACTTATTCTGATCAATATTTTTTTTACATTTTTATTCTTTAAAAAATAAAAGGTACAATAATTTTCCATCGACTGAACGCACAGAAAATCATTTTCGCTGATCATTAGTTCTGTATGCTGTGCTGATATTTTTAATAGAGTTTCCGGTAATTCAAGATCTGAAACCGGAAGATGCCGAGAAATATCGCGGGCCGTATTTTCATGAATATTCCTTAAATAAATATATCTGGATAAAATATATATGATAGAAATAGGAATACCTATTGCAAGAGAATAAAGTAACATATAAAAATAATTACCCAGATCCAGTTCTACATGGCTTAAAAATAATGAATTATAAAAGTAGGATAGGACAGAACCTAAAAAAAGGATGAGAATTATTTTTAGGAGCTCAGCACCGATATTCCAGTTGGTAAAACGGGAAGTTATAAGATTGGCCATAAAAAATGCAGTTCCGAAGATAATGCAATAAGGGAAGAGCAATAAAAACTTATAGGGATGATGAAAGGTCTCCGTACCGAAAGGTTGAAAAATAATCAAAAACAGATACACCAAAATTCCTGCTCCAAGGGAAGAAACGAAAATTTCTTTGAAAGATTCGGATTTTGGGTATGGATAGGCTGTAAATGAAAACATAAACTCCGGTTTTAGCTTTCTGATGGTTCAATAAGATTACTATTATCGATAAGACTTTGGGGCAGATCTTTTTTATTTTTAATTCCTAATGATTTCAGTTTTTGAGTTTGAATCACGAGGTTGTCATTTCCGGTGTGAAGCTGTTTGTAAGCATCATTATAGACATTTTTTGCCTGATCCAGATTTCGGCCTACTTTTTCCAGATTTTCTACAAAGCCTACGAATTTGTCATAAAGTCTGGCTCCACGATCAGCAATTTCAATGGAGTTTCTGTTCTGATATTCACGTTTCCAAAGATCGGCAATCAGCTTAAGGGAAGTAATCAGGTTACTTGGATTCAGCAGCAGAATTCTTCTTTCGTAAGCATAGTTCCAAAGATTTTGGTCTGCCTGCATCGCTGCAATATAAGCCGGTTCACTTGGAATGAACATCATCACGAAATCCAGAGATTTTCCATAGTCATCATATGCTTTTTGACTAAGCTGATTAATATGGTTTTTGATCGATCCAAGGTGTTGGCTCAGTTTTATAGCGTAAACATCTGCATCGGTTTCATCTACCAATTCTGTGAAAGCTGTCAGAGACACTTTGGAATCAATGATGACATTTCTTTCGTCGGGATATTTTACAACAGCATCAGGACGCATTTTCTTCCCGGAGAATTCTGAAAACAGGGCTTTGTTGTCTTCATCACGTAATTCATGCTCCAGGAAATATTCTCTTCCTTTTACCAGTCCTGATTTTTCAAGAATGCTTTCCAGAATCATCTCGCCCCAATTCCCCTGGGTTTTACTTTCTCCTTTTAGTGCGCGGGTCAGTTTTTTGGCGTCCTCAGAAATCTGCTGATTCAGTTCTGCCAGTTCTTTCACTTTTTCAGCAAGGGAGAAACGCTCTTTGTTTTCCTTTTCATAGGCTTCGTTGACTTTGTTTTTTAAATCAGCGATTTTCTCCTGAAAAGGCTCAAGGATATTTTTTAAGTTATTTTGATTTAAAGCCGTAAACTTTTCTGTTTTTTCTTCTAAAATTTTATTGGCAAGGTTTTCAAATTGCAGCTTAGAATCTTCCTGAATTTTGACAATTTCCTCTTTCTGGGTATCAAGTGACTGTTGAAGACCTTCATTTTTGGCAGAAAGCTCAGAGTTTTTAGCAAAAAGAGTCTGTTTTTCGAGAATAAGGGTTTCTATCTGAGAAGTCTGTCTCTGATTGGTTTGTTTCAACTCCTGAAACTGGATGTTTAAAGAAGCATATTCGGCGGAGATTTTAGAAAATTCATTTTTCAGATCATCCAGAAGATCCTGTTGCAGCATATTGGCTTCTTTCTCTTTACTGATGATTTGATTAAGCTCCTGAATTTTCAGGTTGGAATTTTCAAGATCAGACTGCGTTTTAATAGATAACGTATTCAACAAGTCATAAGAACTTCTTGAAACCATTGATGATTTCAAGGCAAAATATAATATAACCGCACCCAGAACGCCACCGGCAATCAACCCAATAATTAAATATATCATCTCCATCTTCCAAAATTATGAAAAAAGGCTGGAAGCTGTATGGGCAATACCGGTTGTTTGTTCTACTATTTTAAAAGACTGACGAAATGGATGAGACTATTTACCAGAGCTCCGGCACTTCTCTCTTCCAGCCTCCAGCTTCCTTTCTTAATTAGAATACCTATATTTATGGGAAATTTCCGAGACTTATGAATATTTTGTTGGTAGAAGATGATCAGAGAATCAGTAATTTCCTGATAAAAGGCCTTTCTGAGGCTGGCTATAATACGACTCTTGCCGATTCCGGGGAAAAAGCTCGTGAGCTTCTTCATACCTATGATTTTGATATTATTTTAATGGATATTATGCTTCCCGGGCTGGACGGAATGCAGCTTACCCAGATTATCAGATTTAAAGGAAACTATACTCCGATTTTGGTTTTAAGTGCCTTGAACAGTCCGGATGATAAGATCAAAATGCTGGATATGGGCGCTGATGATTATTTATCAAAACCTTTCCATTTTGAAGAACTGATTTCAAGGATTAAAGCCTTAACCAGAAGAAATAAACTGAGCTATCAGAAAGAAGATCAATTGTTATCATGCGGTAATATCACCATTGATACCGATCTTCATAAAGTAACGCAGAACGGTAAAGAAATAGAGTTTTCTCCAACTGAATATAAACTTTTTACTTTCCTGATGGAGAATAAAAATAAGGTGCTGAGCAGAACCCAGATTCTGCATAAGGTTTGGGGAATTGATTTTGATAATACAACGAATGTAGTGGATGTTTATATTTCCTATGTCCGTAATAAAATTGATGAAACGGAACAGAAAATTATTCATACGGTAAAAGGAACCGGATATTTGATCAAAGACTGAATATGACCCTCAGAAATAGATTTACCCTTATTTCAAGCCTTTCATTCGGCATTGTTTCTATCATCACATCTGCGGTGATATTTTTTGCCTATTATGACAGTACCAAAATTTTTTATTTTGAAAAGCTAAGAAATACGGCCCTGATCTCTGCTATTTATTATCTCGAAAAAGATGAGCTTCCGAAAGACCGTCATGCCCAGATTAAAAAAGAATACAATCACCTGATTCAGAATAACAGGGTGGCGGTCTATAATCAGAATAATGAAGTCACTTTTGGCCATAATCTTAATGATAAGAATATAAAATTATCCCATTTGCAGTCAGTCAGGACTAATAAAGGAATTCAGTTTATGTCTGATAACCAGTTCTACTACGGGATTTTTTATCCGGACAACCAGGGTGATTTTGTGGTTTTTGTAAAATCCTCCAACGATTCTTTCCAATCGCAGATCCTGAGATTGGCTATTATTATGCTTTCGGTATTGGTCATTGGTCTGCTTGCGATTTATTTCCTGAGCAGATATCTTTCCAAGGTAGTTTACAAACCTATTTCCAATGTGGTAGAACGTATCAATAAAGTGGAATATGATAATATTTCTACCGCAATTATTACTTCTGCTAATACCAATGATGAGATTGAAGATCTCATTAAATCTTATAATAAACTGCTGGGCAGGATTTCTGAAAACGTGCTTTTACAGCAGAACTTTATCAATTATGTTTCTCATGAATTTAAAACGCCCTTAGCGGCGATTTCCGGAAACCTGGAAGTCTTTGCACAAAAAGACCGAACGCCGGAAGAGTATAAAGCGGTGGCTAAAGAGTCATTGGAAAATGTATATGAGATTGAAAATATTCTCAACAATCTTTTGCTGATGTCCGGAATGACAAAACTGGAGTCTTCTCATAAGCTGATGAGAGTGGATGAACTGATCTGGAAGATTTATGAAAAATTAGAACCTAAAGCAAAAGAAAATAAGTCATCCATTAAAATACAGCTTCAGGTAACAAAACCAGCTCTGCTGGAATTCCCCGGCAACGAAACATTGCTGTATCTGGCAATATATAATATTGTAGAAAATGCTGTCAAATATTCCTATGATAAGCCTATAGTGATCACATTATCAGAAAAGAACAGCCAGCTGTATATTGAGGTCAGAGATGAAGGAAGAGGGATTCCGGCTGATGACCTTGTAAAAATATCCGAAACTTTTTACAGAGGAAAAAATGTTGATACTGTGAAAGGAAGTGGAATTGGCTTATCACTTTCAAAAAGTATTTTTGATCATCATCATATTGTCATGAAAATTGATTCTACGGTCAATGTGGGAACCAATGTTCTTCTGGAATTTCCTGCCCATTCATAATTGTGTTATTTGTGAAAAGATTTGTGTTTTTAGTGTTTTTAAAAAAGTTCTAATCAAACTCTAATGTTGGACTAACCGAATTTTAATTTTCTTTACAATTCCCTCTAATATTAGACAAGTAGCTTTGTGGTCATAAATAAGAGACCCTTGAAGAAGCTATTTTTTACACTATTTTATATTCATTGTTTCAGTTTTTTTTCTGCACAGATTTCAGACACTATGAAAATCAGCAGAAAGGAAGCTGAAACTATTTTTCTGGCTAAAAACCTTGACCTTATTGCACAGAAGCTTGAAATTTCACAAGCAGAGGCAAGAGCTGTCCAGGCTAAATACTGGCCTAATCCCACATTGAGTATCAGTGAGGTAAACCTATGGAGAACCTATGACATCGAAGAGCAGCCTGCGCTTATCGGAAACTGGGGAAAGAATACCCAGATTTCTGCCGAAATAGAACAGGTGATTCAGACTGCCGGAAAGAGAAGAAAAAATATTGAACTTCAGAAAATAGAAGTGGAAGGAGAGAAGTATGAACTGCAGGAAGTTTTACGTGAACTTAAGAAGACGCTTAGAAATACCATTACTGAAATTCTTTACAATCAGGAACAGCAGAAAATCTATCAGGGACAGATTGCTTCCATTGAGAAATTAACAAAATCCTACAACAATCAATTAAATCTTGGGAATATCAGTAAAGCTGAATATGTCCGCTTAAAAGCACAGGAAATCGAATTCAAAAAGAAACTGGTTTCATTGAAGCAGGAAATTGAAGATCAGCAGGTAGAACTGAAAGCGTTATTAATGCTGCCTTCCCAAACTTATCTGGTGATTTCAGATTCGTTTGTTATGCCCGAAAAACAACTTTCAGAACTGGAAGTGACTCAATGGATGGAAAAGGCAAAAGAAAACCGTCCCGATATCATGGTCGCAAAAAATAAAGAGAAACACGCTGCCAAAAATCTGGAAATTCAGAATGCTATGAAGACTCCTGATGTTACTCTTTCTATAGGATATGACCGGGGAGGAAATATTATGAAAGATTTTATAGGATTAGGTGTTTCTGTGGACCTACCCATTTTCGACCGTAACAAAGGAAATATTCAGGAAGCTAAACTTGAGATTGAGAAAAGCCAACTGGAGACCCGGAAAAATATGTTGAAATCAGAGAATGAAATTGTCTCTGTCTTCAGAAATTATATCAGAACACAACAGGTTTCCGAAGAGATTGATGACCATTACGAATCTACGCTGGACGGCTTGTTGGTAAGCCACGAGAAAAATTTCAGACTAAGAAATATCAGCATGCTTGAGTATATGGATTTTCTGGATACCTACATCGGAAATAAAATGATCATCCTGGATACTAAAAAAGAACTTAATCAATACTACGAAAACCTGCAGTATGTTGTAGGACAAGATTTATAAGCTATGAACAAAAATATTACCAAATACAGTGCTGCGGCTTACCTGTCTGCCCTCATTATTTTTACAGGCTGTGCCGGAAAAGTAGAAAATAAAGAAACAGAAAAAACGTATTGCATCAGCAAAGAACTTAAAAAAGAGATTAAACTGGCCAAAGCAGAAATGCTTCCCATAGAAGAAAGTATTACGCTTACCGGAGAAGTGGAAAGTAATTCGGATAAGACGGTTCCTTTTGTAAGCCTTGTGGATGGGGTAGTGATAGATACCTATTTTTCTCTTGGTGATTATGTAAAAAAAGGACAAACACTGGCGAGTGTAAAAAGTACAGCTGTCAATGAAATGCAGGATGATACGCTGACCTTACAGGCCCAGCTGGCTGTTGCGAAAAGAAAACTGTCCTCTGTAGAAGCGATGTATAAGGATGATATTGCCTCTCAGAAAGATTTGCAGGAAGCACGTTCCGAAGTTGCGATATTACAGTCCAATATTTCCAAGACACAGAAAAATATGCAGCTGTATTCTGCGGGAGGAAGCACGATTCAGATAAAAGCACCCGCAGACGGATATGTTATTTCAAAGAATATTTCAAAAGGAATGCCTGTTACTGCCGGCGGTGATCAGCTGTTTACTATTTCCAATCTGGATAAAGTATGGGTAATGGCCAATGTATATGCCACCAATATGAGGCATGTTTATGTAGATCAGCCTGTAGTGGTAAAGACTCTTGCGTATCCTGATGACAGTTTTTCAGGAAAGATCAATACTATTTCCCAGGTTTTTAATGAAAATGAAAGGGTCCTCAAAGCCAAAATCATTATGGATAATAATGGAATGAAGCTGAGACCGGGAATGTCCGCAGATGTTGTATTACCCATTAATTCACAAAACAAAAGTGCACTGGCAATTCCTGCAAAGGCTTTAATCTTTGATAACAACCAAAGCTATGTAGTGGTTTATAAAAAAGACTGTGAACTTGAGATCAGACCGGTGACGGAAATCGCTTCCAACAGTCAATATATCTATGTAGAAGGTAATTTAAAACCAGGTGAAAATATCATTGCTTCCAACGGGCTGCTGATCTATGAAAACCTGAAAACCAATTAAATAATTCCACGAAGTAATGCGAAAGTTTGTACAGAATATAGTTTCCTTCTCGTTAAAAAACTCTTTGATTGTTCTTTTGGGAACCTTCCTTTTGCTGGCCGGAGGAATCTATTCCTATCTGCATACACCCATTGAAGCATTTCCGGATGTTACCAATACAAGGGTAAGGGTTATTACCCAGTGGCCGGGAAGAAGTGCTGAAGAGATTGAAAAATTTGTCACATTACCCATTTCCAAAGAAATGAATGCCATCCCGAACAAAACTTCGGTGCGTTCCATTTCCTTATTCGGATTGTCTGTGGTGACAGTTATTTTTGATGATCATGTCAATGATTTTTATGCCCAGCAATATGCTTCCAATAAACTCGGAAATGTAGAGCTCCCCGCCGGAGCAGAATACAGTATTGAGCCTCCTTCCGGTGCTACAGGTGAAATTTATCGGTATATTATAAAAAGTAAACTTCCCATCAAAGAAGTAACTGCTATTCAGGATTGGGTGGTGGAAAGAGAATTGCTTGCCGTTCCCGGTGTGGCTGATGTGGTAAGCTTTGGTGGAGAAGAAAAAACATATGAAATAAAAATTAATCCTACGGAATTACACAATTACGACCTTTCCCCCCTGGATGTGTATGAAGCGGTTTCGAAGAGTAATATCAATGTAGGAGGAGATGTAGTAGCAAAAGGTGATCAGGCTTATGTAGTGAGGGGGATTGGTCTTTTGGAGAAAAAAGAAGATATTGAGAATATTCAGATCGAAGTAAAAGGTTCTACACCTATTCTGGTGAAACACGTAGCGGAAGTAAAAGTTTCTGCAAAACCAAGATTAGGACAGGTAGGATATAATAAAGAAAATGATGTTGTAGAAGGAATTGTGATCATGCTTCGTGGGGAAAATCCAAGTGAAGTTATTGCAAGACTGAAAGACAGAATAGAAGAACTGAACGGGGGAGAACTGCCGGGAGATGTTCAGATTGTTCCGATCATCGACCGTACGGAGCTTGTGAATACTACAGTGCATACGGTTTCTAAAAACCTGATCGAAGGAGTTATTCTGGTTTCCATTATTGTGTTTATTTTCCTTTACAACTGGAGAACAACTTTCATTGTAGCGTCAGTAATTCCTTTGGCTTTCCTGTTTGCTATTATTATGCTTAAAATTCAGGGATTGCCTGCCAACCTGATTTCTATGGGAGCGCTGGATTTTGGATTGCTTCTGGAAGGAACGCTGGTTATTGTGGAACACGTCTTTGTTGCCCTCGAGCTTAAAGCAAAAAAGATTGGATTGCGGCGATTCAATAAAATTTCAAAACTGGGAATCATCAAAAAAAGCGCAGGAAGTGTAGCGGGTTATATTTTCTTTGCCCTGTTGATTCTTATCGTTGCCCTGATGCCGATTTTCTCTTTCCAGAAAGTAGAAGGGAAAATGTTCTCTCCACTAGCATTTACGCTGGGATATGCATTGTTAGGATCATTGATCTTAAGTTTGACCTACGTTCCGGCAATGTGTAAACTTTTACTGACGAAAAATATTGAAGAGAAAGAAAACTTTATTTCGAGATTCTTCAGAGTCAATATCTATAGAATCTACGAATTCAGTGATCGTCACAAAAAGGGATTTATCATTGGTTTTGTTGCCTTGCTTGCTGTTTGTGGCTGGAGATTCTCCAATTACGGATCCGAATTCTTACCGAAACTGAACGAAGGTGCGATCTATGTAAGAGCAACCCTTCCCAACAGTGTCAATCTGGATGAATCTGTTAGGTTAACCAAAGAGATGAAGGAAATTCTCATGAAATATGATGAAGTAAAATTTGTTATGACCCAGACAGGTCGTCCCAACGATGGAACCGATCCCACCGGATTTTTTAATATCGAATTTAATATTCAGCTGAAACCGGAAAATGATTGGAAGAAAAAAATAACCAAAGAGGAACTTCTTGAAGAAATGAGAGTCTCCCTTGAGAGATTTCCGGGAATCAATTTTGGGTTCAGCCAGCCGATACAGGATAACGTGGAAGAATATGTGGCAGGAGTTAAAGCTCCGCTGGTCATTAAAATTTTTGGAAATGATTTATTTGAACTTGAAAATTATGCCAATAAAGTAGCCAATTCCATCAGAACAGTTCCGGGAATATCAGACGTCAATGTATTCAAAAATATCGGGCTTCCGGAATTGAGAATACAGCTTCATGATTCCAAAATGGCAAAATATGGAGTGTCCATGGCAGATGCACAGGCTGTGATTGAAATGACAATCGGAGGGCAGGCTGCCACCAAGTTTTATGAAGAAGAAAGAATGTTTGACGTAATGCTCAGGTTTGAAAAAGAATACAGAGATACGCCTGAAAAGATGGGGAATATTCTGATCCCGACTCAGGACAATAAAAAGGTTCCGCTGAAAGAAATTGCAACCATTGATTATCATACCGGACCGTCATTTATTTACCGTGAAGGAAACAGCAGATACATCGGAGTTGGGTTTAATATTGAAGGGCGTGATCTAGGAAGTACCATCAAAGAGGCCAAAGCGAAAGTAGATCAGGAAGTAAAGCTTCCGAAAAAACATAAAATGACCTGGGCCGGAGAATTTGAAAGTAAAGAAAGAGCCGCAAAGCAGCTGGCTATGGTAGTACCGATTTCTTTAGTTCTTATTCTGATGCTGCTGTATTTCAACTTCGGAAATATAAAAGATACGCTGATTTCATCCATTACACTGGCATTTGCGTTTATCGGAGGGTTTTTGTCCCTTTGGTTTACAGGAACCATCTTCGGGATCTCAGCAGGAATCGGATTTATCATTCTTTTCGGAGTGGCCACTATAGACGGTATCGTTCTGATCGGGGTGATGAAAGAGAATCTGCAAAACAGAATGTCACTCAAAGAATCCATTGCGCAGGGAGTGAAGAGCCGAATCCGTCCGGTGGTGATGATTGCCCTGATGGGATCTATGGGACTTCTCCCTGCAGCAATGTCAAACGGAATGGGCTCTGAAATTCAGAAACCGTTAGCTATTATGATTGTTGGAGGACTGATCATCTGTATGTTGCTGTCATTTACAGTACTGCCCATAATTTTCCATTATGCTTACCGTAAAAAGCATAAGGAAGCAATATAGTTTCTTTTATTTTGTTCATTATGAGGTCGGGATCCGTGAGGAAGATCCCGACCTTTTTTATGCGTTTTTTGTAGCTTCTAAAACCTCAATATTCTTTGCTACATCACTGCTTTCACATTTTTTAAGTTCCTTTAAAAGAGCAGGAGTAAGGATCTTAGGATTCAGAATTTGAGTGGCCACTTTAGCGGCTGCGTAATCTATAATACCGATCACAGATTCTCTTAAGAAATTGGGAGTGTTGGATGCAATGACTGCCGTTGCCCATGAAGTATCTCTCGCTTTGGAAATAGCAAAATCCAATACAGCATTATCTTTTCCGTTGGAGAGTTTGTCAACAAGATCTACAGGATAACAGATTTTGTTTAAAGAATCCTGTACGTTCTGATTAATGGAAGCAATGACATTATTAATATTTTCAAAATCTTTTTTCAAAGGATTGATCTTCCGGTAAGGCATGATTGAAGCTGCAGAAACACCAAGGTCAAGATTGATGTGGGCATTCATCCCAAGGAATATATGCTGCAGTATCAGTAAGTTTTTATTTTTAGTGGCTTCAAAGGCTATAAACCACGAGTTGGTACATTTCTCTCCTTTGCTGTAGCTTTCCCATGCCTGAAGATATCTTTGTGCAAAAGCGAGATCAAGTGAAGTCATTCTTGAATTATCTTCAAATTTTTTCTGTTGAATACCTTTCAGAACCTGTGCCGTCATAATTCTGTAGGTACATACAAAATATCCTGCCGGACTTTGATTTTCTTTGCACCAGATAATGATTTCATCCAGTTTTTTCAGAACTTCTTCAATGGTTTTCATGATGGTTTTTTGTTGATTTAAAGATACTAAAAAAGTGAGCCGGAAAGCTCACATGATATATTGTTCATTCAGATTATGGGGTGATAATCATCGGATCGGTGATGATAATTGGATCAGGAAAAGGTTCCAGAATCAGGGGTTTGCACATTGCTGCCGGTTGGCAGGTTCCTCCCATGCATATAAAGTTGGTCATTGTGGTGGTGCCATCAGGACATCTGATCATGCCTTCACCGTAACATCCTCCGGGGCATTCTGCCGGATAAAGAGTTCCCCCGAATACATCTTTCAACTCAGTTCTCGTAAGTTTTGTAAAATTCATTTTTTTCATGAGATTCATTTTAATTAGTTTGGTTGTATTTAACTTGCTTACAATGAGTAATATAAGTCAAGTAGTTTAATTGCTAAAATAATTAAATTAATTCATCGAAACAAGATGTATTGATTGAAATTTTTATATTATTTCTTGATAATGGTTTGAAACGTAATGAATTAAAAAATAAATTGTATATTTATTTCCAGGTAAAGAGAAATAATAAAAGAGGAATCCGAAAATCTTAAAGAGTAGGAAATTAAATTAAACTAAATTAATCATGAAAAATTTAAAAAGCTTAAACAGAAAAGAGTTAAAGACTGTTTTAGGTGGCGCGGCGTTAGCTTGTGAGGCACCTGTTGATGGAGGTTGTCCGGCAGGATACATATTCTGCAGCAATCCTTATTGCTGTTATCCCCCAAGAAAACCGTATATCTGTTTTGATTAATAAAAAATCCCTCAATTGAGGGATTTCTTGTGTATTAAGGATTTTCTTTTGAGATCTCATCATGATGCTTTAGATACAAAGGCAGCGCTGCAGAACCATACCATGGGAAAATTTCATAACTGAAAACGCCAGCCTGAACGGCAGGATCAGTTTTTACCCATTGTTCTGCTTCTTCTTTAGACTTGGTGTTGAAAATAAACATGCCACGGTAGTTTTCCTTATTCTTTTCAAGGAAAGGTCCGGCAACAACAATTTTGCCTTCATTGGCCAGTTTACCGATATTGGTCATGTGCCCTTTCATAAGTTCACCCATTTGGGCTTTATCATCAATCTTCGTAGAACCAGTTGTCAGCATAACAATGGTATAAGGTTTCATACCGTATTGATCAGCTCCTAAAGAAGTGGCCAGTTCCTGATTGTATTTAGGTTTTTCTGCTTTCTTTTCCTGAGCAAAAGAAAATGCTGAGAGAAGAAGGCATGCAACGAGTAATGTTCCTGATTTCATCTTGTTTTATTTTGATAAATATAATAAAACCTTACAGATATTTGAAAACCGGATTTCAAATGATGACATGATACAAAAAAACCTCGATGACTTCGAGGTTTATATCTAATTGTTCTGATGAGTTACTAATCTTTAATTCTTAAAAATTCTTTCGCCAGTTCGATCATCTTTGGATCTCCGGTATATTTACCATGCTCATCAGAAAGTTTTACCGTAGGAATCCACTCTTTGTTGGGAGCCTGTACGCCGATGAGTTTCATCACGATATTCATTGGTTTCAAGCCTACATCATTCGTAAGATTCGTTCCGATTCCGAATGATATCCCAATTTTCCCTCTGCAGTAATTGGTGATTTCCTCTACTTTTTCAAGATTTAAAGCATCGGAAAAAATAATATACTTAAACATTGGGTTAATCCCGTTTCTTTGATAGTGGGCAATAGTTTTATCTGCAAATTCCAAAGCATCTCCACTGTCATGACGAACCCCATCGAAAAGCTTTGCAAATTTTTTGTCAAACTGCTGGAAGAAAACATCTGTGGTATAAGTATCGGACAAAGCCACTCCAAGATCACCTCTGTAGACGTCTACCCAGTGTTCCAGTGCCATTTCATTGGCCATTTTGAAACCATATTCGGCGGCGTGGAACATAAACCATTCATGGGCATGCGTTCCGATTGGTTTTACACCGTACTTCATTGCAAAATGAACATTTGAACTTCCGATAAAAGTAGAGTCTTTTTTCTGAGTTAAAGCTTCCATTACCAGATTCTGTACCTTATAAGAATGTCTTCTTCTGGTCCCGAATTCGGCAAACGTTACTCCAAGTCTGCCGAGTGAATCTGCCTTTTCTATTGTTTTGCTCATCACCACTTCGTTGGAATCTCTTTCCATGTGGTTCATTTCATAATGCAGTTCGCTGATTAATGCAAGCAGCGGAACCTCCCAAAGAATCGTTCTGTACCAAAGTCCTTCCACAGTTACGGAAAGGTCACCCCCTTCCTGATGGATTTTTACTTCAGACGGATCGTAATGATATCCCTCTAAAAAATCAAGATAGGGCAGATCTATATAAGGACATGTTCTTGCCATGAACTTTTTTTCATCTTTCGTAAGTTTAAGTTCGGCCATTTTATTTACGGCTTCCCTTAAAGCAGCGTCAAACCCTTCCGGAAAGTGGTGTTTTCCCCTGTTGATAAATTCATATTTTACAATAGAACTAGGGAAAAGTTTTACCACAGCATTCTGCATGGTTATTTTATAGAAATCATTATCGAGGATAGAGTTTAATCTTACGTCGTTCATAATATGTGTAATTTTAACGCAAATATAAAAATAAAAAATAAAATCGCCTAAATGTAAGGCGATTTTTTTGAAATATTTCCATGCTTTTGATGGAGTTATTTTCCAAGATACGAATTGTACATCCAAACTTCTTTCTCCTGCTCGGTAATATAGTCGCTCATTTGTGAATTGGTACCTTCATCTCCTGCTTCATCTGTAATATCCAAAAGTTCTCTCTGCAGATCAATTACTACCTTGAATGAACTTAGAATCTGTTCAACACTTTTAGTACCGTCAGTTACTTCTTTGCTTTCTTTAATGGTGGCTACCTTTAAGTAATCTGAATAATTATGTGCAGGCGTAGCTCCTAATGTAAGGATTCTTTCTGCAATTTCATCAATCTTTAATACGAGGCTGTTGTATAATTCCTCAAACTTTGGATGAAGCGTAAAGAACTGATCACCTTTAATATTCCAGTGAGAACCTCTTGTGTTCTGATAGAATACAGAATAGTTGGCTAACAGTACATTTAATTTTTCTGAAATGTTTTTACAGTCGGCTTCTTTAAGGCCAATAATACTAGCGTTTTTCATATGTATATATTTATTTTTAAAATGAGATGCAATCACCGCTTCAGTTCAGCAGAGTATGAAACTTTTTTACGATGACTGATGTGTTTATCATTTGTATATCCCAAATTTACGAAATATCGTGCCGAACTCTAAGGATTATTAATAGATGATAACTATACGAAAGTTTTTTAAAATAGTTTGGATATATCGGATAAGAGACTGTTGATTTTTAATAAAAGAATTTTTACAGTTTGTGTTAAATTTCATAAATATTTAATCTTCAATTTTTAAGCAGCAGAATCTATTTCTATTTGTCACTTTTCCGCTTGTATATTATGGTTAGGTTATGATACTTAGGAAAAGCGTTTGATTTCAGATGTAAGTATTTGATTTTAATTTTTATATAAGTGTTTGCAGATTAAAAAAATATTACTATTTTTGCACCCTAAAATAAAAAGCAATTAAATGCCTACTATTCAACAATTAGTAAGAAAAGGAAGAGCCACGCTTGCCAAGAAGAGCAAATCGGCTGCCCTTGATTCTTGTCCACAAAGACGTGGTGTATGTACGAGAGTATATACAACTACACCTAAGAAACCTAACTCTGCGCTTAGAAAAGTAGCAAGGGTAAGACTTTCTAACGGTAAAGAAGTTAATGCCTATATCCCGGGCGAAGGACATAATCTTCAAGAGCACTCGATAGTATTGGTTAGAGGCGGAAGGGTGAAAGACCTACCGGGAGTACGTTACCACATCGTAAGAGGTGCATTAGACACAGCTGGTGTAAATGGAAGAACTCAGAGAAGATCTAAGTACGGAGCTAAGAGACCTAAACCAGGACAAGCAGCTGCTGCTCCTGCAAAAGGAAAGAAAAAATAATCATTAAATAAGGTACAAAAGCAATGAGAAAGACAAAAGCGAAAAAAAGACCGTTGTTACCAGATCCGAAATTTAATGATCAATTGGTAACGAGATTCGTAAACAACTTAATGCTTGACGGTAAGAAGTCAATCGCATTCAAAATTTTCTATGACGCATTAGAGATCGTAGAAACTAAAAAAGGAGATAACGAAAAAACTGCACTTGAAATCTGGAAAGATGCACTTACAAATGTAATGCCTCACGTAGAAGTACGTTCTAGAAGAGTAGGTGGAGCTAACTTCCAAATCCCTATGCCAATCAGAGCTGACAGAAAAATTTCTATGGCAATGAAATGGTTAATCAAATATTCTAAAGCTAGAAATGATAAGTCTATGGCTTTGAAATTAGCTAACGAAGTTGTAGCTGCTTCAAGAGAAGAAGGTGCAGCTTTCAAAAAGAAATCTGATACTCACAAAATGGCGGAAGCTAACAAGGCTTTCTCACACTTCAAATTCTAATCTGAAATGGGAAGAGATCTTAAATTTACAAGAAATATTGGTATCGCTGCTCACATTGATGCAGGTAAAACTACCACTACAGAAAGGATTTTATTCTATACAGGGGTAAACCACAAAATTGGAGAAGTTCACGATGGTGCTTCTACAATGGACTGGATGGAGCAGGAAGCAGAAAGAGGTATTACTATTACTTCTGCTGCAACTACTTGTTCTTGGAACTTTCCAACAGATCAAGGAAAACCTGTTGCTGATACTAAGCCTTACCACTTCAACATTATCGATACACCGGGACACGTTGACTTCACTGTAGAAGTAAACAGATCTTTAAGAGTATTGGATGGATTGGTATTCTTATTCTCTGCAGTAGATGGAGTAGAGCCTCAGTCTGAAACAAACTGGAGACTTGCTGACAACTACAAAGTTGCGAGAATGGGATTCGTAAACAAAATGGACAGACAAGGTGCTGACTTCCTTAACGTGGTAAACCAGGTTAAAGAAATGTTAGGATCTAACGCAGTTCCAATCGTTTTACCAATCGGTGCTGAAGAAGATTTCAAAGGTGTTGTTGACTTAATTAAAAACAGAGCGATCATCTGGGATGAAGCAGGACAAGGAGCTACTTTCGAAGTAGTGCCAATTCCTGAAGATATGAAAGATGAAGTTCTTGAATATAGAGAGAAACTAGTAGAAGCTGTTTCTGAATATGACGAAACTTTGATGGAGAAATTCTTCGAAGATCCGGATTCAATTACAGAAGAAGAAATCAATGCTGCATTGAGAGCTGCTACTATCGATTTATCTATTATCCCAATGACTTGTGGCTCTTCATTCAAGAATAAAGGAGTACAGTTTATGTTGGATGCAGTATGTAAATACCTTCCTTCTCCATTGGATAAAGATGATATCAAAGGTACTGATCCAAGAACAGACGCTGAAATCACAAGAAAACCATCTGTAGACGAGCCTTTCTCTGCATTAGCATTTAAGATTGCTACTGACCCGTTCGTGGGAAGACTAGCATTCTTCAGAGCTTACTCTGGAAGACTGGATGCAGGTTCTTATATCTTGAACACTCGTTCAGGTGATAAAGAAAGAATCTCAAGAATCTATCAGATGCACGCTAATAAGCAAAATCCGGTAGAATATATTGAAGCTGGAGATATCGGTGCAGCAGTTGGATTCAAGTCTATCAAAACTGGTGATACGATGTGTGATGAGAAAAACCCGATCATTCTTGAATCTATGGTTTTCCCTGATCCGGTAATTGGTATCGCTGTTGAGCCTAAAACTAAAGCTGACCAGGATAAAATGGGTAACGCTTTAGCTAAATTGGCTGAAGAAGATCCTACGTTTACTGTTAGAACTGACGAAGCTTCTGGACAAACGATTATCTCTGGTATGGGTGAGCTTCACTTAGATATCATTGTTGACCGTATGAAGAGAGAGTTCAAAGTTGAAGTAAACCAAGGACAACCTCAGGTAGAGTACAAAGAAAACTTAACAAAAGTTGCTCAACACAGAGAAGTTTACAAAAAACAATCTGGTGGTAAAGGTAAATTTGCTGACATTGTATTTGAACTAGGACCTGCAGACGAAGGTAAAATTGGTTTAGAATTCATCAATGAGATCAAAGGTGGTAACGTTCCTAGAGAATTTGTTCCTGCAATTGAAAAAGGCTTTAAAGCTGCAATGAAGAACGGTCCTTTGGCTGGTTTCGAAGTTGAAGGTATTAAAGTTATTCTTAAAGACGGATCTTTCCACGCGGTGGATTCTGATGCTCTTTCATTTGAAATGGCTGCTAAATTAGGATTTAAAGAAGCGGGACGTGCTGCTAAGCCAGTAATCATGGAGCCTATTATGAAACTGGAAGTTGTAACTCCGGAAGAATACATGGGTAACATCATTGGTGACCTTAACAAAAGAAGAGGTACTATCAGTGGGCAGGAAGAGAAAAATGGAGCTGTTGTAATCAAAGGTTCTGTTCCACTTTCTGAAATGTTTGGATATGTAACAACTCTAAGAACACTTTCATCAGGAAGAGCTACTTCTTCTATGGAATTAGAGAAGTACCAAGCTACTCCACAAAACGTTGCTGAAGAAATCATAGCTAAAGCAAAAGGTTAATTTTTAAATTAAAGAAATGTCACAAAGAATCAGAATAAAACTAAAATCTTACGATTACAACTTGGTAGACAAGTCTGCTGAGAAAATCGTAAAAACGGTAAAGGCTACTGGTGCTGTTGTAAACGGTCCAATTCCATTGCCAACGAATAAGAGAATCTTCACAGTGTTGAGATCTCCGCACGTAAACAAGAAAGCAAGAGAGCAATTCCAACTTTCAGCTCACAAGAGACTAATGGATATCTACTCTTCTTCTTCTAAGACTGTTGATGCTCTAATGAAATTAGAACTTCCTTCAGGTGTAGACGTTGAAATTAAAGTGTGATAAATGCATACTTTGCAATGATTATACAAACCGTTCCTTTTTAAGGGACGGTTTTTTTATAACTATGATTTTTAAAATTAAATCAATAGAAAAAGCCGGTTTATACTCTATCAAATCGGTTTTTTTTTGCATTGTACTTTCTGTAATGATAAAAAGTCTTCACGGGTTTTGTCTTAATAATACACATGATCCATTCGGGGATCTTAAAGAGTCTGTGGACTAGGTTAATAATCTGATATTAGCAGGACTTTTCGTGGTGACATATGTCACATCTGTTTATTTATTTAGAATTAATAAAAATAATAATTTTGCCAAAAATTATCAGATGAATAAAGTAGTATCCTTTTCTCTGCTATTATTGGGTGGGGTTATGGCCAATGCGCAGAATGTGAATGATTCAGTTAAACACAAAAAAATTGAAGAAGTAGAACTATTTGGTGAGAAAAAGAAACAGCCGCAAGGCCTGGACGCAATCACCAGATTGCCATTGAAGACCAGAGATCAGATTCAGAGTATTTCTGTAATTTCCCATAAAGCTATTGAAGAATTAGGAGCACTAACGGTTACCGATGTTGCCAAAAACGTTCCGGGGGTAACCTTATTTTCAAGCTATGGAGGAGGAAACGAAAGTATGTCCATCAGAGGATATCGTGGAGTTCCGGTACTGAAAAACGGAGTTCAGCTGGATTCAGACTTCCGTACTGCAGGGATGATTACGGATATGCAGGGAGTAGAAAGTATTCAGGTGATCAAAGGATCTGCAGCTATCGGCCAGGGGATCGGAAATGGTTTAGGATCTGCAGGAGGAGTAATTAATGTGGTAACAAAAAGACCTCAGTTTATTGATCAGACTAACGTAGGATTCCGTTACGGAAGCTGGGACTTTTACAGACCTACAGTAGATTTCCAGAGAGTCCTGGATTCTCAGGGAAAAGTAGCCGTGAGATTCAACGGAGCATACCAAAATAATAATTCATTCAGAAGCCATGTACAGGGCGAAAGAATTTATGTGAATCCATCTGTTGCTTTCCGCCCGGATGATAAAACAATAATCAATGTGGAAATGGATTATCTTCATGATAAAAGAACACCGGACAGAGGGACAATCAATCTTGCTCCCGGAACTGTTGAAGCATTGTATCACATGCCGAAAGGAAAGTTTTTAGGATATACATCTGATTATTCAAAGACAGAGACGTTCAACTTTGCGACTACCATCGTACGTAACCTTACAGACAAATTAAAAGTGAGAGCTGCTTTCGTTAATTCCGTAAGCAATACAGATTCTGAAGCTTCATCAGTATCATTACCGGCTGGTGAAACCAACTATAATATCAGACAGCGTACCATTGGAAAATCACAGGGAGAAGATATCAACAAAGTATTACAGCTGGACTTCATCGGAGAGCAAATAAAGACAGGATTTATCAATCATACTTTCCAGGTGGGTTTTGACTGGAGAGAAACAGAAACTTCATCCACAACTTACGGAGCTTATAAAAATTCAATTGCACCTGAAAATTTAATTACTGCGCGTGATACAAAAATTGATAATATAACTTATGCAGCCAATCCGCTTGATATTTTTGACGTAGTGAACGGAAGTATTCCCAATCAACTTCCGGTAAATGTCATCTATAAAAACCTGGGAAGATCAAATGCTGTGTTGACACCAAGTATCGGAGCAATGGCTCAGGATGTAATGTCTATCGGGAAATATGTAAAAGCTCATTTGGGACTTCGTTACAGCAGACTGAACGGATCCACCAATGAATCTGTAGATACATGGAATCCTAATTTCGGATTGATTGTTTCTCCACTTCCCAATGTTAATGTATTTGGATCATATACTACAACAACCTCTTTAAGATCTTCCAACAACTTTCTTTTAGACGGTGGAAGAGTAGGCCCGTCGATGACCAAACAATGGGAAGGAGGAATTAAATCAGATTGGTTCAATGAGCGTTTAAGATTTAATGTTACAGTATTTGATATTAAAACAGATCACCTGTCTTTCACTATTCTGGACGAGAACTATAACCCCGTTGTCATCAACAAACAAACGATGTACGGCCTTGCAGGAAATCTTAGAAGAAAAGGTGTGGAAGTAGAATTGATCGGAAGAATTCTTCCCAACCTTCAGGTGATGTCAGGATGGGCTTATCTTGACGCCCAATACCAGGACAGTCCTGCTTATATGAACGGATCCGCACCAATGAATGCTCCTAAACATACTGCAAACGGATGGCTGAATTATAAATTCAATACAGGTACTTTATCAGGACTTGATGTAGGGGCAGGAATTTATTACGTAGGAAAAAGACCGGTTGACGAATGGACCCAGAAAACATTTACAGCGGGACACCTGAACAGTGTGAAGCCCGGAGACAAACCTTTCGATATGCCGGAATATACTACAGTAGATGCCCAGGCAGGGTATACCCTGAAAAATGGAATGGGAATAAGAGTATTCTTTAATAATATTTTTGATAGTGTAGGCTACAGTTCCTATTTCAGAGGAGGATATATCGATCAGATTCAGCCTAGAAACTTTGCTGTACAGGTAAACTATAAATTCTAAATCAAAAAAATATATGAAAATTACCAGAACAGTATTTTTACTATTGATTGCCGCAGCAGGTTTAGCTTCATGTTCCGAAGAACATTTGTCTGAAGAAGAACTGAAAACAGCAAGGGAAAATATTGAAAAACATTATAAAAATCCTACAAGTATGTATTCCTGGGGTAACATTTCACCCTGGAAGGAATATTGGAATAATACATCTTATCCAAAAGTTTTTTCACCTCCTCAAATCGGAAAAAGTATCATAGGAGAAGAAAAGCAAAACCTGGAATACCGCTTCTCAGGAAAAGACAGATAACATAGTAACAATCATTCATATCAATTTTAATTAGAAAACATTAAGACAGAACTTCTGTTTTAATGTTTTTTTTTTGCCAGTGGCATTCCTGATTGCTGTTAATTTTATACATTTAATCAATCATATAAAATGACGGTCATGGGAAAAAAGAACCATAGCTTTTTTGAAAAATTTTCAAACTGGGCTGTAAAATTTACAGGAAGTCCCTATGCTTTTATGGGAGCTTTTATTATTGTAGTAATATGGGCGGTAACCGGACCTTTTTTTAATTATTCTGAAACCTGGCAACTGGTGATCAATACCGGAACTACAATCATTACTTTTCTGATGGTATTCCTGATTCAGAAAGCCCAGAACAAAGACTCCAAAGCTATACAGATTAAACTGAATGAGCTTATTGCAGCTCACGAAAAAGCAAGCAATCGTATTGTGGATATTGAAGATCTTACGGAAGAAGAACTTGACCAGCTTCATGTTTATTATGAAAAACTGGGCCATCTCGCCAAAAAGGATGCAGATATTCATACTTCCCATTCTATTGATGCTGCAGAAAGAAACCATGATTACAAATTTGAATTCTTTAAAAGAAAACATGAAGAATGGATGCAGAAAAAAGAACAAAAAAAGGATTGATTAATAATTTTTCATAATATTTTAAATATTATGTTTTTTTTTATAATATACGATGGAAGTTTTAGGTATTTTGGGTGGTTTTTTGATTTTTAATCTTGTTTTTAGTATTTTTTTTGATAAATATCTACATTTATTGAAAAAAAAATATGAAAATAAAATTATTTTGCTTGCCGGTATTTCTATTATCAATATCAGCAAATGCCCAGTGGAGCAGAGGGATGCCCCAACAGAAAATTATAAAAAAGAGTGATCATTCTGTTTATTACCGACTTGATATTGATCAGATAAGAACACAGCTGCTAAGAGCTCCTAAAATGGGTGAAGGCTCTCCCATTACCATCAATATACCTACTCTCGACGGAAAAATTGAGAAATTCACAGTCAGCAGTTTTCCGGTAATGGATGAAACTCTGGCTAATAAGTACCAGCTGGGTTCCTATGTTGGGATCGGAGTGGATGATCCAACCAAATATATCAGGTTCAGTATTGCTCCTAATGATTTTCAGTCTATGATCATAGGTGCCGACGGTCAATATGAATTTATAGAACCGGCAACATCTGATAAGTCCTATTATTCCGTACATGGAAAAACTAATAAAAACGGACAAGCATTTACATGTTCTACAAAGGAAGATAAAGAATCTGTTGCTAATCTTCAAAAAATGAAAAACGCAGGTATTGCAGCAAAATCTGGTAATAAAACTTTTCATAACTTAAAGTTAGCTATGTCAGTGACAGGTGAATACACTTCCTATTTTGGAGGTGTTTCTGGTGCGCTTACTCAGATTAATGCCACTTTATCAAGGGTAAATGGGGTATTTGAAAAGGAATTTAATGTTCATCTCAATGCAATCAATGCTCCAGGCCTGATCTTTACCAATCCTGCTAATGATCCCTACAGTACATCTGACTATAAATGTAAGTGGAATTATGAGCTGATGAATGCATTGCATGGAGGAGCTTACGGTGTTACAGATACCGATTTTGATATAGGACACTTGTTCGGAGCTTCAGGTGGCGGTGGAAATGCAGGCTGTATCGGTTGTATTGGAAGTAATGATACATCTACAAGTATTGATTCTTCTTGTAATAACTTGCCAACTCCGGATAACTACAAAGGAAGCGGTTATACTTCTCCTGCAGATGGTATACCACAGGGAGATAACTTCGACATAGATTATGTAGTTCATGAAATGGGACATCAATTGGGAGATAATCATACCTATAGTTTTAATGAAGGAACAGGCGTTTGTGTGGAACCAGGATCGGGATCTACCATTATGGGCTATGCCGGAATTACAGGCACTAATACAGATGTTCAGCAACATTCTGATGCCTATTTCCATAGTGTAAGTATTGACCAGGTGCAGACTAATCTTGACGCAGTAACTGTTGACGTGGAAACACCTATCACCAATAATCCACCGGTTGTAACCGCAATGAATACTATTTATACTATTCCGAAATCTACAGCATTTGTACTGACAGCATCAGCAACAGATCCGGACGGAGATGCTCTGACCTACTGCTGGGAACAGGTGAATTCAAGTAATTTGACCAATGGAGTAACCAAAACGAATATCGGAAATACAAGTTCAGGAGCAAACTTCAGATCCTGGATACCTACCGCAAGTCCTACCAGATATTTCCCTAAGCTGGAAACCGTATTGGGAGGAGCTGTAAAAAATACAGCTGATTTTGAAGCAGCAAGTACAGTAGCTAGAACTACAAACTTCCGTGTGACGGTAAGAGATAACAAACCAGGAGGACAGGCCCAGACTGCATATGCTACCCAGACTGTGGTGGTGGGATCTGCGGCCGCATTCACTGTCAATACAACATCATTAACACCTAATGCCAATTCTGCAATAGCATGGACCATTTCCGGAACAACAGCTTCTCCATATAATGTAGCTAATGTAAAAATTGATTATACAGAAGATGCCGGGGCAACGTGGAACGACCTGGCTGCATCAGTTCCAAATAACGGATCTGCTAATGTTTTCATCCCCGCTTCTTTAGCAGGAAAAACAATTCACCTGAGAGTTTCTGCCATTGGAAACGTTTTCTATGCTGTGAAGAAGGCTGTTGTATCAAGTTTGCTGGCAGTTTCTGAAGCTGGAAATGCGAAATCTGTTAAGATTTATCCAAACCCTGCAGAAGATGTCCTGAATGTAATGAATGTTTCTTCCAATGCATCTTATGAAATTTTCAATGCTCCGGGACAGATCATTGCAAAAGGAACAATAGGAGAGGGTAAGATTAATGTAAGAACTCTTGTGAAAGGAATCTACTTTATTACCATTACCAATAAAGAAGAAAAGAGTACCACAAAGTTTGTAAAAAAATAATCCGGTTAACAATCAAAAAAACCTCTGAGTCATCAGAGGTTTTTTTTATGATTTGTATTATCTCATGAAATAATTGAAGTAACTACAGCTTCCCATCAGGTTTTTCGTTGTTTCAGTATCGGAATACTGAGCTTTCAACTGAGCAAAGTAGGTTCTGTATTTCTGGTTTTTAATATTATCCATTTCCTTTTGGCGGGCATCTTCTTTTTCAGACCACTTCGGATCAGAATAATCAAAATCTTTAGGCGCTTTGGCTTCGTACTGGTAATATTTACCCTGTTCAGCACTTGCCATCTGGAATAGGATTCTTGCTTTTTCTTCTTTATTATTGGAAAGCTTAAGTGCCTTTTGATAATAATTGATGGACAGGTCAAAATTATCAGGTTCAATATAAGATGTATCAAGGAAGTTTTTATAATAATATCTGTAAGGATTCTTTCTGTCTGTATTCCAGAAATCATATTTACCTCCGTTGCTGTTGTCGATATCCATAACAAATAATTCGCGGTAATATCCTAAAATGGAAGTATTGTACAATAAATTTCCGATAAGCTGATTGGCTTTTGCTGCTTTTTCACCCGTACCGTTTCCGATCTTTTTCAGCTGAATCAAAGCTTCTGCCAGCTCAAGTTTATCCATGCTTGTTTTAATGAAAGGGAAATCAGCATAGTTTTCGGCTTTCATACTTTCGGTATCAGGACTTCCAAAACTTTCCCATACGTTATGCCCGAATACAAGATTTGAAATATTTTTAAAACCGTTGTATTCTGCAGGAGCATATTGTTTTGGAGTGATGGTTTGGCCACTTTTTTCTGTCCACTCATAATTTTGTCTTGGAATACCTGCAAAGCTTTTTGCCTTTTCATAATAAGATTTTGCCTTTTCAAAATCGGCAAGTCTCATCGCTCTGTCTCCATAAATGGTATTGAAGAAAGCATCAATATTACCTACACTATCCATATTTTTGGCGATGATCTGCTGTTCAAACTGGGTTTTATTTGGCTTTCTGTAAAACTCTTCCACGCTTTTTACCAGACTTGAGTTCGGGTTATATTGGAGATCAGAAAGTTTATTGTTCATCAGGAATGATTTTCCGTCCTCACCCTGAAGGAAGTAACGGTTTGCAATAACATCTTTAAGGAAATCTGCAGTAGAAGGTACTTCACCATAATAATCGAAATTATCAGTAGCAGCTGTATCTTTTTCTACTTTTTTCTCTACGAAGTATTCTGTATAATCTTTCATAAGATGATCTTCATACTCTGCATCAATTTTCGGCTGGGAAACAATATCATTCAGAACCTTCATTCTTTTGATTTCTTCCAGATATTCCGGATTGGTGGTTTTGATGTCATTCAGAATTTCAGAGCTTTGTTTATAGTCTTTCTTTAAAAACTTAAGATAGGCATCTGCAATCTGCCAGTACTCATCTTTAGACTTTTCTTTTGTTTTATCTGTGAATTTTTCCAGGTCATTAAGGAAATCCTGTGTCTTCTCATCGTAATAATACCCTGTTCTGTTGTAGAATGGAATTCTGTCCGGATTGCTGAACAGCTCATCATCACTTTGGTCAGCTTTAGCACTATCACCTGTTTTATCAGATTTGGAACCTCCGAAGAGATTTTTAAAGAACCTTACAATTTTCTGCCAGAAAGAAAGCTTTTCTTCTTTCACTTCAGTTTTGGTCTGATTTGCAGATGTATCTTTTGATGTGTTATCCGATGAATTTTCTTTCGTAGTTGCTTTTTGAGCATCTGAAGTATAGTAATAAGTAGGCAGGTAGCTTCTTTCAAGTTCATTGATACTTCTGGCAGCCATAACCTTCAGAATTTCAGAATCAGGATCAATTTCATACATCTTTTCCATCATCGGAATAGGATTGTTGAAGTCCTCATATCCTAAAAGGAAATAAGCCATATTCTTTTCATCATTGGTGTTGGCTCTTTTCAGAATATTGCTGAAAGAAGCGGTGTCCGAAAGTTTCATCGAAACAAATGCAGATTCCTTGCGGTCTTTGCTGTTCATGAATACCTGAAAGAAGTTCCAGTTGGCATCACTGTTCATTTCCAGTCCTCTCTGTGCTCCTGCCAATTGGTCCAGAGACATAAAGTAGACCGTTCCTTTCAATTTGATGGGCGCTACATATGTTTTGAAAGCCTGTACCGCAGAATCGTAATTTCTCGTATAATGATTCAGACGTACCAGCTGATATCCGTAACGCTGTTTGATTTCAGGATTTCTCGCCGCATTGTACAGAGAGGTTAAAGCAGCGATCGTTTTATTGTAATCAAGAGCTGTAGCATTTTTTCTGCTGGCATCCCTGTCGTAATAGAATGAGTTTTCACTTTCTATATAATTGATGCTCATAAAAGGCTCGAGATATTTGGCTTCAATCAAATAATCAATGCCTTCTTTATATTTCTGGTAAAAGCCTGTGCCCAGTTTTTGTAAAAGAGGGTTGGAAGGATTTCCGTTCTTTAAAGCATTCAGATCGTTCATGCTTACCTTATACACCAGATTCTGGGTTTCGGCATAACTAAGTTGATTGTTAAAGAACTTTTTCCATGTTTCCACATTGTCATCAGGAATCAGTGCTGAGTTATATCCTCCATAAAATCTGCTGGAGTAATTATGCAGAAAAGGAAGGTAAGCCTTATCCTTGATGATGGTTTGCGTAAAAAGGTTGAAGTAATCATAATCAGGATCTGACCACGCGCAGGCATCAGATTGCGTATAGAAAAGTGATACAACCGCAAGTGAAAGAATGTACTTTTTCATAGGGTGTGCAGTGTTTTTTTAGTTTTAATAGTGTGTGATATAGTGTTCTGGCAGGTATGTCTGTCTCAGGAGATTAAAATTTCCTGTCTGACACAAATTTACTATCTAATTGATAATAAATGATATTAAAATGCGGGATTTTTTTCTGTAAAAACCCGATAACATCATTAAGTTGTTCTTCGGATATTTCCTCTGTCTTTATTTTGAACCCTTTATTTAAATAACTTCCGAAGTAGAAACCGTCTTTCATTACTTCAATCTCCTGATCAGATATTTTTCTAAAATCAGGGTTTTCGAGATCTCTTGTGGATAATGCATTAATCAGTTTATGTTTACCCAAATGATTGGTAATGATTCCCCAGGAATAAATCGGAAGGGCCACTTCAATATTTTTGATAGGATAGTCTTCTATTTTCGAAAGGTAGCTTTTCAGAATATTCACATCCAGAATAGAATTTTTATCAGAATTTTCAAGAGGTGACGAAGTAGAGTAGCACATGAGATATACTTTTCCAACAGGAGGAATTCCGGTCTGTTTTTTATCTTTCACTTGATGAAGGCGGAGAGTACAGGTGATGTCTTTTCCGGAAATTCTTTTGAGTTCTTTCAGAAATTTAAAATAATCATTTCGTGTTCCGGCGGTCCAGTCACAGTCGATCTGAATTTCATTACTGGTTTTCAGGTGATATTCTTTTGCTTTCTTTTGAGTTAAAAGATAAATGCTTTCAGCCAGAAATTTAATCTCATCAGCAGAAATACCTAACAATGTCTGGTTGGTGATGAAAACAGTAGGAACAATCTGTTTGTCTGTCTGAAAACTCTGGTCTTTGGTAATCACGGCTACCGGCTGAAATTTTCCGTTTACTTTATCCACATCAAAGAATCTGGTGTATAAATTGGGGCCTGTTGCTTTATCCAGTGCTTTCTTTTCTTCAGGGTCCAGCTTCAGTTTGGTTTTCCAGTAATAGAAAGTATAAGGATGGTTCTCTTTCCCGTTGCATGATAGAATAAGAAAAAGCAGAAATAGAAATAAAATTTTTAAATGTTTCATTGGTGTAAATCACCCTTCAAAATTAATGATATTTTGGCAGAATGTAAACCGTAAAATCCCGGTGATTGAAGAATAAAAGCCGATGATGAAGGTGAGTTCTTACAAATGTATAAAGTTTTGGTGATGAGAAATTACATTAATAACTGTTTTGTAATCATGGGGTGGTTTTCCACAACAAGAAAACCACCCCAAATGGAGTGGCTTTCTCTATATATCATTTTACTACTTGAAAAATTCGCTTTCGCACGTACAGGTTTCTTTGCTGATGCTTTCACTGGATGAGCAACAGCCATCAAGATTCTTAACGTTTCCTTTTTCATCAGTAAGGTAGATTTTATCTTTATCAAACTTTACGAAAAATGTTTCCTCATATTTTTTAAAAACCACTTTCATTACCTTATTCGGTGCATATTTTCCTGCATTGATCTCTTCTGTGGTTTCTTCTCCGCTCGCCTGATTCACCTGAACATATCCAAAATGTACATCCCCATTATTTTTTACATCCAGATAATAATGTGGAGTCCCAGTGCCGCTATATCCTTTCAGAATGTCAAAAGCTCTGTATCCGATAAAAGGAACCTCTGTCTGCTGTGCCCATGTAAGAATGCTGATACACAGAATCATTACACTGAAAAATTTTTTCATAGATATTTTTTTCAAATGTAAAAATTTTTAAGCAAAAACATTCACCGTAAAAACACGGTTGTTTAAAATTATAAGATGCTTGGTATAAGAAATCCCTTTCACTGAAATGAGGTGTGGATTTTGTTTGGATGGTGGCTTTATAACAATAAAACCACTCCTGAAAGAAGTGGCTTTTTATGATTGAGTTAAAATCAGATTAAAAAACGGTTGCTGCAAGCTGAATTCTTGCGAACTTATTGGAAGGATTCCACATGGCCATCATGGATACAGGAAGGCTGTAATGATCGGTAATCTTAACTACTTTTCCGGCTTTGAGACCTACATTTACGATGTCAAAGCTGTTTTTGCCATTGCCATATAAAAAGGTTTTATCATTAAGAGCAAATCCGGCTCCTACAAATGCATCCAGATTTACCTTCTGTCCTTTAATAACAGGATAACTTGCCTGTACATAAGTAGAATATCTGTTCTTTTTGTAGCTTCCATCAGCCTCCAGGATGACTTCTCCTGCATTGGCTCCTCCATACAGCATGATATCAGCCTCGATATTGATCGGGAATGACGGCCCGAAGGTATAGTTGGTTCTTAAATCAATAATATGGGCCGTTCTTCTCTGTGAATAGCTGAAGATGTCATCTGCAGCTACTGCGGTATTGATGTTCCGGGAGTTGTAAAGATCCCATAATCCAATATAAAAACGACCATCAGAATATTGAATATAATAATTGATCTCTTTGTAATGAGTGTTGTCTTTATCATCCGCTAATGCTGATGCTCCCCAGATTCCAACTTTCCATTTCTTTTCCGCATCCAGGGCATAAGAAAGATTTCCCATTACGACAGGTTTATCAGTAATAATAAGCCCTCTCCATAAGTGATTGTTCTGAATGTTGGCAGTAAAATCAAGTCTTCCTTCTTTAGATTCCTTGGTTTCACCACTCTCCTGTGAAAATAACCTTCCTGTGCCTAAAGCAAGAACGAAGATTCCCTTTAAGATTTTTCTCATCATTGGTCTTATTTTAAAAATCCATATAATACTGCTGCGATAATAGCTCCAGTAACCGGACCTACTACAGGAATCCACGCATAGCTCCAGTCACTGCTTCCTTTTACAGGTAAAATAGCATGCATAATTCTTGGGGCAAGATCTCTTGCCGGGTTAATAGCATACCCTGTAGTTCCTCCCAGAGACAAACCGATGGCCCAAACTACAAACGTAACGGGAATGGCTCCGATAGAACCTAATCCTACTTTAGCTGTTGGGTCTGCCTGTAAAGAAATACTGGGATCTGCAAAATAAAAGACACAGAATACCAGAACAAATGTTCCGATAATTTCGCTGATAAGGTTAGACGATGTTTTTCTGATAGCGGGAGTGGTACTGAAACAAGCCAGTTTTGCTCCTTCATCCTCCGTAATGGCAAAGTGATCTTTATGAAACAGCCATACCAGAAAAGCACCCAGCATTCCGCCGATCATCTGAGCCGCAATATAAGAAGGTACCAGGTCCCAGGAGAATTTTCCTGCGGCGGCCAGTCCAATGGTTACAGCCGGATTCAGATGGGCCCCACTTATTGGCCCTGCAACGGTTACTCCCACAAATACGGCGAGCGCCCATGCGGTAGTAATAACAATCCATCCGGAATTATTTCCTTTCGTATCTTTTAAGACAACATTGGCTACAACACCGTTGCCTAACAATATAAGAAGCATCGTTCCGATAACTTCTGCAATAAATGGGGTCATATAAGTTTTTTTAATGAGTGAGTTAATCTTCTATCCAGCTCTGAGCACTTTTTACAGCTTTTTTCCAGAAGTGGGTCATTTTATCCACTTTTTCTCTGTCCAGTTGAGGGTGGAAATCTTTGTCTACAATCCATTGTTCCTGGATTTCGTCTATATTTTTCCAGTATCCTACTGCAAGTCCTGCAAGGTAGGCTGCTCCAAGAGCTGTAGTTTCCAGTGTTTTGGGTCTTGTAATTTTAAATCCGAATAGGTCAGACTGTATTTGCATCAGAAGATCGCTGGCAGAGGCGCCGCCGTCTACTCTTAATTCAAGACTGGCTGTTCCGGAATCGGCTTCCATAGCTTTTACGATATCATACACCTGAAATGCAATTCCTTCCAGTGTGGCTCTTGCAATATGTGCATCAGTGGTACCTCGGGTAATTCCTACAATTGTTCCACGGGCATACTGATCCCAGTAAGGAGCGCCAAGACCAGTCAGTGCAGGTACAAAATAAACTCCACCATTATCTGGTACAGAAGCAGCCAGTTTGTTTACTTCCTCAGAAGAACGGATAAGCTTAAGACCGTCTCTTAGCCATTGAATAGCTGCACCTCCTACAAATACACTGCCTTCCAGTGCGTAATTTACTTCTCCATTGATCTTCCACGCTACCGTAGTGAGAAGATTGTTTTTAGAAGAAACGGCTTCCGTTCCCGTATTCATTAATAAGAAACATCCTGTTCCGTAAGTATTTTTTACCATTCCCGGAGTGGTGCACATCTGTCCGAATAAGGCAGCCTGCTGGTCACCCGCAATACCTGCAATTGGAATTTTGGTAGAGAATAGAGTAGTCGCTGTTTCCCCGTATATTTCACTGCTTTGCTTTACTTCAGGGAGAATAGCTGTAGGAATATTGAATAATTCTAATAAATCATCATCCCATTCTAAAGTATGGATATTCAGAAGCATTGTTCTGCTGGCGTTGGAAACGTCGGTGATAAACATTTTTCCACGGGTCAGTTTCCATACAAGCCAGGTATCAACGGTTCCGAAACATAGTTTTCCTTCTTCAGCCTTTTGTCTTGCTCCTTCTACATTGTCAAGAATCCATTTTAATTTGGTTGCTGAAAAATAAGCGTCCAGAACCAATCCTGTTTTTTCTTTGATCGTTTCAGCATGTCCCTGTTCCTTCAGTTCGTCGCAGTATTTTGAAGTTCTTCGGTCCTGCCATACAATTGCATTGTAGATGGGTTCACCGGTTTCCTTATCCCAGACGATTGTCGTTTCACGCTGGTTGGTAATTCCGATAGCGGCAACTTCCAGTCCGGAAATTCCTGCCTTTGCAATAACTTCAGCTGCTACGGAAATCTGTGAAGACCAGATTTCGTTTGGATCGTGTTCTACCCAACCCGGAGTAGGAAATATTTGTCTGAAATCTTTTTGAGATACATATTCTATTTCTCCACTGTGATTGAAGAGAATCGCTCTGGAGGAAGTTGTTCCCTGGTCTAGAGCGAGAATTAGTTTTTCATTCATGTATATAATGCTAATTTAGGTTGATAACTTTTGGTGAATAAGGAGTCAGTAAATATCCTCTTGCCAGTTCAATAAATTCATTTTCCTGCTGCTGAGCCCATTCTTCAGAATATCCTTTTTCTTCAGCAATGATTCTTGCCACGTTATGAGCGCTGTCTATTGCTGCTCTGGCATCAAGGAACAGCAAACGTACTCTTCTTGCCAGGATATCTTCAATGGTTTCTGCCATTTCTGCTCTTACGGCCCATACTACTTCCGCTACAGTGAAAGGGTGATCCGGATGGATTCTTTGAGCATAGCACGGATTGCTTTGTTGCAATGCTTTGATGGCTGGAATATCAGATCCGTATACATACAGATGATTGGTTCTGTCTACCTGTTCCGGTTTTACATTTCCATGGATGGAAAGGTGTTCCGTTTTAGATGGGCTGTTTCCCAATCTGTGAACTTTCATAGCTTCATCTATGGTATCTTCTGCCATTTTACGGTAAGTAGTCCATTTCCCTCCAATGATAGAAACCAATCCTGTCTCTGAAGTAATGACTTTGTGGCTTCGGGATACTTCTTTCGTGCTTTTGCTTCCGTCTTTAGGGGCAGCAAGCGGACGAAGACCTGCGAAAACTGATTTTACATCTTCGCGCGTAGGTTTTTTAGCTAAATACTGTCTCGCTGTATTCAATACAAAACTGATTTCCTCTTCCAGTGCACGGGGTTCAAAGCTTTCGTCTTTTAAAAGAGTATCTGTAGTTCCTACCAGAGCTCTGTCATGCCATGGAACAACAAATAAAACCCTGCCGTCTGATGTTTTCGGAATCATGATAGCGTCATCACTTTTAAGAAAGGATTTATCCAGTACAAGGTGAATTCCCTGACTTGGTACTACAAGTTTACCATGTTTAGGGTTGTTCATGTTAAGAATATCATTTGTAAATACACCTGTAGCATTGATCACTACTTTACCGTGTATCTGATATTGCTGTTTGGAAAACTGGTCTTCTGCAACAACACCTATTACTTTATCGGAAGCATCTTTCAAAAGGTTGATTACTTTTACATAGTTGACTGCGCTTCCGCCTTTTTCAATGATTGTTTGAGTAAGGTTAACTGCAAGTCTCGCATCGTCAAACTGTCCATCCTGGTAAACAACACCACTCATTAAATGATTTTGTTCAATGGTAGGGAGTTTTTCGATAGTTTTTGATTTGCTGATGTATTTTGTTTTACCCAAGCTCAATTTTCCGGCAAGAAAATCATAAACAGATAGTCCTATTTTATAGTATATTCCTCCCCACCATGTGTAGTTTGGAATAATAAAAGACTGATTTTTTACGATATGAGCCGCATTTTTTGCCAAGAGTCCTCTTTCCTTTAAAGCTTCTTTTACCAATCCGACATCTCCCTGAGCGAGATATCTAACTCCGCCGTGTACCAATTTGGTACTTCTGCTGGATGTTGCTTTTGCGAAGTCATGAGATTCAAGCAATAAAGTTTTGAATCCCCTGCTTACCGCATCTAATGCTGAACCTAAACCACTGGCTCCTCCTCCTATGACAATAAAGTCCCATTCTTTTACATTGGTTAACTTACTGAGTTCTTCGTTTCGTTTCATAAATGTTTCGTTTATGTTTCGTTTTCAAATATATAAATTAAAAATGAAAGCAAAAAGAAAATAAATGAAATTTTAAGATGTCGAAAAAAAGCGGTATTTTTGATGAAACGAATAAAATGGAAAAGCTATTACCAAGGCAGGATGAAATACTTAAAGAGCTGGATGAGAAAGGACATGTGCTTGTTCAGGATCTGTGTGAAAAGCTCAATGTTTCTTCGGTTACGATCCGAAAGGATCTGAACTATCTCGAAAGCCTGGGGCTTCTTTTCAGAAATCATGGAGGAGCAAGCAAGCAGGTAAGATATGCTTATGAGAAAAATGTTGGAGAAAAAGAAAGTATCAATGTAGAGGCCAAGCAGGATATTGCGAAAGCAGCATTGTCATTGATTCAGGAAAATGATTGCATTATACTGGCTTCCGGTACAACAATGCATTATCTGGCCAGAATGCTGGTGAACTTTGGACCGCTTACGGTATTGACATCTTCTTTACGGGTGGCTATTGAGCTTTGTAATAATCCTAACATTAATATTATACAGTTGGGAGGTGAAGTGCGAAAAAGCTCTACTTCCATAGTGGGTTCTATTTCTGAAGGAATTCTAAAGCAGTTTTCATGTAATAAACTTTTTCTGGGAGTAGATGGAATTGATCCTGAATTCGGAATCAGTACATCCAATGCTGCAGAAGCTCATTTGAATCAGATTATGATGGATTGTGCGGATCAGACAGTGATTCTTGCAGATTCTTCAAAATTAAATAAGAAAGGTTTTGGGAAGATTGCAGCTTTGGATCAGGTGGATTACCTTATTACGGATAAGGGTATCTGTGCTGAAGACAAGGCCGGGCTGGAAGAAGTGGGAGTGAAGGTGATGACTCCGTAGGGGCTTCATCTTAATTTCTTTTTTAAAATCAAAATAAATCTTTGGGAAATTTGTTCTGAATTTTTTCAAAATCATCTAATTGATTAAAAATCAAAATATTTTACTTGAAATATTTGTCAGTTACAAAATTATTCATAAATTTGCACACTCATTTTAGGGGCGTAGTATGCCTATATCAAAAGTAGAAATTACTTCAGACTTCCGAAAAATGGTGATAAATAAAGGATAAATTTTATTATAATATAAACAATGTCAGGTATTATTGGTAAAAAAATCGGTATGACATCTTTGTTTAACGAAGAAGGGAAAAACATTCCTTGTACAGTTATTCAAGCTGGTCCATGCTCGGTTTTACAGGTCAGAACCTTAGAAAACGACGGTTATACAGCTGTGCAGTTAGGTTTCGATGACAAGAGTGAGAAGAACGTTGGTAAAGCGTTAGCTGGCCATTTTAAAAAGGCTGGTTCTGCTCCTAAAGCTAAATTGGTAGAATTCCACAACGGATTCGCTGAAGTGAAAGTAGGAGAAGAAGTAAAAGTTGATTTATTCGCTGAAGGTGAATATGTTGACGTAACAGGAACTTCAAAAGGTAAAGGCTTCCAGGGTGTTGTTAAAAGACACGGATTTGGAGGTGTAATGCAGGCAACTCATGGTCAGCACAACAGACTTAGAGCTCCAGGTTCTATCGGTGCTGGTTCAGACCCTTCAAGAGTATTCAAAGGGATGAGAATGGCTGGAAGAATGGGAGGTAAGCAGGTAACTGTTCAAAACCTTCAAGTGTTAAAAGTTGATCAAGAACAAAATCTTTTAGTAGTAAAAGGTGCTGTTCCGGGAGCTAAAAATTCTTATGTAATTATCAGAAAATGGAACTAGTAGTATTAAATACATCAGGAAAGGAGACCGGAAGAAAAGTAACTCTAGACGAAACAGTATTCGGAATTGAGCCAAATCAGCACGCGGTTTACTTAGAAGTTAAACAGTATCTTGCTGCACAAAGACAAGGTACTCATAAAGCAAAAGAAAGAAGCGAAATTACTGCTTCTACTAAAAAGCTTAAGAAGCAAAAAGGATCAGGATCTGCTAGATACGGTGATATCAAATCTCCAGTATTCAGAGGTGGAGGTAGAGTATTCGGACCAAAACCAAGAGACTACAGATTCAAATTGAACAAAGCTCTTAAGAGATTGGCTAAGAAATCTGTTTTATCTCAAAAAATGAGAGACAACAGCATTAAAGTTTTAGAAGATGTGAGCTTTGACGCTCCTAAGACTAAAGATTTCATCAATGTATTAAATGCATTGGAACTTAACGGTAAAAAATCTTTATTCGTTCTTCCTGAAGCTAACAAGAATGTGTATTTATCTTCAAGAAACTTACCTAAAACTAAAGTAATGAACTTCAACGAGATCAGTTCTTACGATTTAGTAAACGCTGGTGAAATCATTTTCTTCGAAGGTGCAGTTGAAAAATTCCAGGAAAATTTAAAGAAATAAATCATGTCAGTTATTATTAAACCAGTTATTTCAGAAAAGGCTAATTACCTTACAGATTTAAGAGGTTCTTATTCTTTCTTAGTTAACCCTAAGGCGAATAAAATCGAGATCAAAAAAGCTGTTGAAGCAGCTTACGGTGTAAAAGTAGCAGACGTTAACACAATGATTTATGCTCCGAAGGTTTCTTCAAAATACACTAAAAAAGGTCTTCAAGTAGGAAAGACAAATAAATTGAAAAAAGCGGTAATCAAACTTGCTGAAGGTGAGGTTATCGATATTTTTGCTGTAAATTAATTATTAATTATAAATAATAGTAATGTCTGTTAGAAAATTAAAACCTATCACCCCGGGACAGAGATTCAGAATTGTAAACAATTTTGAGGAAATTACTACCAACAAACCAGAGAAATCTCTAACAGTTGGTATTAAAAAGTCAGGTGGACGTAACCAAACAGGTAAAATGACCATGCGTTACACCGGAGGTGGACACAAAAAGAAATACAGAATTATTGACTTCAAAAGAAACAAAGCAAACGTTGAAGCAACTGTAAAATCTGTAGAATACGATCCAAACAGAACTGCATTTATCGCTTTATTAGAGTACGCAGACGGAGAGAAGAGATATATCATCGCTCCAAACGGTATCAAAGTTGATCAGAAAGTAGTATCAGGAGAAAGTGTTGAACCAAACGTAGGTAACGCAATGAAATTGAAAAATATTCCATTGGGTACTGTAATCTCTTGTGTTGAAATGAAACCTGGACAAGGTGCAATTTTAGCAAGAAGTGCTGGTTCTTCAGCTCAATTAACTTCAAGAGATGGTAAATATGCAATCATCAAGTTACCTTCAGGAGAATCAAGAATGATCCTTACTGAATGTATGGCAATGATTGGTTCTGTTTCCAACTCAGATCACCAATTAACTGTATCAGGTAAGGCTGGTAGAAGCAGATGGTTAGGTAGAAGACCAAGAACAAGAGCGGTTGTAATGAACCCAGTAGATCACCCGATGGGTGGTGGTGAAGGACGTTCTTCAGGAGGTCACCCAAGATCTAGAAACGGTAAACCGGCTAAAGGTTACAAAACTAGAAAGAAAAACAAAGTGTCTAACCGTTACATCGTATCTAAAAGAAAATAATTATGGCAAGATCACTTAAGAAAGGACCGTTCATTCATCATACTTTAGATAAGAAGGTTCAGGCAAATATAGAGTCTGGTAAGAAGACAGTTATCAAAACTTGGTCTAGAGCATCTATGATCTCTCCGGACTTCGTAGGACAAACTATTGCAGTACACAACGGGAAATCTTTTATCCCGGTTTATGTTACAGAAAACATGGTTGGTCACAAGTTAGGCGAATTTTCTCCAACAAGATCTTTCAGAGGTCATGGTGGTAACAAAAACAAAGGAAGCAGATAATCATGGGATCAAGAAAACAAGATAGTTCAATCGCAAGAAAAGAAGCTAACAAAGACGTTGTAAAAGCTTCATTAAATAATTGCCCGTCTTCTCCAAGAAAAATGAGATTAGTTGCTGATATCATTAGAGGAGAGCAGGTAGACAAAGCACTTTATATCCTAAAATATTCTAAGAAAGATGCTTCTAACAAGTTAGAAAAATTGCTTCTTTCTGCTATGGCTAACTGGCAAGTGAAAAACGAAGGTGCTGACATCGAGGAAGCAAACCTTATCGTTAAAGAAATATTTGTGGATAGTGCAAGACAATTGAAGAGACTAAGACCAGCTCCACAAGGTAGAGGGTATAGAATCAGAAAAAGATCTAACCACGTTACATTAATCTTAGGTAACAAAGAAAATTAATCAAGGTATGGGACAGAAGACAAATCCAATTGGTAACAGATTAGGTATCATCAGAGGATGGGATTCTAACTGGTTTGGTGGAAACGATTATGGAGACAGAATCGCTGAAGACTACAAAATCAGAAGATACCTTGAAGCTAGATTATCTAAAGGTGGTATTTCAAAAATTTATATTGAAAGAACTTTAAAATTAGTTACAGTAACTATTACTACTGCTAGACCGGGACTTATCATCGGTAAAGGAGGTCAGGAAGTTGATAAATTGAAAGAAGAGTTGAAGAAACTTACAGGTAAGGATATTCAAATCAACATTTTCGAAATCAAAAGACCTGAATTAGACGCTGTACTAGTTGCTGATAGTATTTCTAAGCAAATTGAAAACAGAATTTCTTACAGAAGAGCTGTTAAAATGGCAATGGCAAGTACTATGAGAATGGGTGCTGAAGGTATCAAAGTTCAGATTTCTGGTAGATTAAACGGAGCTGAGATGGCAAGATCAGAATCTTTCAAAGAAGGAAGAATTCCATTGTCAACTTTCAGAGCTGATATCGATTACCACTGGGCAGAAGCTCACACTACTTACGGTAGACTAGGGGTTAAAGTTTGGATCATGAAAGGTGAAGTTTACGGTAAAAGAGAACTTTCTCCACTAGTGGGACAACAGAAAAAAGGAGGTCAGTCAGACAGAGGAAACAGAGGTGGAGACAGAGACAACAGAAGACCTAGAAAAAACAACAACAATAACAATAATAATTAAAATTTTAGATTAGAAATTTTGAATTTTAAATTACCGTTACTTTTTTAAAATTAAAAAAAATCTAAAATCTAAAATCTAAAATCTAAAATTTAGAAATTATGTTACAACCAAAAAGAACCAAATTCCGTAGAGTTCATAAGATGAAGATGAAGGGGAATGCCCAGAGAGGTAGTCAACTTGCTTACGGAACTTTTGGGATCAAAGCAACGGAAGGAGCTTGGATCACTGCAAGACAGATTGAAGCAGCTCGTATCGCTGCTACAAGATATATGAAGAGAGAAGGTCAACTATGGATCAAAATCTTCCCAGATAAGCCAATTACTAAAAAACCAGCGGAAGTACGTATGGGTAAAGGTAAAGGTGCTGTTGAATATTGGGTAGCTGTAGTAAAACCAGGTAAAATTATGTTCGAAGTTGGAGGAGTTCCTTACGAAATTGCGAAAGAAGCTCTTAGACTTGCTGCACAAAAATTACCAGTAGTTACTAAATTCATCGTTGCTAACGATTTTGTTAAACCTCTATAATCTTTGAATACAATGAAAAATGCTGATATTAAAAATTTAAGCGCGGGTGATATTCAAGCTCAATTAACTGAAGCAAAAGCTCAATATTCTAAATTGAAATTGGCTCATGCAATCAGCCCAATTGAAAACCCGATTCAAATCAGAGATTTGAGAAAAACAATCGCAAGACTAAACACTGAGTTAACTAACAAACAATAATTTCATTTTACAATGGATAGAAATTTAAGAAAAGAAAGAATCGGAGTGGTTTCCAGCAATAAAATGGAAAAAACTATTGTTGTTAGTGAAACTACAAGAGTAAAGCACCCGATGTACGGTAAATTCGTTTTGAAAACGAAAAAATATACTGCACACGACGAGAACAACGAATGCACAGAAGGTGATACTGTTTTGATCCAAGAAACTAGACCTTTGAGCAAGAGCAAGAGATGGAGATTAGTAAGAATCATTGAAAAAGCTAAGTAATAATGTTACAAACAGAATCAAGATTAAAAGTTGCTGATAACACAGGTGCTAAAGAAGTACTAGTGATCAGAGTTCTGGGAGGAACCAGAAGAAGATATGCTTCAGTTGGTGATAAAATCGTTGTTACGATCAAGGATTCTACACCATCAGGAAACGCTAAAAAAGGTCAGGTATCTAAAGCTGTAGTAGTAAGAACTAAAAAAGCAGTAAGAAGAAAAGATGGTTCATACATCAAATTCGACGACAATGCTTGTGTATTACTAAACGCAGCGGGAGAAATGAGAGGAACGCGTGTTTTCGGACCAGTTGCTCGTGAGTTGAGAGACAAAGAATATATGAAAATCATTTCATTAGCTCCTGAAGTACTTTAATTTTTAAAATTTTTAAAAGAAATGTCAAAGTTAAAAATAAAAAGAGGAGATAACGTAATCATTACTACTGGTAAGAAAGATATCAAAGGTAAGACTGGTGAAGTTATTGAAGTGATCAAGAAAGAAGGTAGAGACCCAAGAGTAATCGTTGCAGGACTTAACATCGTTAAAAAACACGTTAAGCCTTCAGCTTCTAATCCTCAAGGAGGAATTACTGAAAAGGAAGCTTCTATTCATATCTCAAACGTAGCTTTAGTTGGTAAAGACGGAAAAGCTATCAAAATCGGTTACAAAATCGAAGGAGATAAGAAAGTAAGAATTAACAAAAAAACGGGTGAAACTTTATAATTTGAATTAACATGGAATTTATAGCAAGACCCAAAAAAGCATATAAAGAAACAATTGTTCCTGCAATGATGGAAGAATTCGGGTACAAGTCAATCATGCAAGTACCTAGATTAGAGAAAATCGTTGTATCACAAGGTTTAGGAGATGCTACTGCAGATAAGAAAATTATTGATTATGCTGTAGAAGAATTGACAAACATCACAGGTCAGAAAGCAGTTGGTACAATCTCTAAGAAAGACGAAGCTGCATTCAAACTAAGAAAAGGTATGCCTGTAGGTGCAAAGGTAACTTTGAGAGCTCACAGAATGTATGAGTTCTTAGACAGACTTACTTCTTCTGCTTTACCACGTATCAGAGATTTCTCTGGTATCAAGGCAGATGGTTTCGATGGTAGAGGTAACTACAACTTAGGTATTACTGAGCAAATTATCTTCCCTGAAATCGTAATTGACAAAGTGAAAAAAATCCAAGGGATGGACATCACTTTCGTAACTACTGCGAAAACAGATAAAGAAGCTAAAGCATTATTAACTCACTTCGGTTTACCATTTAAAAAGAACTAAGAAATGGCTAAAGAATCAATGAAAGCGCGTGAGCGCAAAAGAGAAGCACTAGTTGCTAAATACGCTGCTAAAAGACAAGCTCTTAAAGAAGCTGGTGATTACGAAGGACTTCAAAAATTGCCTAAAAATGCTTCTCCTGTAAGATTACACAACAGATGTAAACTAACAGGTAGACCAAGAGGATACATGAGAACGTTCGGTATTTCCAGAGTAACTTTCAGAGAAATGGCAAACAACGGTCTTATCCCAGGTGTAAGAAAAGCTAGTTGGTAATAATTACTAATTAAAAATCGGGACAATTAAGTTGTCAGGATACTAAAGAATAAAAATATCAGACCGAAGATTTCTGACGTCTGATATTTTAATCTTCAAGTCTTTTCAAAACTGATTGTTCTTTAACCAATAATTTATAAAAGAAAAATGGTAACAGATCCAATTTCAGATTTCCTAACAAGAGTAAGGAACGCACAAAGCGCAGGCCACAAAGTGGTGGAAATTCCTGCATCGAAAATCAAAAAGGAGATTACTAAGATCTTATTTGATCAAGGGTATATCTTAAACTACAAGTTTGAAGATAACGCTGTTCAAGGAGTGATCAAAATCGCTTTAAAGTACGATAAGCAAACCAACAAACCGGCTATCAAGTCTATCCAAAGAGCTTCTAGACCAGGTTTGAGACAGTACAAAGGTTCTACTGAACTTCCAAGAGTACTAAACGGTTTGGGTATTTCTATCATCTCTACTTCTAAAGGAGTAATGACTGACAAGAAAGCTAGAGAAGAGAAAGTAGGCGGTGAAGTAATCTGCTATGTTTATTAATTTTTAATCAGAGGAAAATGTCAAGAATTGGTAAAGCAATTATAACAATTCCAGCTGGAGTTACAATCACTGAAAACAACGGTGTAGTAACTGTAAAAGGAGCAAAAGGAGAACTTTCTCAAGAGCTTACAGCAGGAATTACTATAGAACAAAAAGATGGTGAACTTAACGTAAACAGACCATCTGATTCTAAGCAACACAAAGCGCTTCACGGTTTATACAGAGCGTTAATCAACAACATGATTGTTGGTGTAAATGCAGGTTTCGAAAAGAAACTTGAACTAGTAGGGGTAGGATATAGAGCTTCACACGCAGGTCAAAAACTTGAGTTAGCTTTAGGATTCTCTCACGGTATCGTATTGGAACTTCCAAACGAAGTAAAAGTAGATACATTGACTGAAAAAGGTAAAAACCCAATTATTACTTTAACGTCTCACGACAACCAACTTCTAGGAATGGTAGCTGCAAAGATCCGTTCTTTCAGAAAGCCTGAGCCTTACAAAGGAAAAGGTGTAAGATTCGTAGGAGAAATTGTTAGACGTAAAGCTGGTAAATCTGCTTAATAAATTATAAGTATTATGGCATTAAGTAAATTAGAAAAAAGAATAAGAATCAAAAGAAGAGTAAGAGGGAAAATCTCTGGATCTTCTGAATTGCCAAGATTATCTGTATACAAAAGTAATAAGGAAATTTACGCTCAGTTAATCGATGATAAAAATGGTAAAACTTTAGCATCAGCTTCTTCTAGAGAAAAAGGTGTAGACGCTAAAGGTACTAAGACTGAAGTTTCTGCTGCTGTTGGTAAAGCTATCGCTGCTAAAGCTATCGCTGCAGGAATCGAAAGTATTGTATTTGACAGAAACGGATTCGTATACCACGGTAGAGTAAAAGCTCTAGCTGATGGTGCAAGAGAAGGTGGACTTAAATTCTAATCATTAAATTTCGGAAAATATGTTAGGACTAGATAATATAGAAAGAGTAAAACCGGGAGGATTAGAATTAAAAGATCGTCTCGTAGCTGTTAACAGAGTAACAAAAGTAACAAAAGGAGGTAGAGCTTTCGGATTTTCTGCTATTGTTGTAGTAGGTAACGAAGAAGGTGTTATCGGTTTCGGTTTAGGAAAATCTAAAGAGGTTGCTTCTGCAATTGCTAAAGCAGTTGAAGACGCTAAGAAAAACCTTGTGAAAGTTCCTGTAATGAACCATACTATTCCTCACCAAACTACTGCTAGATACGGTGGTGCAGATATCTTCTTAAGACCTGCTTCTCACGGTACAGGACTTATCGCCGGTGGTGCGGTAAGAGCGGTATTGGAATCAGCTGGTATTCACGATATCCTTTCAAAATCTAAAGGATCTTCTAACCCTCACAACGTAGTGAAAGCTACTTTCAAAGCGTTATTAGACATCAGAAGACCTGAAGAGATCGCTAGAATGAGAGGGATTTCTCTAAGTAAAGTGTTTAACGGTTAATAATTAAAGCAATGGCAACAATTAAAGTAAAGCAAGTAAGAAGCGCTATTGGTAGAACAAAAACCCAAAAGAGAACGCTTGAAGCATTAGGATTAAAAAAACTTCACCAAGTTGTAGAGCACGAAGCTACTCCTTCTATCTTAGGAATGATCGCTGCAGTAAGCCACTTACTTGAAGTTCAAAAATAATTTTATAAAAGAGAAATTAAAATGAATTTAAATAACATACAACCTGCTGCAGGATCTACTTTCAACTCAAAGAGAATTGGTAGAGGTCAGGGTAGCGGAAAAGGAGGTACTTCAACAAAAGGACACAAAGGTCAGAAAGCTAGAGCTGGTTATTCTCAAAAAATCGGTTTCGAAGGTGGACAGATGCCTTTACAAAGAAGATTACCTAAATTCGGATTCAAAAACGTAAACAGAAAAGAGTTTAGAGGAGTTAACCTTGATACTATTCAAACGTTAATCGAGAACAAATCCATCACTGGAGAAATCACGAAAGAAGTTTTAGTAGCAAACGGGATAGTTTCTAAAAACGAATTAGTGAAAATTATGGGTAGAGGAGAATTGAAATCTGCGGTTTCAATCTCTGCTGACAAATTCACTAAATCTGCTGAAGAGCTTATTGCTAAAGCAGGTGGAAAAGCAATTACCTTATAATACTTACTAATGAAAGAATTTATACAAACACTTAAAAATATTTGGAGTCTTAAAGAACTTAGAGATAAAATTCTCTTTACTTTAGGTATTATCCTTGTGTATAGATTCGCATCTTATATCTCGCTTCCTGCAATTAACCTTGCAGAGGTGGGAGATCTCTTAGAGCATTATAAAAATCAAGGCGGTAACAAGCAAGGAGCAGGTCTCCTTGGCTTGCTTTCGTCGTTTACGGGGGGAGCTTTCAGCCACGCTTCCGTAATGGCGTTAGGAATCATGCCTTATATTTCTGCTTCTATTATTGTTCAGTTGATGGGGATGGCTATTCCTTATCTTCAGAAGCTTCAGAAAGATGGAGAGTCAGGTAGAAATACATTGAACCAAATTACAAGATGGTTAACGATTGGAGTTTGTCTGGTACAGGCACCTTCTTACTTAACTTCTATTACTCAATTATTCTTACCGTATGCTCAGTTCCAGTCTGCATACTATGTAGAGCCTAATTCAATCATGTTCTGGTTGCCAAGTATTGTTATTTTGGTTGCCGGTTCAGTATTTGCAATGTGGCTAGGTGAAAAGATTACCGATAAAGGAATCGGAAACGGTATCTCTATCCTTATTATGGTGGGGATCCTTTCAAGATTACCTGAGGCATTCGTACAGGAGATGGCCGTGCAGAACGGAAAAGGAGGAATGGGATCTATCATGATCCTTATTGAAGTATTATTCTGGATGTTGGTAGTTCTTTTAGCAGTAATCTTATCAGTAGCTGTTAGAAAAATTCCAATTCAGTATGTAAGCAGAGCTCAAGCAAGAGGAGGTGTAAACAGAAATCTTATGCAGGGAGCAAGACAATGGATTCCATTGAAAGTAAATGCTGCTGGTGTAATGCCGATTATCTTTGCTCAGGCATTGATGTTCGTACCAGGATTATTAACAAAATTCGATGAGTCTAATACTTTTCTTGCAGGTTTCAAGAATGTTTTTAGCTGGCAGTACAACGTATTGTTTGCGCTATTAATTATTATCTTCTCATTTTTCTATACTGCGATTACAATTCCGGTAAACCAGATGGCTGATGACTTGAAGAGAAATGGAGGTTTAGTACCGAAAGTAAGACCCGGTAAAGAGACCGCTGATTATTTAGATGATATTTTATCAAAAATTACCTTGCCAGGTGCAATTTTTTTATCTATCTTTGCAGTCCTTCCAGCAATTGTGCATGGAAGCTTTGTTCAGACAGATGCGTTTGCCCTATTTTTCGGGGGAACGTCACTATTAATTATGGTGGGTGTAATTTTAGATACAGTTCAACAGATTAATACATATCTGCTGAACCATCACTATGATGGCTTAATGCAGTCTAAATTATCAAGAACGACTGGATATTAATTTATGGCAAAACAAAAACATATTGAACAAGATGGCGTGATCGTGGAAGCACTTTCTAACGCCATGTTCCGTGTAGAGCTGGAAAATGGGCATATCCTTATTGCTCATATCTCCGGCAAAATGAGAATGCATTATATTAAACTTTTACCTGGTGATAAGGTAAAACTAGAAATGTCTCCCTATGATTTAACTAAAGGGAGGATCACATTTAGATATTAAAACAATTAGCCAAATGGAATACACATTCCATTTGGCATTTGTAAAAAATAAATACTATCAAAATGAAAGTAAGAGCATCAATTAAAAAAAGAAGCGCTGATTGCAAAATCGTACGCAGAAAAGGTGTACTATTCGTAATCAACAAGAAGAACCCAAAATTTAAACAAAGACAAGGTTAACATTAAATTATGGCGAGAATTGCAGGTATTGATTTACCAAAAAACAAAAGAGGTGTTATCGGTTTAACTTACATCTATGGAGTAGGAAGAAGTACTTCTTCTGAAATCCTTAAAGCTGCCGGTATCAGCGAAGACAAGAAAGTCAACGAATGGAATGACGATGAATTGGCTGCAATCAGAACATATATCTCTGAAAACGTAAAAGTAGAAGGAGAATTAAGATCTGAAGTGCAATTGAACATCAAGAGATTGATGGACATAGGATGCCAACGAGGAATACGTCACAGACTTGGATTACCTTTAAGAGGCCAGAGAACGAAAAACAACTCTAGAACACGTAAAGGGAAGAGAAAAACTGTTGCTAACAAGAAAAAAGCTAGTAAATAATCGTTAGGAATTATGGCAAAACAAACTAAAGTAGTTAAAAAAAGAAAAGTAAAAGTTGAAGCTATTGGTGAAGCTCATATTCAGGCTTCTTTCAATAACATCATCATTTCTTTAACAAATAAAAACGGAGAGGTTATCTCTTGGGCTTCTGCCGGTAAAATGGGTTTCAGAGGTTCTAAAAAGAATACTCCATTTGCTGCTCAGATGGCAGCTGAAAATTGCTCTGCTGTAGCTCACGAAGCTGGTTTAAGAAGAGTAAAGGTGTTTGTGAAAGGTCCAGGTGCAGGTAGAGAATCTGCTATCAGATCTATCCACAATTCAGGAATTGAAGTTAGCGAAATCATTGATGTGACTCCTATGCCACACAATGGATGTAGACCACCAAAAAGAAGAAGAGTTTAATTTTTAGAATTTACCCATTATGGCAAGATATATTGGACCTAAAACTAAGATTGCTAGAAAGTTTGGTGCTGCAATCTACGGAGATGATAAGAACTTCGAAAAAAGAAAAAACCAACCGCCAGGACAACACGGTCCTAACAAAAGAAGAGGTGCTAAAAAATCAGAATATGCAGTTCAGTTAGCTGAAAAACAAAAAGCTAAATATACTTACGGTATTTTAGAAAGACAGTTTGCTAACTTATTTGACAAAGCACACAGAAGTAAAGGTGTAACAGGGGAAGTTCTATTACAACTTTGTGAATCAAGATTGGATAACGTAGTATACAGATTCGGGTTTGCAAAAACTAGATCTGGAGCTAGACAATTAGTTTCTCACAGACACATCACTGTGAACGGAGAAATTCTTAATATCCCTTCTTACTTGGTAAAAGCTGGTGATGTAATCGCTGTAAGAGAAAAGTCTAAGTCTCTTGAAGTTGTTACCAATGCATTGGCTTCTAAGTCAAACTATGAGTGGTTACAATTCAACGATGAGAAGAAAGAAGGAACTTTCGTTTCTGCTCCTGAAAGAATCCAGATTCCGGAGGACATTAAGGAAAACCTTATCGTCGAACTTTACTCTAAATAATTTTTTAATCAAATTTTTGCTCAACCCAATAATATGGCAATTTTACAATTCATAAAACCCGATAAAGTAATTTTACTTAACTCTGATGAATTTAAAGGTCAATTTGAATTCAGACCTTTAGAACCAGGTTTCGGGCTTACAATCGGTAATGCTTTGAGAAGAGTGTTGCTTTCTTCTCTGGAAGGATACGCTATTTCATCTATCAAAATAGAAGGTGTAGAGCACGAATTTTCAACTATTCCAGGAGTAATCGAAGACGTTACCGAAATTATTCTTAACCTTAAGCAGGTAAGATTAAAAGCTGCAGCAGAAGGCCAGGCTAACGAGCAGGTTGTTGCTAAAGTTTCAGGTCAAACGGTTATTACTGCTGGTGATTTAGGAAAGTCTATCAATGGATTTGAGGTTCTGAACCCAGATTTAGTGATTTGCAACCTAAACAGTGATGTAACTTTCGAAATTACTTTCAATATTGAAAAAGGAAGAGGGTATGTTCCTTCTGAACAAAATAAATCAAACAATGCTCCTGTAGGAACTATTGCTATTGACTCTATTTTTACGCCGATCAAGAAAGTACAATACAGCATTGAAAATTATCGTGTAGAGCAAAAAACAGACTACGAAAAACTTGTATTAGATATAGAAACTGACGGGTCTATCAGCCCTCAGAATGCTTTAACTGAAGCTTCTAAGATATTAATTTATCACTTCATGTTATTCTCTGATGAGAGAATCACGCTTGAAACTGAAGCTGTAAAAGCATCTATCCAGTACGATGAAGAAACTCTTCACACAAGACAACTTCTTAAGTCTAAATTAGCAGATATGGATCTTTCTGTAAGAGCCCTTAACTGTCTGAAAGCAGCTGAAGTAGAAACTCTTGGAGAATTGGTTTCTTACAGTAAGTCTGATTTGATGAAATTCAGAAATTTTGGTAAAAAATCTTTGACAGAACTAGAAGAATTAGTGCATTCAAAAGGTCTTAACTTCGGTTTCGACGTTGCAAAATATAAGTTAGACGCTGATAAATAATTAATAATGAGACACGGTAAAAAATTCAATCACTTAGGAAGAACAGCTTCTCACAGAAGTGCTTTACTTTCTAATATGGCTTGTTCTCTAATTGAGCATAAAAGAATCAACACTACTGTAGCTAAAGCTAAAGCTTTAAGAGTATATGTTGAGCCTCTATTAACAAAAGCAAAAGAAGATACTACACATAACAGAAGAGTAGTATTCTCTTATCTTCAAAATAAATTTGCGGTTGCTGAATTATTCAGAACTGTAGCTCCTAAAATCGCTGAAAGAAACGGTGGTTATACAAGAATCATTAAGACAGGTTTCAGACCAGGTGATGCTGCTGATATGGCTCTTATCGAATTAGTAGATTTCAACGAGCTTTACAACCCTAATGCTGAAGAGAAAAAAGCTACAAGAAGAAGCAGAAGATCAACTGCTGCACCTAAAAAAGCTGAAGCTGTAGTAGCTGAAGCACCTGCAGTAGAAGAGAAAGTAGAAGAAGCTAAAGCTGACACTACTGAAGAAAAAACTGAAGAATAATATTCATTCAGAAATATAAATAAAAACCATCCGTTTTCGGATGGTTTTTTTATTTTCCATAATATAGCCGGATTAGCTAAAATATAGACTTAATATGTACTATAGAAATGAAATGTCCCTCAATATTGAAGGACACTTTTTTATTTAGATCTTTGTTCTTTTCAGTTCAATAATATTATTACCCTGTTCAAGGTGAAGACTGTCTCCTTTTACCCTTGCGGTCATATCATCTTTCTTATAAATGGTTTCATCCCCTTTGGTTTCCGATTTAGGTAATGTAAATGTTTTCTTATTGCTGGTAATAGCTACTGTACTTTCTTTCGGGTCGTTTTTGAATATTACCTTTACCAATGTTCCATCGGTAGCTTTATAAACAAAATCTGTTTTCTCAGTTTTCTGACCATTGATATCTACTGTCGAAGAACTTTGCGTTACAGAATCTATTTTTCCATTATGGTCTGTAACTACAGTTTCTGAACTGTCTGTTTTGATAACGCTTTTGTTTCCGCTTTCACTTTTTTTACAGCTGACTACAGCTAATGCCAATACAGCACTTAATGCTAAGAGACTTTTTTTCATGATTATATTATTTGATATTCAATATGATTTTTATACTTTAATTTTACAAAAATCATGCCTTACAATATGAGAAATTTTAACCGATATTTATGCATTATTCTTTTATTTTTCTCCTTGAATACTGTGTTTTCACAGAAGGGAAATTTTGAAATTAAAGATGGACATTTCTTCCTGAACGGAAAACCATTTACCATATACTCCGGTGAAATGCATTATCCGAGAGTTCCTTCAGAATACTGGAAGCATCGCCTGGAGATGATGAAAGCTATGGGGTTGAATACTGTTACCACCTATGTATTTTGGAATTATCATGAAGAAACACCGGATAAATGGAATTTTACAGGTGAGAAAAATTTACAGAAGTTCATCAGGACAGCACAGGAAGTCGGCTTATACGTCATTATCCGGCCCGGGCCTTATGTTTGTGCAGAATGGGAATTTGGCGGATATCCGTGGTGGCTGCAGAAAAATAAAGATCTGGAAATAAGAAGAGACAACAAAGCCTTTTTAGAAGAGTGCCAGAAATATATCAGTCAGCTGGCAAAACAGATCGTACCTCTTCAGATTAACAATGGAGGTCCCGTAATTATGGTACAGGCAGAAAATGAATTTGGATCTTATGTCGCCCAAAGAAAAGATATTCCCCTGGAAGAACATAGAAAATACAGCCATAAGATTAAAGATATGCTATTGAAAAGTGGTATTTCTGTACCATTATTTACTTCAGACGGGAGCTCGCTTTTTAAAGGGGGTTCCATTGAAGGAGCTTTACCCACTGCGAATGGAGAAAGTGATATTGCTGTTTTAAAGAAAAGTATCAATGAATATAATGGGGGGAAAGGCCCATATATGGTTGCAGAATATTATCCCGGCTGGCTTGATCACTGGGCAGAACCATTTGTGAGGGTTTCTGCAGAAGAAGTGCTGAAGCAAACAAAACTGTACATAGAAAATGGCATTTCTTTTAATTACTATATGATTCATGGAGGAACCAACTTTGGGTTTACCAGCGGTGCCAATTACGATAAGGATCATGACATCCAGCCGGATCTTACAAGTTATGATTATGACGCTCCTATCAGTGAAGCAGGATGGACAACTCCTAAATACAATGCATTAAGAGAAGTTTTTCAAGCTATCAATAAAAGTAAACTTCCGGATGTTCCAAAACCCGTAAAGGTCATCACCATTCCACAAATAAAATTTTCAAAAGTAAATTCTCTGTTTGATCTTACCGACCATCAGAAACCTATTATTAGTGACCAGCCCCTTACATTTGAAGATCTGAACATCGGAAACGGATATATTCTTTACAGAAGAAAGTTTGACAAAGATTATAAAGGAATATTGGAAATAAACGGTCTGCGTGATTATGCGAATGTTTATATCAATGGCCAATGGAAAGGTGAATTGAACAGAGTACATAAAAAGTATGATCTTGATATTGAAATAAAATCCGGAGACCGGCTGGAAATTCTGGTTGAAAATATGGGCAGAATCAATTATGGAGCAGAGATTGTTCATAATCTAAAGGGAATTATAAGTCCCGTAAAAATTAATGGTACTGAAATTTCCGGAAATTGGGAAATGCTTCCCCTGCCTTTTGAAAGCTTCCCAAAACATAATTTTAAAAAGAGAGATATTGCTTTTCACTCACCCGTAATTCAGGAAGCAGAATTTATGCTTGATGAAACAGGAGATACTTTTCTGGATATGAGAAATTTTGGAAAAGGTATTGTTTTTATCAATGGGAGAAATGTAGGAAGATACTGGAGTACTGCAGGTCCCCAACAAACCCTTTATATTCCCGGAGTGTGGCTGAAAAAAGGAAAAAACCGCATTCAAATCTTTGAACAGATCAAATTCCATAATACCATAAGCAGTATTGATCATCCTATTCTTGATCAGATTGTAAAATAACTGTTAGTGTAAAGTGTTTTTATTGTTTCTTATTGGCTTTATCTTTAAATTTATTGTGAAATATTTAGGCATATATTGTTTTTGGAATGAAAAATTGATTAAATTTAATAAAGTCTAAAAGACTGAACGATAACTTCAAACTCAAACAATAATATTACACAAACGTGTAATTGATTTCAATCTGTTTTCTGTTGAAATTTGCTTCAAACAAACAAAGTCATGAGCATTTCCATAGCCATAGTAGAAGACGAGAAAAACTACAACAATGCGTTGAAGAAGGTCATCAATTATCAGAAGGATATGAAAGTGATCGCTCAGTTCTTTGATGGCAATGATGCTATAACGAATTTACCTGATATTTCTCCTGACGTTGTGATGATGGATATCCAGTTACAGGATATGCTCGGAATCGAAATCATAGAAAAATTACGAAAAGAAATGCCCGATACACAGTTTATCATGTGTACCAGCTTTGATGATGATGAAAAGATTTTTAATTCTTTAAAGGCAGGCGCTATGGGATATCTGGTAAAAGGCGAAAGTATGGATAAGATTCTTTCCTCAATACGGGACGTATATCAGGGAGGTGCTCCTATGAGTTTTTCTATTGCAAGAAGGGTATTGAATCATTTCGAGAAGAAACTTCCTGAGATAAAAGGTTTTGATGAACTTACAGAGCGTGAAAAAGAAATCCTTGAACTCCTTTCCCAGGGGCTTCTTTACAAAGAGATTGCAGATAAAAAATTCATCAGTATTGATACCGTTAAAAAACACGTAGGAAATATCTATAGAAAACTCCACGTCAACAATAAAGTGGAGGCAGTCAATAAATTTAATCAATCAAAAAACTAAGAAATTATGGAAAATTCAAATGCAACAAGTCAGGTAATCCCTGATGATAATTTAACTTACAGAGAAGGTCCTATCGGTAATAAACTTGAACAGCTGGTTGAAGATGTGTCGGAAATTAGGCCAATCAGCCACATTCTGGCAAAAAGTTTTATTGACAGTGCTAAAAAGGGAGTTTTGCTATTTATGCAAAATCAAAATGTGAATTTTAATCTCGGAGGTATTTATGCTGTAAAACATTCATTACTGAAAAATATTTGTGACCTCATGAATGATATTAAAGCGACCTATTTAACATTCACTTTCGTACAGATAGATCCACAGGATTCCAGGTTGCGACTTTCACCTTATTCTGAAAACAAAGTGATCTACATGGTGGCCTCTTTGCAAACAGAGGGGAAAAATACCATTGATGAGCATAATTATCTTATCATTAATGCCAATCAGGATTTTTCACTTAAGGATCTGAAAATTTCCGATGAGAATGTAAAAGCACTTTATGATTTTTATCTTCAGAATGCACATCAGGTATTGACCAATTATTTAGGGCGAAATAATACACGTTATATCAGTTATCATATCGTTGATCTGATAGATACCTTATCAAAAGATCGTAGTGATACATTTATCATCAATCTTTGCGAGATCAGTGATGTCAAGAAAGTGATTTTTGAAAATAATCTTGGAGATAAATTTCGGGAAGACCAATATAAAAAACACTTTGAAACCCACGAAAAACAAATGACGCTGGTTTTTAGCACAGACAAGGGATATTACGATATGGGCTCATTATATCCTTAAGATGTTGATCCAGATAATTTATATTGCAGTACTCTTGGCGGCTACTGTAAAGTCTATAGTTTTAGCTGGAAAGAAAGGTTTTTCCAGCCAAAACTATTTTGCGGTATTTTTGTTTCTGTCGCTTTGCCTGGAGCTGTATGGCCATTATAAAATATTCAATAAAGAATTTGACTTTGCTTATCTGTTTAATTATTACAGCATTTTTTTGATTATTTTTTTTGGCATCTACTATGCTAAAATTTTCCCCCGGAAACTCAGTGTATTTTCCCGGTATGTTCTGATGGCCATACTTGCGTATATTATTCTCTTTGTAAAGTTTTATAGTGATAACTATGAAAATACATTAGGAATATTAGTATGCTTTTATTTCATCATTAATGTGTTGGTTTGGTTGTACATCAGACTGAAAAATTTTGACGAAATAAAAATTCTGGACGATCCGCATTTCTGGGTTTCCTGTGGTTTGCTTTTCTGGAGTATCTTTTTTATTTTCAGATCTATTCCCATGTTTTTCCTTCAGGATAATGATCCCGGGCTTCTGCACATCTTGAAAGTGATGCAGTATTGTGTTAATATCATTATGTATGGATTGTTCTATATTGCTTTAAGGAAATTTGAAAATAAAAAAACAATATGAAACAGCTGCCGGATACCATACGATTGGCTTATATTATGGCTGTTATTTTGTTAATAACTTTCGTCATCTTTATTGTTTTAATAGTTGTTCTGTATAATAAAAGACAGCTCTTTTTTATTCAGCAGCAACAGCTCAAAGAAGCAGAACACCAAAACCAGCTTCTCCAGAAAGAGCTGGAAAAACAAAAAATACTGGAGCAGGAACGGGAACGTATCTCTCATGATATGCACGATGATCTTGGAGCCGGAATTTCAGCATTGAAACTTCAGGCAGAATTTTTAAAACAGAAAGCTGAAGATGATGATCTGCAGAATGATATCGATGAGCTTCTGGAAACCTCTGAACAAATGAATATCTCCATGAGGGAAATGCTCTGGAGTCTGAACTCAGGAAATGATACATTGGGAAGCTTTATCGATTATGCGGTCCTTTATACGGGGAACTTTTTAAAGAAAACAAAAATCAGGGTGTATTCAGAATGCGAAGATATCATTGCAGAAGCACCCATCTCTACGGAAATGAGGCGCAATCTTTTTCTCTGCTTAAAAGAAGCTGTCAACAATGTGTACAAACACAGTCATGCGGATACTTTGAAACTTTCATTTTCGCAGAAAGAAAATAAGTTTTCTATGAAAATTTCCGATAACGGAAACGGAATTCCTGATGGGCAGAGAGAAGGTAACGGCCTTAGAAATATGAAACGAAGAATGAATGAATTATCAGGAGAATGTATAATCATATCCGAAAACGCCGGAATCTGTTTGGTGTTCAACATAACACTATAAATACCCCTTTTGTGTAATTGACGGGTTTGTTTTTTAGAGATAAATTTGGTATATAAAATTAAAAGCCATGAAAACTCTTATTAACGACAGTATTGGAGATTTGGAAGCTGCTTTAAAAAATAACAGTGATCTTCAGGAGAAGTTCAAAACAAATCCTATAGAGGCTATTAAAAATGTAGAAATAAGAAATCCAAAGGATACAGATTATTGGATTTACAGGATTATTGTCCTGATGCTCGGGCTGGCAGTCATTGCAATTATTGCAGGGCTTATTCTCATTGCTTACTGGAATGAAGGCTCTTCTAAAGATAATCAGCTGGTCACGATCTTTGCTACCATTTCATCAGGAGCAATAGGGGCGTTGGCAGGTCTTTTATCGCCTACTCCCAGAAAATAAAAATAACTTCACATATCGTATAACAAAACCCACTTTTTAAGGTGGGTTTTGTTATAGCCTTCTATTTTTAAACCCCTGATCTGTTACCGCAAAAATTAGGAATTATCATAATATAAATTAACTAAAATTTAACTTGGAATAATTTCAAAAAAATACTGTGAAATACCCTTAAAAGTTAAATTTTGATTAAATTTGTCTAAACTAAAAAAAATAAAAAATGAGTGCAATTTCTTACATAGAAGCAAGACAGATTTTAGATTCCAGAGGAAATCCTACCATTGAAGTAGATGTATTTACAGAAAGCGGAGCAATGGGCCGTGCAGCTGTACCTTCAGGAGCATCTACAGGAGAACACGAGGCGGTAGAATTACGTGACGGTGGTTCAGAATATCTGGGGAAAGGAGTTCTGAAAGCTGTTGAAAATGTAAAAGAAGTAATTGCAGAGAATTTAGTAGGACAGCCGGTTTTTGAACAAAACTATATTGATCAGATCATGATTGATCTTGACGGAACACCAAACAAAGGAAATCTTGGTGCTAACGCTATCCTTGGTGTTTCTCTGGCCGTAGCAAGAGCAGCAGCAGCAGAATTGGGAATGCCTCTTTATAAATATGTAGGGGGAGTGAACGCAAACACACTTCCTGTTCCAATGATGAATGTAATCAACGGTGGATCTCACTCAGATGCTCCTATCGCATTCCAGGAATTCATGATTATGCCGGTAAAAGCAGATTCTTTCTCTCATGCATTGAGAAAAGGAACTGAAATTTTCCACAATCTAAAGTCTATTCTTCATTCAAGAGGATTATCTACTGCGGTAGGTGACGAAGGTGGTTTTGCACCTACTTTCAAAGGAACTGAAGATGCTTTGGATACTTTACTTCAGGCTATTGAAAAAGCAGGTTATAAGCCAGGTGATGACATTATGTTAGCACTAGACTGTGCAGCTTCTGAATTCTACAAAGACGGAATCTATGATTACAGAAAATTCCAGACTCCGGATGCAGCTCAGTTTTCAAGCAGCGAGCAGGTTTCTTACTTAGCGGAGCTGGCAGCAAAATATCCAATCATTTCTATCGAAGATGGTATGCAGGAAAACGACTGGGAAGGTTGGAAAATGTTAACGGATAAAATCGGCGACAGAGTACAGCTGGTAGGAGACGACTTATTTGTAACCAACGTAGAAAGACTATCCAGAGGAGTAAAAGAAAATATTGCCAACTCTATCCTTGTAAAAGTAAACCAGATCGGTTCTCTTTCTGAAACAATGGCTGCAGTACAAATGGCTCAGAACAACAAATTCACTTCAGTAATGTCTCACAGATCAGGAGAAACTGAAGATTCTACAATTGCTGATTTAGCCGTAGCAATGAACTGCGGACAGATCAAAACAGGTTCGGCTTCAAGATCAGACAGAATGGCAAAATACAACCAGCTGTTGAGAATTGAAGAAGCTTTAGGCGAAACTGCAATTTTCCCAGGGTTGGAAGCTTTTAAAATCAAAAGATAATTAATCGAATTTATAAATAACGGCAAGCGAAATTTTTAGTTTGCCGTATTTTATGGAAAGTGGTATATTTAAAAAAAATAAATAAATAATGTCAGACAACAAAGTAATATTGAATTACGACGGTAATTCATATGAATATCCAATCGTGGATAGCACTATCGGAGACAGAGGGATTGATATTTCAAAATTAAGAGACCAGACAGGTTTAATCACTCTGGATTTAGGTTACAAAAATACAGGAGCTACTATTAGCGACATCACTTACTTAGACGGAGATAAAGGAGAATTATTCTACAGAGGTTATCCAATTGAGCAGATTGCTGAAAAATCTAACTTCACGGAAGTAATGTATCTTTTATTACATGGAGAATTACCTACTCAGGATCAGTTTACTTCATTCGACAACAATATTAAAAAATATAACTTCATCGCAGACGAAATGAAAAAGATCATTGATGTTTTTCCTCGTTCTGCTCACCCTATGGGAGTTTTATCTTCTTTAACTTCTGCTTTGACTGCTTTCAATCCAAAAGCTGTTAACGTAAACTCTAAAGAAGAGATGGATCACGCTGCTGAGCTTATGATCGCTAAGTTCTCTCACCTTTGTGCATGGACTTACAGAAAAACTCAAGGTTTACCTTTAAACCACGGTGATAACAACCTGAACTACGTAGAGAACTTCTACAAAATGGCATTCAGATTACCAAACGCTGATTTCGAAATTGATCCAGTAGTAGTAAATGCTTTAGATAAATTATTAATCCTTCACGCAGACCACGAACAAAACTGTTCTACTTCTACAGTAAGAATGGTAGGTTCTGCTCACACTGGTCTTTTCGCTTCTATCTCTGCCGGGGTATCTGCACTTTGGGGACCACTTCACGGTGGTGCTAACCAGGCGGTAATCGAAATGCTTGAATTGATCGAAAAAGACGGAGGTGATGTATCTAAATATGTTGCTAAAGCTAAAGATAAAGCTGATAATTTCCGTCTAATGGGATTCGGACACAGAGTGTACAAAAACTTCGACCCAAGAGCAAAAATCATCAAGAAAGCTGCTGACGATATTCTTACAGCATTAGGTATCCAGGATAAAGCTCTTGACATTGCAATGCAGTTGGAAAGAGTAGCGCTGGAAGATGAGTACTTCGTAGAAAGAAAGCTATATCCAAACGTAGACTTCTACTCAGGTATTATCTACAGAGCATTAGGAATTCCTACAGAAATGTTCACAGTAATGTTTGCATTAGGAAGACTTCCGGGATGGATTTCTCAGTGGAAAGAAATGAGATTGAAAGGAGACCCAATCGGAAGACCAAGACAGGTTTACCAAGGTGCTCAGGAAAGAAACTACATCGACATCGCAAGCAGATAATATTTGCTTATACCATAAAAGAATCCCAAAGCTTGCTTTGGGATTCTTTGTTTTACAACTTATTCAGTAATGGTTAAGGCTGCAATAAGGTTGTCTTCAATCCTGAAATAAAACTTAAGAAGTACCGGACTGCCGTCAAAAGATCCTGAAATATTGATCTTCAGAAGAATAGTATCATCCTTCGTCAGGAAGTCTTTCACCTCAAATAACGTTTTAAATTCATTATTAGAGTTCTGATTCCATTCTCTGATTTCATCTTTTCCTATATATATTTTTCCTTCATCAAATACGGATGCCTGTTCAGAAAAACAACTGGCAAAAGTTGTACTGTCAAAAAGTTCCTGTGCCTTTAAAAAATCCTGTAAAATGGTAGGTAAATTCATATTATTATTTTTAAATGATTAAACAGTAGGGATAGTACCACCATCTATTACATATTCGGTTCCTGTTAAATATTGTGCCCGTGGAGAAACTAAAAAACCAACAAATTCTGCAATATCTTCTGGCTGGGCAGGTTTGCCGATAGGAATTCCACCCAGTGCATTCATAACACTTTGAGTTGCTTCTTCAATGGATATTTTAGAGCTGTCCGCAATACGTTCCATCATACGCGTAGAAGCTGAAGTCATGATCCAGCCCGGAGAAACAGTAAGTACACGAACTCCCTTCGGAGAAACTTCTTTTGATAGACCTTTGCTGTAATTGATCAGTCCGGCCTTAGCAGCAGCATAAGGTAATGTGGAATCAAATAAAGGCAGCCTTCCCTGAATGGATGCAATATGTATGATCACTCCTTCTTTTCGTTCCAGCATCTGCGGCAGAAATCCTCTGTCTAAACGAACGGGTGCCAGCAAATTGGTCTGAATTGTATTTTCCCAGTCTTCATCACTCAGAACAGAGAAGCCGCCACCAGGAGTTTCTGAGCCGCCCAATGTATTAATTAAAATATCAAGCTTCCCAAAAGTAGATAACACTTCTTTTACCAGTTTTTCCGTGTCTTTTGCCTTACTCAGATCTCCTGAAATAAAATGAAGCTGATTATCCATCTCTTCAGACCGGTTTCTTGCAGTAATAATTACAGTGGCGCCAGCGGTGAGTAATCTCTCAGCAATAGCTTTTCCGGTTCCTTTTGTCCCTCCGGTTACCAAAGCAATCTTACCTGATAATTCATTGTTGAAATTAAATGATTCTGTCATGATTTCTTTTTGTACAAATTTCAGGAGTATGACAGGCTCTTACAAGTACGGTCTTACGAATCCCATAGGGATAAATTAATCCCCTATTGTGATCTCATTTCATTGTGTTACATTTGTTTTATGTATGAAAGAAAAATCCCACCCAATCTGAACTGCGGGCTTGATCTGATTGCTGAGGTGCTCTATGGCAAATGGAAAATTCGTTTGCTATGGTTTATTAATGAAGGATTTCAAAGACCCAGTGAATTGCAGCGGAAAATTCCGGATGCTTCCCGCAGAGTGTTGAATGTTCAGCTAAAAGAACTGGAAGAGCATGAACTAGTCACAAAGAAGATTTATCCCGTTGTGCCTCCAAAAGTAGAATACAGGCTTACAGAATTTGGACAGACTTTGATTCCGGTGATTGGCACATTAGGGAAATGGGGAGATGACCATGAAGAACGTTTACGGATATTGATATTGAGAAGGCTTGAAAACTTGTCACAAAGCGAGAGAAACAATACCTGATATTAGCTTTTTTGATTTAATCTCAGGTGAAGAATCTATAAAATAATAGAAGAAAGCCTGCTTAAAAAAGCAGGCTTTCGTTTTTTATTAAGGACATTGGCATCTGTCACATGTCCAGATATAACAATTTCCTGCATCATCCCACTCGCAGCATCTTCTGCCAGTTGAAATCGGAGCACCTCCCATTACAGATTTTTGTTGGTCTCTTCCTAATTTTTGTGCGTTTTTCAGCACCGGATTGTTCTTGTTCATGACTTTGATTTTTGGTGTTAATAGTTATGTTTTAGGGTCTATAATTTCGCGAAAATTATATCACTAATATAGGAAATTAAATAATATAAATATCTGTTTTTTTATTCTTATGTAGATGGAAAATAGTAAGTTGTAGATGTTTTTGGAGCTATTCACTACAGTTGGCCGGACAGACAAGGAAATTTTGTTGAAGGGTGTTCGTTTTGGCGATCAAATTTAATACATAAAATAATCCAAAAGTTTTACAGGTAGAGACCTTTACTTATATTTGTAGTATTGCATAAATCTTTATGAGACTAAACATTAAAAACGAAACGGGTAGGCTGAAGTCAGTAGTTCTAGGCCAGCCTAATTCACTGGGAGCAGTTCCCACACTAGAGGAAAGTTATGACGCAAAGTCATATTACTCAATCGAACACAACATTTATCCTAAAGAAGAGGATATTATTAATGAAATGAACGCTTTTGAAGCAGTTTTAAAAAAGTATGACGTTGAAGTACTGCGTCCAAGTATCATCAAAGATTACAACCAGGTTTTCTCAAGAGATGTAGCCTTTGTGATTGACGATAAGATGATCATTTCCAATGTGATCGCGGACAGAGCAGACGAGCAGGAAGCATACAAAAGCGTTTTTGAGAAAGTAGCATGGAGAAAGATCATCAACCTTCCGGAAACAGCACATATTGAAGGAGGAGATGTAATCGTATGGAATGATTTTCTTTTTATCGGAACCTGCTTCAGTGAAGATTACAGAAACTATAAGACGGCAAGAACAAATGAATATGCCATTGAAATCTTAAAAGAATATTTTCCAAAGAAAAGAATTATTGACCTGGAACTGAAGAAAAATGATAAAGTTCCGTTTGAAGGCATTCTGCATTTGGACTGTACATTTAATCCCATAGGAGAAGACAAATGTATTATTTATAAAAATGGATTCGTAGATGAAAGTGATTACCGCTTGATCATCGATATTTTCGGAGAAGAAAACTGCTTCCATATCAATGACGAAGAAATGTTTGAAATGTTCCCGAATATCTTCTCAATTGCTCCTGATGTAGTAGTTTCAGACAAAGCATTTACAAGAATGAATGACCATTTGAGAAACGTATGGGGAATGACCGTTGAAGAAATCCCTTACAGAGAAATCTCTAAAATGGGTGGTTTGCTGAGATGTTCTACAATGCCGCTTGTGAGAGAATAATGGAGTAGGAGTGTTTGAGAGTGGGAGAGTTTTAAGGCCTGAGAGTTATAGTGTTGGTAGGCTTGAATATTTTTTTAATTTTAAATAAATATTAGGTATGTCAACAATTAAATTTCATCAGGACTTAAAAGTTTATCAAAAATCATTTGAAACAGCACAACTGATTTATGAATTCTCAAAATCCTATCCAAAAGAAGAACTTTATTCACTTACAGATCAGATAAGAAGATCATCAAGATCTGTAACTGCAAATATTAGTGAAGCTTGGGGAAAAAGAAGATATGAAAAATCCTTCATCGCTAAGCTTACAGATTCAGAGGGAGAAGCAAGAGAAACCCAAACATGGCTTCAATTCGCTTTTGCTTGTAAGTACATAAATGAAGAGCAATATGATCATTTGCACAAAGAATATAATCAAATAATAGGAATGTTAGTTAACATGATGAGTCAGTCAGAAAAATGGTGTTCATTTTCTTCTGTGAATAAAGAAGAGAATAATTTGTAAAACGCTGTTCAGACACTCAAACTCTAATACACTAATACCCTCAAACATATAAAAAATGCAAACAACAGATACAGTATTAATGATAGAACCGATCGCATTCGGTTATAACGCTGAGACAGCGAAAAATAATTATTTTCAGGTAGAACAGACAGGTTCTGATATCCAGTCAAAAGCTTTGGCAGAGTTTAATACCTTTGTCGGAAAGCTGAGAGAAAAGGGAATTAATGTAATTACTATAAAAGATACTTTGGATCCACATACACCGGATTCTATTTTCCCAAACAACTGGGTAAGTTTTCACAAGGACGGAAAAGTGGTTTTATATCCGATGTTCGCTTCCAACAGAAGAGTGGAAAGAAGAGAGGATATTATTGAAAGCATCCAGAATCAGGGATTCGAAGTGGCGGAGATTGATGACTGGTCTTTCTCGGAAACTCAGGGGCATTTCCTGGAAGGAACAGGAAGTATGATTTTCGATCACGATAACAAAATTGCTTACGGATCTGTTTCTTTGAGACTGGATGAAAAACTGTTCAGAGAATTCTGTACAAAATTCGGATTTACTCCCGTTGTTTTCCATTCTTTCCAGACCGTAGGAACAGAAAGACTTCCCATCTATCATACTAACGTAATGATGTGTGTGGCAGATCAATTTGTTGTAATCTGTCTTGATTGTATTGATGATGAGCTGGAAAGAGAAAAAGTAGTGGAAACCATTAAAGGATCAGGAAAAGAAATCATCGAAATTTCAGAAGAGCAGATGCAGCAGTTTGCAGGAAATATGCTTCAGGTTCAGAATAAAGACGGTGAGAAGTTCCTGGTGATGAGCCAGACAGCCTATCAGTCTTTATCTTCAGAACAGGTTGCAGCTATAGAAAAATACTGCGAAATTATCTATTCAGACCTGAATACCATTGAAGTAAATGGAGGAGGAAGCGCAAGATGTATGCTTGCTGAGGTTTTTCTTCCAAAAAAATAATATATTTACGAAAAAATTAATTGAACCCATTATCAAGTAAAGGTTTACATATTCTTCTGACTTTGGAAACAGAGTCAGAAGATTTGTTATTAGACAGCAAAGGTTTTCTGACGTTTACAGAAGATATTCTGAAAACTAAAGAAGTAGAAATTGTAGGAGTTACCAATCATATTTTTGAGAATGATAGTTTTACTTCTGCAGTGATCCTTAAAGAGTCTCACCTTTGTATCCACACGTGGCCGGAATTTAAACAGCTTACTTTTGATGTTTTTCTTTGTAATTATTCACAGGACAATACCACAAAAGTAGAGCAGATTGCAGATGAAGTGGTTCAGTATTTTAAAGCTAATACCATTCAGAAACACAAAATTTACAGATAAAAAATGCACTATGTCTGCCCAGCATGCGAATCAGAAAATACATTAGATCTCACTTTTCCTATAGAAGAATATGTTTGTAAAACCTGCTCTTATCTCATTGATGTAGCGGGAAATAAAAAGACTAAACATTTGAAAGTACCGACAGAAAACGTTGTATTGGACGTCGGACAGAAAGGAAAAATTGAAGATGTAGAATATACGGTCGTTTCAATTACAGTCAAAAAATACGGAAACAGTATTTTCTGGCGGGAATATTCTTTAAAAGACAGCAAAGGAAATGATGCTTTCCTGAGTGAAAGTGATGGACATTGGGTTTTTCTGATCTCAATGCATCCTGATGATTTTAAAAGTAAAAATTCGAAATTACCTACCTATGCCGGGCGAACTTATCGCTGGTACGAAAATACTCCATGCACTATTGATGCTGCTGCCGGTTTTTTTGATGAACACCTTGATTTCAGCGTTGCGACCTACAAAGAATATGTCAACGGAACCCGTATGATCTCTCAGGAAAAGACCGCTAAGAAAAGCCAGTACTTCTACGGCGTTCACATTTCAAAACATGATGTCAAAAGAGCTTTTAAAATAGCTCACATGCCGTATTATACAGGAGTTGGGATTGTTCAGCCTTATTATTTTGATATGAAACAGGCTTTGAACATCTTTTGTGTAGCCGCATTAATGATATGTCTGCTTCAGCTCTACGTATATATATCACGAACTAACGAAACCGTTTTTGCGGAGACAATCAATTTTGCTGATGTAAAAGACAAAGAAATGGTCAGCAAAAGTTTTAACCTTTCAGGAGGCTCTGCACCATTAAAAGTGAATGCATTTTCAGGAGTTGATAATTCCTGGGCAAATATCCAGTTGAGTCTTGTGAATGAAAAGACCAATGAAATTATCTATACCTCCAAAGATATCGAGCAATATCATGGTTACGAAGATGGAGAAAGCTGGTCAGAAGGAAGTCAGTCCGAAGATTTTAATCTCTGTGGGGTAGGCTCCGGAAAATATCACTTCATTATTTCCGCCGAAAAAGAAGGTGGCTTACCTTCTTTTTCAGGTCTTACGTCGCCTGATTCAAAGGTCATGATATCACGGGATAAATCAGGAATCATTGAGATTACTGATATATTCAAGGTGCAGACTAAAACCTTTACAGACGGACAGACGCTGGAAAAAGATACCTCGGAAGTAATCAGACTTGCCAAAGCATCGTTCGGAACTCAAAAGCTGGACTCCCTGATTAATACTGAAGCACTTAAACTCACTACAGACCCCATTTCAAGCAATACCTATGTACAGCTCAAAGCAACCTGGCTCCCTGTCTCATTCTGGAACTTCGGATTTATTTTATTCATAATGATTGTTCTCTTTGTAGCGATGTGGATAGGAAGACATTTCTTTAATGTGAATAAATGGAAGAACAGTTCAAATACCCCTTATGCCACATCATGATAATTAATATTTTAAATTACATAAGACAAAACTGGATACTCTGCATGATCGGTGGATTCTGCCTGATCTGGTTTGTATACCTTACGTACCAGGGAAATCAGGTATGCGACTGTGCCAAAACGGAAACATACCGCGACGGAACCACAAGAAGCCATTCCAGAGTAGGATTCTACAGATACTATCACAAATAAAAATATAAAAACTATGGACAACATCAATTTCTTACCCATAATAAACTCGGTTCTTTATTCATTTTTAGGAATCGCCATTTTACTTGTATGTTATTTCATTATTGAAAAACTGACTCCTGAAAAAACATGGCACGAGATCGCCCAAAACAAGAATATAGCAATTGCTATTGTCTTCGGGGCATTTATCATCGGAATTTCAATGATCATAAGCGCGGCAATTCATGGATAAGAAGAGGATTCCTCTTGAGCTGCTTTTATTGTTTTCAGTATTCGTCATTGCTACATGTGGATTGATTTATGAGCTGGTGGCAGGAGCCCTGGCGAGCTATCTTTTAGGAGACTCTGTAAAGCAGTTTTCCTTCATTATCGGGGTGTATCTCTTCTCAATGGGAGTAGGTTCCTACCTGGCAAAATTCATCAAAGGAAATCTTATTGATAAATTCATTGAGATTGAAATCCTTGTTGGAATTGTGGGTGGAATCAGCTCTGTAGTGCTGTTTATTTTATTCAATACACTCGCACACTTTGAAAGCGTTTTATATCTTTTTGTCTTTTTCACGGGCTGTCTTGTCGGCGTGGAAATTCCGCTTTTGATGAATATTCTGAAAGACAGAGTACAATTTAAAGATTTAGTTTCAAACGTTTTTGCGTTCGATTATATTGGAGCTTTATTAGCTTCGATCCTTTTTCCACTGGTTTTGATTCCAAAGCTGGGTATTGTAAAAACACCTTTGTTTTTCGGACTGATCAATATTTCTATTGCAATATTCCTCTGTTATTATCTTACAAAAGAATTGTCAAAACCCTTATCATTAAAGGTAAAATCTATTACTGCATTTACATTTCTGTTAGGTCTTTTCTTTTTCTCAGATACGATTCTGTCTTATTCTGAAGAAAAACTGTATGGAGAAAATGTAGTGTACACCAAAAGTTCTCCCTATCAAAGAATTGTTTTAACGAGAAATACGCACGAGTTTCGTTTATATTTAAATAACAACTTACAGTTTTCATCCACGGATGAATACCGTTATCATGAAGCTTTGGTACATCCTGCCATGTCGATGGCAAAAAACATTGATAATGTTCTGATTCTCGGAGGTGGTGATGGTTTTGCAGCCAGGGAAGTATTAAAATACAAAGACGTTAAAAAACTAACACTTGTAGATCTTGATGGGGAAATGACCCAGTTTTTCAAGACGAATGAAACCATGCGCAGGCTCAATCAAAGCTCTTTCTCCAATCCGAAAGTGGAAGTGATTAATAAAGACGCCTATATTTGGGTAAAAGAGAATAAAAAGAAGTTTGATGTCATTATCATCGACTTTCCGGATCCATCTAATTACAGCTTGGGAAAACTCTATTCCCTGCAGTTTTATAAAGAATTGGAAAGATTGACTACCCTTGATACCAAGATTGTGGTTCAGACCACTTCTCCCTATTTTGCTCCAAAATCTTTCTGGTGTATTGAGAAAACGATCAATCAGATTTTTCCTTTCACAACAGCGTATCACACTTATGTTCCGTCTTTTGGAGAATGGGGATTTTCTATGGCTTCATTTGAGCCCATCAACAACAGGATCTATAGAAAGCTTCCTGGCTTGAAATACTATGATTACAACTTTTCACAAATGTCTTATTTTAATAAAGACATGAAAGTGAAAGAAGTGGAAGTTAACCGTCTGGACAACCAGATACTAGTCCGTTATTTCGATGAAGAGTGGGGGAAAGTACAGTAGAAAGCATTTTCTTACAACTATATTTTTAGGTAGCCTTATGCTTCCCTTTTTGCAGTATTGTGGAAAGAAAGTAAAAGCTTTGCTGCTAAAAATCACCGGAACCAATCATGTTCTCGGGCATAAACTGTGGGCAAAAGATTTTCCACAGTTTTCAGAAGTTATCCACACAAAATATCTTGTTGTGGGTGGTGGAATTTCCGGACTATCCGCATGCAGATTTTTCAGCCGGAATAATGAACAGGATTATCTTCTCCTTGAAATGGAAAACCATCTGGGAGGAAACTCTTCCAACGGACAGAATGCATTTTCAAAATTCCCTTTGGGAGCACATTATTTACCATTACCCAATAAGGAGAACGTCGAAATCATAGATTTTTTGAAAGAATGTGGAATCTGCCTCGGAGCAGAAGAAAATGGTGAACCCATCCTCGATGAATATCAAATGACTTTTCCACAACAGGAAAGACTGTTTTATAAAAATTCCTGGCAAAATGATATAGTGCCTCAAAGAGGTGTTTCTGCAGAAACGCAGCAGGAGCTTAACCGTTTTTTTAAGTTAATGGATGAATTCCGTGTAAAGAAAGATGGACAGGGAAAATACTGGTTTGCCATTCCGGTACATGATTCAAGCAAAGAAGATGAGGTTGTAAAGCTTGAAAAAATTATTTTTAAAGACTGGCTCGTCGAAAATAACTACCATTCTGAAGAACTTCTCTGGCTGCTGGATTATTCGTGCAGAGACGATTTTGGGTTAGGAATTGACTATGTTTCTGCGTGGGCAGGAATACATTATTTTGCTGGCAGAAAAAATAACTGGAGCACAAAATATAAAGATCAGGTATTCACATGGCCGGAAGGAAATGCCAGATTAGCAAAGCATTTTTCAAAATATACAGAAGGAAAACATATGTCCGGAAATCTGGTTTTTGATGTAAAAATCAATGATAAGGTCGAGGTATTGAGCTTTGATAATACTCAAAAGAAAACTAAAAAGATTATTGCAGATAAAGTATTGTTTGCATCACCACAGTTTGTAAACGAGAGAATTTTCAATCATCAGAAAGCAGCTTCATTTCATTATGTGCCATGGCTTTTAACAACCATTACCCTGAAAAATGAATTTGGAGGAGATGAAGAACTGGCCTGGGATAATGTGATCTATGGATCTTCGGGATTGGGGTATATCTTTGACCAGCATCAGAATCTGAACCAGATTATAGGTGAAAAGGTAATTACCCACTATAAGAGCTTTTCAACAGGAGATTGTAAGAAAGCCAGGAAAAAGCTCTACGGAATGAAAGAATCTGAACTGAACACTTTAGTTTTGGATGATCTGAAGAAAGCCCATCCTCTGATAGAAGATTTCATTCTGGAAATGCAGTTCCATAAAATAGGGCATGCCATGATTGCTCCGGTTCCCAATCAGATTTTTGGTGAAGAAACCCAAAAAGCAAAAGAACCGATAGAAGGTAAAATTTTCTTTGCCCATTCTGATCTTTCCGGAATATCTATTTTTGAAGAAGCCTTTTATCAGGGAATCCGTACTGCAGAAAAAATGATGTAAAATAATACAATGAAACAGCCGTGGATACATAGTGCAAAAACAGACTGGTGGTTTATCTTATCACCACCTTTTTTGGTGCTGCTTGTTATTTTTCTTTTTCAGAAACAAATTCAAGGGTTGGAAAATCATTATTCCTTTTATACATGGCTTTTTCTGATTGTTTTTGTGGATGTAGCCCATGTATATTCTACCTTGTTCAAAACCTATTTTGTAAAAGGAGAAATACAGAAAAATAAACTTCTTTACCTTGGAATTCCTGCTGTAAGCTGGATATTGGGAATTATTCTGTTTCAATTCGGAAGTCTGACATTCTGGTCGGTTTTGGCCTTGATCGCTGTTTTTCATTTTATACGACAACAGTACGGCTTTATGAGGATCTATGCCCGCTTTGAACCGAATAACTGGAGTAAAAAAATAGATGAGGTGGCTGTTTATTCCGCAACAATCTATCCCATGTTATATTGGTTCAGTACACCGCGTGCCTTTACTTGGTTTGTTAATAATGAATTTGACTGGCTTAAAAACCTTCCGGATTATACTCATTTACTCACAGTCATATATTTTAGCATTCTGATTATCTGGATTGTTAAAACTACTTTTGAAGCTTTTAAAACCAAAAGAATTAATATTCCCAAAATAGCACTGATCGCAGGAACTTTTCTTTCCTGGTATTTTGGGATTATCTACTTTAACAACGATCTTCTTTTTACTTTTCTGAATGTAGTTTCTCACGGAATTCCTTACATCGCGTTGATTTATATAAGGGAAATACAACAAAAAGAAAATCATCAGCTGAGCTGGATGCAGATTTTTAAGTCTTTTTCCGGAGTATTACTATTTGTTGGTGTCATTTTATTATTTGCTTTTGTAGAAGAATTTTTGTGGGAAACCCTGGTGTGGAATGAGCACTTTTCCATGAATATGATGATCTCCGAAAATCTGTTTCAGTTTCTGGTTCCCTTACTGGTTGTTCCGCAGCTTACTCATTATCTGCTGGATGGCTTTATTTGGAGAAAACCAAAAAAAGTTACCTAACTTTGTCTCAATCTTTAAAATCTAAAAATGAGACAATATTTTCTGTCATTGGCAATTTTTCTTGGAATTATTGTTGGTGCCCAGCAGAAAACTTTCTGCAATCCTATCAACATAGATTATGGTTATACTCCTTTTGAAGTTTTTTCAAAACAAGGGAAACATCGCGCTACGGCAGATCCGGTGATTGTTAATTTTAAGAATAAACTGTTTCTTTTTTCTACCAACCAGGAAGGATACTGGTACAGTGATGATATGCTGGACTGGAAGTTTGTCAAAAGAAAATTTTTAAGAGATACTAAATATATTCATGATCTTAATGCTCCTGCAGTTTGGGCCATGAAAGATACTTTATACGTTTATGGTTCTACCTGGGAACAGGATTTCCCGATCTGGAAAAGTACAAATCCTACGAAAGATGACTGGAAAATAGCGGTAGATACTTTAAAAGTGGGAGCTTGGGATCCGGCATTCCATTATGATGAAGATAAAAATAAACTGTATCTGTACTGGGGCTCAAGTAACGAATGGCCATTGCTGGGAACAGAAGTGAAAGTAAAAAATCTTCAGTCTGAAGGTTTCGTAAAACCTATTATTAAATTAAAACCTGAAGACCACGGATGGGAACGTTTTGGGGAATACAATGACAATGTTTTTCTTCAGCCTTTTGTAGAAGGAGCTTGGATGACAAAGCATAACGGAAAATATTATATGCAGTACGGTGCTCCGGCAACAGAATTCAGTGGATACTCGGATGGAGTATACGTAAGTAAAAATCCTTTGGAAGGCTTCGAATATCAACAGCATAATCCATTCTCTTACAAACCGGGAGGATTTGCCAGAGGAGCAGGCCACGGAGCTACGTTTGAAGATAATTACAAAAACTGGTGGCACATTTCTACCATTTTTATTTCTACTAAAAATAATTTTGAAAGAAGACTGGGAATCTGGCCTGCAGGGTTTGATAAAGATGATGTAATGTACTGTAATACAGCTTATGGAGATTATCCTACTTATCTTCCGCAATACGCACAGGGAAAAGATTTTACAAAAGGTCTTTTTGCCGGATGGATGCTGCTGAATTATAACAAACCTGTTCAGGTATCGTCTACTTTAGGTGGATATCAGCCCAACTATGCTGTAGATGAAGATATCAAAACCTACTGGAGTGCCAAAACAGGAAATTCCGGGGAATGGTTTCAAACGGATTTGGGTGAGGTTTCCACCATCAATGCTATTCAGATCAATTATGCAGATCAGGATGCTGAGTTTATGGGGAAAACCTTTGGAAAAATGCATCAGTATAAAATCTACGGTTCCAATGACGGGAAAAAGTGGAGTGTAATTGTGGATAAAAGTAAAAACACCAAAGATGTTCCTCACGATTATGTAGAACTTGAACATCCTGCAAAAGCCCGTTTCCTTAAAATGGAAAACCTGAAAATGCCAACAGGAAAATTTGCATTAAGCGGTTTCAGAGTGTTTGGAAAAGGAGCAGGAAAACAGCCCGCAAAAGTAGAAGGTTTTGTACCATTAAGAGCTGATCCCAAAAAGTATGGGGAAAGAAGAAGTATCTGGATGAAATGGCAGCAGAATCCTGATGCAGACGGCTATGTAATTTATTTCGGAAAGTCTCCTGATAAATTGTATGGCAGCATTATGGTCTACGGAAAGAATGAATATTTCTTTACAGGTGCAGACCGAACGGATGCTTACTATTTCCAGATTGAAGCTTTCAATGCGAATGGCGTTTCAGAAAGAACAGCCGTTGCAAAGTCAGAATAAAAATTCAATTTTAAAATAAAAAAATAGCACGTTTTGAAGAATCAGAACGTGTTATTTTTTGTCTGTTTTTTTGAGAAATGTTTCTATTTTATCAATAAGAAATTGATCATTTGGGTGTTGATCCCAGTCCAGATGCCCGCCATTGAATGAATAAGACTCATGGAAAATATGGTTTTTATTTAAAACAGAATCTAATATCTTTTCTTGTGAAGAAGGAATAACACGATCTGAATTTCCATAGTAAGATAAAGTAGGAGCGGAGTTTTCATCGATCCATTTTACAGGACTTGCAAAATCTATTAGTGATGTTCCCGCTTTCTGTATTTGGGGATCAACAAGTCTTTTTTCCACAAAAGAATATTCCTGATAGTTTTTAAAACCCGGATCTGAAAGGTCTGCAGGACCAACAATATTAATTACAGCTTTTACTTTTTTATCTGTATCAAACTTATAGGCATACAGCATAGATAAATGGGCTCCGGCGCTGTTGCCTAATAAAATCACATTTGGATTATACCCCAGTTTATTTTTTAGTAGTTCAGTTACTTTTTTTATATCATCAGTTTGATTGGGAAGTCCAAAGTTACTAGCTGAAGCTAGTCTGTAGTTCATATTAACGAAGATATAATCGGGAAATCTCTCCATCATAGAAAGAGTGAAAAATGTAAGCTGTGATTTATTTCCACTGCGCCAGCCCCCACCATGAATCATGATAAAAACATTCTTTTCCTGAGTTGTTTTGATTTGTGGAATATAGAGATCCATTACCTGTTCAGCACTCTTTCCGTAATGAATATTCTCCTCTTTGTCAAAGTTGATATCCTTACCTAGTTTAATCTTTTTTTCTGTACAGCCAGCCCAAAGAAAAAGAAGACTCATGTAAATTAAAATAATCGGTATGTGTTTTTTCATAGTGATTAAATATAAAAAATCCGCTGAAAATAATCAGCGGATACCGTAAGAATAATTGAATATGAAGAAAGATAATTCTTTTACCTTGTTCTGCTTTTAATGGCATCTGATGCGCCTTCTATATCTCTTACCTTTTTCACCTTCTGGTTTCCGAAATTATAGGTAAGACTTACGATTAAGCTTCTGTTGTAGCGGTTTTGATGGACATAATTATAATTTCCGTTTTCCTGAAAGTCCTCAATTTTAACGATGTTGGTATTCAGTACATCATTTACATTCACTGCAAACGTCCAGTCGTTCCACATTTTCTTAAGACTAAGATCTAAACTCATCAGGTTTTTCAATGAACCAAGCTCAATCTGCTGCTTGTCTACGAAGAAATAATTAAGCCCGAAGAACCATGTTTTCTTTTTATCAAGACGAACGGTGTTGTTGGTTTGGATCAAAAGGCTGGTAGAATTGGTTTTATTGGTGTAGGTAATAAAGTTTCCATTAGGACCTTTTTGATCTTTGAATCGGTCTCCGGTTGTAGGATCAGTATCAAGACTTCCATTGTTAATATTATGTTGTACACCGATATTGAAATTGGTCGTCCAGTATTGTTTGAAAAATGACTTTTGAATACCTACCATGGCAGACATTTCCTGCTTATTCCCAAAATTGGTTCTGATATATCTTAAAGCCGGGTTTTCTCCTTCCTTCCCGGCCGGCGATACCGGATATCCCTGAAGGGGTACCTGTGTGATCACATCATGAATATAAGAGTGGTTTAAAATCAGGAAATATGAATTTTTGAACATATAAGTAAGCTCCTGATTATAGGTGGAAGATGCCTTTACAAATGGGTTGTTCTGAGTATAATTATCATCTGTAAGAATGTTCCTTACCGGATTAAGTTCCCAGAAACTAGGTCTTCTCATTCTGCTTGAGAAGGAATAGGAGATATTGTTTTTATCATTAATTGCATAATTCAGACTTAGATAGGGAAGAAGGTTTTTGTAATTTCTTTCAATTCTTCTTAGGGCTTCTGTGGGAGCATTGTCAGAAGTTCCAAGGCTGTTTGTAATTTCGTATCTGGCACCTACTTTTCCGGAAAGTTTGTCGGAAATTTTTTTCTCAACGGTAAGATACATTCCGTAGATGTTTTCATCATAGATAAAATGGTTAGGCCTTGAATCCGGAGCTTTTACGGGATTAAAGGAGTAAGTGATGTTTTTAGAATCGTTATCTGTTTTGGTCTTGTTATAATTTCCGCCTATAGAAACCGTCAGATCATTTTTAAACTTTTGATTATAATCCACCATTCCGGAGAAGTTATTAATGATCTGTGGAAGGTCCTGAATGACTTGTCTTGTTCTTGTCCCAACAACTCTGTCAATATCTGAAGCGAAAGTTTGGTTATCTGTGAACTGAAATCTTCTATAGTTGAGGTAAGCACCGTTTACATTCAGTTTACTGCCTAACGAATCCGTTTTTAATTCATAATTTAAATTCACAGAATTGTTATAAGATCTTGAATCCTCCCGGTTTTTAGACCATGTATATTCTGTATTTGTTTTTTTTATGGTATTAAATAAATCTACCGTTGAATTATAACTTTTATTGGCCCATGTGTTCCATGATAATGCAAGATTGCTCTTATCATTCAGCTGATAATCAATATTCAGGTAACCCCCTATGTTTTTATTCGGGTCATCAACATCTCCTACAGATTCATTAGAAGTTTTTACAGTCCCATTTCTTAAAGTATAAGTTTGTGGCTCGATATTTTCACCCCCGCTAAGGCTGGCGCTTATTCCCAGTTTGTTTTTTCTGTAGTTGGCTGAGAAGCTTGCCTGGCTTCCATTGTATTTATTGGTGGTGTTAGACATTCTCATGTTTCCATTCAGGCCATCACTCATTTTTTTCTTTAAAACGATATTGATGATCCCATCAGATGATTCTGCCTGATACTCACTTCCCGGAACTGTAATGACTTCAATTTTCTGGATATTCTCAGCCGGAGTATTTTTCAGAAACTGAGCCAGAGATTCGGAATCCATATTGCTTTTTCTTCCGTTGATATAGATCAGCGCATTATTTTTTCCGGCAATTTTTAATGTTTTATCGTCTGTGGAAGATAATAACGGGGTCTGCTTCAGGAGGTCAAAAGTAGTATTTCCTTTCGCTACGGGAGAAGCTGCTACATCATATACAAAACGGTCGCTTTGCTTTTTGAAAACCTGCTTTGTAATGGTGACTCCTTCTATATTTTTTGTTTTTGCCGTATCAGATTTCTTCTCCTGAGCAAATGCGCAAGTACCGAATACGATGGCCATTGACAAAATTATACGTTTCATGTTGTTGTTATTTAAGAGTGGTTTAGTAATAAAGTTTTTATAAATCAGGTTCTTGATTTTACAGCATCATTAGCTGATTTCATTTCCCTTGCTTTTTTCAGTTTCTGATTTCCGAAATTATAGGTAACCCCGATGCTCATTAACCTTGGATAGTTGAAGTTGGTGATATTATTGTATTTTCCATTAGGCTGTACTCCTTTAATACTGTAGAAACTTTGATTGAATAAGTCACTCACTTCAGCTACGATTGTCCAGTCTCCTGCAATTTTTTTCAGACTCAAATCAAAGCTTTGTCTCGCTCCAATCATTCCTCCTTCCATTGCGGTCTGGCTGGCAAAGAAGTAATTCACTCCCAGGAACCAGTCTTTTTTAGAAGACAGTCTGATAACGTTATTAAGGGTTGCAGACATATTGTAGTTTTTAACATCAATGATATAAGGATCTACTACTTCAGTTTCTCCCGGAACGGGCATAGAAGTAGGATCTTCAAATACGCCACCCTTATAGGTAACATATCCTAAATTGACAGAATAGTTGGTTGTCCATATGTCTTTGAACCATGATTTGTTCATTCCAAGAGTTAATGCAATCTCCCTGTTCTTACCATAATTGGTTCTGATATATCTTAAGAATCTGGTAGTTTCCATAATTGGATTTCCTTTGATATCCTTGATGATTTTCCCCTTAGAATCTTTTTTAGGAGCTGTTACCGTTCCCTGCAATGGAATCAGGTCTGAGGCTGCTGCATCTTCCACCATATTAAAACTAAGATTGGCATAGAAAGCATTTTTGTACATATAATTAAGTTCCTGATTATAGTATTTGGAAGCCAATATAAATGGATTGTTCTGTGTATAATTGGTTGGAGTAAAATAGGTTCTTGAAGGATTCAGCTCCCAGAATCTAGGTCGTCTGATTCTGCTGGAAAAAGTATAGCTTAAATTATGGTCTGCACTGATGGCATAATTTAAATTCAGGTAAGGCAGAAGGTTGTTGTAATTTCTTTCAAAACCTGTTTTATCTACAATATCCCCGGTGCTTCTGGTCATTTCGTAGCGGGCACCAATCTTTCCGGATATTTTCTCAGTCAGTTTTCTTTCATAGTTCAGGTAAATTCCAAGAATATTTTCTTTATAAATGAAGTGATTGGTTTGGTTGGGATCGATGATAAATTCCCCCTTTATTAGTTTATCCTGTTTGGTATCGTTATCTGTATTGGTGTGATTGTAGCTGATCCCCATTAACCATGTTGCGCCTTTTGCTGTCTTTTTCAGATAATCAATATTGGCTGCATAGTTGTTGATAATTTGGGGTACCGCCTGATGCAATGCAGAATATTTGTTAATCGTATCATTCGTTAGAGGAAAACTCTCATTGAAGCTTACTTTATCTCTGTTGAACCACAGGTAAGAAACGTTTGATGTAAGTTTACTTCCCAGAGTATCTGTTTTCATCTCATAATTTAAATTGAAAGAATGATTTCTGGTCTGTGCATCCTCGTTATTCACTGTTCTGTTGTTTAACACCCCGTTTTGCCAGTTGGTAATATCCAGTATAGAATTGAAACTTTTATTGTATCTCATGTTGTAGGAAAATCCAAGACTGTGTTTTTTATTGATTTCATAATCAACATTGAAGCCTCCACCAAAATTTTTGTTAGGATCATCATTAAACCCAAAAGACTCATTTCTGAAAGTAGGATCACCGTTGGACAGCGTATATCTTTGTCTATCTGTCCAGCTTCCCGTTCTGAAATTGGAATTACCAGACCATTTACCTTGTCTGAAATTAAAAGAAGCTCCTGCATTGGGATTATTGTAATAAGCCTGCTCGTTCTGCATTTTCAGCGTTCCGTTGTAGCCGTTGTTTTTGCTTTTTTTCATCACAATATTGATCACCCCTTCTTTAGATTCAACCTGGAATTCACTTCCGGGAACTGTAATGACTTCTATTTTCTGGATATCCTCAGATGGAGTAGACTTCAGCATTTCAATCAATGCCTCAGAATCCATATTGGTTTTCTTATTGTTGATGTAAATTACCGCATCATTTTTTCCCAAAATCTTCAGCGTTTTTCCGTCAATGCTGGAAATCATCGGTGTTTGTTTCAAAAGATTAAAGGTGTTGGTTCCTTTTGCGATAGATGAAGAAGCTACATCGTATACCAAACGGTCACCTTGCTTTTTGAAAACCTGCTTCTTGAGAGTCACTGCATCTATAGCATTTACTTTCAAACTATCTTTTTTCTGCTGGGCAGTGATAATTCCACCGAAAAATAGTGCTGCAATAAGAATTTGAGTCTTCATGATTATTCTTTTTTAATTAATAGCTTGTATGGTTTGTTATTTAACATTACAAAGATATATAATAAATATAGTATCATGCAATACAAAGTACTGAAAAATATTTATAAATAAATATAATCAATTGATTATCAGTTATTAAAAATTCACATTAAAATATTGATTGCCTGACCTTTTCTGTATAATAAGACAAATAAGGAGAAGTAAATGTTACATCAAAGACAAAAATTAATAAAGATTTTTTAAAATTGAAGAAAAAGAATAAAAAATATCAGTGATGTTATTTTATTATTAATTTAGTGAAAACTAAAAACTAATACCATATGAGAAAATTTTACCTCTTATTTTTGTTGTCTATATTATTATTTTCATGTAAGAATGAAGCTTTATTAGAAATAGAAGAAAATATCCCAAATTCAACATCTAATTATAATTTTGGGAATACTACACAACGAAATTTCCAGGGAGTAGTTCTTGATACAAACGGAATGCCGGTTTCCGGAGCAACAGTTACCATTGGAACCAATACAGTTACTACCAATCTTAAAGGTTTCTTCACATTTAAAAATGCTTCAGTAAAAGAAAACTTTGCCCATGTAAAAGTGACCAGGGCTGGCTTTGTAAATGCATCAAGAGTTTTAGTTCCTACCAACGGAATAAACAGAGTGAATATCATGATGATTCCTGTAACAACGACATCTACAATTACTGCTGGCTCAGTATCTACAGTTTCACTACCCAACGGAACCAAAGTGAAATTCGATGGAAGCTTCAAAGATGCAAATGGAAATACATATTCAGGAAGTGTGAATGTGGGAGTTTTTCACCTGGCTCCATCCAACCAATATCTTAATGAATTAATGCCAGGATCCTTTTTGGCCACCAATGTGGGAGGGAATGCCAGAATAATGGAAACTTTTGGGATGATGCATGTACAATTAACAGGAAGCTCCGGACAAAATCTTCAGATTGCCAACGGCCATACTGCAGAAATTAGCGTCCCGGTAGATGCTGCACAAACTTCCAGCTCACCAGCCACAATACCATTATGGTCTTATAATGAAGATACCGGAATGTGGAAAGAAGAAGGCTCTGCTACAAAGATCGGAAATACTTATGTAGGAACAGTAAGCCATTTTTCCTGGTGGAATTATGATGCACAGTTTCCCCAAGCCACGTTGAAAGTAACAGTAAAAAACGCAGCAGGGCAGGTTTTACCTAATACTAGAGTTGTTTTAAAGAGAACTTCTCAAGCATATGAAAGTTATGGAATGACAGATAATACAGGAATGGTTTCCGGAATTGTTCCGGCAGGTGAGGTTCTCGTTTTAAAAGTTTATGATGTTTGTAATAACGTATTATATACCTCTAATGTAGGCCCTTTTCCCGTTGGAATTATAACAACAATCCCTGATATTACCATAACCAATTCCACGTCTGTTAATTATACTATTCAGGGAAGTCTTAAAACCTGTACAAATACTGATGTTACCGATGGTTATGTAATATTGAAATCTGCCTTAAACACAAACTATTTTCAGTATTTGTCCTTACCGGTAAACAGTACTGGAGGTTTTACATTCAACACATATGCATGTACTGCAAATCCTCAGTTTACCTATGAGGGGTTTGATGCTATTAATTTACAAAGTACCAATGAAGTAACTTTCACGGCTCAATCTACGACAGTCAATTTGGGGAATATCATGGTTTGTAATGCTTTGAGCGAATTGATCAGCTATAAAATTGATAATCAACCAACCGTAAATATAGTGGGATTGTTCAATGCACAATGGACAGGTCTTATACCTACATCACCTACTATGTCATCTAAACAATTGCGAATAAATTCTATGAATGGGACAGGACCATTCTTTACTATGACTCAGAATAATATGTTGGGAGTGGCTGCAAGCTTTACATCCTATTATGGGCTTGAATTTTCTGGAGGTTCTATTAACTCCAATAACGGAAATGTAGTTGTGAATATAACTTCTTTTGGAGCAGTAGGAGACTACATAGATTTCACAGTCAATGGAACATATACTGATAGTTCTGGAAATCATACCTTCACGGCAACAGGACATGTGAAAAGAGATTTGTAATTACTGTAAAAAATAAAAAGGACCAAAATGGTCCTTTTTTATGATGTATTTATTCTCTATCGAATCGTGCGAGCTTTTTATCTACCCAAATCGTTGCAAAAGGGAAGAATGCCGATAATAAGGCAAAAACAAAATCCTCATCATCCCAGTTATAAATTTTTCTTGCAGGAAGGCAGAGTAGAAGGTAAAGGGTAAAAAATAAACCATGTAAACTACCAATAACACTGATGAAGATGATAGAATATAAATTTTCATCATAACGGATCCAGATCATCGCAACACCATACAACAAAAGACATGAAATGGCCTCCGCAAGACAAATCTGCTTAAACCATCTGATGATTTTTTCCTGAGAATATTTTGAGAATATTTTTTCGATGAAGTTCATGAATAATTATTTATAATAGATAAAAAAGGATGTTTTGCTTTTTACGGGATACCCTCTGTATTTTACAGGCTCAAATTTAGTGTATTTTATAAACTTTTTGATCTCTTTTTCAAAATATGGAATGTATTTCAAATTGTGATCATTATAAATATCATGACTAAATTGATCCTTCAAAACCTTTCCATTTTGATCTAAAATGAGTGTAACCACAGTGCTTGAACGGTATTTTTGAAAAGACGGATTGTAATTTTCATAGCCTTCCGGATAAATAAAACTATTGAAGAAGTCTTTATTTAACTGATCATTATCATCTGTATAGCTGAGATACCTACCTTTATAGGTCCATTCACAATGTTCATCGTTATCAAAGATTTTACCTGGATGTTTTTTTACATATAGGGCTACAGATTCTTTAACGAGACCATCCATAAAATCTTTACCAAATTTTTTTTCAGTCAATTTAGTCATTACCGAGTAATAACATTCATCAAAATACCAACCTATATCACTGCCCATCCATTCTCCGCCCCAAATGATATTATGCTTTTTTAAAATTGTTTTGAGCTCTTCTCCGGGTAAAAACTTATCACCATCGGGAGCTGCAATATTGATAAAATATTTGTTTTGAATTTCCGAACTTTTTACAGCCCTGATTGAATCTTCGCTGCAATGCTTTTTATTATAGCTTTTTCTTTCAGCAATAGCAATTTTCTGTAATTCTTTAAGAGAGTCACTTTTTAAAGTTGTTGATTCCTGGGCATATAAACAACTTTGCAAAAAAACAGAGAATAAAACTAAATATAGCTTCATTGCTTATTGATAAAAACTACTACCATCCAAATATTCAAAAACTTCTGGTGGCAGCATAGGTCTTACATTTTTACCATCCTTTATCATATTACGGATTTCCGTAGCTGAAAGTTCTATTATGGGTGCTTTTACCAGAGAGATATTTTCATGCTGTAAATATTCAGAATCTTTTTTCTCGCCTTCAAATACTCTCGGGTAAACAATAATATGATGGTTTTTGATCAGGATATCAGAATTTTTCCACTTGTGAAGGCTCTTCAGATTATCTTCTCCCATGATCAGGCTGAAAGAGTAATCGGGGTGTTTTTCATGAAGATACGTCAGAGTATCAATAGTATAGCTTGGTTTCGGAAGGGAAAACTCCACATTGGAAGCTCTCATATTGGGATAATTCTTTACTGCAAGCTGTACCATATCAAGTCTGTTATGGTCATTCAGTAAAGATTTTTTGTCTTTAAATGGATTTTGCGGGCTCACTACAAACCAAAGCTCATCCATATCAGAATTTTCCAGAATATAATTGGCCAGAATAAGGTGTCCGATATGAATAGGATTAAATGATCCGAAAAATAAACCGATTTTTTTCATTTGTTAAGCTAGCAGGTAGAAGATTATAGGTAATAGTTAATCCCTGAATTTTACATCCTTGATATTAAGATAATGGGTGACATTGCCTTTCCAGTGGTTTTCTTCCAGGGTAAAAGCAAGATCGAAATTTTTATTTTTAAAATCTTCAACAAACTGTCCCAGTTTAAATCCGACACATTCAATATTACGTCCCGTAGATTCCTGTCTGATATAAAACTTCAGGTGATTATTATCTTTTCCCATTGTTTTTACATATCCGGAAAGCTTTTGATTCGTTAATGTAAAGATAGGTTTCATATTATGAGGTCCGAATGGAGCCAGCTTTCTGTGGAAATTGATAAACTCTCTGTTGATTTCGTCCACTGTAATCTCAGTATCAATGGTAATAGAAGGTTCTTTCTGATGATCCTTGATTTTTTCAGAAACTATTCTTTCAAATTTTTCTTTGAAGGCAGCAAACTTCTCTTTCTCCATTGAAAGTCCGGCAGCAGCGTGATGCCCCCCGAATTTAAGGAAATATTCAGAACAGAGATCGAGAGCTTCATGTACATCAAAATCAGACACAGATCTTGCAGAAGCTACCATCTCCCCATTATTACCATCGGTAAAAACAAGCGTAGGTTTATAATAAGTTTCAATAAGTCTCGAGGCAACGATACCAATTACCCCTTTATTCCATTCGGGATGATATACGATGGTGGTATGTTTGGTTTCCTGCTGGGATTCTATAATCTGATTCAGAGCAGAAAGTGTGGAATTCATGTCCAGTTCACGTCTTTCATCGTTGAGGTTCATGATATCATTTACAATCTGGTTGGCATGTTTCAGATTGTCAGAAACCATAAGCTCTACAGCTGCTTTACCATGAGAAATTCTTCCGGCAGCATTAATTTTAGGAGCTATTTCAAAAACGATATTGGAAATTTCAAAATGAGAGAGCTTATCCTCAGGAATCAATAATCGTAACCCAAGATTTCTGGTTTTTCTGAGGGTTTTTAATCCCATTTTAGCCAAAACTCTGTTTTCACCTGTCATGGAAACAATATCTGCAGCAATGGAAATTGCCAAAAGGTCTGTCAGTTCAAATAATTCTGCTTCCGGTAATTTGTAAATTGTATTAAGTCCCTGGCAAAGTTTAAAACCAACGCCACATCCGGAAAGTTCTTTGAAAGGATATCGGCAGTCACTTCTTTTAGGATCAAGTACAGCCGCAGCATCAGGAATCTCTTCACCCGGAAGGTGATGGTCGCAGATAATAAAATCAATGTCCAGATTCTTGGCATAGTTGATCATATCCAGGGCTTTTATTCCGCAATCCAGAGCAATGATTAATGAAAAACCATTTTCTTTGGCGAAATCAATTCCTTCTGTAGAAATTCCGTATCCTTCAGAGTTTCTGTCCGGAATGTAATAATCCAGATATTTTTTCTCAACAATTTTACTGAGATATAGATACATTAAAGCAACTGCTGTGGTTCCGTCCACATCATAGTCACCATATACCAATATTTTCTCACCATTTTCAATAGCTGTTGCAATGCGCTCTACAGCCTTTTGCATGTCTGCCATTAAAAACGGATTGTGTATATCGGTAAGGTTAGGTTTGAAAAATTCTCTGGCCTTTTGATAATTGTCAATTCCCCTTAGAACGAGGATTTTAGATTCAAAAGTACCAAAACCAAGTGACGAACTTAGTCTGTCCACAACTTCCTCATCGGGTTCAGGCTTGTAAATCCATTTTTGACTCATTTCACAAAAATAAGGAAAAAAAGTGTAAAAAGACAGATTCAAAATCGGGAAGAATTATGAATTTACTTGAAGAAATAGTACAGAAAGAGATTATTCTGTTTATTTCCGGCACATTCAGTTGCTGTTTTTATTAAAGAACCGAGCGATTCTCAACCATTACCGTTGCTGTAGTTTGAAAATTTATCCTCTTATAAAAATTATACTAAAACAGATAAATGGTGAAATTTAATTCGAAAAGTAGATAATATTTATTCTGTTTATAAAGTTTTTTTGTTTGTGGATGTAATAATATTTTGTTTATAATATGAATTAAATTAGTTAAAATATGTTAATTCGTTAGGTTTATTTGAAAATAAATTATATTTGTACTGAATAAAAATACAAATTATGAGAAAAAAAATTACAGTAGGTTTCTTTTGCTTAATGACAGTATTGTTGTTTAGTGAAATTAATGCACAAACTTATCAGACGCTACAGGTGGTTAGTGGGTATAATGCTGATCTTATTGCAAACGGATCAGGCGCATCATCATCCAGTACCACTCAAAATGTGGATTCACCAGCTAATGGTTATGTATTTATGTCTAAAGACTTTGTAAACGCAGCAGGAGTGACGCCTACTTCAGGATTACCAAGTTCAGGACTAATTAATTCCGCGAATACAACAGGGTTGTCATTTCAGTTGGCTCCCTACACATCGAATAATGCATTAAGGCTCGAAAATATCAATGATTCGGGAAGTTTAAATTTTGCATCATCACCCAAGGTATCAAAATTGTTTGTGTTGGCAACCGCTGGAGGCGGAAGTTCTGTTGCTAATATTGTAGTCAATTTTACAGATGGGACTAATCAGACATTTACAAATCAGTCTATTAATGATTGGTATTGGGGAACAGGATTTGCAATAATGGGAATTGGGCGCGTAAATAGAGTTACTGATGCTATAGAAAATATCACTTATAATCCCAGGTTATATGAAATAGCGTTGCAGATTAGTTCTGCAAATCAGTCAAAAAGCATTGCCAGTATATCTGTTAAGAAAAATTCTTCAACAGGTATTTTATCTGTTTTTGGGTTTTCTTATATTGCTGCCGGCAGCTGTATCGCACCGGATTCTATAACAGTTTCCAATTTGACTTCAAATTCCGCTACAGTTTCCTGGACAGCCGTTCCGGGAGTATCGTCTTATGAACTTTACAGGAGTACTTCAAACGCAGCTCCTGTAGGATCCACTACACCAACAGATACAGGAATTACGACTGCTACAAAAAACATTACAGGCTTATCTCCCGCTACATCCTATAATATTTGGGTAAGATCAAACTGTGGAGGAGGGAGCGTGAGTGAATGGAGTCCGGTAATGGCTAATTTTACGACACCTTGTTTATCCGTAGATACACCTTATACAGAGGATTTCAATTCTTCGTATGGTACCCTTCCAACGTGTACTTCGCAGCAACTTATAAATCCTGGAACAAATTGGAGTACTGGTATTGGGGCATCGTTAGGTTTTAATTCTAACATACTTTATACATATAGTAGTGGTTCAAGTGATAAAAATACATGGTTTTATACTAATGGAATCAACCTGCAGGCAGGTGCTTCTTATACTTTTACATTTGACTATATTAATCAGGGCAGTCCTCAAAATTTTAAGGTTGCATATGGTACATCACCGTTAGATGTTGCAATGACCAATATAATTCACGACTATCCTAACGTGAATGTCAGTACACATGTGCCTGTATCCGAAACTTTTACAATTACACCTGCAGCAACCGGGGTTTATTATTTGGGATTTAATATGTATACAACGGCTGTCATGAGCGCGAGTGCCCCTTTTGGAATGGGAACGATGGCATTTGATAATGTATCATTAACTTTAGCTAACTTGTCTACATCTGAAAATCTTTTATCTAAGAATTTACAGATCTATCCCAATCCAACAAGTGATTATTTAAATCTTAAAGGAGATAAGAAAATTGCAGCAGTTAAGATATTTGATATTTCAGGGAAGATGGTGTTGTCTTTAGATAAAACAGAAGGAAAAATTGATGTTTCTCGATTGATTAAAGGAGATTATGTTCTTGCGGTTCAGAATGCAGACGGAACTTCTTATACCCATAATTTTATTAAGAAATAATAACTTAGCCAATTCATTATATAAAAATAGCTGTTCAAACGAACAGCTATTTTTATTTTGAAAAATATTTTAAAATTAAGAATACATTTTCTCTCTTAATTCTTTTACTTTTTTATCAGCAAGGTATTCATCGTAAGTCATTTCTCTGTCGATAATTCCGGTAGGAGTTAATTCGATGATTCTGTTACAGACTGTTGAAAGCATTTCGTGGTCATGAGATGCCAGTAAAAGATTTCCTTTAAAGTTAGATAAAGAGTTGTTCAACGTTGTAATACTCTCCAGGTCTAAGTGGTTGGTAGGTTCATCTAATAAAAGAACGTTAGCTTTTTGAAGCATCATTCTGCTGAACATACATCTCATTTTTTCACCCCCTGAAAGTACCTTACAAGATTTTAAAGCTTCATCTCCTGAGAATAGCATTCTTCCAAGGAATCCTCTTACAAATTCTTCGTGGCGCTCTTCATCGTTCTTTGTAAACTGTCTCAACCAGTCAACCAGGCTTAGGTCTTCCTGGAAGAAGTTGGTGTTGTCCAAAGGCATGTGAGACTGGTTAGTAGTTACTCCCCATGCAACAGTTCCTTTGTCTGCTTGTACATTTCCAGCAAGAATCTCGAAGAATTCTGTAATGGCCAGAGAGTTTTTAGAAAGTACTGCTACTTTGTCTCCTTTTTTAAGGTTCAGATCAATATTAGAGAATAATAATTCCCCGTCTTTGGTTTTTTCAAGACCTTTTACATCTAAAATCTGATCTCCGGCTTCTCTTTCCATTTCGAAAATAATAGCAGGATATCTTCTTGAAGAAGGCTTAATATCGTCAATATTTAATTTGTCGATCATTTTCTTTCTTGCAGTAGCCTGTTTTGCCTTAGCAACGTTGGAACTGAATCTTGCAATGAAGTCCTGAAGTTCTTTTTTCTTCTCTTCAGCTTTCTTGTTGGCCTGAGCTCTTTGTCTTGTTGCCAATTGAGAAGCCTGGTACCAGAAAGAGTAGTTACCCGTATATAGGTTAAGCTTAGAATAATCAAGGTCACCGATGTGTGTACAAACCGTATCAAGGAAGTGACGGTCGTGAGATACAACGATTACCGTGTTTTCATAATCAGCAAGGAAGTCTTCCAGCCATGAGATGGTATCGATATCAAGGTCGTTGGTAGGCTCATCCAGAATCAATACATCAGGATTTCCGAAAAGTGCCTGAGCCAAAAGAACTTTTACTTTGTCTTTGTTCTCAAGTTCACTCATCAGCTGCCAGTGCATATCATCCGTAATTCCTACGTTAGAAAGCATAGTCTGAGCATCAGATTCTGCAGTCCAGCCACCCATTTCGTCATAAATTACACCTAGTTCACCGGCTTTAATACCGTCTTCGTCAGAGAAATCTTCTTTTGCGTATAACGCATCCATTTCCTCTTTTATCTCAAATAATTTTTTATTACCTCTTAAAACAGCTTCAAGAACTGTAAACTGATCGTAAGCAAAGTGATCCTGCTCCAAAACTGACATTCTTTTCCCTGGTTCCAGAGATACATGCCCTGTTGTAGGATCCTGCTTTCCTGTTAGTATTTTCAGGAATGTAGACTTTCCCGCACCGTTTGCTCCGATGATCCCGTAGCAGTTTCCTTTGGTAAACATAATATTTACCTCGTCAAAAAGAATTCTTTTCCCGAATTGTAAAGATAAGTTAGATACTGTTAACATATAGTTTTGTAAATTTGGCGCAAAAATACGAAAAGAATTTGGGTATTTTGTAATAATATAATAGTCAAGTTTTTAAATGTATGGTATTTTTTATATATTTCATTAACGAAATTTTAAAATGATGAAGATTGAAAAAACAGTTAATATATTAAACAAAAGAGCCCGTTTTGAATATGAGATTCTTGAAGAATATGAAGCGGGGATGGTTTTAACAGGTACGGAAATAAAATCTTTACGTTCATCCAAAGCATCCATCACAGAATCGTTCTGTCAGTTTATTGATGGGGAATTGTACATCATCAACATGATGATTGATGAGTACAAATTGGGCACTTTTTACAATCACAAAACAAAAAGGGAACGGAAATTGCTCTTGCACAAAAAAGAATTACAAAAACTTGAAAAAAAGTTAAAGGATGCTGGGAACACCATAATACCTTTAAAATTATATATCACTGACCGAGGGAAAGCAAAGGTGCTGATAGCGCTTGGTAGAGGTAAAAAACTTTTCGATAAAAGAGAGGCGATAAAAGATAGAGAAAATAAACGGAACCTCGACAGAATATTAAAGAAAAGTTAAAAATCATTTGAAAAACTTTGTATATAAAGAAAAATTATATTTATTTTGCATTATCAATTATTTAATCATTTAATTCTATGAAAAATCTAAAATTAGGAATTTCAGCATTGGCGCTTACTGTTGCCTCTACTGTTTTCGCACAGACTACCAACAATCCGTGGTTAATCGGAGTTGGTGCTCATGCTGAAAACCACGTAGCAGCAAGAGGTAACTTCAGTAATACGTTCTCTGCTAACAATTTGACAAAAAGTATGTTCAATGTGAACAACTTTTCTATTACACCTCCACTATCTAAGTTAACAGTTGCTAGAAACGTTGGTAAAGGTTTAGTAATTGACTGGCAAACTTCTGTTGGAAATGTTGAAAACAAAAGATTCAACATGGGGAAAGAATTTTTCCTAATGACAGGTCTTGGTTTCCAGGCTCACGCTGCAGGTCTTTTATGGAACGAAGAATCTTGGTTTGATCCATATTTAAGAGTTGGTGCTAACTACTTAAGACATGACTATACAGCTCTTACTTTCCCTAGAACATCTGTTGATGCTAACGGTAACCCTATCGAATATGTAACTAACGGTAAGGATGGTAATGAAAACGGTAAAGCTAACCACTTTACTGTAGCTACAGGTGCTGGTGCTAACTTCTGGGTAACTAAGAACTTCGGTCTTGGTGTTCAGGGAGATTACGTATCAACTCCAGGTGACAAATCTACTGTTGCTAACTTCTGGCAAGCTTCTGCTTCCATCTTATTCAGATTCGGAAACAGAGACAGAGATAAGGATGGTATCCTAGATAAAGATGACCTTTGTCCAGATACTCCAGGTTTACCAGAATTCCAAGGATGTCCTGATACTGACGGTGACGGAGTTCCAGATAAAGACGATCAATGTCCAGAAGTGGCTGGTCCAGTTGAAAACAACGGATGCCCTTGGCCAGATACTGACGGTGATGGTGTAATCGACAAAGATGACGCTTGTCCTACAGTAGCAGGTCCTGCTGAAAACAACGGTTGTCCTTGGCCAGATACAGACGGTGACGGTATCTTAGATAAAGATGATGCTTGTCCTACTGTTCCAGGTCTTCCAGAATACAACGGATGTCCTAAACCAAAAGAAGTAACAGCTACTGATGTTGAGAAAAACCTTAAGAGCGTATACTTCGATTTCAACAAAGCTACAATCAAGCCTGAGTCTAAAGGAGCTTTAGATACTGCTGCTGAAATCATTAAGAAAGATGGAGGTAGATTCCTATTAGTTGGTGAAACTGACAAAAAAGGAAGCGATGCTTACAACTTGAAATTATCTAAAGAAAGAGCTGCTTCTGTAGTTGCTGCTTTAGATGCAAGAGGTGTAGATATCAATGCATTAAAATCAGTTGGTATTGGTGAGCAAAATGCTAAAGTTGCAGAATCTGCATCTGACGCTGAAAGACAAGCTGATAGAAAAGTAACTGTTAGATACATTGGTGATGACAGCGAATGGAACAAATATCAGAAATCTGATGTTGTAACTCCAGCGAAAAAAGCTACTAAAAAAGCTACTAAAAAAGCTCCAGCTAAGAAAAAAGCTGCTGCTAAAAAGAAAAAATAATTAATTTTTCTAAATAATGAATACCTCCAATTTGATTGGAGGTATTTTTTTTTTGTTGACTTTTGAGTAATTTTGTTGGAAATTTAAAAATTAAAATGGGAAGAGCATTTGAATATAGAAAAGCTTCTAAAATGGCCAGATGGGATAAAATGGCCAAAACATTCTCTAAAATAGGAAAAGATATTGCATTGGCTGTAAAAGCCGGTGGAACAGATCCCGAATCTAATCCGGCCTTGAGAAGATGTATCCAAAACGCGAAAGGGGCTAATATGCCTAAGGATAATGTTGAAAGAGCTATTAAGAAAGCGAGTGGTGCAGACGCAGAAAACTATGAAGAAATCACTTATGAAGGTTATGGACAAGGTGGTGTTGCTTTTTTTGTAGAATGTACTACAAACAATACAACAAGAACTGTAGCCAACGTAAGAGCTGTTTTCAATAAGTTTGACGGTAACCTTGGTAAAAATGGTGAGCTGGCATTTATCTTCGATAGAAAAGGAATTTTTACCATAGATTTGGCGCAAATCAAAATGGATTGGGATGATTTTGAAATGGAAATGATTGACGGAGGAGCAGAAGATGTAGAAAAAGATGAAGAAGAAGTAATGATTACCACTGCTTTTGAAGATTTCGGTTCTCTATCTCACAAATTGGATGCGCTTGGAATTGAAGCAAAAAGTGCAGAACTTCAAAGAATTCCAAATAATACAAAAGAAGTAAACGCAGAACAGTTCAAGGCTAATATGAAAATGCTTGAGCGTTTCGAAGAAGATGATGACGTGCAAAACGTTTACCACAACATGGAAATTACAGAAGAGCTGATGAACTCTTTATAAAAAATAATATAGCATTCATATACAGTTAATTTTCAATTAGTTTCTTTGTACAAAACTATGAAAAGAAACGTTGAATTAGTTGTTATATCGGATGTTCATTTGGGAACTTATGGATGTAAGGCTAAAGAACTGTTAAGATATCTCAATTCTATCCAGCCTAAAACTTTAGTTTTAAATGGTGATATTATTGATATCTGGCAGTTTAAAAAGTCTTACTTCCCTAAACCTCATCTGAAGGTAATCAGAAAGATTCTTTCACTGGCTACCAAAAACACAGATGTCTATTACATTACAGGCAATCATGATGAAATGTTCCGTAAGTTTACAGATTTTGAACTCGGAAAACTAAAAGTCTGTAATAAGATCTGTCTGAATATAGATCAGAAAAAAACCTGGATTTTTCACGGTGATGTTTTCGATGCATCCGTCCAGCATTCCAAATGGATCGCCAAACTTGGCGGAAAAGGCTACGATCTCCTAATTATTATCAATAATGTTGTAAATTGGTTCTTGGAAAAAATGGGTAAAGAGAAATATTCATTTTCCAAAAAGATCAAAAACAATGTGAAGAAAGCGGTAAAATATATCGGAGATTTTGAACTTACAGCTTCTGAGCTTGCTATTGACAACCAATATGATTATGTAGTATGCGGGCATATTCATCAGCCGCAGATTCGTGAGGTTGTTAATAAAAAAGGGGCCTGTACTTATCTGAATTCAGGTGACTGGATAGAAAACCTTTCTGCATTAGAGTATCATGATAAAGAATGGAGAATTTTTTATTATGATGAGCATAAACATTTACTGAAAGATGACGAAGCAGAAGAAATCCCGGAAATGGATAATTCAGCTCTTTTAAAAATTGTAACCAACTTTTCCTAAATGAAGATTCTGTATGCATTCCAGGGTACTGGAAACGGGCATGTGGCCAGAGCACAGGAAATTATTCCTCTTCTCAAAAAACATGCATCTGTAGATACCCTGATCAGTGGTCATCAATCGCAGCTGAAGGCTGATTTTGATATTAATTTTCAATACAGAGGTATTTCCCTTCTTTATAATAAAACAGGCGGTTTATCCTACCGAAAAACATTTACCGAAAATAAATTCTTGGAAGCTGCTAAAACAATCAGAGAACTTGACCTGTCGCAGTATGATTTAATTATTAATGATTATGAACCTTTGACAGGCTGGGCTTCCAAACTGAAAAAGCTTCCAATGATAGAACTCAGCCATCAGGCATCCATGAGTTTCCCGGAAACACCAAAACCGAAAAAAAAGGACTTTCTGGGTGAAATGATTCTAAAATATTACGTTCCAAGCGAAAGAAAAATCGGGTTTCATTTTGAAAATTATCATCCACAGATCAAAAAGCCTGTAATCAGAAGAAAAATAAGAAATCTTAATCCCTCCAAACAGGGTTATTATCTTGTTTATCTTCCCAGTTTTGCCGACGAGAATATTATTAAGGTTTTAAGAAAAATTCCTGTAGAGTGGAAAGTGTTTTCTAAATACAGCAAAGTACAGGTTAAAGTAAAAAATGTGGAAGTATTTCCTATAGATGAAAACCAGTATCTGAAATACTTTGAAGGCTGTGACGGAATTTTATGCAATGCAGGTTTTGAAAGTCCGGCAGAAGCATTATTTATGGATAAGAAACTATTTGTGATTCCTATCCATAATCAATATGAGCAGGAATGCAATGCATGTGCCCTTGATAAAATGGGAATTCCCAATTCCAAGGTGTTAAATCTTCAGGAAATAATGGAATGGGTGGCTTCTGACCATCATCTGAAAGTGGATTATCCGGATGATATAGAAGATATTCTGGTGAATGAAGTTTTAATTCTTTAGAAATATATCGTCCACATCACTCATTCTCATCATGACGGATCTTGCATAGGAACAGTGCGGGTATACTTTCCAATTATTTTCTCTGGCAAACTTAATAGCTTCTTCCACTAAAAATTTTCCCATTCCTCTTCCTTCAAATTCAGGATGTACCAGAACAAATGAGATAATGAATTTATGATCTTCAGGGAAAATAGTATAGGTAAGTCTTCCGACTTCTTTTATTTCGTTATTTAAAGTGATGACTCCGCCGTTTCCGGATTTATTGTTTTCAAATTTCATGATTCTGAACTTTATATTAAGGATACAAAAATTGAACCGTCCTTCATAAGCAATAACCTTTGGTTAATTGTTTTTAATTTGACCATTCATCTGTAAAGCAAATTGACTACTGACTTTTTTAATTATCTTTCCCCGTATAATAATTATAATCTTTAATGATTACACCGATAAACTGCCTTTCCGTCATTTTAGTAGGGTCTATTTCCAGTTTCAGAATACTTTTAATTTTATCGGATAACTTATTGATGATCTGGCGGTCGTCTGCTTTCAGTGCTTTGGTATAATTGTCTTTGATAATTCTCATATCATTATCACTCAAAGCAATCACCTGAGGAAAAGAAGGAATATAATTCTCATGGATATTTTCCAGAATGGTATGGGAGATATTAATATTGTTTTTTAGAGAAATAACTGCTGTTCCGGAAGCAATGTCACCCAAACGCTGATTATTTTTAGAAACAATCATAGAAATAAGTCCTACTACTCCGGCAAATGAAACATCTACAATTCTGAAAACCCATCGGATCATATAATCTGCGAAACTGGCCTGATAACCGTCAATCTTCACTACCTTTATTTTCATAAGCTTTTTACCGGGTGTCTGACCTTCCATCAGGCTTTCCAATACAAGAGGATAAATATAAACAGGAAAGGTAAGGACAAGATATACAGCGCGTATTGACCAGCCGTCAAGTCCGTCCAGAAGATATCCCAAATCAAAAATATTGAAGAACAGATACAGGATAATTACTACGTAAGCAATCCTGATCAGAAGATCAATAATGAAGGCAAGCATCCTTTCTCCTACACCAGCAATATTAAAATTAATATTTACATTTTGTGAGGTATTTATCGCAATTTGAGACATATTTTTTATTATTTTAGCCTTAATAATTATGAGAGAAGTTTATTTCATTAAACAAAATAAAGAAAAATGGTTGGGAATCGAACAGGTTATTCAAGGGAAAATTAAAAAAAATCCTGATGACCTGTCTTCACTGTATATAAACCTGATCAACGATCTTTCTTTTGCCCAGACTTATTATCCCAAAAGCAATACTACCGTTTATCTGAACCATTTATCTGCTCAGATTTTTCAGAAGATTTATAAAACAAAAAGGGTAGAGGAGAACAGACTGATTTATTTCTTCAAAACCGAAGTCCCGCTGCTGATGTATCAGTACCGGAGATATCTGATGTATGCTTTTCTTTTTTTCATCTTATTTACGTCAATTGGAGTACTTTCTGCCATTTATGATAAAAGTTTTGTGAATATTATTCTTGGCGAAGGGTATGTGAATGAAACCGTTGAAAATATTAAAAATAATAATGCTGTAGGGGTTTATCAGAGTGGAAGCACATGGGGTAGTACAATCGGGATTATTTTTAATAATATTCAGGTAGGAGCAAAATTGTATATTTACGGTATTGCCGGAGGAGTGGGAACATTGTTTGCACTGCTTTCCAATAGTGTGATGCTGGGTGCTTTTCAATATTTTTTCTATGATTATGGTGCATTGAAAGACAGTGCAAGAGGAATATGGCTTCACGGAGTTTTTGAGATATTTGCAATGGTAGTGGAAGCAATGTGCGGATTGATTCTGGGAGCTTCTATCTTATTTCCGAGAACATTTTCAAGATTTAATTCGTTTAAAAAAGGATTTAAAGATTCATTTAAGATATTTTTGAGTACGGTTCCTTTCACCATTTGTGCAGGGATTATAGAAGGATATGTCACCAGACACGCATTGAAGATGCCTTTAATATTGAACCTTATCATTATTTTTGGCTCACTGGCAATTATCGGATACTATTATTTTGTGTATCCATCTGTTGTTTACAAAAAAACTAATAAACACATCAATGATACAATTTTATAAAAAAAGAGACTTTGGAACTTTTATCAGTGATAGTTTCAATTTTTTCAAATTATACGGGAAGAATTATTTTAAAAACTATATTCTGATCAACGGTTTGCTTTTGATCTTAATGGTTACCGTCGTAATTTTCGGCTATAAGGAACTTTTTTCACAGATATTCGGATCAAATCTTGGAGGCGAAACCTATTATTTTGAACAGTATTTTTCAGAAAATTCCGGAATGCTGATTACGGTAGGGTTGCTGACTTTCCTGCTTTTTATGATTCTGATGATTGTTAATTACCTGTATCCGGTTTTTTATTTAAAAAGAATCGCACAGGGAGCAGAAAAGATAAAAGCGGATGAAATTCTTGGTGACTTTAAAAATAATGCCGGAAGAATCGGAAAACTGTGTCTGGGAATGATCTTTATCGTTACTCCGGCCATTTTATTTGTGGTAGGTTTTTCTTATCTCCTGATTTTTATTATTATCGGGTTGTTTTTGATATTGCTTCTGTATCCCACGATATTCAATTTTACTACATTTCTGATGTATGATTATTTTAATTCGGACAGAGGTTTCTGGGGAAGTCTGAGCTATGCTTTACGCTCTCAGTTTTCTTATCCGAACGGAAGTGAAAAATCACCTTACTGGAAATACTGGGGCTCTGCCTTTGTGATGTTTATTATTATTTACATTGCAACATCTATATTCACATTTATTCCGATGATGTTTTTTTATGGATCATTGCTTACCTCTACACCGGATGGCAATTTTGAACAGAATCCTTTTACCGGAACTGCAGGAATCATTTTTTTCGTATTCTATGGAGTTTCCATGTTACTTTCATTTTTCCTTTCCAATCTGATGTATGTGAATGCAGGATTAATGTATTATGACAGCCGAACAGATCTTCACCAGAAAGTTGAACTTGCAGAAATAGACACGATTGGGATCAATGAATAGAATTCTTTTTTTCATATTGCTTTTCTTCTCCCTTGGGCTGGTTCATGCTCAGGACGATAATCCTACTTCTGATGATCTGGTAGATTCATTATATACAACCGGGCATTACAGGAATATGCTGCGTGCAGATTCTGTACTGATGAAATATCCGGTATCGGAGAATGAGGTGTATCCCAAAACATTTAAAGAAAACATTCCGTCAAGATATAAAGGAAATGAGTTTGATTATTCCGTTTCAAAGCCGAGAGAATCTTTCTTTCAAAAGCTGATGCGGAAGATCAATCAGATTATACAAGGGATTTTTGGTGAAACAGCCCTTACTAAATCGGCGGAACTTACTACTATACTTATCAGGCTGTTTGCTATTATTCTTGTTGGATTTCTGCTTTATTTCATCATCAGATATATTATGGGAAAAGACGGGAATTTTATTTTTGGTAAAAAGAATAAAAAGCTGGATCTTAATGTGCAGGAACTTCATGAGAATATCCACGAAATCAATTTTCCTGAAAGTATCTCAAAATTTGAGCTTGCAGGGGATTACCGTTCCGCAGTTCGCTATCAGTTCCTGTTTATTCTTAAAAAACTGAGTGATAAAAAACTGATCAACTGGAATCCTGAAAAAACCAATAAAGATTATGCCCTGGAACTGAAGGCTTCTCATCTGAAAAATGATTTTTCTAATCTGTCTTATATTTTTGATTATGTCTGGTATGGTGAGTTCAATATTGATGAAGAAAGCTACCGGAAATTTAAAAACCAGTATCAGACATTTAAACCATAACAATAATAACCATGAATAAAACTTTCAAAACATATGCTGTAATTTTCGTCATTGTGATGATTATTTTGGCATTGCTTGAAGTTAACAAAAAAGAAACAACAGATTGGCGCAAGAATTTTGATAGTAATGAAAAATCTCCGTTTGGGCTGTTTGTTTTTAATAATGAAGCCAAATATCTTTTTAAAAATAATCTGAAGAAGATTGAACAGGTCCCTTATGAATATTATAGCCAGCACAAAAAAGGAGCTCATAATATTGTAGTCATTGAAAATAACCTTGACGGTGAGTCGTGGAAAAAAATCCTGGCTCAGGTATCTGAAGGCTCAGACGCATTTTTGATGGTAACCCGTATGCCTAAAGAAATTTCAGACAGTATCGGATATTATGATTCTGAAATCTCGTTTGAGGAAGAAAATGTTCTCAAACTTACCGACAAAAAATTTCAGAATGATTTTATTAAGCTGGATAAATTTCCATCAGGAAGAGGATTTTCATTCATAAAACCGGGAGTAGAAGTACTGGGAAAAACGGTTGAGAGAAAGAATACGGATCAGGCGAACTTTATCAAAGTAAAGTTTGGTAAGGGATACATCTATGCTCATGCTGAACCTCTTTTCCTGACGAATTATTATCTTCTGAAACCGGGAAACGTAAAATACGCGCAGGATGTATTCTCATATCTTCAGGATAGGGAAACCCTCTGGTTCGTATCAAACAAAAGTTCTGAATCACGCTTTTTCATGAGATTTATACTGTCAAACCCGGCCTTAAAATATGCATGGTGGGTATTTTTAGGCGGGCTGGTTCTTTTTATCTTCTTTAATGCAAAAAGAAAGCAGAGAATAGTCCCTGTGACAGAACCCTTGAGAAATACTTCCCTGGATTTTGTGAAAAGCATTGGAAATCTGTATCTTCAGGAAGGTGATTTTCATGATATGATGGCCAAGAAGGCACAGTATTTCCTGAACAAAGTAAGAATGGACCTGTTGATAGATACCCAGAATGTAGATGAAGAATTTGCTAAAAAATTACACCTGAAAACTGGTAAACCCGTAGAAATGATAGGTGAAGCAATAACACTTATCAAAAAAGCCCAGGATCCTTATGCCAGCGTAATGAAAGAAGACCTTACAAGGATCAATAAGCTCCTTGATGAAATACTTAAATAATATAAAAATATAATAACCTAATGATGTAGTGTTGATCAATGCTATAATCAGTGTTCAGAGAAGGGATACAATTATGCATTCATACATGATTAGAATGATAAATTAAATTTTATTATGGAAAATTTTGATAACCCAAATATAGAAAACCAAAGCTCTATCAATCTCAATAAACAGGAGGAGCAGTTTCAGTCCAGAATCGATATGATTGAACTTCGTACAAGCCTGGAGAAAGTGAAATCTGAGATCGGAAAAGTAATTGTTGGTCAGGAGAAAATGATTGAACATCTTTTGGCAGCATTACTTTCCAATGGCCACGTTCTGATTGAAGGCGTTCCCGGAGTCGCGAAAACAATCACTGCAAAATTATTAGCCAAAACCATTGACGTAGGCTTCAGCAGAATTCAGTTTACACCCGATCTTATGCCTTCTGATATTTTGGGAACGTCCGTATTCAATGTGAAAAACTCAGAATTTGAATTTAAAAAAGGACCTATCTTCTCCAATTTCATCCTGATTGATGAGATCAACAGATCACCTGCCAAAACGCAGTCTGCATTATTTGAAGTCATGGAAGAAAGACAGATCACAATGGATGGTACGCGTTATAAGATGGAAGAACCTTTCCTTGTGATAGCTACTCAAAACCCTATCGAACATGAGGGAACATATAGGCTTCCGGAAGCACAGCTGGACCGTTTTTTATTCAAAATCAATGTAGGATATCCTAATCTTGAGCAGGAAATAGCAATCATTAAAAACCAGCACGAAACCAAAAAAGAAGATAAAACAGAAGGGATCAACCGGGTTATCACAGCTGAACAGCTGAAAAACTACCAACATCTGGTAAAAGAAATTATTGTAGAGGCCCAACTGATGGAATATATTGCTAAGATTATCATCAATACCAGAGAAAATCAATTCTTGTATCTGGGAGCGTCTCCAAGAGCTTCACTAGCGCTTCTTACCGCTTCAAAAGCATTTGCTGCTATAAGAGGAAGAGATTTTGTAACTCCTGAAGATATTAAAGAAGCAAGCTACGCTGTTTTAAGACACAGAGTCATCGTATCTCCGGAACGAGAAATGGAAGGACTTACAGCAGACGAAATTATCCGCCAGATTTTAGAAGGAATAGAAATACCGAGATAGGTTAGCAGAGAGTAGAGTTTGGATTATAATTCCTAAAACCTATCATCTGCAACCTGCAACCTAACCAATGAAAAACTTATACATCAATACACGTTTCTTTTTTACACTTATCGGAGTGGGGATTCTGTATGTCCTGGCATTTTTCTTTCCGGTGCTCATGTGGGCAGCCCATATTGCACTCCTGATTTGCTTTCTGGCAGCAATGGTAGATTTTCTGTTGCTTTTTAATCAAAAGAATGCATTACAGGTCCAGAGAATTCTGCCGGAAAAACTGTCCAACGGAGATGAGAATTTTGTGAAAATTGATATCAAAAATAATTACAGCTTTACCATAGCTACTAAAATTATTGATGAAATTCCGTTCCAGTTTCAGAAAAGAGATTTTCTGATTGAAAAACAGATCGCTTCAGGAGCGAACACGTTTTTTCAATATTCATTAGAACCTAAGGAAAGAGGAGAATACCATTTCGGAGGACTGAATATTTATGCATCTTCACCATTGGGATTGATCTCAAAAAGATTTATTTTCCAGAAAGATGCTATGCTGCCTTCTTATCCTTCCTTTATTCACCTCAGAAAATATGAGCTGATGGCCATTCAGAGTGAGTTTTTATTGGGCGGAATCAAAAGAGTGAGAAAACTGGGACACACCATGGAGTTTGAGCAGATCAAAGAATATGTACCCGGAGATGATATCAGAACGATCAACTGGAAAGCAACATCGAAGACAAACCGTTTAATGGTTAACCAGTTTCAGGATGAAAAATCACAACGTATTTTTATGCTGATTGATAAAGGAAGAACCATGAAAATGCCTTTCAACGGATTAAGCCTGCTGGATTATTCCATTAATGCAACCATGGCATTGTCTCATATTATTTTGAGAAAAGGAGACAGAGCCGGGATGATGACCTTTTCCAAGAAAGCTGAAAATAAAATTGCTGCTGATAATAAATCCGGACAGCTGAAGAAAATCTCCGAAGCCCTTTATAATATTAAAACAGATTTCTTTGAAAGTGATTTCAACCGTTTGTATCAGGATGTAAAATATTCCATCAATCAAAGAAGTTTAATTCTGCTTTTTACCAATTTTGAAACATTGGACGGACTGAACAGACAGCTGAAATATCTCCGCGGAATTGCTAAAAACCATTTATTGGTAGTTGTATTCTTCAAGAATTCAGAGTTACAAACACTGATCAACAAAAATCCTGAAAATATGCAGGAAATCTATGATGAGATCATTGCTGAAAAATTTGAGTTTGAAAAGAAACTGATCATCCAGGAGCTCCGCAAATACGGAATCTATACAGTATATACACTTCCGGAAAATTTGAATATCGATGTTATCAATAAATATCTGGAGATAAAAGCGAGAGGAATTTTATAAAATAGGTGAATACCAGTCAAAAAAAATAAAATGGAAATAAAAGAAAAAGCAGGTGCACTGTTGAAAGTAGCCGCATTAAATGAAGGTGCAAAAGAATATATTCTTAACAATCCTGAGCTCTTTAAACTCCTATTGAAAGCAGCTAAAAGATATATCGGAGGTGAAAAAATGGAGGAAGCTATAGCTACTGCTAAAAGAATTAATGCTAAAGGACTTCCTACCTCATTAGAATTTATGGGAGAAAGTACCCGTTCAGTAAGAGAGTCAGAATCGGTAACTCAACATTTCCTTGATTTGATTAATAAAGTAAAAGAAGAGAATATTAATTCTATTGTTTCTTTAGATCTGTCACATATCGGACTTGCAATTGATAAGGATCTCACGTATAATAATTTAGTATTATTAGCGGAATCAGCTTACAAAAAAGATATTGAAATAGTGATTAGCGCAGAAGGAGTTAAAAGAACTGATGATATTATCAATACCTTTTGTAAAATATCTCCCGATTTTTCAAATGTGGGAATTACCCTTCAGGCTTATCTACATCGTACTTCAAAAGACCTTGAACGAATATTGGCTGAAACACAAGGAAAAATAAGAATTGTAAAAGGTGCTTTTGCTGTTCCTCCAGGACATGCCGTAGAGAGAGGAAAACACTTAGACGATTTATATATTAAGTATATTGAAACTCTTTTCCTTAAAAACAGGAAATGTTCTGTTGCTACGCATCATCATATAATTCAAAGTAGAGTTAAAGAGCTTATTGACCAATATGACATTCCAAAATCTATGTATGAGTTTGAAATGTTATTGGGAATACAGGAAGACCTGTTGAACGAAATCTATAAAGAAGGTTACCCGTGCAGGCAGTATATTGTGTATGGTGATGAATGGTATCTGTACATGTGTAACCGAATTGCAGAAAATCCGGATAATCTTTTTCAGGCTATGGTTGATATCATGTCTTAGTCTGAGGTTTACTCCATAAAGTTTTTTATATTTGAATAAGAATATAAAAAGAAATCTGAAATATAAATCCGTACAATGAAAATTACACTTAACAGAATAAACGACGATTTTTTATTTGAATGTACCAATGCTCAGGGAAATTCTATTCTTTTGGATAATACTTCCCAGCCGGGAGCCAAGGGAGTTTCCCCAATGGAAAGTGTACTGATGGCAGTAGCCGGATGCAGCGGAATTGATGTCGTTTCTATTTTAAAGAAGCAGCGTCAGGAAATCAAAAGTTTTCAGGCAGAGGTTGAAGGAGAAAGAGTACAGGTAGAAGATGCGAAACCTTTTAAGTCAATTACCGTTAAATTCCTTTTGGAAGGAGAGATTGATCCTAAAAAAGCTCTGAAGGCTGCAGAACTTTCTTTTGAAAAATACTGTTCCGTATCAAAAACATTAGAACCGAATGTAGAAATCGGATACGAAGTCTATGTGAACGGAGAAAAAATTTAATCTCTGATATAAAAACAGCAAAAGCCGGATGATTCATCCGGCTTTTTTATTACTCATTACTGATTATTTATTACTCATCTAAAAGGTAAGTCTTGGTTTTATAAGTTTCGCTACGGTAGCAGTCCATCCTGTTTGGTGGGAAGCTCCTACACCACGGCCGTTATCTCCATGAAAATATTCGAAGAAGGTAATATAATCTCTGAAATGTTCATCATAATTGAATTTTGGATTCCCTCCGTTGAAAGCTCTTTGTCCATGTTCATCCTTTAAAAATAGAGAACAGAGTCTTTTGCTGATGTTCTGGGCTACTTCATCAAGATTTTTCTTGTCGCCGCTACCTGTTGGAAGTTCTACTTTCAGGCTGTTTCCATAATAATAATGAAAGCGCTGCAGGCTTTCCACAATCAGGAAGTTGATAGGAAACCAGATGGGTCCGCGCCAGTTGCTGTTTCCGCCAAACATACGGCTGTCGCTTTCTGCCGGGGTGTAGTACACCATATTTTCCGTTCCATGCACAGAAAATACAAAAGGATTTTCTTCATATACTTTGGACATCGCACGGATTCCATAAGAACTCAGAAACTCGTTTTCATCAAGCATTCTGGACAGGACCTTTGTCAATCTGTTTTTGCGGAGTATGCTCATCAGGTGTTTTCTTCCGTGTCCTTCTTCGTCCCAATGGGAAACCAGTTTCGTTAATTCCGGCTTATTCTTTAAAATCCATTCCATCCGGGTTCTGAAATTCGGCATCTTTTCCAATAAGCGATGGTCTACGATTTCAACAGCAAACATCGGAATCAAACCAACAATACTTCTTAATCTTAAAGAAACACTGTCTCCGTTTCCAAGCTGCAGTACGTCATAGAAAAATCCGTCTTCTTCATTCCAAAGCCCTTTTGTGCCTTCACCCAGATTTTCCATCGCTTCAGCGATATAAAGATAATGTTCAAAAAACTTGATCGCCATATCCTCATATACCTGATAATATTGGGCAAGTTCCATTGCAATACGCATCATATTCAATGCATACATGGCCATCCAGCTCGTTCCGTCTGCCTGTTCAAGGTGCTGGCCGTCCTTTAAAACCATATTACGGTCAAAAGCTCCGATGTTATCAAGACCAAGGAAACCTCCACCGAAAATATTTTTCCCGTTTTTATCCTTCCGGTTTACCCACCAGGTAAAATTGAGCAGGAGTTTCTGGAATACTTTTTCTAAGAATAATAAATCCGGCTTTCCGTTATTTTTTTCATCAATTTTAAAGACACGGAAACAAGACCATGCATGTACAGGCGGATTCACATCGCTCATGTTCCATTCATAGGCAGGAAGCTGTCCGTTAGGGTGCATGTACCATTCTTTTGTAAGAAGTAAAAGCTGTCCCTTGGCAAATTCTGCATCAATGATGGAAAAAGGAACACAGTGAAACGCCAGGTCCCACGTTGCATACCACGGATATTCCCATTTATCAGGCATGGAAATAATATCTTTGTTGTGAAGATGGTTCCATTCCGTATTTCTTACATATTCACTGAAATTTCTTGGTGCTTCAAAATTCGGATCACCTTTCAGCCACTTTCCGATATTATAATGATAAAACTGTTTGTTCCAGAGAAGTCCGGCAAAAGCCTGTCTCTGTACATTTCTTTCATCTTCGTTAACCGTATCACTCTGAATTTCCTGATAAAATTCTTCAGCTTCAGCCTGTCGGGTATTAAAAATTTCATCAAAGTTTTCAAATGGGTCATCATTTTCCTCAGGACTTAATCTGAATTCAAAAATTTTAGATTCTCCTGCGCCCACCATTTCATCAATCAGAAAAGAAGCTTTTGTTCCCCTTTTTTCAGGATTTACCGTATTGGTTTGATGAATAATATAGTTATTGATTCCGTCTTTGAAATAGGTATTTTCAACTGCCGGAGCTCCATACAGTTTTGAAGTATTGGTTTCATTATCACAAAATACACATTGTGCATTTGAATTTCTGGAATACAGCTTTTTGATCGAAATACTGTCGTGGCCAATGGTAATACTTCCGTCATGGGAAGCACTTAGCTCTGCCTTGTAAGTATTATATCCCCACTTCCAGTTGTTTCTGAACCATGCAGTAGGCGCCACTACAATGGGAGCTTCACGCTGGCTTCGGTTGCAGACTGTCACTCTGGCCAGAATATCGTTGTGATCAGCTTTACAGTATTCAATAAAAATATCAAAATATTCGTCATTATCAAAAATCCCGGTATCGAAGAGTTCATATTCCGGTTCCTTTTTGCTGCGTCTTCCGTTTTCCGTAAGAATATCATCATAAGGAAATTCATTGATCGGGTATTTATACACCATTTTCATATAGCTATGAGTAGGTGTATTATCCAGATAATAAAAGATTTCTTTAATGTCTTCCCCATGATTTCCCTGAGGGTTGCTCAATCCGAAGAACCTTTCTTTTACCATTTTGTCTTTCTTATTCCAGAACGAGAAAGCAAAGCATAAGAGCTGCTTTACGTCAGAAATTCCGGCAATACCTTCTTCGCCCCAGCGGTAGGCATAACTTTCGGCATTATTATGATTGGTAAAATTCCAGGCATTCCCGTTCGGGCTATAATCTTCCCGTACATTTCCCCACTGCCGGTTGCTTACATAAGGTCCCCAGTTTTTCCATTTGGTATCTTGTAATCTATCTTTTTCGGCGGTCATATGGCATCATTTTTCAATACGAAGTTAGTTTTTTTGAAAAGTAATTCCAATTTTTTTCATCTGAACAATTATTAATATGCTTTTGGAACACTTGTATTTAAGGGCTTTTTTAAATATTAAAATAATTTTTTTTTGAAATTAAAAGAAAAGAACTACCTTTGCACCATTCGTTCATTCAAATATTGAAAATGTTATCAAGAAAGGTTGAGGGATTAGACCCTATGAAACCTTAGCAACCCTTTGTGCAAGCAAAGAAGGTGCTACGTTCTACCAAAGTATTTTGGACAGATAACTTACTGAAGTTCTTTTCAGCCATTTCCTGTGGCATTTTCAATTGTATTAAAATTTAATAGAATTGAAAACAGAACTAAACTATATTAATCTTACGTATCAAACCAATTCCGAGAAGGAATACCATATCCCGCTAAGCTATCAGCTTTTCGGGAAAGATCTGTTTACAGCCCCTATCATCTTGATCAACCATGCTCTTACCGGAAACTCAGAGGTATCCGGAGTAAAAGGCTGGTGGAAACAACTGGTAGGAGAAAATCAGATTGTGGATACCAATCAGTATACAGTTCTGTGTTTTAATATACCCGGAAACGGATATGACGATTTTTTAATTGAAGACTATGAAGACTTTACTCCCTCAGATATCGCTTCGATATTTTTGAAAGGGCTTGAAGCTTTACACATCAAAAAGATATATGCCATTATTGGAGGCTCTCTGGGAGGAGGGATTGCCTGGGAAATGCTTGCCAAGCAGCCGAAACTCGCAGAAATATTTATTCCTATTGCCTGTGATTACAGGACACACGACTGGCTTCATGCACAGTGTCTGGTTCAGAAATTTTTATTGAATGATAAAGAGGAACCATTACAAAAAGCGAGAATTCACGCTATGCTGTGTTACAGAACGCCACAGTCACTCAATGACAGATTTCAAAACCAATATAATCAGGACAAACAACGCCTGGAATCAGAAGACTGGTTGGTTTATCATGGTAATGCGCTAAACGAAAGGTTTAGTTTAAAAGCGTACAAACTGATGAACCATCTGCTGATGAATATAAACGTTGCCGAAGAAGCACTGGAGAACATACAGGCACGAATGCACATGATCTCCGTAGATACAGACTTATTCTTCCCGGCTTCTGAAATCCGAATGTGTTTTGAAGACTTAAGAGAGAAAAATAAGGATGTTTCTTATCACGAGATCCAATCTATACACGGGCATGATGCCTTCCTAATGGAATATCAACAATTAAATAATATCATTAAAAACATTTTATAGAAGTAATGAAAAATGCTAACGAAATAAAATTTTTGAAGAACAGATCAATCGTCAAATTTGAAGGAGAGGATTTCCTGGGAGAAATCGGGATTGACGGACGAATTTTTAAAGCGCTTACTTTGGCGCGTATCAGTGTAGGGGTAATTTCTCAGCAGGCCATAGAAAACGGAATTTCTATTCTGGTTCATGAAAATGATGCAGAGAAAGCAGTTGCCTGTCTTATTGATGAATTTGAAGAAGAAAGAAAATCAGGAAAAGTTTCCCAGATCTATAGTATCAATAATGTTTCTGTCATTGGTTTTGTAGCAGAAGATTTTAATAAAGTCTTTGCTGAGCTGGCAAGAAACAATGTTTTCCCATTGCTTTTGAATCAGGTAGCAGGAGAAAACAGAGTGAATATCGTAGTAACATCTTCACAGGATGAAAAAACAAGAAACATCATAGAATCTGAAATTTTCAAAAAGCCAAAGACCGTTCATCTGGCAATTATTGGTCACGGAAACGTAGGAAAAACATTGATAGAGCAGGTGCTGGAATCTGCTGAAGAAATTAAAAAACGTAAAAAAATAGACCTTAAAGTAGTTGCGGTAGCCAATTCAAAGAAAATTGCCTTCAACAAAAAAGGGTTTGATGCCAATTGGGGGGATGAGGTTTTAACAGCAGAACATCCATCAAATGTTGAAGAACTGATCAATTTCTCCAATGAAAATCAACTGGAAAATCTGATCGTTGTGGATAACACGGCAAGCAAGGACTTTGTGAAGAACTATCATGCCCTGGCAGAAAACGGATTTGATCTGGTTTCATCCAACAAAATTTTCAATACCCTTCCGATAGAAGAATACAGAAAACTAAGATATACGTTGAATAAAAATAACAGACGTTATCTATATGAAACGAATGTAGGTGCTGGATTACCGTTAATTGACACTATCAAATTATTACACCTTTCAGGAGAAAATATCACAAGGATCAAAGGCGTATTCTCCGGGACATTAAGCTATGTTTTCAACAATTTTTCTTTGAGAGATGATAAATTTTCAACCATCATCAACGAAGCTCTGGAAAAAGGATACACAGAACCGGATCCGAGAGAAGACTTATCAGGAAATGACGTTGCTAGAAAACTATTAATCCTGGCAAGAGAATTAGACCTGATCAATGAATTCGGAGATATCAATATTCAGAATCTTGTTCCGGAAAGCTTACTGGAGGTTTCAAAATCAGAATTCCTTTCAAGATTGGAAGAGCTGGACGAAGAATATCAGAAAATAAAAGAAAACCAGGAACCAGGACATGTATTGAGATATGTTGGAGACCTACATGGTGATCTACAGAAAGATAAAGGGGAGCTGGATGTTAAATTGATTTCCGTTCCTGCAACCTCCGCATTAGGACAGCTGAAAGGTTCAGATTCAATCTTTGAAATCTACACAGAAAGCTATGGTGAAAATCCAATTGTGATTATGGGGGCCGGAGCCGGAGCAAAGGTGACAGCAAGAGGAGTATTCGGAGATATTTTAAGAGTAAGTGAAACGAAATAATATTTAATGTAACAATCTACCAGTTTAGCAGTGTAACAATTACTGCAATTGTCATTCTGAGCATAGCGAAGAATCCAATAGTTACCCTGCTGAATTGACAAATTAAAACTATATGGAAAATTTTGAAACATCAGCAATAAGAACTCAAACGGAAAGATCTCAGTTTGACGAGCATTCTACACCGCTATATCTTACCTCCAGTTTTATATTTCAGGATGCAGAAGATATGAGAGCAAGCTTTGCAGAAGAAAAGCCTAAAAATTTATACAGCCGTTTCTCTAATCCAAACGTAACAGAATTTACAGATAAGATCGTTAAAATGGAAGGAGCGGAAGCTGGATATGCCTTTGCAACAGGAATGGCAGCCATCTATTCTACATTTGCCACATTATTGAATGCCGGAGATCATATCGTAAGCTGCCAGTCAGTATTCGGTTCTACCCATACGTTGTTTACCAAATATTTCCCGAAATGGAATATTGAAACCTCTTACTTCAAAGCAGAAGATGCAGAGAATGTAGAGCAATATATTAAACCCAATACAAAGATCTTATATCTTGAAACACCTACCAATCCGGCAATTGAAATCCTGGATCTTGAATTCTTCGGGCAGATTGCCAAAAAACATAACCTTATCTTTATTGTAGATAACTGTTTTGCAACACCTTATCTTCAGCAGCCTATCAAATATGGTGCAGATATTGTTGTACACTCAGCAACGAAACTGATTGACGGACAGGGAAGAGTTTTAGGAGGAATAGCCGTAGGAAAAGAAGATCTGATCAGAGAAATTTATCTTTTCGCAAGAAATACAGGACCTGCATTGTCTCCTTTTAATGCCTGGGTATTATCAAAAAGTTTAGAAACATTGGCGATTCGTGTAGAAAAGCACTGTGAGAATGCATTGAAGGTAGCTGAGTTTTTAGAAAGCCATCCGAACGTGGAATTAGTAAAATATCCATTTCTGAAATCCCATCCTGGTTATGAGGTAGCCAAAAGGCAGATGAAACTTGGAGGAAATATTGTAGCGTTTGAAATAAAAGGGGGAATAGAAGGAGGAAGAAACTTCTTAGATAAGATACAAATGTGTTCACTGTCTGCCAATTTAGGTGATACAAGAACGATCGTTACGCACCCGGCATCCACAACACACTCCAAACTGTCGGACGAAGAAAGAAATGAAGTAGGAATTACAGCGGGATTAGTACGTTGCTCAGTAGGGCTGGAAAATGTAGAAGATATTATTGCAGATCTGAAGCAAGCCTTGGATTAATTCAAACATCTGCAGACTTACTAAAATAGATAAAATGAAAAATTCAGAACAATTATATAAAGCTTTATCCGAAAGAATTTTAATTCTTGATGGAGCGATGGGAACCATGCTTCAGAGATACAAATTCGAAGAAGAAGATTACCGCGGAGAACGTTTCAAAGATTGGGAACATCCTGTAAAAGGAAATAATGACCTGCTTTCTCTGACACAGCCTCAGGCTATTGAAGAAGTTCACAAGAAGTACCTTGAAGCAGGAGCAGACATCATTGAAACCAATACGTTTTCAGGAACTACCATTGCAATGGCAGATTATCACATGGAAGATCTTGTATATGATCTGAATTATGAATCTGCAAAAATTGCAAGAAAAGCCTGTAATGAGTACACAGCGAAAAATCCGGATAAGCCGAGATTCGTAGCAGGATCTATAGGACCTACCAACAGAACCGCAAGTTTAAGCCCGGATGTGAACGATCCCGGTTACAGAGCCATCACTTTTGAAGAATTGAGAGTAGCATACAAACAGCAATGTGAAGCTTTGCTGGATGGAGGTTCAGATATCCTTCTGGTAGAAACCATCTTTGATACCTTGAATGCAAAAGCAGCTTTGTTTGCCATTGATGAATTACAGGATGAAAGAGGAATTAAGATTCCAATCATGGTTTCAGGAACCATTACCGATGCTTCAGGAAGAACTTTGAGCGGCCAGACAGCGGAAGCTTTTCTCATCTCAGTATCTCACCTGAATTTATTAAGTGTAGGTTTTAACTGTGCCTTGGGAGCAGATCAGCTGACTCCTTATCTTGAAACACTGGCCCATAACTCAGAATTCTACGTTTCAGCTTACCCGAACGCAGGTTTACCCAATGCCTTCGGGAAATATGATGAAACACCCGAAGATATGGCGAGACAGATTAAAGAATATGTTGAGAAAGGACTGATCAATATTATCGGAGGATGTTGCGGAACCACACCAGAGCATATCAAAGCGATTGCAGATCTGGTGAAAGATTATCCACCTAGAAAATTGAAGGAATTTGTCTGATTTGATAGATTTTTTTAATTAAAATCAAGAATGAAGGCTGGATTATAAATGTTAACTTTAAGTAAACCACAAAGTTAAATATATGGAAAAGCCAATTTACTTAAAAGATTCGGAGGATGTCAGATTATTTAATGAGCTGAGGAAAAAAGTGAACCAAAGAGTAGAAGCCATTTCTGAGAACAGAGATATCTATATTCAGATCAAAGCGGTACTACTCCCATTGGTCTATGTTGGCTTATATGTTCTGGCTGTTTTGAATGCTGAAAAGCACTGGATCTATATTGTGAGTTTTGTTCTGATGGGAATTTCTTTGGTTTTAATTTATTTAAACTTAATCCACGAAGCGGCCCACAACAATATCTATAAGAGTAAAAGACTTAATGGGCTGGTTCTTCATATTTTTGATTTTATAGGTGCCAATTCCTATATCTGGAAAAAAAGACATATTGCAAGTCACCATGCTTACCCCAATGTAGATGGATGGGATACGGATATCGAACAGAGCGGATTGCTTTTAATCGTACCGTGGATCAAAGCGAAAGGAGTACAGAAGTATCAGGACAAGTTTTTCTTTTTAGTCTATCCGTTGTATTTGTTCAACTGGATGTTTATAAGAGACTTCAGAGACTTCTTTGATAAGGAAAGAGTGATTTTAAAGACCCAGGGAAAGATTCCCACCATTGAAAAAGTGAAAATGATCAGTTATAAGCTCTTCTATTTCTTTTATCAGATTGTGGTTCCTGTGGTGTTCTTTAAAGTATCAATAGGATTGGCTTTAGGAGCGTGGTTTTTACAGGTGATATCAGCAAGTATTTTTGCCCTGTTTGTTTTACTGCCTTTGCATCCGCTCCCTGATAATGCCTTTCCAAAATTAAATAAAGAAAAAGGTCTTCCATTCAGCTGGCTTCGTCATCAGTTTGAAGTGACCAATGATTTAAAAGAAAATAACTGGCTGGTAAGAAATGTGTTGGGGAACTTCAATTTTCATGTTGCCCATCATCTTTTTCCTAATTACAGTTATATGTATTACAATGAAATTACAGAGGAGATTGAGGAATTTGCTAAAGAGCATGGGTTAGCATACAAGAGATTTCCACTGATTACAGCTTTAAGTAAGCATAGGGATTTATTGAAGCAGAATGCCAATAATGCCTACTATATTTTAGAAGAATAAAATGAAGTATTTAAGATTATCAGGCCTCGAGCCTCTTATCATAACGCCGGAAAGTAATTTCATCAACGTTGGTGAAAGAACTAATGTTGCCGGTTCCAAAAAGTTTTTAAGACTCATCAAAGAGGAGAAATTCTCTGAAGCATTAGATATTGCCCGCCATCAGGTAGAAGGAGGTGCCCAGATCCTGGACGTTAACTTTGATGATGGATTGATTGATGGAAAAGCATCGATGATCAAATTCCTGAACCTAATTGCTTCCGAACCGGATATCGCAAGAATCCCAATCATGGTAGACTCTTCCAAATGGGAAATCCTGGAAGCAGGTCTTCAGGTAGCTCAGGGAAAATGTGTAGTGAATTCTATCAGCTTAAAAGAAGGCGAGGAAGAATTTATCAAACATGCAAAAGCCATTAAAAGATATGGAGCAGCAGTCATTGTAATGGCATTTGATGAGGTAGGGCAGGCTGACAATTTTGACCGAAGAATTGAAATTTCAAAACGTTCCTATGACATCTTGGTCAACCAGCTTGGTTTTCCGGCAGAAGATATCATTTTCGACTTAAATATCTTTCCGGTGGCAACAGGAATGGATGAACACAGAAGAAATGCCATCGACTTTATTGAAGCTACACGCTGGGTAAGACAAAACCTTCCTTATGCATCCGTGAGTGGAGGAGTGAGCAATGTTTCCTTCTCTTTCCGCGGAAATGATACCGTACGGGAAGCCATGCACTCTGTATTCCTTTACCACGCCATTCAGGCAGGAATGAACATTGGTATTGTAAACCCGGCGATGCTGGAAGTGTATGATGAGATTAATAAAGAATTACTGGAGCTTGTAGAAGATGTAATTCTGGATAAACGGGAAGATGCTACAGAAAGACTTCTCGACTATTCAGAAAAGCACAAATCAGTAAAAAAAGAAAAGACTGAAGATCTGGAATGGCGAAACAATCCGTTACAGGATAGAATTACCCATGCCCTGGTAAAAGGAATTGACCGTTTTATTGAAGAAGATGTAGAAGAAGCAAGACAATCTGCAGAAAGACCACTTCATGTTATCGAAATTAATCTGATGACAGGAATGGGAGTCGTAGGCGATTTATTTGGAAGCGGAAAAATGTTCCTTCCTCAGGTAGTAAAGTCTGCAAGGGTGATGAAAAAAGCAGTAGCCTATTTACAGCCGTTTATTGAAGCTGAAAAAGACGGATCAAGACCTGCCAATGGAAAGATTTTAATGGCAACTGTGAAAGGGGATGTGCATGATATCGGTAAAAATATTGTGAGTGTTGTGCTGGGTTGTAACAACTATGAAATTGTCGACCTTGGAGTAATGGTTCCTGCAGAAAAGATTATCCAGACAGCCATTGCAGAAAAAGTAGACGTCATAGGATTAAGCGGACTGATTACACCAAGTTTGGATGAAATGGTGTACATCGCTTCAGAATTGGAAAGACAAAATTTAGATTTTCCTTTACTGATCGGTGGTGCTACAACTTCAAAGGCACATACCGCAGTGAAAATCGATTTGAAATATAAAAATGCAGTCGTTCACGTGAATGATGCTTCCAGAGCTGTAAACGTAGTAAGTTCATTGCTGGGTGACAGAAATAAAGAATATGTCTCGGATTTAAAGAATGACTATTCCGATTTCAGAGAAAAGTTCCTGAACAGACAAGTGGATAAAGACTATGTTTCCATAGAAGAAGCAAGAGAAAATAATTTTAAAATTGATTGGGAAAACGAAGAGATATTCACTCCGAATAGCCTGGGAATAAAAGTCATAGAGAATCAGGATCTGAGAGAACTTCTTCCTTTCATCGACTGGTCTCCGTTTTTCAGAAGCTGGGATCTTCACGGAAAATACCCGAATATTCTCGAAGATGAGGTAGTGGGCGCTCAGGCGAAAGAACTGTTCAAAGATGCTCAGGTGATTCTGAAAAGAATTCTGGATGAGAAGCTTTTAACCGCAAAAGCCATCTTTGGAATCTTTAAAGCCAATTCCAATGAATCGGATGATATCCTGATTTTTGATGAAAATAATAATGAACAGGCGAAGTTTTTAACCCTGAGACAGCAGGCTCAGAGATCAAAGGGAAAAGATTATCTCGCTCTAAGTGATTTTATCGCCCCTCAAAGTTCAGGAAAAACAGATTATGTAGGAGCGTTTTGTGTAACCACTGGATTTGGTACGGATGAACTGTCTGCGGAATACGAAAAAGCCAATGATGATTACAATTCCATCATGGTGAAAGCTTTGGCAGACCGTTTTGCAGAAGCCTATGCAGAATTTTTACATAAAAAAGTCAGAACAGAATACTGGGGCTATGCCAATCAGGAAAATTTAAGCAATGAAGAATTGATTGCCGAAAAATACAAAGGAATCCGTCCGGCTCCCGGATATCCGGCCTGCCCGGATCACCTGGAAAAGAAAACCATCTGGGATCTTTTAAAAGTGGAAGAAAATACCGGTGTTTTCCTTACAGAAAGCCTTGCGATGTTCCCAACAGCATCTGTTTCCGGGTATTATTTCGGAAGCCCGCATGCCAAATATTTCGGATTAGGAAAAATTACAGAAGACCAGCTTGAAGATTATGCAGCAAGAAGAGGTTGTAGCATTCAGGAAGCGAAAAAATGGTTGTCACCAAATTTAGCAGATTAACATTGACATGAAGATAACAGAACACATTAAAAATGCAAATGGAAAAACTTTATTCTCCTTAGAAGTTGTTCCGCCACAAAAGGGAATAGGTATTGAAGATCTTTATACCAACATAGATCCGTTGATGGAGTTCAAACCTCCTTTCATTGATGTTACTACTTCCCGAGAAGAATACATCTATCTGGACAAAGGGAATGGCCTTATGGAGCGTCGTATCACAAGAATGCGCCCTGGAACCTTAGGAATCTGTGCCGCTATTCAACATAAATATAATGTAGATACAGTGCCACATCTTCTTTGCGGTGGTTTTACAAAGGAAGAAACAGAATATCTGTTGGTAGACTGTATGTACCTCGGAATAGATAACGTAATGGCCCTAAGAGGAGATGCTATGAAAGGGCATCAGTATTTTGAGCCTACGCATGGAGGACATGCCAGTGCAATGGATCTTGTCAACCAGATTAATGACCTGGGAAGAGGAAAATACCTTCATAACGAAGAACAGGTGAGTGATGAACTCAATAAATTCTGCATCGGCGTAGCCGGATATCCGGAAAAACATATGGAAGCCCCTTCCATGAATTATGACCTGAAATGGCTGAAGCAAAAAGTAGATGCCGGAGCAGATTATATTGTAACCCAGATGTTCTTTGACAATAAAAAGTATATTGAATTCGTTCAGAAAGCAAGAGAAATGGGAATTACGGTTCCGATTATTCCGGGAATCAAACCTATTGCAACAAAGAAACATTTGAAAATCCTGCCACAGGTATTCAAAATAGACCTTCCCGAAGAACTCATCAATGAAGTGGAAAATGCAAAAAATAATGAAGCCGTAAAACAGATCGGAATAGAATGGTCCATTGCCCAATGCAAAGAATTGCTGGATTTTGGAGTTCCTGTTCTGCACTTTTACTCAATGGGGAAAAGTGATAATATTAAAAAAGTAGCCGGTGAGCTATTCTAATAAAAGTACCAAAATGAAGGAACCCTGCCGTAAAAAGCAGGGTTTTATTTTTAAATCTGGTAAAGAGATGAAGAAGCCGTAGGCTATACATCCGCTTAGAAAGAATCAATGAAGTTGATTTCGGCTTAGCCTCCTCAAAAATAATACAGCGGCAGATAAAATCTTTGTGTCAAATATCCTAAAGCATCCATTAAAAACTTCCATCTTCCTTTAAAGAATCGGATGTCTCTCAAACTCCTTATTCCTGTCAAACAAATACCGGTATGTAGCCAGTTTTCGGGTAACAGTGGTATCAAGAACTTCGGCAATCTTGATCATCTTAGGGTTGAAATCACCAATCCACTGCAGCTCTGTAATCGTAAAATCCGTATGCTTTCTTAAATGCTGAGTTCCTTCCCAGATCATATATCCGTCAATGCCCTTCTTTTGCCATTCAGGGACAACACCGAAAACAAGCCCCACCATTTTTTCATTCTTTTTAAAACGCTTTAAAAACAAAAATTTTAGCTTTTCAAAAATTCCGAACTTTCCATTCAGATATTTAAACCACTGGTTGAGGTCAGGCATATTGATCCACATCGCAATAGGTTTATCATTTTCATATACAAACCATGAGATATGCTCATTAATGATAGGCTTCATTGTCTTGAACATCTTCAGAACCTTTGCTTCTTCCAAATGCTTTCCTTCGCCGTGTGAAGCCCATGCTTTATTATAAACTTCTGTAAAATCCTTTGCAAATTTTGGGAGATTATTCTTTTTGATAGGCTGTGCAGAAATGGCAGGATTTCTTCTGTTCTTTTCATGCGCAATGGTAAAGATCCTTGAAACTTCTGCAAAAATAGGTCTGGTAAAGCAAAGCTGCTCAAAATACACCTGGAATCCATAATTTTCAAAAAGATCTTTGTAATAAGGGAAGTTGTAATTCATTCCAAACAATGGCTCAATAAAACCTTCCGTTAAAAGTCCCCAGAATTTATCTCTTTCCCCAAAATTGATAGGCCCGTCCATAGCCTCTATATCCTTTTCCTGAAGCCAGTTTTTACAGTAATCAAAAATAAAATTAGCCGTTTCCTGATCATTAATACAGTCGAAAAAGCCAATTCCTCCTGTAGGCTGATTTTGCTCATAACATCCATTCACAAAAACAGCTACTTTACCAACGGTTTTGTTATGTTTTTTAAACAAAAATCGCTCACATTCTCCTTTTTTGAAGAATTTATTTTTTTCAGGATCAAAAATTTCCTCAATATGTTTATCTAAAGGCCGGATATAATTTTTGTCGTGTTGATAAAGGCGGGCCGGGAATTCCAGAAATTCCCTTTTATGGAGTTGGTTTTGTACTTGTTCGACAATAATCATATGTTTTTTTATCAGAAATGGCTATGAAAGATAATGTTTTTCATCTCATTTGAAATAGAGAAAAAGATATTATCCGTATTTTTGCTGCAAATTAAATAAAAATGGTTGATTTTACGGATAACGACGATGATATTTTCACTGGAAAAGAACATACGCCTATAAGGGAAGATGCTTTTGATAAATCGCCACAGGAAAAAATTGAAAAAATTACTGAGCTTTTTGGCGAGATCATGGAAACGCTGGGAATGGACATGACAGATGATTCTCTGAAGGACTCTCCAAGACGTGTAGCCAAAATGTATGTGAACGAAATTTTTGGAGGACTCCTTCCTGAAAACAAACCGGGAATCTCCACTTTCTCCAACAAATACAAATACCGCCAGATGTTGGTGGAAAAAGATATCACCGTATACTCTTTCTGCGAGCACCACTTTTTACCTATCATAGGAAGAGCACATGTTGCTTATATTTCCAATGGAGAAGTAATTGGCCTTTCAAAAATCAACAGAATTGTTGATTACTATGCGAAAAGACCACAGGTTCAGGAAAGACTTACCATGCAGATTGTAGATGCTTTGAAAGAAGCCTTGGGAACTAAAGATGTTGCGTGTATCATTGATGCAAAGCACCTTTGCGTTAACTGCAGAGGAATAAAAGATACCGCAAGTTCTACCATTACTGCAGAACTAAGTGGTATTTTCAGAACAAACCCTATAACAAGACAGGAATTCTTACATTATGTTGGAAGCCATGCAAAGCTTGATTAATAAATAATGAACTACCAGATTCTTAAAAATATTATTGATGCCGAGCTTCAGAGATTTCAAAATCTCACTGAAGAAGAATGGTTATATAGAAGTTCTTCGGAAAAATGGTCCAAAAAAGAAATTATTGGCCATCTTTGTGACAGCGCTTTTACAAATATCCGTAGATTTGTTGTGACACAATATAAAGAAAACGAAAATATTGTATATGACCAGAATTTTTGGGTAAAAGCTCAGAACTATCAGAATGTTCCTACTTCAGATCTTATTGATTTGTGGAAGTCTTTGAACTATCAGATTGTTCATATTGTAGAAAATATCCCGGATGAAGCATTACAGAGAACCTGTGATACCACCAAAACAGAACCTCGGGTGTATACGTTGGAGTTTATTATCGATGATTATGTAGATCATTTACAGCATCATTTAAAAGCGATTTAATTATGATAAAATTTAAAAAAGTTTCAGATAAGATTTTTATCACAACAATTATTTGTTGTGACAGATGTAATTTTTAACTCAATTTTGAATCTTTAAAATCATTAAATCTTTTAACTTAAAAATAAATGCAATTAAAAATATATAACTCGCTTACAGCAGAAAAAGAAATATTCAAACCTATCTTGGAAGGAAATATCGGAATGTATGTATGTGGACCTACCGTGTACAGCAATGTACATTTGGGAAATGTAAGAACTTTCCTTTCTTTCGATTTTATCTACCGTACCCTGACGCATTTGGGATACAAAGTAAGATACGTAAGAAATATTACTGATGCAGGTCACCTTACCGATGATGGAAATGTAGATAATGACAGATTCGTAAAACAGACCAGACTTGAAAAGCTGGAGCCTATGGAAATTGTTCAGAAATATACTGTAGATTTCCACAAAGTCCTGGATATGTTCAATCTGCTGCCACCCAACATCGAACCTACCGCTACAGGACATATTGTAGAACAGATAGAATTAACCCAAAAGCTGATTGAAAGAGGCTTTGCTTACGAAAGCAACGGTTCAGTATACTTTGATGTATTAGAATACAACAAACGAGGACTGAACTATGGTGAACTTTCAAAACGTAATATAGAAGAACTTTTCGCCAATACCAGAGACCTTGACGGACAGGGCGAAAAGAAAAACCCACAGGATTTTGCATTGTGGAAAAAAGCATCCCCAGCCCACATTATGAGATGGAATTCCCCTTGGGGAGAAGGTTTCCCGGGATGGCACCTGGAATGTACTGCAATGAGTACAAAATATCTGGGTGAAACATTTGACATCCATGGAGGAGGAATGGACCTTAAATTCCCTCACCACGAATGTGAAATTGCACAAGGAAAAGCTTGCAATGATGCCGCACCGGTAAATTACTGGATGCACGCCAATATGCTGACGATGAATTCTCAGCGTATGAGTAAATCTACAGGAAACTATATCCTTCCCATGCAATTGGTTACAGGAGATAATGACTTCTTTGAAAAACCTTTCCATCCTTCAATTGTACGTTTCTGCTTCCTGCAGGCGCACTACAGAAGCGTTCTGGATATTTCAAACGATGCCATGATAGCCAGTGAAAAAGGATTCATCAGATTGATGGAAGCAGTGAAAGTATTGAATTCTATTACTCCTGATGACACAAAACAATCCGGTTTCAGCCTGAAAGAGTGGAAAGATAAAGCCTATGAAGCTTTAACAGATGATTTCAATTCACCAATTCTGATTGCCCACCTGTTTGAAGCAGTGAAATACATCTTTGCTCTGAACGATGGTAAAGAAACGATCTCAACAGAAGATCTTGAAGATTTGAAAACCACTCTCAATGCCTTTATCTTTGATGTTCTTGGACTACAGACCGTAGAAGAGAATAACAATGAAAAGCTTGATCAGACCCTAAAAGTTTTGATTGAATTGAGAAATCAGGCAAGAAAATCCAAAAACTTCGAGCTTTCAGACCAGATCAGAGACAAATTGCTTGCAGAAGGTATCGAATTAAAAGACGGAAGAGACGGAACATCATACGTTCTGAACTAGAAAATATAACTTCGTTTTATCCCCATTCCGTAGGAGTCCCTTATATACAGGATTCTTACGGAATGTTTTTTTATATCCTCCAGAAAATATATATCACTATTTTACACTCCGCATTTCTATTCTCTTCTCAATACCCTTACACTTTTTCACCTTCCAACCTCTTACATTCTCACTTTCGAGCTTCTTCACTTTCAAACCCTCCAACTCTTCAGCTCTCCAACTTTCTCAGGAGCTATTTCCTGCTATCCATTCATACTCCTCGCACCAGCGCACTCCCACGCTCAGCCTCACCCACTCTCCAGCCCATGCTACGGGGTAACCATTACTATCAGGGCTAGGGGAGGAGTTATCAATTATCAATTATCAATTATAAATGATGAATGATGATTTTCGGGGCAGGAGTGTACAGTGGTTCGGGTTATTGTGTTTCGGGTTTCAGGTTTCCAGGTAGAAAAGGAACATTGGTATTGAATTTTCATATTCCTGGTTTCTATGGAAAGTGGTTAGTGAGCGTAAATTTCTATTCCCATTGTGTCATTGTACAGAAATCCAAACTTCTTTACAAGAGCTCTTAAAGGATGTAGGTTGGCAGGTTGCTATCTAAGACTTTTTTTAGCAGTTAGTATTAGCTGTGTCATGCTGAGCGGAGTCGAAGCATTTTATTAATTATGGGTATAGAATTTAAATCCTATTACTCTATATTATATATGATGTACTCTTTAACATTTCCCATCCTATATATAATATAAATACGACACCTTATTTGTGCAAATCCATGAGATCTGTAAATATTCAATAGGAACGGACTATAATCCTGAGCTTCGTCGAAGGAAGCCCGTTTAGTAAAAAATAATTCCTTAGTTTGGCTTTAGCCAAAACTTATATATAGTGTATTAATTTAAAAAAAGCTCTACTATATAATATATATACCTTCTTTTGATCAATGGTCACCCTAAAAACCCCGCATCTCGCTCCCCCGCATCATCCATTTCCCCCCTCTCCAACGCTCAAACTCTCCAACCCTCCCACACTCTCACCCGAGATCTCCAAACAAATGTTTAAAATTTTTCACTCTGCTACCCAGTCCTTTAAGGCTTAATATTACAAAACGGTAAAATTTATGTTAAATAAAGTTGCGTGGTGTGTATGAAGT